>Ga0315543_1000022_pt1 | contig 200510 bp, 188 predicted proteins | sample SalMarSW160210MG_2_FD_203098 | JGI IMG/M metagenome (GOLD analysis project Ga0315543, IMG submission 203098) | Salt marsh sediment microbial communities from the Plum Island Ecosystem LTER, Massachusetts, United States - Salt Marsh Sediment SW1601-210 ...
GAGCCGAAGCGCTGCCCGGAATGCCGCCAGGCACGGAAATCAGAACGCTATGGTAGCAGCAATTACGGAGCCCCGCGTCAGATGTTCCCGGCTACATGCGCTGAGTGCGGTAAAAGCACCGAAGTTCCTTTTGAACCCCGCGGAGACAGGCCAGTATACTGCAACGATTGCTACCGCAAATTAAGAGTAAGCAGATAACCCTATTTCTGTTAGTGAAATGAATACGGGCTGGAAATTCCCGATCCACATCTATCCAAGACAATCGAGATTCATTGAAAAGGAGTCATTTATGGTAGAAAAAAAGCCAAGAAGAACCATGGATTTTGGTGAGCAGGACGAGGATTTTATTAGCAAACTTGCCGGAGACATCGGCTGTCATTACTCTAAAGCTAATGAGCGGACATATAATTTGAAAAAATACAAATCCGATATTCAGGGTAAAATGGGTGTTTTTGCCTGGGTTCACAAAGAAGACAGGGATTATTACTGGGTAGCAACGAGAAAGATCTGGGTGGAACAAGCCAAGGCTAAAGCACTGTCCGGTAGAAAGAAGTCGGTAATCAATTGTTTTCCCAGAGATATCCAGCATGCCGAAGATAGTGTGTGTTTTGATATAAAAGATGACTACCAGAAGACTGTAAGAGCCTTAAGTCTGATTAACAAAGCGTATTAGTGTAAGATATCCCGCCGTCTGAGTAATTCATTCGGTGCGGATGAATAAATATAACGAAGAAAATATATCAATGGAGAAGTAATATGAAAATACTCCTTGTCTATCCTCGATACCCTGATACCTTCTGGAGCTTCCGATACGCTTTAAAGTTCTTATCCAAAAAGGCGTCTTTTCCGCCTCTGGGGTTGCTGACAGTAGCCGCCATGCTTCCCGCTGAGTGGGAGAAAAGAGTGGTAGATTTGAATGTAAACCTGCTCAGTGATGAAGACATTAAATGGGCCGATTATCTTTTTATCAGCTCCATGGCGGTGCAAAAAGATTCAGCCAAGGAAGTTATCGCCCGGTGTAAGGTGCTGAACACGAGAGTGGTGGCCGGCGGTCCTCTTTTCACTACCGGATATGAAGATTTCGAGGGAGTAGATCATTTCGTGCTGGGTGAAGCTGAAGTCACACTCCCACGGTTTTTAACAGACCTGGCCAAAGGACGTCCTGAGCACATCTACTCATCTAAGGAACGACCTGACTTAAGCAAGACTCCTATCCCAGCGTGGTCGCTTATCGACATGAAACACTACTCGGCTATGAGCCTTCAGTATTCCAGGGGTTGCCCCTTCGACTGCGATTTTTGCGATATTATCGTGCTTAACGGCCACAAACCCAGGACAAAGGATAAACAGCAAACGGTGGATGAACTGGAGGCACTTTACCGCCACGGCTGGCGGGGCAGTTTATTCATCGTCGATGATAATTTCATCGGCAACAAAAAGAAACTAAAAACCGAGACCCTGCCGGCGATGATCAAATGGTCGAAGCAGAGAAAGTACCCTTTCCTGTTCTTCACCGAAGCATCTATTAATCTTGCCGATGACGACGAATTAATGGAACTAATGGCTGAGGCCGGTTTTAACCGGGTATTTGTCGGCATTGAGACTCCGAATGAAGCAAGCCTGATGGAGTGTAATAAGTGGCAAAATAGAAACCGCGACCTAGTTGCCGCGGTGAAGAAGATTCAGAGCCACGGCTTTGAAGTGCAGGGGGGCTTTATTATCGGCTTTGATAGTGACCCGGTCTCAATCTTCAAGAGACAGATAAACTTTATTCAAAAGACCGGTATCGTTACGGCTATGGTTGGCTTGCTCAATGCCCCCAATGGAACAAAACTTTACACACGGCTCAAGAGGGAAAACCGCTTGCTTAAAGATATGTCCGGGGACAATACGGACTTTTCCATAAACTTCATTCCAAAAATGAAATACGAAACACTCGTGGCTGGGTATAAAAATGTTCTGGATACAATCTACTCGCCGCGCCATTATTATGAGCGGGTCGTTACCTTCCTGAAAGAATACAAACCCCGAAAAACAGCCGGGATATCACAACTGCGATTCTCTCATATCACCGGTTTGATTAAAACCCTTTGGTTCTTGGGCGTCACGAACAAAGGGCGAAGATATTTCTGGAGGCTCCTCATTTCGACGCTACTGAAGCGTCCTCGTCACTTCCCTTTAACGATAAGTCTGTCCGTCTCGGGGTTTCACTTCCGAAAGGTAGCTGAGGGTTACAGCAAGACAATTCTCACACTGCCTCGTCAAAGTGTTTAATAAATCTCAGCTCGTGTAGCAACCACCCAAGTTGTTACATGAAGTAACAATAGAGGCTTTTATGGGGTAGCACTTGCTTGTTTTGTTTCATAAGCGATCTATCTATAGAGATTCATATGAGCTACTGGCGAAAACTTCCGGTGCTGTACCGTTATATGGCTCGAGGCTAGGTTCACATAGTTTCTCACCATCTCCAGGCTGGAATGTCCCAGTATTTGCTGAAGCGTAAAAACGTCGCCGCCACTAAACAGGAACCTTGTGGCGAAGGTATGCCGGCAGAGATACGCGTGGAGCCGTGAAATCCCTGGTAATTTGGCAAGCCTGGCAAACATCAACTTCATGCTATTCACACCTAAAGGCTCTCCGTAAATAGAGAGAAATACTCTATCGCATTCCGCGGGCCTGTTCCTGGACCTGTAACGGAATAAATAGCGGTGAAGAGCTTTCTGCGCGCTGGCCTCAATAGGCACGATACGCTCCCTGTTTCCTTTACCCAAGACCTTCAAATATCCTTCGTTCATGTGTACATTCGCCATCCTCAAATCAATGAGCTCTCCTATTCGCAATCCGGTGTCAAGCAGCAGCATCACAATGGTCTCGTTTCTGAGATCAGAAGGATTAGTTGGACTGAACGTCTTTAATATCTCCCGGATTTCCTCATCCGAGAGGGTGGATACAAACTTCTTCATGACCTTAGGCGGTTTTATATCCCTTGCGATGTCGGCTCCAATAAGGCCTTCCCTCGTCAGCCAGCTTATAAAAGCTCGGAGGGTCCTCACATGAGCATGGATCGTTACCGTGGATAGTAGGCCTGACTTACTGGTGGTACCCGCTTTGTTGCTGAATCTACTTTCCTTCTGCAGAAAAAGGATATATTCACGCAGAAGTCTCGTTTTTATAACACTTATTGAATCTGGTAGATGCCGGTCATGCAGATAGCGGCGGAACATTTCAAGATTAGCCGAGTACCAACCGATGGTTTTGTAGCTTTTCCCCTCGGCTTTGTTACAGGCCTCGTAGTAGGCGATGCATTCCGAGAGCTTGTGACCTTTTACCCAGTAGTGTTTTTAGACATATCAGGTCTTAACCTCCTGTTTTATTCTATCGGTTAAGACCCAGCGTTCGACTGAAAAATCAGGGTGTCTCGGCGAATCAGGGAGTCAGGTGGAATCAGGGTCTCTGGATGGCGTTTTCACCTCCTTTTGAGCCTGATTTGACATCCGCTAACTTTTAACTAGGGTGCCAGAACACCAGGCCAACCGACTCCCTGGTTTTATCTTTACTACCAAATATCAATAATGTGACAGAATGTAAAATCGTTACGTAGAGGCGCCACTTAACAGACCTCGGCATGTATGTTAGTTGGCAATGAAAATGGAATCCTTAGACTGGAACGTGTTACACCGATAGCTGGATTTTAGGCGAACACTTAATTTGACTTGATCTTAAGCCTTGAGTATATCCTTATGCCGTAGCGCCCGCTCCAGCGAGGGCTGCATCTTCATTTCCCGGAACTCGTTGATGGCGAAGTCAAGATGCTCAAGGGCTTCGGACTTCTCTCTAGGGTAGTGCGCCAGCAGCAACTCGGCAAGCTGGAGCCGGGTGAGGGCCAGCTCCGGCCGGAACGGCATCTCCGTGCAGACCTTGATTGCCTCCTGGTAGTACTGGCGGGCTTCATCGTATCTTTCCAGGAGAGCCGCTGCCCCGCCAAGGTGACGGGCTGTGCATGTTATGGCAACCGTACTGACGAAAGGGGAAAAGCTGCCGGAGAACCGGTCCAGCAGTAGCCCGGCGGCTTCCCGATGCTCAGTTAGTACGGCAGCTTCGAGATACATAATATCCTCGTACGATGGGGTTTCATCTTCAGCTGAACCGATACCTGGACGTTTTATGACGAATTGCTCCAGGATTTCCGTTACCTCGGTGTCTCGTCCCAGATGGGCCAGACAGGGAGCCTGAACGTAGGGTACGGGGTAGTATGTCATGGCAATTTGAAGGGCTTCCTCGGCCTTCCCGAGAAGCACCAAGGAATGGTAGCCTGTTTGGAGTGCACACATAGCAGCAAGTGTGGTGGGTCCAAGCTCCTCGCCGCGGGCCAATATACTCCGGGTGGTCTGCGCGGCATCCTCAAGTCGCCCGTCTAGGGTTGCAGAGCATCCATCGTATCCCGGTGATAGTAGCAGTATGTACACCTGGTTACTACGTTCCGCCAGCTCCTGTATCTCTCGCCAGGTATTTTCGGCTCGCTGCCGCTGTCCCCAATCGAGGAATGCCATACCTGCAAACCACAATCCCACAGCGAAAGCCACCGGGCGTACCCCGGCACGTGACGATGCTACCATTTCCTCGGCAATTTGAAGACGTTTCTCGGCACGTCGCGGCGCTGCGGCAAAGTTAAGCGATCGATAAGCAGCGTGCCAGAACGCATCAGGGACGCCGAGGTTGCGAGCCAGGTCGACTGCCTGGTCCAGCAGGGCGACGCCTTCGCGCTGCTTGCCCGAAAAGAATTTCACAAGCCCCATAAGTTGGTTGGCCAATGAGCGTTCGTTGGTATCTGGCGCGGCGTAGCGGTCGGCCCGCTCTGCCCACTCGACTGCCTCAGGTGACGCGAATATCTGCGGCAGGCCAGCGCTCTCAATTGCTGTCGCCTGCGCCGCCAGGAAGCAGGCACGCGCGGCACCCTGCTCGTTACCAATACTCTCGGCAAGCGTAAAAGCCTCCGGCAACTCTTTATCGAGAACACGCCGCGACTGTCCGCCATCAAGCAGGGCATCGCTTAAGGTCAGGAGAATGTCGCATATTTCGCCTTTATCATCAGGGTCAAGCACTTTCTGTACTTTCAGTGCCTGCTCCAGCAGTCTTACCGCTTCACCATAGGCATAGACATCCATAGCACGTTTTGCCGCCATCTCTCCGTATTCAACCGCCTTAACCAGGTCAGCTGGGTCGGTGGACTGGGAGAAATGTTCGGCCAACTCGGCGGCATGTTCTTCAAGTCTATTGGCATACTGCGTTTCTAACGAACGCGCCACCTGCTGGTGCAGTTGCAGGCGCTGTGGGGCAATCAACTCTTCGTAAAGCGTCTGGCGGAAAAAGGCATGCGTGAAGCGGTAGCGTATTACGCCTACTTGAGACCGCTCCTCCAGCACGGATAACTGCACGGCCTCCTTGAGAGCATTAACAAATTCATCTTCCTTGATATTTGCCACCACCCTTAATGTATCCAGGGCAAATTCTCTCCCGATAACCGCGGCAATAGAAAGCAACTGGTTGCACTCTGGGCTCATAAAGGACAGGCGCCTGCCGATGACGTCCCGCAGTCCTTCCGGTATGTTCATCTCCAGCGGCGTGTCTTTCGTGGGCCGCCAGCGCCCCTCTTTCTGGGTAATCAGTCCTTCCTCGGCGAGGTAGCGAATCACCTCCTGCACGAAGAGGGGGTTGCCCTCCGTCTGGCGGTGTACCGCCTCGGCAAGTCCCCAGGGTATTTCTTCCCTCGTAATGCTTTCCAGCATCCGCCTGACCTCGTCGGCGTTAAGGCCGCGCAGGAGGACACGACCGTAGGTAGAGACACGCCTTAATTCGGCCAGTGCCGCCGAGAGCGGGTGGCTACGGTCCACCTCGACATCGCGGTATGTCCCAACAACTAATAACCTTGCCCCGGATAAATTCCTTGAAACATGCGTCAGCATATCCAGTGTGCCCTTATCGGCATCATGCAGGTCTTCCAGGACAACCAGTAAAGGCTGGACAGTGGCGGCGTTGGACAGGAAGCCGGTGACCGCCTGCAATAAACGATACCGTGCCTCCTCGGGGTCGCCTTTGGGCCGGGGCTTTACCTTGAGTCTCTCTCTGATTTCAGAAACGATACGGGCTACATCGGCAGCGCCCGTGCCCAGTTCCTCACGCAGGTCTTTCACCTCACGGGAAAGCACGTAGGAGCGCAACGCCTCGACGAAAGCCAGGTAAGGTAGTGACAGCGACCCTTCCTCGTAACAATGACCCAACAGCGTACGACCGCCTCGTAACGTAACGTAGGTGGATATCCGCTCGCAGAGGGCCGTCTTACCGATGCCCGGCTCTCCCACCACCATCATCAAAGCTCCCTGACCGGATACGGCGCCGTCAAAGGCACTTTGTAGCTGCTTGAGCTCCGGCTCCCTCCCCACGAAGACTCTCCGGTAAAGGGGATTCTCAGTTATTGTTGATGCTTCTTCAGATACCTCCTTAGTTATCCTGCCGGCATCGATTGATTCCAAAGCCTGTAAGACATCGGCAGCCGATGACGGTCGTTTAGAAGGGTCTTTCTCAAGCAGTTGCAGGATGAGCGTCTCTAAAGCGGGAGGTAAATCGGCTCTGTGCCAGGTGGGGGATACGGGAGGGGTATTAATGTGCTGTCCGATGATAGCTACCGAGTCGTCACCAACGAAGGGCGGCCTGCCCGTCACCATCTCGTAAAGCATGGCGCCCAGTGAATAGAGGTCGGCCTGGGTGGTCACCTTACCGCCCATCGCCTGTTCCGGCGGCATGTAGGAGACCGTACCCACCATCATGCCCGACTGGGTAAGACGGGATAAGTCGATGGCCACGGCCAGGCCGAAGTCGCCTATCTTGGCGGTGCCGTCCTCACTGAGCCACACGTTACCCGGCTTGAGGTCGCGGTGGATGATGCCCTTGGAGTGGGCAAACTCCAGGCCTCTACAGACACATTTTGTAATCTCGATAGCTTTATCCAGGGGTAGTCGGTGCTCCGGTGCCTTCTCGATGAGACCTTCAATGTCACCACCGGGCAGCAACGGTAATACCATATAGGGCTGGCCTTCATGGTCGCCGAAGTCGTAGACGGTAACGATATGAGGGTGGTCGCCGAGGCGTCCCATGGCCTGGGCTTCGCGGGTAACGCGCGTACGGGCTTTATCGTCCAGCTTCTCGGTCTTAATCAGGGCAAAAGCTACGTCCCTGTCGAGTACATTATCGTGGGCGAGGTAGACCTTCTTCTTGCCGCCCTCGCCGAGGAACTTCTTGACCTGGTAGCGGCCGTCGCCGAAGGAGGTGGGTTCGGGGGTTGAGGGCTTCTTGGGTCGTGGCTTTGTAAGTTTGAGTGCTTGTTCTGTTAAAGCGTGACCGCACTCACCACAGTAATCCTCTCCAGGTTCATTGACTGCCCGACAGGCTGGACAGATTATCTGGAGTGGGCTACCACACTTTGAGCAGAACTTGCGTCCCTCTCGATTCTCAGTCTGGCATTTTGGGCACTTCATGAGGAACAGTCCTCCTGTGCCAGATTAGTCACTACAGTCTATGATTATATATTAGCGATGTCAAGAAATATAAGGTAGTGTGTTGCACACAGGTACTTGAGCGACCTTTCCTGAAGTACCGGAAAACATCTTTTATATTAGAGTAAAGACAGTGTCATTTTTTTGATTGAGCTGTCTCATTTTCTCTCGCCTTCATAACTTCTATGTTACATTCGCTTCAATAAGCTCCGCTAAAATGGCAAATATAGTTGCATATATTGATATCAGGTGTTCTTAATATTTATACAAATAGTCAAAGTTAATTGAAATATAATATTATAGAACATATGGAGGAAAGAAAAATGCCGGAAGAAGAAACAAAGCTCGAACTAAGTCAAAAAGAAAAGGGGCGCCGATGGTCGTTGCTGCGGGAACGGTTGAAGAAAGCGGGGCTATCGGCTCTTATCGTCTATGGAGGCAGCCAGCTGGGGGTGCCGGTTCATTATTTGACGTGTGTCTGGGGTAATAGAAAAAATATGGTGCTTTTTCCGGTCGATGGAGAGCCCGTTTTATTCATTCCCAGTAATAGCGGCCAGACGCCGGAAAGCGTTGCCGGCCGGGGTTGCTGGATAAGCGTTGAGAACATCCATCTCTCTACCAATCTGGCAGTGGACCTGGCTAAAAAAGTCATAGCGCTCAGGTTACAGAAGAGTAAAATCGGCTTAGACAGCTTCCGCTGGTGGCCGGTGTTTGACTATCAGGTATTTTCCGAATTTTGCCCCGGCGTTGAGCTTGTCGAGTCACATAGATTATTCGGTGAAATACGCGGCTCCAAAAGCGCCGAGGAACTGGTGATAATGCGGAAAGCGATACAAATTTCAGACCTGGCACATTACACTTTCCTGGCTAACTTAAAACCGGGGATGACGGAGGAAGAAGCCGCCAGTAAAGCGGTAGAGGTATTGAATTCGCACGATGTCGGCGACAGGATTATTTTAATCCACAGTCGCCCCGAAGCCACCTACCCCAACTGGCCTGGCTCCACGGTTATCCAGAAACCTAACCCGATAACATTTTCCCCGGAGTTTACCCGGAACAAGGGATACGGAGCTCAAATGATTCGGGCTTACTGGTGGGAGGAACCCAAGGGCATCTACAAGAGAATGTTCAATCTCTGGGCCGAAATGAGACAGATGGTAATCGAAGAGTTCCGGCCGGGAGTCGAGATTACCGATGTGGGGAAAAAGATAGAGGACCTGATAGGTAAATACGGTTTTAAGTGCGACAAGCTGGGCCATGCTGTCGGGTTATCTTACGGAGATGCCCCCTATATTACCGCCGGACCGGAGGAGAAGGACTACATGGAATGGACAATCCTTACTAACGAGGTATATGCCGTCCATCCAATGGTCAGGTGCCAGGGTTACGTCGCACCGTTTTCGATGATTGGAGACATGTATTTCATCGGTAAGGACAAGACCGAATGGATGACTACCGCTTTGCCGGGCCTGCCCGAATATATTCCTCAGTAACTTAATCGCCGAGGGCCTTTAAATCTACCCTTATGATGTGATAGAAGTGACTAATTATAAACATATCTTTAAACCTTTCAAAATCGGTAACATATCGGTTAAAAACCGGATTGAGATGGCTCCAGTGGGGCCGCTTTTAGCAGTCGGCGGGCTGGCATCGAGAGAACTGATAGAATGGGGAAGGGCTTTAGCCAGGGGAGGCGTGAGTATCGTTACCCTGGGCGACTCTTCTATTAAGCTTCCTCCTGGCATGCAATCGTCGAATGCACTCAACCTGGGGACAGACAGGGCTATTAACCCGCTGAGCATGTATGCCGAGGCTATTCAGAGGTACGGCGCCAGGGCATCCATCCAGCTGAACTACCATACCGAAAACTCGCCGACGGATATGCCTCTTGAAGAAATCAAAGAAATTATCGAGGATTTTGCGGCGGCTGCCTACCGTTGCCTGTGTGCCGGAATGGATATGATTATGATTCACGGCGCTCACGGGCAGTTAATCAGTCGGTTCGTCTCGCCCAGAATCAATCATCGCACGGACGCTTACGGAGGGACGCCGGGGAACAGAGCCAGATTGGCTATCGAGATACTCGAAGCCATCAGGAACAAAGTGGGCGATAGACTGGCGATTGAGTACCGTATCAGCGCCGATGAATTCGTGCCGGGCGGACTTAAAGTCGAGGAGCAGCTTGAGTTCGCTGGAATGATTCAGGATAAGGTTGACCTGATACACGTATCTGCCGGTCATCTCTTCACTACCGATACACTCCCCAGGATGATACAGCCTGCCTATCTCCCTCGGGGCATAAATGTCGATTTTGCAGCCATGTTTAAACAAGAGTTAAAAACACCCGTGGCCGCCGTCGGTTCTCTCAACCTTGAAATGGCTGAAGAAATCATCGCCGGAAATAAAGCGGACATGGTCGCCATGGGCCGTACCCTGATTGCCGACCCGGATTGTATTAACAAGGCCAGGCAGGGAAAAGAAAAGGAAATCAGGCCCTGCGTCCGCTGTAATACCTGTATTGACAGGACGCACAACCAGCGCCTGCCAATCCGCTGCGCGGTTAACCCGCTTTGCGGCAGAGAAGCCGAATTTATGAATCTTCCGGGGGCCGACGCTGGGAAAAAGGTGGTTATCATAGGCGGCGGACCCGCCGGGATGGAGGCAGCCAGAAGGGCCGCCGGCCGGGGGCACGAGGTAGTCCTCTTCGAGAAAAATGCGTGTCTCGGCGGGACTTTAACTTCGGCTGCGGCGGCGCCGTTTAAAACGGATATGAAGCGCTATCTGGACTGGGCGATACGCTCAACCATGAATGCGCCGCATCTGATTGTCAGGACATCCACCGAAGCCACCCCGGAGAGAGTCAGGGCTGAAAACCCGGATAAGCTGATTATCGCGGCAGGTTCCGAGCCTGTTGTACCCGATATACCCGGAATCGACCGTGAGAACGTGTTCTGGGCGGGGGATGTAGCCGCGGGTCTGCGGAGTGTCGGAGGCAGGGTAGTCGTGGCCGGGGCCGGGTTAGCCGGCTCGGAAACAGCGCTTTTACTGGCGCAACAGGGGAAGATAGTTACGCTGATTGATATGCTTACCCTGGAGGAAGTTGATGCCGACTATCCTTACATCAGCGTGGTGGCCTTGCGGACGATGCTGCGCGAACTCGGCGTGGAGCTTAAAACTGAAGTTGAATTCGAACGTATTACCGGGGAGGGCATCGTCATCATAGACAAAAAAAGGAAGAGTATTGAAATACCCTGTGATACCCTCGTCCTAGCTCTGGGTCTGGAACTATGTGCGGAAGTTGTTGAGAAGTTCAGCGGACTGGCCCCCGAGGTATCCATCATCGGCGACTGTAATAACCAGAGTGGCAATTTATACAGCGCCGTTTCGGAGGGATTCTTCGCGGCTATGGACATTTAAGCAGGTTGTTCACCTCAGGTAGGACTTGTCCAGATTGTTTAACCAGGGTCACTTTTGCTTATACGCTGCCGGAGTTCTTCTGCTGTTTTCCGATTAATATCGCCGTCAGAATAGAAGCGGCGCTAATAACGGCGGCCAGGAGGATAACATGCCGGAAACTCTCGATGACGGATAGCCGCTCCAGCATATCGCGGGCAATACCCTGTCCGGTCAGTTCGGCCAATTTGAACGACTGCTGGTGCGCGTAGAGCGTGCCGGCGATTGCCATGCCGGTAGAGCCGCCGAGGAGTCTTACGGTATTGGCTACCCCTATAGTGGTAGCCAGGTTGCTCCGGGGCGCCGCCCCGATGATAGCGCTCTGGTTGGGGGCCATGAATACACCCATGCCTACCCCGAAGAGGAGCAGGACTAAGGCGATATGGAATATCTCGGTGTTAATGTCCAGGCGGCTTGCGAAAAAGAGGGCCGCCGTGAAACAGCCCGTCGCGAAGACCATCGGTGGTCGGTTGCCGATTTTGTCGGAAAGCCATCCGCTTATCGGCGATAGTATCACCGGCGGGATGGCAATCAGTGCCATTAGCATGCCCATGGTGGACGGTGATACCAGTAGCCCGCTGATTAAGAAGAAGGGGAAGAGAACAGGGCACATCGAGCCCGAGGTCATCTGGATGATACTGGTCAGGCTGGCCATGCTGAAAACACGGTTTTTAAAGAAACTGAGGTCGAGTACAGGCTCGACGACCCGTCTTTCCAGGTAAATAAAGACTCCCAGAAAAACAACCGCGGCTGCCGCCAGCGCCAGGGCGGACGGTGAAAGGTAGCCCCAGTCGCTGCCGAGATTGAGATAAAGGAGCAGGCAGCTGATGCTGCCAAGCAGGGTTACGGCGCCTCCGTAGTCGAGTTTGAGGGCCGTGCTGCTTTTTTCCTGTTCCCTGATAATTATTATCGCCATTATCAGGCAGATGATGCCTACCGGTATTCGCGTGTAAAAAACGCCCTGCCAGTCCAGGTAATCGATGATGACGCCGCCGAGGGCGGGGCCGGCTATCAGGCCGACCGATGTCAGCATGGCAAACAGGCCGATTGCCCGTCCCTGCTGGTCACGCGGAAAGACAGCGACGACAATGGCGCTGCCCACCGTCAACGTCATGGCGGCTCCGGCCCCCTGCACGACGCGCGATGCTATCAGCATGGTGATGTTAGGAGATACCGAGCAGAGAATAAGCCCCAGCGTATAGATTGCCAGACCGATGATATATACTTTCTTTCGCCCGATGGTATCCCCGACCTTGGCCAGTGTCAGCAGCAAGCCCAGCTCGGCAATGGAAAAAGCGATAGCAAGCCAGACGACGACCGAAGCATCGGTATGGAATACATCGGTAAGCCGGGGGAACGAAACCGTGATAATGCTCATATCCAGGGCCGCCGAGAAATTGGCCAGCGATATGGACACGAGCACCCACCACTTGTAAGCTCCACTCGTGCTGTTCGCGTCCTGATTCATTTAGTCCTGTTCAAAAAACCTTTCAGAGGGCCGGCCAGGTTACCAGTGTTTTTACTGCCTGAAGCCCCCGTCCAGTAAGCTCTCGATGGCAGCATCTCCAGTTCCTTCATATACGTCCCAGAGCATAAAGTCGTAACGAGCGTTCCACAGCATCCCGCAGGAACCCGGCCGCGTTCACCATGGCTTCTTCCGGTGCTGTGCAGCCGGGCATGATACTGACGACGGCATCGATGCCGCAGCCATATACCTCCCGATACCCGCTGCCTAGTTCCCCGGCAAAGGCAATTATCGGGATGCCGGCCTTTTTCGCCCTTTTTGCTATTCCGGAGATGGTCTTACCGCGAGGCGTCTGGTGGTCGATACGCCCTTCTCCCGTCAGTACTAGGTCGGCACCCGGCAGGTATTTATCCAGACCGATGCTATCGCAGACGAGGTCGATTCCGCTTTGCAGTGAAGCATCAAGGAAGGCAACCAGTCCGGCACCCAGGCCACCGGCAGCTCCGTACCCCGGCGGCGTACCGATTTCCCGTCCCAGGTCCCTCCTGACGACGTCGGCGAAGGTACGCAGGGCAGCATCGAGCCGCCGGACCATGTCCGGTGTAGCACCTTTCTGAGGACCGTAAATATATGCGGCGCCTTCCGGGCCGTAAAGTGGATTGGTAACATCGCAGGCGCCGATAATCGTGCTCTCCGCAACGAGGGGGTGCCGCCCGGTGATGTCGATACACTCCAGGCGAGCCAGCCCGCCCCCGCCCGGTGGAACCGGTTGATTTTGAGCGTCCAGGAGTTTGATGCCGAGCGCCTGTGCCATACCGGCCCCGCCATCCGTGGTGGCACTATCGCCCAGGCCGATGATTATCCGGCGATACCCCTTCTCCAGCACCGCCCGGATAAGTTCGCCGGTTCCCCGGGTGCTGGCCTCCGTGGGATTAAGGGCGTTTTTCGGTACCAGGTTAAGACCGGAAGCTGCCGCCATCTCGATAACGGCGGTTTTCCCGTCCCCGAGAATCCCCCAGGTAGCATTGACCCTGGCATCCAGCGGACCATTTACTTCCGTGGTGGACAACCTGCCCCCGGTCGCTGCCACCATGGCCTTCACGGTACCTTCACCACCATCGGCTACTGGCAGCAGGGTAATTTCGCAGTCTTTAATCGCGGATTTCACGCCTTCGGCCATAGTTTCGGCAGCCTCGTGGGCTTGAAGGCTTCCCTTGAATGCCTGAGGTGCGATAATTATTTTCATGGTGCTGCCTGTAACAATTACTATATACGTGGTATCATATTTTGTCCACTTTATTGCCGATTTACGGGATAGAGGTAGAAGCCGGCAAGGAGACGTTTTATGACTGCAGACATGAGAATAATTAAGGCCGAGAAGCTTACCGTTTTTTACATAAATGAGTAAATTGACATCTATTTGAAGGTCGTTTTACAATGGCGAACAGCGGTGTCATTGGAGATAATGCAGTCGAAATGGAAAAACGTTTCAAAGTAGTACTGGTGGACGGTGTAGAGGGCAATCAGGTGATGCCGGTTCTGGAAGAGTCCGAGGAACTGGCTAAAGTCAATGCCGAGCTGGTCGTGGCGGGATGTACCTGCGAGGACGACATCGTCGCCACGGCGCAGGATGCCGATGCCATACTAACTATCGGGGCCCCGTTGACGCGCCGCGTCATGGAAAATTTACCGAAATGCCAGGTTATTACCCGCTACGGCATCGGCTACGATACAATCGATGTTGATGCTGCGACCGATAATAATATTCTCCTGGTTAATGTCCCTGATTTCTGCCTCGAGGAAGTCTCCAACCACGCGATTATGTTGCTGCTGGCATGTGCGAAAAAGGTGGTCCTGCTGAATAACCGCATCAAGGAAGTCGGCTGGATGGAAGCCAGGCAGGCGCAATCACCGATGGGGTCGGTTTACGGGCAGACCCTGGGAATCATAGGCTTTGGTAATATCGGCCGAATGACAGCGAAAAAGGCACAGTGTTTCAGCCCGAAGGTGCTGGGCTACGACCCTTATGTGGATAAGGCCCTGGCTAAGGACTACGGAATAAGTCTCGTCGACCTGCCCGAACTTCTCAGGGAGGCAGACTATGTTTCGGTGCATACGGCGCTGACTAGGGAGACATATCATCTTCTCGGCGAACGTCAGTTCAAACTGATGAAGCCGGGTGCCTATTTAATCAATACGGCGCGTGGTGCCATCATCGATGAGCCGGCACTTGTCCGGGCTTTACAGGAAAAATGGATAGCCGGGGCCGGACTGGACGTATTTGAACAGGAGCCGGTCGATGCGGATAATCCGCTGCTGAAGATGGACAACGTTATCGTTTTACCCCACTCCGCTTCCTTCTCGGATGCCTCGTTTAAGCGACTGCGGCAGAGCGTCGGGCGGGAAACGGCGCGGGTGTTGAGCGGAAAGTGGCCGAAGAATGTAGTCAATAAAACGTGCCGACCGAAAGTAGACCTGAAGCGGGAGTAATAAGTCATGCTTATTAACATTACGGTTACTTCGATAGCGGCTTTTTCCAGCAATTATTGATTTTAATTGTCGTAGAAGGGATTTTTAACATGAAGAAAAACCGACTCCGCGAACTACTGAAGGAAGGGAAACCGACCTTGGGCACTCACGTGCTGTCGACGTGGCCGGGAATTGTCGAAGTTATCGGCCAGACCGGCGCTTTCGACTATATCGAATACGTCGGCGAGTACTCCTCGTTCAGTCTCGAGCAAATGGACAATTTCGGGCGGGCAATAGAACTCTTCCCCGACATGTCGGCGATGATGAAGGTAGAAGAGCAGACCCGGGGCTTCATCGCCGCCAGGGCAATCGATTCCGGTATTCAGAACGTACTCTTCACCGACTGCCGTTCTGCGGATGATGTCAGGGAGTGTATCCGTTACGTCCGCCCGGAGACACCGGAGTCGGGCGGCATCCACGGTTACGGCATGCGGCGCAGCACCGGCTACGGCTACGGCAGCCAGGTAGCGGACTGGACGGAGGCGATGGATGAGGTCGTCGTCGCCATAATGATTGAAAAGAAAGGCGCTATTGAGAACCTGGAGGAAATTCTCTCCGTCAGAGGCGTGGACATGGTGCAGTTCGGCCCGGTCGACTACTCCATAAGCATCGGTAAGCCGGGACAAACGCAGAGTCTGGATGTTGAGGGAGCTCATAAATATATGATAGAGATGGCTTTGAAAAAGGGAGTGGCTCCGAGGGTGGAAATCGGCAGCTTCGAGCAGGCCAAACCGTACGTGGAAATGGGGATTCGCCACTTCTGCATCGGCTGGGACACCAACGTCATCGCGCAATGGTGCCGGCAGCAGGCGCAGGGAATGGCCGGACTGCTCAAGTGAGTGAAAAAGGGGAAATCAGATGACCAGACCAAGAGTATTTATTGCGCGAAACATATTTCAGGAAGCCCTGGATAGAATCAGCAAGGTCGCCGAAATGGAAGTATGGCCGGACGATTTGCCGCCGGCCTACGAGGTTATGCTACAAAAAACGCGGGACGCCGACGGCCTGTTGACGATGTTGAGTGATAAAATCGACGCAAATCTCATGGAGAAATCGTCGCGGCTGAAAGTCATCAGCAACATGGCGGTCGGTTACGATAATATTGACGTCGCGGAAGCAACCAGGCGTGGCATTTACGTCGGCTATACGCCGGGAGTCCTCACCGAAACGACCGCCGATTTAATTTTCTCCCTGCTCATGGCGGCGGCCCGGCGCATCGTCGAAGCGGATAACTACACCCGGGACGGGCGGTGGAAGGCCTGGGGCCCTATGACCCTGCTGGGACAGGACATTCACCACGCCACACTTGGCATCATCGGCCTGGGTCGCATCGGTATGGAGGTAGCCAAGCGGGCCAGGGGCTTCGATATGAAAGTCCTTTACTACAGCCGGACGCGAAAAAGCCCCGAGGAAGAAAGCAGGCTGGGTCTGGAATACGTTGACCGGATGCCGGAACTTCTGGCCAGGTCCGACTTCGTCAGTCTCCACATTCCGCTGACGGAGGAAACATATCATCTTATCGGTGCTGAAGAGTTCGCCATGATGAAGCCGACGGCCGTTTTTATCAACGCCTCACGCGGTGCCGTTACCGACCAGCGGGCGCTATACGAAGCCCTGAAAACCGGGCAGATATTCTCCGCCGCTATAGACGTTACCGAGGTCGAACCGATACCCATGAACGACCCCCTGCTGACCCTGAATAATATCGTCATCACACCGCATATAGGCAGTGCCAGTATACCCACCCGGACAACGATGGCCCTGATGGCCGCCGACAATCTTATTCACGGTCTGCGTGGTGATACTCCACCGGACTGCGTTAATCCCTGAAACCCTCGGAAGGCCTTATCCTTGAAGTGAAAAGAGGTTGAAATGAAGGAAGCAAGGAAATGGGATAAAGAATATGATGTGGTAGTGGCAGGCTATGGCGGCGCCGGTATTTCAACTGCTATCACCGCCTGTGATAACGGTGCCAGTGTCATAATACTGGAAAAGGCACCTTTCCCGGGGGGAGGCCAGACCCGGACGTCAGGGCTCGGGGCGGCCTTTGCCACCGATCCGGAAGGCGCTGCCGAATATTTGTACGCTGCCAGCTCTAACGGACTTGAGGACGCGGACGTTACATCGAAGATTTCGGTGGTACCTAAGGAAGACTGCCTGATATTCATGAAGGAGATGGCGAATAATCCGGATTGGCTTAAATCAATGGGAGTTGAGCATTCCATAAGAAAGGGTAGCTCCGCCCAGTATCCCAGATTCCCGGGAGCAGATTCTTTCGGCCACGTCGTTATTAAGGGATGGGGTATTCAATTTCTGGAGACAATGAAAATTCAACTCGAAAAAAGAGGTATTGAAGTTTTATTCGAAACTCCTGCCACCGAGTTAATTCAAGATGCAGAAACCAGAGAGATAAGGGGCGTTTACGCCACCAGTAAAGGGAAAAAGATAGTCATCAAAGCGAAAAAAGGAGTCGTCCTGTGTACGGGAGGCTTTGAGTTTGAAGAAGAAATGAAAGCAAATTACCTGAGACCTTTTCCGCTTAAATTCGCTGGCTGGCCGTATAATACCGGAGACGGCATCAAAATGGCACAGCGTGCCGGGGCCGACCTCTGGCATATGAATACCATGGTCGGATACCTGGCTATCTGGGTTCCCGAATACAAAGTCGCCTGGCTGCTGGTTTTCGGCAGAGGAATCTGGGTAAATAAATACGGCAGGAGATATACCGACGAGGGTATCAATATAAAAAGCCACAACTGGTGGTTGAAGCATTGTGATTATAATATAGAGGAGCCCGGATATGCCGACCTTCCGACCTATTTAATTTTCGATGAAACCGTAAGGAAACAGGGCTCTATTTCGGCCAACTCTGCTTCTGGTGCCGGGTACCTGCTGGGTATTCAAACTTTTCCGGCTGAACTTGGGGGCTGCCCTGAAGGCTGGAGTCGTGACAATATGCGCGAGATAGAAAAAGGATGGATAAAGAAAGCCGACACTGTTAAAGAGCTGGGGCGTCTTATCGGCGGTAAGATGGACCCGGCTGCCCTTGAAGAGACTGTGAAAAAATACAATAGCTACTGCGAGCAGGGGTATGACCCGGAGTTCGGCAGGGGCGTACAATCGCTAAAACCGCTGGTGACGCCGCCGTTCTATTCCTGCGCCCTGTACCCGGGCGGCATCAATACCTGCGGGGGGCCGCGTCGGAACGCCTACGGGCAGGTACTCGACCCTTTTAAGGAAATTATACCGAGGCTGTACAGCGCCGGGGAAATGGGGTCGATTTGCGGTAATATCTACGCCATCGGGGGTCTTGACGCAGGCGAAATGCTGGCATCCGGTCGCCTGGCCGGCAGGAGCGTTTCAGCCCTGAAGAACCGGGACTAAGTTACCGCACATTCTCAATAAATTCAGAATGACAAAATACATTATAGTGTTATTAGGAAACCTGATGCAAAGTTACAGGTACGATACCGGCGCGGCCTGTTTCAAGTTATAGCACAACATAATCCGGTGTAGCTTACTTTATATTGGGTACACCTGTGTTTCTATCGTAATATCAATCTATAAAACAGGCGGATTTTACGGATGAAAAACGTCTGTTTTCAGCTCTCCGGTACTTGATAATCCGGTGGTTTCTTGATATAATATTATTAGGTATAACCGAATATTACTATTCCAACGAATTATTATGTTAAAGGAAATAACAACATGAAACAGGAAAAAGAGGCTTTGATTCAACACATTATTGAGGTGTCCGGTAACATATATGATGCACTTAAACCTAATATTCCAGTAGATTATCTATCATCAGACCTCACCGTGGCACAGTTGAGGGTGCTGCTGGTCCTGCATACCGATGGTCCTGCTAAAATGAGTTCCATCGCTTCTATTCTTCATGTTGCACTGTCCACAGCCACCGGCGTGATGGATAATCTGGTAAAGAAAGAGCTGGTCGTGCGTGAAGCCGACCTTCATGACCGCAGGCTGGTTGTCTGTAAACTATCCCCGGCAGGCCAGGAACTCATCAACAAGTTATGGGTATCTGGAGAGTTCCAGATGGAGAGACTCCTGAACGGTTTAACGTTAGAACAGCTTGGAAAAGCCACAGAGGTTGCCGAGATGCTATTTGACAACGTGTCTCCGAAAATCAGCAAACAAGGCGGGGACGTAACGAAGTGAAAAGACTATCACAAGCACTAGCACGATTTATCGAGCGCCGGCCCTGGTGGTTCATCGTAATTGCCGTATTACTATCGGCGGCAGCCGTTCCGGGCGTTACCATGCTGGAAACGGAGACCGGTTTTGAAGCCTTTGTTTCATCTGATTCGAAAATATCGCAGGACAATTCACGTTACGAAGCTCAATTTGGCGGAGAACCGATTACTATTCTGCTTACCGGGAAGCTCGATGATATATTCTCGACTGAGAACCTGGCGATACTGGCCGGATTTGCGGAGAAAATCAACAGTGATGAGCGTTACCGGGCTATTAATAGCCCACTCACTCTGCTGCAAATAGCCTGCGAGGAGGCAAGTCAGGCAGGGCAATCCTTCCAGGAGCAGCTTATCCTCGCCCAGGAGGAAGCGGCGGCACAGGCAGAGCAGGCTGCGTCAGACATAGGGCTTAGCGATTTACAGCAGGAGCAGGCAGCCGAGCAAGCACGGACGGAAGTCCTGGATAAATTACAGCCGCAGATAGAACAGTTGCAGCTCATCGGAGAGCCCGGCCTGGACAATCCGCTCTTTATCAAGTCCGTACTTTATGATACCGAAGGCGCCGTCAGCCAGATAATGCAACCCTTCATCCCGGATGATGAACATGCCATTATTCTGGTTATTCCCCAGGGGAACATGAGCGACGAGGCGCTTCTACAGGTAGCCCGGGATATCGAGGCACTCTTCTCAACCGAGCCACTGACCCAGGTAGATACTGCGGTAATCTCTGATTCCAAGCTGGTAAATTCTATCAGCGTCAGCATGGGCAGTAACATTACTATCCTGTTAAGTCTATCAGTTATCGTTATGTTTGTAATCCTGGTGGCCATGTTCCGGGTGCGCTGGCGGTTGCTTTCCCTGTTTATGGTATGCATCAGTGCCCTGTGGACATTCGGCCTGATGGGCTATCTCGCGATACCCGTCACCATGGCTACCATGGCAGTACTGCCGATACTTATCGGTCTGGGCATAGACTTTTCCATACAATTTCATAATCGCTATCAAGAAGAAGTCACCAGAAGCAGGACTGTTGCCGAGGCCATTATTACCTCGGTATCAAACATGTTCCCGGTAGTCGGTATCGCTCTGGTTGCTACCATAATCGGTTTCATCACGCTTTATATCTCCGAGGTGCCCATGATACGTGATTTCGGTATGGTGCTGGCTATGGGTATCATCATCAGCTACATTGTCGGTCTTTTCCTGCTTCACAGTATTGTCTATCTGGCTGATAAGAGAACACCGGTTAAACGGCTAAGAGAGTCAGCATCAAAAGCTGGTGGTCGTATTGAAGGTATCCTCTCACGTATTGCCAAGCTGGCGGTTAATTATACCCTGTGGATATTCCTGGTAGCCCTTCTCTTTGCGATTGGGGGAGCTGTTGTGGATCACTGGCTGCCGACGAATACAGACTACGAAGAGCTCATTCCCCAGGACATCCCGGAACTGCTGGAGATGAGAGAGTTACGTGAAATTACCGGTAGTGGGGGGACACTGAACTTTATGATAGAGGCTGATGACGTAACCCGCCCGGAGATACTCTGCTGGTTACAAAAATATCAGGATGAAGCACTGTTATCCCATCCGGAGCTTATCTCGGTAAATAGCCCGGCGACATTAGTCAGCGGAGCCGCCGGGGGAATCATTCCTGACCGGACACAAATAGATGGGATACTTGAAAACACGCCCCGACTTTATTTAGAGCAGGTTCTCTCTGAAGACCGTAACATGGCGAGCGCTTCTTTCAGCATCAAATACATCTCCCTGGAGGAAACGCATGACCTGCTGCAACTGATGAAAGAGGAGGCCAGGTCGCCGGCAGGCGTTCAAATTTCTCCAGTCGGCGGACTCGCCCTCGGGTCGAGTACGATGGACGCGATGGTAGGTGCCAGGCTTACCATGAATTTAATTTGCCTCGGCGCGGTTTTTATTATCCTTTTGCTGGTCTACCGGCGTTTCGGCAGCACTATATTTACTATCATACCGGTTGGTGCCGTAATCGCCTGGTCTTCACTGGATATGTACCTTATCGGTATTCCGCTTAACCCGCTTACCGCCATTATGGGGGTTATTATTATTGGTATTTGTACGGAGTTCATGGTGTTGCTGATGGGACGGTATGAAGAAGAGAAAAAGCTGGGGTTGTCTCCTAAAGATGCTATGGTCACGGCGATAGCGAAGATAGGGCGAGCCATAGTAACTACGGCACTGACTACCGTAGGCGGCTTTGGCGTTCTGATAGCGTCAAATTTCGTGATGACTCGCGACTTTGGTATCGCCACGGTTGTTGGATTATTCCTTTGCCTGATAATGACGATTACGGTAATGCCGGGGCTTATTGTATGGTATGACAACTGGCTCAGGCGACGTATATCAAGATAATACTTGATTGACCTTTCTCCCGAAAACAGTAATACGCTGAATTAGAGTCTTCCGCTTCAACGCTATCTCCATTTGAGGTCTCAGTTCAACGTCTTTAATCCCCCATTCATTCTGTGGATACGCATGCCAATTTTGTCTTAATAGGATTATCTATTCCCCTATCACGAGCAGTACCAGAAAGTGAATCTATAAAATCCAGCTTTTATTCATAATGCGAATCAGTTACTGCATTATTGCCCTTTTCAAGTTTTTACTCTCAGGCTTCTACTGATGCCGTGAAGGCATAAATTTTAAGATAAGAAATGCCCCGACAATACTGATTCCGCAGGTAACAAACGCCATTATCTGCCATCCATCCATAAAGCTGCTCTTGGCAACCAGTGCCGAGATGCTGGCTCAGATAAAAGTTGACGCAGACCTGGCCCATGAACTTAACTCTCTTTTTCTCTTCGGGCTGGTGAGGGAAAAAGACTAGCAGTTTCAGGTACCCCACCTGACAGAGAATAATTTACAGGAATAAGCAATTGATACGGTCTAGCCGGTACCCATGGCTTCCGTAAGTGCGGTATCAAACTGGCTATTGTAAAGCGAGGCATAGAAACCGTCAGCAGCAAGCAATTCCCGGTGATTACCCTGCTCAACTATGTCCCCTTCGTTCATAACGAAAATAATATCGGCATTGCGTATCGTGGAAAGACGGTGAGCGATAACAAAACTGGTCCTGTCTTTCATAAGCTCATCCATAGCTTTTTGAATCAGCACTTCGGTTCTCGTATCGACCGAGCTTGTTGCTTCATCCAGGATCAGTATCTTCGGGTTGGCAAGGAAGGCGCGGGCTATCGTTAAAAGCTGTTTTTGCCCCTCCGAGATATTGCTGGACTCTTCATTTAGCTCCATATCGTAGCCGTGCGGTAATGCATGAACGAAATTATCGACATAAGCCATTTTCGCTGCCGCGATAACCTCTTCATCCGTTACGTCGAAGTTGCCGTATCGTATGTTTTCTTTGATTGAACCGTTAAACAGCCACGTATCCTGTAGAACCATCCCGAACATATTCCTGAGGTCCTGGCGCCGGTAATTCCTGATGTCGACTCCGTCCACGGTAATAGCACCGTCGTTGATATCGTAAAAACGCATCAGCAGCTTGACCAGCGTGGTTTTACCGGCACCGGTCGGCCCGACTATAGCTACCTTCTGTCCGGCGTGTATATCCGCTGAAAAATCCTTGATGACGATTTTCTCGGGGTTATATCCGAAGTGCACATTCTTAAACGATACATTACCGCTGACCTTCCCGGGTTTTACGGCATCAGCTGTCTCGGGTACTACCTCTTCTTCATCGAGGAACTCAAACACGCGCTCGGCAGCGGCCATAGTCGACTGTAACACGTTGGCGATATTCGCCGTCTGTGTGATGGGCTGTGTAAACAATCTTATATACTGGATGAACGCCAGTATATCGCCGACTCCGATTATCTTTACAACGGCAAGATACCCGCCTAGGATACTGACCAGTATATATCCCAGATTGCTGATGAAAGTCATGACCGGCATCATGGCGCCGGATAGAAATTGAGATTTCCAGGCTGCGTCGTACAACTCGTCGTTCAAACCGTCGAACTTGCGAACGGATTTTTCTTCCCCGTTGAATGCTTTCATGATGTTATGCCCGGAATACATTTCCTCGACGTGTCCGTTGATATGGCCCAGGTATTCCTGCTGCTTTCTGAAGTATTTCTGCGAAGCTTTTACCACAAACCTGACCAGCAGTAGCGACATCGGCAGTATCACCAGCGTTGCCAAGGTCATCAGCCAGCTTATTGTCAGCATCATCACCAGAACGCCGATTATAGTGGTGAACGCGGTGACTATCTGCGATAAATTCTGGGTTAATGTTGTATTTATCGTGTCGACATCGTTGGTGACGCGGCTCAAGATTTCTCCGTGGGTTTTCGTATCGAAATATTTCAGCGGGAGGCGGTTTATCTTTTCCGCGATATTTTTCCGGAACTGATAGGTAATTTTCATAGCAATACCGGACATGATATAGCCCTGTAAATAGTTGCACGCTGCGGAGACGATATATAAGCCGATTAAGACAAATATTATCCTGCCGATATAATCAAAATCGATGGCCGACCCCGGAACATGCATCATTTTAGCCATCACGCCTTCGAAGAGCCGGTTGGTGGCATTGCCGAACAGCTTGGGGCCTATTATGGTGAAAACGGTACTGGCTATGGCGAAGAACAGCGATAAGATAATTAAATATTTAAAGGGTTTCAGATACTGTAAGAGGGTTTTCAGGGTATTTTTAAAGTCCTTGGCTCTTTCGCCGGCCAGCATGGCCATGCCGTGCCCACCCCCAGGCCCGCCACCCATCGGGGGTCCATCCAGAGGGGGTCTGCCTCTCGGAGGTCTGCCTATAGGGCCAATACTACCCTGTGGTGTTCTATCAGGCTGGCTCACGAACCGAGTTCCTCCCTGGATAGTTGCGATTCCGCGATTTCCCGGTAAACCTCGCAGTCTCTCATTAAATCTTTGTGCACGCCTCTTCCTACGATTTCGCCGTGGTCCAGGACCACTATCTGGTCCGAATACATAATACTGCCTACCCTCTGGGTCACAATCAGTACCGTGGCATTACTTGTCTCTTTTTTCAGCGCCCTTCTCAGGGCGGCATCGGTCTTGAAATCGAGGGCTGAAAAGCTGTCGTCAAAAATGCATATCTCCGGCTGTTTTGCCAGGGCGCGGGCAATAGATAGCCGCTGCTTCTGTCCGCCGGAAAGATTGGTACCGCCCTGGGCCACGGCTGCGTTAAAACCGTCGCCACTCTTTTTAACAAAGTCGAGAGTCTGGGCCGCTGCCGTAACTCTCTCCATATCGGCATCGGTGATATTTTCCTTTGCGTATTTTATATTGCTAGCAATAGTCCCGGAAAACAGCGAGCTCTTCTGCGGGACGTAGCCTATTTTATCGCGGAGGTCATGCTGTGTGACTTCCCGTATATCGACGCCGTCGACAAGAATACTGCCGCCGGTAACATCATAAAAGCGGGGAATCAGGTTAACCAGAGTTGATTTGCCGCTGCCCGTACTTCCGATAAACGCCGTTGTCTGCCCGGGTTTAGCCGTGAAGTTAAGGTTCTTCAGCACATCCTCCTCAGCGTTGGGATAACGGAATGAAACGTTCTTAAATTCAAGATAACCCTTAATATCAATATCGAATTTCTGAGGATTCTCGGTGTCTGTAATAACAGGCTCGGTATCCAGCACCTCATTGATACGCTGGACGGAGACAAGGGCACGCGGCAGCATAATGAATACCATCGATACCATGAGGAACGCCATGATTATCTGCATGGTATATTGCATAAAAGCCATCATGTCGCCGACCTGCATCGAGCCGGCGTCAATCTGATGGGAGCCTACCCACACGATAAGTATCATAATGCCGTTCATTATCAGCATCATGGTTGGCATCAGCATTACAATGACGCGGTTGAGAAAAAGGTTTGTCTTTGTCAAATCGGTATTGGCAACATCGAACTTCCCTTCCTCGTGTCGCTGGGTGTTGAATGCCCGGATTACCATTAATCCCGTGAGCATTTCGCGGGTCACCAGGTTAACCTTGTCGATCAACTTTTGCACGATCTTGAATTTCGGCACGGCTACGATAAGCAGTATTCCTATCATCATCAACAAAGCCATTACCGCCGCAGCGATAATCCATGACATCGATATATCGCCGCTGACCACCTTGATAATCCCGCCTATACCGAGTATCGGGGCATAAAAAGCGATTCTAAATAGGATTACCAGAAGCATCTGAATTTGCTGAATGTCGTTGGTCGACCGCGTTATTAAAGAAGCTGTGGAGAACTTATCGAACTCGGTATTGGAAAAACTCTCCACGCGCATGAACAGTTGCTGGCGTAAATTACGCGACAGGCCGCCGGAAACACGTGCCGCCAGATAACCGACCCATACCGAAGCGCCCGCACCGCCGAGAGTAATAAGCAGCATAAACGTGCCGATTTTCAGCATGTAACCGAACTGGATGTTTTTAACATCCATGCCGATGGCCTGATACTCGTTGGATAGATAGCTGGCTGAAAATTGTGTAATTAAGCCAGGCGGGACCAGGTCGATTTGCGTGGCTATTTTCTGGCGGAGAGAATCCAGTTCGGAAGCGGGCATCTCAGCAAGCAGTGTAGAACGGTCCGCCCCCGCCGGTATTTCTGCGGCACCGCCTTCAAGTGCGCCGGGGCCTTCCTGGCTTAAGGCTGAAACGGCCATGATAGACCTGCCGAAAATGCTGTTCAGCTTTTCGGTTGCCTCTTCATTGTCTGTGTTCAGGATGTATATTGGCTGATTAGCGAGCTCGGGGTAGTCTTTAACGTATCTGGCGTAATCGCTTCCGGAAAGGGCCTGGCTATCGAGCAGGGTATAATTCTTTTCAACCTCTGCCCTTTCACTTTCGCTCATAAAGAATACCAGGTTATTTAATTCGCTCGCACGAATAGCCTCCGGGACCGAGTTCTGAATACCTCTCTGCTGTATGCCAATATTAACGATGTCGGCCATGTAGCCGGGTAAAGAAAGGTCGGCCATTGCCTGCGCGAACAGCAGGGCAAAAATCAGTATAACCGACCATGCAAAAGGCTTGAGATGTCTAATCAGCTTCAACATTGATTAAATCCCTGATTTCTAATACGTGTCCGGTAACAATACACTCTTTTATTTTTCTGAATAAACATTGGCGGCTGATATAGCCTGTGCGCTATATTTAAGGGGCAATTACCCGTCAGGCTCCTTTTCCTCCATGTGATGTATCGATTTTTGAAATTATATTGATGAGTTGTTTCAATTCCTCGTTGCTCAGGACTTCGAACACCCGGGTTACTGACGCCAGGTAATCCTTTTTGAATTTTTCATGGTGGCTCCAGGCCTTATCGGAAAGCTTCAACCTCACCACTCTCCGGTCGTTCGGGTCTCCCTCCCGTATCACCAGGCCTTTCTCCACCAGCACATCTACAAATTGTGTAATTGCCCCCGGCGTAATGCCGCTCATCTCGGCCAGTTCTTTTACCGAAGTTCCTCCGGGATTCCTGGCGATAGACAGGAGCAGACGTACCTGCGGCGGGCTCAGTTCCGGTTCGCTGGGTACGGCCCCGTGGCCAACATGCCTCATTACCGACATCATGTTCTGGACGAGTGTTTGAATTAAGTCTTCTCTGGTTTTGTCCATCGTCGTCATTAAAGTTTAGCTACTTAACATTTTAGCTCCTAAAGTATATTTTGTCAATACCATTTCCCTGTAATGAGAAAATTTTAATGGTGTCTGATGGGTAAATTGTTGGGAGTTCCATATCAAAAATTGATTTTAAAATTACGCAAGTAATATAATCACGTGTGGCCTTATAATTCCCCGGGAGAGAAGGAGAATAATCGTGTCAGATGGAAAAAGTAAGGAAGTAATGCATGGCACGGAGGAAACAAGAGTCAGGAGTGTTGGTTTTTTGGGTTTACCCGGCGGTGGAGCCGAAGGGGCGGTGGATGTCAGGGACGGTAAGATAGTTAGAATCAGGCCGTTACACTATGATTGGAAATATGACAAAGAGCATTTAAATCCGTGGAAGTTGACGAAGAACGGCAAAACCCTGGAACCCCTTATGAAATCGCTGCCCGGTACCTTTTCACTGGCATATAAAAAGCGGGTATATTCTCCCAACCGGATTAAGTACCCTTTGAAGAGGGTCGATTGGGACCCTAACGGCAAAAGAAATCCACAGAACCGGGGCAAGAGTAAGTACAGGAGAATATCCTGGGACGAAGCTATTGATATTATAGCCGGTGAGATAAAAAGGATTCATAAGGAATACGGCCCCCTGGCGATACTGACACAGCAAGAAGGCCACGGGGAGAACAAGTGGCTGCAGGGTCCTCACGGTATGCCGACGCTGCTTCTTAAGAAAATGGGTGGTTATACCCAGCAGATAAGAAATGCGGACAGCTGGGAGGGGTGGTACTATGGTGCCGAACATGTCTGGGGACAGGGATTATACGGTCATTATTTTCCGGCGAATAATGTGTTGAAGGATATTATTGATTACTGCGATATGCTTCTGGTATGGGGAGGCGACCCGGAGACAACAACCTGGGGATTTTGCGGGCAGCTTGCCAGCCGCGTATCCTATTTCTGGACGGAGGTCGGCATCAAGCAGGTATATATCTGCCCGGACCTTAATTACGGTGCTGCTGTCCATGCTGACAAGTGGATTCCGGTACTGCCCAATACCGATGCTGCCCTGCAACTGGCGATAATATATACCTGGACTAAAGAAGGTACCTATAACAAGGACTACGTGGCAACTCATTCGGTCGGCTTTGATAAGGTTAAAGCCTATGTTATGGGTGAGGAAGACGGGGTACCCAAGACGCCAGCGTGGGCTTCTCCCAGGTGCGGCGTCCCGGAATGGACGATTAAAGCACTGGCCAGAGAATTTGCCGCCAGGATAACTTCAATAGTCCACTTTTTCGGGGGCGGTTTTATCCGCGGGCCGTGGTCCAGTGAACCTGCCCGGCTGGAATGTATTATGTTGGGGATGCAGGGGCTGGGTGGTCCCGGCGTTCACCAGTACCAGGTAACCTGGCATGGGCTACCCCGGAGCGAGAAGTCGCCGAAGAATAAGCTTTTCACCTTCGGAGCTGTCTCCGGAGGCACCGCATGGCATTTTGACAACCGGGTAGCTTACCCCATGACCGGCAACAGCCGCGTCAGCCAGAAGCAGTTTTTCCCCAAGACCATGTTCCACGAAGCCATTCTTAATCCACCCTGTAGCTGGTATGGTAAGAGCCAGTGCTCGGCGCCGCCTGAGGACCAGTTTATCCAGTACCAATACCCGGCTGAGGGTTGTCCTGAGATACATATGGTCTGGAGCGACAGCGTCTGTATGACCACCTGCTGGAACCAGGGAACGAAGACGGTAGAAGCCTTCAGAAGCCCCAAGATAGAGTTCGTCGTTCACCAGCACCCCTGGCTCGAGAACGATTGTTTCTGCGCCGATATCATCCTGCCAGTATGCACCACTTATGAGGTGGACGATATGATGCCGAACTACTGGCCTGGCCTGCAGTTTAATAACGTGATGTTGATGAGGCAGGCCGTCAAGCCGGTCGGCGAATCCAGGAGTGATTATGAGATAACGGTGGATATCGCCAGGAAGCTGGGGACGGAAGAGGCGGTTACCGAGGGTAAGAGTCTGGAGGAGTGGTTAAAATGGACTTATGAGAGCCTGGGGCTGCCGGAACAGATAAGCTGGGAGGATTTTAAAGAAAAGCAGTACTACGTTTTCCCGATAGCCAGGGACTGGGAAAAAGACCCGGTCGGTCTCAGGCCTTTCTACGAAGACCCGGAAAAGAACCCCCTGCCGACACCTTCGGGCAAGCTGGAGTTCTACTCGGAGAGACTGGCAAAACACTTCCCGGATGATGAGGAAAGGCCACCGATTCCGAAGTGGATTGAAAAGGGCCCGTGGCATGATGAAAGACTATCCGGGCAGAGAGCCGGGAAGTACCCGTTACTCCAGATGTCCAACCACGGTCGGTGGCGGATGCACGCCCAGTGCGATGATATATCGTGGCTGAGGGAAATCACGACCTGTAAAGTCAGGGGCCGGGATGACTATATGTATGAGCCTCTCTGGATGCATCCCTCGACGGCTGAAGCCAGAGGCATCAGGGACGGCGACATCGTCAGGGTGTATAACGAGAGGGGCTCCGTTCTCTGCGGCGCCCGGGTATGGGAAAGGGTCATGCCCGGCGTATCCTACGTGGACCACGGCTCCAGAGTTGATTGGATTATACCGGGAGAGCTCGACCGCGGAGGGGCTATCAATCTTATATCCCCGGAAAAAACAGTCTCTAAAAATTGCCCCGGAATGGCCAGCAGCGGTTACCTGGTTGAGGTTGAGAAGGTCACCATGGCTCAGATAGAAGAGTGGCGAAAACAATATCCCGAAGCCTTCGAAAGAGAATATGACCCGGCCTCGGGGTTGCGTTTTAACGCCTGGACCGAGGAGGCGTAGAAAAAATTAAAGGTATAAACGTGGAGAAAACAGTAAGGAGCATCTGCCAGGCATGTCACTGTAACTGCGGCGTCCTGGTTCATATAAAGGACGGGAAAGCAGTCCGTGTAACAGGTGATCCCGGGCACCCAATGAACCGGGGTTTTGTCTGTGTGAAAGGGCGGGCACAGCCCGAACTTCTCTACCATCCCGACCGCCTGAAATACCCCATGAAACGTACCGGCGGGAGGGGAGAAGGTAAGTGGCAGAGAATATCCTGGGATGAGGCTTTAGACGATATCGCCTTCAGGCTTACCGAAATCCAGGGTAAATACGGCGCGGAGTCGATTGCCGTTATGACCGGCACCGGCCCCCGGACGGGGAATAATGTGGCTCGCCTGTTTTGCTTGATGCTTGGTACGCCGAACCGGATAAGTGTCGATAATCACATCTGCTTCGCCCCGTCTACGGTAGCCGAGACCTGCACCTACGGGGTGATGACGACCATGATGGAAATCGGGCCGGACTACCGGCATGCCAACTGCATCATGGCCTGGGGCGCCAACCCTTTAGTCTCCCATCCACCGCGGGGGGAGGAGATGGCGCAGGCGAAACGTGAGAGGGGCGCTAAGCTGATTGTTATCGACCCCCGCTGTACTACGCTGGCGGCGATGGCCGACCTCTGGTTGCAGGTAAGACCGGGAACCGATCTCGCCCTGGCCCTCGGTATGATGAACATTATCATCGCCGAAGAACTCTATGATAAGGAGTTCGTCGACAAATGGTGCTATGGCTTCGAGGAGCTCCGGAATCATGTACGTGCATTTCCTCCCGAAAAAGTCTCCGAAATAACGTGGCTATCGGCCGATAGCATCAAGGAGGCGGCCAGGCTTTATGCCACCACCAGGCCGGCGGTCCTGCACCACCGTATCGGCGTCGAGCATAATATCAATTCCACCCAGACCGACCGCGCTTTCGCTATATTAATCGCGCTTACCGGGAACCTGGATGTCAAAGGCGGCAATCTGTGCCAGTTGTTGCCCGCGGGTTTTTCCCATCCGTGCAACAGGTTTAATGTCCCCAGGGCTGTCAGGGAGAAGCGTATCGGCGGCAAAGAATTTCCCCTTACGGCCGGGCCGGATAGACAGGAAGGATTCGTCCACTGCGCCCTGGCAGCTGAAGCTATGCTTGAAGGAAAACCTTATCCGCTCAAGGCCATATACTGTACAACGGGTAACCCCGTGGTGAATATGCAGAACAGTAAAAAAATGTGGCGGGCGCTGAAGAACCTCGATTTGCTCGTGGTGGCCGATTTCTTTATGCAGCCCACCGCCGAGCTGGCCGATTACGTTCTCCCGGCTTCGACCTGGCTGGAGAAAGACGACATGGGCGACTTTCCCAATCTCATGTACACCAATTACATCGCCGCCGGGCAGAAGGCCGTAGAGCCGCTTTACGAGTGCTGGGACGACCGGAAAATACTCATCGAGCTGGGAAAGAGAATAGACTGGCCGGACAGGGTGCCCATGCCATGGAAAAATACGGACGAACTTAATGACGCTATGGTTAAAGATATGGGGATGACTTTCCGAGACCTGCAAAAGATAGGCTATATAACAGAGCCCATGAAGTACCGGAAGTACATCGAGAAGGGATTTAATACGCCCACGGGCAAGGTGGAACTGTACTCGACCAGATTGGAAAATTTTGGGTATGACCCGTTGCCCGTATATCACGAGCCGCCGGAAAGCCCCGTCAGCACCCCGGAATTAATGTCGGAATACCCATTAATCCTCATTACGGGAGGCAGGAGCATATCGCATTTTAACACCGAGGGTCGCCAGATACCCAAGTTAAGGAAACTGGTGCCGGACCCGCTTATCGAGATACACCCGGACACTGCCAGGAAAGTCGGTATTGCCGAAGGCGACTGGATATGGCTGGAGACACCGCAGGTGAAGGGAGAAAGAATCAGGCTCAAGGCAAAGCTCACCACCGGCATCCACCCCGGAGTTGTCCACGCGCCGCACGGCTGGTGGTTCCCGGAAAAACCGGCGCCGGAGCATGGCTGTTTCGAATCTAATGTAAACGTCGTTTTAACGGGCGACCCGCCCCGGGAGGCTATCTGCGGCTCGGTAAGGACCCGGGGAACGTTGTGTAGAATATCCAGAATATAATAAGCGCACAATATTACTGCAAAGGAGCGTTAAAAGAGTGGAAGAACACAGTAAAAATAAGAAGAAATTTATAGTACCGCAGCAACCGATTCCGCCGGAAGAAATCGGGGAAACCTGCGCTACGGACGTGGTGGTGGTGGGTGCGGGGACTTCCGGCAAGGCGGCGGCGCTGTCGGCCGCACAGGCAGGCGCTAAGGTAATCCAGATTGACAAGCACGTTACCTACCGGTGGGGCGGTGGCATGATTGGAGCTATTGATAGCAGGTTACAGAAAAAAATGGGAGTCGAGATTGACAAAGACGAGGTCTGCCTGCAACTCATGAGGTGGGGAGCCAATAAACCGGACCAGAGGTTATATCGGGTGTGGGCCGACCAGAGTGGGGCGGTTATGGACTGGCTGATGGATATAACCGATGCTGACGGAGTTAAAACGCTCATGCACCAGTGGCCGCGGCCAGCGGGGTTTGACCCGAAGACGGAATATTACCCGGACTACCCGGTATGCCACATACACACCGATGGCAAGGTTATCGGGCTCTGCCACAAGCTGGCGCTGGACTGTGTGCAGAATCGTGCCCTTAAGCTGGGAGTAGACATCCGCTACCAGACTCCGGCCGTGCAGTTAATAAGAAAGCAAAATGGCAGGGTTACCGGCGTTATCGCCCGTGACAAATCCGGCAACTACGTACAATTCAACGCCCGCAAGGCCGTAATTATCTGCACCGGCGATTACGGTAATAATCCTTGGATGATGGACAAATACTGTGCACCGGCGGCAGAAATCGCCCGTGAACACAATATCTACATGACCCGGAACGAGGACCTCATAAATGCCCCGGAACCGATAAATGTCGGCGACGGTCACCAGATGGCTATGTTAATCGGGGCGGTTATGGAGGATGCGCCTCACGCTCCAATGTCCCATGCCACGGTGGGGCCTTCGGGTGCCAACGCGTTTCTGCGGGTGAACATCGATGGTGAGCGATTCGAAAACGAGGATGTGCCCGCTCAGAGCAGTGCTAACTCGCTGGCTCGCCAGCCCGGCAAGAGGGTCTGGCAGGTGTTCGACAGCAAGTGGGAAGAGGAGCTGTCCCTGATGGGCGTGGGACTGGGCACTTTCAGTAAAGCCACCGATATGGTTCGGGCGCAGGTAGAGGAGATTACGGTAAAGGCGGAAACGATTGAAAAACTGGCGCGGAAGATGGAAGTGCCCCTGAAAGCTTTCGGGGCGACGATAGACAGGTATAACCAGTTAGCCCGGATGGGGAAGGACCTGGATTTCGGTAAGCGCCCCGACCGGCTGACCACCGTGGCCAAGCCGCCATTCTACGCGGGTATCATCGAGCAGCATATACTGGTTGTCCTGGGGGGCATCATCACCAATCCGAAATTTCAGCCGCTGGATAAAGACAGGAAGGTCATACCGGGACTGTACCTGGCCGGAAATACCGTCGGCAACCGCTTCGCTGTGGACTATCCCACGATGTGCGCCGGTCTCAGCCACGGTTTTGCCTGGACTACCGGTCGTCTGACCGGATTAAGCGCGGCTGCTGAGAAAGTATAGGGTTTGACAAATTCAATAGAGTTACTTACATTATTTGCTAAGAGACGCGTATATAGCTGAAACAACCTTAATTATGAGAGAGATGGAATATGGCAGTTACACCCACGGTACTGGCCCAGATGAGCTATTTTGCCGGTTTGAGCCCTGATGAGCTTGAGGAGGTCAGGAAATATATCGCTTTTGAGAAGAGAATTGAAAAGGGGCATATTTTCCTGTTTGAAGGTGACCAGTCCGAGTATATGTATTTGATAATATCCGGTGCGGTGAAAATTTATAAGCGGTCGATTAACGGGAAAGAGCAAATCCTCAATATAGCCTCCAGGGGGGAATCGTTAAATGATGTATCCGCCTTCGACGGCGGCGGGTGCGCTATGGATATGCTGGCAATGACGCCCGTACGACTCTACGCGATAAGGAAAGAGGACATAAAGTCCCTATTTACGAAATACCCCCGGGTAGCTCTGAACGTGGCCGGAGTCCTGGCCGGTAAGGTACGCCGCGATTCGTCCCTGGTCGAGGTGCTATCTTTCGACCAGGTTATCAGTCGCCTGGCCAGGTTAATTCTCAAGCAGTCTCAAGCCGGGGAGGGCCTGTTGCCGCTTTTCACGCAGCAGGACCTGGCGGCCATGGTGGGTACCAGCCGGGTGGTGGTCAACCGGTCGCTCAGGGCTATGGAGGAGAAGAAAGCCATCAGGCTGGAGCGTCGCCGCATTGTAATTACCGATGAAGAGGCTTTAAAAAATATGGTGAAGTAAAACGTAGTCGGGTCGATTGCAAGGAGGTTAACGTGAATTTAGAGGAACTGGAAAAAAGGGTAAGGGCTATCGAAGACCTTGAAGAGATTAAGAAAATGCACCGGGAATACATGTCCTGCCACGATAATCTCTGGTTTGAGAAGGCGCTGGGCTTTTTCACCGATGACGCCGAGGTAGAAGTCCGGAATTCCGGAGTGATGAAGGGCAGGGAGAACTACTCCAAGATTTTCCTGGGCACCCTCGCCCGAAGGAAAGAACGGCATGACGGGCACCTGGTAGGACAGCCGGTCCTGACTATCGACGGCGATACCGCCAAGGGCCACTGGATTGTATATATGTTCTTTTCCGTGCCCACGATAGAGTGGATACAGGGCCGGCACGACTGCGAATACGTTAAAGAAAACGGGGTATGGAAGTTCAGCAAGCTGAAATTCGCCAGGACGCTGGCTTCCAAACCCGAGCTGTATCCTTAAAGATAATAATCCCCAATACCGCTAATTTACTCAGGACACAGGGGACTTAGTCCGTGTAGGGTTCCGGGGGCGGCGGCTCCATTACGTTGATGCGATATCGGCTGTACGGCATGAAATACGTGGTGGGTTTATCCGGGATATTCTCCGGGGAACCCGCAATACTGGCGCCGACTGGTTCATCCACCCAGCCTTTTTCGTAGGGGCACATAAAGGCAAGGCGGTAGGCAAACTTGAAAATTTTCCACTCCCCGTCCTCTTTTACGTACTCCATGTCGTATTTCCCCAGGCACAGGAACTGCTTATAACTGCCCCCTCCCACGAACGAGCAGAACCCATGGGAATGCCAGATACCCCTGGCTTTCGTTCCGTCCCGGTTAATCTCGATGACCGGGTTTACCGTCATGTGAATCGCCAGCATCCCCGGTACCCTGGCTTTGCTGTCGGCGAAAACTGTGTTCCAGAACTTGGTGATGCTCTCGATGCCCTCATAAACGCCGCTGTCTTCGATTTCCATGTTTACGCCCGGCGTTTTCTGCGCAAAGAGCGCGGGGACCTTTGACCTCTGGCCTATGTAGTACAGGTGGGAATACAGCGACTGCAGCTTCCATATCTCAAGGTAATCTTTCGTCCGGGCGGCTTCGCGCGCCTGCTCCTTGAGTTGTTTAACTTCGGACTCCAGTTCTGCTAAAGTCATCGGCATTTTTATATTTCCTTCCTTTCTTGTATTTATACCCGGCCTGTTAACTAAAAATGCGTACCAATACACTGAAAAAGACTCTTAAAATATCATCGTAAATACCTTATTCAATATTTGAATTACGCAAAACAATATTATATATTAAACTATCACTTGTTGCCAAAATAGTCAAAAAAGGAGGATTTTATGGCTACACTGGAGGGATTACAGGCAAGAATACAGAGACTGGACGATATCAAGCAGATAGAGAGGCTGCAAAGAATCTACGGCTATTACCGCGATTACGAGGAGTGGGAGAAGGTCGTCGACCTTTTCAGCGATAATGCCGAGTCTGTCGAGGAATGCGACTACGGTGTCTACAAGGGCAAAGCAGGCGTCCGCCGGTATTACATCGACCTTCTCAAGGGCGGCAAAGACGCCAAACCCCGGCCCGGCTATATGTCCATTGGAATGCAGATTCAGGGCGTGGTCACCGTAGACCCCGACGGCAAGAATGCCAGGGGGCGGTGGTACGGTTTCTTCGTGGAAGCAAGGCCTACACTGGGTCTGCACGAGGGAGAACTCCGGCAGTTATGGGCCCACGGTATTTACGAGAATGAATATGTCAAGGAAAACGGCAAGTGGATGATTAAGAAGCTCCATTTCTTCCTGAACTTCCGCACGCCGTACGAGGACGGCTGGCTCAAGACCCCGGTCGTCGGCCATAACGGCCCCAGCCCCGAAGTACCCCCCGATGCCCCGCCCACCACCTGGCGACCCTATCCCTTCGGCTATCACTTCCCGGTGCATTTCAAGCACCCTATCACCGGTAAATAAAGGAAAAGGCAGCGTATGATGAGTCCGCAGGAACTGGATGAACTGGAAAAGCGGGTAACGCTCCTGGAGGATATCCAGGAGATTGAAAACCTGCAGAAGATGTATGGCTATTACTTCGATACCGCGATGTATCAGGAGGTAATCGACCTTTTTTCCGAGAATACGGAGTCGGTGGAGATTACCGACCACGGTGTGTTTCGCGGTAAAGAAGGCGTCAACAGGATGTATGCCGGCATGGTAGGTATGAAGCGCCCCGGCTGGATGTTCTTCGAGGTTATGCAGTCGCAGGGTGTCGTCAATGTAGCCCCCGACGGCAGGACCGCGAAGGGGCGCTGGTACACGCCGTCATTCGAGTGCCGGCCCTTCGGAGGCACCAAGAAGCAGACCTGGCAGTTCGGTGTCTACGATAACGAGTACGTCAAGGAAAGCGGGAAGTGGTATTTTAAGAAGCTGCACTGGAACATTACCTACTGGACCTCGTTCGAGAGGGGTTTTCTCAAGGTGCCCAAGCTTTCGGACACCCCTTTCCCCCACGCCGACGCCCCGGCTACCGCCTATCACCCGTACCCGTCCGGCTATCACGTTCCCTTTCCCTTTAAGCACCCGGTTACCGGCGAATATTGAAAACATTAAAAGGTGGTTAATTATGAATCTGGAAGAACTGGAAAAGCAGGTACGGCTCGCCGAGGATATCCAGGAAATAGAGCACCTGCAGAGGACATACGGCTATTACTTCGATAATAACATGTGGGCGGAAATCGTCGACCTGTTTTCGGAAGAGCAGACTGAGTCCGTGGAAATAGCCGACCACGGTGTTTTTTACGGCAAGAAGGGCATCCGGCGTATTTACTGGGACATGTTCGCCGGCGGCGGTACACCCCGTCAGTCCCCGGCCTGGATGCAGTTTATCGTTATGCAAATCGGCGGTGTTGTCGATGTCTCACCCGACGGCAAATCAGCCAGGGGCCGGTGGCAGACCTGGCTCTGCGAGGCCAAGCCCTACGGGGCTTACCCGCGGGCCGAGTGGCTGCACGGCTATTACGAGAACAAGTACGTCAAGGAAAACGGCAGATGGCTGTTCAGCAAGCTCCACTGGAACAACACCTTCTGCTCACCCGTCGAGGATGGCTGGCTGAACCTGCCGCTGATGGGCTGGATGCCTCTCCCCGACGCCGACGAGCCCCCCTCCGCCTTCCACCCGTACCCGGACTTTCGCAATAATGTCCCCTATCACTATAAACACCCCATTACCGGGAAATAGAGAAATTTATACGGATGGTAAAAGACGAGGCCTGCCGTTAGAACGGCAGGCCTTCGAGTTTGCACCGTTCTAAAAGGATTTGTCAGTCTTTTTTATGCGACCCTGTATATACGGCCGAAGGACCCGCGGTAAAGGCCAGCGTGGGTATTTTAATATCCTCCCATTTCCAGGGGCAGTGCGCCAGGCCCTTCGGGATGCAGACCAGGCTGCTCTTGGTAATAACATGTTCCTCGTCGCCCAGAACGATGCTCATTTTGCCACCCAGGTCGTGCGGGTGCTCGGGGTCGCATCCTGCCATGGCTATCAGTTCCGGCCATTCGTGGCTGTGCACCGGCGCCGGCGCCTGACCGGAACCTTCGTACATCCAGACGAAGTCCACGTAAAAAGACCCCTTGGCTATGTCGTCTTCCAGGTGGAGCACACGGGCTCCTTTTGGTGAAGTACCGGGCGGCGGGGGTGGCGGCGCATCTTTCCCGGAGACGCCAAAATCTTTCTTGACCTCGTCAATAATGGTGTACTTCGGCAATGAGGGGTCTCTCAAGGGGGCCTGGCTGCCTTCGGTCTGGCGCGTGTATTTCCCGACCGGTGATATTGTCACGAAGAATATCGGTTTATCTATCCGGTTAAACAATATCGGGCAGTGCTTCGTACCTGCGGGTACGAATATCAGGCAGGTCTTGGTCAGGACTTCCTCTTTACCGTCCAGCCAGATGGTTATTTTCCCGCCGAGGTCCTGGGGGTCTTCCCGGTTGGAGCCGACGAATCCTATCACTTCGTCGAAGTCGTGAGCGTGAGGCTCCTCGGCGGTATCCTCTGCGGAGCCGCTCCAGAGCCAGTTGCAGTCCACGTAGAAAAAATCTTTCACAATCTCATCATCCACCGACATTAGTCGGGTCGATTTAATAGTGGACTTTCTCTTGGCTTGTTCCGCCTCGAACTTTTCTTTTAGTTCCGGGGGCAGGGGCTTGGGGTCGGTGATTATATACTTTGAATACTTCAATTCGGCCATTTGCTGTGTTAATACCTCCTCTCATGTTCCATCAGCGGAATTATATCACATTTCGGGGAAAAAATAGTGAAACGGTGCTATCCCCTTTTTTTGAGTCTTTCCCGCTTGGCGATGCATTCCTTGATGGACAGCGCGATATCTTCAGCACCGAGCCCGAAGTGCGTCTTGAGCTCGTCTATTTCCGGCAGGATTCTACCGGACTGGCTGAATTCATCTTCGATACCCACCCTTATCAGGGGAGCCGGAGCGTACTCGGAAAGCGCGGTAGCCACCGCTTCCCCCAGGCCACCGACGATGCTGGCATTTTCCGCTGTAACGATAGCCCCCGTCTCCTCGGAGGCTTTAATCACCGCCTCGTTATCAAGAGGTTTTATCGTGCTCATGTTGATTATCCTGACGTCGATGCCCTCTTTTTCTAAAAGTTCCCCAGCGAGTATTGCTTCTGTCAACATGTAGCCGCAGGCGATGATGGCGGCGTCCTTACCATCTTTTACCATGTAAGCCCTGCCGAGGTCGAAGGGATAGTCATCCGTGAATATCTTCAGGGGCGGCGGACTGGCCTCTATCTTTAAAAAGACCGGCCCATAGTAGTCGGCGATGGCCGTAATAGCTTTCTCGGCCTCGACGATATCGGCGGGGTCGACGATAACTAGATTCGGCATCACGCGCGTGATACCGATTATTTCGATGTGATTATGAGATATACCCGGCTCTCCCCACGCTCCCTCCCGGCCCAGTATCTTAACGTTGAAGCGGTCCTGCAGGATGCTCTGCCGTATCTGGTTGCAGGCGCGACTGACCGCCGCGAAGGCAAAGCTGTGAATGAACGGCATGAACCCTTCCGCCGCCAGCCCGGCGGCAACGACCGCCGCGTTTGCCTCGGCGATTCCGCATTCGATGGCGCGGTGGGGGGCGTTCTCTTTAAACCAGCCTGCGCCGGGAAACCCCATGTCCTCCAGGACGGCGATTATCCGGTCATCCCTGGCCGCCGCTTTTATCATCCCGTTATTGATACCCTCGGCGACCATGGCTTTGGCGCCGTCTATCTTTACGTATTCGCTATACCTCGCCATATTTAGCCCTCCCTTCCTGTACGCCCCGGCTGATATCTTCTCCCCGGCCGATGTGGGTATGCGTTGCCTCCCAGTAGGGGACGCCGTGCCCCTTAACGGTGTGGGCGATGATGCACTTCGGTTTGAGGTCGCCGTAGAGGTTGCAGGCTAAATCCAGCGCGTCTACGAGCTGCCGCAGGTTGTGGCCGTCGACTTCGATGACGTACCACCCGAAAGACTTCCACTTTTCCACGAACGGTTCCAGCAGCATCACCTCGTTGGTGGGTCCGTCCAGAGAGAATTTATTATAATCAACTATATTAATCAGATTATCCAGCTTGTATTTGGCGGCGAACATGGCGGCCTCCCACACTTGGCCTTCGTGACACTCGCCGTCGCCCAGAATGCAGTAAGTCCGGTAAAGAGGATTATCTCTCCTGATAAACCTCGGCATGGACGTCGCTGCGGAGGGGGGCCGGGTTAACGCTTTCAGTTTTTCGGCGTAGGCCAGGCCATTGGCGAAGGAGAGGCCCTGACCCAGCGAGCCGCCGGAATAGTCGATGCCCGGCGTGCACCATCGGTCGGCGTGACCCTGGAGCGGCGAGCCGTAGTGGTAATAGGTTTTTAGCGTTTCCCGGGGGAGCACGTCCAGTTCCACGAGGATGGCATAGATGGCCTCGCAGCAGTGCGCCTTGGACAGCACCAGCCGGTCCCGTTCCGGCCAGTCGCAGTTTTTGGGGTCGATTTTCAGGTGGTGGAAATAGAGGGCGGTAACGATTTCCACCAGCGACATCGTCCCGCCGGCGTGCCCCATCTGGCTGGCATCAAAGATGGTGAAGATATTCCTGCGGACGACGTCGGCCTTGGCTTCCAGGTCTTTTATCAACTCTTCGCTGTGCGCCATTTCTTCCGTCCTTCCGTCTGTATATTTACCGTCTTCAGCGTCAGCTTGCTGCCGCAGCGCGGGCAGGCGTTATTATAAAATCCCAGAACGGTCTCCTCGGAAGGTATCGCCCGCATGTAGAGTCGGCGTTTTATCTCCTCCCCGAAATACAGCAGCATGTTGCAGTTTCCGCAGTTAATCTTTTCTGTCATACGTAACCTCGCTTTCCAGATACAATCTTTAAGGTTTTACCAGTATTTTTATAGACTTCCCCGTTTTGTGAATCTCGAATACCTTCTTTATTTCATCGAGGGGGATGATGTGCGTAATAAGCGGCTCAAGTTCTAGCTTGGGTAGTAAATTCAGAGCGCGGGGGAAAGAATAAGGGGACGTGAACATAGCGCGGATGGTCAGCTCTTTGGAGTACATGTAGGAAGGCGGCACGCCGACCTCTTTATCCCGGGGATAGACCGCCGCCCAGAGGATGGTTCCGCAGTAATCGATGAGGGAGAGGGCCTGTTTGGCGGCGTTCAGGTTGCCGCTGGCTTCGATAACGGTATTAAAGCCCCTGCCGTCGGTCATTTGCTTCCCGATTTCCACGACGTCTTCTTTCGTCGGGTCGACTACCACATCGGCCCCGAGTTTTTTAGCTAGCTGCCTTTTCTCGGCAACGGGTTCGGAGATAAGAATTTTAGAAGCGCCCGATTTAAGGGCCATTTCCATGCACAGCAGGCCGATGGTCCCCGCCCCCGATATAGCCACCGTGCTGCCCGGGTGAATATTGGCGATGTCAACCGCATGGACGGCCACGGATACCGGCTCTAAAAGAGCTCCTATCTCTAGGCTGATTTCGTCGGGGAGGGCGTATACGGCCGGTTCTTTATAGATGGCATACTCGGCGTAAGCCCCGGAGGAATGGTGCGGCCTGCGGCAGAAGTGCTCCATCTTGTTGCGGCAGTAGTAGCAAGCCCCGCAGGGACTCCGGAAGTTGCAGGCCACCCTCTGGCCTACTTGGTAGTTTTTAATATTTTCACCGATGGCCGCGATTGTTCCCGAGGCTTCGTGCCCGATGATTCTGGGCTCATCGCTCATTTTCGTGGTAACGAGGCCGAAACGCCCCTCCAGTATCTCGGGGTCGGTGCCGCACAGGCCACAGTAGGCAACCTTTACCTTGATCTCATCCGGTTCCGGTTCTGGTTCCGGCCACTCCTCCACGTTGATATTACCCGCACCTCTGATTACGGCTGCTCTCATGTGATGTTTTCTCCTTTTTATCTAGACCTTATCTCGGTGACAATACCGCCGTTAGTATCGGTCTGAAAGTAAGCGAAGCCTCCCCTCGAACCCATCGCGCTGGTGATTACTTTTACTCCCTGTTTTACCATATTCTCAATCTCGGCCTGGACATCATCGACGAGGTATCCGATGTGGTGAAGTCCCTCGCCGTGGTTGTCCAGAAATTCCTGCAACGCCGATTCTCCGCCGCAGGGTTCGAGTAGCTCAAGCTCGGAGTCACCAATCTTAGCGTTGCTGATTTTCACTTTCCACTCGGCGGGTCTGCCGTGAAGCTCGCCCTTGAACGGCACCTCGACGTAAAGCGGTCCGTCCTTTATACCGAACGGCCCGATTCCGATTGACGATAGATATTCGATAGTTTTTTCCATATCCCTGACTATCACGCCCACGTGGTGATAATTCTCTTTTTTAAAAGGTGTGTTCTCCGGTATTTTTTGTTGCATAGCGTATCCTTTCTTATCAGTGTTTGGATTTCTACAAAAAGTACCACTACAAGTGTATTTGGGTAAGTCCTGTATGTCAAACTCAGGCCTGATCTCCGGGGAAGATATGATTTACTTCGTGGCGGGCGGGGATTTTACTCTGAAAAGCATGGTAGAAATAGACCCGTGGCGGTAGGTAAGGGCAAAATTCCAGCCAACACTGCTGCCTTATTTATGTTCCCTGCGGAACCTGTCCATCATGTGCACATGCTTTTGAAAAGCGCCGTCTTTACCCTCAACATGAAGAGTATGATTAATGCCTGCCCTATCATTTATAACATCAATATGCTTTTCTCTATCCACTTTTTGGTTGCTTTTCATACCAGGTTCACTACTAATATGAAGACTATTGTCTGTTCTTGCTTTGTTTTCGATTATCGAATTTTTATTCAGACCCATACCTATTAATTTTGCAATCACAGCAAGTAACTCAGGAAAATCATTATTGAACCTTTTTCTACTCTTGTAAGCAACTCCCGCAATACCCAGAACCCTGTATGTGGTTATGGGGACTCCAACCAAAGAATAAAATCCCGCTTTTTTGAATGCTGCCAACCCATATCTACCGTTCATACTTAGCTTGGGGATTATGACTTTATTCCCCAGGCCAACGACTTCTTTAGTAAAATAATGATTCATGTCCATCCGAGACATTTCATGATACATTTCATGGGTGAAGTTTCGATAGGAGACTAGATTTAGCTGATTACAGAACGGCTTGGCCAACTGAATCCAGCTGCAGTCTGCTGCGAGGACCTGTGTGAGTGAATCTAAGGCTGTTTCGACAATAAGGTTATTTTGTTCTGTCAAAGATAGTGATTCACTAACTTCGCTAATTATATGGAGAATTTCGTGATTCTTAATTACTATACCTTTATATAAAAATGATAGGGATTTCCATCACCTATTATAACTTTTTATCGAGATTTAAAAAAGCCCGGAGTGAATCTAGCGATATGCGGATATTTTCACTGCGGGCTAAAAGTTACTCGCTGCTACTATTTTTAAGAATTAATATATATCACGTTGTTTATGCAATGATAGCAGTGAATTAGCGATTAATACTCAGAGGGGAGCGTCTCTCCTCCCCTTCATATGAATATTTTTATAACCTTGTTTTATAGTTGCACTACTTCAGGCCCTTCACAACCTCTTTCGCCCAGTCGGCAGCACGCTCCGGCTCTCCGTCCTTTAGCGGTCCTTCTGTGCCTTTGACATAGAAGGGTTCTGGATTAACAATGAGGTTACCGCCCTTATTTTTCAGGTTCTTGCCGATTCTCCCGGCGGCATATCCGAAGATGCCCACCCATTTCGCTGAAATCCTGGTATCGAACGCAGCCGCGTTGATACCTTTGATGGCAGGTTCCTTGACCTTGTTAAGGAAGCCCCGCATTGCTGGCGTCGGTCTGCCCCCCTGAGTCGGCGCGCCGATGAAGAGAATGTCAATCCCTTCCAGTTCGGCGGGACCTGCTTCGCCGGCATGAACTACCCTGACATCACCGCTGATAGCCCCGCCGATAGCCCTGGCGATTTTCTCCGTATTTCCGTAGACCGAGTCATAAATTACTAAGGCTTTCGTGCCGCACCTCCACAGTAGTATATAGTGTACTCTCCCATGCTGAAAGCCACAAGTTATCTTTTAACAACGAATTTTACCGGAGATTATCTGAAATCCTTCGACGGTGGCACCTTCTCCAGGGCGCTGAACGGTTTAACCTGATTTATAACCACGTTGCAGGTTCCCTCGCGCCTTGATAATCCCCCTTTTACTATCAGGAAGGGCGACCTGAACCGGTGCTCGTAACGTTCGTATACCTTCCCGAAGACCATGCACGGAATGTGCCCGAACTCGTCCTCCAGGGTGATATAGACCACCCTGCCCTGCGGCCTCTGTCGGCGGATGACCAGTCCGGCGGTCGTTACCGCGGCGCCGTCGCACAGCTTTTCGATGTCCCGGCTGGTGCGGAAACCGCCGTTGAAGCGCGGACGCAGTTGCGCCATGATATGCCCGGCGGGAAAGAGGCTGAGCACGTTATACTCCTCCTGCATGCGCTCCCGGTCGTCGGGGGCTCTTAGCTCTACTAAATCCTGCTCCACGGGAAGCGGCAGGGGCAGCTGCGAGTTTGCCGGTCTATATCTGAGGCCGATTTCCCACTTCACCTTTCTGCGGTTCGGCTCGATGGTGTCGAAGGCACCGGCTCCGGCCAGGTTCAGGGCCACCTCCTCCAGCAAGCCGGTGCGCTCCAGGAAATCACCGATGTTCCGGAACGGTCCGTCCTTCCGGGCATTTTCTATCACCTCTGCCGATGCTCCTCCCAGCCCCAGGACGTTCAGAAAACCGAGGCGCAGATATTTGTTTTCAACCTCACCCCCTTTATCCCCCTCTCCGGTCTTGGAGAGGGGGAAGGTATTTTGCTCGAAGGGGCTGACGCCCCTTCGAGCTTCCCCGTGTGAAAAATCGTCTTCTATGGTGCATTTAGCCCGGCTCATGTTGATATCCGGGTTAAGCACCTGTATACCGTGCCGCCTGGCATCTTCTTTCAACGTTTCCAGGTTATAGAAGCCCATGGGCTGCTGGTTGAAGATGGCCACGAAGAACTCCAGGGGGTAGTGGAACTTCAGCCAGGCCGCTTGGTAGGCAGTTACCCCGAAGGCGAAGGCGTGCGACTCCGGGAACATGTAGAGGCCGTTGAACTTCTTAAATACCTTTTCCGCCGCTTCTTCGCTGACGCCCCTGTATTTCGCCCCTTCGAGAAATTTTTGCCGGTACTGCTCGATTAGTTCCGTGTTATGCTTTCTACCGAAGGCGCGGCGCAGGCGGTCGGCCTCGCTGGGGGCGAACCCGGCCACGTCGATGGCCAGCTGGTTGACCTGGTCCTGAAAGAGGACGACGCCCAGGGTGCGTTCCAGCGCCCGCTCTTCCAGGGGGCAGTCGTAGGTCACCGGCTTTCTTTTGGTGCGTCGGGCCAGGTATTCCTGCACGCCGTGGTTGACACCCACCCCGGGCCGCACCGCCCCCACCTCGTGGGCCATGTCCAGCAGGTTGCGTGGCTTGAGCCTCGTTATCGTCTGCATCTGCGCCGCCGATTCCACCTGGAAGATACCGATGGTGTTTCCTTTACAGAGCATATCGTAGACGGCGGCATCCTCGAAGTCGATGCGCGACATATCGATGCGCTTGCCGGTGCGGTCTTTAATCAGCTCGACGGCCTCCTGCATCTGGGAGAGAGCGCCCAGCGCCAGGAAGTCGATTTTCACGAAGCCGGCATCGTCGATGCTGTCCTTGTCCCACTGGCAGACGTACCGTCCGTCGATGGCCCCCCGCTGGACAGGGACGATATCGACGAGGGGGCTGGACGAAAGAATCATGCCGCCGGGGTGCTGTCCCATGTACTTGGGGAAGCCGTCCAGCTCCGCGGCCAGCCTTATTAAATCCCGCCATACCGGCGCGTCTATTTTATCCTTAAAATTGGGCATCCTCTGCATCTTCTTTTCCAGCTTTTTGGCACTGCCCCAGTCGGCCTGCTTGGCGAGGTGGTCGATTTCCGTTTCCGGCAGGCCCAGCGCCTTGCCCAGGTCTCTCACCGCCCCCTTTATCTGGTAGGTGGCGATGGTGCCGGTCAGGGCGGCGTGCTGCCACCCCCACTTTTCATGTGTCCGCAGGATGAGCTCCTCCCGGATGCTGCGGGGAAAATCGAGGTCGATATCCGGCACGTTGGTCATGATGTCGTCGGGGAGGAAGCGCTCCAGCGAGAGGTTATACTGGAGCGGGTCGATGTGCGAGAGGCCGATGAGATAACCCACCAGCAGGGCTACCGAGGAACCGCGCCCCCTACCCGGCGGGTTCTCTTCCAGAGTCAGCGACGGGTCACTCAAGCCCTGGTCTATCATGACCTCCCGCCCCAGCTTGATAACCTCGTGGTACATCAGCAGGAAGCCCGCCAGGTTGAATTTCTTAATCAGCCGGAATTCTTCATCCAGTCTGGCTTGTACTTGTGGCGTTATCGACCCGTAGCGCCGCGCCGCCGCCTCGCAACAGAGCTTTTCCAGGTAGCTTTCCGGCGTGTGTCCTTCCGGCGCCGGGTAGTCCGGGAAAACATAGCTGAGCTCGCGGGTCAGGTCCAGCGTGCAGCGTTCGGCGATTTCCAGGGTATTGGATATGGCTTTCGGGTATTCGCGGAAAAGCGTTTCCAGCTCCGGCAGCGGCCGCAGGTAGAACTCGGAGTTAGGCCGGCGCTCCCGGTGCGTCTCCTCCAGGCTCCGGCAGTGCCTGACAGCCACCAGGCAGTCCTGGAGCTGGTGCCTTTCCCGGACATGGTAGTGCACGTTGCCCGTGGCCGCTACCCTGGTCCTAGTTTCTTGTGACAATGCCAGAAGACCTTTATTTCTCTCTCTATCGCCGAACGCCAGGTTATGCTGGAGCTCCAGATAGTAATTCTCAGTCCCAAACCAGTCGAGGTATTTCCTGACCAGTTCCCGTGCCTCGGTAAAGCGAGACTTCTCCACGAGCCGTGCCAGCTCTCCCCGCGGGCAGCCGGACAGGGCAATCAGTCCCGACGCGTGTTCCGGCAGGAGTTCGGGGGGTAACTCGGGGTTATTACGCTCGCCGGAGGCATGGGCGGCGGTAATGAGGCGGCAGAGGTTGCCGTAGCCCTGCCGGTCTTTCGCCAGAAGGGTAAGGTGGTAGCCCCCCTTCAACGTTACCTCCGCCCCGATGATACCCTGCATCTCCAGCGAGCGGGCCAGTTGAGCGAAGCGCATTGCCCCGCACAGGTTATCGTGGTCGGTGACGGCCAGGGCGCGGTAGCCCAGTTCCTTCGCGCGCAGCAGCAGCTCCTCCAGCGAAGAGGCGCCGTCGTGAAACGAATAGTAGCTGTGGCAGTGAAGCTCGGCATAATGCATGGGTGTATCCTAGTACGATTGCTGATACCAGCCGCCGGTGACAAGGTCTTTATAGAGCACCAGCCGCTGCCCTGAGGCGAGCCGGACGTTGTAATAGAGACGCGCTACCGGCTCGCGGCGCCACCACTCGTCGTCGATGCGCCACCTGTCCTCGATAGCGGTAACAACCTGCCGCTGCTTTTCCCTGACCGCCGCAGGTAGACCGGAGGCGTCTTCCTCCACCTTAACCGGCTCCGGGGCGTTTACCGGCCGGTAGGTGTCAGTGCGTAGCGTCTTTCCGGTATCCTCGACCATGGCTCTACTTCCTTTAACCGGTACACCTGCGGGTTACCCAGGCGGAATTCCAGTTGCCTGATATCCTCGTTGAGATGGTCACTGGCCCTGACTTCGGAGAAGAGGCTTTTCTGCTGTCCGCGCGGGTAGCCCAGGCGGTTGACCCTCATGCCCACCTGCTCGACCGGGCCGGGCTGGGGATAGTCCTCCAGGACGCGCTTGATGCGTGAAGCGGCGGCCTTCATGTCCATGGCCGGCTCCTTGAACTGGATGGTTCGCTCCCAGCTTTCCGCGTTCCAGGCGCGGGTCCACAGGGTAAGGCTGCGGATGCCCAGTCCCTTGCGGCCGATGACTGCAAAGACCCGCACGAGCAACGACTCCGCCGCTACCAGTATGGCCTCCAGGGAGACCGTCACTGAAGAAAGTGCGGTGCTTTCTTCCATCGTTTTTTCCATGAACCGGGGGTGCAGGGGCGTATCGTCAAGGCCCCGCGCGAGTTCCCAGATGCGTTTGCCCTCGGGACCGAACTGCGCCTGTAGCGGGCCGGGGAACAGCGCCGCTACCTGACCCAGCGTGTGAATCCCGAAATCATGCAGCTTGCCTTTGCTCTTCATCGATACCGGCAGGACATCGCAGGGGAGCCTCCTGAGGAAGGAAGCGACATCCCCGTTCAATATCCGGTGCCCGCCGGGAGGGCTGCGGCGGGCGGCCAGATACGCCAGGAACTTGTTCCCGGCTATTCCAATCTGAGGCGTGAAAGCCTCGGGGATGGCTTCTCCTATAGCTTTCAGGAGGGCATCGTCGTCCGGGTAGATTAATTGCAGCCCGTCCACGCCGATGTAGACGCACCCCGGTTCAGGGCCTTCCACCAGGGGGCTTTTTTCTTCCAGCGCGTCCAGCAACTCGTTGAAGACAGCCCGGTAGCAGGGAATGTCGGCCTGAAGTAGCTCGACCTCGCCGTGATGGGCCAGGGCTTGCTGGAGGGGCATGTCGTGCTGCAGGCCTTCAAGCTCGGGAGACCAGTCCAGTACCAGCTTGCGCGAGCCCGATGTATACGTTACTATCGCCGGACGGTCTTCAAGAGCCGGATTTCTCCGGACCTCGCACCTCCAGGGGAAATGCGCCAGCAAAACACAGAGAACTCTCATTGTTCACCTCAATAAAGATGGTAAAAACAATTATATAGAACAAATGTTCTTTTGTCAAGAGGTTATCAGTGGGTAATCGATATATTGAGGAAAAATTATTCGGGAGGAAAATGAGCAGCGGATGACGCTGTTTTGATATATTGCCGATTGATTAGTAAAATACAAGGGCGGGAATCAAAATATAATGATTGTGAAGGAGCGGACAAGATGGATTTGGGCCTGGAAAACAAAGTAGCGCTGGTTACCGGAGCCGGCAGCCAGATAGGTTTCGGCAAGGGCATCGCCCTGACGCTGGCGAAGTACGGGTGCGATATTGTGGTGAATGACATTGACCTCGAAGGCGTGCAAAAGACGGCCGCCGCTGTCGAGGCTCTCGGCCGTAAAGCCCTGGCTATTAAGGCCGACGTAACCAGAATCGACGAGGTAAAGGACATGGTGAGGAAAGCCCTGGATAAGTTCGGCAAAATCGATATTCTGGTAAACAACGCCGGCCGCACTACCACACCGACGCCCTTCGTCGAGACGCCGGAAAAGAACTGGGAAAAGGTTATCAACCTTAATATCTACGGGGTTTTTCATTGCACCAAGGCCGTCCTGCCGCAGATGCTGGAACGCAAGAGCGGCAAGGTAATAAGCATTGCCTCCGGCGCCGGCATCAGCGGCATGCCCCGCTGCGTTCATTACGGTGCTTCCAAAGGGGCTATTATCGCCTTCACCAAGGGATTATCCAAGGAGGTAATATCCTCCGGCGTAAACGTAAACGCCGTAGCCCCGGGCGTCGGGGATACCAACTTCCTGGTTACCGGTGACTTCCCGCCGGGTGAGATAGACCGTGCCGTAGCCACGGTGCCGACAAAGCGAGCTACCACCCCCCAGGATGTCGGCAATATGGTCGCTTACCTGGCTTCGGACCTGGCCGACCAGATTGTCGGGCAGACCTTCCTCGTCGACGGCGGGCATGTGTAAAGCGGCGTTGAGATGAGTATTTCAAAGCGGGAATACGAACGACGTTATGCCGCCATCCGACAGCAGATGAAGCGGGACGGACTGGACTGTCTGCTCGTTTACGGGCTTGCCGACGACTTTAATCGCGGGAATATCCGGTACGTTTCTGGTTCGGGGAGGGGCGGGTGCTGCATTTTTCCCCTGGAAGGCCGGCCAGTTTTTCTAATAGGTCCCGGCCAGTCGACTTCACCTAAAATAGGCAAAACGGTGGAGGCGTTCGAGTTGCTCGATTTGAGGGAAACGGATAACCACGACGGGCAGGCCGTGAAGGAACTGTCCCGCTTTTACCGGGGCAACGGTGTCGGTGTTGTCGGAACAAATTGCGTATCGGTGCCGGTGTATCTGGCCGTCAGGGAAAGGTTCCGGGATAAACTCGTGGACTCGGTAAAGATATTCGAGAATTTACGCTCGGTAAAGAGTGCCGAAGAGATAGAAAAGATGCGGGTGGCCGCCGCTGCGGCGGATGACGTTTACACCATGCTCAGGAATCTGGTTCGACCGGGACTCAGCGACTTTGAAGTCTATGGCCAGGTTAAGAGGGTCATCTATGAAAAGGGCTGTGAATACTCCTTCGACTTGATAGATGCCTCAGGCTCAAGACTGAACATGACCTTCTGGCCTACCGGGGAGAGGCTGAAGGAAAACAATAGTTTGTTCATGGAAATCACCCCGGCTTACGATGGCTATTACGCCCAGCTGCCGGTGACCCTGCCGGTGGGAGAATACCCGCCGGAAATAAAGAAAATGGTTTCCGTGTGGGAGCGGGCTAACGAGGCCGCATTAATGATATTAAAGCCGGGAACGAGGGTATCCGATTTATACCATGCGCTCGTAGATACCGTTCAGGAAAACGGGTATATATCGCCACTGCGTCCCGGCCATTCCATCGGCCTTGATGCACTTGATTTCTGGTCGATTACCGGGTCCAGCGACCTGATACTCGAACCGGGGATGACCCTGGCCGTTCACCCGAGTATTATGACCGAATTAGGCGGCGATGCCTGCGGTATGGGTTATACCTACCTGATAACGGAAACAGGGGCTGAGAGGTTCAGTAAAATCGAGCTGGCTGCATCGAACTCTTAAAAACCTGATGTTTTGCATAATGCTGCCGCTTGGGGGTAATATACAGTTGATCAACCACCGACCTTAAAAAAATAATGTATTTTAAGAAGGAGGATGCAAATGGCAAAACGAATTATTCTTTATAATCTGGCGGACAATGTGACCGATGAGGAATTTAAGGAGTACGTTACCACTGATAAGGGACCCCTCATCGATAGCCTTCCCTCTGTCAAGAAGTACGAACTGGTAAAGATAACGGGTTCGACGACGGGGGAGGTTCCCTATAAGTACTGTGGCATTGTGCACGTCACCAGCGTCGACGAATTCAATCAGAAAGCCGCTCAAACGCAGGAATATCAGGACTTTTTGAAGAAGTTCGGGCCGATGGCGAAAGACCTGCTGATATTGTCTGGCGAAGAAATTTATTAGCTCACAAGTAGGCGTTTTAGTTCCTTAGCAAGTATCCTTTATCGTCCGAAGATGTAATCTGTCTGAAAAATCAGAAAAGGATTTGTAAGGGAGGCAAATATGCATTTGGAGCACCTCTTGACCGAGGAACAGCGTCAGTTGCGGCAGACATTAAGAGATTTTACTAAAAAAGAAATTATACCCATCACCAAACAACTGGAAGAAGACTATAGTCTGGTTGAGAAGGTTCACCAGAAACTCGTTGACATTGGGATTCAGGCATCCGGCTACCCGGTTGAATATGGCGGCGGCGGTATACACTCCATGACAAATACCGCTATTATCGCCGAGGAACTGTCTAAAGGCGACGCCGGTATGGCCCTGTCGGCATGCTCGAATATGGCGGGGGCAGGCCCGGCCGCGGCCGTGGGCAACAAGGCAGTACTGGACCGGTTTGCTCCTCTCTTCTGTCAGGGCAAGCTGGCCTACGGCTGCCTGTCCATGACCGATGAAGCTGGAGGGGCGGATACCGAGAACCCCCTCCTGTACGGTGCCGGTATTAGAACGACCGCCAGACTCGATGGTGACGAATATGTCATCAACGGCAGTAAGATGTGGCCGACTCACGGCGGTATAGCCGAAAGTTATATCACTTTTTGCAGCACTGACTACTCTCTCGGTGATGATGGGATTGCCATGATTATAGTTCCCAAGGACGCGCCGGGGCTCACGTTCGGCAAGCCGGAAAAGAAGATGCTGTTTAAGACGGTTATCAACGGCGCCGTCTATTATGATAATGTCAGGGTGCCCAAGGAGTATCGTATTGCCGGTCCCGGGATGGATGCTAATCTGGTTTATATGCTCACCACGGTAGCCGGGTGGTCCGGGGGTGTCCAGGCCCTGGGTATCGCCGAGCGCGCTTTCGATATCGTGCTGGAATATACGGGGACTCGCATGGGCGGGTTCAAGCCGGTAAGGCAGCACAGTATGGTGGCTGGCATAATTGCCGATATGGCTATCGGCATTGAGATGATGAGAGCGAGCCTCTATAACCTGGCTTTTATGTATGACCACTCGGATATATACACCCCGATATACGGTACGCCGTGGTCGAAGGAGTTTATAGCCAAGGGGGCCGCTGCCAGGGTCTTTGCCGCCGATACCGCCGTCGAAATAATCAATAAGGGTGCGGAGTTGCTGGGTTCGATGGCTATTTCCGAGGACTTCCCCTATGAAAAGTGCCTGAGGGATGTCAAGATATGCCAGCTCTGGCTCGGCGGACAGCAGATATGCCGCTATAAGGTCGCCCAGGGTTATTACGACCTGAAGAACTGGGCATAAAGATAATTACCGGGCAAACGGTCTGATTTAAAACTATTGCTAATCGTGTTATAATTAGCTTCCAGAATAGGCGAAAAGGAGGCAACCGAATAATGGCGGATTACGCGGCCTTAAAGAAAAAGGTAGACGAACTGGCAGAAAAAGACTGGGATGTGGCTGGCATTCAGGCCAGAGTTGATGAAATGAGAGCCGAGGGTATCCCCCAGAAAAAGCTCGACCCCGGGGAGATGATAGCCAACCAGGAGCAGATACTAGACCGGGTTCAGTCGCGGGCCGAGGAATATAATTTCTTTTTAAAGAACTGTGCCCAGGGTACGGCACTCGCCCTGATGGAGGAGTTCGGTCAGGGAAATATGGATGTTCTTCAAGCCCTGTCTCTATTCCCCGGCATCGGTAGTACCGGTGATTTATGTGGTGGCATTACCGGTAGTCTGGTTAACTTCGGGTTATTTTTCGGGCGTTATGGGAAACCCGGCCCCGAGGGGATGAAGCAAGCTATGTCGACCTTCCAGAAATTCGTTACCGACTTCGAAGAGAAAATAGGTTTTAAGCATTGTACTGACATCATAGAAAAGGTGACGGTCGGGAAAAGACTAAATCCCGGCAGGAGCGACGAGGAAATGGCCACCTTTGCTGAAGAGAAAGGATTCGAGAAGTGCAGTCTGGTTCCGGGAATAGGTGCCAGGCTCGCCGCTGGTTATATGATTGATAGCATGAAATAATGCGGCCCGCTGCCCGTTCCTGTTAGACAACGATGTTGTTGATTTCCTCCTGGAGTTCCTGTGTCATCCTTTCCGCTTTGGTGGTGAGTATGTCCCATTCATCGGTAATCGTTTTTAAGGATTCCCTGAGTGTCCGGTATTCCTGATTGGTTTCCACGACTTTCCGGCTGTTTTTATAGTGTTCCGGGTCGGCCAGCAACGCCTCAATCCGGGCTAAACGTCCGGTAATACCAGACACATCTTTTTCAATTTCGGCAATGCGTTTTTTCACCGGTGTAATTTCCTGGTAGTGTTTATTCCTTAATTCCCCCTCGATTATCCTGCGCTGCCGCTGCTGGTTCTTCGCTGTGCTGCCCGGTGGAGAGCTTTTCCTGACAGCCCTGAGGGTCTCGGACGCATCTATTTCCGGAGTCTCTTTCCGGTAGAGGTAATCATCGTAGTTACCGGGGAATATTTGAAGCCTGCCGTCCCGGATATCGATGATTTTATTGGCTACTTCGCGGATAAGCGTCCTGTCATGGGTGATGAAACAAATCGTGCCGGTATAGCCTTCCAGGGCGTCGGTAAGTATCTCCCGCGAAGGAATATCCAGGTGGTTGGTGGGCTCATCCAAAAGGAGAAAGTTAGCCGGTCTGGTCAGCATCTTGGCTATGGCAAGTCGTGTTTTTTCTCCGCCGGAGAGAACGGCTATTTTTTTCAGGATGTCCTCACCGCTGAACAGGAATGACCCCAGGAGTCCCCTAAGCTTTTGTTCCGGTTCCTCCGGGGCTATCTGTTGTAGCTCACCGATAACTGAGTTCCTGGGGTCGAGAAGCTCGATGTAATACTGGGCGAAGTAAGCCGTGGTGACGTTGGGCCCCGGTATACGCTCGCCCTTTTCGAAGGGCAGCACCCCGGCTAGAATTTTCAGGAGCGTGGTCTTGCCGGCGCCATTAGGTCCGACCAATGCCGCTTTATCCCCACGCTCCAGGACCAGATTCAGGTTGCGGTAGACGGCTTTCGTATCATATGATTTGTCGATATTCTTGAGAGCGATGACTGCGTGACCGCTGCGTGGCGGCCCGGGGAAAGCGAATTTGATTTTTTTCGTCGACCTCGGTACGACTATCCTCTCTATTTTTTCGAGCTTTTTAATACGGCTCTGCACCTGGGTTGCCTTGGTGTTCTTGGCGCGGAACCGTTCGATGAAACGCATCTCCTTCTTTATCTTCGCTTCCTGTCTCTTAGCCGTGGACTGTTTAACCTTCAGGTCTTTCTCTCGTGAAAGGACGTACCCGTCATAGTCGCCTCTAAAGAAAATTACATCGTCTTTTTCGATGGCTATGATTTTTTTAGCAACGTTATTCAGGAAGGCGCGGTCGTGGGAGGTTACGATAACCGCACCATGATAGCTCTTGAGGTAATTCTCGAACCAGCGTGTGGTCTCCAGATCGAGGTAGTTGGTCGGCTCATCGAGGATTAGCAGGTCGGGATTGAGAAAGAGAAGTTTGGCCAGCTCAACGCGCGTGAGCCAGCCGCCGCTGAGTTCGGACAGCGGACGCTGGAATTCCGATTCGTCAAAGCCCAGGCCGGAGAGAATAATCCGGGCCTCGTGCTCGGCATTGTAGCCACCGGACGACTCGAATTCGTGCTGAAGCTCACCCAGTTCCCGAAGTAGTGCGGCTGTATTTCCCTTTTCTTTCTCCTCGGCAAGTTCTTCCTGAATTACCTGGATTTTATGCGCCAGGGTATTGATACTGGCTGAGGAAGTAATTACTTCATCCAGCAGTTTACGCCGGGAATCGGGCTGGATATCCTGCCTCAGGTAGCCGATGGTGGTGCCCCGTCGCACGGCGATACTGCCGGTATCCGGGTTCGTATTGCCGGAAATAATATCGAACAGCGTGGTCTTACCCGTGCCGTTCTGGCCGATAACGGCGATACGGTCTCCCACGCCGGCATTGAAACTGATGCCGCTGAAAAGATAATGGGTGCCGTATGCTTTTGAAATGCTGGAGACGTTAAGCATATTATATTTCCCCCGTATTTCATCTGATACCAGTATTGAATGGGGAACGATTGTATAGTAGCAAATTTACACTCTTGCTTCAATAGCGCCGGATACAGTCGGCGAAGCTGAGAGTCTCCCGCGAAAGAGTCAGGCATGCTCCAGCACCAGAAGGCTGCTGCCCCGCCGCCTCTCCCGCCTCCCGATATGAAGCTGACCCTGCGACTCTACATAATCGACCAGCCGGGTAATGGCCGTCGAGCCTGCTGAAATGATTATCATGCCGCCGCTGGAAAGCTGCCCGGACGCCTGGTCGAGTGTTAAAACACTGGCGTTTTTGCCCTCTTCTTCCCTCAGTATCCCGAGAGAAAGGTCTATTTTTTCTTTGTTTTGGAATGCGATGCCGACCTGATGTGAAAGGCTGACCCGCTCTGGAGGGCACCCGTTAAGGATGAGGTTTAGCCGGGAATACCGTAGAGCCAGCAAGTCTCTATCGACGAGAGCAATGCTTTCAGGCCTGATGATTTTCCACAGGGCTGCCGCCGCGTGACCCTGCCCCGGATTGAATACCACAGCATGGCTAATCTTCTTTTTCCGTATGTCTTTTAAAGCCCTGAGCAGCATTTCGCTGCGATATCTGAGGGAATCGAACTCCGGCAGGCCGTAAGCGGACTGCATGGCATACTCCAGCTTCTCCAGGCGTATTTTTACGTTTTTCCGATGGTACACGCCGCGCTCCATTGTGTCTTGTTCAGGCCTCGGGGTGGCGGGTTCGCCGGAAAATCTATAATGAAAAACGGCGTGGCCCGCTCTATTCCTTCTGAGAATAATTTCTACTCCCGGTGTTTCGGACAGGATTCGCGCAACCGTCGCTTCGAGCGGGGCCACCGCCACTATCGCCGCCCGCCCGCCGGGCGATAGGTAGTATCGTGCTTCCCGCAGCAGGTAAGCGATGACCGCTTCCCTGGCCTTACCGGGTATGTTGGAGACAATGAGGTCGAAGTCGCTTCTTTTTATGTCGTCGTAGCCAAGGCTGCCGTAGATTTCCGGGCTGTCCAGTCCGTTTAGCTCAGCGTTCTGCCGCGAGTATACCACGGCCAGGGCGTCTTTATCGACCATGTGCACTAGGCTGTCGGGGTGTAGACTCTTCAATGTCAGTCCCAGGGGCCCGTAGCCACAGCCCATGTCCAGGATACGCTGCGGTTTACAGTCTGCCTCGACGATGGTGCGCAGGAGGAACTTCGTGCCGGTGTCTATGTCGTGGCTGCTGAAGAGCTCCTGTGATGTTCTGAACCGCAGGCTGTGTTTCCAGGCGCGGTAAGTCACGTTTTTATGGAAATAGACATCCTCATCCATCGGTTTGTTTACCTTCGTAAAGCTGGACTGGCGCAGGGAGCGCCGGGTCTTTATTTCAGTTTCTGGAGGAACCTCTGGGCGGTCATGCCGGTGGTGGCACCGTCCCCCACGGCCGTGGAGACCTGCCGGGGAGAACCGCTCCTGATATCGCCGGCGGCCAGGATGCCGGGAACCTCCGTTTCCATCAGTTCATTCACGATGACCTGCTTCTGGTCGTCCAGCGGCACGACCCCTTCCAGGTAGTCTGTATTGGGGTCGAGGCCGACGTGCACCAGGACGCCGTCCACTTTCAGGCTCTCCTTTTTCCCACCTTCCGCGAGGAGTTCTATCGACTCTATTTCGCTTTCGCCGGTGATTGCCTCGACCTTTACCCCGCAGCGTACCTCGATTTTCGGGTTTTCTTTGACCCTATCCTGGAGGACGGCGGTGGCCGTGAGCTCCGGCATGGCCTCGATTATTATAACTTTGGAAGCCAAATTGGCCATGTAAAGCGCCTCGGTAACGCCCGAGTCGCTGCCGCCGCATACCGCCAGCACGCGGTCGACGAACTGGCCGCCGTCGCAGAAAGCGCAATTAATGACACCGTTGCCCCGGAACTTATCCTCGCCAGGAACGCCCATCTTTTTCGGTACGGAACCCCCGGCGATGATTAATGCCGAAGTCGTATAAGTCGTGCCATCCATGCACATTACCGACTTACTGCCCGGGGACTCCTGTACCGCTATTACCTCGTTTCGCTCTATTTTTAGTCCGTACTTCGTCGCCTGTTCCTTCATCTCCATGCCGAGTACGGAACCCACCACTCCCTCCGGAAAACCCGGGTAGTCCTCGATGTTTTCCACGTTCATAATGTACCCGCCGACACTCTCCTTCTCGATGAGGAAGGTGCGCCAGTTACCGCGGCTCAGGTATAATCCGGCAGTCAGGCCGGCTGGCCCCCCGCCGATGATTACCGCATCCCAATCAGGCATTTTGTGACTCCTTCGTTCAAGCTGAACCCTACGCCCCGTAGGGAACGTTCTTGCCTTCGATAACTCCGGCCCTGGTGAGCGTGGCCCCGGTTACCAGCCTCGTCATCACGGCGATTCGATTATACGGGGGCAACCGGAAGTAGCTGAAAGAGAAGGCACAGCCCGGCGCGCCTCCGGCCACGAAGAAGTGGAGGTTCTCCGGCGAAATCAGCACCGGCACCATCCCGCCCGGCTTCAGGGCCGCTTCGAAGACAGCCTTACGTTCCGCAGGCACGACTCCTATCTCTATTCCTGTCTGAATGCCCCTCCTATCCGCCGGACTGAGCTCTTCGTAACGCACCGCCGTGCGTTTATATACTCCATCCTGGAGGCTCTTCTGGTCGTAACCCATGTTTTTCAACTCGGCGGCCAGTTCCGGGAAGAGGATGATAAAGTGGTTTCTCGCGCCCACGCCGGAGCCCGGGTACTGCCCCACGCCCTTTACCCCCCACAGCATGAACAATCCGCGGTCGGTCCGGATAATATCGTTAACCATATTGTCCAGGATACCCTCGGCGGTCCACGTTCCTATCATCCCGCCGTAGAAGTTCTGCATCGGGCTGGCCCCGCCGATGGTGGCCACCGTCACGGTGCTGTCCTTCGCTTTAAAACCCCGGCCGGCGTGGTAGGGCTGCCAGGGGCTGAGGTCGGCATTTTCCGCGAACGTGTAGAAGGTGTGCGGATTAACACGTCCGGTTAGGCCCATGTCGTTGGCGCCCGGCCACATCTTGCCGATATTGAGTGTGGCGAGTCGCACGGCGCGGCCGATGGTGTTGTTGGCACGCCAGCCGTGACCCAGGAAACCGATTCCGGAGTTCATGTTCAGCTCTTTGGCGATGGGCCCGCTCACCACGATTATCAGGCTGAAGGAGCCTGCCGAAACTAAAATGTGCAGGTCGTCGAAATACTCGTCCGTCAGGGCTTCCATGGCGGCGATTATCACCGGCAGGTACTCCGGCCTGGCGCCCGCCATCACGGCATTTATCGCTATTTTCTCAATCGTGGCGATTCCCTGCTTCGGGTTGACCCTGCCGATTACCTCGTGGGGAGAGCGTGTCGTTCCGGAGAGCATCCATTTGACGCGCTCCGGTGTGGGGGGAATAAAGGGGAGGCCGTCGCTCCAGCGTTTCTCCACGAACTGCTGGTTAAGCTCCTCGATGGCGGCCAGGAACGACTCCGCAGTGATGGTAATTTCATCCGGCCCGTCGTCATCTTTTATCTCCCGTGCGGTATCCGCTTCATCCAGCGTCAGGGGAGTGGTTATGGCGTCGATTATATTGTCGAAAACCCCTTCCACCAGGGGGCGTATCGTCTTAACATCGCCCCGGAGCTTGTAGAACTCGGACGACTTTATAATGCTGCGGCGCACCCCGGGCATGGCATTATCGCGTGAGGCAGATTCTGCATCATCAGCGAAGGTATCGCAGGTAATAAATACTCCGGGCTTACCCATCTTTTCAAGTTTTATAGCGCCGGCAACTCCGACGAACGTACACGCCCCTCAGTCGCCGACCCCGTACACGAAGGTATCTATCTGCGGTGCCCATGCCTCCGCATCTTTATCAGTAATTTCGAAGGAGCCGCGTATCAGGTTGGTTTTCACTGTGGGATACTTATTCTTGAGTAGTTCTTCGAACACAGTAAAGAAATTATCCAGGCCGGGTTTGCCGTTGTGGTACAGCCCCACCCGTTTACCGGCTAAATCGGTAAGGCGCGGTGCAGGTGCATTGGCCTGTTTGGCCTCGACAACCCCCCGGGGATTAAGCACCTCCAGTTTCACTTTTTCACTCATTCTTGTGCTCCTTATACCGCCCCCGCCTTCGTCAAAGTCGCACCGGTAATCCGCTTGGTCATCAGCGCCGTGCGGTTATACGGGGGTATCCGGTAGTAGTTGAAGGAGAAGGCGCAGCCCGGCGCGCCGCCGGCCACGAAGAAGTGGAGGTTATCCGGTGAAATCAGCACCGGCACCTTGCCGCCCGGTTTCAGGGCTGCTTCGAATACGGCCTTGCGGTCGGTGGGGATTACGCCCAGTTCAATGGCAGTCTGCAGGCTCTTTCTTTCCGCCGGATTCAGGTCATCGTAAGGTATAGATGTTCGTTTATAAATTTCGTCCTGCAAACCCTTCTGGTCGAAGCCTATTTTCTTCAGCTCTTCGACCAGTTCCGGGAAGAGGATAATCATGTGGTTCATCGCACCACCGCCGGAGCCGAGGTATTTCCCTATTCCCTTCGTCCCCCACATGAAGTAACCCCGGCGGTCTGTCCTTACTAAATCTTCGACCATTCTATCCAGGATTCCCTCCGCCGTCCAGGTGCCAATCATCCCGCCGTAGAAGTGATTTAGCTGGCTTTCGCCATGGATTGAGCCTACCGTAACGCAGCTGTCGTCGGCTTTGAAACCTCGGCTGGCATGATAGGGTTCCCAGGCGCTGAAGTCTTCGGCCTCGCAGAAGGTAAAGAAGGTATGCGGTGATACACGCCCGGTCAGCGCCATATCGTTCTTCCCCGGCCAGGTGTGGCCGATGTTAAGCGTGGACAGGCGTATCGCTCTTCCTATGGTATTATTAGCCCGCCAGCCGTGACCCATGAAGCCTATCCCGGACTCCATCCCGATTTCCCTGGCAATCGGCCCGCTTATCACCGTAAGGAGATTGAACGACCCCGCCGAAGCCAGCACGTGAAGGTCATCGAAATCCTCGTCCGCCAGGGCTTCCATGGCCGCGATTATTACCGGTAGATACTCCGGTTTGGCTCCGGCCATCACGGCGTTGATGGCTATCTTTTCTATGGTAGCGACTCCCTGTTTGGGATTTATCCTGCCCAGGACTTCATCGGGTTTGCGTTTTGTTCCCGATAGCATCCATTTGACGCGCTCCTCCGTGGGGGGTATCAGGGGCAGACCGTCCCCCCAGCGGTTGTTCAGGAAAACACTGTTGAATTCCTCGGCAGCCGCCGGGTAGGATTCTGCCGTAACGGTAACCCCGGCCGTGCTTTCTTCCTCGTATTTTCCCCCGGAAGCGTTCGATTCTTCAGGTGTCAGGGGTTTGGTCAGGGCATCGATGATATCATCGAAGACAGCCTCCACCAGCGGCCTGATGGTCTCCACCTTACCGCGGAGCTTGTAAAAATCCTGAGAGCTTATTTTAACGCGACGCAACGTTGGCATGCCATTATCCGCTGACGCCGATTTAGCGTCGTCGTCGAAGGTGGTGCAGTTGATAAACACGCCGGGTTTTCCCATTGTTTCCAGCTTTACCGTGCCGGCCACGCCGACAAACGTGCACGACCCTCAGTCGCCGACCCCGTAAACGAAGGTATCTATTTCTTTCAGCCAGGCCTCGACATCGTCGTCCCTGATTAGAAAGGCGCCCCGCAGCAGGGTGGTTGTCGCCGTGGGATACCTTTTCCTGAGAAGCTCTTCAAATACCTTATAAAAGTTATCCATGCCCGGTTTACTGTTCCAGTACAGCCCGACTCTCTTGCCCGCCAGGTCGGTGATGCGGGGGTTGGGTGCGGACACAGGTTTGGCCTCTATCGTACCCCGGGGATTGAGTACTTCCAATTTCACCCTCTTTTCACTCATTTATAAATCTCCTTCGTTAAATATGATGGCTCCGATAGAAATAGCATATGAAAACTGAAATTTTAAGGGCTTTTATATTATGGTAGTCCTCAAAAGCAAATGTCAACCTGAGTGCCTCCGTCCTTGACTTTTATGACGGAAATAATATAAAATTGCGCACCAGCTATATTATTGGTATAAATGGAGCATTAAGCTGGAGATATTTCTATTAACGGTAAAAGTGCCGTTTATCAAGGAGGTTAATCATGACATGAAACAAATAGGGGTCGTATTGAGAGAATAAAGGGAGGTATCAAACAAAGATGAAAAAGCTCTTGTTAATTCCTCTGGCAGTTGTACTGCTGGTTACCCTGGTGTTCAGTGGATGCGGCGAGCCGGAGCCAACCTCGACAGGCGGAGATTTAAGAATAATTGTTGCCTCCAGCCCCAATGTTCTGGGCGGTTCTCTGGAGCAGGGACCCTTTGACCTGTTCGTGCTGCTGGGAGGGGTGGAGAAACTGGCGGAATATAATGAAAATCAGGAACTCGTCCCCTGGCTGGCTAAGTCCGTGGACATAGATGAAAAAGCCGAGACGATAACCATTGAGTTAAGGAAAGGCGCCAAGTGGCACGATGGTTCGGATATAGATGCCGAGTCCATAGCCTGGAATTACAATTTCCAGGTCGCAAATGAAAGAATAGGGTACTTATACCAGTTTGAATCAGTCGAGGTTATCGATAAATATACTCTGGTCATCCATTATACCGGCGGCTATAATAACCAGCTCATCATGGGATGGCTCTGGTCTCCCCCCATGTGGTCCAAGGCGGCCTGGGAAGGAGCCGGTGGCGGCGATGCCAGCATGGAGTGGGCTCGGAATAACTTCTCCGCCTCGGGGCCGTTCAAGCTGGCCGAGTTTGCACGGGATGACCACCTGACTCTGAAAAGGTTCGACGATTACTGGGGCCCGGAGCCGTTTCTGGATAACATCACCTACACCTTCATTCCGGACTCCGTAACCGCTTCGGCGCTTATGGAAGCAGAACAGGCTGACTGGTGGCTCGGTCCGCCGCCCAACAAACAGATTGAGCTGGAGGGAAAGGGCCTCGTCCGGCAGAGCGGCGGCGGTACTATGAATTGCCTCGTACCCAATATTGCCGGCCCCGATTCGAGATGGACTAATCCCAAGTTACGCCAGGCAGTACAGTACGCTCTGGATAAAGCGACGATGGCCGAGGCGCTCGGATTTGGCCTGGCTTCACCCTTGTTGACCATAGCGCCCGAGGGTGCAATGGGTTATGACTCATCTTATAAGGGCCACCCGTATAACCCGGATAGAGCCAGAGAACTGCTGGCTGAAGCCGGATATCCCGATGGTCTCAAGATATCAATTCTCGCCCTGCAGGGACCGGCAACGCTGGATGTCTGCGAAGCTATGAAGAGCTATCTCGACGCCGTGGGCATAGAAACTGATATAGACATCGCCGATGCGGGCAGGTATTACGGAGGCCTTTACGGTATGGGCTGGCAAGACCTGATACTGTCCGGTGCCGGGATACTGGGAGATGTGCTGGGGACATTCCATACCAACTTCGGCGACCAGCCGCTGACCGCCATGTCTCCCGCCAGCTGGATGGTGCCGCCGGAACTGGAGGCTCTGAGTATAGATTCACGTACCTATTCATCTCGGGCGGACCAGGAAACGGCCACCAAAAAGATAGTCCAGTATCTTTCCGACGAGGCCTTGATTATCCCCATTTTCCTGCAACCGTCTGCCTACATAGTTCAACCTTGGGTCCATACCGATTATCTCGCGGAAGGCGGTTTTACGTTCTATTTCGGTAAATACTGGATGGATGAACACTAACCCGGGCTGGATAAAAAAGGACTGTAAATAGTCTGTTAGGGGAGGGGGCTAAGCCCTCTCCCCTCTTTTCTCCATCTTTCCGAATCAGGTAAATTTTGACACTTATAACTGAAGACGGATAAAATTAAACAATCGGGTGGTATAAATTGTAAAAGGAGGTCAGGTAAATTGACGACGATAAAGGAATATAACAGCTACGGAGAGGAACTTGAGAGGTCGCTACTGTTAAAGACGTCACCGATAGCCGTAAAAATGCTGGAGACGGAAAAGGATATCCCGGAAGGAGCCATCAGGCCGAAGCGAGACCGCGGTTATCACCTGGCGCAATGTCAGGCGTTTGCCATGAACCGGCGGCAGGGAGTGACTATCGCCATGCTGAAAGAAGACCACTGGTGCTGGGCGCCTTTACTGGCCTACGGATTGGTGGAAGACCCGCATGACGCCTTTGTGGACGCGCATACGACTTTCCCGCGTTTTGAGTACGGGAAATACATCGGCATGGTGACCGGGCCGCTGAGCTCGGCTAATTTCGAGCCGGACATGGTGCTGGTATATTCCGATACCGCGCAACTGAGGGAGATGATTGGCGTGCCGAAGTTCCAGGATAAGACCCTGGTGAAGTCCGAGTTCGACCCTATCGATTCCTGCGTTTACTCCGTCGTGCCCGTGATAACGGAAGGCCAGTACCGGATTACCCTGCCCGACCCCGGTGAAGCCTCGCGGGCCTTTGCCGGAGACGACGAAATTATCTTCTCCGTACCGAAGGAGAAGCTGGCGGGGCTGGTGGAGGGGGTCAAGCGTAGCGCCGCGATGAAGCAGAACGCCGAAGATTGGTCCCATATAATAATGATGCCAGATTTCCCCCGCCCTGATTTCTATATAGACCTGTTCAGAAAATGGGGACTTGATGTCGAGGAGTAAAAGTTGCCACCAAAATAGTCGTGCCCCCCTTTACAAAATAGCTATTTTCGTAATATAATATATCACGTTATATCGGAATAAATTGCGGAAGTCAGGCATCTCCCCATGAAAATAATACTGAGATTACTGGGCTATGTTCAAAAATACTGGCCCATACTCCTTTTAGCCTTCGTAAGCCTGCTTGTGGGCACTGCTTTTGGCATAGTGATACCACGTATGCTCGGCGATGGCATCGATACCGTACTCGGCTCGGGTAAACGCAGTTTCGTTATCATCGCGGCGGTGGTCATCGTTGCCTCCAGCGCCCTGAGGGGACTGGCTGGCTACGGACAACGCTATTTTAATGAAGTCGTCGCCCAGAAAACATGCTATAACATCAGGAACGCCCTCTACGGACGATTGCAGCGGTTGAGCTTCGCCTTCCATGACCGGAGCCAGACGGGGCAGCTTATGTCCCGGGCAACGGTGGATGTCGAAGCGGTACGCATGTTCTTCGCCATGGGCTTGCTCGGCATGGCCCAAGTGGCGCTCATGGTTATCGCCGTTGCTTACATGCTGCTGGCTATGAATTGGAAGCTGGCGCTTATCACGCTTGTCTTTATTATTCCGGTGTCCTGGCTGGCTATCAGCTTCGGCAGTCGCATACGGCCCATCTGGCTTAAAGTCCAGGCTATGCTCGGCTTCATGGGCACCACGCTGGAGGAAAGCCTGGCCGGCGTCAGCGTGGTCAAGGCGTTCTCTCACCAGCCGGAAGACAGCCGCAAGTTTGCTTCTCAGGCACAAGTGCTCTACGATGAGCAAATCCATGCTGCCCGTCTCATGGCTATTAACATGCCCACCATGGTGCTTCTCTTCAGCATACCGACGGCTCTTATCCTCTGGTACGGCGGACGGGAGGTAATCGCCGGCAACATGACTATAGGCCAGGTTACCCAGTTTATTCTTTACCTGGGTATGCTGATGATGCCCATAAGACGGCTGGGAATGATGGTCAACCTTTACTCCCGCACCATGTCCGCCGGACAGCGCATCTTCGAGATACTGGATACCGAATCGGTAGTCAAAGAGAAGCCGCATGCTATCGACCTGGGCAGGGTTAAAGGACATGTACGTTTTGAGAATGTCAGCTTCAGCTATGACCAGGTAGGCCCGGCCCTGAATAATGTCAGCTTCGAAGTACAGCCCGGCCAGCTCGTGGCCCTGATAGGCGGCTCGGGCAGCGGCAAGAGTACCATAGCCAATCTTCTCGCCAGGTTCTATGACGTCACCGAAGGCAGGATACTCGTGGATGATATCGATATCCGTGATGCTACCCTGGCGTCATTACGTAGAAATGTCGTCGCGGCGCAGCAGGATGTGTTCCTTTTTTCCGCCACCCTCCGTGAGAATATTGCCTATGGCGTTGTAGACGCCACCACAGACCGGATAGTCGAGGTAGCTAAAGCCGCTTACCTACATGACTTTATCGAGGCGCTGCCCGATGGCTACAATACCTGGGTGGGTGAGCGCGGCGACACTCTTTCCGGCGGGGAAAAACAGCGGCTATCCATAGCCCGCACCCTGCTCGTGGACCCCGGCATATTAATTCTGGACGATTCCACGGCCAGCGTGGACTCCGAGACGGAGAAGCTTATCCGCCAGGCACTGGACAAGCTTATCAAGGGAAGGACCACCTTCATTATTACCCACCGCATACCCATTATCCAGAACGCGGATATTATTTTAATGCTCCAGGACGGTGAGATAGTGGAACAGGGCAAACACAAAGAGTTGATTGCCAGAAACGGCGTTTATAAAGAGATATACGAATCACAGCTCCTGGTACATCAAGAATCTCAGGAAGGACAGGTGGAGGACTAGCATGTTTCACGGCGGAGGAGGCCCTCCTCATCATGGGCCCCACGGGGGTGGCCGCTTCGACTCTGAAGAGGTACTCGGCAAGGTATATGACAGCCGGGTCATAGCGCGTTTGCCCGAATACCTGTTACCCGTCAAGCGGTGGATAGGTCTGGGTGCCTTCGGCATGTTGTTACGCACCCTGGCTATCCTGGCTCTGCCCCGTCTTGTAGGTTTCGCCACGGATAATATCATTGCGGGTGACTACAGTGGACTTAACATCATCGTTATTATTTATGCCGTGGCGTCGCTGGGGATGTGGGGCGGACAGTACATGGAAAGCATATACCTGGCTTTCGCCGGCCAGTCCATCATCTACAAAATGCGCACCCGTATGTTCGACCATCTGCACCGGCTGTCGCTTAGCTTCTTCGACCGTAACAAGGTCGGCAAGCTCATGTCCCGGGTGCAGAATGACGTTTCGCAACTTCAGGAACTCGTTACCCAGGGCATGCTGGCCATGCTCACCAGCGTCCTGACCCTGATAGGTATTGCCGTTATTATGATTACGATGAACTGGAAGCTGGCTTTGGTCACGCTGACGGTGGTGCCGGTGCTGGGCATTGCCGTATGGGTGTGGCAGAAATACGCCCGCCGGGCTTTTATCACCGTCAGGCGGGCTATAGCCACGGTCAACTCCCAGCTTCAGGAGGATATTGCCGGCGTGCGGGTCGTCCAGAGCCTCTCGCGTGAAGACGAAAATATGGAGCAGTTCGACCAGATAAATCGGGCTAACCTTGACGCCAATGTTACCGCCGCCAAGCTGGAAGCGCTCATGATGCCTGCCGTACAAATCCTCACCGGAGTCGCCTTTGCCATCGTCATAATCATGGGCGGCTTTCAGTACCTGGACGGCGTTATGACTATCGGGATTCTCATGAGCTTTTTACTGTACGTACAGCGTTTCTTCGAACCTGTCCTGGAGCTTTCCATGCAGTACACGGAGCTCCAGCGGGCTATGGCCTCCGGGACGCGTATCTTCGAGTTACTCGATGTCGAACCGGCAATTCAAGACCGTCCCGATGCCGTCGAACTTCCGCCGGTGCGGGGAGAGATAAATTTTAAGGATGTACTCTTCGGCTACGAGCCCGGCAAGGATGTCCTCCACGATATTAACCTGAGCATCAGGCCGGGAGAAACGGTAGCCCTCGTGGGGCAGACGGGGTCGGGCAAGAGCAGCCTGGTAAGTCTTGCTGCCCGCTTCTACGAGGTGGAAAAGGGCGAGGTGACCGTGGACGGTCATGACGTCCGCTCCGTTACCCAGCAGTCGTTGAGGCAGCAGATAGGCATCGTACCGCAGGACCCGATTCTCTTTACCGGTACCATTGAAGAGAATATTAAATACGGAAAACTGGATGCCACCCGCGATGAAATTACCGAGGTAGCCAAAACGGTCGGCGCTCACAATTTCATCAACCGGCTGAAAAAAGGCTACGATACGGAAGTGGGGCAACGGGGCGTCAGTCTCAGCGCCGGGCAGCGCCAGCTCATCTGCCTGGCACGGGCGGTACTGGCCGACCCTCGCATCCTCATTCTTGATGAAGCCACCTCCAATGTGGACACCCATACCGAGCAAATCATGCAGAAAGCTCTACGCAAACTGACCAAAGGGCGTACCTGCCTGACCATCGCTCACCGTCTTTCCACGGTAACTGGCGCCGACCGTATCATTGTGCTTGAACACGGGCACATTGTGGAAGAAGGTTCTCATAAAGAGCTTCTTGCAAAACAGGGTCTCTACCACAAGATGTACCAGACCCTGAGTACGCCGGACTTAGCGGCTTAGATTACCCCCTCGCCCCCTTTTTATATCTATTCCCGCCCTGCCGTTGGTTCTCGGATAAGTTATATTTGTGCTACAATAAAGCATGGGCAGTATGGATTTCCGCCTGGACCAGCATTCCGCCGCCCCTTTATACCAGCAGATAGCCGAGCAGGTCAGGCAGTTTATCGCCACGGAGCGGCTTAAACCGGGAGACCACCTGCCCACGGTAAGAGAACTGGCGCGTAACCTCAGTGTCAACCAGAATACCGTGTTCCGGGCTTACCTTGAGCTGGAGCAGGAGAGGGTGATATCAGCGCGGCGGCGGGGTGGCACCGTGGTTGTTGCCACCACGGACGACCCCTCGATTACCGTCGCCCGCCAGAAACGCCTTTCGGAAATCGTCAGCGACGATATCGTAAAAGTCCTCAGTCTCGGATATAGCCCTGAAGACCTTGAAGCTGCCTTTTATCTACACCTGGCACGTTGGCGTGAGGAAAGACAGGGCGCTGCGGAAAAACCGGAGAGCAAGCCTGAAACCGGTGTCAAATCGGATTCAATTCGTATCGTCGGCAGCCATGACCTGGCTTTGACCATCCTGACCGACCTTGTCAAGCAGCGCAACGACAATATAGATTTTGAAATTGTTCATGCCGGCAGCCTCGGGGGGCTTATCGCTCTCCAGGAGGACAGGGCTAACCTTGCCGGTATTCACCTGCTGGATGAAGAAACCGGAGAGTATAATTATCCCTTCGTCAAGCGGATATTACCGGGCCGTGAACTGGCTATAGTACATCTGGCGTATCGTATTCAGGGCCTGATGTTCGCCCGCGGCAATCCTAAGAATATCTCAGGTATACCCGACCTCAAACGCCCGGATATCACCTTCGTCAATCGGCAAAAGGGGTCCGGGACCAGGGTTCTCCTGGACATACATCTGCGTCAGCTGGGCATCAGCCAGCATGAGATAAAGGGATACGAGCGCGAAATGGAAACGCACCTCGCCGTCGGCTTGAGCGTGGCGCGGGGCGAAGCTGATGTCACCCTGGGTATCGAGGCAGCCGCCCGCAGTTGTGATATCGATTTCCTGCCGTTGTTCCGCGAGAGGTACGACCTGGTATTGCCAACCGAAGGTTACAGAAGCGAGTTGCTGGCCCCTTTGTTTGAAACGGTTGTCAGCGAGGAATTCAAAGAAATAGTGAATAAAGCAGGCGGATATGACACCTCGCAAACGGGTGTAACCGCGTTTCTGTAGACGACGCAGGCTTTCCCCGCTGTTTTTTCATTGACCTGAGATTATGCCGGTGGTAAAATTTTGAGAATCACGGCGAAAATACTATTGTTTTTACTGAAAGGAGCATACGATGTCTGGAGGATATATGGGAAAGCTCCTGTTCGTGGACCTTTCCAGCGGGAAAATGACAGAGGAGACACCCGATGAAGGTTTCTACCGAAAGTATATCGGGGGTTATGGCATCGGGGCCAGAATTCTTTACGACCGCATGAAGGTCGGCGTTGACCCTTTGGGGCCGGAGAATATCTTTGGCGTGGTTACCGGCCCGCTTACGGGTAGCCCCGCCATAGGAGGCGCCCGCTATCAGGCATTGGCTAAGTCGCCGCTAACCGGCGGCTGGGGAGACGCCAATTCGGGGGGTCACTTCGGGCCCGCCCTCAAGTTCGCCGGTTATGACGGTGTCTTTTTTACCGGTACCTCGGAAAAGCCGGTTTATCTCCTCGTCGACGATGGTAAGGCGGAGCTGAGAGATGCCACCCACCTCTGGGGAAAGGATACCTATTTTACTGAAGACACGCTACATGATGAGCACGGTGGTGCGGCTAAGGTAATATGTATCGGACCGGCCGGGGAAAAGCTCTCCCTCGTCGCAGGTATTATTACCCATAAAGGAGATGCCGCCGCGCGCTCGGGGTTGGGGGCCGTTATGGGCGCCAAGAAGCTCAAGGCGGTTGTCGCCAGGGGAAATAAGAAAGTCCCCATTGCCGATATGGAGACGGCCAATCGACTGCGAAAAGAGCACATTGAAGATTTGAAGGAATTCATGGAGCACTTTCATATGTATGGCACCGGCTCTCATGGCGACCTGTCGGCTCATAGCGGCGATACCCCGGTCAATAACTGGGGCGGCGTCGGCGTCATCGATGTGCCCGATGTCTCGGGTCTCAACAAGGATAAGGTCATTGCCAACCTGGATGAGAGATTCGGCTGCTGGCGCTGTCCGGCCGCCTGTAAAGCCAGACTGAAGGCGGGTACCGGCGAATATAAGTACCCGGCGGGCACTCAAAGGCTGGAATATGAGACCATCGGCGCTTTCGGGGCAAACTGCGGCAATACCAATGTAGAGTCGATTAATATGGCGAACCATCTCTGTAATGCGTACGGAATGGATACCATATCGGCCGGTACCATCGTCGCCTTTGCCATGGAATGCTATGAGAACGGTATTATCACCAAAAAGGATACCGATGGGATTGAACTCAACTGGGGCAATCACCGGGGTCTGGTGGCTCTGGTGGAAAAGATGGTAAAGCGTGAGGGAATCGGTGATATCCTCGCCGACGGCGTAAAAATAGCCGCCGAGAAAATCGGCAAAGGGGCCGAGAAATACGCCGTACATGCCGGCGGACAGGAAGTCGGTATGCACGACCCCAAGGTCGCCGGTCACCAGTTTGCCGGTATGCCGTCTGCCGCCATGTACTGGGTGAATGCTACCCCCGGCCGCCACACCCAGGCTTTCGGCCCCGCCAGCTTTATGAGCCACCTCAATAATGCCCTGGGCACCTGCATGATTATCTTCATGTGGCCTTCGGCTCGCGGCCCTTACGTTCAAAGAGTGGTAAATGCCGTAACCGGCTGGGGAGCTTCAATGGAAGAGCTGCTCAGGGACGGCGAGAGGATTGCCAATATGCGTCACCTCTTTAACCTTCGGGAAGGCCTCAATCCCCTGGAGCACTACCTGCACGGTAGAATAATCGGCGACCCTCCCCAGGAGGACGGCCCTCTCGCTGGAGTAACCTGTGATGTTAGGGCGGAAGCCTGGTGGCACCTCGGCGCTCTGGACTGGGACCGCATAACCACCGTTCCCAGCCGTAATAAACTGCTGGAGCTGGGCTTGGACGATATCGCGGAAGAGCTATGGCCCCCGGGAAAAATGCCCCGGATGGGCCCCGGAGGATAGTATCAGGAAGATAAATATGTTTAAAACCATTATATATATGTACGGCCTACCCTACGAAATAACTACTCTACGTGAAGCGGAAGTAGAACTCAACGATGGCGCAGGTATGGCGGAAGTTGTCGCTATGCTTCGAGAAAAAGTGCCAACGTTGGAAGGGCCAGTTATTCGTACCGGTCAGGACCGTCTGCAGGAGAATTACAAGTTTAATATTAACGGTAACTTCTACTACGACGGCATGGACTTTCAGCTGCACCCCGGCGACCGTATCGCCCTGCTTGTACCCGTCACCGGTGGATAATCATTGTATTTTACTCTATATTAAATAGAGCTTGATGAAAAGCTCGTAGAATGAGCGACAGGAAGAGGGGGTGTAGGGTAAAATGACTTGACAACAAACGAAGCAAGGGTGTATCATTTTGCAACTGATGATATATTTACAACTGAACAGCTTAACAAAGCCAGAAAGTTTTGTAAAAAGGCCTCACATCATTACCGGTTCTAATTCCAGTCCATTTTAGCGAGTTGTTCGGTAGAAGGAGGTGAATTATATCGGGATAAGGAGGCTCACCATACTTTAAAAAATACGTCATTAAGGAGGTTAGGATAAAAAAGTGAAGAAATTTCTATTTATCGTCATAACGGTTATCTTGATGACCAGTTTATTCCTGGTAAGCTGTGCCGAACCGGAGCCAGAGCCAGCCCCAGCCCCGGCACCTGCTCCATCACCGGCCCCTGAACCGGAACCTGGACCAGCCCCAGCCCCCGAACCGGAGCCGGAACCCGCCCCTGCCCCTGAAGTAGGTCCGCAGGGCGTACCGGAGAAACTGGATGGTGGTGTCTATGGCGGGCGACTGAGACTGGCAGGAGGGGGCAATGTCGGCAACATGGGTAATCCCAACGAAATAAGTAATCCCTCCGACGCCGGCTATGCCTTCCCGGCCCTCGAAGGCCTGATAACCCGGGATGCGAGTGGTAATTTCCTGCCCTGGCTGGCCAAGGATTGGGATGTTGCTGAGGACGGTACGTCCATTACCTTTCACCTGCAGGAAGGGGTGATATACCATGACGGGACCCCCTTCAATGCCGATGCGGTGAAAGTCAACGTAGACATCCAGATAACGACGCCTGCCTGGCAGAACCTGAAGATGGTAAAGAGCTGCGATGTACTCGATGAGTACACGGTCAGGTTTAACATGGACGCTTGGGACTGGACAATGATGAACAGCCTCACCGGCTTCTGGAGCTGTATGATGTTCTCACCTACGGCGCTTCAGAATGAGACCCCGGAATGGCTCCGTTCTCATCCCATTGGCACCGGCCCCTTCAAGCTGGTGGCTTATGACCGTGACATGTACATCAAGTATGACCGGTACGATGACTACTGGCGGGGCAGGCCCTACCTTGACGGTGTCGATTGGGTCTTTATACCCGACCCGACGACACAGCTCCTAGCTTTCAAATCGGGAGAGACACACATGGCCGGTATTCAGGCCCAGGATTTGGAGGATATCGAAGCGTCCGGTTTCGAGGTTACCTCCACCAAAGGTTGGATTCTCGGACTTTACCCGGATAGCAACACCCCGGATTCCCCGTTAGCCGATATTCGTGTACGGCGCGCCATAGATCATGCCATCGATAAGCAGGAACTCGCCGATGGACTGGGCTACGGCTACAGCCGGCCCTGCGACCAGGTCTATCTGCGGGAGTCCGGTGGCTGGAGCCCCGACGTTGTCGGCTACCCGTTTGACGTGGCTAAAGCTAAGAAGCTGCTTACCGAAGCCGGCTACCCCGATGGCTTTAAGACCAAGTTCATCATGGTCGAATTCATGGACCTGGATGCGCCTATCGCCATACAGGACATGCTCAAGAGAAATATCAATGTAGAGCTTGAGTTCGACCGTGTCAGCATGGCACAGTTGAGCTTCCAGATTGCCACACCGCCCGGCTGGGAAGGATTTGCCTTCGGCGCCAGTCCGGAAATGACCGGTTCCGACCCGGGCAACGTGCTGGTAAATGGCACCCTTAATAACAATACGACCTGGGTGGGTATGTGGCAGCCTCCGGAATTACTTGCACTTGCTAAAGAAGCAGCCTCGGAGACTGACTCAGATAAGCGTATGGCGATTTACCAGGAGATATCCAAGAGACAGATCGATGAATACGCCCAATGCACTAACCTTTATGACCTCACCTTCTTCAGCGCCGTTAACCCTATGGTTAAAGGCCATACCGTCGGTCAGATGGGCTTTGGGGCGTTCGCCTTTACCTTCGCCTGGATTGAAGAATAAGCTAGAGACCGAGTTGACCAAGTGGTCTGAAGCTTAAAAGACAGGATACGGGTCGTGGTTAGAACCACGACCCGTACTTTTTTGTGGGATATAATCCTGGAGTCTAAAAAGTGATGATATTACACAGGACCGCACCGCTGTCTGTTAGAGCGGTTTTACTTCGATGATGATGCTTACTGATGAGAAATATAGTGTCAAACGCGTAAGCAGGCCACCTGATGTCCACCTCCGACATCACGGAGGGGTGGCCTTGTCTGGCTGCACTCATCTGTAGCCAGGTTGCATCGGGGGTGAAAATGACAGCCTATCGGCGGGTTGACGGGGCTTGGCACCTCGCCCTTCAGAACAATACGCGTGCGGGTCTTTTCTAATTTAGGGTCGGGTATAGGTATCGCCGAGAGTAAAGCCTTGGTGTAAGGGTGGAGGGGATTTTCATAAAGCTCTTCCGAGGTAGTAATCTCGACGATGCGCCCCAGGTACATCACGGCCACGCGGTCGCTTATATGCTGCACTACAGACAGGTCGTGGGCTATGAAGAGGTAGGTAAGTCCCATTTTTTCCTGCAGTTCTTCGAGGAGGTTGATTATCTGGGCTTGAATCGAAACATCGAGAGCCGAAATGGGCTCATCGCAGATGACCAGGGACGGTCGGCAGGCAAGGGCGCGGGCCACTCCGATACGTTGCCTCTGGCCACCACTGAACTCGTGGGGGACACGGTTCCTCATAGCGGGGTGAAGTCCGACCAGGCGGAGGAGTTCCGCCACTCTATCTTCAAGCTCGGTACCGGTGGCCATGTTGTGGACCTTCAACGGGTCACCCACGATACTCCCGGCTGTCTGCCGCGGGTTGAGGGAGCCGTAGGGGTCCTGAAAGATGGCGCCCATGTTAGCGCGGAGTGGTTTCAGCTTGCCTTCCCCCTCTGTAGAGATATCCTTCCCCTCGAATATAATACTCCCGGAAGTGGGCTGGTAAAGCCGGAGAATACAACGGCCGGTGGTAGTCTTACCGCAACCGCTTTCTCCCACGAGCCCCAGGGTTTCATGTTTCTTTATATAAAAACTGATATCATCAATGGCTTTTACGTCAGCAACTTTATGCCTCAGCAGGCCCCTGACAATAGGAAAATACATCTTCAGGTTTTTTACTTCTACCATTATGTTATCATCTGGCGTATTCATTCCTTCTCCTGTATATCAACATAACAGGATACGTAACGGTTATCTCCCACGGAACGGAGATCCGGCCACGGTTCGCTCTCACATTTTTCGGTTTTATAGGTACATCTGGGGAGGAAGGCGCAGGTTGGCGGCATATTGATAAGATTGGGTGGCAGGCCGTAAATGGGTATCAATTTTCTGGCACCGCGTTTTTCACCCAGCCTGGGAACGCTATTCAGCAGGCCGATGGTATATGGATGTCGTGGATTCTCGAAGATGTCTTCGGCCGGGCCGTATTCAACGATGCGTCCGGCATACATTACGTAAATTCTCTGGGCATAACGGGCGACCACCCCAAGGTTGTGGGTCACGATAACCAGAGAGGTATTCAGGCGCGTGACTAAGTCTTTCATAAGCTCCAGTAACTGGGCCTGGGTGGTTACGTCCACGGCGGTAGTCGGCTCGTCGGCAAAGATAATCATTGGATTGCAGGATATCGCCATGGCAATCATTACCCTCTGACGCATGCCCCCGCTGAACTGGTGAGGATAGTCGTCTATCCGGCCGGCGGCGTCCGGGACACCTACCATTCTGAGTAACTCGATAGATCTTTCCCTGGCCGAATGCCTGTCCATATTAAGGTGTAGTTCCAGTATCTCGGTCATCTGGCGGCAAATGGTCAGCACCGGATTCAGCGATGTCATGGGTTCCTGGAATATCATGGTCATCTTGCTACCACGGATGGCTCTCATTTCCAGACCGTTAGCCTCATAATCAAGGATGTCCTTTCCTTCGAACATGACTTTACCCTCGACTATTTCACCCGGCGACTGTATCAATTGCATAACCGAAAGTATGCTCACCGTTTTACCGCAACCGCTTTCTCCTACCAGTCCGATGATTTCCCCTTGGTCGACGTGGAAACCAACCCCATCAGCGGCTTTAACCAGGCCATACTCCGTGTGAAAGTAGGTTTTAAGATTTTCTACATCCAGTACGACTGCCATACTAACTTCCTCTGTTTTAATTGCCTCTTATTATTTAAATCACACCCCTCAGCTTCGGGTCGACCGCATCCCTGATGCCATCTCCCACCATGTTGAAACCGAATACCAGCAGCATAATAGCCACCCCGGGAGCTAAGGAAAGCCACGGGTTCGTCAGGAGATACCGCTGACCGCTGTTTACCATACCGCCCCAGGAAGGTACGGGAGGCATAACACCGATACCCAGGAAGCTGAGTCCGGCTTCACCCAGGACAACGCCTCCTATCCCCATGGTTATTCCCACCATAAGGGGAGGGAAAGCGTTAGGGAAAATCTGTGTGAGCATCATACGCCAGTTGCTCATGCCTATAGCACGCCCCGCCAGGACATAATCATTCTGCTTGACGCTGAGCGCCAGACCGCACATCATACGGCATTGCCCGGCTATACCGCCGAATCCCAGGGCAAAGATGACCACCGGTATACCGCCGCCCGCCAGACCGGCGATAAGCAATACCAGAATAATACCGGGTAATGCCATAAGGGCATCGGTAAACCTCATGATAATGGCGAACACCCAACCACCGAAGTGTGCCGCCGTCAGTCCCATGAGCATGCCTGCTACGGCTGAAGCAGAAACCGCGGAAAATCCAATCAGCAGGGAAATCTGTGACCCGTAGATAATGCGGCTGAACGTATCTCTACCGGTGGAGTCGGTGCCCAGCCAGTGTTCCTTACCGGGTTGTTCCAGTTTATGTTGTAAGGACGTTGAATAGGGGTCGTGGGTGGCTATAAAGGGGGCGAAGATGGCAGTAAGCATCAGAATTACGACGATTACGAAGCCGATAACATAGAGCTTGCGCCCGAAGAAGACTCTGACTATACGTTTGAATTCATTAGCTTTTGGCGGTGCGGCTGCTTCCCCCATGGCGTCAGGAAGCTTCGCTCCAGATTCTATGTCATCTGACATTCTGGTCCTCCTTAAGCAAGTCTAATCCGCGGGTCAAGCCAGCCCCAGAGAATATCAACCATAAGGTTTGAAAAGATAATAATCGCGCCAAATAACAGGACACCTGCTTGAACGACCTGGTAGTCCTGGTCGAAAATTGCGTTGGTCATCAGTAATCCCATGCCCGGAATGGCAAATACCGTCTCGATAAATACCGAGCCTCCCAGAATGGCACCCAACGCCCCGCCCAGAGCGGTTACCACAGGAATCATGGCATTCTTGAGTTGATGCCTTATCACAATAACCCTCTCACTTAAGCCCTTGGACCACGCGGTGCGAACGTAGTCTGCCCTCATCACCTCCAACATGCACGAACGAGTCATACGGGCCATACCGGCTATACCCCCTAGCAATATTGAGCTGATCGGCATTATCAGCTGTTTACAGCTCATCCAGAAATCATCAAGAGGATTGGTCCAGCCACTCGTCGGCAGCCAGCCCAGCTTATACGCAAATAAATACATCAGGAGTATTCCAAGCCAGAAAACAGGCACTGTCATTCCTATATTAGCTATGGTGGTAATGGTGTTATCCATCCACGAGCCCCGCCTTAAAGCGCACACGATTCCTGCGGCAATGCCGCCTACGGTACCGAGCACGAAACCAATCATACCTATATAGGCAGTACGCGGCATACGTTGGACAATGAGGGTACCGATATCTTCCTGTAGTTTAATGGATTTACCCATGTCACCCTGGAATAGTTTCCCCAACCAGTCGACATATTGCACGGGAATCGGTCTGTCCAGCCCCCATTGATGCAGCAAATTTTGGTAGTTCTCCTGACTGATGCTCGTTAGCCTCTGGATATCAAAACTGGCCATGTAGACTAACAGGGGGTCTCCGGGCAGGAGACGCACGAACAAAAATACCACCATGGTAACCAGCAGGAGAACGATAACGCCGATTATCAAACGGCGGATAATATAGGTTGTCATTTTTGCTCTCTCTCAGATAAGCGCTGAGTACACCTGAACAAACATGCCGCAATTACAAAACTCGGCTAGTCTACTGCATTTTTACCTGATGACTAAATACCCTATAAGAGGTATTAATTATCAAACAGGACTATCAGTTTATTTCCATTCTCAGCGTATCTATGGTTAGTGTGAGAGCTACCCGTATATTTCAATGAAGGAAAAATATGTAGTTCGGGGAGAGTTTAGCACGAATTAATTAGTATGTCAAACACTACGACATGGAGTTTTTAGGTGTTTTTTAAGAGGCTTAAATATTACCACCATAATAATTGACAGAGTTTGAAAATGGTGTTAAACTCTGCGCAGTCCTGTGAAATTTCCACCATGTTTGCATTGTAAGTGGTGGACCGGACGCTTTTATCGCCCACGTTGTCGGCGGCGGTATTATTCCTAATAAGAAGGAAATACAGAAGATAGACCTGCCCAGGAACTGGGATAAACTCGTCGCCAAATATAAAAACGTGGTGCCCACCTACGCCAATTATTAAGACATTTGATTTCAAGAGGACTCGATATGGAATTTGAAGGTAAAATCGCCCTGGTGACCGGGGCCGGGGGCGGCGGCGGAGGGCAGGGCAGGGTCATTTCCCTGGCACTGGCCAGAGAAGGGGCGGATATCGCGGTAAATGACGTTAATCTTGAATATGCTGAGGCCACCGTGGAGGAAGTGAGAGCTTTGGGACGGCGGGCTATAGCCGTTATGGCTGATGTTTCCAACGAAGCTGAAGTCAACGCCATGGTGGACAGGGTGTCAAAAGAACTGGGGGGAATCGATATCCTTGTCAATAACGCCGGATTCGGGCATCCTATCCTGGTGGAAGATATGACGGCGGAAGAATGGCACCACACCATCGGCGTTAACCTGGACGGCCCCTTTTTCTGCTCCAAAGCGGTAATCCCCATCATGAAAAGTCGCGGCGGGGGCCGTATTATTAATATCGCCTCTCCGGCAGGAAAAGCCATGACTGTTAACGGCTGCGCCGGCTATACCTCGGCTAAGGCCGGCGTCATGGGTTTTACCCGCCACCTTGCCTTCGAGGTGGGGCCATATAAAATCACGGTTAACTCCATCTGTCCGGGTATGGTCATGGGTAACGGCAGGGGGGAGCACGGTCCCCCGCCGGAGATGCTACAGAAGATGAAAGAAGGCTCCCTTCTGGGAGACATCACCACCGCGCAGGACACCGCTAATGCTGTCCTGTTTCTGGCCTCGGAAAAGGCCAGGATGATTACCGGCACCAACGTGGACGCCTATGCCATCGCCCCCGGCGGCAAGGAGCACTGGAATAACTTCGTCAAGCGGCGCAAGGACTTCAAAGCCGGTAAAATGGATAGACCATTTTAGTTAATGAATACGCGAATTTAGCCAAGCAAGGAGGTAAATATTATGAGTGCTGATAAAGCAGGTGCCTCATATGAGGTACTCAGTCCCTGGGCGGAGGCCGACCCCAAGCAGTTGAAGGGCCTTTCGCCCCGTTTAGATGACCTCGCCGGGAAGAAAATCGGCCTGCTCTGCAATAACAAGCGGGCCGCTCCCCTTATCCTGGACGTAACCGAAAGGCTTCTTAAAGAGAAGTATCCTACCGCTAAGATAAGTCGATTTAACTCCCGCTCTTTCTCGGTGTCCGCCCTGGAGCCGGACCGGAAGCAGGAGTTTGAAGACTGGATTAAGGGGGTGGATGCGGTTGTCGCCTCTGTCGGCGACTGAGGGGCATGCACCAAGTACCTTGTGTACGATGCCATTTTTATCGAGGAGCATGATACCCCCACCGCTACCTTCACCTTCGAGCACTTCCAGAACGACGCTATGTCGGCAGCTTCCAGTCGTGGTATGCCCGTAGTCAAGATTGTGCCGGAAGCTATTGTCTCCGAGTGTACCGTTGAAGAGACCATCGACAACGCTATCACGGCAGTGTTCGATGATATGGTCGGTGCTTTAACCAAATCCCTGACGGCCGATGAAAAATCGCCTAAACCCCGCGAGTCGGGAAACTCCCCGAGAATCGTCTTCAAGGGCAACCTGGAGGAGGTCAACCGCTTCTTCTACCAGAGGGGCTGGACGGACGGTTTACCCGTTATACCCCCCACCGAGGAGGCCGTGGCCGAGATGCTCACCGGCACCGGCCTTCCCGCCGACCACCTGGTGGAGAAGCTGGAGCCGCGCCTGGGCAAGGCTACCATTGAGATGATTGCCATCAATGCCGTCATGGCAGGCTGCCTGCCTACCTATATGCCTCTGCTTATCGCCGGGGTACAGGCACTGGCTGACAATCCCGTCTGTGGTATGATGGCCGCCAGCACCGGTTCCTTTTCACCCTTCTGGCTTATCAACGGACCAGTGGCTAAGGATGCCGGTATCCGCTCCACTTACGGGGCGACGAACCCCGGAGATATCGCCAACGCTTCTATCGGGCGCGCTCTCGGCCTCATCACCAAGAACGGCCGGGGCGTCCGCAAGCAGATAGAGGATATGGGCGTACTCGGTAATCCCGGTAAGTATTCCTGGGTCGCCGCGGAGGACGAGGAAAACAGTCCCTGGGAGCCCTTCCATGTCGAACAGGGTTTCAAGAAAGAGGACAGTGCTATCACTCTGATGTTCCCCCAGTCCTTCCAGCAGATGATGCCCTTCGGCACCGACGATAAAGGCATACTGGCGACCATCGTCGGCAGTATCTTTCCCGCCCGCATGGGTTCCTTTGCGGTGCTTCTTACACCCACCAACGCCGCGTCTATAGCGAAAGGTGGCTGGAGTAAGAAGGCTGTCAAGGACTATATCGTCGAGAATACCATCGTCCCCGACGACTATTATTCCAGGCTGGGCTTGAAATCTGACGGGCCTTTCGACCGCGGCAATGTCAACGGTCCGGGGTTCGGTCCCAAGGTATTCCACCGCACTCCACGCGACCAGGACCCCGCCCGTGTCTTTGTCTTCGGCGGTTTTGGCTCCTGGATGGGCTTTATCCAGGGCGGTCCCCCGCCCATCACCAAGAAAATAGAGTTACCGAAGAACTGGTCGGAGCTTGTCAAGAAATACAAGAACGTCGTGCCTACCTATGTGAGATACTAGGTTGGGAGTCTTAATCTATGTTGAAAAAGAGGGGGCGAGAGCACCGGATGTCATATTCACGCCCGGTGGCGCCTGCCGCCGCTTGTACTCGCTGGTATCGACGAGTCGGGCTGCCCGCCGGAACAGACTCGTACCAGATGTCCTCGCAGGTATCGCTACCGATTATAATATCGCCAGATATTTATTAAGCTCGTATTCGGTTACCTGCGTGCGATATTCGTCCCACTCAATCTTTTTATTCTGGATGAAAGCCTCGAAGACATGGTCGCCGAGCGCCTTTCGCACCACCTCGCTATTTTCCGTGAGCAGTATCGCTTCCAGCAGGCTGGCCGGCAGCGTGCCGATGCCCCTTCGGTTGCGCTCCTCTACGGACATCTCGTAGACGTTTTCCTCTACCGGCGCCGGGGGTTCGTAGCCCTCCTCGATGCCTTCCAGGCCGGCGGCCAGCATTACGCTGAAGGCCAGGTAGGGATTACAGGCCGGGTCGGGCGAGCGGAACTCTATCCGCGTTGCTTTTTCACGACCGGGTCGGTACTCCGGCACACGTACAAGGTCGGAGCGGTTACGCCGTGCCCAGGATAGATAGACCGGCGCTTCATAGCCGGGGACCAGACGCTTGTAGGAGTTGACCCACTGGTTGCAGACGGCCGTAATTTCCGGGGCATGCTTCAGCAGGCCGGCAATATAGCTCTTGGCGTCTTTGGAGAGATGGTAAGAGTCTTTGGCGTCGAAGAAGGCATTCCTATCGCCCCTGAATAAAGACTGGTGCACGTGCATACCGCTGCCATTGATGCCGTAAATAGGCTTGGGCATGAAGGTGGCGTACGCCCCGTATTTCAGGGCGACTTCTTTGACCACCAGTCGGTAGGTCATGACGTTATCGGCCATGGTCAGAGCGTCGGTGTACCTCATATCTATCTCGTGCTGACTGTGGGCGACCTCGTGGTGGGAGTACTCGACGCCTATGCCCATCTCCTCCAGGGTTAGTACCGTGTCCTTCCTCATGTCTACGGCGGCGTCACGCGGGGTCAGGTCGAAGTAGCCGCCCTTGTCGAGCACCTTGGTAGTGGGCATGGTGGGGTCGTCGGCGTTCTGGGCGAAGTAGAAGTACTCCAACTCGGGGCCGACGTAGTAGGTATAGCCCAGGTCGGCGGCCCGTTTCAGGTTCCTCTTCAGGACAAATCTCGGGTCGCCCTCAAAGGGCTGGCCACCCGGCCGCAGGATATCGCAGAACATGCGCGCCACGGCGCGATGTTCGCGCGGTCGCCAGGGTAGCAGCTTGAAGGTATCCGGGTCAGGCATCGCGACCATGTCGCTCTCATCGATGCGGGCGAATCCCTGAATCGACGAACCGTCAAAGCCCATACCTTCTTCCAGGGCACCCTCCAGCTCCTCAACGGTGATGGCAAAACTCTTGAGCATACCCAGGATATCGGTGAACCAGAGCCTGATGAACTTAACATCATGCTCCTTAGCCATCTTCAGGACGTACTCTTTTGCCTCTTCCCTGCTTTTATTTTCCATTTTTTCCTCCTGTTATTACCTTATTCTATATATTTTAATCCCTTTTGTCATTATTTTTACATATATTTCTCCTCGTGCTAGATGGCGCTTTCATCTCTATCACCGGTACGGACACGCACTACGGTCTCTACCGGCAAGACGAATATTTTACCGTCACCCGTCTCACCCGTCCTGGCACTTCTGGTGATAGCATTTAGCATTTGGGGCACGTCTTCATCGAAGACGACGATTTCCAGCTTTACTTTGGGGGTGAATTCCACCTCAAACGTTGTACCGCGAAACTGTTGCTTAAGCCCTTTCTGCTTGCCATGACCTTCAACGATACTCTTGGTCATGCCAGGGTAGCTCAATCCCTTCAAAGCTTCCTTTACTTCTTCAAATCTTTCCGCCCTGATTATGGCCTCTATTTTTTTCATTCTCTCACCCACTTCCTGCACTATTTTGGCATAGCTAAGAAATCGGGATAAGCTGGCGTCCCGTGCTCCTGGATATCCAGTCCCTGTAATTCTTCTTCAGGGGAAACGCGGATACCGAAAGCCTTGTCCATTAGCTTAAAGGTGAGATATCCAGTTGCGAATGCCCAGGCAACGACTACTGCCCCGCTGATGAATTGGGCGAGTAGCTGCTCGCCACCACCACCGTAGAATAATCCGGTGATATATGGTGCCTCAACGGAGTAGTTACCATAGGTACCATCGGCAAAGAAACCGACACTGAATAGGCCCCATAGCCCACAAGCGCCATGTACGCTCATTGCGCCCACCGGGTCATCAACTCCCCTAGCTTCAAGGAACTTGACGCTGGCATACATTAGCACACCACTGATAAGACCAATTATAATTGCTGCCCAACCTTCCACCCAGGCGCAGGGAGCAGTAACGGCAACAAGTCCTGCCAGTATACCATTTAGAAGCATACCTATGTCCCATTTACTTGTCCTCCACCGTGATATAAGCAACGTTGACAAACCACCGGCAGCAGCTGCTAAATTTGTATTCAAGGCAATGATGGCAATCCTCAGATGATGTGCATTACAAGTGCTGCCAGGGTTAAAGCCAAACCAGCCAAACCACAGGATAAAGACCCCCAGCGTAGCCAGCGTTATACTATGCCCAGGAATTGCCCGTGGCTTTCCGTTTTTATCGTACCTGCCAAATCGTGGACCGAGGACGATAACCCCAGCCAGAGCCACGAAACCGCCGACGGCATGAACCGCCCCCGAACCGGCGAAATCCACGGCCCCTACACCTAGTGGCAGACTGGAAAGCCAACCCCCTCCCCATACCCAGTGACCGTAAATGGGATAAATAATGGCGCAGACCACTACGCTATAAATAAGATAAGCCTTGAATTTCAACCGCTCGGCAACCGCACCGGCGACGATGGTGGCAGCCGTGGCACAGAAGACCAGCATCCAGAACATGTTGAGATATTTGTCCACATCGTAATAATCACCAAGCATGAGCCAGCCGTCTGTACCCCAGAGACCGTGCCAGTCGCCGCCCATCATCAGGGCGTAGCCGACGAAGAAAAAGGTTAATGAACCAATCACGAAATCCATCAAATTTTTGGTCATAAAGTTCCCGGCATTTTTAGCCCGGGTGAACCCTGCCCCAACCATGGCAAACCCCGGCTGCATAAACATCACCAGGAAGGCACAGACCAGTATCCACACGTAGTCTATCGCCGTATCTGCTGTCCCCCCCAATCCAGTGGGGTCAGCCGCCAGGGCTACACTCCCCGTCCCTGCCCACGCCAGCCATATCAGGCAAACAAGGCCAAAGGTCAATACCCCCCTTATGGCTATCTTCGTTACACTGCCTCTCAGGTTCATGGCTATCCTCCTTCTACCAATAAGGATAGCGGGCTAATGTTACGAATATATTACGGGGAGGTTAAATCTGTGTTACAAGCCGGGGATTGACTACTAATTTTTAATGAAACGGTAGCCGATGTTGCGTACCGTTTCGATGTAGGTATGGTCGGCGTCCTCTATTTTGCTGCGGAGCCGGCGCACGTGCACGTCTACGGTGCGGTCCCCGCCGAAGTAGTCGTAGCCCCAGATTTTGTCCAGCAGGACTTCGCGCGTATAGACGCGTCCCGGGTTGCCCGCCAGCAGCTTGAGCATCTCATATTCCTTAAACGTAAGTTCGACTATTCTGCCTTCTACCGTTACCTCGCACGTGACGAGGTCTATCGTCAAGCCGTCATGTTTTATTTGTTCTTTACTTTCGGTTTTTTCGGTCCTCCGGAGGAGCCGGTTAATCCTTAATATCAACTCTCTGGAATCGTAAGGACGGGCAATAAAATCGTCAACGTCATGAAGTCGGTCGGTGCTATCGGGCACTTCTCCCGGGATAAGCGCTATCATCGGGATTTTCCCCCTTCTTATTACCTTTCTGGTAAGTTCCCATACTTCGGGGGCAGGTGGGTATTCTTCCATCTCAAACAGGAGTATATCGGTTTTGCCGTCGGCTGTAGCCTCCGGTACGCCGTTGTTGTAAGAGCCGAAGAAGCACACCAGGCCGTAGGGAGCCAGGTTCTTGCGGAGTTTTTGCTTCGTCTCTTCGTCCCGCGCGACTATTAAAACGCGTGTCATGGCTCAACTCCGTCACCGTTAGTAGGCGTAAAGCCTCCCGTAAGGTCGGAGCTCACGAGGGTAAAGTTTTAAAAATTTGCGCGCCAGTATGTCGTCCGCACTAAAGTCGAAATGCCCGGCAAACTCCGTGACATACCTGCGGAGGACGGCATGGTCTTTTTTCCCCGGTTCGGCGATACCTACCTCTTTACCCAGCTGATAGTCCGCGACGCTTCCCCGTATGTAGATGACACCGCCATGCATACCGGTGCCGATGAACCTGGCCTTGTGGTTTTTACCTTCGCTGAGATTGAGTCCGAGGAGAATCAGAATACCCCCGGCCATGTACTCGCCGAGAAAGTCCTGGGCGGTACCGCCGATGATAACTACCGGCAACTTGTCTTGGTACTCTTTCATATGGATACCGGCACGATAGCCCACGTCTTCACGGATGAAAATTTTCCCGCCTCTGGCCGACAGGCCGACCGTATCCCCGGCATGGCCGTGAACGATTATTTCCCCTTCGTTCATGGTATTACCGCAGCCGTCCTGGGCGTTGCCGTGGACGATAATCCTCGGTCTGTTCATGAAAGCCCCGAGGTCGTTGCCCGGTGTGCCGAAAATCTCGATGCTTACCGGCTTGTTCAGATCGGTGCCGATATATCTCTGCCCGTGAACGTTGCGCAGCTCTATTCTCCGGCTGCCGTTATCAACGACGTTCCTGAGCCGGGCATTGAGATCCCGGTAATAGACGCCACCGGCGTCGATATTGACTACGGCATCTTTAATATCCGTCATGCTAGCTTCCCGCCATTCTTACGCCCAGGATTTCGAGCTCCGTATCGGTCAGGCCGATGCCTCTGAGGTGCAGGCGGTTCCCCCGCAGGCTCTCCAGGGCGTTGACGCCTAGTCCGCCGAGGATATCTTTCAGCTCCAGGCTCCAGCCGCGCAGCAGGTTGGCCGCCCGGCGGGCGCCGATTTCCGGGTTGATTCTCTTGGTCAGCCGCAGGTCGGTGGTGCAGATGCCCCAGGCGCACTTGCCGGTGTGGCATTGCTGGCAGACATGGCAGCCCAGCGCAATGAGGGCGGCTGTCCCGATGTACACGGCGTCGGCACCGAGGGCGATTGCCTTGGCCACGTCGCCGCTGTTCCTGATACCGCCTGAGACCACGATAGAGGCCTGATTACGTATGCCTTCTTCTCTCAATCGACTGTCCACCGAGGCCAGGGCCAGTTCGATAGGAATACCGACGTTGTCGCGGATGACCTTGGGGGCGGCGCCGGTAGCCCCGCGCAGTCCGTCGAGGACGACGATATCGGCGCCGCCCCTGACGATGCCGCTGGCGATGGCAGCGGCATTATGGACGGCGGCTATCTTTACCGATACCGGCTTGGTATAGTTGGTCGCTTCTTTCAGGGCGTAGATAAGCTGCGCCAGGTCTTCGATGGAGTAGATATCGTGCTGGGGCGCCGGCGAAATGGCGTCGGTGCCTTCGGGAATCATCCGCGTCAGCGATACGTCTGCGCTTACTTTCTCCCCGGGCAGGTGCCCGCCGATGCCCGGCTTGGCTCCTTGGCCGATTTTTATCTCGACTACACTGGCCGCATCGAGGTAATCGGCATGAACGCCGAAACGCCCCGATGCCACCTGAACGATGGTGTTATCACCGTATTTATACAGGCTGGGGTGAAGCCCGCCTTCGCCGGTGTTCCATAGCGTGCCCATATTGGTGGCCGCTCGGGCGAGTGACTCATGCACGTTGAGGCTTACCGCCCCGTAAGACATGGCGGCGAACATGACCGGCACCTCCAGCCTGACCAGCGGCGCTAACTGCGTTTTTAATTCGGACGATTCCGGCTCGATTTCAAGTCGGTCGGGCTTGCGCCCCAGGTAAGTGGCCAGCTCCATCGGCTCGCGCAGGGGGTCGATGGAAGGATTCGTTACCTGGCTGGCATTAAGCAACAGATGGTCCCAGTAGATACGATGGCTTTTATCGTCGCCCATGCCGGTCAGCAATACGCCCCCGGTCTCCGCCTGCTTGTTAATGTCCTCGATAACCTCGGGACGCCAGTTCTGGTTGTCGCGGTAGTCCATCGGGGTATAGTTGACGGTAAGTGCATTGGTAGGGCAGAAGATAACGCAGCGCTGGCAGCCGACGCAATTTTCTTCGATGCTCCTCACCTCGTCGTCTTCTTCATCATAGTAATTCGCGTCGAAGCTGCACTGGTTGACACAGACCTGGCACTGGATGCATCGGTCCTTGTCTCTGATAATTTTAAATTTTGGTGCGCTATAAGTCTTCATCGTATTATACTGACTTCCCGGCTGATATTTTCTCCCCGCCGGCAATAACTTGTGAACGGGGCTCTTTTTTCAGTCTGCCGATGACCGGCTCGCCGCCCATGGGAATCCAGGCTTTATCGAGGTCGGGGCATATCAGGCGGATGGCCGACTCCTCGGACGAGAGGTACAGCATGTCGCCTTTCTCGCCGACGGTCAGTGGCCGCAGCCTGATGCGGTCGGTCAGACCTATCATTTCCCCCTGGCGGGCGATAACTACGGCGAAAGGCCCGTTCAGGAGCAGGCTGCCGTATACCTGCCGCAGCGCCCTCGCGAGCTTTTGCTCTTCTGTCGGCATTCTATCGATTTCATCCCAGAAGGGGGCCGCCAGCACCTTGGTGGTTATTTCCCACGGCAGGTTGTGCTTGCGTATGAGCAGGTCAACGGCATAGGCGATAACCTCGGTATCGGTCTGCATGGTGCACTGGTAGCCGTACTGCTCCAGGAAGCGGCGGTTTATCCCGTAGGATGAAATCTCGCCGTTGTGAATTACCGTCCAGTCCAGAATAGAAAACGGGTGAGCCCCTCCCCACCAGGCCACCGTATTGGTCGGGAACCTGCCGTGAGCCGTCCAGAGATAGCCCTGGTACTCTTCCAGCCGGAAATATTCGGCCAGTTCTTCGGGGTATCCCACGCCTTTGAATACGGCCATGTTCTTGCCGCTGGAAAAAACAAAGCTATCGTTGGCGCTGGTATTTATAGTCATCACCTTTTCCACAATATAATCGTCCACCGCCAGGTTTTCCGGCAGATTTTCCGGCATGTCGAGGAAGTAGCGCCATACCAGCGGCGTGTTTTTTATCGCTGGCGTCGGTCGTGTGGGCACTTCTTCCTCGCGAACGACCGTGAAGTGCTGGCGCAGGAATTCTTCCGTTTCCTGTTTATCTTTTGCGTCGAGGTACATAATATGGAAGGCATAGAGCTCGGCGTGTTCAGGGTAAAGGCCGTAGACTGAAAAGCCCCCGCCCAGGCCGTTGCCGCGGTCGTGCATATTGGCGATGGCTTTGATAATGCTCTCCCCGGAGAACCGCTTGCCCGATGTATCCATGGCGCCGAATATCGCACAGGCGTCGATGACCTTATCATCATGATAGGTATTGCTTATCCTGGCCAGGTCTCTCATAGTTTTTCCTTTCGGGTTAAAACGCTAGTCCCCGATAGCCATCTCTTCCGGCTCTTCGATATGGGTTATCACCTCGGTGCCCTCGGGAGGCAGTCCGGTCAGGCGGTCTTTCCAGACCGACTCCGGCAGGGAAGCCAGCCCGAAATCTTCAGCTACGAGCGATTCTTTATATTTCCTGACATTTGCTCCGTCTTTCATCAGGTTATAAACGATGCCCGATTTTTCGATATCGCCGGCAAAGACCATCCCGGCCAGTTTGCCTTTTTTCACTATCACCTTCCGGTAAATTCCGTTGTACCTGTTAACAAGGGTCTCGTAGCTGTCATCGGGCGGTATCACCAGCCCTGCCGAGGCGATATATACGCCGAAGTATTTCAGGGCGTTCATGGCCGTCCCGCCCTGGTATTTAGCCGCCTTGCCCGCCATGTTGAGGCCGGCCACCCTGCCGCCTTCGTAGGCGTTGGGCCATATCGGGGTGAGGCGATTTTCTCCGAGGACGAAATCGTGAGCCTCGGCAACGTCGCCGCAGGCATAAATCTCAGGGACAGACGTGGCCATGCGCCGGTCGACAGTGATGCCCCGGTTTATCTTGATACTGCTTTCAGCGACCGCTTCCAGTCGGGGTTGGACACCGATGGCGATGATAACCATCTGGCAGGGCAGAACGCGTCCGTCGTCGAGGGTTACACCGCTGACCTCGCCGGGCAGGTGGCTGTTAATTTTAACGGCGGTATGTCCGGTGATGGTGTTGACGCCGGCCCCGGCCAGGGCCTGCGCTTCGAATTCGGCGGCTTCTTCGTCAAGAATGGTGTTGAGAACCCAGTCCTTCATCTCGACGATGCTAACGGCAACGTTACGCTTGACCAGGGCTTCCGTGACACTGACGCCTATCAACCCGCCCCCGATAACTACGGCTCTTGTACTGGTACGATATTGATTCAGAAAATCATCGATATCCTTGGCGTCGTCAAGCCTGTTGAAGGTAAATACGCCTTTTAGCCGATTGCCTTCCATATCGGGGAAAATGGGCGTACCGCCGGTAGCCAGCAGCAGTTTCTGCCAGGTCAGCGTTGTCCCGCTTTCAAGTTTAACCGTACGTTTACCGGGGTCGACCCGAATAACTTTCTCGCCGAGGATAGCATTAATCTTGTTATTCTCGTAGAAATCCACCTGGCGGTAGGCCATCTTCTCGACGGAGCAGGGGTGGGCCAGGTACTCGGAGATAAGCGGTCTGGAATAAGCCGGGTAGGGTTCATCGGAGACTATGGTGATGTTCCCGGTCTTATCTACCTCGCGGATAGCCTCGGCGGCGCCGATGCCGCCGGCCGAGTTCCCGATAATCAAATAATCTATTTTCTCTTTCGCTGCCATTCAGTTATCACCCATTCATTCAAGGAGAGAGTCTACTGAATCGGGATTTTAGCCTGTTTTTTAGTATTTGAACTCTCATCGGGAACATCTACGTATAATAGCGCCTCATTCGGGCAATTGGCGACGCATACCGGGATTTCCTCGTCCTGGCAGAGGTCGCACTTGACCATCTTCCTCTGTGACGTGTCAATCTTCGGAATTCCCAGCGGGCAGGCCAGGGCACACGTACCGCAGCCGATACAGCGTTCTTCATCCACCATTACCAGGAAGGTAACAGGGTCGCGGGACAAAGCGCCGGTCAGGCAGGCCCGGATACAGGGCGCATCGTCGCAGTGCTGACACCGTACCGAGAGGGATACGATACCGCTTTCATCCAGCCGGAGCCTGGCCAGGGGCCGTGGAGTTTCTTTTTTATAGGCCTTGACCAGGTCTTTCGACTTTGAATGTTTTAACCGGCAGTAGACCTCGCAAAGGCCGCAGCCGATGCAGACATCCTCTTTAACATAAACTTTTTTCACTTCTTATCCTGAATATGATAATATGCGGCAAACGGTTGCCGTATGCCGCCTACTATATGTTATCATATTTTACACGATTTGGCAATCAATTTTCACGCAGGTTCTATTTCTCATGGCAAACGGAATAGCTATGAAACATTATAAGACCACCTCCGATTAAAAGCAAACAGGAACCTTCGCGAAAGTCTTGAGATTCACCAGATTGGGTGGTAATTTTAGATGTCGGAATATTAAACCTTTCTTTACGATTGTTACAGAATGTTTAGACGCTTCTCGCCTAAGTTTATGTTTTATTTATCATTTCGTCATTATTATTTATACATCGGAAAGGTGCGCCATGAAAAGGATAATAGTCAGGCGGGTAAGAAGCAGCCGGCCCAGGGCTGGTAATGCCGCCATACCGCAGGGTGGGAAGAGACAAATCGATAATGAAGTTATCAAGAGGTTTAATCCCGCCATATTGGCACTCGGCGATTTAAGTGCTCCCTGCCAGGAGATAGAATCGATAGCTGCCGTGTTTGACCTCACCGGATTTACGGCTTTCTGCAATCAGGTGGACTCGTATCTGGCAATTCCCAGATTTCTTAATGATTTTCTGGAGTGGTTTTTCAAGAGTATCATAGAAGGTCTGGCGGAAACGGACTACGATGACACCAAAAAATTCTGGGCGGAACTTCCCATTCTGGTGAAATTTTTAGGCGACGGTCTTTTGCTCCTCTGGAATGCCCGCACGATGACGGAAGGTCAAATTTGCAGAATAACGGCTACCCTTTATGAAACCTGCCGCGCCTACAGGCAGGGGTTTTACCCCCAGATCAACATGGCCGTGAATAAACCCCCCGGGGTTCTCAGGTGCGGCGTGGCACGGGGTAAGGTCTTCAGCGTGGGCAGCGGTAATGACTATGTTGGTCATTGCATTAATACTGCCTCCAGGTTATCCAGAGTAGGCTCGTTATCGTTTTGCTTTCCTCATCGCGGTTTTCAGGTTCGAGAACATATGCCTGTTGAATACCTTCAACTCTTCGTGCCCAAGTATACTTCTATTCATGGCGTGGGCGAAAATGAGATGGTATGGGTGGTCAAAGAGGAATTTGAAAGATTGCCGGAAAAAAGTAAAGAACCGTTTCGTAATCTTGAAACTGTAATGGCTTCCAATTGAAATATCATACTTGATTCTGAAATGAGGAAATAGTCAATGGTATCTAGCCAGGTAAAGTCAGGCACTACAACAGTGATTTCTGGTCGCGTGGAACGTGAAAATAAGGCGAGGCTGGAGCTTGCCTACGAGGTAAGTAAGAAGATAGGCTCGGTGCCGCGTATGACGGAAATGCTGGAACAGGTCATAGAAATGACCCAGAAGACGCTGAACGCCTCGGCAGCCTCTATCCTTTTATTCAGAAACAACGACCAGGAATTGTACTTCGAGGTTGCCTCGGGGCCGGTAGGCAAGGTGTTACATCAGGTAAAGCTAAGCACTAAGTACGGTATTGCCGGGCAGGTCGCCCGCACTGGTAAGCCGTTGATAGTTAACGACGTCAGTCGGAGCGAAAATTTCCACAAGATGATTGATGAGACCACCGGCTTCACCACGAAGTCTCTTGTCTGCGCACCGCTGGTGGTACATCGGAAAATCCTGGGTGTTATTGAAGTATTGAATAAACTGGATGGCAGCGAGTTCGAAGAGCAGGACCTGGAGGCTGCCATATCGGTCGCAAATACCGCCGCGATGGCAATTGAGAATACCAAACTACACCAGACGGTACTGGATGCCTATAAAAACACCATTAAAACGCTGGCGGCAGCCATCGACGCTAAAGACCCGTATACTTGTGGCCATTCCCAGCGGGTGATGGAATACGCCTTGCTGGCGGGCGCTTACCTCTCGTTTTCCTCCGACGAAATGGAAATACTGGAATACGCGAGTATTCTCCATGACATCGGCAAAATATCTATCGATTCTACAATATTGAATAAACCCGGCTCTCTGACGGAATCGGAGTGGGAAATAATAAAGGAACACCCGGTCATCGGAGCCAACTTACTGAAGAGTATCCCGTTCCTGGAAAAAGCCAGCGAACTCGTGCTCTGCCACCACGAAAGGTTTAATGGAGGAGGTTATCCCCACGGAATCAGTGGTGAAGCAATATCTTTAGGGGCGCGCTTAATAGCCACGGCTGATGCTTTCGATACCATGACCACCGACCGTTCTTATCGCGCGGCTATGACCGTCGAGGACGCAGTGAAGGAACTGCACGATTGCTCGGGTAATCAGTTCTGTCCTGTTGCTGTAACGGCTTTAGTGTCCGGGCTTCGCCTGAATATCACCTAGATAACCGTCATATCATAAGATATCGGCGGTCATAACTCTCTGGCTTTTTCTGTAATTCCTCGGCTATCAAATTACCCCCAAAAAGGCTTCATTCTACACATTAATATCTGAGAGAACTTACGGGTTCTGAATTTCGCTCATTGGGAACAGCAGGTCGCTAAAGGCTTGTGTTGAAAAACGCTTGACCGCTTTCTAAGATATACGAAAAATCGTCACACCCTGATGCAGGCGACCTCGTGGCCGCCGCCGATATCACGTAGAGGGGGCACGGCCTGGGAGCATTCGGGGATAGCCATAAAGCAGCGCGGGTGGAAAGAGCAGCCGGGCGGCGGGTTCAGGGGGCTGGGGACCTCACCCTTCAGGATGATACGCTCGCGGGTCTCCTCGACGACGGGGTCGGCGATGGGCACGGCGGAGAGCAGAGCCCGGGTGTAGGGGTGCAGGGGATTATTGTAGAGCTCTACTGCCTTACAGATTTCAACGATTCGCCCCAGGTACATCACCGCTACGCGGTCGGAGATATGCCTCACCACCGAAAGGTCGTGGGCGATGAAGAGATAGCTCAGCTCCTTAGCGCTGGCCTGCAGCTCCTCCAGTAGATTGATTATCTGGGCCTGGATGGAAACATCCAGTGCGGAGATGGGCTCGTCACAGACGATGAGGTTGGGGTCACAGGCCAGCGAGCGCGCCACACCGATACGCTGGCGCTGCCCGCCGGAAAACTCGTGGGGGAAACGGTCGGTCATGGAGGGGTCGAGACCGACGATGCGGAACAACTCCTCAACACGGTCACGGTACTCACCCTTGCCCATCACCATCTGGTGGATCTTCAGCGGCTCGCCGACAATACTGCCGGCGCTCTGACGCGGGTCGAGGGAGGAGTAAGGGTCCTGGAAAATTAAGGCCATCTTGCTGCGGATTTGCCGAAGCTTCTTTTCAGGGTAATCGGCAATATCCTCATCCTCAAAGAAGATGCCGCCTTCGGTCGGTTTATAAAGGCCGAGGATGCAGCGGCCGATAGTGGTCTTACCGCAGCCGCTTTCACCCACCAGTCCCAAGGTTTCGTCCCGCTTGAGTTTAAAGGTCACCCCATCGACAGCTTTGACATCGGCAACCTTTCTCCGCAGGAGACCGCGGGTGACCGGGAAATACATCTTGAGGTCGCGGACGTCTAAGAGATTATCACTGCGTTTTTGGTTCACTTGCTTTTCTCCTTGGTATTAGCGTAACAGCTAATATAGTGATTACCGTTAACAGGTGTCAGCGGCGGCCACGGCTCCCGGGCACATTTCTCCAGCCGGTAGGAACACCTGGGCAAGAAAGCACAGGTAGACGGCATGTTGATCAGGTTGGGCGGCAAACCCTGGATCGGCACCAGCTTGGTACCCTCCTCCTCGTCAAGCCTCGGAATGCATTTCAGGAGGCCAATGGTATAGGGGTGGTGCGGGTTGGCGAAAATGTCCTTGGTTGTGCCCGACTCAACAATGCGCCCGGCATACATGATATATATCCTCTGCGCGTAACGGGCGACGACTCCCAGGTTGTGGGTGACGATGATTAGCGAAGTGCGGAAACGCTGTACCATGTCCTTCATCAACTCCAGAAGCTGGGCCTGCGTGGTAACGTCCAGAGCCGTGGTAGGCTCGTCGGCAATGAGTATCTTGGGATTGCAGGAAAGGCCCATGGCAATCATGACACGCTGGCGCATGCCGCCGGAAAAGTGATGCGGGTAATCGTCAATGCGGTTCTCCGCTCCGGGTATGCCTACCATGCTCATTAACTCGATGGCTCTCTTGCGGGCAGTATCATCGTTCATTTTCATGTGGAGCTGCAGCATCTCGGTGAGCTGCTGGCTGATGGTCAGGACCGGGTTGAGAGAGGTCATGGGCTCCTGGAAAATCATGGCGATTTTGGCACCGCGCACGGAACGCATCTGCGGACCGTTAGCTTCGTACTTGAGAAGGTTCTGCCCTTCGAAAATAACCTCACCACCAGCAATTTCACCCGGGGCGCTGATAAGCTGCATGATGGATAGCTGGCTGACGGACTTGCCGCAACCACTCTCACCCACGAGACCGATGATTTCCTGCTCGTCAATGTAGTAGGATACACCATCAACGGCCTTCACCAGACCACTCTCGGTCTTGAATTGGGTTACCAGATCGTTAACTCTTAAAAGTTCTGCCATTTCTATTCCTCACTTTAGAGTATCCCTCTCAGCCTGGGGTCGAGGGCATCCCGCAGGCCGTCGCCCACCATGTTGAAGGCAAAAACGACCAGCATAATGGCTATCCCTGGCGCGAAGGAAAGCGTTGGATTCGAAGATAGATAACGGTAGCCGTCGTTGACCATGGCGCCCCAGGCTGCGCCCGGCGGTTTAATGCCAATTCCAAGGAAGCTGAGGGCAGCCTCGGCCATAATAATGCCACCCAACTGAAGAGTTACCAGCACAATCATAGGTGGAACGGCATTAGGTAAAACATGACGCAACATGACACGTGAGTTGCTCGACCCCATGGCCTGCTCGGCCATAATATAATCATTCTCCTTGATACTCATGGTAAGCCCGTTCATTACCCTGGCATAGCCGGGTACCGTGGCAATACTCAGGGCAATAACAACATTTTGTATGCCGCCCCCGAGTACGGCTGCAAATAGCATGGCCAGTATCAACATCGGGAAGCCCATGAGTGCATCCATTATCCTCATAATAATCATGCTGGGAATACCGCCGAAATACCCGGCAATCAGCCCCAGCGTAACGCCGACAACACCGGCAATCCCCACCGTGACAAAGCCTACCATCAGCGCCGTCCTCGTGCCGAAGATAAGACGGCTCAGCGTGTCCCTGCCTTGAATATCCGTCCCCAGCAAATATTTGCCGCTTGGTGCCTCTAATGAATCAGCCAGTATACCCCGGAAAGGGTCATACGGAGCCAGTAAATTGGCGAAGATAGCGGAAAATACCAGTAAAAATAAAACAATCAGGCCGAAAATCACTATTTTCCGCTGCAGGAACACCCTCAAGAAGCGTCGCCATTCGTTGACGCGCGGCGGAGCTTCCTGGAACTCTTCAGCGGTAATGTCTTTCTCAGTCATATCAAATAGTCTCCTAGCCGTACCGGATCCTGGGGTCGAGCCAGCCGTAGGATATATCGACGAGTAGATTGGATAAAATGATTATCGTGGCAATTACCAGTGTTCCTGACTGTATCACCACGTAGTCCTGGGCGAAGATGCTGGTTACCAGCAACCTGCCTACACCGGGAATGGCAAAGATTGTCTCGACAAAAACCGAACCGGCGAAGACCATGCCAAGACCGATGCCCAGCAACGTGATTACCGGTATGAGGCCGTTCTTAAGAGCGTGTCTCATGATGATATTGCGCTCTCTCAATCCCTTGGACCACGCGGTGCGAATATAGTCCTGGCGGGTGACTTCGAGCATGCTGGAGCGGGAAAGGCGTGCCGTGGTTGCCATCATCGTAATGGCCATGCAAAAAACCGGCATGACTATCTGCTGCGTATTCAACCAGAAATCTTTAAAGGGGGAAGTGTAGCCGGCGATGGGGAGCCAGCTGAGCTTGAGGCCGAAGAGGTATATCATTAAAATTGCCAGCCAGAAAACCGGGATACATACGCCGATATTCGCCAGAGTGGTGGTGACGCTGTCTATCCAGGTCCCTCGCCTGATAGCTGCGGCCACGCCCATCAGGACGCCAACGACAATATTGATGATAAATGCCAGCGCACCCAGGTGTAGTGTTAGCGGAAAACGATCGCCCATCAGTACCCCCACATCCTCGTGGTAATATAAAGATGTTCCTAAATCGCCGTGCAGTATGCCCCAAAACCAGTTGCCGTACTGCACCATAATGGGGTCGTTGAGGCCGTATAACTCCCGGAGATGCTCCAGTTCTGCCTGTGATATGCCCCCTTGTGTGGCCTGTTGGCCGAGGAAAATAATCAGCGGGTCACCTGGCAGAAGGCGTATGGCAAAGAAGACAATCAGCGAAACGATGATGAGAATTATCAGCGCTATTATAAGTCGCCTTATGATATATGTGGTCATCTCAAACTTCAGTCCTTACTCCGGTGATTATCCTGACTGGTGCAGACCCATAAACAGCCGCCACCAGCTATGGTAATACGAACGCCGCGTGGGACATGCAGTTTTTCAACGCTTGGTTATTCTTTATTTTAAAGCTACCGATTATGCTATTGGGTGGTTCGCCACTGTCTTGGTGATATTTCACCATAATGGACGAACCACCCAGCAATTATAACACGCTATCTAGTGTTTTTCCATCCAGACGTCAAACATATCCCAGCGCGTGAACCCCTGCGTGTACTCTGTGCTGTGCACGTAGGGCTGCTGCATGGCGTACGCCGGGGTACCATAGACCGGAATAATCAGGGCGTTATCCGTCAGATAACGCATCAACTTCTTGGTCATTTCCGCCTGATCTTCTGGGTCCGCTATCAACTGCGCCTCGACATCCATCGCCGTCTGTTCCGCCGTATGCCCGAGGAATGAACAGTCGGTGAACGGTGTGATACTGAACCAGCGCATGTATGTCTGCAGGTAGTTTGCATCCATGCCGCCCGCTAACCACCAGTTCATATCCTGGTCTGCACTTGGCGGAGTCCAGTAAACAGTTCCGAAGAACCTGCCGGGGTCGGCGACATCCAGTTCAAGCTCGAAGCCGGCGTCATCAAGACACCGCTTGATAGCAACACCGATATCCTGGGTGACCGGGTCATTCATGGTGATCAGCTTGACCTTGAGGCCGTCGGGATAACCGGCTTCTGCCAGCAGTTCTCTGGCCTTTTCCGGATTATACGGCCGGGGGTCGTAGGCGGGGTCATAACCCCACTCACCCGGCATCGGCAGACTCTTCAGGGGGATATATATCCCGAAACCGATAGCTTTGGCTACCGCAACTTTATCAATGGCATACTCTACCGCTTCGCGCACTCTCTTATCGGCCATTACCGAGTCAGGGTTGGAGGTGTTGGGCCAGATGCCCCAGGGTAAAATCGGCCAGTCCTGCTGCCGTTTATAGCCCAGCTCCTCCAGTTCGGCCACCATGTTGGCCGGAGCACCCCATATATCGCCCTCTCCCGCCTCGAAGGCGGCACGTGCCGTTACCGGGTCGGGGATATAGCGAACCTCGATGCCATCGAGATAAGGTCGGTCCGGAATCCAGTAATCCGGGTTCTTGACCCAGGTCATGTGGTCGTCACGCTTGTATTCTTTCAGTATGAAAGGACCGGTACCGACGATATTGACGCGCTGCCATTCTTTGCCTTTCTCGGGGTCGCCGCCCGAGGCTTTGTCATAGGCGGCTTTGGAGGTAATGACCGGCCAGTACCCCCAGTCGGGCATAAGCTGGTTGCTCCACTTGTTCAGGTTCATCTTTAGCGTATAGTCATCAACGACTATCATCTCTTTCAGGAAGTCTGTGTGCGGCAGGGCTCCGGCGTCGAGAATCAACTGGAAGTTCCAGGCCACGACATCGGCCGTCATTTCAGTGCCGTCGTGGAATTTAATGCCTTTCTTCAGGTTCCAGGTCATCGTCAGGTTCTCGATATCCTCCTCCACGCTCTCGCATAGCCACGGCTCCACTCCGGGCCCGCTCATTCTTTCAGCGGTGGCCTGTACCAGGTTTTCGGCCGCCGGGAAAACGGCGGAGTGGTCACCCGGCCCCATCTCGCCAACATAGCTCAGCACTTGGGGTCCGGAGGTCGCGATCATTCTCAGAATACCGCCGTACTCCGGTCCGGACGGTTCCGGTTCCGGTGCCGGCGCTGGTGCCGGCGCTGGGGTAGGGGTGGGTTCTGGCTCGGGTTCAGCACAACTACCAATTAGCATTCCACTGATGATAATGATTGCTAATGCCAGGAACAAAAATCCTTTTTTCATTGTCTTTCTGTGGCCTCCTTAACATAATGAATTGCTACCTGATATCTTCACGGATTACCGGGTAATTAGGCCCCGGTTATATCAATAACTCCGGTAAATTACCCGATTCTCCGGTTGCATTAGTTAAACAGCGTTTTACCGGGGTGTTTTTTCGTGCTCTAGCTTATGGAGCTCTCTAGCAGTTCGCATAAAACATCTTGGAATACAGGTAAGCGCTATTACTTTGTCTACTCACTCTCACATGACGTCTCTCCTTTATCAGGTACAATACGGAAAATCCGGAAAAAGCACCTAATGCATATACTATATAATCTCTTAATGCGGGTCAACCCACTCGTGTTCTGTGTGCCGGGTTACCATCACTTCATAGAGGTAAGTGGTATGAACGTACGGCTGTATCATAACCGCGGATGGAGTGTAGGTGAGTGGAATGACCAGAGCTTCGTCCATTACAAACCTTATCATTTTACCGGTCCACTCCTCCAGCCCAGCATCGGTAGTCTTGGTTAACGATTCATTAGCCGATTTACAGGCATACCAGCCCCTGATTTATTTAGTCATGGGCTATCTCATTACGAGCCTTCGGCTATAAAACATGGTAAACATATTGTACGAGGCTGATCGTAGGCTCATTATATATACTTATCTTCAAAATTGTCAAGCTTTTTCAGGCTAAGTCCTGTAATCAAGGTAAATCAGCAGAAAGAAGTGTCGCTCATGTCCACATAACTGGATTTTTGCACGAACGGCACAGAGAAGTCAACTATTGCATAGCCCGGGTCTGGTGTTTTTTTATTGCCGGCTCTAGGTAGTGAGTAGCTGTGTCTTTCTCAGCATAAAAGCGACTATTACCAGCAGAATAACGTTCAACCCGATAAGTACGAAGAAGTTTACAGCTATCTCAGGCCAGCCACTGCCAAGCTGGCTGATTTCTACTATAGGCTGAATGATATAGTAAGTGGGGAAAATTCTCCCGACCCATGCGGGAATCTCGGGGAACAGGTAGATAAAGACGGGTGCGAAAAGTATAATTCCGGCCGTCTTCCAGACGGTAAACAGGGAGGTAAAGTCTTTCAGCAGAATACCGAGTATCATGCCGAGCTCAACTGCCATTATACCGCCCAGTGCCAGCACCAGAATCAGCAGCAGCGGATGATTGCCGAAAGCCTGGTTTATTACCAGTATCAGGATACCCATAAACATACTTATAATGAGGCCAGCCAATCCCTTGGCAGCGAAAATATCAACGATGCGGGTCGGTGTTACTACCAGAGCGTCAAGCGTCTTCTTCGCTTTTTCATTTATTATTGAGGTTGCCGGCAGCATGAGTCCGCCCAGAAATACGGCTATAAGGACGATTACCGGCAGCAGCCGGTCACCCCAGGGAATGCTTACTTCGTCACCCAGCGTAATGGTTTGAATATCTACCGGGGATTCTTGTCCGGTCATCTCTCTGATAAGGGTGGTTACGGTTACTGCGATTATTGTACGATTCTTGGCCAGGCTTTCTCCCCAGGTATACGCTTTAATCTCCACCTTTCCACTCCCTGTAAGAGAGCGGTCAAAATCGGCGGGAAGGACGATACCGACATCGACAGCGCCGCTCTCGACTGCCTGCCTGATTTCCGTGGTGCTGCCATATTCCTTGATATCCAGGGTATCAAGCTCCTGAAGCATGGGTATCAGTTGTGAGCTGCTCTCGTCCAGGACTCCCATCTCGGGTTTTCCCGTAAATAGTGTTCCGAAGATTAAGCTTACCATTAACGAGATAACAATCGGGGCGACGATGGAAAAGATGAAGATATAGCCTTTTGAGCCATGCAGGAATTCCTTACCCAGCAGTATGCCTACGCGTTTGAGACTCATCGGACTCTCCTCCTCAGAACGGATATACCGACCCATGTAATGACCAGGCAGAATCCCAGGAGAATCAACAAATTAAGCCAGATATCACCCCAGCCGGAGCCGAAGTTGGCCACCCGGTGGACGGTATCAACCAGGTAATAGGACGGGAGAATCTTAATCCAATTCGTAATCGCTCCGGGAAACAGGACGCCGAATGATGGCACCAGTAATATGATAAAAGCAGGAATGCTCCAGGCCAGCACCGACATGAAGTCTTTGCTTACGGATGAGATAAGAAAAGCCACCCCGGTGACCAGCACCGCTCCCAGCAGCAGGGCTGTCACTATTATCAATGGCCCTCCGCTAAACCCCCCGACCAGTAACATGAACAACACCGACTGTCCGAAGGCAAGACCGGTGCCGGTAATGCCTTTAGCGATAAAGAGTTCCTTAACGGACATCGGGGTCACCAGGAGGGCGTGTATCGTGCCCCGTTCCATCTCTTCCGATAGCAGGTTCGCCAGCCCCATCATTTCCACCATGAGAATCATAATGGCAAGAAGGGGGCGCAGCCTGTCCCGCGGCGGTATCGGTGTGCCTATCATATCCGGCCCCAGAATTTCCTCGGTCGCTTCAATGCTTAAAGCCTGTCCCGTCTGGACATAAGCCAGTTCCCTGATTATGAGTACGACGGTATCTTTCATCTCCTGCGGTACGTCCGGCGTGAAATAAAGACTGATGGTAGGTTTTTGTTTCGAGGCGAGTTTTTCCATTGTATCCGCCGGTAGCGATACTCCGGCCACGTACCTGCCTTCAATGACACCTTCTTTCAGGGCTTCCTCGGATTCCACCGTTTCTATTTCCAGACCTTCTTCCTGCATCTGTGTGAAGGCAGGGAGAGTTACCGGCGCGTACAGCCCTATATCAAGGTTTTCATTAACCGTACTTGGCATAACGAAGTAGATGACGATGTAGAAAATAAAACCGATGGCAGTCAGGACCGCGAACAACTTCTTCCTGAAGAAAAGGGAGAAGTCTTTAGCGATAAGGGTGCCGAGAATGCGCCAGTTCATTACACAAGCCCCCGCCCCGTAAGGCTGATGAAGATATCTTCCAGGGTGGCTTCTTCGCTGTGGATGGTGATGACTTTTTCCTGTGAAAAGAGTTTCCGAACGGCTTCAGGCGTTTCCGGGGTATCCAGGGTTATCTCGCGGTCTTCAAGCCCGCCGGCATCCCCCGCGACCTTTGCCTTGAGCGCCCGCTTGCCGTGTTGCTGCTTGAGGAGGTGGGGAGTATCCAGGGCAACGATTTTTCCCTGGTTCATAAAGGCTATGCGGTCGGAGAGCTTATCAGCCTCCACCATGTCGTGGGTGGTGAGAAATACGGTGGCGCCACGCTCGCGCTCTTCGAGGATAATATTTCTTATCGTCTCGGATGAGGTCGGGTCGAGTCCGGCGGTGGGTTCATCGAGAAAGAGGATGCGGGGTTTATTAAGTATGGACCTGGCTACCATGAGGCGTTGCTTCATGCCTTTGGAATACGTCTCGACCCTGTCTTTGCCTCGCCCGCCCAGGCCGACCCGCTCCAGCAGGGCATTACCGTCAAATGAGCGCATACCGAACAGGCTGGCGAACAGGTTGAGATTTTCCAAGGCACTCATCTGTTCGTAGAGATTCGTTGTTTCAAAGCAGACGCCAATTTCTTCCTGCACCTTTTCGACATTCTTCGTGACATCCATTCCAAGCAGCCTGGCCTGTCCGCCTTTGGGCTTGAACTGCCCGGTCAGCATCTTGAAGGTTGTTGTCTTGCCGGCGCCGTTCGGCCCGAGAAAACCCATTATTTCGCTTTCGGCCACACTAAAACTGATGTGGTCTACGGCGGTTAATTCACCGTACCGGTAGGTCAGTTCTTCGGCTTCAATAGCTTCTCGCGCCATCTCATCTCCTTTCCCTCCGGGGTAAAGTCTCATTATACCGGAACCATGTGCCTGAGTGATGGTATCTTCTATGTTAACATTAATATCACCGTTTTACCTAACCCCTCACCCTTTCCAAGCCTGTTTAACGACCGCTCCATATTGTGTTATAATGTGTGCTCAGGACGTTAAAATCATGACAGGGACAAGACACAAAGCCAGGACTATTGCCCTGCAGGCGATGTATGAGATTGACTCCGCGGCACGTCACCCTGAGGCGGTGGTAGGACGCCTTCTATCGCAAGCGGACTTATCAGAGGAAAACAGTGGCTTTGTGCGTGAACTGGTATATGGTGCCACCAGTAAAAAGGATGAAATCGACCGTAATATCCAGAAGTTTGCCCCGGCCTGGCCGGTGGAACAGATAGCGATGGTCGACCGTAATATCCTCAGACTTGCAATCTTTGAGATTTTATTTGATAATAAAGTACCGGTTAAAGTAGCGGTTAGCGAAGCGGTTGAGCTGGCCAAGACCTTCGGCAGTGATAACTCGGCTAAGTTTATCAACGGTGTTCTGGGGTCGGTAAGTACGCTAACCAGCCGCTAGAAAGCTTTAGCAAAGGGGGAAAAAGTGGCAACTGTCTTTGAGAAAATCAAAAGCATAGTTGTAGAGCAGCTTGGCGTTGATGGCAAGGATGTCGTGCCCGCAGCTAGCTTTGTTGAAGATTTAGGCGCCGATTCACTGGATCTGGTAGAACTTATTATGTCTCTGGAAGAAGCGTTCAGCACTTCGGATCGGAAAGTCGAGATACCGGATGAGGCCGCCGAAAAAATAGTGACCATTCAGGACGCTATTGATTATATTAAGGAACAGGGTATAGAGGACGGTTAATTTTTTCTTCGCATAGTCCGTAGAAACATACCCTGATTTACCGGGAATTTTTTCTAACCCTGCTTTCTCTTACCATTTCACAAGGGAGATACGTGTGTGCTGTTGATGTGATACGGGGTGGGATACGGACTAAATACCCTTCACCCAGGCAACGGCATTAATGAATACCTGCATGCCGTCGCCGGATTTTCGTGGTTTTTCTCTCGTCCAGCGGGGGTGCTGCGTCCAGCGGATGAAGCGCTCCGGGTGCGGCATCAGCGCGAAGATACGCCCCGAATCGTCGCAGATACCGGCGATATTTTTAATCGAGCCGTTCGGATTATACGGGTAACCCGCTGTAATATCTCCCTTTTCGTCGGCGTACTGCACGACAACGTTAAGTTTTTCAGCCACGCCGGGTTCCGCCACCAGCTTCCCCTCCCCGTGGGCTACCGGGATGTACATGCCTTGCATGCCCCGTGTGAAGACACAGGGGCTTTTTTCATTAATCTTTAGATAGACCCAGCGGCACTCGAACCTGCCTGAGTCGTTACTGGTCAGGGTTACCGGCTGCTTACCATCTCCCTGCATCCCCGGCAGAATACCTGTTTTCACCAGCACCTGGAAGCCGTTGCAGATGCCGAGGATAAGTTTGCCGTCATCGACGAACTTCTGTATATCCTCTCCCAGCCTCAGCCTGATTTCATTGGCGAGAATCTTGCCGGCGGAGATATCGTCGCCGTAGGTAAAGCCGCCGGGACTGACCAGTATCTGGTAGTCCGCCAGGCGTTTCTCCCCCCTGAATAACTCGGTCACCAGCGCCGAGTCTACCTCCGCGCCGGCTTCTTCGAAGGCAACCTGTGTCTCAAAATCGCAGTTCGTCCCGGGGGCCCGTAGCATTAGTGTTTTTACTTTAGCCATTTTGTACCTTCTGACATAAGAAAATTACCATCTCAGCGGTTTCTGCCAGGCTTCTTTCAGCTCGGCGATATCGGCATTAAGCACCACCTTGCCGTTACGTCCGTAAACCTCGAATTTATCATTATCAGTAACCCGCCCGATTTCCGCAAAAGCGACGCCTGACATCATTTTCTCGAATTCATCCTTGTGTTCCGGGGCCACCTCGGCGAGGAAGCGGGTGTTGGATTCAGAAAATAGGATAAAATCGTCACGTTCTATCAACTCCGCCAGCGGGACATCCTTGAGGTTGACGGTCATGCCGAGTCCCCCGGCGAAAGCCATCTCCGCCGCTGCCACCCCGATGCCCCCCTCGCTGAGGTCGTGACAGGCCTTTACCAGGCCTTTAGCCATAGCCCCGGACAGGGTGTCCATGAGCTTCTTGCCTTTTTCGGGATTGACCCTGGGCACGCTGTTGCCTGCATGGCCGCGGATGGCGTAATAGTGCGAGCCGCCGAGTTCTTGATACGTTTCGCCGATGATGTAAATAAGGTCGCCTGCCTGCTTGCAGTCCATGGAAACAACCTTACCGGCGTCGTCCATCACGGCCATGGCGGAGATGAGGAGGGTGGGCGGGATGCAGATGCTTTCCTTGCCCGTCTCGTACTCGTTATAGAGGCTGTCCTTGCCCGATATGAAGGGGGTGCCGTAGACGATGGCCATGTCGTAGCAGGCCTGCGCCGCCCGCACCAGGGAGCCGAGCCGGTCGGGTTTTTCCGGGTTGCCCCAGCAGAAGTTGTCCAGTAAAGCCAACTGCTTCAGGCTGCCGCCGACGGCGATAACCTGTCGCAGGGCTTCGTCAATGGCCGAGGCGGCCATCCAGTAGGTGTCGATGTCCCCGTACTTCGGGTTGATGCCGTTGGACACGATGATGCCCTTCTTCGAATCGGGCAAAGGCTGGATAACCGCGGCATCTCCCGGTCCATCATTGGCCGTGCCGACCAGTGGTTTAAGTACGCTGGAGCCCTGCACCTCGTGGTCGTATTGCCTTATCACCCATTCCTTGGAGCAGACGTTCCAGGCGCCGAGTATCTTTTTCAGGTCTTCGGTAAGGTCGGCGGGTGGGGCAAAGTCCGGCTCGGACTGCCGCGGCGGCTGCCACGAAGCCTCGCGTTCCAGCTGGGGGAGGCCTTTGTGCAGGAATTCCATGTCTAGGTCGCCGACCAGGTTGCCGTCGTAATAAAGCTGGAGGCGGCGGGTATCGGTAAATTCGCCGATGACGGTTACCTCTACGTCTTCACTCCGAAAAAGGGACAGCAATTGCTCGACCTTGTCCGGCGGCGAAGCGAGAATCATCCGCTCCTGCGATTCGGATACCCAAATTTCGTGATAGGACAACCCCGCGTATTTCAGGGGTACTTTCTCTAGGTCGACGCGTACACCCGTCGTCTCTCCCATCTCGCCTACCGCCGAGGAAAGCCCGCCCCCGCCGCAGTCGGTAATACGGCAGTACAGGCCCAGGTCGCGTGCCTTGAGGATAGCGTCCAGGGCTTTCTTCTCGACAATCGGATTGCCGATTTGTACCGAGCTTGACGAGATGGTCTCGGACTCTTTATTAAGTTCGCCGGAGGCGAAGGTGACGCCGTGGATGCCGTCCCGTCCTGTCTTGCCCCCCACCAGCACCACGAGGTCGCCGGGCTTTTGCTGGCCCTTCTGTGCCATGTCCTTCGGTATCAGCCCCACCGTGCCGCAGTATACCAGCGGATTACCCACGTAGCGCTCGTCGAAGAGGATGGCCCCGTTGGAGGTAGCGATGCCCATGCGGTTGCCGTAGTCGGCCACGCCGGCGCGGACGCCCTTGAAAATACGGCGCGGGTGCAGCACTCCCTTGGGGAGGTCGTCGTGGGGTAAATCCGGCGGGCCGAAGCAGAAGACATCGGTGTTCAGAATGGGTTTGGCGCCCAGCCCGGTGCCCAGGGGGTCGCGGATAACCCCGCCGATGCCCGTGGCCGCCCCGCCGTACGGCTCCACCGCCGAGGGGTGATTATGCGTTTCCACTTTAAAGCAGATAGCGTAGCGGCCGTCGAAATCGATGACGCCAGCGTTGTCTTTAAATACCGAGAGGCACCACGGTTTGTTCAGCTCCTCGGTGACGCGCATGACGGTGCTTTTCATCAGGTTGTCGATTGTCTGCCCGTCCAGCTTGATTTTAGCCTTGAAAGTCTTGTGGATGCAGTGCTCCGACCAGGTTTGCGCCAGCGTCTCCAGTTCGACGTCGGTCGGTTTACGGCCCAGCTTGCGGAAGTAGTCCTGGATTATCCTCATCTCCTTGATATTCAGCCAGAACCTGTCCTTGCTCAATGCCATGAGGGCGTCGTCGTCCATGCTATCGATGTCGATAGTTGAAAGGGAGAACTGGTAGGTAGCCGGCGGCAGCGCCATGGCCTCTTTTTTGGCGACGATGTGCTGCACGACGCTGTTGACGAGAAGTTTGTCGCAGATGGACTGTAAAGTATCGCCGGAGAAATCGCCCCACAGCAGGTACTTCTTGGCTGTGCGTACCGCTGTAACGCTGGTGATGCCGAGGTCGGCGATGCCCTTTCTAACGCTGTCTTCGACCGGGTCCATGACGCCCGGGTTATAGGCAACCTCGACGAGACGGGCGTCGGCGGGGACCGGCTTTTCCTGGTATGAATATTCCTCCACTATCGGGTCGGTCAGCAGTTCCCGGCAGATTCTCAGCAGGTCTTTTTCATCCAGCCTGCCTTCGAGCAGGTAAACCTGGCTGACCCGGACACGCTGTACGTTTTTAATGCCGAGGTCGAGGATATCCTTTTCCAGTGCTTCCGCCTGGGGGTCGGTGAAACCTTCCTTTACCGTGACCTCTATACGAATCAACTTAATTTCCTCTCTCTCACCTATAATAAAACACTACCTCCCCGCCCGTCTATCCACCCGGTTGATAAGGAAAGTCAGCCAACGGCTCGGCTCTGCCGTCTGGCCGAAGTCGAAATCTACGTAGGCCGCGTCGATAGCTTCGGCGAAGTATTTACCGCCGGTGGCTTTATTATGCACGAGGTCCAGCATACTTTGAAAAGCCCGGCTGTCCACGGCGTAAGGGAACAATGACAGGACATCGAGTACCCGCAGTATGCCGTATTTCACCGCCGGATATTGCAGGCTTTTGAAACGCCTGCCGACCCCGAACCCGTACAGGTGTGGCCTTTCTTCCCAGTGCGTCAGCAGCAGGTCGATGGCGCCGTTGAGTTTGGGATTTTCCCGGTACGGCTCGTACTGACCGAGCAGCATGAGGATATTGAGATTATCCATGGGGCACGATTCTCTGCCGAAATTATCGCCGTAGCAGTCCCAGCCGCCGTTGGACATCTGGTCGTTCAGGATGCTGTGAATGTATCTTTGCAGTCGCGAGTCGTCCCGGTAGCCCATCTTGGCCAGCGACGAAAGGAGAATGGCCGACATGCAGAAGTAGTTGTCCCGGACATTAGGCGGAATGGTAAAGGAGCCGTCCCGCGCCTGAAACCGGAATATCTCTTCCGCCTCGCCTTCGAGTCCCGAATCACGCACCGTGAGGCCGATATCCGCCAGGAAAAAGAGGTCCCAGTAAGCCTTGCCGGTTTCCGTGTAGTGCACCCTCCCGGTCTTCAGGGCGGGAATGCCGGCATCGCCGCCTTTCAGCCTGCTTACTATTTTCACGATTGAACTGTCCTGCATTACCGGTTTGACATCCGGTTGTATGTCCAGCAGCTGGAGTTCTACGGCGTACCTGAGCCATGCAGGGCCTTCCAGCAGCCAGTCGAGGACTTCTTTATCCAAAAATCTCGCCTGCTAATCTACTCTCTCGGCATTTTCGGGGGTGTTCTGACACTTCTATTTTAGCGTTTTTTAAGATATGCGTAAAGATACCTTCACGCATGGATGGCAGGAATATTTAACGGGATAAATCTATTTTTTTACGGGGAATCGGCGTTGTTGTCTTAATTTAGTAATCATTATGTGACCTTTGTCTTTGCATTTTCTTTTTAATGGTGGTTCAATATATTCGGAAGAATATGGGGAAAATAGTGCTATAGATATTATTGCGCCCAGTCACAGGCCGATGTATAATGTACCAAATAAATGGGAGGTAAAGGATGGTAAAAATAGCCTGCCTGGCATTATTGTCCGTCTTCATACTCTTCAGTATGATAGCCTTTGTGGCCTGCGGGGGTGATACTGAGGAGCCGGCGCCTTCACCTTCCCCATCATCGGTGCCTGCCATCACCGACCCGGAAGCTGATGCTGTGGTTGAAATCACCGACGATTTCTCCCCGAAGGAAGTAACCATACCCGTGGGTGGGAGAGTCGTCTGGTACAACAAAGGCGACCGTCGCTGGTGGGTATCCTCTCCGACAAAAGTGCCCGATACCGGCGTTATCCCGATAATGCAGAGGATGGGTTACACTTTTAAAGAACCCGGCGAGTACGAATACTATGACCTTTATCACAAGGATATTAAAGAGAAAGTAATTGTAAAGTAACTGCCGGTGCAAGCGAAAAGGAATAGGCCTGGTCTGTTTGTATCAATCCGGTTCACCTCATAGTGTTTATGGCTATTCCGGTTGCGGGGCTATGGGTAAACGTTCCCTGCTGGTACCCGTCCGTAAAAAAGGCAGGTAGCTGATGTCGCCCCAATCACATCATCACTCTGATTGATGATGAATATGTCTCCTTTAGTTATCCCGACGGAAGGAGTAATTATATGCTGAGACTATCAACAACATCAAAATTAAGCCCCGCGGAGGTCGTTAAACGTGCCGTGAAATTTTTCGGCCCCGACGGCTACGGTCTGGAGGTCAAGGAAGAGGATAACTGTTGCGGCTACTTTGAAGGAGGCGGTGGCAGCGTTAGAGTTATTGCCTCTACTGAGAAAAAGGGGAGTACCGTGGAATTGGAATCCCGCGAGTGGGACTATCAGGTCAAGGAATTCATTAAGAAAGTCAGATAATAACAGCAGTAAGATTAGTATTCGAAAAAGGAGGGAGCGATGGCTTATACGGCAAAGGACTATAGCCAGCTTGTCGGCATGGATGGTTTCAGCGAGACGCTGTTAACCAATCATTTTACACTTTACCAGGGCTATGTGACCAATACCAATAAGTTGATGGATATACTGGCCGCGATGTTGAAGGAGGGCGGGACGGCTACCCCGGAGTATGCCGAGCTTAAAAGGCGTTTCGGTTTTGAGTTCAATGGCATGCGTCTTCACGAATATTACTTCGAGAACCTCGGCGGTAAGACTCCCCTGGATAAAGGCGGGCCCCTGGCGCAGAAGCTGGCCGGAGCTTACGGCAGCTACGATGCCTGGGAGCAGGATTTCCGGGCTACGGGCGCCATGCGCGGTATCGGCTGGGTGGTGCTCTATCAGGACAACGTGACCGGTATTCTGTGCAACCAGTGGATTAACGAACATGAGGTCGGCCATCTTGCCGGCTGTCGTCCCATTCTGGTGATGGACGTTTTCGAACATGCCTTTATGATTGACTACGGACTGAAGCGTGCCGATTACATCGTGGCCTTCTTCAAGAACATCGACTGGCAGGCGGCAGCCGGTAGACTAAAGTAAGACTGAAGGGTATTAATCGGGTCGGGTTATCTTAGCCTCTTTCTTTTTATCAGGCTTTGCAGCGTCTCTTTAACCTGTTTGACACTATACGGCTTGGCAATCACCGCGCTAAAGCCGTATTTCTTGTATTCAGACATTATGGGGTCGGTGGCATAGCCGCTGGAAACAATCGCCTTAGCGCTTGGGTCGATATCCTTTAATTTCTTGATAGTCTCTTTACCGCCCATGCCACCGGGGATGGTCAGGTCCATGATGACGGCATCGAATGGCTCCCCCGCTTTCATGGCTCCTGTATACTTTTCCAGTGCTTCGGCGCCATCGCTGGTAAGCTCCACCTGATAGCCTGCCAGGTATAACATGTTGTTTAACATTGTCCTGATAATCTCTTCGTCGTCCATTACTAGGACCTTCCCTCCGGCTCGTGCGGGTTTCTCTGGAGTTAGCTCTTTTTTAACCTTCGCCTGCTTTTTTGAAACGGGAAGATAGATGTAGAAAGTAGCGCCTTTGTTCAGGGTGGATTCGGCGGTGATGTAACCGCCGTGATTTTTAATGATGGAATAGGCAGTAGACAGACCCAGCCCGCTCCCCTTCTTCTTGGTGGTGAAATAAGGCTCGAATAGCCTCTGGAGGTGCGCTTTGGAAATGCCTATCCCCGTATCTTGTATCTCTATACGGACGTATTTTCCTTTTGGAAGCGGCAGGGCGCCGGCCTTTTTAAGGGATACGTTCGCGGCACCGATTTTAAGTATTCCTCCCCCGGGCATGGCTTCATCGGCGTTGATAACTATATTCTGAATAACCTGGTTAATCTGTCCTTCGTCAACCTCCACCGGCCAGGGCTTATCGGGCAGTGATAGTTCCAGTTTGGCAGCCGAACCCCTGAGGGCAAAGGTGGCTGATTCGTTAACTAACTCGGTTATGTTAGCTACTTTTTTAACCGGTTTGCCTCCTCTGGCGAATGTCAGTAGCTGTTGCGTTAAATTTTTAGCGCGTATGGCTGCTTTTTCCGCCTCGTCCAGCGTTTTAAAAGCCTTATCGGATGGTGCGGTATATGTTTTAGCCAGTCCGATATTGCCCATAATCCCGGTGAGAAGGTTGTTGAAGTCATGGGCGATGCCGCCGGCCAGGGTGCTTATCGATTCCAGCTTGGCACCCCGTAGACGTTCCTCTTCCAGCAGCTTATGTTCTTCTTCGAGCTCGATATCGTGGAGGGCGAAGGTAATATCCGTAGCGACCTCTTTTAAAAGGTCCACTATGTCTTCATCATCGGCCATGCTTCTCGGTAATGAGACCCTGAGAAAGCCGTAAGTCTTCCCATCGTAATAAAGATGCAGCGTGACCCCCCAACTATCGCTATGCTTGGTTAACAGGGGACATCCGGCACACATGGTAAGATGGTCTTTAACGATGGCGATATCTCCCTTTCTGAGGGCTTCACGAACGCAGGGAAAGAGGTTCCCCTTCTTCAGGAATTTGAGTCCCGGCAGGAAATCCCTGCCGAGGCCGGCCTCCGCGTAGGTCGTAAATCTGAGGGACTCGTCCAGCAGAACAACGCTGGCGTTTTGGCAGTTATTGATTTCAACTAGGCATTTACACACGCCCTTGATGAGCCTGTTGCGGTCTTTTTCACGGGTTATCAACTGGTTAATATTGCGGATGGAGTGCAGCGTAAGGTTAAGATTACTGATTCTCTCCTGAGCTTGCTTACGCCTGGTGATGTCACGCACGAACACGGATACCTGCCCGCCCCCCAGATCAAGATAATTCGTGCTGACCTCAACGTCGATAATCTGGCCATCTTTACGCTTATGCCGCGTTTCAAAGCGGTCAGAACCCTGCTCGGCTATTTTTTTAATCCGTCCTAATATTTCTTCAGGTTTTTCTATAAATTCGACATCCTTGATGGACATTTTAAGAAGTTCTTCTCTGGTATAGCCCAGCATATTACAATATGAATCGTTGACTTCAAGAAATTTGCCTTCCATATCAACCGTCCAGAAACCGTCAAGGGCTGTTTTCAGGATTGTCCGGTGTTTTTCCTCAGCCTGTTTACGCTCGGTGATGTCAGTTGCAGCCCCGATAAATTTTGATGGCTTACCTGTCTCTTCATCCCGGATTAGTATGATTCTATCCAGCCAGGTCATGTACGTTCCGTCTTTTTTGCTCACGCGGTATTCTATGCTATACGGTACGCCTGGTTTTATCTGGTCCATGCCTTGATTATCGATGCGGGCGAGGTCTTCCGGGTGAACGTGTCCCCTCCAGCCTTCCATAGTGCGTGGATACCCGCCCGGCTCGTAACCTAAATGGCTGTCAATATCACTATAAAAGGTGGCGATACCGGTCTGGAGGTCTCTTTCATAGACCACGTCGCTGGCAATCTGGCTGGCAGTGCGGAACCTTTCCTCGCTCTCCTTTAACGCTTCCTCCGCCCGTTTGCGCTCGGTGATGTCTGTTTGTATTGATACTGAATGTAGTATTTCGCCTGCCTTATCTATGACCACGCTTACATTGAGAATCACCGTTCGTTCTTCTCCGTTTTTAGTAATAATTTTCAGCTCTTCGTTTTCTATTTTCCCTTTTTCTTTCCATTCTGAGAATAATTTGCGCGCGTGGTCTCTGGATTCCGGTGCGTAAACGGTTGTCAGTAGGGGCTTACCTATAATTTCATCTCTGGTGTAACCGATTGCCATAAGCGCCGCGGAATTTAAATCCAGAATAAACCCGGCAGGAGAAATCATGTAGCAGTAATTTGTTTCTTTTTCAAAGAATCCGCGGAAACGTGCCTCTGACTTGCGTAATTCCTCCTCTGCCTTTTTACGCTCGGTAATGTCCTGGTACATGGACATGTACTGATTTTCCCCGCCCCAGATAATTCCTTTCCGGAATACCTCTAAATACCTGGTTCCACTGTCCGGGCGCCGGATGCTTATTTCGGAGACACCCGGGAGGGACTCTCCCTGCTTCCTCCTCTCCTTTCTTTCCTGGTGCTCGGCATAGCTCTCCGGTGTATAAAGTCCTTGCCTGGGTATAGCCTTCAGTTCCTCGACGCTGCCCAGGCCGCAGATATCCAGCATAGCCTGGTTGGCATAAAGCAGTTCGCCATCTTCGGTGATGATGCGGACCCCCAGCGGGCATATATCCATGGCGTTGCGGAAGTTCTGCTCCGACTCTATGTACGCTTCTTCAAGCTCCCTGACGCCAAGTAAAGCCGCATCCCGCTCGCTGATAATATCTTCAACTTCACCGTCGCGCAGACTGGCAATTAACTTTTCGGCGTCTGCAAGCTTATTGGTGAGTTCCTTGTAGGTGGGCTTTCTGCTCATCTTGTACCTCCCTGCGGCACATTCAGATGTCAGATGTGTTCAACGTTATCGTATTACCACGTCTGTTAAGTGTATAAGTTTCTTAGTTCATTTGTCAAGTGGCGAAATATAAATCAGTTATCGGACAGATGGCTTACTCTATCTTGTCGATAGCATCAAGATTCCGGTTAACCAGGTATGATTGGGATTTTTATAAGTATGTTGCTGGCAACTGCTGAAGTAGCCGGTTACTCGAAAAGCTCCATGATGTGCCTGACTTGCTGCGGGGCGCCGTGCCGGGTGACGCCGTCGATTAGCTGTATCTGGCAGCCGGGACAGTCGGTCACCACGATATCCGCCCCCGTTGCTTCGATGCTGGCGATTTTTTTATCGGCAATTTTCTTGGATAAGTCGTAGAAGTAGATGCTGAAAGTCCCCGCCATGCCGCAGCAGCGGTCGGCGTCGGGCATTTCCACGTATTTGATGTCGGGTATCGACTGCAATATCTTTCGCGGCTGCTCCTTGACGCCCAGGTAGCGCCCCAGGTGGCACGGCTCGTGCCAGGTTACGGTTTTGCCCTTGTATTCTTCGGCGACCCGGTAGGCGGAGGGAGGCAGCTGTAATATGTCCACCAGGAACTCGGTAATGTCCTTAATCTTACCGGCGAACTCGGTATATACACGTTTCCTCTCCTCGTTATCCGCCAGAAACTTGCTGTAATCCTTCATCGCCGAGGCGCAGGTAGCGCAGTCGGTAATAATATAGTCGAGATTTTCAAAAGCCCTGATGTTGGCGTCGGCCATTTTACGCCCGGTAGCGAAGTCCCCCGCCCCGAGGAATACCGGCGCTCCGCAGCACCCCTGCCTCCGTGGCACGACCACTTCGACTCCGTTCCTCGTCAGGAAGTTGATGATTTTCTTGCCGAGTTCGGGAAACACGAAATCCGTCATGCAGCCGGTGAAATAGCCGACCGTATATTTCAATTTTACGCCGTCAGGAGGCCTGTTTACCTCCGGCACTGACTGTCGCAGGAACTTAGGGGCTATCTGGGGGATATGGCGTCCTTTGCCGAGTGCTGCCAGGAAAAAGGACAGGTGGCGTATCGTCCCCTCGGTTTTGGGCAGGAAAATCCCCTGGAACCATGAGGCCAGCCTCACCACCCACCCGAATAGCCGTCGTCGGGGCAGCAGCCAGCGATATATAATACCGTACGGGAAGGGCAGGCCTCTTTGTTTTACCTTATCCGCCCGGGCGGCGGTTATTACCGTCGGCACCTGCGTACCGGCCGGACAGTTTGCGGCGCAGGTCATGCAAAGGGTGCAGCGGTTAAGCTGCTTTGACATTTCGTCGGTAGGTTCCAGTTCGCCGTCGAGTAGTGCCCTGATGAGCATAATTTTACCGCGCGCCACCGACGACTCTACTCTCTCCTCCTGGTAGACGGGACAGTAGGACATGCAGAATCCGCACTTGGTGCACTTATCGAGGTCGTCCTTGAACCTGTCTATCTGCTCGAATTTGAGGCTGGTTTTCATTTTATGTCTCTTACCCCATTTTACCCCTTCTCTTTGTCATTGCGAGCCCTTCCGCTGAAGGGCGAAGCAATCTCAAAGGCCGCCCTGGTCGATGATGGGGATTACCCTCTCTTTACGCTCCTCGCAACTACTCTTCGTTGCTTAATTTTGCTATTATTTTAATCCGGTGTTTCTTCCCAGATTTTACCGGGATTGAGGATGTGGTTGGGGTCGAGCACGTCCTTTATCTTCTTCATAATCTCTATGGCCAGCGGGTCCATGGCCTTCTTTAAAAAACGCTGCTTCTCCAGGCCGATGCCGTGCTCGCCGGATAACACCCCTCCCAGGGACAGGGCTATCTCGATGACTTCGTCGATGCACTTCAGGGCACGATTATAATGCTCCTCGTCCCGACTGTCCGTGAGCACCACAGGGTGGAAATTGCCGTCCCCGATATGCCCGGCGAAGCTGATAGGTACGTCGTTCTTTCTGGCGCTTTCCTGGCTGAGCCTGATGAAATCGGCTATCTTATCGCGCGGCACCGACACGTCCTCGTTGATGATGGTATGGGTGCGACTGGAGATGTCGGAGAAGTGGGCGCTCCTGACCTCCCAGTATCTGTCGGCTTCTGCCTGGTCCTGCGCCACCCTGACCTCGCCCGCCCGGTTTTTGCAGATATCGACGACCTGCTGCGCCTCGGCCTCCACGGTTTCCGGCAGACCGTCGACCTGTATGAGCAGGATAACCTGCGAGCTATTGAGGATTTTATCCGGCAGGAGCCCGCGGAACTTTTCGAACGTCCAGTTGTCCACGAACTCTACTTTCGAAGGCAGGACGCTGCTGGCGATAATTTCGGTCACGGTCTCGCCGGCCACCGCAACGTCGCTGATAACGGCCACAATTGTTTTACTGGACTTCGGCTCCGGCAGCAGGCGCAGTGTCATCTTGCTGATGACGCCCAGCGTGCCCTCGGAGCCGGTAAATAGCATTATAAGCTCGTAACCCGTCCGGTTCTTGGGGGTCACGCCGCCGAGCTTTATTACTTTACCGTCGGCCAGCACCACTTCGAGGCCGAGTACGTACTGCTTGGCGACCCCGTACTTCAGGCAGGAAGGCCCCCCGGAGTTTTCCGCCACCACCCCGCCCATCGTGCAGCCGGCGAAGCTCTGCGGGTCGGGAGGGAAAAACAGGCCTGCTTTGGACAGGGCATTCTGGAAGTCCTGGAGGATGACGCCCGGCTCTACCGTGGCGTTCAGGTTGGTCTTGCTTATCTCGATAATCCGGTTCATCCGCGTGGTGCACAGGACGATGCCTCCCTTAATCGGTATGGAGCCGCCGCTGACGTTGGTGCCGCCCCCCCTCGGCGTCACCGGAATGCTGTTCTCGTTGGCGAACTTCAGAATTTCCGATATTTGTCCGGCATCGGATGGCAGCACGACCACCTCCGGCAGGTGTTGCCACATATTGGTGGCATCATAGGAGTAAGCGAGCAGTTCCTCTTTCGAGGTCAGCACGTTTTCTTTACCGGAAATCCGGCGCAGCCGGTCGATATGTTTTGATGTAATCATAAAGACTCCTGAATACGCATTCCTCTATTAATATGTTACCGTGTTGGGGGCGCTCGTTCAAGAAGGACGCTTTTTGAGGTCGAAGATTAAACTTTATCTCTCCTGACTATTATCGCCGACTGGAACCAGCTGTTGTGGCATTTCTCAATGATGCCGATTTCTTCTTTGGTGCAGCCGATAATAGGTTTAATCTCCGCGTCTCTTTTCTTCATATCGACAGTGCAGGCTATCGCTGTCAACTGCCGATGTTCCGCAGTGCCTATCCAGATGTCTGTCCCATCGTCATCCCCTCCAGTGGTACCGCTGAGATATCCGTAATCGAGCGGAAATACTAAATCGGGATTTCTCGAATGCGTTGTCCCTTTCGGCCTGTCGATGACTATTTCCGATGTTTTAATTAATTCATCCAGTCGCGACCAGAAACGCTTTTCCACGTTTTCTCCCCGGCAGCCGTTGCATAATTATAACATAATATTTGAAGATTCCCGCAGAAAAGTATTATTATGGCTAAGACCTGAATGCAGGAATAGATGATTAAGGAGAGTAAAGAATGCTTCTACCCGATAAAGTTGCCATTATCAACGGCGGGGCCACGGGGATGGGCCGGGCTACGGCCATTAAATTCGCCGAGGAGGGCTGCTCCAGCGTCATTGCCGACGTCAACGAGGCTGGGGCTGCGGAGACGGTAAAAGAGGTCGAGAAAAGGGGCAAAGAATGCCTTTTCGTCAACTGTGACATCACCGACCTCAAGCAAATCAAGAATGCGGTGGACCAGACCGTAAAGAAATTCGGCACGGTGCATATCCTGGTAGGTTGTGCCGGGGGCACCCCCAGGACCAGGGGCAGCGCTACCCCCCGGCCGGGCAGCCGCCCTAAAAGGGGCGTTGCTAACCTGGACGAAGCTTTTTGGGACAGTATGCTGAGCCTGAATCTGAAAGGTCACGCCTTTTTCTGCAAGGAAGTAGCGCCATACATGATAAAACAGAAATTCGGCAAAATTGTTCTGATTTCTTCTCTGGGAGTATTTTCGCCACCCATGTCTTCATCCGAGTATCATTCCGCCAAGGCCGGAATCCTGGGGCTTGTCTATAATCTGGCTTTTGAGCTGGCCCCTTACAATATCAACGTGAACGCCATATTGCCGGGCCCCATAAAAACCCCCTTCTATGACCCCCTGATGGCCAATCTGTCAGAGAAAGAGAAAGAGGTTAAGTTTACCGAGATTGGCAAGTCCGTGCCTTTGCAGAGAATCGGTCTGCCGGAGGACATCGCCGGTGCGGTGCTGTTCTTTGCCTCGGAGATGTCGTCTTACATTACCGGCGAGACGTTAATTATCGGCGGCGGCAAACCACTGCCGGTATATCATGAAATTCTTTAGCGGCAACTTTAGTAAGGACTCTAATATAAACAGGGAGCGGAGATGCTCCCCCTTCCTGTTTGGTGGAATAATTTATAATGGCCTCATGATGGGCCGGCACCAGCCGGCATCGCCCCCCTCGATATTTACCGGCAGACAGATAATTTCATAGTTGCCGGGCTCCACTGCGGACAGGTTCAGCCCTTCGATAGCCCAGATTCCGTTGCCCACCAGCACCTCGTGCACTTCCACCAGACTCTCTCTATCTTTGTAACTGCCTATAGCATAATAGTCTATGCCAACCACCGATACTCTCTTTTCATAGAGGTAGTGAGCTGCCTCGTTAGAGATGTATACGAAATCCTCAACGAACTTATTCAATTCGTAGAATGAGGAATTTTTAGTCTTAAAAAGAATGCGCTCACCCGGCTGAATGTTATAAGCCTCCAGTTCCTCCGGCTTTATCGACTCGGTGTCTTTGATTCCGATGACACGGCACGGCCCCATGATGGTATCCAGGGGCATCTCATCTATGCTCGTGCCGTCGGGCCTGAAATGACGTGGCGCGTCGATGTGAGTGCCGTGGTGCGAGTTTATGGTCACCTGTGATGTTGTGATTTCCTTGTCCTTGTCCCGATGATGCATGAAGTCGATATTCGGGGGCACGGGGTCGGTGGGCCAGTGCACCATATCCTTGCGTAGCGGTATTGAGATATCTATCCATTCCGACTTTGCCATTAGTGGCACCTCCTTAAAAAATAGCTGCTGCTGGCTGGTAGTGTAGTGTTGGCTTTTATAACGGTCTCAGGAGAGCCCGGCATGGGCCGGCGTCGCCTTTTTCCAGGCGGAGCGGCAGGCAGGCAAGCTCATAATTACCCGGCTTAACGCCGGCCAGGTCCAGCCCTTCGATTATAAAGACGCCGTTTTTCAGCAGGGCTTCGTGGACTATGCCGATATTTTCCGGGGGGTCGTTGCTGGCGATGGAGAGGTAATCGATGCCGACAAGCCGCACCTTTTTCTCCGACAGGTATTTTGCCCCTTCCGGGGAGAGCGTCACCAGATTGCTGGTGTACCACTGCTCTTTATATACACCCGGTGAGTTCTTCGTCTTGAACAGGATGCGCTCGCCCGATTTGATATTATGTTGCTCCAGTTCTTTAACCGTTATCAGCTTGTTATCTTTAATTTCTATGACGCGCGCCGGGCCCAGCGTGGTGTCCAGCGGCATCTCGTCAATCGACATTCCGCCGCGGATGAAGTGGAGCGGCGCGTCGATGTGAGTGCCATCGTGGGAAATCATCTCGATCCGGCTCATCGTGGCTTTGTCGCCCTTTTCCACGTCGAAGAAACGCTCGACTTTCGGGATGGGTACGGCCGGGTTGTCCGGGTCGCCGAGAGGCAGTACCGGTATTTTCTTGCCTAGCGGTATTGAGATGTCTATCCATTCCGATTTAGCCAATTTTCTTCCTCCTGTATTTCACTTTCCCTTCTGCATAAAGGTCACCGCCGTAAATATCGTTGATGACTGTTGCCGGGAAGTCTTTTACTTCGAGTCGTAGAACCGCTTCCGGCCCGAGGTCGGCATAGGCAACTACATCAGCTTTTATAATGCTCTTGGAAATCAAAGCGCCGGCGCCGCCGACCGCCGCCAGGTATATAGCTCCGTATTTTTTTATGGCATCTTTGACTTCTTCCGAGCGTATGCCTTTGCCAATCATCCCCTTGAGTCCCGCGGCAAGCAGGCGGGGGGTGTAAATATCCATCCGTGCGCTTGTGGTGGGACCCGCCGACCCTATAGGCCGGCCGGGGGGCGCCGGGGAGGGGCCCATGTAATAAAGTGTCTGCCCCTTAATGTCGAAAGGCAGAGGCTCTCCCCTTTCAATCGCCTCGACCATTCTTTTATGGGCGGCGTCGCGGGCGACGTACAGGCTTCCGTTGAGCAGCACGTTATCCCCGGACCTGAGTTCGCTTAGTGTTTTTTCGGTTAGCGGTAGATTAACCTTTATTGGCATTAACTATTCCTTGGAGTATAATCTCCCCGTGCCGCGCGCTGTGGCACTGCAGATTAACCGCCACCGGCAGGGCGGTAATGTGGGCGGGGAAGCTCTCCGCGTGCACGGCCAGGGCGGTGACTCTCCCCCCGTACCCCATCGGGCCGATGCCCAGGTTATTGACTTTCTCTAAAATCTCCCTTTCGAGGTCGGCGGTCTCGGCGTCGGGACTGGGCTCGCCGACTTTTCTCAGCAGGGCATGTTTCGCCATTGAGGCTGCCTTCTCCGCTGTCCCGCCGATGCCCACCCCGACGATTACCGGCGGACAGGGCTTGCTCCAGGCCTCTTCCACGGTATTGACGACGAGCTCCACCACACCCTGCCTCCCCGCCGAAGGCAGTAGCATCCCCATCTTGGCCATGTTCTCGGCGCCGCCGCCCTTGGGCAGGACGCTAATCTTCAGTCTGTCGCCGGGCACGATATCGGTATGGATTACCGCCGGGGTATTATCGCCGGTGTTGGTGCGGTCGGAGAAGGGCCGGGCGACCATCGACTTTCTTAAGTATCCCTCGTCGTAGGCCTGCCGCACCCCTTCGTTGACGGCTTGATACAGGTCGCCGCCGGCGATGTGCGCGTCCTGCCCCAGCTCTAAAAATACCACGGCCGTGCCGCAGTCCTGGCACAGCGGGATTCTCTCGCTTGAGGCGATTTCGGCGTTCTTTAAAATCGTATCGATGACTTCGCGCCCGGGCGGCGATTCTTCTTCACGGCGCGCTTTCTTAATAGCGTTTAATACATCCTCGCCGAGTTCGTAGTTGGCCTGTTTGAAGAGCTTCGCCACGGCTTCGGTAACCGTACCGGCTTTAATCTCTCGCATTGGCTGGATCGCCTTCCGCCAGCAGCTTCCTTAGCTCGATAATCATTTCCGGGACGTCGATTTTCATGGGGCAGCGCTGACGGCACCGCCCGCAGGTCAGGCAGGTATAAGCTATGGAAGCCGCCTTCTCCATGTCCTCGTTGACTATGGCCGCCCAGACCGCCCCGATACCGGCGAAGTATTTGTCCCCGAAGTGCCCGGCGGTCACGGCGAAGACGGGGCACTCGTACAGGCAGCCGCCGCACCGCAGGCAGTAGAGCGCCTGCGCCAGCCGGGGATATCTGGCCAGTCGCGTCCTCCCCCCGTCCAGGAAGATGACGTGGAACTCCTTGGGTCCGTGGGCGCCGTAGGTGGTCTCCTTCTCGATGTCGCCGGTCTTGCTCGGTCCGGATACCAGGCTGACATAGGAAGGAATGGTATAGTTGGCGTAGCGCCAGGTTACCTCGGATACCTTGTAGGCATCGCTTAACGTGGGTACCAGCTTTTCCATCCCCACCAGGGCGATGTGTACCGGAGGGGCGCTGGTCGCCAGGCGTATGTTTCCCTCGTTCTCGATGATGAACAGCGTTCCGGTCTCGGCGGCGACCACGTTGGCACCGCTGATGCCGATGTCAGCCCGGAAGAATTTATCCCGCAGGTACTCCCTGGCCGCCGCCACCATGTCGGCAATCTTGGAATCCGGTGCTATTTCCTGTCCCATGACCTTGGAAAAAAGGCGGGCGACGTCCTCCCGCGGCACGTGAATCGAAGGTGACAGTATGTGCATCGGTCGCGACCCCATTTTCTGGATGATGAACTCGCCCAGGTCGGTCTCATAAACTTCGTTGCCTTTCTCTTCCAGGTACTCGCGCAGGCCGATTTCCTCGCCGGTCATCGTCTTCCCCTTGACCACCAGCTTATTCGTGCCGGTAAGGTCGGCGATAATCTCCAGGGCCTCGTTCGCCGTCTTGGCGATGTATCCCTTTCCCTTGTTCTCCTCGATGACGGCAATCGCCTGCCGGGCCAGTTCTTCCATACGCGGGATGGCCGCTTCTTTAATTTTGAGCACCTCTTCCGCCATGCCCACCGTATGGGGGAATTTCTCCAGGGCATCCTTCACGTTGGAGCGGAAGCTCTTGATAGCCCGGGACAGGGCCAGGCGGAGGCGGTCGTCATGGGCCGCCCCCATTATTTCTTTTTTATAGTTCTTGAAATCGGACGTTTTTTTCATGTTTCCATGGCCATGGCCACGACCTGCGACAGGTCGAGGACTTCGACGCCTTCTACTTTAAGTTCCCGCAGCCCATCCTTCAACTGCATGATACAGCCGGGACAGTGCGTCACGATGATTTCCGCCCCGGTCTCCAGCAGTTCGCTGGCCCGGTTCACCGCCAGTACCTGGCTCAACTCGGGGAAAACGGTCTCGAACCCTCCCCCGCCCCCGCAGCAGGTCGCCCACTCCCCCCGGGTCCAATCGGGCTCCACCAGTTCGATATTTTCGATAGATGTAAGTATCCGGCGCGGCTCCTCGACCAGGCTTAAATAACGCACCAGCTGGCAGGGGTCGTGGTAGGTGACTTTAACCTTCCTGGGAAACTTCAACTTGAGCGACGGTATTTTTTCGACGACGACCTCCAGGAAATGCCTGACCTCCAGGTCGTAGCCGTCCACGTAAAGGGGAAAAAGCTTCGAGATGGCGTGGGTGCAGTAGGGGACGATGCCGATTATCTTTTTTACTCCGTGAGATTTCAGCGTCCGGTAGGCCTGGCGGGCGTTCTCCGCGAATTTGGTTTGCAGTCCGGCGTGGTTCAGCGGCGCTCCGCAGCAGGGTTCTTCCTCGGCCAGGTACCCCGGCTGAATCCCCAGGTTACGCAATACTTTGATGGCCGCCTCCAGCGGCTTTAGTTCTTCCCTGCCCGGGAGGATATTCAGGGAAAGGACGTTACTGTATATTCCGGGTAGATTTAGCCCCAGCTTCTTCTGAAAACGGGCAAAGCGCATCGGCAACTCGGCGCCGATAACGCTCTTGTCAACTCCCCGCGCCAGGGACATGAGCCGTTCCAGTTGGGGGGAGAACTGGTAGCCGCAGCCGGCGAAAAAGATGGTCTCGGCCTGCCGGGGGATGTCGAGTTTCTGCGCCCAGCGGGCGCTCTGTTCCTTGGTAACGCCCAGTATATTCTGACTGGTGATGATATTATCGGCGAGGTAGGTCAATCCCGGGGGCACTAAGTCGCTATCCATAATTGCTGCTTACTAATGATACATCCTCAGGGGTGGTCTGGCAAGTTAATATCGTAAGGGTTATGGCATATCTCCGGCTGATTATTTATTTACCCCCACCCCCTAAAATGTCATTGCGAGGAGCGTAGCGACGAAGCAATCTCATGCTCCACCCCACCCCCACGTTTCCAATCTTTTCCCACCCATGCCGCCCTCGCACCATCCGCCGCTTATCCCGCAAGTTTACCCCCCCCTTCGGGTATTGACGTCCCTCCTTCGTAAGGAGGGACAAGAGGGAGAATTAAGTTCCCTCCCCCTTTTGAAAAAGAGCCTGCCCTGAGCCTGCCGAAGGGGGGATTAAGGGGGATTTTCGCTTGACACCCCTCCTCCTCTCCAATCAAAATGTCTAGCGTAATAATTCGATGTTGCTGATTGGAGAGGGGGTCAGGGGGTGAGGTATAAAGAGTCTGAGTAATATCACCTCAACCCTCCGCTTGACACTATGAGTACGAAATTGCTACACTTTTCTTGTTTCCCCGTAATAGAAAACGGCAAGAAAAATAAGGTAACGACCGTGAAAAAAATCGGTATTCTATACCATCCCAAGGTTGCAGATACCCGCCGGAAAGCCGGGGAGCTGGAGGCTTTCCTGAAGTCGAAAAAAATTTCCGTGTGGGTTTGTTCCGCCTGGGAAAAGGAGAAGGCCTGCGGCAGACTGGAAGGCACCGACCTGCTCCTCACGGTGGGTGGTGACGGCACTATACTGCGGGCAGTCCAGGTAATAATTCCCGGAAAAACGCCGATTGCCGGCATAAACCTGGGTAAGCTCGGGTTTATGACTGAACTGGATGCTGACGAAGCCCTGGAGAAATTGCCCTTATTAATCGACTCCAAAGGCTGGATTGACGAAAGAATGATGCTTCAGGTGGAAGTTGTCGCCTCCGGTCCGGAGCCCCGTGTCTTTCATGCTCTGAACGATGTCGTGGTGGCGCGTGGAGAAATCGCCCGATTAATCAGGGTAGAAGCCAGTATCGATGGTCAGCACCTGACGGCTTATAAGACCGATGGCGTGATTGTGGCGACGGCTACCGGCAGCACCGGCTACGCGCTGGCGGCCCGCGGCCCTGTTCTCTATCCAAACTCGCGTGATTTCCTGCTGGTGCCGATAGCCCCTCACCTCAGCCTGGCTCATCCCCTGGTACTGCCGGAAACGGCGGAGGTTAGACTACAGCTCAACACCTATCATGCGGCCACGCTGAGTGTGGACGGGCATGTAAACCTGCCGTTGCCCAACGGAAACACGATTATTGTGAAGCGGAGTCCCCATACGGCTCGATTTTTAAGAATTCGTCCCCGAGACTCTTTTTACAGCTCTCTTGAGGATAAATTGAAAGGAAAACAAGGTGAGTCAGGTAGAAAAAGCTAGAATTCCGGATATACCGCAGATGCACAAACTGATTAACGACTATGCCACCCGGGGTGAGATGCTGGCGCGGCCGCTGAGCGAGCTCTACGAGGATATCCGCGACTATTTTGTCGTCAAGGAGGGAGAGAGGGTGCTTGCCTGTGCGGCGCTGCATGTGAGTTGGTCGGACCTTGCCGAAGTAAGGTCGGTAGCCGTAGAGGAAGACAGCAAGAACAGGGGCCTGGGCACCGAACTGGTGACTGCCTGCCTGAAGGAGGCTGGAGAGCTCGGCATAGAGACCATCTTCTGCTTTACCTACCAGCCTGAATTCTTTAAACGGCATAAGTTTGTTGATGTCGATAAGATGGAACTGCCGCGCAAGGTCTGGACCGACTGTTTTCGCTGTCCCAAGTTCCCCAACTGCGATGAAACCGCGCTTATTTACCATGCCGGGGAGAATTCCTGAGTTGGCTGAGGAAACGCTTTCCAGCGAGGTCGTCTTCGAAGGTCGCATCCTCAAGCTGCGCGTCGATACCGTCAGGACCGCCGATGGACGTAAAAGCACACGGGAGGTTGTCGAGCATGCCGCCTGTATCGCGGTTATTGCTGTGGATACCAACGACAATGTCCTGTTAGTCAGGCAGTACCGCCAGGCTTTGGGGAAAGAGCTTCTGGAAATACCGGCCGGCGGTATCGATAAAGGAGAAGACCCGAAGGCGGCGGTAATACGTGAAATGCAGGAGGAAACGGGCTTCCGCCCGCAGAGGGTGGAGCGACTCGGCGGATTCTACACGACGCCCGGCTTCTGCAACGAGTATCTCTATCTTTATTTGGCGGCAGACCTTGTCCCCGGCAGGCTCCATGCCGAGGATACCCCCGGTATTGAGGTAGTACGCGTGCCGTTGTCACAGGTTCCCGACCTGATAGCTTCGGACGAAATCGAGGATGCCAAGACTGTTGCCGGGCTCCTTTTCTACCTGGAGTATCGGAAGAGCCGGGAATGATTTAAGGATTTTTGCCAGGATTTACTAATAGTCTATCCTTCTGAGAATAAATGGGCGGGTCTTGTCGCCAGAGGGCGTTTAAAGGGGATGTAAGTCCCGCGGAGACTGTAATCGCTCCCATATTTTTTACCCGAAAAAACGTTTCCACCAGCGCCAGAAAAAGTCAAAAAAACGACGATGGTGGTCTCTAACTTCTACCATGGTAGTGTCCTCGGCGGTTAACTCACCGGTCGTTCCATGTCCTGAAACCGTAACCATGATAATATAATCACCCTTTTTTTTCGCCTGGAGCGACCAGGTAACGATTTTTATCCGGTGGGGCGGAATAGTGCCGATGCGCCGGTTGGGCTTATGGCCATGCAGGCTCAGGCCTTTTTTATCGTAGTGGATGGTGGCTTCGGCCCTGGTAATCCTGTCGTCTCCAAAGTTCCAGATATATGCCCTCACAAGAAAGTGACTGTCCTTATAAACCACATTGGGAGCGATAACCTTGACTTTCAGGGGATTGGGGGTTAAGCCAATCTGAATTGTCCCTTCTTCGGCGGCGCTAACCTGCCCTTGAAAAAGGAACAATGCCAGAAAAACCATGAACAGCCACCTGCTCGCTTTCACCATCTCCGGGCTTAAACTCCCATTATCTAAAAATATGCCTGACCACTAAGGTCGTCCTATTCCCTCTTTTCGACCCTGAAGCTGATGTGCACGAAGCGGCGGATAAGGAAGAAGATAATTATCAAGACCACAACTCCCAGTACCACCCAGGTGTAAGGAGAATAGTCCGTAAAGAACTCTGATACCTGGTTGGCAAACGCTGAGAAGATGTTAGCCGGCTTGATGGTAAAGTAAAGCTTCGCCGCCGCGGCGATGCCGATAGCCACCTCGCCTTCCTTGGCCAGCGGGTGCGCCTCAAGATAGGCAAAGTAATCGCCCGACTTGGCTTTCAAAGGAAGGTCCAGCGTAATAGCTATCGGCGCGGACTGCCCGGGTTCAAGTGTGACCGTCGCGGGGTCAAACTCAAACCACTCAGCCGGTGGTCTCATCTCCGGTTGATTCCGGTGGTAGCTTACTCCTATCTCATAATTACTGGTTACCTCTCCGGTATTGATGATATTTATCGAGGGGAGTCCGTAGCTGCCGCCGGGCATCATCGGTTCGTCAACCGAAATTTTGCCAATGTTGATGCCCACGCCAATATCCTGGGCATATGCCAGGCTCGTGCCGGACAGTACCAGCAGCAGTACCAGCATCACGATTAGTACCAGTTTATTACGTCTCATCGCATTTACCGCCTTTCCGCCGATAACACTATATTGTCATGCACACGACAACGTTACCGGAGGGGGCTGGCCTTTTTCTTCCGGTCAACCCCCCGGTATTATATCACACCTCAGACTACCTGATTTCAGGCAGTCAGTATAGATTATCCGGTGTCGAGCATCCTTACGGCGACTCTTCTATCACGAAGGGGTCTCCCATTTCCGTTACATGCGTACCGTCATTGACATGTGCCCAGAGAAAGTAGTCTCCTGCGGTCAGCGAGCTGATATCCCCTATTTCGCCGGTGTAGATGCCGCCTCCAACCTCCGTCCATTCAGCCGTTAATGTCAGGTCTGATAACCACGTTAGATCAGGAGGCGTCCCCGAAAAGAGGTTCACCGCTAAGAAATTACTCTCCGTAGTAAGTCCGGTCACCGGGTTGTTATCCTGGTCGGTGATGTTCGCCGTCGCGGTGATGTTCGCCGTACCCGCAGTATAGGGTCCGCCCGCTTCCAGAATACCCCTTATGCCTTCTTCCTCGTAGGTGACCATCACCGTCACCGTGGTCTCTTGCGTCCCGTAGCTGGAGCTTGATGTCGGGGTGTCCATCATCAGAAAGAATAATTCCTTGGTGTAGGGAGCGTACGATTCCCAGCTGCAGAGGTCGTCGTAATCCGTACTCATCTTGGTATATGTCAGGGCCGGGAAATAGTAGCCCCAGTAATGGACGTAGATATTTTCACCAGCCGTCTCACCCAATGCCCAGTCGGTGGTGTTGGCGCCCTTGATTTGCATGTCCACGAAGCAGTTGCCGGTGTTCGTCGCAAAAATCATAGTAATGTCCGGCAGAACGCCGGTGGTATTCATGGGCACCAGGCCGTAGCTAATGGTATCCGGGCTTACCGTCACCGAAAGCTGGGCGACATCGGCCGTTACGTTGATGACTCCCACGGAGTTGGAAAAGGCCGGTGCGGACAGGCCGCCCACCAGCAGCACCATTACCGTCAGTATCAGTAACAGCTTTTTCATCCCTTAACCTCCCTGTTTACCCCATTTCTTCAGGAGGGGGCTGGCCTTTTTCTTCCGGTCAACCCCCCGGTATTATATCACACCTCAGACTACCTGATTTCAGGCAGTCAGGTTAGTTATGCGGTGTCGAACATCCTTACGGCGACGTTACTCTATCACGAAGGGGTCTCCCATGCCCGCCATATGCGTACCGTCATTTACACTTCCTGCTAAAAAGTATTCTCCCGCGGGCAGCGAGCTGATATCCCCTATTTCGCCGGTATAGATGCCGCCTCCATTCTCCGTCCAGACAGCCGTGAACACCGGGTCGAAGATTGGGGTAATATTAGGAAACGTGCCCGAAAAGACCATATGGGAGAAATTACTCCCCGTAAGTCCGGTCACCGGGTTGTTATTCTGGTCGGTGACATTCGCCGTCGCGGTAATGTTCGCCGAACCCTCGGTATAGGGCCCGCCCGCTTCCAGGATGCATCTTACGCCTTCTTCCTCGTAGGTGACCATCACCGTAACTGTGGTCGACTGCGTCCCGAAGCTGGAGCTGGATGTCGGGGTGTCCATCTGCAGCCAGAACGCTTCATTGGTGAAGGGAGCATACGATTCCCAGCTGCCGAGGTCATCATAATCCGTATCCATATCGGTCCATGTCGGGGTCGGGAATAGGTAGCCCCAATAATGGACGTAGACGTCTTCAGCAGCCGTCTCACCCAATGCCCAGTCGGTGGTGTTGGCGCCCTTGATTTGCATGTCCACGAAGCAGTTGCCGGTATTCTGGGCAAAAATCATGGGATTACCGTCTGGCTGAACGCCGGTGGTATTCAGCGGCACCAGGCCGTAGCTGACGGTATTCGGGGCCACCGTCACCGAGAGCTGGGCGACATCGGCCGTTACGTTGATTACTCCCTCGGAAGCGGAAAAAGCCGGCGCCGCCAGGCCGCCCACCAGCAGCACCATCGCCGTCAGTATCAATAATACCTTTTTCATTTCTTTTTAACCCCCTTGTTATTCTCTTACCGTTATGCCTGCGAAGGGCCGGGACAGGCGTCATGACCTGTTTCTTTCATTTCATGTGACACCACCTCCTTTTATATAATCTACAGCTATCGTTCGTAACGTCTGATTTGTGAATAATGCATATATTGCCCAGGATGATGCTAAAATTTTGTCTTTGCTCTGTCAATATCAGCCACCTTACATTACTTACCTTATCCTCCATATTTTATAATCGACGACCAATTATGGCGCTGTAGCCAGAATAGTTACTAAGGCGCTATGCCGCTCCTCCGAATAGCTATCCGACGGCATTGTAAGGCGCAGATAGATATCCTGGGTGGCATTCTCCGATACATTGGCAAACGTGTACTCCGTATATGGGTCCGTGAAGACGTACCAGCTTCCTCCATCCGGAGAAAATTCCCAGATAACCTGGTCACCCCCGATATCGGTCTCCAGATTCCAGACATGGCCCATGCTGTCAACAAATTCCGTGCTCTTTATAGTCAAATCCGCCGGGCCTTCCTCCACTTTCACCGTTTGAATGTCTCCGGAATTGTCCGCCGTATACCCCAGGGCCACCCGGCCCAGTTCTATCGTGCCGTCCGTTAAAAGAGAAATGGAAACAATCGGCGGGGGTGGCGGTTCTCCACCCAGAGCGGCCGGGGCGTTGATTAATCCGTACCCGTAGTCATCATCTCGGCCTGTACTCCCTAAATCTATAGCGGTGGATTCCAGAATATATCTTATCTGGTCCGGGGTTAAGCCGGGATTCTGGGCTAAAAGCAGGGCAGCCACTCCGGAGGCATGCGGCGTACTCATCGAGGTACCCTCATAAAACCAGTAGCCCCAGTCCACGGGAGTATTCCCGAAAGTCATCTGTAATACTCCGTCGGGGTAACCATCGTAGCTCTGGTCCACGCCGATATTGCCCCCGGGAGCGACGATATCCAGAGACGGACCATATCTAGAATAAGGAGCTCTGGTAGTATCGTATTGGGTGGCCCCCACGGCGATGCAGTAAGCATCATAAGCGGCAGGATAACCGATGGGCTTGGTATCATCATTTCCTGCGGCCGCGAAAATCGTAACCCCGTGATTGTAAGCGTAGGCCAGGGCATTTTTCAGGGTTACGGAAGGATTCTTCCCGCCCAGGCTGAGGTTGATTATTTTAGCCCCGTGGTTGGTGGCGTAATAGATGCCGCTAGCTATCATGGTGTAGGTCCCGGTACCGCGGGCGTTTAAGACTTTGACGGGCATGACGGTGGTATTAAAAGCGATTCCAGCCACGCCAAAATCATTATTGGTAGCCTGCGCGATGGTCCCGGTGACATGAGTGCCGTGGCCGTTATCATCGTTGGGGTAAGAATCATTGTTAACGAAATCGTAACCGGCCGTAAAAGTGGCGGCATTCAGGTCCGGCGCTCTTTGATAACGGGTTGTCTCCCAGGCGCCAACCCCCGATTCCATGTCGTCGTAGAATAGATTGCCCGAATCATCATCCAGGCTCACTTCATCAATATAGACGGCGCCATCGGAATTAAATCCACTGTCCTCGTCGCTGTTCTCCCTATTTGAATTAAACCTGAACCTGACGATGATATCACCCCCCGCATGGGAGGTCAGGTCCAGCGTTTCGGTTTTCCAATTATTTGTGGGAGTAGAATTACTCGTTCCGGTGTAGGTTTTTACCGTCGCCCAGTTGCCGCCGCCGTCATCGGATACGTCGACGTAGAAATAATCATTACCCGTCTCGATATCATATCTGTAGTGGTAAGAAAAGATAACAGTACCGTTAGCGCTGTTCAGGTCAAAAGCATGCTGTAAATACTGCTTCCAGCCGTTTCCATAGCCGGGGGGCGTGGGGTAAGAGCCGTAAAGGGCCGTCCAGCTCGGTAGAGCGGTATTAACTCCGCACCACCACGAAGAACCTGAGCCTCCGCAGGCATTGTAGGTGTCTAGGTGCCAGAAGCCGGGCCCCGCGCGCTCCTCATAGGCCACCCCGCTGTCGATTACCGCTACAATTACATCCGGATTGCCGGTCGTAATACCCCAGGCGTCCTCCATCTGGATGCCGCCATTTTCCGGACCGTGAAAGTGCCACTGATAAGAATATAGCGAATCATCGGGCGACCAGTCTGCATAGACGTAATAATTAGGCTCGGCATATTCAACCAGAGGGCTGGCTTTAAAGACTTCAACCAGTTCCTGGACGGTCTTACCTCCCGGAACTCTTAAAACGCTGAAGCCGGCCGTCTCGTTCTTTAGTTTCTCCGATACATGCTGGGTGCTTAGTAGTCCGCTGATGGATTCTTCAGCAATATCCCCCTTAAATTTGACGATGACTTCATCAGGCACGTAATGAAACAGAGGGGCTTTCGTCGGGGTTTCCTCTTTAACAAAAAATTGCGGGTCTTCAGCCTTCCCCTGTAATGAAAAGCCGAATATACTACCGACAAGAAAAATCAGTACTAAAATTCGCAAAATTCTGAGTGTGTTAGAATCTCTTCTTTTCATTATCACTTATCTCGAATATTCAGCTTTTCTGCCGGAATGAATTTCCTGGTCGAATCAGTTTGCCTGCGCCAGAGCAGTGTAGTTCAATTCTGCATAGGCTGCCACGCCGGGGGCTTTTTGGAGTACCAAATTTATAAAGGACTTTTCGTTGCCATCTTCAACCCTGACCAGAATATATCCAGCCACTGAGTTTTTTTCTATTACTTCCCCTCCCAGTGCGGGTATTAAATCTATCAATTTTCTGGCTGCACCCTCATCAGCGTATCCCACGATGACTTCCCCGGGAACAAAACTGGCTGCGAGAACGTCAATGATAATACTGTCATCGACCACGCCCCCGTTACTATCAACTACAGTAACAGCCGCCGTATATTTATCAGGCCTGTAATAGGTGTGGGTATAAGTCTCACCGGCAGAGATAGGTATGGTAGTTTCATCTCCGGTGTGAAAAACAATCGATTTATACGGTTGTTTCCCCCCGTGAGGTGTTACAGAAAAACTTACCTGAAGTGGCGGGGGACCAGAATACGGCCTCGCGGTAAGCTCAACGCTGAGAGGTAACGGCGGGGTCTGACAACCGACCAGTAAGAGGGTGCTGAGGAGAATGACCAACAATGAAACGGCTATTACAGTACTCAGTCTTATTGATTTTTTATGTAACCTATTCACCACCAACTACAATCCACCAGGCTGTACTTACATACAGCGCTCCCTTCCTATTGCCACCGCTTTTTACGGCGAGTAATCAACCTGTCTTAAGCTGTAAGTGACGGATTCATTGAGAAAACTGCTGGGGTCACAAACGGGATGATAGCACCTGTCGTATATATTGTCAATCGTTATTACCTAACATTACTTACTTTATCCCACACATTATATTTTTCAATGCGATTTTTTACATTTTTTGCCTGAAATTTGGGTATTTTCACCATGACTTTTTAATGCCTCCCCCGTTGTGAATTAACATGAAGTAAAGTAAATATATGTAAGATAACTATAATTTATGGGGTTATGATTTATCATGGTGGCGAAACACAATGGAAACATACCTCTGTCGCCGAGAATGTTAACGGTTTCGGAAGTATCTCAGCTTCTCCACATTCATCCGAATACGGTCAGGGCCTGGAGTGATAACGGTTTGCTTAGGGCCTACCGTCTTGGCTATCGCCGCGACCGAAGATTCAGACTCGATGATATTGAAAAATTCCTGAGAGGCAGGTAAGTTCAATATCTTCAGGTACCTCTGGTAAGCCTGCGTTTATGCGTATTCCCTTGGGATAATCGGTATTGGCGGCGTGACGTTCATTATCTGATAGTTAGATTGCTATACCCGGCCACGCCGTCAACTATGGCTTATCCTTATAACTTGCATTTTCAAGTTTTTCATTACCTGGCTGGACTTGGCCAATCCCGATAATATACTATTAACGCGATTTAGTATGATTATACCTGGTAGAACTTCACTCTGGGTCATTTTAGCCTCTGCAACTTTAACAGTGATGGCAGGCTCTGTTATCGCCCCGGTTCTTAGTCAGATGGGAGAAGGACTTGGGGTTTCTCCTGGTGCGGCCCGGCTTCTCATAACCACGCATGGAATCATGATTGCCGTTTGTAGTCCAGTGATTGGTCTTTTGATAGATAAGGTGGGGGTAAGAAGGCCCCTGATATTGGGCCTCATCCTGTACGGACTGGCCGGCGGCTCTGGACTTCTCATTACAGATTATTATCTGCTAATCGGTAGTAGAGTCCTCCTCGGAATCAGTGTCGCCATGATATTTACTTCCATCACTGTAATAATTCTCAATTTATACGAAGGAACGCAACGAAACAGGGTAATGGGATGGAGGGGAAGCAGTAATAGCGTTGGCGGTATCATATGGCCGTTAATGGGGGGTTCTCTCGGGATTTTTTCCTGGCATCTGCCTTTCGTTGCTTACCTTATCGGCTTTCCCATAGCATTAGTGGCGTTCCTCGCTACCCCTGAAACGAACCGGAGTACAGACCATCCAGCGGTTGACGTAATGAAAAATAAACAGGAGTCGACATTCAATATTTTCAGAAGCATGCCGATACTTTTTCTTCCTTACGGTCTGGTCTTTGTCGGGAATATCCTCCTGTATGCCATAATCGTATTCATGCCTAAATTGGTTGAGCAGTTCGGGATAACCAGCTCGTTCTATGTTGGTATGTTCATCTCGACCGTGGGTCTCGCGGGAGGGATAACTTCTCTGTTTTATGGAAGGATTAAGGCAAGGCTATCATTTATTACGATTGTAAAAACAAGTCTACTTCTGTGGTCGGCAGGATTCATTCTGATTTCACAGGCACTCTTTGTCTGGCTGATATCATTGTCTATTATATTCTTCGGAATTGGCATGGGCATGGTCATACCTACAATTACGGTCTGGGTAGGAGAACTGGTGCCGGCTTCATTCCGTGGCAGGATGACTTCATATATAACGCTGTTTTCTTATACGGGACAGTTTCTGTCACCGATAATTTTAAGCCCTGTAGAATCGTCGCTGGGATTGAACCCCCTTTTCCTTGTCATAGGAATTACCTGTGTTTTTCTGCTTATATTGTCCCTGGTTTTATTAAGGCGATAGACTTTAAGGCTTCTTTTTAACGTTTAGCTGAAAGAAAGAGTCCGCCCTCCCCCATAACAGGGCCATCAAGCATCAACCCAACACAGCATTATTATTTCATGGAACGATGTGGGCTTCCACTATATCCCCGATTTGCTAGGTAACGTCAACAGGGCATGAAACTTACAGGGTAACCCGCCGATTACGTACGGGGGTTAGAACTCGACTTTCTTCCGGGCGAAGAAACGCTCGATGGCGCGTTCAATCTTTTGCCTTATCGGCATAAGTATGGCGATAACCACGGCGATGGAGATAATGTGAATGAATATCGAGTGCCCGCCGAAGAACTCCCCGACGTATGTGGCCAGCAGGTGCTCGGACAAACTAAAGACAAAGATAATCAGCGCCACCAGTATCGAGTATATGGTTGTCTTTTTGATGATAACGGTGATGTCAAAGAGGTGCTCTTTGATGATGGCTATCCCGATTAAGGCCCCGAAAGCGGCGGTAACGAAGCCGCGGATGGGAGATGTCAACCAGCTATCCTCGAGCCCCACGGGCATAATGAATAATGTCAGGAAAAGGAAGGAGATTACCAGAAAGCTGATAAAGATGTACTGCATGTGGCGCCGGGGCAGAGGTGATATTTCCCGCCGGCGAGCGCGGAACAGGAACCAGCAGGCCGACCAGATAAAAACGAGGAAGATGACAAACATGATTGAGGAAACAATCCGTTCGGTAGCCTCGCCGCGGAGCACCATATAGTTGCCCCAGTCAGCACGACCGACTGTCAGCGGCCCCGTCTCCGTAACCACGCCCAAGAGGTCAAAAAGAACGGCCATGACCGTGTAAACCCAGATAAAGATTGTCGACTTCTTCCTGGGTCGGTTGAGGTAACGGCAGGTGAAGTGATAGATACAGGGGACACTTAAAAGCGCACATACCGAGGTTACAAAGAAATAGATAATCAGCTCGTCAGAGTGGCTGTTTCTAATATAAGATAGAAAAATATTGAGGCTCGATATAACAAAGGCGGCCAGGGCGGCGGCAAAAAGGTAGTGATGTTTCTGCCTCCCCCGTGACAGGACCAGAAACAGCAGCACGCCGTTAATGAGAAAGGCGATACATGATATTATTGTGGAAACCAAAATTTGAGTAGACGGCACCAAGCCTCCTCGCCTGGAATATATGTAGCTATATTAAGTTGTTACCGGCTGGTTGTCAATGCAGGTAAAAAAACATGCAGTTATGTTATAATCAGACCATGAAGCGTTCACTTGTAGAAATCCTGGCCTGCCCGGTGTGCAAGGGTGAGCTGGAGCTAAAGGTAGAGGCGGAGGAGGGCGGGGAGATAATTACCGGCACGCTGCGCTGCCCCAAATGCGAGGTAAACTATCCCGTGATGGACGGCATCCCGAATTTATTACCGCCGGGCAGCGATTAATCCGGGCGGTAAGCGACACCCTGCTCCGGTGATTCCCAGGCCTCCACGGCGGTGACGGTTACGGGGTCGGTGGACAGCTTTTCCTTGAGTTCACTATAGATGGTAGTCGCGATGTTCTCCGCCGAAGGATTGATTTTATCAAAAGGCGGCACGTCGTTAAGGCAGGTATGGTCGTACCGCGCCAGGATACTGTTGAGGTGCCGTTTTATATCGGTGAAATCATAGGCCAGACCGATGTCGTTCAGCTTTGAAGCCCGCACCTTCACCACCACGCGGTAGCGGTGCCCGTGCATGGATTCGCACTTACCCTGGTAGCCCCGCAGGTAATGGGCAGCGTCAAAATGCTTCTCGACGGTTATCTCGTACATGGCTTCTCCTTACTCGCCCTCCCACTTAAACACGCCCTGCTTCTCCTTAATGTCGTCCCTCATTTCCTTGATTTTTTTCCAGCTTACCGGGTGAACGAGGTCCGGGGCAATCTCGGCGAGGGGCACCAGGACGAAAGACCGCTCCGCCATCCCGGGGTGGGGAATTACGAGGTCGGGCGTATTGATGACGAAATTCCCGTATAGAAGAATGTCAATATCTATGGTACGAGGCTGGCCGGACTTGCCCCGCCGGCCCATCTTGACCTCGATTCCCTTGGCTAAGGCCAGCAGCCCCTCCGGCGACAGACGCGTGAAAACCTCGCAGGCGATATTCAGGAAGCGGGGCTGGTCGGTGTTGCCTATCGGCCCGGTGTCATAGATGGAAGAGACTTTACCCATTTTCATCCGCTGCGCAAGCAGTTTCAGGGCCATGTCCAGGTTGTCACCGCGGTTACCCAGGTTGGAACCGAGGCCGAGATACGCCGTAACGGCATCAGTCACCGACATACCCCCTCCTGATGACGGCGTCGCTCATGCGGCACACCAGCACCGTCTGGCGGACATCGTGAACGCGCACCATGTCGGCGCCGTTGGCGACGCCGATGGCCGTAACCGCCAGATTACCTTCAAGGCGCTTATCCGGCGGCAGGTCCAGCACCAGGCCAATCATCGACTTGCGGGAGGTACCCAGCAGGATGGGCCTGCCAAGCTGCTTCAAGTCGGCAAGTCGATTGACCAGCTCAAGGTTCTGCTCCAGGGTCTTACCGAAGCCGATACCGGGGTCGACGATGATATTCTCGGCGGCCACGCCCGCTTCCAGAGCGATAACAATGCCCGCTTGAAGGTCGGCAATTACCCTGGCCATGATACCGACCTTCGGGGGGGCGTCGCGCTGGTTGGCCATTAGTATTACGGGGACGCCCGCTTCCGCGGCGACCTGTGCCACCCGCGGGTCCCTCTTCAAACCCCAGATATCGTTAATCATGGCGGCGCCGGCCCTGACGGCCCGAACGGCCACGCCCGCCTTATAGGTATCAACGCTGACAGGCACCTGAATCTCCGCCACCAGCCGTTCTATCGCCGGTATGACCAGCCTGAGCTCGTCGTCGATATCATCCACGGAAAGCGGCTCGGTGCCGGGTCGGGTGGACTCCCCGCCGACATCGATAATATTGGCTCCCTCGGCCACCATGCGCTGCGCCTGGGCGAACGTCGCCTCGACATCGTCACCGAGTCCGTCCCCGGAAAAAGAGTCGGGGCTGAGGTTACAGACCCCCATGACGTAGGTTTTTTCACCCCAGCGGAACTCCATGTTACCGCAGCGCGTGGCGGGTAAAGTCTCATTCATCAAACACATTTTAGCATTTTTATACTCGCTGATAAAATCGGCAAACTTACCGGCCTGTAAGGCATATATGTTAAGATGTTAAGTATCACGGGCGGAGCCTTTCGATTTAGCCCGGCTGAACTACCTGAAATTCGCCGAACTCGGCACGTTCGCCGGACCCTTCCTCATGGGAATCATCAAGGACCTGGCCGGCGGCTTCTACGCCGGGACTATAATACTGGCAGTATTTTCCTTTCTCAGGATAGGGGCTGCCTTCCTGCTGATAATAAAAAAGAACGATGATAGAGAAGTTTAAACAGTTACGCAATATCAGGACTTTCAGTTCGCTGAAGAACCCGGCGTTCCGCCTGTACTACATCGGGATGGTAGGCCAGTGGTCTTCCATGAACATGCAGATAGTAGCCCGGTCCCTGCTCATCTACCGCATCAGCGGCTCGGGAGCGGTACTGGGGCTTGCCTCGCTGGCCAATGCCATACCGACGATAATATGTTCATTATACGGGGGCGCCCTCGCCGACCGAATTCAAAAAAGGGATATCCTGCTTTTCAGCATGATAGGTTCGATGCTGGTCTCGCTGGCGGTAGCTCTCGCGTTAACGATGGGCTACCTGAGCGAGGACGTTCCGGGTTCCTGGTGGATACTGATAGTCACCGCCGCCATCCAGGGGACGATAATGGGATTGATGATGCCGTCGCGGCAGGCTATCATCTCCGAAGTGGTGGACCGGGAACAGGTGATGAACGCGGTGTCCCTGAATACCATGGGGATGAACACCTTCCGCATCCTGGCTCCGGCGGCGACGGGCTTTCTCATCGAGGCCTATGATTTTTCCAGCATCTATTATATATCCGCCGCCATGTACGGGCTGGCCTCGGTCTGCATGTTCCTGATGCCGAAAACCACGCAGAAATTCAGCGAAGGCGCCAACGCCCTGGCGGACATAGTGGACGGGATAAAGTATATCCGGCGCGAAAAGACGATGCTCCTGGTGCTGGTGGCGACTCTCTTCGTGATGATATGCGGCATTCCCTTCCTGCAACTCATGCCCATGATTACCGAGGATATCCTGAAAGTGGGCGCCAGCGGCATGGGGATACTTTTAAGCGTTTCCGGAATCGGCGCGATAACCGGCTCCATCATCCTGGCCACCGCGCCGAGTCGGAAAAGGGGCACCATCATGCTCATCAGCGGCGTTGTCATGGGGCTGGCGCTGGCGGGCTTCGCCTTTTCGAAATGGTGGCTCGTATCTATCTTCGTGGTGATATTCATCGGGCTGGGGCAGACGGGGCACCGGACCACCGGCAACGCCCTGGCGCAGAACTACACCCCGCCGGAATACCGCGGGCGTGTGATGAGCTTTATGATGATGGGTCTGGGTTTTTCCAGTCTGGGAACGTTCTTCGCGGGCATACTGGCCGAGGCCATCGGGATACAGTGGTCAATCGGCGGGCTGGCCTTGCTGCTCGTGGGCGCGTCCGCGGCGCTGCTCGTGTTCACCCCGCGACTGCGGAGGATGGAGTAAGTGGGGAGGCGAAAATCCCCCTTTAATCCCCCCTTCGGCAGGCTCAGTGCAGGCTCTTTTTCAAAGGGGGAAACTGGTGGGGGAAACTACGGGGTAAGCCGCGGATGGTGCGAGGGCGGCAGGGTGGGAATAGATATCAAACGAGGGGGGTGGGGGGCTGGATTCCAGCCTACGCTGGAATGACAACGCAGAAAAGACTGAAATGGCGATAAATAGAGATTGCCACGTCAATACGTTCCTCGCAATGACAAGGGGAGTGGGGGTGAGGTAGAAAACAGCGGACTAAGCGGTAGATGGTACGAGGGCGGCATGGGTGGGAGAAGATATCTAAAAAAAGGCAGTCTCTTGAATGTTTGCCCGCTAACAGTCCTTATGTTATCATTATCTTGTTTTAATATTAACCGGTGAGGTGGAGCTGATTTGAAAGAAGACATAGAAAAATTGGCCAGGCTAGAAGCCGAACTGAAGGATGGGGGTGGTGAAGCAAGCGTACAGAAGCAGCACGACTCCGGCAAACTGACAGCCCGGGAGAGACTTGACATTTTCTTCGATGAGGGGACTTTCCAGGAGATGGACCTGCTCGTCCAGCACCGTTCCACGAACTTCGGTATGGACAAGGTATCCATACCCGCCGACGGCGTGGTAACGGGCTACGGCAAAGTAAACGGACGCACGGTCTGCGCCTACGCCCAGGACTTTACCGCACGGGGCGGCACCCTCGGTGAGATGCACGCCAGGAAGATATGCCGCGTCATGGACCTAGCCATGAAGATGAAGGTGCCGATGGTGGGATTCATCGATAGCGGGGGGGCGAGGATACAGGAGGGCATCAACGCCCTCGACGGCTACGGCAACATCTTCTTCCGCAACTCCTGCGCCTCCGGGGTCATCCCGCAGATATCGGCTATCATGGGGCCGGCGGCAGGGGGCGCCGTTTATTCGCCGGCGATGACCGACTTCGTTTTCATGGTGAAGAAGACCAGCTATATGTTTATCACCGGGCCGGGGGTGGTAAAAAGTGTCACGGGGGAGGAAATAGGCAACGAGGAGCTGGGTGGGGCGCTGACGCACAGCACCAAAAGCGGCGTCACGCAGTTCGCCTGTGATAACGACGAGCAGGCAATCGAGGAAATTAAAAAACTCCTCAGCTATTTGCCGCTGAATAACGAAGAAAAACCACCTTATACCAAGACTAAAGATTCACCCGACCGCGCCGAGGCGGCCCTGAACGACATCCTGCCGGAGAACGCGAACAAGGGCTACAACATGAAGGAAGTCATCAAGGCCATCGTCGACGACGGGGAGTTCCTGGAGCCATCCCGGCAGTACGCGCAGAACATGATTACGGCCTTCGCCAGAATGAATGGGCATGTCATCGGCATCATCGCCAACCAGCCCAATTATCTGGCCGGCTGCCTCGATATCAACGCCTCGGACAAGGCCACCCGGTTCATTCGCTTCTGCGATGCCTTCAATATATCGCTGCTGACCATCGCCGACGTACCGGGCTTTTTACCCGGCAGCCACCAGGAGTGGGGAGGTATTATCCGGCACGGCGCCAAGCTCCTCTGGTGCTACGCCGAGGCTACCGTGCCCAAGATAACGCTGATTACCCGCAAGGCCTATGGAGGGGCCTACATCGCCATGTGCAGTCAGGGGCTGGGGGCGGACTATACCCTGGCCTGGCCGCAGGCGGAAATCGCCGTGATGGGGGCGGAAGCGGCGGCGGATATTATATTCAGCAAGGACATCAAAGCCGCGGAAGACCCCGAAGCTATGAAGCAGGAAAAGGTAAACGAGTACCGCGAGCTGCTCTATAATCCTTACGTGGCGGCGCGGATGGGGTATATCAACGCGGTGATTCAGCCGGGTGAAACACGCATAAAAATTATCGCGGCGCTGGAAGCGTTACAGAACAAGAAGGAGACCCGCCCGTACAAGAAGCACGGCAATATCCCGATGTAGCGACGAGTAACTATGGGCTAAGCCGCTGATGATGCGAGGGGGGTATGGGTGGGAATAGATAACAACCGAGGGGAGGTGGGGGCTGGATTCCCGTTTTCACGGGAATGACGTTCTTAAAGGGTATTTAGATAATGGGCAAGACACTAGCCGAAAAAATATTGAGCGAAAAGTCCGGCAACGATGCCAAAGCCGGCGATATCGTTATCGCGAAAGTGGATTTGGCTTTCGTGCAGGACACCACGGGACCGCTGACAGTACGCACATTCCAGTCGAGCAGCATGACCAAGCTGGCCAATCCGAAGAGAACGGTATTGTTCATCGACCACGCGGTGCCGAGTCCCAACGCCAACCTCTCCAACGACCATATCCTGCTGCGGAACTTCTCGCGGGATAGCGGCTGCATCCTCTCGGAAGCCGGCGACGGCGTCTGCCACCAGATAGTCGCCGAAGCCTACGCGCGGCCGGGCGACGTGGTGGTGGGCGCGGACTCGCACACGGTAACAGCGGGGGGACTCGGGGCTTTCGCCACCGGCATGGGCTCGTCCGACGTGGCGGTGGCCTTCGGGCTGGGTAAAACCTGGTTCCGCGTCCCGGAGACTTTCAAAATTGAAGTTTCAGGAGATTTACAAAAGGGGGTCAGCGCCAAAGACCTTATACTGCACTTAATCGGCAAGATAGGCGCGGACGGCGCCACTTACAAAGCGCTGGAGTTCCACGGTTATACTATAAAAAAGATGAGCATGAGCGGTCGCTTCACCATCGCCAATATGGTAGTGGAGGCGGGGGCCAAGGTGGGGCTATTCGCCTCGGACGAGACGACGCGCGCGTATCTCAAGGGGGAGGGGCGGGGCAAAGACTACAGACCGCTGGCGGCCGATGCCGACGCCACCTATGAAAAGACGATTAAAATAAACGCAGCCGAACTTGAGCCGACCGTATCAAAACCACACACGGTGGACAACACGGCTTTAGCCAGGGAGCTACTAGGCACGAAAATACAGCAGGTGGTTATCGGCACGTGCACCAACGGTCGTCTGGAAGATTTAGTCGCCGCCGCGAATATTTTAAAAGGAAAGAAAATAGCCCCATCGTTGAGGTTAATCATCGCCCCGGCCTCGCGTCGGGTGCTGCTGGACGCTATAGAGTCGGGGTATATCAGGGACTTCGTCGAGTCGGGAGCCATTATTTTACCGCCCGGCTGCGGGCCCTGTCTCGGCCTGCACCAGGGGGCGCTCGGGGACGGGGAGTCGTGCCTGTCCACGGCCAACCGCAATTTCGAAGGGCGCATGGGCAATCCGAAAGGCTTGATTTACCTCGGCAGTCCAGCCACGGCGGCGGCCTCGGCGCTGACCGGAGAGATTACCGACCCCCGGGGGGTGACGTAAGTGCTCAAAGGCAAGGGCCACAAGTTCGGGGACAGCATTTCCACCGACCACATCATACCGGGTCGGTACGCCCACCTCCGCAGCAACCTGCCGGAGCTGGCCAAGCACGTGTTAGAGGACGCCGACCCGAATTTCTCGGCTAAAGTGAAACACGGCGACTTCGTGGTGGGGGGGAATAACTTCGGGCTGGGGTCGAGTCGTGAGCACGCGCCCCTCGTCATCAAGATGGCGGGAGTCAGCGCCATACTGGCGAAGAGCGTGGCGAGAATATTCTTCAGGAACGCCATCAACCTGGGACTGCCGGTGCTGATATGCGACACCGATAAGATTAGCGACGGCGACGAGCTTGAAGTGGATTTAGCGGCGGGGAAAGTCAAAAATTTAACCAACGGCAGTACGCTGACCTTCGGGAAGATTCCCGGCGTCATGCTGAAAATCCTCAACGAGGGCGGGCTGATACCGTATATCCAGAAACACGGGGATTTTAAGTTATAAATGCTAAGCCCTAAATAATAAACTGTAAAGAGACGAGATGCTTCGCTACGCTCAGGATGACAGGTGCGGGGCTGGGTGGAAAACTACGGGCTTAGCCGAGGATGTAACGGGGCGGCCCGGGTGGGAAAAGATAACAACCGAGGGGGATAAGGCGGGGCAATACAGATTGCCACGTCGCTGCGCTCCTCGCAATGACATAGAGAGAGGACAAAATAATTGGCATATAACATCACGCTGATACCCGGCGATGGGGTAGGGCCGGAAATTACCGGGGCCACCAGACGGGTCTTGGAAGCGACAGGCGTAGAGTTCGACTGGGAGTTGGTCTATGCCGGCGCCGAGGTCATCGAGAAATACGGCACGCCCCTGCCCGACTACGTGCTGGAATCGATACGGAAAAACAGGGTCGCCCTCAAAGGCCCGGTAACGACGCCGGTGGGCACGGGCTTCCGCAGTGTCAACGTCGCCATGAGAAAGGCTTTAGACCTCTATGCCTGCCTGCGTCCCTGCAAGACCTATCCCGGTGCCCCCACTCCCTTCAACGATGTCGATATAGTCATCGTCAGGGAGAATACGGAAGACCTCTATGCGGGGGTGGAGTTCGAGAAGGGGACGGCAGCAGCCAAAGACCTGATAGACTTTATCAATAACAGACTAGGCGAGGTCATTAAAGACGATTCCGGCCTGAGCATCAAGATGATTACGGAATCGGCCAGCCGGCGTATTATCACCTACGCCTTCGAGCACGCCCGCAGGTATGGACGCAGGAAGGTAACGGCCACGCAAAAAGCCAACATCATGAAGTTCTCCGACGGCCTGTTCCTCTCGGTGGCGCGGGAGGTGGCTGCGAAATACCCGGACATCGAGTTCCAGGAGGCGCTTATCGATAATCTCTGCATGCAGCTGGTACGCAGGCCGCAGGAGTATGATGTAATCGTCGCTCCCAACCTCTACGGCGATATCATCTCTGACCTCTGCGCCGGACTGGTGGGCGGGCTTGGATTGGCCCCCGGAGCCAACATCGGCGACGAGATGGCCCTGTTCGAGCCGACGCACGGCAGCGCCCCCAAATACACCGGGCAGAACCGGGTCAACCCGATGTCCATGATGCTCTCCGGTGTGATGATGCTGCGGCACCTCGGCGAGGCTAATGCCGCCGACCGACTGGAAAGCGCTATCGTGGCGGTCATCGCCGAAGGTAAAAGCGTCACCTACGATATGAAACCGACCCGTGATGACCCTTCAGCCGTGGGCACGTCACAGGTGGCGGATGCGGTCATAGAAAAGCTCGAATAAGCCGTTTGACATTAGAGAAGCTAACTACTAGAATTGTGAATGCTGAAACATTGGAAGGGCGATAATGGATAAGAAAGAAATGTACGAATTTATCACGGCCAACCCCATTGGCTACATGGCCACCGTGGAAGTCAACAAGCCGCACGTCCGCGGCATGGGAACGCATAAGGCGGACGAGAACGGCATCATTTACTTTACCAACCGCACCAAGAAAGTTGCCAAACAGCTAATCGCCAACCCGGAAACGGAAGTCTGCTACTTCGCCAACGGCACCCAGCTAAGGGTCAGCGGCCGGGCGGAAGAGGTGAAAGATAACGCCCTCAAGCAGGAAATCGTCGATAAATACCCGTTTTTGAAACCGAATATTGAAAAACACGGCTTGGACTATATGGCTGTTTTCAGGCTGAAGCCTGTAGAGGCCTCCACCTGGTCCATGCAGAACATGACGGGTGATACCACCCCGGTTGATTTATAAAAAGGAGTTCCATCGTGGATAAAAAAGAAATACTGGAATTCATAACCAAGAACCCAATCGCATATTTGGCCACCGTTGAAGGTAACAAACCGCACGTACGCGCTTTAGGGACGTACCGGGCGGACGAAAACGGCATCATATTTTCTGTGCAGTCGGACAAAGACGTTTATAAGCAGTTGACTATTAACCCTGAAACCGAAATCTGTTATTATGCCGACGGAGTCATGGTCAGGGTCAGCGGCCAGATGCAGCCGGTGGCCGATATGGAGCTTAAAAAGGAAGTCGCGGAAAAGCGTCCCTTTTTAAAGCCGGGTGTAGAGCAAAATGGCTGGGACTACGTCGGGGTATTTAAAGTGATTAACGCTAAGGCTACTGTCCTCGATATGAAAAACCCGGCCCCCAAGACCTGGATGGATTTATAAGGCAGGTTAAATGAGCTCCGAAGAGAGCAATACCGACTGTATTTTCTGTAAAATCTCCAGCGGGGAGATACCGTCCCAAATACTCTACCAGGATGAGGATGTCGTCGTGTTCCCTGATGTCAGGCCGCTGACACCCGTGCACCTGCTCGTTATACCCAGGAAGCATATTACCTCCCTGGCAGAGATGGCTGGTGATGAAACACCCATTATCGGGAAGATGGTAAAGGTAGCCAACCAGGTGGCCAGGGAGCAGGGTATTTCAGAAAGCGGCTACCGGCTCACAATCAATAGCGGGGCGGACGCGGGGCAGGTAGTATTCCACCTCCACATGCACCTCATGGGGGGACGGCATTTAGACTGGAAGCATTAGGGTTGCATTACCTTTTACTTGCCTCACCCCCGGTGGCTCTCTCCTGTAACACTTCATCAGGAGAGGGGTATTTAGTTGGCCTGTATTATTCGCTTAAAACGCCAGGTCCGGTTTCCAGATTTCCCAAACATGGCCCGCCCGTGTTAGCGTTTCCGTCTCCGGCGGCAGGGTCGGCTTGCCCGGCTGCCACCCGGAAGGCATCAGTTCCAGGGTCTTCTGGTGGTGCTGGAAAGCCCTCAACTGGCGCAGCACCTCGGCCACGTTACGCCCCACCGGCGGAGTCAGGACCTCCATGGCCTGGATGATGCCATCAGGGTCGATAAGAAAGCGCCCGCGCACGTCTAGTCCCTTCTCATCATCGTAAACCCCGTACAGCGTGCCTATCTTGCCTCCGGGGTCGGACGCCATGGGATACGGAATTCCGCCCTCCACCATTTTGGAAAGCTCCACTTCCTGCCATACCTTATGTGAGAAATTACTATCCACGCTGATGGCTATTACGTTGACTCCCAGTTCCTGGAACTCGGGGTATTTAACGGCAACTGCCGCTAGTTCCGTAGGTCAGACGCAGGTGAAATCAGCCGGGTAAAAACAAAGCATTACCCACTTACCTTTAAAATCGGCAAGGGTAATTTCTTTAGCGGTGCCCTCGTGAAACGCTTTGGCGGTAAAATCAGGCGCCTCTCTGCCTACCTGTACGTCCATTTTCATTACCTCCCTGTAATTATCTCAGGGTATAATTGTATCACTCTGATATTTTGAAATCAATAATACACCTCTTATCGCGGAACGTGAAAAAACACCCCTCCTGTGCTATCGTAGTGGAGAAGATAACATCAAACGCAAGGAGACTCTGATATGATTAAGCTCATCACCCTTGTTAAAAGAAAACAGGGCATCAGCCGGCCGGATTTCTATAAATACTGGAAGGAAACGCACGGGCCCCTCGTCGCTCCCCATATTCCCCACATGAGAAAATACGTCCAGAACCACTTCATCGATGTGCCCGGCTTTGAGTACGAAGGCGACGGCATTATCGAGGTTTGGTATGACGATGTTCAATCTATGCAGGATTCGCTGGCTTTCAATGCGAACCCGGAAGCAAAGAAGCTCGGTCTGGGGGAAGACTGGGCTAAAATCGCGGATATGGGCAGGCCGAAGATGTGGGTAGCGGAAGAGCACGTCATCAAAGACGAGACTGTTTAGTCGTAAACGGCGCTTCTTGCACCTCACGTAGCTTTGCAGTAAAATAGGGTCAGTTACGCCTGAAAGAGAGATGATGATTAATCTTCCCGTGCTGGTCTTGAACCAGAGCTACGAGCCGATGACGGTATGCCGTGCCCGCCGGGCAGTCGTACTCGTCTATCAGGGCAAGGCGGAGATGCTCGAGGACGGACTCGGCTATATTCATACCATCGATAAAACCGTCCCGCTGCCTTCGGTCATACGTCTTTCCCGGTTAATCAAGCGGCCCCGCCGAAAAAGAAAGATGACCCGCTACGAGATATTCAGTCGCGACCGTTATACCTGCCAGTACTGCGGCGAGCAGAGCCGGCACCTCACGCTGGACCACGTCGTACCGCGCTATCGCGGCGGGCAGCATACCTGGGAAAACGTCGTCAGCGCCTGTGTTGCCTGTAATCGCAAGAAAGCTGGCCGTACTCCCGTTGAAGCCAATATGAAGCTGATTCGCCCCCCTAACCCCCCCACCGGTGGCCCCTTTTACATTGTCCCTTATCAATACCTGAGAAATCGGGACGATTGGCGTAAGTACCTGTATCAGTAAGAAACGTCGGCAAGGGGCAGTTCTACCGTAGCTTCGCTATCCAGTTCAATCATCACCGTTTCCTTCAGCGGATTATTCCCCACCACCGTAGCCTCACCCATGCGCGTGGATACCCGCTGTCCTACCTTGGGCATTTTTTCCTTCATCAGGCGGTACTGCTCTCCCTCGTAGGACAGACAGCACATCAGGCGGCCGCACGCCCCGGAGATTTTCATCGGATTGAGCGGCAGGTCCTGCTCCTTGGCCATCTTGATGGAGACCGGGGTAAATTCGGTCAGAAAGCTCGTGCAGCACAGGGGGCGACCGCACCGCCCGAAGCTCCCCAGTAATTTGGCTTCGTCACGACTGCCCACCTGGCGTAATTCTACTCTGACCTTGAATTTTCCGGTCAGCCGCCGCACCAGTTCCCGGAAGTCTACCCTCTCTTCGGCGCTGAACAGAAACATCAGTCGGCTGCCGTCGAGATTGTATTCGGCGGAAAGCAGCTTCATGGGTAGCCCGAGTTCGCCAATCATCTTGCCGCACTCGCTCAGAACTTCCTCCGCCTTGGCTTCGAACTCCTCTGCGTTAGCGATGTCCTCCGGTTCTGCCTTGCGTATCACCGGGCTGAGATTATCCTCCGTCTCGCTGGCCAGTACCTTCCCGGGGGCGATAGCCACGTATCCCAGTTCCATGCCACGGCTTGTCTTCACGACGACTTTATCGCCGGGTTCCAGCGCGATATCTCCGGCGTCGAAGTAATAGACCTTGCCGGCTCTCTTAAAGCGTATTCCAACAGTATTAGCCATATTTCACGGAAAACCGTTTGTTTGGATTTTCCCCTCCACCTCCTTCCTTTATCGGCATATCGAGCATCATTACCTCCAGCGCCAGCCGCGTATTGACGTTCTGCCTTAGCTGTTGCGCGGCCGCCCCGATGCTCTCGATGAATTCTTTTATCTGGCTCAGCCGGTAACCATCGGCCGTTTCACTGAGTTCATCCTTGCGGTCTATATTGGTTATCATATCATGACAGCCCAGTTTAACCAACATCAGGTCGCGCCAGTAATCGAGCCACAGGTCGAGTATCTCATAGACTGCACTCCTGCTCTGGCTGAAACGGGAGGCGAGCCTGGCCACATAGTCGAAACGCTCTTCGTAGTCGGCCTTAATAGTATCCACCATGCTGTTTAATTCCTGGTCGCGATGTTGCAGCAGTCTATCGTCTCCGTTGGCCGTAATCGCCCACCCCGGGCAACCGTGAGAAAGCCCGGCGAAAAGCCTGGCGCGCGCCGGTTCGATGCCGAGTTGCTCCACCAGCGCCGATGCCGCCTCGTTTATCGATAGCGGCGGAAGCTCCAGGCGCTGGCAGCGGGAGACCACCGTGTCCGGCAGCAACCTGTCGTTTACCGTCAGCAGTATGAAGGTCACCCTCTCGGGAGGCTCTTCCAGGGTCTTTAACAAACGATTGGCCGCATCCAGGGAAAGAAGTTCTGCCATTTCTATGATGAAAACCTTGCGGAGGCCTTCGAAAGGCGGCAGGTTGGCCGAGTGCTGTATTTCTTTTATTTGCTCGATATGAATCAGCTTGGCTTCCGCCGCATCCTCGTTCCTGGTCAGGCCGATAATCTGGACATCGGCATGACCGCCGGCGTCGATTTTCCGGCAGGAAGTGCATTCGAGGCAGGGACGCTCGGTGGCTTCACAGTTGAGCGCCTGCGCCAGATTTTTAGCCAGGGTCATCTTGCCGATGTGCTCCGGCCCGACAAACAGGTAAGCGTGGGCCAGCTTTCCTGACTCCAGACTATGTTGCAACAGAGAGACCGCGTAGGTCTGTCCGATTACCTGCCACATTAAGAGTATCCTCGTTATATAAGGTCGTTCCGCGTAAGGTCCTGAAGCGTTTCCCGGCGCCGGACCAGGCGGGCTTTCCCATCCCGCACGAAGATTATCGCCGGGCGGAAAGATGCATTATAGTTGCTCTGCAACGGTACGCAGTAAGCGCCGCTGCCCGCTACCGCCAGAATATCGCCCGCTTTGAGTTCCGGCAGCTTTATTTCTTTAATCAAAATATCCCCTGCTTCACAGTACTTGCCGGTTATAGTGACTGTGTCGGTATCTTTATCCGTAGGGCGGTTGGCTATCAATGCTTCCTGTACGGCTTGGTACATCGGCTGGCGGATGTTGTCCCCCATCCCTCCGTCCACCGAGACATAAGTCCGGATGCCGGGGATGTTCTTGATTACGCCGACCGTATAAAGTGCTACACCGGCCTGCGCCACGATTTTTCTGCCTGGCTCAATCATCAGCCTTGGCGCTTCGAGTTTAAGCTCGCGGCAGCGGCCCGTAAACCTTTTAATGATTTCCTCGGCGAAGGCCGATATGGGTGGCGGCGTCGCCTCTGTCATGTACTGTGCACCGAATCCCCCGCCGATGCTTATCAGCCTGGTCTGGAAGCCGTATTTTTGCTTGACGGCGGCGGCATATTCCAAAACCATGTCCAGCGACGTTAAATAAGGTTCGTACTCGAATATGCCGGAGCCGATGTGAAAGTGCAGTCCGTCCACGTCGAGGTTCTTCGCTGCTAAAGCTATTTCGACTGCTTCGTCCCAGGTGGCACGGGTCAGCCCGAACTTGGAGTCCGCGACACCGGTCTTATTGTATTGGTGAGTATGCGGGTCGATGCCGGGATTAAGGCGCAGCAGGATATTAACCTTCTTCTTACCGGCTATTTTGATTAGCATCTCAAGCTCCGGCAGGTTGTCCACCACGATATGCCCGATTCCGGCCTGCACCGCCATCTCCAGCTCCTCGGCGGACTTATTATTACAGGGGAAGTGTATTCTTTTTGCCGGGAAACCCGCCGCGCGCGCGAAAGCCAGCTCCCCCCCTGAGACCACGTCCAGGTCAAGCCCCTCCTCTTCAACAAGTCTAATCATGGCTTTAGCGATAAAAGCCTTCGGCGAATAGCTGACGGTAGTGTTGGCATAACGCTTGCCGAACTCCGTCTTGAACTCCCGGCACCGACTGCGCAGATCCATCTCATCGAAGACGTATAAAGGCGTGCCGAACTCTCCGGCCAGCGCCACGCTGTCGCACCCGCCGATTACCAGGTGGTCTTTCTGGTTGACCTCGGCCGTCTGCGGGAACACCACCAGCCTCGGAATACCCTGCCCGTTGGTCATATCTACCTCTCACCATAATGTTATCAGCGCCTGTCCTTGAAGTCAATGTAAATTTATCCTGTTTCATCGGTTTTCTTGCCTGAAATAGCTTGGCGTTGTAAAATTAAGTAAGCACCCTCCGGAGAGCTCGATTCTTTTTTGGATGATGTCTTCCCGCCGTTTTCGATTTTGTATGAAGTATGGGATTGAATGAGTGAAAAAAAATCTGGATGAGTACCGCGACGACAATCTGAGGATGGCCGGGCCGGCGGCGGACGGGGGAGGCATTGCGGGGTACGGCCGGAGGGTCTTCAGTTCCTTTAGAAACCCGGTGTACCGCCTCTACTACTACTCCCTGATAGGCCACTGGGCCCCTATGCAGATGCAGATGGTAACCCGAACCCTGCTTATTTACCGCATCACCGGTTCCGGGTCCATCCTGGGCCTGATGGCTCTGGCTGGGGCTATCCCCATGCTTCTCCTCTCACTCTACGGCGGCGCCCTGGCCGATAGGGTAGAGAAGAGGAAGATACTGATTTATAGTCAGGCGGCCTCGGCCCTGGTTTCGGTCGGGGTCGCTGTCGCCCTATCCATGAATTACCTGAGTCAGGACGTGCCCGGCTCCTGGTGGATTCTGATGGTTTCCAGCGTGCTTCAGGGCATCATCATGGGTATCATGATGCCTTCCCGCGCCTCCATGGTCCCCGAAATCGTCAGCCCGGAAGACCTCATGAATGCGATATCCCTGAATAACATGGGAATGAATGTTTTCCGCATTGTATCCCCGGCGGCCACGGGATTTATTATTGCTGCCTGGGACTTTGATGCCGTCTATTATGTTATGACGGCTCTGTATATATTTTCCGTTTTTTTCCTGTTCAGGATACCGCCCACCCGCCCGGTAGTCCGTCAGGGGAGCAGCACCGTAACGGAGGTATTGCAGGGATTCCATTACATGCGTGGCGATATGATAGTCCTGCTTGTCCTCCTGTTCACCCTCGGTTGTACCATACTGGGTATGCCTTTTAACATGTTATTACCCATGTTTACCGAGGATATATTGAAGGTCGGGGAAGTCGGTCTCGGGATACTGATGGCCGTCTCGGGAATAGGTGCCATCGTGGTATCATTCGTCCTCGCTACTCTTTCCAATAAAAAACGTGGCATTCTGATGCTGTTCAGTGGCCTTATTTTAAGCCTGGCGCTGACGGCCTTCTCCTTTTCTACCAGCTGGCCCCTCTCTTTAACACTGGTTATTTTCATCGGATTGGGGCAAACGGGCCAGACGGCCATCGGCTTTACCCTGATTCAGTATTACGTCGACCCAACATACCGGGGACGTGTCATGAGCTTTATGATGCTGGGTTTCGGCCTGTCGAGCCTGGGGGTGGTCTTCGGCGGGGTAATGGCGGATTTCATGGGGATAGAGTGGTCTATCGGCGGACTGGCTATAGCTCTGGGCGTGCTGAGTGTGGCCATGATTGCTTTTTCTTCACGCCTGAGGAAGCTGGACTAGGTTGCCCGCATTGACACCGTAGGTTTAAAACCGTAGAATATTTTATCCTTATTACTTGCTGGAGGACAGAACATTGTATAAGAAAGTTACCCTGGATAACGGACTTCGACTTGTCACCGCCGCTATGCCCCATACGCGGTCGGTGTCCATCAGCTTCTTCGTCGGCGCCGGTTCTAGGTACGAGAGGGATGAACAGGCCGGTATTTCACACTTTATCGAGCATGTTTGTTTTAAAGGCACGAAAAAACGCCCGACTTCCGCAGAAATCTGCACGGTTATCGAGGGAGTGGGGGGGTTGCTCAATGCCGGCACCGATAAAGAGATGACCGTCTACTGGTGCAAGGTGGCGCAGCCCCACTTTGCCAGCGCCCTGGATGTGCTCGTGGATATCATCACCGAATCCACATTCGATTCCAGGGAAATCGAAAAGGAACGCCAGGTTATCATCGAAGAGATTAACATGTCTCTGGATTCCCCGCCGCAGCGCGTCTCCATGCTCATTGACGAGTTGATGTGGCCCGGCCATGCCCTGGGCCGCGATATCGGCGGCAGCAAAGAGTCGGTGGCGGCTATCACCAGGGATATGATGCTCGATTATCTTTCGAAGCAGTACCAGCCCGGTAATACGGTGCTGTCTATTGCCGGCGATATAGACCATCTGGAAGTGGCCGGTGCCGTCAGCCGGGCCGTCGCCGGGTGGAACGGACGCCAGACTTCCCTCGAATACGAGCCTTACCGTGAGAAGACCGGGCGGCGAGTGCTCGTTGAAAAACGAGATACCGAGCAAACTCAGTTATGCCTGGCCCTGCCGGGCCTTTCGCTCACCCACCCCGAACGTTTTAAGCTCGACCTGCTCAATGTCGTTCTCGGCGAGGGTATGAGCAGTCGCCTTTTCACGGAGATTCGCGACAAGCTGGGTCTGGCTTACAGTATCCATAGCTATGCCGAGCATTTCCTCGATACCGGCGCTATCATTGTCTCCGCCGGAGTGGACAATAAAAATTTACGGGTGGCTGTCAGGGCTATCCTCGAGGAGCTGGCCCGGATGAAAGAGGTTGTCCCGGAGGCGGAGTTATCCAAGGCTAAGGAGTTATCCAAGGGGCGTCTCTTGCTGCGCATGGAGGACGGCCGCAGCGTGTCCGGCTGGATGGGCGGTCAGGAGCTTTTATTAGGAAATATTCTCACCGTAGACGAGGTAGTTGCCATCGTTGATGCCATCACGGCTGAAGAACTCCAGAAGCTGGCCGGAGAACTGCTGGTGGGTGAAAAATTACGCCTGGCGGTAGTGGGGCCAGCCAATCCGGACGACCCTCTCGAAGAACTGCTGAAGCTTTAACACGGTATCAATCGTTTGCTTTCTATTACTTAAGAATACGTCATTGCGAGGAGTCGCCGACGACGAAGCAATACCCTGTTGACAACCCCGCAATATTTTCGCCTTATCACGTGATACCCCAGCCCCAAAAGAAGCGGAGCGTCTAAGAGAGGCGGAGCCTCTCTTAAAAAATATTACTCCCTTCCCTTCATAAATCCTCAAGGGGAGGGGGTCAGGGGGATAGGTGCGCCTTCCACCTCACTTCCAACCAGAACCAACCGCCGTAACCACCTCGCTTACCATAACTTTAAAACCAATTCAAAGCTACTTCCCCCTATCCATCCTCGAATTGTTGCCCCTTAAAAAACCCCTCCTTGGAAAAATGAAAAGGCCGCAGTTTTATCACTGCGGCCCCATCCATATTTCAATTGTATTATATGATTGTGGTCATACTACATCATGCCGCCCATGCCACCCATGCCGTCCATTCCGGCGGGCATACCACCGCCTCCCTTCTCCTTCTCAGGAATATCGGACACGAGCGATTCGGTTACCAGTACCATAACGGCGATACTGGCAGCGTTCTCCAGTCCGGTACGGACCACCTTGGTCGGGTCGATAATGCCCTTTTTAACCATGTCACCGAACTCGTCGCTCTCGGCATCGTAGCCGACGCCTTTCGGGCTCTTTTTCACGGTATCGATGATTACCGAGCCGTCCTTGCCGGCGTTAGAAGCAATCCAGCGCAGCGGCTCGTTGACCGCCTGGCGCACAACGTCAATGCCGGTGGCTTCATCTCCGGTTAATTTTAACTTATCCAGGACCGGGAGAGCATTGAGCAGTCCGACACCGCCGCCGGGCAGGATTCCTTCCTCGACGGCAGCCCTTGTCGCCGACAGCGCGTCCTCAACACGGTGCTTCTTTTCTTTAAGCTCAACCTCGGTGGAGGCGCCCACTTTAATAACGGCCACGCCGCCTACCAGCTTGGCCTGTCTCTCCTGCAATTTCTCGCGGTCGAAGTCGGAGGTGGTCTCTTCAATCTGGGCTTTAATCTGCTTGATTCGGCCTTTGATTTCCTCCTCGGAGCCTTTGCCTTCGACGATAGTGGTGTTGTCTTTGTCGGAGGTTACGCGGCGGGCCCTGCCCAGGTCTTCTACGGTGACGGAATCAAGTTTCCTTCCTACTTCTTCGGAAATGACCTTGCCGCCGGTGAGAATGGCCATGTCTTCGAGCATCGCCTTGCGGCGGTCGCCGAAGCCGGGAGCCTTGACGGCCAGGACGTTGAGAGTGCCACGTAACTTGTTAACCACGAGTGTAGCCAGAGCTTCGCCATCGATATCCTCGGATACGATAAGCAGATTTTTAGAAACCTGAAGTATTTTCTCCAGCGCCGGCAGGAGGTCGGAAACCGCAGAAATTTTCTTATCGGTAATCAGGATATAAGGGTCTTCAATTTCCGTCTCCATACGCTCGGCATTGGTAACGAAATAGGGGCTGATGTAGCCGCGGTCGAACTGCATGCCCTCGACATACTCTACTTCATACTGGGTGCCCTTGGACTCCTCAACGGTGATGACACCGTCTTTACCTACTTTCTCCATAACCTCGGCGAGTAAATTGCCGATTTCCGGGTCTTTGGCGGTAATGGTGCCGACCTGGGCAATCTGCTCCTTGTCTTTGACCTCTGTTGAAGCCTTTTTCAGCTCCTCGACGATAGCCGCGGTGGCTTTCTGGATACCTCTCTTCAAGGCCATGGCATCGGCGCCCGCGGCTATGTTCTTGAAACCTCCGGAGATAATAGCGTGCGCCAGGAGTGTTGAGGTGGTCGTGCCGTCGCCGCAAGCGTCGTTGGTTTTGCTGGCGGCCTCTTTGACCAGCTGGACGCCCATATTCTCGAAGGGGTCGGGAAGCTCGATGTCCTTGGCAATAGTGACTCCGTCATCAATTACCGAGGGTGCCCCCCACTTTTTATCCAGCGCCACGCAGTGCCCCTTGGGTCCCAGGGTGACTTTCACCGCATCCGCTAAAGCATCGATTCCCTTTTTCAGGGCATGTCTTACTTCCTCACCGAAAATAATTTGTTTTGCCATATTCTTCCTCCTTAGCTTCCCTTGTTATTTGGACTTCTTTGCCAGAATATCACTCTCGCGAAGTATAATCAGCTCTTCATCGTCAACCTTGATTTCCGTGCCGCCGTATTTGGAATAAATTACCACGTCACCGACTTTCAGGTCCAGCGGTATCAGTTTACCCTCGTCGGACATTTTACCCGGTCCCACGGCCAGGACCTTTCCCTCCTGAGGTTTTTCCTTGGCTGTATCCGGTATATATATCCCGGACTTCGTCTTCTCTTCCTTTTCGGTGGGTTTAACCAGAACTCGGTCAGCCAGCGGCTGCAATTTAGCTGCCATACCATTCCTCCTTTCTCTTTTGAAAATCCATATCCCGTTACACTCGATTAGCACTCTCAGGGCGAGAGTGCTAACATCTACATAATACCGCAGATAGGGATTCATCGCAACCCAGACTAAGACAGTATATAGGTATTTACAGCAACTGACATTCATATTACTCATCAATACGCGATAAATCTCTTTAAAATAAACCTGAAACACCACTTTTAGGTAAAAGCTATCCTTGTATTGGCTTTACCCCAATGGTCTGTTTTCCCCATTGTTATGTATGGGTGGCTGAACTATAGGTTAAGCCGGGAATGATACAGGGGTGGCATGGGTTAAAAAAGGATAACAACGAGGGGTGTGGTGGGGTGAAATTTATAAAATGAATTAGAGCTATTTTTGACGATTTGCACTGCATCGTGTAAAATCTGGGCATGAGTGAACGTTCGGGGATGAAATGGATACAATGGGATAACCAGCGAATCCAGGCATTACGCCGTTATTTGGGCTTAACCCAGCGTGAGTTATCGGATAAACTGGGAACGCGTCAGCAGACCATCAGCGAATGGGAAACGGGTATGTACCGACCACGCGGTGCCTCGGCGACCCTTCTCTCTATGGTTGCCGAGCAGGCTAAATTTAAGTATGAAGCCGGTAAAAGAAAAAGAAAGAAAAAGCCTTGACAGAATACACGGAAACGTGTAATATGAATTTAGTCCGGTAGCCTATGGGAGATGGGTTGTCTGCTCAAGGATAGAAATTTACTTTAGTTATTTATGATTGCAAGGTTGTCCCTTCAGGGTAATTTTTATGAGGAGTCATCGTAGTATCAGTAGTTTGAGGCCGTTTTTCAAGCCGGAAAGCGTCGCCGTTATCGGTGCTTCACATAAGCCAGGGAAGGGCGGCTATAACATTATCGAGAACCTGCTACGGCTTGGTTATCCCGGGAGAATATACCCGATAAATCCCCGGGCAAAGCAAATTCTAGGCCTGACCGCTTATCCCGGACTTAAACATATCTCCGAAATCCCCGAACTGGCGCTCATCGTGCTACCGCCTTCTATGGTGCTGGCGTCACTCGAAGAATGTATCGTCAAGGGAGTTAAAGCGGTCATTATCGAATCCGCCGGCTTCGGAGAAATGGACAGATCAGGTATAAAACTGGAAAAACGGATAGCCCGGATGGCGGAACAGGCCGGAATAAGAGTTATGGGGCCGAACAGCGTCGGCACGATAAACCCGGAAAGTCGTTTGGATACCAGCCTAGGCCGGCTGAACAAGCTGTTTTTACCGGGTGGTGATATCAGGCAAGGGCTGGTAGGGTTTCTCGGACAGACCGGCCTGTTTACCGGCGTCTTTCTGCCGTTGATTAACGGTGAAATCGGCATCAGTAAAGTAGCCTGCCTGGGCAATAAGTGCGATGTCGATGAGAGTGATATATTGGAGTATTTCGGGGAAGACCGCAGGACGAAGATTATAGCCATGTACCTGGAAAGTATCAAGGACGGCCAGCGTTTCCTTGAGTTGAGCCGACGCATCGTCAGGGAGAAACCGATAATCGTCCTGAAGTCAGCCGTTACCGAGAGTGGGGCCAGGGCATCGGCCACCCATACCGGCTCCGTGGCCGGGGAGGACCGGGTTTATGACATCGCTTTCCGGCAGGCGGGAATTATCAGGGTAAGCAGCTTCGAACAACTCTGGGATGTTGCCAGGGCTTTCGTCTATGCACCGCTGCCACAGGGGAACAGGGTGGCTATCATCAATCTGGCCGGGTCGGGTTGTGTTACCGCCGTCGACGCCTGTATCGGGAGCGGACTCAGGATTGCAGAACTGGCTCCAACCGCTAAAGCTAAGATAAAGACCGTTTACCCAGACTGGTGGCGGGTGAGGAGTCCGGTAGATGTCTGGACAGCCGTTGAGGCCAGCGGCTTTGAGGCGACCTATACCACCGTTCTCAGGGCTGTCCTGGAGGATGGCGGCGTGGATGCGGTCGTAATGATTATGGCTGCCGTCGACTGGTTGCCCGGTAAAGACGTACCGGCACTGTTCACCGGTATCCGGAAAGACTTCCCGCAAAAGCCCATCATGGCCGTCAGCCCTCTCGGGGACAGAAGCATTTACCTGAAGATGTGCCAGGGCTTTCAGGAGCTTGGAATTCCCAGTTATACCAGCGACGAAGATGCCATAGTGTCGCTGGCGGCACTGTACCGCCACCGGCAATACCTTCTTCACACTGGTTAGCCCCAATAAAAAGAGTAAAACCGGCGAATAAAGGGGTGTTTATGCCGGGTGCTTTTCCGGAGAGCCGGGTTGTTGAAATATGGCGGGACCGCGTGCTGGGCAGGACTGACCTGCTGACCGAAGACAACGAGCCGGTCAGGATAGTGTATCCGGGCAGGCTCAATGGAGACCGCGGCGCCGATTACAGGGATGCGGTTATCGCCACCAGAGGGGGGTTGTTGAGGGGCGATGTCGAAATTCACGTTAAATCCAGCCACTGGTGGGCACACCGGCACCACCATGACCCCGTCTATAATCGGGTAGTGCTGCATGTCGTTCTCTGGCATGACGTAGCCAGGGCTGTAATTCTCCAGAATGGAAAGAAGGTGCCGACTCTGACGCTGTACAGATTCATCGAGGGCCGCACCGGCGGGAACGCTGACCCTGTTAAACCTCTCCGGAATTGTCAATTGCCCTGCCGCAATACGCTCTATCGGCGGGATACGGACTTTACAGGCGGGGTTCTGGACAGTGCCGGAGAACAGCGATTTCTCTCCAGGGTAGCTGAATTCCAGGCGGAACTTAATCGATTGGATACGAGTCAGTTCCTGTACCGGGGAATACTGGGGGCTCTGGGCTATAGCAAGAATAAGTGCCAGATGTTAGAGCTAGCCGAGCGGATGCCGCTTTATAGACTGGAATCGGCGACAACTGGCATAATACCGGATGCCGAATGCCTGGCACGGTATCAAGCTATGTTGCTGGGTATGGCGGGGCTGTTGCACCCGCAGCGTACTGGAGCTTGTCGCGGGGTGAACATGGCTGGAGATTGGGTTACTAGGCTGGAAAGAATATGGGCTGACTGCTGTGAAACGGCAGCAATGTCGGAAGACGACTGGCATTTTTTTAAGGTCAGGCCGGGCAATCAGCCTGCCCGCCGCATCGTGGCGATGTGCTATCTCCTGCTTCGCTACAGGGGGGAGGGGATGTTGAAGGGGCTACTCGACAGGCTTGATGTGGTGGCGGTTGAGACAGGCTATCGTGAAATAGAGAGAGCTTTGCTGGTGGCGGATGACGGCTACCAGGTTGGATGTGCGAACTCCGGGTTGCCGGGTGGGAGGGGCTTGCCGGCCCTTCTAGGCAGGGGGCGGGTTGCCGATATCGCCGTTAACGTGTTCCTGCCATTTGCCGTCGCCTGGGGGTGGGCTAATTCATATAAGCAGCTGGCCGCTAAAGCCCTGGAAATCTATCATCAGTACCCCGTATTGGACGGAAACGCGCTGGAAAAACACATGATGAGACAGCTGGGAACCGGCCGTTACCTGGTCAACTCGGCCCGGAGGCAGCAGGGGCTGCTCCATATTTACAAGACTTTATGCTCGCAGGGTAAATGCCGTGACTGCCCGGTAGTAAGTGAGATAGGTTGACTGGCGACGGTCTAAAAGACAGATTCTTTTCAAATAACTCTATGGTAGAAAGAATAATATTACATATTTTGTCTCAATTTCATAACGACTACAGATAAGGTGATGGAAACAGTACCAATTGCTATGAAAGCAGCTTGTTGTTCCCACATATCTGTTGTAAAGCCAGAACGGGCCCACTCGATAAAGGTTGAGCCGATGTGTCCCAGCCCCGCAATAAACAGTACCCAGACACTGATTGTGGCAAGAGCTTTGAAATAAGATGGCATTTTCAAAACCTCCCTATTAATGTTCCTGGTCTTATTATACTCCTTGGTGTCAACTGTTCTTACAGGTACTCTACCACCCCGTTGAGACTGCTTATCTTGGGGCAGTCGATATCATCCCCGTAATAATCATTTCGGTCGATAAGTATTCCCTTCATGCCGGCCCCTCTGGAGCCGACGATATCGACTTGGTATTGGTCGCCGATATAAATAGCTTCAGAAGGCTGGACTCCGGCCCGCCGCAGCGCCTCCTGGAAAATTTCGGGTCGCGGCTTGCCGGCGCCCGCATCCTGCGAGGTTACTATTATTCCCAGCCAGGAGGGCAGTTTCAGCTTCGTCAGTGTTTCGGTCATATCCTGCTCTATATTGGAGATTAAGCCCAGGGTCAATCCCCTGCCTTTCAGGTCGTTAAGAAGGGGCGTCACATCGTCGAAGAGGACCAGGTCCATTCTCGATTGCATCATCGCGCCCAGCAGATTTGGAATAATCTTCGGGTCGTATTTAATGCCGGCTTCACGGAGCAGTATCTCCTGGTGCTGTGCGTACAGGGCCATTTTTTCTTCCGTCGAGCGGTCGCTCAGCGGACGCCGGGCAATCTCGTTGTAGATGAATTCATCGGCTACTACGATAGGACGTTTCAGCATCTCAGGACTGGCTTCGATGTCGAAATCTTTGAGCACTTTAACCTCGATTTCTTCCCGAGGTGGCTCGTATCTTACGAGCGTCTGGTACAGGTCGAAAAAGACTGCTTTTATCATGACAATGATTCCTTTCCACAGAATATCTATAACATTGTAGTCAAAGTTACCCTGTCTGTAAAGGGACGGTTAAGATATGCGTTAGGTTTGTTGTACGAATAATTCAAAACTGGTATAGTAGATGGGTGAATCCCCGGAATTATTTAGTTGTGTAACTATGGCTATTATTAAAACTATCAATCTAACCAAGAAGTTCAAAGACCTAGTCGCGGTGGAAGATGTCAACCTGGAGATTGAGGAGGGCGAATGCTTCGGTCTTTTGGGGCCCAACGGCGCCGGCAAAACGTCTCTCATCAGGATGATAACCGCCGTATCGCCGCCGACTAACGGTGATATCTGGGTGGACGGAAGGGAACTAAAAAAATATCCCCGCGAGGTTAAGGCTATACTGGGGGTTATCCCGCAGACAGACAACCTCGACGAGGATTTGACGGTGATACAGAACCTGCTCACCTTCGCGCGCTACTTTGCCATACCCAGGAAAGTGGCTTATCAACGCAGCGTGGAGATACTGCATTCCATGGCACTCGAAGAGAAGCGTGATAATAAGATTGATGAGCTGTCCGGGGGTATGAAGCGGCGCTTATTAATAGGCCGGGGGCTGGTTAACGCGCCGAAAATCATCATTCTGGATGAGCCGTCGATAGGCCTGGACCCCCAGGCCAGGCACATGGTCTGGCGGAAACTGAGGGAGTTGAAGAGCCAGGGGATTACCCAGCTGGTGTGCACGCAGAATATGGAGGAGGCCGCCCGCCTCTGCGATCGTGTGGCGATAATCCACCAGGGGAGAATAATAGACATCGATACTCCAAAGGCGCTGGTTACCAGATATATGAGCAGCCGGGTCTGGGAGATTGATTTGACATTGGAGGAGAGAGATTCAATAATCGGGGAACTGGAGAGCCGCCGGCTTGAATATGAAGAGTTCGCCGGTATCGTTCATGTCTTCCCGGAGGATGACAGCCAGGCAGAAGGTCTTCCCGGGGTGGCCCGGGCGGCCACTCTGGAAGATGTATTCTTCAAACTCACCGGGAGGTCGTTAGTAGAATGAGACCTTTCTCCTGGCGATTTTACCGTCTCTGGCAACGGGACCGGGATGTCTTCTTCCGGCTCTGGCACTCGGAAGGCGCCGGCGCCATTATCGAGCCGATTCTCGTCCTGCTGGCCTTCGGCATGGGGATGGGGGCATTTATCGGCGATATAGGCGACCAGAGATATATTGAATTCCTTGCCCCCGGTATTATAGTGGCTTACGCCATGTTCGCCGCCAGCTTCGAATGCACCTACGGCAGCTATTTCCGGATGGAGCACCATTACACCTTCGATGCCATTCTGGCGACGCCACTGAACGTGGAAGATATTACCGCCGGCGAGATATTCTGGGGAGCTACCCGCGCATTTATGACGGGTTGTATCATACTGGCCATCTCAGCGGCTTTCCAACTGGTGCCTTCTTTCTGGGCACTGCTGATACCTCTGGTGGCGGCACTATCCGGTCTTATGTTTGCCTCCATTTCATTGTTTTTTACCTCCATAGTGCCTTCAATATATACGTTCAACTTCTTTTTTACGCTATTTATCACCCCGATGTTTCTCCTGAGTGGCGTCTTTTTCCCGCTCACCCGGTTTCCCGAGATAGTACAGACGTTGAGCTGGATAGCACCTTTAACGCCGGTAGCCCATCTTGCCCGGGGACTGTTTCAAGGGGAATTTCATCCGGAAATGCTGCTGTCGCTGGGTATTATCGTCGTCTGGACAGTGGTATTCTTTTCCATTACGCTGGTAACGATGCGGCGGCGGCTGACGAAATAGGGATTAAAAATGTCAGTCTTGTCAGGAAAAGATATAAGGCGTTTGATTGAGCAGGAACCCCCGCTCGTGGAGGGGTGGCTTGACCTCGATAAGCAGGTGCAGGCCAACGGTTTCGACCTTACCCTGCGCGAGGTGGCCGTGCCGCAGTCGATGGGGAGTATCCCGGCGGCTGGTGGTCAGAGGGTGATTTCCGACCTTTCACCGCTGGCGTTCGACGGGCTGGACAGCATGGAGCTGGTCGCCGGCATCTATATCATTACCTACAACGAGATAGTGCACCTGCCGAAGAACATCATGGCGCTGGGACGGCCACGCTCGAGCCTGCTGCGCTGCGGGGTTACGGTGGGCACGGCGGTATGGGACGCCGGCTACGAGGGGCGTTCACAGTCGCTCCTGGTGGTATACAACTACCGGGGTTTCCGGGTGCAGAAGAATGCCCGCATAACGCAGCTAGTTTTTTTTACGTTAACTGGAGAGTCGGAAGGGTATAACGGGGTTTACCAGGGAGAGAATATCTGAGGAATTTTGAAAATAAGCACTCCTGGTATTATTTACTTTATTGTATATACAATTTCACACGCTTTATCCCCCACCGCCACGGATTTAAGTATCTTCATTTCCACTTCCTGTCCCAGGGCGGAGCCTATCATGTTCACATCCAAGGACATTAGAGCTTCACATAGCTCTCTACTCGTTCCTTCTATGCCAAGCGGGCACCTTGATAATTTAAGGCGAAACACATCACCTGACGATTCCACTACCTCCATGGCTCCACCTAATATCGAGCTCATCATCTTAAAGCGTTCGGCAATGTCGTTCATGTCTTTAGCCGGCATCGCCTGTTGCATCAGCTTACCAATCTCCGCACCATGTTGGCTCATCACATCAGTTATTAGCGGTAAAGAGCCCTTTCCGTATTTAGCATAGAAACCCTTGCTCAAAGCTCCATTTGCCATCATCATTGTCTGCAGCATAGCCCCAGTTGATCTAAGTGCCTGTTCCACTGTTAATTCCCTCCTTTTTCTGCGATAATTATCAGACTGCTAAGAAATAATTCATCATGTTTTACCCTGTGATTAAAAAGCAACGTTATTTAAGTGTAGCTATCACCCCCTTTCCGTATTACTGGAAGTAGAAACATCGGTTAGTCTAGTTGATTTCAGCAGGATTGTCAACGGGATAAGCTATTGTAAATCCCCCTTTATTCCCCCTTTTTCAAAGGGGGAAACTTGGGCGGGGCAACTATGGGATAAGCAGAGAATGTGCCGAGGGCGGTTCGGGTGGGAAAAGATAACAGCGAGGAGGGTGGCGGGGCAAAGATGTACCTTATAGCCCGGTGACCTGGTGCGTTTTGAAATCCAGCGCAAGGTACACCGCCCCGGGAGACCAGTCCGGCGTGGCGTATAAACGCCGGCCGTTCGGGGCGAATACGTAGCCGCCGCCGGGGAAGTCCTCGTCAACCGTCCGGCCTGCCTGGGTCGCCACGGCAATCCAGATACCATATTTTTTGGCGTAGCCTTCCAGGTATTTCTGGCATTCGCCCTCCCACCACTCGAAACCCGACCGCCAGTTCCGGTCTGCCTGTTCGCCGTAGAGTCCCGGTGCCGCCAGTTCAAAGACGATTTGCGCCCCCTGCCGGGCACATGCGGCAAAGACCGCTTCGTTGCCGATATCGGAGCAGATAGCGATGCCGAAGGTAAGGCCGTCATGCGTGAAAACGGGGACGGAATCTCCCGGCGTGAACCACGCCTTTTCTTCGTCTTTGATGGTCTTTTTGCGGTAGCAGCCGATAAGTTTCCCGTCGCGGATGGCGACCTGGGTAATAAACGGCCTGCCCGCGGGGTTATGCTCTATGAGGCCGGCCAGAACGGTGACTTGCCGACCGCTGGTCATGTTAAGAATGGCGTCCATTTCCGCCCCGTCCAGGCGAATGATAGCTTCCGGGTATCTGGTGGGGTCGGCGTAGCCCGTGATGCTCATTTCGGGGAAGCCGATGATGTCTATGCCTTTCATATCGGCTTCGGTAATATGTTCCGACAGGATTTTCAGATTTTCGGAAATTGCCGCCTTCTCGCAGCACATTTGAATCAGACCTATTTTGAGCGTGGAAATTTCCTTTTTCACAGGGAGTAGCCCGCAAACTGCTCCGCTACAAAGTCGGGGACGGGCACCGTACCCAGTAAAATCGGTTTCTGGTGGCAATCGCTGCCGCCGGTCATGAGCAGGCCGTGCTTGCGGCAGAACTCGATATAGTGTGACGTGGTGGCGGCGTTATTACGGGAGTGCCAGCATTCCACGCCTTCGATATAATCAAGCATGTGTTCCCGTATAATCTCAGTCTGCTCGGCTAAATCGCGCGATATGGCGACCAGAGAGGTGCCGTTGGGGTCGTTGGGGTGGGCCAGAACGAGCCTGCCGCCGGCGCCTCTCAACAGGGCAGAGGCTTCCTCCAGCGTCAGCGGGTACTTGGGTACATCGCATTTGACGAGGTATTTATCGAAGGCTTCCTGACGGCTGCCGACGACGCCCTTTTTAATAAGGTAATCGGCGATGTGGGGTCGGCTGAGAATACCGTCGACGCCTTCCTGCATTTTATTGAGGTCTTCATCCGAAAATAAGGGGAGGCTCTCATTTTTAAACTCGGCGTTAAGGTTAGCGATGATTTGATGGGCTCTTTTTTGCCGGTGCTCTCTTATCAAGTGCAGTTTGTTCTTGAACGCCGGGCTGGTGTAGTCGTAACCGTACCCCAGGAAATCGAGGGAAACCGATTTACCGGCGTAAGGGAAGGTAACATTCAACTCGACGCCGGTGATATAGGCGATTTTGTGTTTTTTAGCCAGTTCGACGGCCTGCCCCTGGTGGTCTATGGCATCGTGGTCGGTGATGGAAAGCAGGTCGATATTCCTCTTTTTGGCTTCGGCAAAGACTTCCTGGATAGTGAGGGCGCCGTCGGAGCCGGTGCTGGTATGGATGTGGAGGTCTATCTTCATATGACCTCCGTTTTACCTTTTCTCCTGGCGGGTGATATACCAGTCTTCCGGCGGGTCTTCGGTGGTATCTACTATCAGGTGGATGATATGCAGGTGGGGATTGAGTTTTTTTAGATTATTTAAATCTACTGCCTCGAACTTCTTTTTGTTGTTGAGGTAGGCTTCCTCGGTCAGGGCGTTGGAGACATAGTTTTCCTTGTCGCGCGCCAGGATGCGCCGGATGGAGACATCCCGGGGGCAATCGGTCTGGAGGATAACGAAGGTCTTCTTGTGTCCGGCGGCGATGGCCGCCGCCCGCTGCCGCAGCGACCGGGTGACGAAGGTAGCGTCCAGTATAACGCAGTTGCCGCTATCCAGGGCTTCGTCCGCCTGCCGAAACATCTCGTCATACACCTGCGTGCGCTTATTCATGTTGCCGGCGACCTTCGCATCGAAGATATCTTCGTTTTTCAGCACCTCCAGCCGGATAAGGTCGGTGCGCAGGAGCTGGCAGCCCTTGATTCTGGCGACCTCCCCGGTGGTCTCCGTCTTCCAGGTGCCGGGGAGTCCGCAGGCGATAAGCAGAAAGCCGGGTTTGAGTTGGGTTTTAATATATTCAGCGAAGGGTTCTCTCATTTATTCGCCTCCTCATAATGCACAACTAACATACCTTCATTGTTCCAGTCCATAAACCTGTCCGGGTGCAAGGTATTGAGGGAACCTTTCCCGTAACGCCAGGCGGACAAGATAGCAGAAATGACAGGCATCTACGTATTCACTATCATGGTCAACCTTATATTCCCTGGCGAGAAGCGCCGGCCCTCCTTTAACCAGCGGACCGCAGATAGGGTGCGAAAGGGCTTCGTATTTGTTGACCAACTCTGATAACGGTGTTTCCAGGAAATTGCCCATACTCAGCCCCTGGCAAAGATGAACATTGCCGTAAGGGTCAAGGTGGACCCTCTTCGGAGATTCAAGGTCTTCATACGGGCATTCGGTAAATTCCTGCCACTTTCTTTGCGGAAGGCCTGCTATCAATTTCTCCACGGCTCTCCCTCTAAACATGGTGGTGCCGCCGATAATCGGCTCTCCCCTGGCGGTCTCTTCATCCATGCCTGCCGTGACCGATGGCTTATCGATACAAATCTCGGCAACGGGTATATCCAGTCGTTTTGCTACTTTATGGGCGCGAACAACCGGGTTATTATCTTCATCATCGTAGTGATACGGGTCATTGCTCATACTCAGGTCGGCAACGCCCAGTTCATTGAGGGGTTTCAACCAGATTTCTATATCGTCGTTATCGGTAGCAAAATACGCATTGGTTACCACACCTACCTGGAATCCCCGACTTCGAGCTATTTTAATACCCTCAAGCATTATGGGATAGAATAGAAACGGCTCGCCTCCTTCAAAATATACCCAGTCAATGGTGCCGATTTTAGCTGCTTCATCAAGAAGCTCTCGTATCTGGCTTAGCGTAAAAGTGCCCCGAGCGCGCGGGCTGCTATAGACGAAACAGTGGTCACATTCCGAATTACACATATAGGTCAGCAGAAAATGTAATCCCGTCAACATAATGCTCCTCCTCTAAAGATACAGACGTTTTATCCTCTTATAAAAACATTCCAAGTTCGATTTCGTCACGGAGGGGAATACCATCATTGCCGATTAAGGGAATTTCCGGCTTCAATTTACGTGATTGTTCAACGGCGTTGCGGTACACGGCCACCAGGGAAAAACCCCTTTTCTGGTAAAACCGCAGAGCAGCCGTGTTATCGTTGCTGGTTATCAACCACAGGCGTTTACACCCGGCTTTAGCGGCGACATCCTTAACCGCGTCTATGAGAGCCGAGCCGATGCCCGTTCTCTCGACCAGGCTGTTCATGGAAACAATTTCACACTCGTTGCCGTTGATATGGTAGGTGACCAGTCCGGCGGGTTTGCCTTCGTGTACGGCGATAAATCCGGGCAATTCATCGGCCTGATGCATTTTCCCGCGCGTAACCATCACCGGGCCAGCCCACCATTCTTTTAGTAGATTATTAACCCAGTCTTTATCTTCTTTATTTAGTGGCCTGATTTGAAACGATTTCATCTTTTATTGATACGCGGTTGTCGGCTCCGGCAGCTTTTTATATTCCTCTTTAGATTCAACGATACTTCTGATTAAGGCTATAAGCTCCCTGAGTCTTCCGGCTTTTTCATCGGGATTGGTTATTTCGTCTCCCCAGTGCAGCTCTTTAGCCTGAGAGTTATATTCGACCTTGAAGTAATAACTGGCATATGGAGTAACGATGCCCACAGGCTCGCCGGGAGGCACGGATACGGAGAAATTATCCGGGTAATTAAAGAAATCAATCTCAAGCATCTTTTGATAGACGCTGTCCTTCTCTTCGTCAGTCAGGGTTAGCTCTGTGCTGATAGACGGGTCGGCGACCATGTCTTTAGTACAGGTCCCCTCGAAGGTGTCCAGTATATTTTTAGCGCCAATACCGTATTTGAAAATCAGGTTGAAATCGGGTTCTCCCGAAGGTTGCTTGTCACAGCCCGTCACGCCTGAAAGAATGACCAGTGAACCTATAAGGATTATAAATAACCAGACCTTTTTTTTATCGGTTCTCATTTTATATAAGATTCCGCCAGCTCGAAGTAGCTGCGGGTATTTTCCAGTATGTTTGTCTTTTCCCCGGCGGAGATATACGGGTCGGCGTACTGGAAGCAGCCTACCTTGGCCCGCACGCAGGCGCGGTAGCATTTGTAGAAATTTAGCAGTTCCCTGAGTTCATCATCGCCGCTCTCTTTAACGTAGGCATCGATGAAGCTAGCGGAAAGGTCGGGCCGGCCATAGCGGTCGAGGTCCATGGCCAGGAAGGCAACCTCCGAGGCGACATCGCAGTAGCGGAAGCGGTCGTTGAACTCGATGCAGTCGTAAATGCAAATGCCTTTGTCGAAACAAATATGGGCGGCATGAAGGTCGCCGTGGCAATCGCGTATCCTGCTTTCAGCTACACGCTTCTTAAACAGATAATCGTTTTTCTCAATAAAGTCGCTGTTCCAGGTTTTAAGGCGCCGGTGGGTCTCCGCGGAGACGGTGGTGCCGATGTATTTTTCGGTCTGGGTGAAATTTTCAATCGTGTTCTGGCTAACGGTAGCAATGCCGCCGAATTCATCCACTTCTCCGCCGGTGGCCGCCTTTCGATGGAATGCCGCCAGGGTAGCCGCCAATCCGGCGAGCATTTCCGGCGTCACTTTATTTTTCGTCAGCAGGTAGTCCATCATGGCTTCGCGGGGCAAGCAGCGCATCTTTACGGCATATTCTTCGACCGCACCCCTGCCGTCCATGACAATACGCCCCTCGTCATCGGTTACCGGCACGACCTCCAGATAGGCATCGGGGCAGAGCCTGCGGTTAAGCTCAAGCTCCTTGATGCAAAAGGTGAGGCGTTTTTCCAGCGTGGTGTAGTCCAGGAAGCCGAAATCCACCGGCTTCTTTATCTTGTAAACGAAGTCGTCGGCGATAAAGACGTAGGACATCTGGGTCTGCAATAACTCCACACTCCGGGGAGGGGTGGGGTAAGCCCGGGGTTCGAGCAGGGCTTGAATCAATTCCGGTAGCTCGGACATATGGATACACACCTATAATAGACTTTCAGCGCAGGAGTCGCCAGACCAACACCGAGATTCTCACGTCGTCCCGATTTTATCGGGACTCCTCAGAATGACTTTTAAAGTAAAGCCCTGAAACGAAGGGGAAAGACGTTTTATTTTGCAGTCTTAGACTGTGCTTTTCTCTTTTCCATGGCTTTTTTCGCCGCTTTCAGGTGCTTGTGCCAGGCGTTTCGCTTGGATTTATTCATCACTAATAATATAGCCTAAATTTCTATTTCTTGCCAGTCCCCTCATTCACCCATGCCGCAAAGCGGGCGAAGGAGCGGTCGTAGGTGCGCTCTATCTCCGGGGGAAAGACGCAGGCGGGCAGTTCATCCATCTTCAGGTGATAGGCGATACATTCGCAGCACTTACCCTTACGGGGGCAGGGCTCGTAGGTGCAGTTGCACATGGCTTGGTTGGCTTCTATATTGCATTCCATTTTTAAATATACTTTTTCCGCATCTCGGCGGAGAGGCCGATAAGCAGTTCCAGGGCTTTTTCGGCGCCTGCCTCGCCGAGGGGTATCAGGGTGCAGCTGGGGGTGAGCAGGCTGCGGGCAATGATGTCTCTGAACGGCAGACCGTTTCGGGTGAAGGGGGCTACCGCTTCTTCGAGACGGTCCCGCAGGCTGGCGACCGTTTCCCTGTCCGCCGATGCTACATCGTTGGGGATGATGCCCCAGGCGATGCAGCCTCCCCTTCCCAGAAACTTCGTGATTTCGTCGGGGTAGAGACTGACCGATTCCGCATAGTTGTACGTATCGAAGTTGAGGATATCGAGCTTCGTTTTCAGCAGCACGGACCAGTCGGTATTGCCGCAGCAGTGCAGTCCCTTGAGTCCGCTGATGCCTTCGAAGACCTCGTCAATCATGGCGGCAACCTTTTCCGGCGAGGAGAAGGGGCCGGCGGCGACCGACGAACCGTAGGAAGCCATGTATGGCTCGTCGACGAAGATGATGGTGTTTCTGGAGATTTTTTTAAGCTCTTTTTCCTGCCAGGCCGCCTTGAGCTTAAGCAGTTTGGGAACAGCATCTCCGAGTATGTCGTTATAGAGCACCGCGCGTTTATTTTCGTCGGTGACGGTGAGTCCCCAGGAAAGCGGGCCGGTAACGTGGCCCTTGACCGCCAGCGGGGAAAGGTCGGACTGTTCTAGAAAGGCATAGAATCCCGCGGCGTAGTCCTGGCTGACGGGGAACTTGTCTGCATTATTCTCCAGGTAGGCGGCGTAAAGCTCTTCCAGGGGCTTCTGGAAGTCTTTAGAGGTGTCCACGTAGATGCGGTCGTTCGCGACGACCACACCGGGGAAGCCTTCGCTGTACTGGACGTACATGTTCTCCAGGAAAGAGCGCCGGGGGAGCTGGGGCCAGGCGGGGATATCCTTCAGGTAGCGTGTTATCAGCGAGCATGACTGAAGGGGGTCGGTGTGGGGCATGCTACCGATTATCGTGGGCAGGCAGTTAAATTCGATATTTGACATAAAATTAAGCCTTTTTGAGGTATTTTCCGATGAGAAGGTCGAGTTTTTGCTTCTGCACGGCGGGTATGGCAGAAAGGTCGGTGACGAGGGCGGGCCCCAGGGCCGAAGCGCAGTCGCATTCCCTCTTTGCAGGCAGTCTCCCCGCCGCCAGCCTGACGGTCTTTTTGGCGAAGTCGATGTTGCTGTGCATGGTTTTCAATATCGCCTCGACGGTGACGGTCTCGTTGGTCTCATGCCAGGAATCATAGTCGGTAATGCAGGCAATCGACGCGTAGCAGATTTCCGCCTCGCGGGAGAGCCGGGCTTCCGGGAGGACGGTCATGCCGATAACGTCGGCGCCCCAGGCCTTGTAGAGTCGGGACTCGGCACGGGTGGAGAAGGAGGGGCCTTCCATGGCGATGAAGGTGCCGCCTTTATGGACGGTGGCGCCGGCTTCCAGGGCGCATTGATAGATAATCTGGCTGAGGACGGGACAGAAGGGGTCGGCGAACTGGATGTGGGCGACGATGCCATCGCCGAAGAAGGTGGTGGTGCGGTGACGGGTGCGGTCGATTATCTGGTCGGGCACGAGGAGGTGGCCGGGCCTCAGTTCTTCTTTAAAGCTGCCGCAGGAGTTCGAGGAGATAATGAACTCGACGCCGAGGCTCTTTAGGGCGTAGATATTGGCGCGGGCGGGGACCTCCGTAGGGGAGATTCGGTGGCCCTTGCCGTGGCGAGGCAGGAAAGCTATACCCACCCCGCCCAGCTTCCCCACGACGATAGCATCCGAGGGCTTACCGAAGGGGGTATCCGGGTGGAGCTCCCGCACGTCTTTCAGGCCTTCTATATTATAAAGCCCGGTACCGCCAATAACGGCGAGTTTAGCTGATGGCATGGGGTGTTACCTCCTTTTGTAAGATTTGTGTAAAATAAGTGTAACATTTATGTTACATATTATGACAAAATGTGTTGACAAATGCCATAAAATACCGTATAATTAAGCTACAAGATTGAAAAAATGGACTGTCGTAGGACGGATCGGCGGAAGGGGCTCATCGCGAGTCCTTTCCGCTTTTTAGTGGCATATTTAGCAGCTTCCGCCCTATGTTTTTCGGGAATACTTTAAATCCGACTTGACCCCGAGCCGGGGCACTTTTACCTAGCCATATTTTATCCTTATATAATTCCCATTCCTCGTATTTATCTTTTTCCCCATCAGGGTATTCAATCATTTTTGACATTGGATAAGCTATCCAGTCTGATATCTGTAAGCCTTCAATATTCTCTTCTTTCTTTCTGAATTCAATTGCATTTGGAAGAACATCCCTGAATTGCCAGTCACGAATAAATTGTGTACCATTGTGCAATATTTTTGAATACCAATATTGTATCGTTTGGTCTTCTTTTTTCCCGCGACTTTCAGCGATTATTATACCATTTGCTTTATCCTCTCTAAGAAATAGAACGAATCTCTCGATAATAAAAGTGAAAATAATAGAATATATATCCTCCGGTAAGTAGGCATCTATACGCTTAACACCATATGTGTTATAGTAATCTGCTTTATTTATTGCCGAAATCAGAAATTTGATATCTAGGCTGGCTAAATGCTGTGAAAAGTCTATAATAAAGGCATCAACATTGTCTTGGTTTTTTAGTATACTAAAATCCTGTTTTCGCGTTTGTATTTTGTGTCTGTGTAATACTACATCCTTGCGAAAGATTTTTCTTTTTACCCCTTTAATCGGTGGGATAATATTATTAACATAATATATATCATCTATTATACAACCACACATGCAGAGGATGGGACGGCGTGGGTCAAATTTAGGGTATCCCCAGTCCCCAGATTCATCTAAATATAGAATGTACACCTCACCCCCTTAACCTCCTGTTCAGCTTCCCTATTATACCACCCGAATAGCAAAAATAGGAGTGTGAACAAATTTTCACGTGTAATTGCGGTGGGGTAGCATAAGCTGGCGGGATAAGCCGCAGGTGATACTGGGTGGTTTGGGTGGGAATAGATAACACAGAAAAGGGGGGAATAGGGGGGAGGTGAAAACCCCCTTTACCTGCGGGTTATTCTAATACTTCATTTTTTACTGGGATTCGAGTTTCTTATTCAGCGACTCTATTGTTTCCACGAATTTACGGTCGTGGGCTTCCCTGCCCTCGGTAAACATCGCCGGGTACCACTCTATCTTCTGGAGTCCTTCGATTATCGGGTTGATTTTATCGAAGGGGATGGATATAAGTATGGTGCCCGGGGGGAATACCTGCTTGGCTTTCATGCCGTGGGACACGTCGGTAATGATATAGTTCAATTCGCCGCTGATATACGGGTAAGTGGTTAACCAGGAACAGGCGATAACCGGCGTTCCCTGGCTGGTCCACATCTTTCCGGTCGAATAGCACATCGCCCTGAGGATAATTTCCAGTTGAGTGGGGTCGGCGGAGAGAATCAGCACATCCGGGGCGAACGCCAGCTTATCTATAGACGCGAAAGCGACGTATTTAACGCTGTTCCTCTCGAGTTTGGTGATGTAATGATAGAGCCTCCGGTTGGCGCGGGCTTCCTCGAATATATTCAGGGCCGGTCCGATGTGACCGCTTTCGAAAACAGGGTCGCTGCCGACCATACCCGTAATCACAGGCCCGACACAGGTAAAGTTGTCTACCGTAGCGTAAAAAGGTTCTGCCTGCTGGGCTTCCTTTATCATCTCGCAAATGGACAGGTTTTTTTCAAGCTTCCCTATTCCGTCCGGTTTGAAAAGGAGAAACTTGATACCGACAGGTTTTAGATTAAAATTGAATTTCTCGAATAATGATAAGTCCGGCAATGCTGAATTCATATCAACCTCCTTTTTTCTATCTCGTTCTCTTATCCCCCTCTTTAACGTCCCTATTATACCACCCGAATGTTAAAAATAGGAGTATGGATAAATTTCAGGTGTAATTATGGTGGGGTGGGGTGTAAGCTCGCGGGGTAAGCCGTGGATGGTACGGGGCGGTTTGGGTGGGAAAAGATAACACAGGAGGGGGGATAAGGGGAGGCAAAATAATGCGTATATAGAATATATACCTCACTCCCTTTATCCCCCTCTCCAATCTGCAGCTCTGGACAAGACCGAAAGAAAGTCCGATTGGAGAGGGGGAGGGGTTTTGAGAGGGGGCGCAGCCCCCTCTCGCGACGCACTCCCCTGTTTGGAGGTGGGTATGAATAAAGCCCCTATAAAAACCCCTCACGTAATAAAATTTGACAAGACACAATAAAGTATGGTATAATTAATACACAATTGAAAAAGGCCTGTGCCCCCGCGAGGGGGTTTTTCTTTTGTATATCGGAAAGTCCCGCCCGATTCTTTAATTATTACCCCCAGCTCTTAAACTTATTCGGCTTGAGGTTCAGGGCGGCGTTGCGCCTGGACTCGGTGCTGGGCCTGCCGGTAACCGGGTGCTTGAAGTGGAGGGGATAGATATAGCCGGAGGGGTACCCGGTATCGTACTCCGCCCAGACATCAGGGTTGAGTTTGCGTCGCTCGGCGGGGGCTTCTTTAGATTCGGGGGGACCCTGGGGCGCTCCACCGTGAGTATAGGCATAATGCATGTTCAGGCGAAGTGTTAAAATCTTCCAGACGCCGTCTTCCTTGATATAGTCCATCTCGTAAATGACCGCCATATAGGCGGGGTCGAGGGGAACCGTCGGACGGGAGAGGATGTTCCCGTAGCCGTACCATCTACCATTAGCCTTCTTAGCGTCGGGGTCGACCGTTATCACCGGGGAGACCTGCATGACCATGTGGAGGAACCCCGGGGGGACAACGCGTCCGGGGCCGAAGTACCTGCGGATGCCTTCCGGGCCGTTATAGGTGCCCTCGACAAAGGTAGCGGACACCTCCGGGCTATTTGAAAAACAATCGATGATTTCATCGCTCATCCAGTGCTCCAGATAATAGCCGTAGGCGCACTGCAGTCGCTTGATGTCTTCTATATCATGGAGGGATTGAATCTGTTTATCCCTGGCTTTAAGCTGCTTTTTAAGAGATTTAACCCCGGATTCCAGGGAATCTAGTCTGGCTTCCAACGAGCGGGTGTTCATGGCGTAACTCCTTTATGCTTGTTGTTTAATAATACCTTTAATACTTACCCGATACGGCTTTCTGATAATGCCCATCTCGGTAATGATGGCGGTGATATACCGGTGGGGAGTGACATCGAAGGCGGGATTAGCAGCATCAACGCCTGCCGGGGCGATAGACACGCCCTGAAGGTGAGTAACTTCATTGGGGCTGCGCTCTTCGATGGGGATTTCTTCACCGGTCTTGAGGGAGGGGTCGATGGTGGAGGTGGGGGCGGCGATATAGAACGGGATACCATTCTCTTTAGCCAGCACCGCCAGCGCGTAGGTGCCGATTTTGTTGGCGGCATCGCCGTTGGCGGCGATTCTATCGGCGCCGGTGATAACGCAATCGACCTTCCCCGTCCTCATAAAGTGTCCGGCCATGCTATCCGTAATCAGAGTCACCGGCACGTCAGCCTTTTGAAGCTCCCAGACAGTCAGCCGCGCTCCCTGTAAAAGCGGGCGGGTCTCATCGGCGAGGACTTTAATGCCTTTTCCCTTACTGTATGCCGTGATGATAACGCCCAGGGCGGTGCCGTAGCCGGACGTGGCCAGCGGCCCGGTGTTACAGTGGGTCAGGACCGTCCAGCCGTCTTTAATCAACTCCGCCCCGAACAGGCTCAGGCGGCGGGTGGCGTCCGCCTCTTCCCGGTGTATTTTTACGGCCTCGTCAACGAGGGCTTGCTTAATCTGCGTCACGCCTTTGCCTGAATCAGCCACTGTTTTCATTCTTTCCAGGGCGAAGAACAGGTTGCGGGCGGTGGGACGGGTGGCGGCGATGGCATCGATAACGGCGGGCAGCTTATCAAGGAATGCATCAAAGGTCGCAGCTTCGATTTTCCGGGAGCCGAGAGCCACGGCATAGGCCCCGGCAATACCGATGGCCGGGGCACCCCTTATTTTCAGTTCCCTGATGGCCGAGGCGATTTCCCGATAGTCTTCGAGTTCCAGGTAGACTTCCTCCCCGGGGAGGCGTGTCTGGTCGATGATTTTAACTTTATCGCCGAGCCATTTAATGGGCTGATAGTCCATTTATAGAACCTCTTCCCCTGTGTCCCCCTCTCCTGGCAAGGTTATCAGGGGAGGGGGAATATAGAAGAGGGGCTTTGCCCCTCTTAGGCGCCACTTTTAGGGTACGGGATTGTCGCCTCTCTCAGTCGCCCTTATTTATTTCGCTGTGCAGTTTCTCCCAGTGGTCGCGTTGCAGTTCCATGAGCAGGAAATTGTTACCGTTGCGGTTTAGCTCTCCGCAGGGCGTAAAGCCGCATTTTCGGAAGCACTGCTGTGCCCGCAGGTTCCAATCCAGCGTTTTCAGATAGAGGCGGTGGATGCCGGTCGTCAGGAAAGCATGGTCGACCATCGTATTGACGGCGTCGGCGCCGTAGCCTTTATCCCAGTAATTGCGGTCGCCAATCATGATACCGATTTGTGCTTCACCCTTCTTTTCATCGATGTCGTAACAGGTACAGTTGCCGATATGCCTGCCTTCGATGGTTTCCACCGCCAGGGGGTATCTGTTGAATTTCGGGCGACGTACCCCGGTGGCATGGTCCAGCAGATAAAGCGAAAAGGGCATAATAAGCTTGGGGGCGGCATCAAGCCTGGCCAGTTCAGCGTCCGACTGCCATTTATAGTCGTTGCGGGCATCGGCTAGTTTTTTCTCACGGAGTCTGACCTTGCTCCCGGTCCTTCCCCGAAGGATGTCTTCCTTCAAGGGTTTAAAGGGAGCCGTGGCAATACTTTTCCAAAATTTCACAATTAGTAAAAGACGTGATTTTTACCTTAATTCTCGTCTTCCTCGTCCTCCTCGCCGCGTTCCCATATCGGCTCGGTGAAGTAGTCTATATATTCTTCCATGGCCTGGGCGGCCACCTGCTTGATTCTCTCTCCGGCCTCCACGGCCATTTTTGCCAGATCGGCGAAGTCGATTTTCACTCCCAGCATATCGGTAAGGACCTTCAATACGGCCAGCGCCGCCATGGGATTGGGCACGCGGCTGGCGTAAACGGGCACCTCTCCCAGCAGGCAGACGCCGTCGATATCTCTCTCTTTGGCCACGCCCAGCAGCAGGCCGTTGAGGCCCGCGATTTGCAGGTTGCTGGAGGACTCCAGATTATATTTTTTTAAGTCGGGTGTGACGAGGTGGCTGGTGGCGACGCCCCAGACCTTGGGCGGCTCGGTATGGTGGATGCGGGTGATGGCGGCGGCGCAGGTGTAAACACGCCCGGCGCCGAACCTTTCGCCCACGTCCAGGACACAGTTAGCCAGTTCGTAGCCCTTGGCGGCAGGCTGGTCGTCGCCGATGAGCAGTATCAGGTCGTTACCGTCGCCGTCGTTTTTCCAGTAGTAGAACTGGCTAAGGGGGAAATTGGGTTCATCCACCACGTTGTCCTTGACGGTTACGCCGATGGGGTCGAAGAAGTAGGGGGCTTCCAGGTAGCCCAGCTCTTTGAAATTGAGCTTGGCTCTAAGGTAGTTGGCGATAATCATGGCGACGTTGCCGATGCCGGGCCAGGCGGCGAGGACGCTGGGCTTGCGGAGCTTGGGCCGGGCGGTTATTTTTATGATATTGTTCATTTCAGTTTACTCCCTCCATAAAGGGCCGTGGGCGGGAATGGATTCATAGTGGTTTGCCGATATTATTATTTTAATGCTTTGTGCAATTTATTTCTAATTAAGAGTGGTGACTCCGCTCCTCCCCTGGATTCTGGCCTTCGCCAGAATGACGGCGGATTGCTTCGTCGCTGCGCTCTTCGCAATGACTTTATTTTTAAGAAGACCAAATTGCTTTCTTAGCCGCTTCGCTTGCTATATCTACAAGAATATCCCTTAAACCATCCGCTGCAACTTTTCCAGCTTTCGCAACAAGCTTTTTGAATCGGGTTGCTGCTATAGGAGTTTGAGGTGTATCCCTCACAATATCATCAAGGCTTTTCTTCAAAGTTTCTCGTTCTTCTGGACTTAAATTTTCAAACTCGTCAGTTAACTCTTTAGCTGCTTTGAGCTTTTCTTCTGTCCACGGATAAGGTTTACCGCAATTAGGACAGAAGCTTGGCAATGGCAAATCAGTATAATTAAATGTTCCCATAGAATGCTACACTAATTATAAATATGACGCAGACCTTCTAGGTGGTTCATGATAGTGACCCCTTATGGGGTTATTACATTTTGGACAATTGGTAATAGTTGGTGCCCCACACTTATCACAGAATTCCTTATTATGCTCAGGGTGTGATTTTGACATCGAATTGATTACATGTCCGTTAATGCAAATTTGCGCTGTATCGTACCAACCGCCACTCATATCTTTTTCCTCCTTAGTCAGATAAAGTAAATATTAAGCTAGCTAATACGGAATATACGTAAATCATTGTTCAAAAAACGCATGTGTCGCTGCTGCTGCTGACTCCCAATATGAGTCCGCGAGTGAAATATTAGCTCTGATTGCAGAATATTGAGAAGTGATTTGGTCTTTCATCTGTTTTATACCCAATTCACAGGCTTCCATGTAGACACCCAAAGCTTTCACATAAAGCTCCTGAACCTCGCGTAACTTTATCATATCAACTTCTTCAAGTTCAGGCGCTTCCTTCACACGTTCTAATATAGGGGGTAACTTCCCAAGAGCCTCTGAAAAGGCTTTAAACCTCTTTTTATGTGAATCACTGTGAGCAGCTTTAGAAATATTTCTTAGTATTGGGTCAGCATCAAGTCGCTCTCGTGAGAGTGAGCCTAGCCACTTAACACATCTTAGTTCATCCATATTAATACCAATATCCATATCATCTTCACCCCCTCCTCTACCCCTTACTGGAAACTGCTAGCCCTTTACAGTAAATCGGCGGGGTCCGGAGGAAGCTGCTTATCCACCGGGTCTCGCTGCCGACGGCGGCAATGTTTTTGAGTATTTCATAAATATTGCCGGAGACCATCGTATCCTTGACCCTGCCCACTATTTTACCGTTTTCCACCTTGTAGCCGAGCAGCACGTTGCCGGAGAAATCGCCGCCGAGAACGTTGCCCTGCTCCGCCCCCATAAGCTGCTCGACGACCAGCCCCTCTTTAATATCGGCCACCATATCGTCGAAGGAGGTCCTGCCCGGAGTAACGATGAAGGCGGTGGGGGAGGGGGCGGGGAGGCCGCCGCGATTGCGGCTGCCGTTGCCGGTGCTTACGGTGCCGGCCAGCGCTGCTGTTTGTAAATCGTAGAGAAAGCCCCTGACAACGCCCTTTTCTATAAGGGGAGTGCGCTGACTGGGCACACCCTCGTCGTCGCAGGGGCGGCTCCCGGGACGGTATGCGACGGTGGGGTCGTCATGCAGGGTGAATGTTTTATCGAAGACGGTTTTACCCACTTTATCGCCCACCGGTGAGGCCCCCTCCAGGACCATCTTGCCGTTCAGGGCGGACATCAGTGGCAGGATAAGGGCACTGCCGACGCCGTTGGGGGTGAAGACCACCGGCAACTGGCGGGTCGGCGCTTTAGCACGGTTCTTCGCCAGGTCGAGCTGCTGCCGTACCATATCCGTGACTTTTTCGGGGTCGGATAAGGGGTGACAGGAGCTCTCGCTCTCGCCGACGAAAAGCATATCCGTATCTTCAATGAGGTTGCCTTCGATATCCAGACTGAAGAAGCTCTTGCGGTATTCCGCCCGGCCGCCGCGGGAATTCATGATACGCACCGAGACAGCTCCCCGGCTGACCCCGGCTTCGCAGATAATTCCCGGTGTATGGCCGGTAATGGCGGCTATCATCTCTTCGCCGAGGTCAATCATTTCTTTAATGGATACCGAGTCCACGGCGGGGTCGTAAGTTTTCACTGCAGGATAGTCATGCGTATCGGGCAGCTGAAACCTGGCAACCGTACCGAACTCGGCGGTCTCCACGGCATTCCTGACCAGTTCATCGGCATCACCGGTCCCGGTGGTGGTGGCGTAGCCGATGCGGCCGTCCTTGACGATACGCAGGGCCACGCCCGTGGTCTGGTTGGTCTGGAGCTGCTTGAGTCGGTTGGCTTCAAAGCGTACCTGGGTCTCTTCGGAGGAGACCTCAAATATTTCCGCCTCTTCGGCTATCTTTTTCGCCCGGGCCAGGATTTGCTCCATTTATTTACCTCCGACCAGGCATTGTTGAATACGGATATGGGGGCTGCCGTTGGAAACGGGGAGGGGCGACTGTCCCCCCTTGCCGCAGCCGCCGCCCTGGTTCATATCGAGGTCGTTGCCGATGACGTCGATGTTTTTCAGCGTGGTGAAGACGTTGCCGGTAAGCATGACCGGCCGCAGCGCCTCGGCGATTTTGCCGTTGCGTATCATGTACGCCTCGCCGGCGGAGAAAGTGAACATCTCCATACTGGTCATGCCGCCGTACCAGTTCTTGGCGTAGATACCTTCTTTGATATCCGCAATCATTTCATCGAAAGTGACAGTGCCCGGCTCAATGTAGGTGTTGGTCATGCGGACGATAGGAGGATAGCGGTAGTTGATGGCGCGGGCATTACCGGTGGGTTTTTCTTTCATCCTGGCGGCGGTCTCGCGCGAGTGCAGCCTGCCGACGAGCCTGCCTTCCCGGATAAGGTAGGTCTTGACGGCGGGGACGCCCTCGTCATCGTATTTGTAGCTGCCGCGCAGTCCCGGTTCGGCGGCGGAATCGACGATATTAAGCTGCTTCGTGCCGAACTGCTTGCCCAGCTCCATAATCTGGCGCATGCGGTCGTTCTCGTAAACGAAGTCGGACTCGGATAAATGTCCAAAGGCTTCATGTACGAAAACACCGGCCAGAACGGGGTCGAGCACCACCGTATATTCGCCGCCTTTAGCCTGCGGCGCCGAAAGCAGCTCGACGGCATGGCGGGCCATTTCCTCTATCTGTTGGTGGAGTCCTTCAATAGCACTGAAGTTGCCCCGACTACCCAGGCTTAACCCGACCTGCTGCACCTCGCCGTCTTTAGCCGCTATGGCCGTCAACCGCAGGGCGACATCGGCCCTTTCCTGAGTAATATAACTGCCCTCCGAGTTCAGAAAAATAACCTTCTTATGGCTGTCCGAATAACCGATGGTGGAGGTCTGTATCTGCGGGATGCTCCAGATAATATCGTTATATTCGTCGAGCAGCTTTTTCTTTTCCGCCAGGGGAGTGTCCACAGGATTTTTCGCCGACCCGCCCGGCACATCATCAACCGCCGGTTCTACTTCGGCCAGACTACTTTTACCGCTGCCGGCGGCCCGCGCCTGTTCCTCAGCCAGCGCGACGCGGTCGGACACATCATCAAAGCTATTAAAGCTGGTGAATCCCCAGCCTCCTTTGGCCAGGGCACGGACGTTACCGCCGCCGGCGGTAGCCCGACCGATTGACTCCAGGCCCTTACCACGGTAGGTGATATGGCTGGTCTGGTTTTCTTCGAAGCGCGCCTCAAGATAGTCAGAGCGTGACTTCTTAAGCTTTCCGGCCAGACCGTGGGCGATAACATTAATTTCCGGCATATCAGTATCCTCAACGGGTGAAAATGCGATGGCCTGCAATTAAGTAAGTTTACCCAACGCCGGAGCGTATTGTCAATTTGGGGGGAGGGGGCGGCTGGAAGCCGTCCAGCCTTGACACGTATCAGCCTGTTAGCTTAAACTATTAGAGGAATTTTCCTTTTCAAATCAGGTCCCCTTCATCTCAAACGATGAGAACAGGTGCGTTATCCGAAGCAACCAAGCGAGCAGAGAGGAGATAAGGCCGTGACTTACAAGACTATTCTTTACGAAAAAGCCGATGGAATTGCCACAGTTACCCTCAACCGCCCGGAAGCGTTGAACGCCCTCAACAGTACCGTCTATACCGAGCTTTACGATGTGTTCGAGGCGATTGAGAACGACGAGAGCGTACGGGTGGTAATCCTTACCGGCAGCGGCGAGAAAGCCTTTGCCGCCGGCTCGGATGTCGTCGAGATGCAGAACATGAACACCCTGGATATCCAGAAGTTCGTGGCTACCATCAGGAAGGCGTCCGACCGTATTTATACCCTCACCAAGCCGACGATTGCCGCCATAAATGGTTACGCCCTTGGAGGAGGATGCGAGCTGTCCATGTGCTGCGACCTGCGGATATGCTCGGAGAAGGCCAGGTTCGGCCAGCCGGAAATAAACCTGGGGCTGATTCCCGGCGCCTGCGGCACCCAGCGTCTCGCCCGCCTCATCGGGGTGGCCAAGGCCAAGGAACTGATTTTCCTCGGGGATATAATAAAGGCCGACGAAGCGCTTAATCTGGGGCTGGTCAATAAAGTCGTCCCGCCGGAGAAGCTGATGGACGAAGCCATGGAGTGGGCCACCAAGCTAGCGAGTAAGAGCAGTCCGGTGCTGGCCATGGCCAAGATGGCCATCAACACCGGCATTGATACCGATATTACCTCCGGCCTTAATATGGAGGCGCGGTGTGTCGCCCTCTGTTTCGCCACCCAAGACCAGAAAGAGGGCATGAAGGCATTCCTGGAAAAAAGGGAAGTGGAATTTAAGAATAAGTAATTTACTCTTTTTAGTAATTCCAGCGAAAGCTGGAATCCAGGGGGAAAGGGTAGCTGGATTATCGGGTCAAGCCCGATAATGACAATTGAAAAACAGAAGGAGGTTGATACCGTGGCAATTAAGAACGTGTTTGTCATCGGTGCCGGAACCATGGGCAACGGCATCGCCCAGGTGAGCGCCCAGGCGGGTTACAACGTGACGATGTCCGATATCAAGGACGAGTTCATCAGCAAGGGCATGGCCGCCATCGAGAAGAGCCTCGACCGGATGGTGAGCAAAGGCACGATGCAGGAGAGTGAAAAGGCAGAAATAATTTCCCGCATCAAGACCACCCTGGATATGAACGACGCTAAAGATGCCGACCTGCTTATCGAGGCGGCACCGGAAGTCGTCGATTTAAAGAAAAATATTTTCAAGCAGCTCGATGAGATTTGCAAGGCGGATGCCATCATGGCTACCAATACCTCGTCCCTCCCCATCGGAGAAATCGCCGCCGCCACCAAACGACCGGAGAAGGTTATCGGCATACACTTCATGAACCCGGTGCCGATAATGAAAGGCGTGGAGGTAATACCGGGCAGGCACACCGCTGATGATGTACTGGAAGCCTCCAAGGAATACGTCAAGAGCATCGGCAAGGAACCCTGCGAAGCACGGGACTACGCCGGTTTTATAGTCTCACGGCTGGTAGATGCTTTAATGAACGAGGCCTTCTTCTGCGTCATGGACGGCAACAAGCCGGAAGAGGTCGATAAAGCGGTCAAGCTCTGCCTGAACCACCCGATGGGCCCGCTGGAGCTCTGCGACCTGGCCGGGGCCGATATCGTCCTGCACGGCCTGGAGACGATGTACGCCGATTTTGGCGAGCGCCTCATGCCGGCCCCGCTGCTGAAGAACATGGTGCGTTCCGGCGACCTGGGGCGCAAGGCCGGCCGCGGTTTCTACGATTATACCCAGAAATAAGAGGTCGTTCGGCAATGAACAATAAGCATCTTCTCCCCGCTCACCCTGAGCCTGTCGAAGGGCAAGGAAATTGACCGCTATGGTTCGACAGACTCACCATGAGCGGTTTCTGAACGACCTCAATAAATAATTTGAAATACTGTAAAAAATAAAGTCTAGTATAGTCTGAAAAAGGAAAGGAATGAAAATGGCAGATAGGAATGATGTTGTAATTGTGAGTGCGGTAAGGACGCCGTTCGGCAGGTTCGGCGGTTCGCTGCGGGACTTCGATTATTACGAACTGGGGGCTATCCCGATGAGGGAGGTGCTCAAGAGGGTGAATGTAAGCCCGGATAAAGTGGACGAGGTATTCTGGGGGGTCGGCGATACCTCGGCCTGCCGCGACCCGTATACACCGGTCGCCGGCCGGCAGTCTCTTATCCGGGCCGGAATTCCCCACGAGACCGTATCCATCTCCTTCGATATGGCCTGTGTCTCGGCCATGAACGCCGTCAGGCTGGCGGCGCTGGAGATGAAGGCCGGGGAGATAGACACAGCTATTTGTGGCGGGGCCACCTCTTTCGGACAGTCGCCGCTGGTGGTCAGGGGGGTAAGGTTCGGCGGCTTCCGTCTGGGTGATGTCAAGATGGAAGACCCGCTGCTGGCACTCGGCTACAAGGACTTCAACCCGGTATCCGTCGACAGCGATAATGTAGCCTATGAATATAAGATAGACCGGCAGGAGCAGGATGAGTGGGCGTTTCGCAGTCACACGAACTATGGTAATGCCTGGAACGCCGGCAAGTTCAAGGACGAGATAATGCCCTTGGAAATACCCCAGCCTAAAGGCGAATCCAAAATACTGGATATCGACGAGCAGTACCGCGCCGATACCACTCTGGAGAGGCTGTCCAGTCTGAAAGCCGTCTATGATACCCGCGCTATTACGGCAGGTAACGCGCCCGGTCTGAACGACGGGGCAACGGCTTTACTGGTCATGACACGCCAGAAGGCCGAGGAGCTCGGGCTGGAAGTCCTGGCTGCCGTGGTTGCTTCGGTATCGGTGGCTATCAATGCCAGCCGCATGCCCGAAGGCCCCGGCTACGCCATGAAGAAAATCCTGAAGAAGGCCGATATGACCCTCGACGATATGGCGGTCATGGAGATAAACGAAGCCTTCGCCTGTGTGCCGCTGGTATCCATGAAGCTAGCCGTCGATAATGATGATGCCAAGTATAAAGAGTTAAAGAAAAAGATGAATATCAACGGCAGCGCCATCGCCATCGGGCACCCCAATACCGCCAGCGGCGCCAGACTCGTTATGAACCTGATGTACGAGCTCAGGCGGCGGGGCGGCGGCTACGCGATGGGCGCCATCTGCGGCGGATTGGCCCAGGCCAACGCCTGCATAATAAAAGTTGAATAGACCGATTGAAGTGTAGTATCGGTCTGTAACTTCTGCAAAGGAGAACTAAATGGATATTTCTAAGTACAGGGTCGACGGCAAGGTAGCCATAGTTATCGGCGGCGCCGGGGATATCGGCAAGGCCATCGCCGAAACACTCTCCGGGGCCGGTGCCAACGTGGTTATCAGCAGCCGCAAGCAGGAGAACCTGGACAAGGCCGCCGAGGAAATTAAAGCTAAAACCGGCGGAAAAGTCCTGCCGCTGGCCTCGCACATCGCCAAGCTGGACCAGACCAAGCCTTTTATCGACCAGGTAGTGAAGGAGTTCGGCCGGATTGATATCCTGGTAAACAGCTCCGGCGCCAGCTTCATGGTGCCCCTCACGGAGATGGAGGAGTGGCAGTGGGACTCGGTGATGAATGTCAACGTAAAGGGCCCGTTTTTCCTGGCCAAGGAAATAGCTCCCATTATGAAGGAGCAGGGCGGGGGCAGCATAATCAATATCACCTCCTACATGGGTGTCAGGGTGGAGGAGTCTCTGGGCGCCTACTGTATCAGCAAGGCGGCCATAATGCACATGACCCGCGTCATGGCCAAGGAGTGGGGCAAGTGGAACATCAGGGTCAACGCCATCGCTCCCGCCTGGGTGCACAGTCGCCTGTCCGACCCGTTCCTGCAGATGCCCGGCGTTAACGACAGGATGTTGAGCCAGACCGCAATAGGGCGTTTCGGCGAACCCGACGATGTGGCAGCCATCGCCCTTTACCTGGCTTCAGATGCTGCCGAGAATCAGACGGCCGGCATCTTTCCGCTCGACTATGGTATGCTTACGTAGGCCTTAAGTCGATATTGGCCGCTCATGGTGAGCCTGTCGAACCATAGCGGTACGGTGGGCTCACCCTTCGACAGGCTCAGGGTGAGCGGAGAAAAATTGGATTTTCTATTTGCCAGTTAAATTTCGATTTGGTACTGAAAAAGGAGGCATTAAAATGGCACTTCCATTAAAGGGTAAAGCAGTACTGGTTACCGGGGCCCGGCAGGGATTGGGCAAGTCTATTTCTCTGGGCATGGCGGAACAGGGGGCCGACCTGATAATATGCGACCGCGTCACCGATGATGGCAAGCTGGACGAGACCGCCAAAGAGATAGAGGGTCTTGGGGTTAAGTCTCTAACCATGGGCGGGGATATCACTATCGAGGAGGATGTGAATAGCATCGTTAATAAAGCGCTGGAGAAATTCGGCAAGATTGACGTGCTGGTGAATAATGCCGGCGTTACCGCTCAAGACTCGTTTCTTAATCTCTCTTATCGCCGGTGGCGGTTGATTCTCTCCGTCAATCTCGACGGGACTTACCTCTGCTCCAAGGTAGTCCTGCCGTACATGGTGGAAAAGAAAAGCGGTATGATTATCAACGTTTCTTCGATACTGGCCAAGGAAATCCGCATGAGCATCCCCTACGGCGTCACCAAGGCCGGCGTGGAGAGATTAACCCTGGGGCTGGCCCGGGAGATGCGGCGCGAAGAGGGAATCGCCATCACCTGCATTCGCCCTTACTTTGTCAAGACCGAGGTGGTCATGGAATTCATGAAAGACCGGGACACCAGCGACTATGAAGAGCCGATAATATGGCAGAAGTACCCGGCAATGCTGGCGGGCCTCGACCCAAAGGAAGCGACCGGCAAGATATGGGACAAGGCCGCCCTTGAGGAGAAGTTCGGTAAAGTAGAGTAAAAGAGACCGACAGGCTTTTTCACAGTTGTTAAGCCCGGCCTTTGATGTTACCGGAAACCGGTAAGGCTGGGCTTGATTATTTCTCTCGCTTTTTTCGGTTCGTATAGAACTGCGGCACCAGCAGCAGGGCCGCCATCGAGGAGACAACCATGGCTACCCACATAACCGAGGCCGCCTGGGTGTGGATGCGCAGCGGCGAGAAGAACAGGGCCGAAAGCCCGATGGCCAGTCCCAAGGCGTTGGCCAGCACCGGGCGGGATACCGTGGTTAAAGCCGCATTGATGGATTCCTCCCGGTTCATACCGCGGTCGCGGTAATAGTAAACGGCGGAGAGAAGGTGGATGGAGTAGTCCACGCCGACGCCGATAGCGATAGCGGAGAGGTTGGCGGTCATGAGGTTGAGGTTAAAGCCGGTTATGGACAGCATGCCCATGATGGCACAGATGGTGATGGCGATGGGCAGCAGGCCCGCCAGGGCGGCGGTGATGCGACGCAGCGTCACCCAGAGCATGATGAAAATCAATACCAGCGCCAGGCAGAGGCTCTGTATCTGGCTCCTGACAACGAGCTTATTCATCTCGTTGAAGAGTACGGGCATACCGGTAATAATCCGTATCGTATCGCTGTGACCGGCGACAAACTCATCGAGTGCTTCTATATCTTTAGAGTCGAGTTCCTCGGTTTTTATTATCATCTTAAAGCCGTCGTCGGATACCCAGGTACCCATGTTCTGACTGCTTACCTGGGAGAGCATCATACGGGTAATTGTCGGATTGGAGGGATAGGCATCCTGTCCTGTGGCCATGTAATTAATACCAACGAGCAGGTCGAAGGCGGAGAAAGCGCTCTTAATGCCCGGGAGATTTTCGAGTTCTCTCTCGGATTCCAGGACCTTACCGGCGAATGCGGCATCCATCAGGGCCGCCTGTCCCTGCGGGGAAGCTATCTCGCCGGTGAGGGGTATGGCACTGCCGAAGCTCCTTTCGATGCGGTCGAAGGTCTGCCTTATTTCCGAGCTCTCCCTAAAGTAAGTCAACTGGTTTGATTCCACCTGGAGCCCGGGAATATAGACGATGGAAACCACAAAGATAACGGCGAAGATAATGAAGACAGGTATCCTCTGCCGGGAAGCTTTCATGATGAAGTTGTTAAGCCAGGCGTCTTTTGTCGGCGGGGCTTTCGCCGGCAGCTTCAGCCTGGATAGCACCGCTGGCAGGAAGAAAATGGCAATGAAGCCGGCGTAACCGATGCCCAGGGTAACGAAGATACCCATATGCCGCATCGGGACTACCTCCGTCCAGGCGAGGGAAGCAAACCCGGCCATGGTGGTTATCGTCGCCAGGAATATGGGCGTGCCGACCATCCCCAGCGTGGCCACGGTCAGTTCGCGGCGGTCCGTATATTTAGCGATGTTGTCCAGATAGTGGCTGATATAGTGCAGGCCGTAAGCCGAGCCCATGACAAGAATAAAGAGAGGACTCAACACCGTCAGCAGGTTGAGGTCCTGACCGCTCCAGAATATGGTACCGAAAGTCCACAGTGCGGCGAACCAGGCGGGAATCATGGAGAGGACGGTGAGGCGGAAGCTTTTCAAAATGTAGCGAAAGACCAGGAGAACCAGGACGATGGCGCAGGGCGGGAGTATGCAGAGAATCATCAGGAGATATCCCCAGATGGTATCTTTTATCACCACGTTGCCGGCCAGCGAGAGGCTCAGGGGGCCGGCCTCGCCCAGCACTTTTAACGAGTCGATAACATCATCGGCGGGGGCATCCACGGCAAGGGTGGCAATAATGACGCCGTTATGACCGTTTTCCGTTAAAAACTGGCCGGTCATAAAATACTTATTTTCGATAAAGTCCTTGAGTACAGCGTAGTCTTTCTCTATGAAGGCTTCATCGACTTCGATGGCGCCGGCCCCGGCTATCATTTCCGATGGGATGAAACCCTGGACCATCGCTATGCCGTCGATGGCTTCAATCTGCTGCTGAAGATGGTAGACTTCCAGGAGGCTATCTTTTTCGAGGAGAGAGCCGTTACTTTCGATAAGTATGGAGATAGTCTCGCCGCTCTCGTATTTGGCGTTAAGCTGGTGATATTCGTCGGCTTTCGGGTTTCCCTTGGAGAAAAAGGCTAAAAAATCCGTATCCAGGTTAAAGCGGTAAAGGGAAGCCAGGGAAAGGAGATTGAGGATGATGACCAGAACAATGATGATTCTGGCGTGTTCGTAGATAAAACCGGCGAGTCTTTTCAACGGGAACCTCCTGTAAGGTGGAAAATTTAAATTTTCTGAACTCCCTTGAGAATAAACTCCGTCAGCTCGGCGGCAAGCTTCTTACGGTCGATTATATATATGGGGCTCTTTTCACCTTCGATTCGGTACAATAACATAAAGCCGATAACCATACCGCCGATAGCCCGGGTCATGATGGCCGGATTGATATCGCGGAAAGTGCCTTCCTTCATCTTTAAAGCTGCATACTTTTCCATAATGTCCATAATCGGCTTCATGACCTGTTCCGCGTAGCTACGGCGTAGTTCGGGGTCGCGCTGTACCTCGCCGAGCAAAGGCAGTAAATTATTCATGCCGTCGAGGCCGAAATTCAGGCGGTCTTCTATGATGGTGGCAATATAGGAAAAATCACCGCCGGCGGGTGCTTGCCTGAAAAGCCGGGTAAAGGGCTCAATGACGTACTTATTGGTAATGGCTACCAGCAGGTCGCGTTTGCTCGGGTAGTAATTATAGATGGTTCCCACGGCAACGCCGGCTTCCCGCGCCACCTCGGGGATGGTTGCCCCGTCGAAGCCCAGGCGGGAAAAGACAAGCAGGGTGGCTTCCAGGATTTGTTCCTGGCGCAACTTCGTTATCTGCTTTTTTCGCTCTTCTCGACTTGCCATGCTGGTTTACCCGGTGTTATGAATGAATGTTCATTCATTATACATGAGAAGCTGACAACTGTCAAGACTTTTCTGTGAGGCTGTCAGCCGGAGGGTAGAACGTTAGGTATCGGCGCGGGCCGGTCAGCCTGATTCGGAGACATCTAGTTCTTTCTGAGTGATTTCAGTACCGCCATGAAAGCCATACCACCGCACAAGGCGGCTACCAGCAGGATCAGCCACCACGAACCTTCGAGGAATCCTTTATTCGTCGGGGAACTTACTACCGGTTTGGGAGTTTGTTTAACCGGCGCCGGCGGCTCTTCCAGGGTTAGTGTTCGTGACATGGTATTATTCGTTTCATTACTTTCGGGAATCAGTTTATCGAGGTCAGCGAAAACGCTGATTTCATGTGGGCCCGCTTCCACGGTCCAGGAGAAGTCGGCGGTTACGGTAACGCCTGACTCAATTTCGGCTATATCGGCATAATCCAGGGGAGAGCCGTCAATGTGTAAAGTCAGGCGTGGATTAATGGCTTCGCTTCGACCCCGGTTTTCCACCTTAGCGGTGATGGTGATAGTATCCCCGGGTAAGGCAGTCAGCGGCGTCCAGGCGATTGATTTAATGGCAAGGTCGGGGATGCTGGTGGAGAAAGATAACGTTTTTTGATTATTGGATTCTTCGAGCTCGATGATTTCATCATCGGGGTCAATAGTAACATCAATAGTGTGCGGTCCCGACTCGAGGATCGAAACGAGCGTTATGGTAACGGAATCGCCGGCCGGTATCGGCTTAATGTCCTTGTGCAGGGCGGGTGACTCATCGATGGAATAAGTCAACTGAGAGCTGCCGGAGGTATCGCTGCCCTGATTCTTAATAATAATGGCAAAGGCAGCATCATCGCTGGTTAACGGAAATTCCATAAGCCAGCTGACATCTTCAACAGTCAAATCGGGGGTCATCGTCGAGAAAGTGATTTCTTTATCATTATTGGTCTCGTCGGACTCGGTAACCCTGTTATTGGTATCCGCGGTAATCCCGATACTGTGTGTGCCTGCCTCGGCGACCCATTCGAAAGAGCCGGTAATGGAAGCGGCTGGCTCTATCTCCGGTATATCCAGCGAACCGGCAGATAGGCCATCGACGTAATAGCTTGCCTGGGCGACTTGTGTTTTACTGCTGCCCCGGTTTACGAAGGTCGCGGAAAAGGTTACGGTATCACCTATAGAAACATCTGAAGGTGACCAGGTGACGTCCTGGACTAACAGGTCGGGTGGGGGTAGCGTAATTACCTTCGAGTTATTGGCTTCATCAATCTCGTCTACCTGGTTCGTGGAATCGGCGACTATGGCGATGGTATGGAGGCCAGCTGCGGCTGTCCAGACAAGGTGTTCCGTCACCACATCCCCGGCATTTATCTGCCCGATATCGGCATAACCGATAAAGTTATCGTCAATATAGTAAGTAATACGCGAGGGACCGGCACTGAGACTACCCTGATTTTCTATATTGATATTAAAGGTAATTTCATGACCGGTGGGAATGTCAGCCGGCGACCAGGTAACGGTATTGATGGCTAAATCAGGCATGTTGGGAGTGACGATTACAAAATCTTCGTTATTGTTTTCATTATTTTCAGTAACACGTTCATTATGGTCAGCGATTGCTTTAAAAGTGTGGCGGCCTTTCTGTGATTCCCATGTATATGTAGTATTAACAGAACCGCCGGATGCTATGACAGGGATGAAGTCTGAACCGAGGAGATTATCATCCAGATAATAGGCGATGTAAAAGCCGCGAGCTACGCCGCCGCCCTGGTTTTCTACAAATACCTTGAAGGCTACAGAATCTCCTGTAGCCGGATTTATCGGAGACCAGATGATGTTAGAAATAATCAAGTCCGGAGGGATAATAGAAATGGTCTTGGTCAGTTTATTATTGTCTTCACTGGTCTCAACTAGCATATTATCGCAATCGGGGACGATGCTGACGGTATGCGAGCCCGTGCTGGCCTCCCAATCTACAGTCAGGGTAGCTTCGGCATCGGCTTCCAGAGCGGCGGTATTCAGATAGCCCTGAGAACCTCCGCTGATATAATAAGCGGTGCGCGATGCTCCAGCCCGGCCGCTACCCTGATTTTTAATCTTGATGGTAAAGGTTACAGTATCACCGGCCCCGGCGTTTGTCGGCGACCAGGTGACGTCGGTAACGGTAAGGTCAGGGTACATAGTCAGGAGGTTTACGGTACTCTCGTTATTGTTCTCGTCACTTTCGGCCACGTTATTTTGGTAGTCGATAATTGCCTTAATAGTGTGCACGCTGGTTACGGCTATCATGCTGAAGGTCATATTGGTCGAGTCTCCGGCATCTATCTGGCCTATTGGTAGCGAATACTGGTCTCCATCGTCGACCCAGTAGGTAAGGAGGCATGAGTCGGCCCGGCCGGTACCCTGGTTCCCGACGAAGACGTTGAAAGTCACTTCGTCATACTTCGACGGACTTTCCGGCTCCCAGGTGATATTTTCTATTACGAGGTCGGGGGGCGAGGTTGAGAAAGTGAATGAGTGTTTATTATTACTCTCATCACTTTCACTGACGTTGTTTACTTCGTCGACGGCTATCTGAACAAGATGCTGGCCGGACAGCGCGTTCCAGCTGTAGGTCTTGGTGACGGTGTCGCCGGGGTCGATAGCGGCAATGTCCTGGAGACCTCTGGAGCTACCATCGATATAGACATTAACGTTCGTATAACTCGATCTACTATTACCCTGATTCTTAACCGTAACACTGAAAATAACGTTTTCGCCTTTCGACGGGGTATCCGGCGACCATGATACGGACTGGATGACTAAATCCGGAGCCAGTGTTGAGAAGGTGAAGGTCTCAGTGTTGTTGGTTTCATCGGTCTCGAGGACAAATCCGCCGGAATCGGCTACGGCTTTAATCGTGTGCTTTCCTGCCTGAGCCTCCCAGGTAAATGTTTTGGTAGTCATGGTGCCGGCGTTAAGCGAATCGATCGGAAGCGTAGCCAGTATGTTACTGTCGGCGTAGCAGACAAGATGACTGAAACCAGCCGTCATATTACCCTGATTTTTGACGTTTACGGTGATAGTCACCGTATCATTCAGAGTCGGGTTCTGCGGTGACAGGGTGATATCCTGTACGATGAGGTCCGGGCCGTCAGCCGCCAGAGCCGCGGGGGCGCTGGAGACCAGCGTAACGGCTCCCAGGATAAAAATCAGTAAAGATACAGCAATCCTGGCGAAAATTGCCTTAATAATTTCAGGGTGGGCGGGCAAGAACAATACCCTCCAGTTTAAACCAATTTTATGCTCCTTCTAATTGTAATAGTACCTAAGATAATAATGAATAGTCCTTTAGTAAGGGAATGATAGCGTATTAGTACTATATGCTTGCGGTGGTCAGAGCGAAGTGTTTCCGGAATTTAAGCAGGTTCAGTACCGGGGACGGCCGGTATCCGATTCTTCTGCTTTAAAAATGGCCCAGCCCGGGCAGAAGATATTTTCCACGCAGGCACCGCACTCGGTGCATTTATCGGGGTCGATGATATAGCGGTCTTCGCCTTCGCTGATAGCCCCGAAGGGGCATTCATAGAGGCAGGCGCCGAACTTGACGCAGGTTTCGCCGATTTTGTAGGTCATTACGGGTTCCTCCGGACGGTTAGGAACCGGCCGGGCATTTTTTACTCTATACGATTTATTTTATACAATATGGAGAATTGTCTCAAAATATGGCATACTCAGGAAGTGATTGGCGGCGATTTTCTCTCTATATTTTTCATAGCTATCGGCCTGTCGGCAGATTGCTTTGCCGTAGCTCTGAGCGGTGGTGTTTCCGAGAAACACTATTCCCGGGTGCGGATATTGCGCGTCGCCTTCTCATTCGGGCTGTTTCAGGCGGTTATGCCCGTAATCGGGTGGCTGGTCGGGAGAACGGTGGTGGAATACATCGCCGATTATGACCACTGGGTGGCTTTCGGCCTGCTGGCGATTGTCAGCGGCAGGATGTTATGGGAATCCTTAAGACCCGAAAGGGGTGGTGAAAAAGGGGTGGATTTAACCAGGGTACTGGTGCTGCTTACCTTATCCATAGCCACGAGCATCGATGCCCTGGCGGTTGGCCTGTCCTTCGCATTTCTGAAAGTGAATATGGTGCTGGCCAGCCCCACTATCGGCGTGGTTGCTTTTGTGGTTACGATAATAGGATTCGTGCTGGGCAGGAAAGCCGGAAGGCTGATGGGCCGGTGGGCCGGAACGGTGGGAGCGGTGATACTGCTGGCGATTGCCTTAAGAATCCTGCTAAGTCACCTGCTATCGGGGAGCTAGGACAGCCGCCATTTTAAAAATCCAAAAAAAATTTATCCGAAACCCCTTGACAAAGAGAGGTACTATCTTTATAATATATCTAGATATATCTAGATATATATTTTATAGCTTTGACAAAGTCGATAAGGAGTAAGCAAATGTTTAGAGACCGAAGGTACGATAGAGAGAGATTTTTCCGGGGTTCCCGGCGGGGGAGCTCATTTCAGAAGGGTGACCTCAAGTATGTAATCCTGGAGCTGATAAAGGATACGCCGAGACACGGGTACGACATTATTCGCGAGCTTGAGGAGCAGTCCCACGGCTTTTACAAGCCCAGCCCCGGCGTTATCTACCCTACTCTCCAGATGCTGGAGGAGATGGGGTACACCATTTCCGATGAGCAGGAAGGTAAAAAGGTATATTCGATTACCGAGGGCGGTATGGAATTTTTAGCAAAGAAGAAAGATATTGCCAACGGCGTAAAAAGCCAGATGAAGCACCGGTGGAGTTTTAAGAACATCGGTAAGATGATGATGGTCATGAAAGAGTACCACGCCCTGGAACAACTGGTGAGTCGGGGAGTTCGTGGTCAGGATGCTGATAAAATGCAGCGAATCCGCGACATTCTCATCCAGGCCTACGATGATATCGAGTCCGTACTTGAAGAATAAAAATAAAGGAGGATTAAAATGGGTTTCTTCAGAATAATGGCGGCGATTCCGGGCTTTTTCCTGAGTTCACTATTTTTCATGCTTCTCTGGGATGTAGTCGCCCCGAAAGTCGGCATCACGGCGGATATCAACTACGTAACATCGATGTTGATAACCATAACGCTATGGATAGCCGTGGCGCCCCTGGCGGCGGCGGGCAGTAAACAAAGATGGCATTAATTCCCGTAGTGCCGTACTTTTTCAACGGACTATTAAGGTGTCCTAAGTGAGGCTATGCTGCGATGATGCCGTCCGATAATGAGATGCTAATTGAATATGACAAGGAAATTCAGAGCTACTATGTTGCCTGGAGGCCCGTGACGGCGGTGGGCCTGGGTAAGACGGAGAAGGGGGCTCTGGAAGAACTGAGGAAGACGGCGCATTACGGCATAGACACCATGGTCGATTTAAAGCTGAAGGAAATCGTGAGAAAAGAGGGTAATGGACATGGCAAACAGGGTTGAACAAAAAGAAGAACAGGTCTGGGGGCTGGAAGAGGTACGCCAGTACGCCGAGGCCCACAAAAAATACGCCGGGATGATGTACGGGGGGATAATAAAGGATGTCAAGAACCTTAAGACATCGGGTCGTTTTCTGGAAATGGGCGCGGGACCTGGCTTCATGGCGGTTATGATGGCGCAGAAATATCCCGATATATCCATTACCGCGGTGGACATTTCACCGCATATGGCGGTAGTGGCCAATGAATTTATCGTAGAAAGTAATCTTGAAGATAGAATCAAGTATGTCGTAGGTGACGTGGGCGACCGTGAGTTTATGCAGAGGCTGGGCAAGTTCGACTTCGTTTATTCCACGTTTTGTCTACATGACTGGAAGCTACCGGATGACGCTATACGCAATCTCTGGGGGGCCGTTGGGGATAACGGATTCCTGTATATCCATGATTTCAGAAGGCTGGGATTTTTACGCTTCCTGCCCATCAAAGACGAAGGGTTCGAATCAATGAAAGCCGCATATCCGCCGGATGAAATCAAGGCTGTGCTACAGAAGACAGGTGTAACCGACTACAGAATTAAAAACAGGTTTCCCTTTATATTTCTATCGTTAATCGCCCGTAAGTGAGGTTGCGTAGCCTGATTAGAAGGCAAACAGCTTACCGGCAAGCTCGGCGAGTCTCATGAGCAAGCCGGGGATAATGCCGAGCAGCAGGACACCCAGGCAGCAGAGGAATAAGGCCAGTCGCGGCGCCCCGGAGGACGGCACCTTTTCATCGGAGGCGGCTTCTCCGAACCACATAACCTTGACCACGCGGAGATAGTAGTAGGCCGAGATAACACTGTTGATGACGGCGATAATCACCAGCCAGAGCAGGTCGTTCATTACGGCAGCGCGGAAGATATAAAACTTGGCCATGAAACCGGCTGTCGGCGGCATGCCGATGAGCGATATAAGACAGAAGGTCAGGGCTAAAGCCAGTACCGGCGCCCGCTTGAACATACCTGAGAAATCGGCAATATCATCGCTGTTGATTTTATTCGTGATAGCGATAACGGCAATAAATACTCCCAGGTTGGTCAGGGAATAGCTGGCGAGGAAGAAGAGCACGCCGCTCTGTCCCAGAACGCTCGAAGCCGAAGCGAAGCCGAAGGTGGCTAACCCCACCATCAGGTAGCCGGCCTGGGCGATGCTGGAATACCCCAGCATTCGTTTGATATTGGTCTGGGGGATGGCCACTACATTCCCGATAATCATGCTGATGACCGCCAGCACGGCGAATATCGTACCCCAGTTCATGCTGAGCCATTCCGGCATGCCGAAGGCCGAGTAGAAGACGCGCAGGATAAGGGCGAATCCGGCGGCCTTGCTGGCCACGGAGAGGTAGGCGGTTATCGGCGTCGGGGCGCCTTCATAGACATCCGGCACCCACATCTGGAAGGGGACGGCGGCAATCTTGAAGCCGAATCCGGCTATCATCATGACGATACCCATTAGCAGCGCCGGACTGGCCAGGATGCTGTCCAGCGACATCGATTGAATGGATTGAGCGATAGCTCCAAGCTGCGTCTGTCCGGTGGTGCCGAAGACCAGCGCCATGCCGTAGAGCAGTACTGCCGAGGCGATAGCTCCCAGCAGCAGGTATTTCAACGAGGCCTCGGTGGACTTGCGGTCTTTGAGGAAACCTACCAGCACGTAGAGCGAGATGCTGGTAAGCTCCAGAGCGATGTACAGTGAAATAAGGTCGGCGGTGGCGGCCATGAGCATCATACCCAGTGTGGAGAGTAATATCAGCGCGTAGTACTCACCCTGGAAGCGGGAGAACTTATCGACGTAGTCGGCGGAAGCCAGGATGACCAGGAAAGCGATTCCGGCGAAGAGCAGCTTGAAGAACAGGGCAAAGTCGTCCACGGCCAGCATGTTATTAAAGAGCGGACTGTAGCTGCCGCCCCACATCGCCACCGTGACCCCGCCGGCGATGACCAGTCCCGACAGGCTTACCGACCGCAGCAGGTTCTTCTGCCGCACACCCAGGTCCAGCAGGATTACCAGGACGGCAAAGACCGCCAGCGTTATCTCCGGTATGAACAGGGCCAGATTCAAATCCTACTCTCCTCTATTTATTCTAGCCGCCGAACAGGGCCGCCACGGGTGTAATACCGAGTTTGAAAACATCCGTTAGTATGGCCGGGTAAATGCCGACCAGCATAATCACGGCGATAAGGACGAACATGTAAAACTTCTCCATGCCGTCGGCGTCTTTGACGCCGTTAAATTCCTCTTTCACCGGGCCGTAGAACGCCTGCTGGAGCATCCACAGGATGTAGCCGGCGGTCAGGACGACGCCGATGATGGCGATAATCGTATAGACCTGCGTGTAGGGGACGGCAGTGCTGTTGAAGCTGCCCAGGAAAATGAGGAATTCGGCGGCGAAGCCGCTGGTGGTGGGCAGTCCCAGCGAGGCCAGCCCCGCTATAGAAAAGACGGCGGTCATCACCGGCACCTGCCGCGCCAGTCCGCCCAGCTTGCGCAGGTCGCGAACTTCAATATTGTGGATTACCAGTCCAGCCATGGCAAAGAGGAGTCCGGTGACGACGCCGTGGCTGAACATCTGCAAAGCGGCGCCGGTCAGGCTTACCTGCCCCAGGGCGAAAATACCGAGCAACACGTAGCCCATATGGCTGATGCTGCTGTACGCAATCATCCGCTTGATATCGGTCTGCATCAGCGTAACCGCCGCGCCGTAGATGATGCCGATTAACGCCAGGATAATAAGTATCTGAGCGTAGTCCTGGGCGGGCCCCGGGAACATGCTGACGCAGAGTCGAATCATCCCGTAGCCTCCCATCTTGATGAGCACACCGGCCAGCATAACGCTGACGGCGGTCGGCGCATCGGTATGAGCGTCGGGCAACCAGGTATGGAACGGGAACATCGGCAGCTTCACGGCGAAGCCGATAAACAGCAGCCAGAAGATAGCCCCGACCGGCATAAGCGACTGCACCATGCCCAGACCCTGGCCGGCGATATCCACCATGCTTAAACTGTGGGTGGTGAAGTACAGACTTAGAATGCCCGCCAACATAAAGGCGCTACCGAACAATGTGTACAAGACATACTTGATGGCCGAATATTCGCGGCGTCCCGAGCCCCAGATGGTTATCAGGAAGTACATCGGGATAACCTCGATTTCCCACATGATGAAGAAAAGCAGCAGGTCGAGGGAAACGAAAACGCCGATAATGCTGGTTTCCAGCAGTAACAGCCAGGCGAAGAACTCGCGCGGCCTGTCGTGAACCTTCCACGAGATGAATACCGCCAGGAAGCCGAGGAGGCAGGTCAGCAGGACGAGGGGCATGCTCAATCCATCCACGCCCAGGTGGTAGTGGGCATTAAGCGGGGCTATCCAGAGGTATTTCTCCTCGAACTGGATGGCTCCAGTGGCGCCCAGCGAACGGTCGAAGGCGGCAAAGAGATAAATCGACAGAGCCAGCGGGATGCCGGTGAAGATGGCGGCCACGCGCTTTATCAGCGCGTCGTCCTTCTTGGAGATGAGGGCGATGATAATCGCTCCCACCGCCGGCAGGAAGATTATGGTGGTCAGGTAATTAAATTCCAACTATATTATCTCCCAACAGTCTTCTAACTCTCTTTTCTACCTCTACCCCTGTGTCCCCCTCTCCTTCAAAGGAGAGGGGGAGGAGTTTTTTATTGAAGGGGTTTTACCCCCTCAAGCTTCACCCCTCTCATCCGAATATATACACGCATATTGCTATAGTTGCCACGCCGATGCCGATGAAGAGACCGTAGAGCTGCAACTGACCGGTCTGGGCATGACGGATAACCCGGCCGCCGCTCATAACTACATCGGAGACCCCGTTGACGGCCCCGTCAACGCCTTTGTTATCGAATGTCGTGAAGCCGGTAAACAGCCCCTTCATCAGGACCAGCTTCACGATGATGTTTTCATAAAGCTCATCGAAGAAATACTTGCGGAAGACCAGCGTGTACAGCGGGCCGAATACTTTGCCCAGCGTCTCCGCTTTAATCCATTTAGCGCAGTAAATAACGTACGCCATGAAGATGCCAAAGAGGCCAACTATAAGGGCCGCTACGGGCAGGACGTGGGTGAAGGGGTTAAACAACCCGGCGACGAAGCTTTCCGCCGCGTGCTCCACCTCATGTCCCATGAAATGGCTGAAACCGCCGGTAAGGTTCCACCAGCCGACGCCTACAGCCAGGATAGCCAGGAATACCAGCGGACCTACCATGACCCACGGCGATTCGTGGGTATGGCTGTGGTCGACGCCGTCATCGGTAGCGCCGCCGCGATACTCGCCGTGGAAGGTCATGAAGATGGCTCGGAACATATAGAAAGCCGTCAAGAACACGGTTATCATAGCCAGCCAGAACACCACCGGCTGGGCTTCCAGGGCATTTACCAGTATCTCGTCCTTGCTCCAGAAGCCGGCCAGGGGCCAGATACCAGCCAGGCTCAGGCTGCCGATAAGGAAGGTGGCATACGTCCAGGGCTGTGTCTTGCGCAGTCCGCCCATCAGCCGCATATCGAACGTGCCGGTGGAGTGGCTGACGCTCCCGGCTCCAAGAAAGAGCAGGGACTTGAAAAAAGCATGCGTAAAGAGGTGGAACATGCCGACAGCCACGCCTGCCCTGGCGATTTCCACGCTGGCATGGCCCTCATCCGCCAGAATCATACCGACCGCCCCCAGCCCCAGCATCATATAACCAAGCTGGCTGATGGTTGAATAAGCCAGAACGCGCTTGATATCGTTTGCCGTCAGGCCCATCGTGGCGGCGAAGATAGCCGTAAAGCCGCCGATAACGGCGACGAGGGTAATGGCCTGGGTCGAGTAGACGAAGAGCGGCATGGTGCGCGCCACCAGGAAAACGCCGGCGGAGACCATCGTAGCGGAATGGATGAGGGCGCTGACGGGGGTGGGGCCTTCCATGGCGTCCGGCAGCCACACGTGGAGCGGGAACTGGGCCGATTTACCGACCGCCCCGGCGAAGATGCCGATAGCCGACCACATGAGCACCGTGCCTCCCAGGATACCCGCTACGGCAAGCTCGTGCAGCTGGTGGATATCAAAGGTGCCGGTGTTGAAGAACAGTATTAATATCCCCGCCAGGAAACCGAAGTCGCCGATCCTGGTAACGATAAAGGCTTTCTTGGCGGCATCGGCGGCGGACTTTTTATGATACCAGAAGCCGATGAGGAGATAGGAGCAGAGCCCGACCATCTCCCAGAAAACGAAGGTGAACAGCAGGTTGGCCGAGAGCACCAGCCCCAGCATGGAGAAGGTGAACAGGGACATGAAGGTATAGTAGCGGTAATAGCCGGCCTCGTCGTGCGCCATGTAGCCCAGCGAATATATCTGCACCATCAGGCTGACGATGGAGACCGTTACGGCCATGACAATCGAAAGCTGGTCGGCAATCAGGCCGAGGTGGATGGTAACGCCGTTTTCGATAACCACCCAGCTGACATCGGGCACGGCGAGCTCGTGAGTTTCCACCGACATTAGCGATACCAGCGCCCAGATGGAGAAAACGGCCGAGACGGCTATGGAGCCAATCGTGATATATCCATAAATCTTCGATTTGGGCTTGACGAATGGCCTGACAATCAGCCCGTTGATGATAAACGAGAACAACGGCATCAGCATGATTAGCCAGACCAACTGATAAGGTATCATAGCTTCCTCAGCACGTCCTTAATAACATGTTCTTTATCCTGGGGAACCAGGATAGAATATTCGGTCAGCTCCCGGCCGGTCGGCAGGCCGGAGACGGGCATAATACGGGTAGGGATACCCTCTCCCTCGAAGCATTCCTTCCACATCTCGGCTACGACCAGCGTTTTCGCTTTTTTAACTTCTACCCACATCGGTGGTTTTCCTTTATAGCACCCTTTTCACTTTTTTCTCTTAACCACTCCTCCCAACCCTGACTACCTCACCCCCTGTGTCCCCCTCTCCTTTTTCCCTGTTGTCGTTCTGGCACAGGCCAGAATCCACTCCCCTTTTCCCCGCCTCCTGGATTCCAGCTTTCGCTGGAATGACATTTTAGTTATAAGCACTCCTTAATTTATAAGGCTAATGCGGCATCGCCCAGGTAGAACGGCCAGACGACGATGCCCAGTATAATTTTCCACCAGACCAGGTCGGCAAAGCCGATGGTAAAAATCCAGCCAACGAACCAGACGACGCCCCCCAAGCTAGCCGAAGAGCCTTTACCCATCTTTTTTACCCCTCCTCATTTACCATTTCATCAAATTAATATTGTTGGCGTCTATGTCCGTCAGGCCGCGGTAAATAGCCAGGATAATCGCCAGGCCGACGGCTACCTCGGCGGCGGCCACCACCATCACGAAGATGGCGAAGACCTGCCCGGTCAGCAGCAGCGGCACGATATAGCTGGAGAAAGCCACCAGGCTGATATTCACCGAGTTGAGCATCAGCTCGATACACATTAAAATAATCACGGCGTTCCGCTTGGTCAGCGCGCCGTACAGTCCGATGCTAAAAAGCAGCGCCGATAGTACCAGATAATGCTCAAGGCCGATAGTCATCTCTTATTGTCTCCGTAGTGGCCGATGTCACAATTTTTATATATATTCATACCTCATTAACCGAAGATAGTATGCTACTTCTCCCTCGCGATAACGATGGCGCCCACAATAGCCGCCAGTATCAGCATTGCCGCTATTTCCACCGGCAGGATAAAGCCGCTCTCGCTGAAGAGCCTGGTGGCCAGCGGGATCGTCGTAGGTGACAGCGGCGACTCGGCGGCGATACGCCACGAGGTACTGGTAACGGTATAAATCATAATTCCCAGCACTACCGCCGCCACGATAAAGGCGGGTATTTTCATTCTGTTAGACGGGCTGCCCTGCTGGACTTCCCGCGTCATCATAATAGCCAGGATAATCAGAACGGATATCGCGCCGACATATACCAGAATCTGCACCGCCGCCAGAAAGTCGGCGCTGAGGGTAATGTAAAGTCCGGCGACAGTAATGAAACAGAGGATAAGGGACAGGGCGGCGCGGAAAACATTACGCAGGAACACAACGCCCAGGGCCGCGACGACGACGACCACCGCCATTATCCAGAACGCAGCAGCCAGTCCCATTATTTCCTCTTCTCCACGATTTTATCGATGAGCAGGGTCTGCACGGGCAATTTTTCCGCGATTTCGGGGTGGTAGTAACCGCTGGCGGGCCTCTCCGGCGATTCCAGCAGCTCGTCATCGCTCTGGACAAGGTCACCGCGCCGGTATTTCGCCCTCTCGAAGGAGTAGCCCATGAACAGGGCGTCGTAAGGGCAGGCCTCAACGCAGAGGCCGCACTGGATGCAGTAGCCGGTATCCACCCGGTATGTCTCCACCTCGTATTTATTTTCCGCCAGGTTGGTAGAGGTAACGATTTCGATAGCGCCCTGCGGACAGGTCTTGGCGCAGGTGGCGCAGCCGGTGCACCTCTCACGACTCCAGACAAGCTCGTTGCCGCGTGTACGCCGCGAGACGTTCAGCCGCTGTTCCGGGAACTGCGAGACCGTCGGGTGACGCAGCAGGTGCCGAATGGTCACCATCATGCCCTTGACCAGACCTATGCCGTAACGTTCAAACTTCAAGACGGCCCCATCCTAACTTAAAGAATTTAGACCATGAAACAATCAGTATCACCATGATGGCGATATTGACGATAATCAATACCCAGGGCAGCGCGTCCGGCCAGACGAGCACCTGGATGGCGGTGATGAACAGGTTGATTACAGCCAGCGGGAAGAGGAACTTCCAGGCCAGAGCCATAAGCTGGTCGATACGTACACGCGGGAAAGTCGCCCGCGTCCAGACCATGAGGAAGAAGACGATAATAACCTTGACGATAAACCACAGCCACGGCGGCAGTAATGGCCCCCTCCAGCCGCTGAGGAAGAGCGTGGTGATAATAGCGGAGATGGCGATGGCCTCGGCGTACTCCACCAGATAGAACATGGCGAATTTCATACCGGAATATTCGGTGTGGAAACCGGCGACAAGCTCCTGGTCGGCCTCCATAAGGTCGAAGGGGCTGCGGTTAATCTCGGCGCAGCCGGCGGCGAAGAAGA
>Ga0315543_1000024_pt1 | contig 193353 bp, 176 predicted proteins | sample SalMarSW160210MG_2_FD_203098 | JGI IMG/M metagenome (GOLD analysis project Ga0315543, IMG submission 203098) | Salt marsh sediment microbial communities from the Plum Island Ecosystem LTER, Massachusetts, United States - Salt Marsh Sediment SW1601-210 ...
CGTGCATCTGAAAGATAATAAGTGGAGAGCGGAAATAAATAAGGACGGCAAAAAGTTACATCTTGGCTATTTTGATAATGAGGACGACGCCGGGAGGGCTTATGACAAGGCCGCCCGAAAATATCAAAAGGATTTCGCTGAACTAAATTTCCCGAGACCACAAAGCAGGTTAAAGAAGTGGATTAATTCGCTTATTTCCTCAAATTTTTAATGGCAATTAAATTGCCGTTTTTGTCTTTGTATTTCCAGAAATTCCAGCCGTTCACAGCACCTTTTTTTATTATTGCATCTCCAGCGGATGAAGGAGAATTATAAACAGTACCGTTCAATCTTATCCCTCCATTAGCTTTTAACCAGGCCTTATATTCCTTACCTTTATATTGAGCATAGAGAACTTTACCGCCTTTAAAGATTCCTCGTAAAGGCCTGTCTTTTTTAATAGCTAATTTTCTTTTTGTTTGACCGGCTGATTTTATTTTCACTCTGCCGCCGATTATGTCAATAACCTGCTTTTCCCATTCCTGTTTTAGTTTCCTTTTAAGCAGGCGCCTTAGGTTTTTTGAAGAACCGAGTTTTCCTCTGATGCGGTTTCCCTTAGGGTCGGCAATTCTTAACACAAGTGATTCAAGCTCTTTTATATGGTCGGCCTTGCGTATAATGTAGAGACTGAAGTGTGTCCATTTGCCCTGATGTCTGTCTTTAAGATGGTAATTTATTCTATTCCTAAGATTACTCGCAAGGCCTACATAGTAAAGCCTGTCGTTCTTATATAGGGCATAAATGCCTTGATTGCCTTTAATCAGTTCAGTAATTACATTTCTGTAATCGACGAAGACCTTTGCCCCTATCTTTTCCAGAAAGCCGGTTATAATAGGCCTTGAGCTTCTTTTTGCTTTCTTTTTCTTAGCCATTATTCAACTCCCCAAAATTGCTGCTTCACCCAATTCAATAAATTCGTATTCAGGTTTAGCAACAAAAAGGTCAGTTTCAATCGTTTCAAGTTTTTTAATGGTTGCCTTAATAGCTTTTTCTGATTGATCAATACCTATCCACTTTCTACCATTAATTTGGGCTGATTTCAAAGTTGTTCCCGAACCGCAAAAACAATCTAGAACTATACTGCTAGAATTTGAAGAAGTAAGAACAATTAAATCCAGTAAGTCAGGATTTTTTTCTGTCGGATAAGTAGGATATTGGGGATCCTTGTATTCCCAGATATCTTGTACTCTCTTGCCATCTCTTTCGTCAGCAAAAATTATTTTTCTTGGATTTCCTGTTGAAGACCATTCAATAAGCCCCTCTTTATCCCATTGTTCAAGAGTTTCAACATCAGTCCTCCAGTGTCTGCCTTTGGGTGGCATTATTCCTTTAAATGGTTGATTTGATTTTCCGTTTTCTGTTTCTCCTGGTGCGTGAATAGGCACAGTTGTATATTTTCTTCCATTTTCATCCTTCTTTGGGAATAATTTATCTATGTCTTTTTTTGTATATTTTTCTCGTGGTTCGTTCCAAATTGGATTTGAAGATTTTGTATAAAAAAGAATGAGGTCTTTTACATTACCATAACCAAGTCGATTAAAGTTTTTGGGATTACATTTAACTCTTGTAATATCGTTTCTGAAATTCTCAATTCCAAAAACTTCATCCATCATCACTTTTACATAATGCCCAATTTTGTAATCAATATGCAAATAAATTGAACCTTTTTCAGATAATAACTTTTTAATTAGAATTAACCGTTCTCTTAAGAATTCAATAAAGTCTTTGCCAATAAGTTTGTCAGAATATGCAATATCTCCGTTCCTTGAGTTACTAATTGTTGAGGCCCTACCGTCTGTAATGGTAAAATTACCACCTGTCGCAAAAGGCGGGTCAATATATACTAAGTCAATTTTCCCTTTTAGTTCTTTGTTTTCTAAAAGGTAGTCAAGGCCTTGAATGTTATTTCCTTTTATTAGTAAGTTCTTCATCATACTATAGCTGATATAAAAATTCTCGTAAAACTAATGCACTCATTATATTATAGTTCTTATAAATCCCGGTTATTGCTTTATACATTTTGTTTTTTCCTTCGATATAAAGAACTCCGTCTAAAATGGCAATTTTAATTGCTCTTACTCCCTCTGCTTCAACGGTGCTTATAGCATCACTGAATTGAGCGTTTTGGTGCCCACCAAAATCAGTAAGAAATTTTGCTTCTCCAATAATATATTTACCGTTAAATCTTGCTACAAAGTCTAGTCCTTTATCATGATTATAACGCAATTTTTTTTGTGCAAAGTTCATCATTGCTCTATCGCTCTCGTCTAAAATGGCATCTTCTTCATTAGCCATAAATTGAGATAAACCAACTGGAGTAATTCCAAGAGATTTTTTTCTTAACCATTCACGAAACATTGGCCCAATCTGACGGTTCGTTTCTTTGGGCTCACTGCATTTTTCAAAGATTTCATCAAGCCCAATTTCGTAAAGTCTGCCACAAATACGATTTATTGTTCTTGGGTTTCTCTCAATCGCGGATTTATCCCTTCTTAAATATGCGACATAACTATCTTTTATTGGGAAAAGGTCAAGCTCAATAAGTTTTCTTAAAAGAACATCATTATTTCTACGTTTAAATGCTTTTTCAATATCAGACCAAATTACTTCATTAATATCTCGTATTCCTTCTGGAATTGTCGGATAAACTTGAAATAGGTCGTCAAGATAAGACCTTTGGTTTGCGTAATCTATACTTAATTTAGCCCATCTTTTCATTCTGATTTCCTTCTAATTCAGCTTCATTTTTCGCCCAAATATAAAATAGAAGATAATAAATTTTTAAATTAAAAACTTTATCCGTTCGTTTCAGTTTTTAATCTCTTAGCTAAGTATTATGACGATTAATCAGACATAAATAAAGCAGAAAATTATTCCCACATTTCGCTGCCCCTATGGGACGCCAGCGCGCTGCCGGAGGCCCTTCGACAGGCTCAGGACAGACCGAGATTGGTTCGGCCCATTCGACAAGCCCATAACAAGCACCACAGGGAGGAAACAAAATATTGCTTTGCATCTGGAAGCCGCGATGAGGAACCTCCAGTATTACGCAGCCATTAGGCGTAGTAAATAGATTAAATCCGAACTGACGGATGCAAGGCAATTTAAGTTCGGCCGTAGGCAGCAGCGAAAATCCGTCAACTTTTTTTCACTTTCCCCCATTTTTCCCCTTGACTACCCCCGTTCCCTTGTCTATAATGTTAATAGACTTACAAGACAAGGAGAACGGTAGGGATAAAAGACAGGGAGAACGGATTATGAAGCTGACGACGAAAAGCGAGTATTCCATCCTGGCCCTTATTTACTTAGCCCGGCACCACCGTGAGGCGTCCCTTAGCGGAGAAAAGGGGGGCTTTATCAAGGCCGAGAAAATCTGCACCAAACACGATATCCCGCAAAAGTACCTCGAATTGCTGTTTTTAACCTTAAGGCAGGGCGGCTACATAAAGACCCGCAGGGGCACGAGCGGCGGCTGCAAATTAGCGAAGCCGGCCTCGAAGATAAATATCGCGGAGATTATCAGACTGATGGACGGGGCCCTGGCCCCGACGGAGTCTGTGAGCAGGTTCTTTTTCTCGGACACGCCGCTGTCAAAAGAGAAGAAAATCATAAAGGTTTTCAAGGAAATAAGGGACTATATATCGAATAAGCTGGAAAAGGTAACACTTGCAGATTTGGTCTGAAAGGGAGGTAAAAGTAATGAAGAGGGCATTGAGTATTTTATTGATTTTAGGCCTATCGGGCTTGTTTTTCGCCCCCGGCTGCCGCAGGCACCAGGCCGACCGGCCCGGCGACGATTTAAAGGGCACAATTACCATTTCGGGCGCGTGGGCGCTTTATCCGATGGTGGTCAAATGGGCCGAGGAATTCCAGCGGATTCACCCGGCCGTTAGGGTCGACGTCGCGGCTGGCGGGGCAGGCAAGGGAATGGCCGACTGCCTGGCGAAGGTCGTCGATATCGGGATGGTTTCCCGCGATATTTATCCGGCCGAGATTGAAAAAGGAGCGTGGTTGACGTCGGTGACTAAAGACGCCGTGGTGCCGGTGGTGAATGGGAAGAATCCTTTGTTGAAGGAGCTGCTTGCCGGGGGCGTTAGGAGGGAGACTTTTATCGATATCTGGATAACAGGGGAAGTTAAAACCTGGAGGCAGGTTACAGGAAGTGAAACCACAGATGCGATTCACGTTTATACGCGAAGTGATGCCTGCGGCGCAGCAAAGACCTGGGCGAAATATCTGGGTAAACATCAGGAAGACCTGCTCGGCGTGGGAGTTTACGGGGACCCAGGCCTGGCTGAGGCGGTAAAGAAAGACGAGCTGGGAATCGGATTTAATAATATCAACTATGCATACGACTCTAAAACCAAAAAAGAGGTTGGAGAGCTAAAGGTGCTGCCTATCGACCTTAACGGCAACGGCCAACTGGACGAAGACGAGGATTTCTACGAGAACCGGGATGAAATTGTCAATGCCATAGCGACGGGCAAATATCCATCCCCGCCAGCCAGACCGCTGCATCTTGTTTCAAAGGGCAGGCCGGAAAGAAAAGTGGTATTGGAATTCCTCAAATGGATTCTTACCGACGGGCAAAAGTATATTCCCGAATCCGGCTATATAAATCTTACCGAAGAAAAAATCGCTGAAGAGCTGAAAAAACTCGAAGTCAATGATTAACAGATTACTAAAAGATAAACTGGCCAGCAAGATAATGCTGGTGCTGACGGTGCTGTCGGGCTCGATTGTATTTTTGATAGCAATCGGGCTTTACCTAAGGGCGCGGCCGATTCTGGGGATTAAGCCGTTAAGGGAGCTATTGTTTTCGACGTCGTGGCATCCTTTGCGAAAGGAGTTCGGCTTTTTCCCGTTCATTATGGGCTCGCTCTGGGTGACGGGTGTGGCGGTTATTATCGCGATTCCGCTTTGCCTGCTGACTACGATATTTCTTTCCGAATACGCGCCGCGATATATTCGCGAATGGGCCAAACCACTTATCGACCTGCTTGCGGGTATACCATCGGTGGTTTACGGCGTATGGGGAGTGCTGGTTATAGTGCCGCTTATAAAAAACCATATTGCACCTTTCTTTGGAACCTTTTCGAGCGGTTACTGCGTGCTGGCGGGCGGTATAGTGCTGGCGATAATGGTCTTTCCAATAATTATTCACGTTTCGTTAGAAGTTTTCAGGACTGTGCCTTACGAAATCAGAGAGGCCTCCTTATCGTTAGGGGCGACAAAGTGGCAGACAATAAAGCACGTCGTCATCCGTAAGGCTATGCCGGGCGTTCTCGCAGCGATTGTGCTGGGATTATCGCGGGCGTTCGGCGAGACAATGGCGGTGCTTATGGTCGCGGGGAACGTGGCCAAGGCACCGTCATCGATACTCGACCCTGCTTACCCGCTGCCCGCGCTGATCGCCAATAATTATGGAGAGATGCTGTCAGTGCCATTATATGACTCGGCACTGCTGCTTGCGTGCCTGGTTTTATTAATGGTAGTGCTGTTTTTCAATATTATCGCAAGGATTGTACTAATCAGAGTCGAAAGAAGCATACAGTAAAAATACAAGAGATAAAAAAGTGTTTAAAATCAGGGACTGGCAAACGCTATTTAAAAAACAGATTAAAGCGTTTCCTGTCTCTAACGGGGTAAAATGAGCAAGAGAAAGATAGAAGAGAGTTTGTTTAAGGGGCTGATGGTTATCTCCACCCTTATTATTTTATCGAGCCTTGTGCTTATATTAGCTACGGTCATCATAAAAGGTCTGCCCGCTATGAATCTGGCAATGATTACTCAAACCCCTAAAGGCGGATTTTATCTCGGTAAAGAAGGGGGAATACTAAACGCTATTGTCGGGTCGCTTTATCTGGCAGGCGGGGCGACGATTCTGGCTATTCTTATAAGCCTGCCCGTTGTTTTGTACCTGAACGTATACGCCAAAAAGGGTTCGCGCATAATAACTTTCACACGTTTTTCGTTTGACGTATTGTGGGGCGTGCCGTCGATAGTCTACGGGGCGTTCGGCTTTACGATTATGCTTTTCTTCGGCCTGAGGGCTTCGCTTTTAGGCGGCATTATTGCCGTGGCGCTGCTGATACTGCCTATTATGAGCAGGGCAATGGATGAGGTAATAAGAATGGTGCCGAAAGAGCTTCTGGAGGCATCATATTCGTTGGGAGCAACGAGGTTAGAGACCGCTTTTAAAGTGGTTGTAAGACAGGCGCTGCCCGGGATATTGACCGCCGTTTTGATTGCGTTCGGCAGAGGTATTGGAGACGCGGCCTCGGTGATTTTCACGGCGGGCTTCAGCGATTTTATTCCTTATTCACTGCTTCGTCCGGCGGCAACCCTGCCTTTAGCGATTTTCTTCCAGCTTGGAACACCATTCCCAGAGGTGCAGGACAGGGCATACGCATCGGCATTTATACTTACCATAATAATCCTGATAATAAGTTTAACCTCACGAATTTTAACCAGGAAATTCACGCGGCACGTAATCAAATAGGAGGTTGTGATGAAATCGGAAACACATATAAGCGTACAAAGCCTGAACGTATTTTACGGGAAGCAGCAGGCGCTAAAAAATATTACTATCGATATTCCGGACAAGAAGATAATTGCCATAATCGGCCCATCAGGATGCGGTAAAACCACTCTCCTGAAGTCGTTCAACCGCCTGATAGATTCGATAGACGGCGTTAAGGTTTCCGGTAGGGTTTTAGTCGACGGAGAAGACATTTTCGACCCCAAGGCGGAGGTTACGCATATCAGAAAAAAGATGGGTCTGCTTGCCCAAAGCCCTTATCCGCTTCCAATGTCTATTTATGACAACGTCGCATACGGGCCGAGGATTCACGGATTAAAGAATAAAAGACGGCTGGACCAAATAGTCGAGTATTACCTTAAAGAATCCAGCCTATGGAATGAGGTCAAAGACAGGCTGAGTACACCGGCATCGAGGATTTCGGTGGGGCAGCAACAGAGACTGTGTCTGGCAAGAGGGCTTGCGGTCGAGCCTGAGATAATCCTTGCCGATGAGCCGACTTCAGCCCTCGACCCAAGGTCGAGCCAGCGAATTGAGCAGAGCTTTCTCAGACTGAAGGAAGAATACACAATAATTATCGTTACCCATATTCTGCGCCAGGCAAAAAGGCTTGCCGATTACGTAGTCTTTCTCTATCTTGGCGAGCTGATAGAGCACGGGCCGGCAGAGGAGATTTTCGAAAATCCCAAGGAACAAATGACAAAAGAATATATAAAAGGAGTGATAAGTTAAAAGCAGTTAATGGTGGGGCAAAGGCCCCACCCTCCCGACTAATAGAACACGGGAATGACAAAAAGTGACAGTTCCTTTTTGGAAACGACACCAACTGTTTTGATGAAAGTAAGGTAGTGAATAAATCATTCAGAACTTCGGGTTTTATCATTACAGCGGCGGCGTTTATAGTTTTCTTCAGCGGCGTTTGCCTTGGTTTTGATGATGGTGATTTTCAATACTGGAGCACGGCAAAGTTTTCATTCGAGCTTAATAAAGACTGGAAAGTAGATTTTAGCGAGGAATTTCGATTCGGCGACGACGGCGTAGAATTGTATCATTATTTTTCTGATTTGGGTTTTACTTACAAGAGTCTTGCGGATTGGATAGACGTGGGATTCAACTTCAGGCTGATTAGAGAAAGGGCCGACAGCGACAGCGAATGGAAGCAGGAGAACCGGCCTCATTTAAATGTCAGCCTGAAGGGCAAATTATTCGACCTTGGTTTAACGAACAGGTCAAGATTCGAGTATCGGGACAGGGAAGATAGTGAGGACTTTTGGCGTTACAGGAATAAAACCACGATAAAATTTCCATTTGAACTTACAGACCTTAAGTTGCGGCCTTATGTAGCCGAAGAGATTTATGTCGATATTAGAGGTGATAATATAATTAACAGAAACCGCTTTTATTCCGGATTTTCTTTCAAGCTGTCAAAAAATCTCGACAGTAATATATTTTATCTTTGGCAGGCAAGCAAGTCCGGCAGTGAGTGGAAAGACCTCCATATTTTAGGTACACAGCTAATCTTTAAATTCTGAAAAGAATGATGTACAATAGTTAGTATGTTTTACCTGACATTAATCCTGGCCGCATTTTTTGCAATGAATATGGGCGGCAGCGGTATGTCTCCTGCTTTTGCCGCCGGTTACGGTGCGGGCGCTATCGGCAGAAAAAAGGCCGCCCTGTTATTCGGTATATTCGTGCTGCTGGGAGCATTTATCGGGGGCGGCAAGGTAGTAAATACTATCAGCAAAGGCATAGTCCCTCAGGACTTCATCGACCTGAAAGTTACTTTTATCATTTTGCTTTCAGCGACATTGAGCCTTTTCATAGCAAATATTCTAAGGGTGTCCGTTTCCACTTCATCGGTTACGGTTTTTTCCATAATCAGCATCGGGCTTTATTTCAGGCAGTTATACGGATTCATGCTGCTGCGTATATTTTCCTTTTGGCTTGTTCTGCCCATACTGGCTTATGTCATTACATATTTACTCGGTAAACTCGTCCTTCCACTCGAGGGAAAAGAATGGATAAGCAAGTACAGCCGGTTAATGCAAATATTCGTTCTTGCGACCGGATGCTATGTTGCTTTCTCAATAGGTTCCAACAATGTGGCCAACGCCGTTGGTCCATTAGTTGGGTCTAAAATGATGAGCAGGGAAGCAAGCTTTCTGCTGATAGCACCATTTTTCGGTATCGGAGGTCTTGCCTTTAGAAAAGTTTTAGATACCGTCGGCAAGGAAATAACCGGCATCGGGATATTAGGGGCAACACTTAATGGATTAGTAACCGGTACTTTGCTTCTTTTATCATCGTCTTTCGGTATGCCCGAACCAATGGTTATGCTTGGCGCCACTTCCATTATAGGAATAGGAAGTGTCGACAGCGGCCATAAGTTTATTATAACCCACCAGGTTGTAAGGAAAATCATATCTCTCTGGATTATCAGCCCGCTGATTTCTATGGTTGTGACATATTTACTACTTGTGCTGATACATTAGAAGACGCAGCTACTGGACTTTAAAATTGCTCTGTAGAAAGCATCTTAAGTCACGGCGCGCCGGGATCGAGCGTCCCGATAAATCGGGATTAGAAGCCGGAGCCGAGAAATCCCTCGGCCTGGCTCTCCACAGGACGCCTTACGGCGATGACAGGTCTATTTTTAAGCAGATTTCTCCGCTTCGTTCGTCCCGACCCGGCTTCGTCCGCCACTTTAGTGGCGAGACTTCGCCGAGGTGAGTAAATCGGGACTCACTACGGTCGAAATGACATGGTTTCTACAAAGCACTTTAAAATCCAAAAGGAAGAATTAACTTCCATCCATTCGCGGGGAAAGATGACTTGCAAGGTCCACTAACCAATGGCTTACAAGCATAAATCTCCCGCAAGCAACTACAGCCAAGAAGGCCTGAAACAATACTTGCTTGATTTATAGACCGGGGTATAATTATCGCTTAACTTTGCTTAAACGGGATAAGTGTTTTAGTGAAATGTTTCAGGACTCTATCGGCGGTGAGCTTTGCTGGTAAGGTCTTTTTTTTGATGAGCAGTGTGCTCTCGCGGCCGGAGTATTATCCGGGCTGAAGGTCTTGAATTTTTTTGTATTTTTTAGCACAATATGAACGTTTTACGGATTTTTGACGTATAATAAAAATTACACATAATATGTATGAAACCAAATCGTCGGGCAGGTATAAACACAGGAATTTATCAGAAGTAAGTAAGATTTTTGAAGGAGAAACTCATTATGGCCATTGATGTCAAGCAAATTGGGAATCTGGTCCAGGAAAAAAGTGAGTTCGTGCGTGCACTTTTCGGGGAAATCGACAAAGTAATCGTCGGCCAGCGTTACATGCTCGAGAGGATGCTTATAGGCCTTTTGGCTAATGGGCATATACTGCTCGAGGGTGTGCCGGGACTGGCCAAGACTATGGCGGTGACAATCCTATCACGCTCGATTGACGCTAAATTCAGGCGAATACAGTTCACGCCCGACCTGCTGCCGGCGGATTTAATCGGCACCCAGATATACCGACAATCGGACGGTGAGTTTATCACCCGCAAAGGACCAATCTTTGCCAATATTATATTAGCCGACGAAATCAACCGCGCCCCGGCAAAAGTGCAAAGCGCTTTGCTGGAAGCCATGCAGGAAAGACAGGTTTCGATTGGTGAAGAGACTTTTGCGGTACCCAAACCTTTTTTAGTACTTGCCACACAAAATCCAATCGAACAGGAAGGAACTTACCCGCTGCCCGAAGCACAGCTCGACCGTTTTATGTTAAAAGTAAAGATTGACTATCCAAACAAAACCGAGGAACGAGAAATCCTCGAGAGAATGGCCGTGACAGATAAGCAATTTGACATTAAACCCGTTATCAAGCCCCAAGATATTTCAGAAGTAAGGAGTGTGGTGGACGAGATATATATCGACGAAAAAATCAAAGACTACATCGTTGACGTGGTTTGCGCCACCAGAGAGCCGAGTAAGTACGGTATAGAAATGGGGAACTTCATCAGCTATGGGGCTTCACCGAGAGCAACGATTTACCTTGCGGTGGCCGCGAAAGCACACGCGTTTATCCAGCAAAGAGGTTATGTCACGCCGCAGGACGTTAAAAGCATCGGCCCCGACGTCCTTAGGCACAGGTTAATTGTCAGCTACGAAGCAGAGGCTGAAGATAAAACCAGCGAGGACATTATCAAAACGATTTTCGATAATATCGAAGTGCCGTAATCGCCGGCTATGTGAGGGGGGAAAATCGGAAGGATTCTATGGAACGAACAGACAACAAATCATCACACAAGGCTTCGGAATATGATGAGAGTGTGAAGGAAACAATACGCTATTACGAATTATTCCACGATGAAACTGTCGACCTTGTCAAAGTGGTAAAGCCGGAAGCAAAGTGTTGGCTGGATACGGGCTGCGGGACCGGTTATCTTGTTGAGAAGGCGCTCGTGCATTTTCCTGATACCTTTTTTATTTTAGCCGACCCATCGAAAGAGATGCTCCTTGAGGCCAGGAAACGATTGCAGTCGGTTCGGCCCGAGCGTATCCGGTTTATAGATTCGGTCAGCAGCGAAAATTTGCCGACGAATTTTACCGTACAGCCGGAAGTTGTCACTGCTATCATGTGTCACCATTATTCAAAGCCGGAGCAAAGACGAAATGCCGTCAAAGCCTGTTTTGACTCGCTGGCTCCGGGTGGAATATTTATTACTTTCGAACACATTTATCCAGGTTCTGAAAAGCACCTTGAAATCAGCCTGCATCGCTGGGAAAGATTCCAACTGTCGAAAGGTAGAAGTGCTGAAATCATCAAGCATCACCTGGGGCGATTTAACACAAAATATTTTCCTATCGGTATCGGCGAGCATCTCAAGCTGCTGAAGGAATGCGGATTCAGTGTTACCGAGCTTTTTTGGTACTCGCAAGTGGATGCGGGCTTTTACGCAATAAAATAAAAAATGATACCTGAAGAACTAATCAAGAAAATCAGGCAGATACAGATTTACACGTCGAGGATGGTAAACGCCAGCTTCGCCGGGCAGTATGAGAGTGTCTTCAAGGGCAGGGGGATGCAGTTCGACGAAGTTCGTGAATACACTCCCGGCGATGATATCCGAACAATCGACTGGAACGTTACGGCCCGAACCGGCAGGCCATATATCAAACGCTTTGTCGAAGAGCGCGAGATGACCGTTATATTCGCGGTCGATTTGAGCGCTTCGGGGGATTTTGGAACGGTAAACAAGGCCAAGAATGAACTGGCGGCGGAGTTCTGCGCGGTCCTGGCCTTTGCGGCGGCAAAGAACAATGATAAGGTAGGCCTTTTGATTTTTGCCGACGAAGTAGAGTTATATATCCCGCCCAAAAAGGGAATCAGCCATATGCTGCGGCTGATTCGGGAACTGTTGTATTTTAAAATGCCAAAAAGAAAAACCGATATTAACCAGGCCCTGGATTACCTTGCTAAAATTGTACGCAAGAAAGCGACAGTATTTTTGGTATCCGACTTTATCGAAACCGACTTCAAAAAACCCCTTAGCCTGCTCAACAAGCGTCATGACGTTATTGCGGTTTCGGTGCGCGACAGGGCGGAGGTGGCGCTGCCGAGCGTGGGGTTGATTGAATTTGCCGACGCCGAGACGGGTGAGATTGTCCTCGTCGATACATCGAGCAGGCAATTTAGAAATAGATACAGTAACACGTGCGCTCAGCGGTTCGATGAGCTTAAAAGTATGCTTAGAACAATCAATGTCGATTGCATAAGCATAAGCACCGACAAGCCGTATATTCAGGATTTGGTGCGGTTTTTTCATATGCGACATCGACGGTATTAGCTTAGTCGTAAAATTCGCAGATAGTGATAGTAAGGAATAAATATGGAAGACAAACTTGATTTTTCATTGCCGGAGAAAAAACAAAAAAAATCTATTATACCGAAGATATCCATCATATTGCTTCTGGTTTTGATTGGCCTAGCGGCAGCTAATCTTCTGATGAAGTCTTCGTACAAAGCACTTCCCGTTGAAAATATCTCTTCGTCATTTTCCGCTGAGCAAGCCAAAGGACTGGCGGCCAAGCTTGCCGGGCGGAATTTATATACGAGGGCAGCGAAGGTCTGGCAGGATTATCTATCACTTGCCGAAGTGCCGGATACCGAACGGGCCAAGATGCTTTTTCAGATAGGCACACTGCTCGAGAAAACAGGTAAATATGAGGAGGCTGTTGAATACTACTATCGCAGTGAAATCACAGCCAAGCCCACTGAATTAGAACCTCAGATTAATACTCATATAAAAAATTGTTTCGAGAAACTCGGTAAGTTTTCAGCCCTGAGATACGAATTGATGGACCGAACCAGCTACGGGAAGAAATCAGAAGCAGGCGGCAAAATAATTGCTGAAATCGGCGCGGAAAAAATTACCGAAGCAGACCTCGATGCTTATATCGAAAGGACAATTGACAACCAGCTTGCTTCGATGGCCGCATTTATGACGACGGAACAGATAAACGAACAAAAGAAGAAGATTCTCGAACAGTATAAAAGCCCTTCAGCTAAACAGGAGTTTCTGCAATCCTGGCTGGCACAGGAAGTGTTATATCGCCAGGCGCTGGAAGAGGAATTGTCGCAAGAGCCGGAGGCTAAAATCCTGATTGAGGACCTGGTCCGAAGCGCTTTAAGCCAGCAACTAATGAACAGGGAGCTTGCAGACAAAATCAATATCACAGAAACCGACCTTCAAACATACTACACGGCGAACAAAGATAAGTTTGTGGAGCCGGCAGACAAAGAAGACCCCAACTCAACCGAAAAACAAAAAAGCTTCGAGGAAGCAAGGCAGCAGGTGATAACGGAATTGCTAAGTCAAAAACGTCAGGATGTTCAAATGGACCTTATTAAGCAAATGATGGATAAATTCGATGTCATTATCCACTCGTCGGCATTAATACCCAAAGACCAATGATAAGTAAAATGCAAAAGCATAAAAATATAGCGATGGCGTTCCACGTACTTATAACCGGTACATTACTATTGGTTTGTATCGGTTGTGAAAAAGGTACCGATGTCGACCGCGAAAAAACAGAATTCGAAATTGACAAAGATTATCAGCGTGGGCCGTTAACGGTTCACGTGCGTGTGGACAAGGCCAAGGCGACAATCGCCGAGACAATTCTACTGGAGCTCGAGGCCACCATTGAGCCGGGATATGAAGTTAGGATGCCGAAGGTTGACAAAGTGCTTGAGAGTTTCGGTATCGTTGACTGGGACAATCTGGGTGATAAACTCGATGAGAATAACAACGTGGTCAGCAGGTATCGATATAAGCTCGAGCCTTTTTTGTCAGGTACTTTTCCAATACCCGCTTTTAAGTTCGAATTTTACGACGTTAACAGCCCGGAAGACAAAAGACACGAACTTGCAACCGAACCGATTGATATCGAGGTTACCTCTCTACTGGGCGAGCAGCGGGCGGAACTGAAAATTGCAGACATCGAAGGCGTCGTCGAGATTCCCGCGGAGCCGTCTTACTGGTGGATTTGGGCGATATGTATTATAGCCGCTGTCGTCGGGGCCGGTTTCTGGCTGCGTTTGAGACGCAAGCGTATCGAGGAATTAGTAAGAATTTTCAGGCCTGCCCATGAAATTGCATACGAGCGACTGCGAGCTTTAGTGAAGCAGGACCTTGTGAAGGCGGGCAAAATAAAGGAATTTTACGAACGCGTCAGTGATATCCTGAGGCATTATATAGAGCATCGTTTCAATCTCAGGGCACCGGAAAGAACAACAGATGAATTTTTAGCTGAGCTTCCGTCTGCTAACGTGCTTTCTGTAGCCGACCAGGAACGACTTGGGGAATTCCTAAGACACTGCGACTTAGTGAAATTTGCGAAACATAATCCGACAAGCGAACAAATTCAGAAAACGTTCGACCTGGTCAAGGATTTCATCGAGACAACCAAATCAGAAGAAAAGAAAATCGAGGTTACAAAAGCCAATATCGAAGAGTCTGTCGAAGCAGGAGTCGCATAAATGCAGTTATATTCACCGTGGTTATTATTGCTACTTTTAATTTTACCCGCTTTGGCGTATCTGGTTCTGCGCAAAAAACGTCATGCAGCGGTGAAGTTTCCAAGTCTGAGGGACATCCGGCGCTGCCCGGTCTCTATGCGGCTGCGACTTCGGCCGATACTAACCGTCGCAAGATTTGTCTGTATTGTGCTTTTGATAATAGCACTTGCCCGGCCGAGGAAAGGGACGGTGCTGTCGGAAATCTCCACCGAAGGAGTGGCTATAGAGGTTGTCGCGGACCGTTCGGGCAGCATGCAGGCGGAGATGGACTACTTCGGCGAAAAATTGAACCGCTTCGAAGCCGTTAAAAAGGTTCTTTCCGATTTTATTGCCGGTGACAAGAAGGGGCTGGCGGGCAGAAGCAATGACCTTGTTGGCCTAGTCACTTTTGCCCGATACGCCGACACGGCCTGCCCTTTAGTACTTAGTCACGGCGTCCTGCTGGAGTTTATGAAGAAAACAGAGATTGTCAGGCTTCGCAGCGAAGACGGCACAGCCATTGGTGATGCTATTAGCTTAGCGGCAGCTCGATTGAAAAAGGCAGAAGAAGAAATCCTTGAGCGCAGAATCAGGCTAATCGAGTCGGGGGAGCAAAGTCCGGATGAGCAGGAAAGCGGCTTTAAGATTAAGAGTAAAATTATTATTCTGCTAACCGACGGTATAAATAACGCCGGACAATATCATCCAATAGAAGCAGCAGAGCTGGCAAAAGAATGGGACATAAAAATATATACAATCGGCATAGGCTCCGCCCAGGCCTACACGAGTATCCAAACACCGCTTGGAACATATAAGATGCCAACGGGGCAAAACCTCGATGAAAGACTGCTTAAGGCAATCGCGGAAAAAACGGGTGGATTCTACGGCCGAGCAGACAATGCCAAAACACTTCATAAGATTATTGAAAAAATCGACGAGCTGGAAAAAACCAAAGTTAAATCGATTCAGTATACTCAATACGCAGAATTGTTCGGCCCGTGGACAACGGCGGCACTTGTAATATTAATTTCGGAAATATTAGCGAATTGCACCGTGTTTCGCAAAATTCCCTAAGTAAAAGAAATTTCGGATATTTATGAATTTAGGTAATGACAGAGCGTTGTGGTTATTATTTGCCGTGCCGGTGGTGCTGGTGCCGGTTTATATCTGGTACTTCTGGAGAAAGGCCAAGGCACTGAAGGTACTAGCCAGCAGTGATATGCTGAAAAAGATTAATGTCTCGGTGAGCCTGAGAAAACAGATATTCAAGGCATTTCTATTAAACGCCGCCTTTATAAGTATTGCAATAGCGTTAACACAACCCAGATGGAATCCACAGGCCCAAAGAATAAAACGACAAGGCAGGGACGTATGTATATTGCTGGACACCTCGCGTTCAATGCTGGCGGAAGACATCAGGCCAAGCAGATTAGAACGCTCAAAGATAGCGATACGAGACCTTATGGAAGTGCTGCAGGGCGACCGGATAGCGATTGTAACTTTTGCAGGCAACAGCACGGTAAAATGCCCATTGACTCAGGATTACGCCTTCGTAAGAATGACGCTGGCCGATATATCAACCGAGAGCACCAGCAGAGGCGGTACAATGATAGGTGACGCCATACGCAAGGCAACGGAAGACGTGTTTGATAAGCAGAGCCGAGAATACAAAGACATAATCCTGATTACCGACGGCGAAGACCATGACAGCTTCCCCTTGCAGGCCGCTGAAAAGGCAGCCACAGAAGGTATAAGAATCATTGCAATCGGACTTGGAGATGAGAACCAGGGCTCGCGAATTCCAATTACAGGACCGGACGGTGAAAAGACCTTTTTGAAATATGAAGGTCAAGAGGTCTGGTCCAGGCTTGACGGCGATACCCTGCGTAAAGTCGTTTATGCAACAAACGGCGGTAAGTATCTGTCTGTAGAGCCGGGAACAACGCTGGACCTGGGACAGATTTATGAGGGACTCATCGCCTCAGCCGAGAAGCGTGAGCTCGAGTCAATGACTATGATGCGATATGACGAGAAATTCCAGATTTTCCTTGCTTTAGGATTAGTGCTGATTGTATGGGAGTATCTGACAAGTGAAAGCAAGAGAGCTTAAAATAATACCAATTTTATCGGTATCACTGGTCTTTGCAATTACGCAGGCCGTGTTAGCCAACTCGGTTCAGAATCTGGTTAACCAAGGAAACAGGCTGTATGATAAGGGAAATTTTAACGAAGCAATCAAGGAATATGACCAGGCCCTTATCGACCAGCCCCAGACACTCGAGCCGAAATTCAACCAGGCAAATTGCTTTTTTCAGCTTGATGACCTTGCCAAGGCCATAGACCTGTATAATGAGGTCGCGGCCGAGAGTAAAGATATGGGATTAGTCGCCAAAGCTAAATATAATCTCGGCAACAGCTATTTTCAGCGTGGGTCAAAGCAAAAAGACTCGAACCTCCAAAAAGCCCTCGAAGAGATGCAAAAAAGTATCGTATACTGGCGCAGCGCATTGGAAATTGACCCTGAAAATGAGAAGGCAGCGAAAAATATCGAGGTTGCCAGGCTGATTATCAAAGACATAATCGACCAAATCAACAAACAAAAGCAGCAGCAAGAACAACAGGCAGCCAAACAAAAGCAACTTCAGGAACAGCTCAAAGAAATTCTGGAAAGACAAAAAGCACTGGCCGGTCAAACACAAGAGACAAAAAACCAGGAAGATAACGAACAAATTAATCAGCAGCAGGCAAGTGAGAATTATACGAAACAAGCAGGGCAGCAATCTCAACTTAAATCGGAAACCGAGAAGACATCAGAGCAACTTCAGCAGCAAGACCCCAACAGTCCCGTGCCACCTCAACTCCAGCAGGCCGGTGACGAGCTTAATAAAGCGGCTGACAAACAGGCGGACGCCGAGATGCAATTAAATACTTCAAATGGTACCGCAGCCAAACAGTCTCAGGACGAAGCCGTCGAACACCTTGAGAATGCAATGAAAGCGCTTTCCGGAGACAATCAGCAGAACCAGCAGCAGCAACAAGAACAACAACCGCAGCAAGACCCGAATGAAGCACAGCAACAACAACAGCAGGAAGCTGTAGCCCCGGATACCACGGCTGAGGATATACTAAACAAGGAACAACGTGAGAAAAAACAAAGGCAGATTCTACAAAGAAGCGGTTACCAGAAAGTCGATAAAGACTGGTAAGATGAGTGGATTACCAAAATATGTTTTTGTTATTTTAATTTTTACAATGCTCTGGGCAAGCAAGGCCACAGCTCGGGTGCGGGTGTTTGCTCAGGTCGAATCTTCAGAAGATACTTACATTGGTCAGAGCTTTAGCTACCACATAATTATCGACGGCGAGAACAAAGCCGGCCAGGTCGATATGACGCCTCTGTCAAAATATAATCCGCAAAGTGCCGGCAATCGAGACCTTTCGCAAACTTCAATAAGAATTATAAACGGCAGGAGAACCGATAACAGCATCAAGCGGTATATAATGAGTTATTCGTTAACGGCTGACAGGCCGGGAAAAATAAGTTTACCGCCGGTTACCGTGACTATTGATGGAACAAGATACAAGACAAATCCTGTAGAAGTTAATATTCTACAACCCGGCACAACGGACCAACTGGAACTGGAAGTTACACTTTCAGAAGAACAATGTTATGTCGGCCAGCCGATTATAATGACAGTCAAGTTCTATAGATTTTCAAATATTCGTGACTATCAATTTAACCTGCCTGCCCTTCAAAGCGGTGATTTTTACGTGGAAGAACCCGACGAGGCGTCCGTAGCCCAGGGAAAAGAATACCGGGTAACGAGGGGCGGCAGGAATGCAATTTTGTTTAGCTTCAGCAAGGTTCTGATTCCCAAGTATGCCGGTAAAATAAACTTTGAGCCTGCATCGATTTCCGCAGAAATAGCCGTAGGCCGGGGCCGGTCCCGAGACCGCCCTTTTGGTGATGACTTTTTCGATGGTTTTTTCGGCTCCAGGACACAATATAAGCGATTTTTGGTCAGCTCGGAACCTCTAAACCTTAATGTACTACCTTTACCTGAAGAAGGAAAACCCCAGGGATTTTACGGCTTAGTCGGGCAGTATACTATCTCAGCATCCGCTACACCTACGAAGGTCAATGTGGGCGACCCTATAACCCTGACAATAAAAATCGGCGGAGTTAATTATCTTAAACCGATTCAATGGCCTGCCCTTGAGGAGATACCCGAGCTGGCGGAGAACTTTAAAATCCCCTCTGAAAAAGCATCGCCAACAATTGAAAACGGCTACAAAGTATTTACACAGACAATACGCGCTAATAACGACAAAGTTACCGAGATACCATCAGTACAACTTGCTTATTTCGACGCTGAAAAGGGCGCATATTCCGTGGCTAAAAGCGCGCCTATAAAACTTGAGGTTTCGCCGACAAAAATACTGACCGGCGCGGACCTGGAAGGCAAAGAATTCACATCGGTCAATAAAGAAGTCGAGGCCATAAAGAAGGGCCTTTCAGCTAATTATGAAGACCTCGATGCCTTAACAAACCAGGCATTTTCACCATTGGTCGCTGCTTTCAGTTCAGGTTATGCTTCGATTTGGGCGGGGCCTTTCGCCTTGCTCGTATTCAGCACATTGATAAAATTTTTCACACACACAACTCCTGAAAAACTCGCAGCCAAACGCAGGCGGTCCGCCTCCGGCAAGGCTATACGTGAACTGAAGAAAATTACCTCCGCCGACCTGCACCAACGAAATGAATCACTCGCCTCAATAATGAAGCAGTATATTGGCGAGCGTTTTGATAAACAAACAGGCTCGCTTACATCCGACGACTGTTTCGAGGTGATTTTCGCTGCAACGAAAGATACACATTCGGCCGAGAGATACAAAGAAATAATAGCTGATTGTGAAGCTGCTCGTTACGCATTTGTGGAAACAAATATTGACCAGAAAAAGATTAAAGAAGTAGTGAAACTGGTTCAGACTATCGAAAAGAAAGTCAGGAAATGATAGTTAACAGGATGATAATACTTTTATTTGTTTTGCTTTTGCTGTCAGCACCGAATTGGGCAGAAGCGGAACTGTCACAGGAACAAAAAAATTCTCTCTTCAATCAAGCAAACGAAACTTTTAGGCAGGCCAATTCAACAACGGACCCGGACCAGGCTGATAAACTTTACGAGAGGGCAATACTTACTTTCGAAAAAATAATAGACGAAGGCAAGGTCAAAAACGCCAAGCTATATTACAATTTGGCTAATTCTTATTTTCTCAAAGGCCGACTCGGCAAGGCAATTCTGAATTACCGCCGGGCCGAGGTGCTCGATAACTCCGATGAAAATGTCAAGAAGAACCTGGCGTTTGCACGCAGTAAAAGAATAGACAAAATCGGGATAAAAACCGAAAGACGTGTGTTACGCACTTTATTCTTCTGGCATTATGATTTTTCACTTAGAATTAAATTTTTACTTACGTGCGTATTCTTCGGCTTTATCTGTATTTGTATCACCGCTGCAATATGGTTCGGTCGAAGCGGTTCATGGTCGGTATCAGCGATAATTTTTAGTATCCTAATACTCTGCCTGCTGGCATCAGTTATCATCGAGTCCAAAATCCAGGCAGACAAAGCCTATGGTGTCATAACAGATAAAGAGGTCACAGCTCGCCAAGGCGACGGACAGAATTATTCCGCCAGTTTCAAGGAGCCTTTACACGAGGGGACAGAATTCGATATGCTCGAGCACAGGTCCGGATGGTTTCACATAAAACTTTCTGATGACAGTGACGGCTGGATTCCTGAGGATAGCGCCGAGTTAATTTAACATTGTCGGCAAAAGACCCCCGTTTTGAAAGTCTAATCAATTATCATAGAATCGTTTCACCAGCTCATACATCGGTATAAACTTGTAGGTTTCTCACAGCCATCTGAGTTTGGGCATTGTGCTTTTAAGATTTACATAAGCATCAAAGTCGAAAAAGACTTCTTCTTGCCTTGCAGAATAGTCGCTGCATTAGCACATATCCTATAGCCTGAAACATAAATACGCTACTCCTTGCATTCCTAACAAACATACGAGGCTCAAAACACAAACGGTATAACCATTCCATGCCAATTCTTCGTATCCATACCGGAGCCCATCTAACAGTTCCTGCGTGATAATCAAACGCAGCACCCACGCCAATCATCCATGACACATTAATTCGGTCAATGTATTTTACGACCCATCGTTCTTGTTTCAACAATCCGAGCCCAACCCAGAGAATATCAGGTTTTGCTTCATTAATCTGCCGAACCATTTCTTCTTCCTCCTCGGGTTTCAATTGGCGAAATGGTGGACAAAAAGTTCCGGCGATGATGATACCGGGGAAACGTCTTATGAGTTTCTGGCTTAGCAGATTGGCGACACCGTTCTTGCCACCACAGAAAAAATGACGCCAATTACTTTTTAGACCATATTTACAACAATATTCTAACAGGTCCGGCCCATTTAGGCGCCAAACCTTATTACCTGCGGCCTTAGCTGCGATTACGATTCCAATACCATCACAAAATGAAAAGGTGGCGTTTTTGATATACTCAAGATGTTCAGGTATTCGTTTGGCGTAATACATTGATTCTGTGTTAGTAATACAAATATAGGCTCGCTTTCTCAAACCCCGGATATTAGTATCTATTTGATGTAAAGCATAATCTATTGAACAACAGGTAACTGGTACACCAAAAACAGTCTCGTTGGCACACTCATTTAAGGCTCGGCTGTTTTTCATTCAGAAGCCTCCTGATTTCGTATCCCTGCTTGAATCAGTCAGATAGAATATTGCTCGATTAGCTCCTTTGTTTGCACTATGTGAGCTTTTGAGGATGCCCCAAATACAATTGACCTGATTTTTTTCTGATTAACCACATACTCAACTGCTTCTTTGGGGGGGATAGCACCAGAGGCCAAAATACACATTGCCATTGGCCTGAAAGGTTTTGTACGTATCACTTCTTCATAAACACTCAAACAAGGGTTCATAAAATAACCAGCTTTATTGACTACTGAACAAACAATAGGATTTTTTATGCCACAGCCAAGAAGAAAATCGACTAGTTTTGGCATATTCATAGTATTGAATGCCGGTTCGACACCGTACTTTTTCCTGATGTAATTTGCAAATTCAATAAACACTTCTTTAACACCCAAGCCAAGTAAGAGATCCGTAACAATGTTCTGCAAGAAAATGGCTCGTACATTCAAATCGTGGAACATTCTTATCTCTGCGTCAATAAGAAGCTTCATCACCTCTAACATATCCTGCTTGACTATACTCATAGCACCACAAACAAGTGTGCCAAATACCTGATCAGCCGAACGGTCGGCAAAAACAAAGCCGTTCAACGCGCTAATCATGCCTTTTTCATTTACGGCATTGGCGTATTTGTGCGCATATGGCATAGAGGGATAAAGTCTAAGATCAGCATATCTGTCAGGATTAGCCCGAAAATGATCGGTTAATTCTGCCACTCGGTTGTAGGTATTAAACATAAAGGCATGAATACCACAGTGGTAAGCGGTATCAATCACTTCAATTATTGCATTGGTATCCTTGAAATGTTCGGATTGAGCTTGCGCCTTTTCCTCCGACATGTGATTAACGCCAAAAAACTGATTGTCCCCAAATATAATTCGATCCATATTAAATACTCCTTTGGGCAGCATCTCTGGCGATGCGCTCAATAATGATATCCGTTTTCAAGCCATCTTTAAAAGAACATATCTGACAAGGAATATTGTTGAGAATACAGGCGATAAAATAATCCAACTGGCGGGTGAACTCAAAACCCCGCATGTAGAATCGAACGGGCTCAGCAAAATCCGTGATGTAGCGCTGATTCCAACCTTGAGTAAACCCTTCAATTTCAGGTTTGTTCCGGAAAAACACCTTGCAGCTATGCAGGTCACCAATAATTTTCCCTTTTTTTCCAAGAATTTCCATTCGATATGTAGGCTTGCGATAAGACGGATCGCTCCAATTGACTAACAGGTTACCACGTAGTTTACTTTTGTAGAGAAAAGTTGAACAGACAGCATCTTCGACATCTACAGAATGGATACTCTGCATTACACTGCCATTAATTTCATCGGGTGGCCCTATAAGATAATTAACCAGATCGATACTATGTGATGCAAAATCATAAAGACAGCCACCACCTTCAGTCTTTTTGGATCGCCAACTATTCTTGGCGTCTTTAAGAAGGGTGCGACCGTTCATTTCCATCTTCAAAGTAAGCAACTGGCCAATAGCACGACAATCAAGCAGCTTCTTAATTCGCACAAACACATCATTAAATCGAATTACATAGCCAACCTGATTCACAAGATTCCTACCTTGCAGCATATTAACCACTTCACATCCCTGCTTTGCATCCAGCGTAAAAGGTTTTTCGACAAAAATATGCAGGTTGTTTCGGACGGCGTATTTAGCGATCTCGGCATGCATACCTGTTGGAGTAGCTATAATGACAAAATCAAGCTCCATATTATCAATCATTTTACGATAATCTTTGAACGTCTGTATCTTCATGTATTTGCTAATGTTTTTTCGTACAAATGATGAGGACTCACAAACAGCCACAAAATTGACATCCGGGTGATTATTTAAAATTGACAAATGAGTCAGCCCCATTCGGCCAACCCCAATTACTGCACCTTTTAACATATTAACTTCCTCAATTTAATAAAATGAAGCTTTGTTAAAAAACTCATAGATGTCATTCTGAGGCCGCTGTAGGCAGGAGAAGATTGCACAAGCCCGGAGGTGGCAGTTCGCTGCCAGCATTCGGTACGAACGCATAGCAGACTGTGAGTAGTTTTCAGGAAAATCAGGCAGCATATCCCAGGCGGGAAGTGGAAGAGTGTCGATATCCTGAATGAAAGGACGCCGGGCAGAGCGGATTATATCGCCGTTTTTGTGAAAGGCGACGCCTTCAATTTTTTCCAGGTTTATCTGGTTATCTAATTTTTTTATTAGCTCAAGAAACGTCTCCTCGCCCTCGCCTATAACGGCGATATCAATCTCGGGGAAACGAGATAATGTCTCTTCGGGTACGGCGGTAACGTGAGGCCCTCCCAAAATTACGGGAGACTTTGTGTTTCTATCCTTTATATATCTTGCAAGTTTTGCCGCATTGTTAATTGATATGGTCACCGCCGTGATGCCTATAAGGTCGGGATTAAACTCCATCATCATTTCGTATGTTGCCTTCGTATCCAATCCAAGCGCAGGAGCGTCGATAATCGATACCTCCACTCCCGCATTCCCGGCAACAGCCGCAAGGTTACATAAGCCAACCGGAGGAAGTTTACTCCCTGCTTTTGCCAAAGACCCGTATCTTTCTTCCATAGTTAGAGGAGGATTTATTAAAACTACTCTTCTCATAAAGACCTTTATTTCTGTCCGGCGGCAACGGGTAAATGTGTGCTATTCAACTCGCGGCTTTCAGGTATGGTTTCTGCTTTACTCACAACAATCACATAGGTGCCAAGGAGGGCGTCACACTTACCTAAAGTTAACACCTTAATTAACAATTGCGCTATTTTGAAAATTACTTTCATAAATGTATTTCGTCTGCACAGCAACCATATCGTATACCCATTATATATATGGAAATATTGGGTTCTTAAGCCGTTATTTTCCAGGAATGACTTCACTCGTCCGGGCGTTATAGAAAGTCGAAACGGCGTTGGGAAAGGGCCTTCGTCGGTATTGCCGGTCCGCTTGTCGCCAAATAACAAATGACGTGCAAATACATGGAACCAGTGCGGAGTAAACTTTGCAGCCAATCCTTCGATTGAAAAAAGATTTGGTGCCACTATGACTATAGCTCCATTGGGTGACAATCCTCGGACAAAATTAGACAGGGCTTTCTCCGGTTTGCTAAGATGTTCCAGAACAAAACGGCAAACAATTAAATCGTAGTTACCACCCGAAAGGTCATACGTTTGAATGTCACCTAAAATTCTTTCTGCAAGTACGTTGTTTCGATTCAACTGTTCCAGCGAGATATCTATTCCCGAAATTCTGGAGTTCGGTTTAAAGTTTAAGTGGCTGGCAGAACCACAACCTGCCTCGAGAATCTTCGGCGAAGGTACGCCTGCAAGTAATTTGTCGACAGTTTCCTGAATTTTGAATGCCTGCGTCTCTTTACAATATAGCTCCCACAATCCGTCTTTAGTCATAAGCTTGTTCTCTCATTGCATTTTGAGATACTTATTGAGGCACGAGTTTTTAGTTTTCCATGCAGAAAGAATGCAGCCGATTCAGCAGTCCTTTGTTTTGTTTATAAAATTCGCTAATCCACTCGCGACGTAATTCTGCTTCAGGTCTCCAGCCGGACTCAACCGATTCGATAAGTTTGTCGGCCGCTTGCCCAACATCTGATGGAAGACGTAAAACCAACTCGTCAGGCAATCGGCTTGCGAAGGCTGTCGGTTCATCAACAACGGCTACCGAACGGCCAAAAATAATAGATTTCAGCAAAGCGCCCTCAATCGGTGCAGACCAGAGAGAGGGAACCAGAACCAATTTTGCTTTTTTTACCTCTTTCGCCAAGCCCGTTTCCCACGTCATATAGTTAAAATCGATATTAGATGGACTGGATTTACCAAACAAGTGTGAATCAGACTTGAAGCAGGGAAACAGAAACTTCAAAGTTGGACAATAGCCGGCCAGCTCCATAGCCCAAACGAATCCTTTCGCGGGGATAGATGAGCCATGGAAAACAACATCATACCTGCCTTCTACAACAGCGTTTTTTTTAACAAATGGGACTTCTTCGAGTTCCGGCCAGTCTATTGTCCAAAGACCAGCAATTTTGACGTCTATATTTTCAAAGTGCTTTCGGGCCAGTTCGGCTTGATTCTGATTTTGCGCAAGAAGTTTAATTTTCCCCTCTTCTACCCATCCTTTAAGTGCGCCGAGAAGTTTACTCGCCTGAAAATTGGTAAATGGTATTGGACGGCAATTATATTCTTTCGAGAAACGCCATTTACCACCGAGACATCGCAGGCAGGCCGTTCTTTCGCCGGGTATATAGTTGTAAGAGCGAATACAGAAAAATCCACAATCTACAAGATAAATCCAGGTCGGCTTAGAACGTCTTTCAATGAAACGCTTACACCACTTGTAGCCCAGCGTTTGAAAATGGATAAGCAGGATTTGTTCATCCGTTTTATAAAGCCTGCGGTTGTGTAAAGCAGACCAGAGACGTATCTTGCCACAAAGGATTTTCCAGATAGCCGCCAGAAATTTTAGAAACTCTCCTTTACGAAGTGCTTTGCCACCAGCGGTGCCGGCAGGGCCGAAAATGAAGGAAATTTGGCCGTTAGAATAATTTTTAGCCTCTTTCTGAAGTTGTGACAGCAGCCTTCCAACACCCTGAGGGCCTGTCATAAGGCCGCTGATAATAATCATATATTCTGCCGTCCTTGTTCTTCTCGAAGCATATGCGTTATTCCACTGCTGATGTCGAAATCAGGCTGCCATCCCAAAAGTTCTCTTGCGGGACCAAGATTCGCCACGCTTTTCATAACTTCACGCGGCCTGTAAGATATGCCTTCCCATTCAATGTTTAACGGTTGCTTAATACAATCTTCATAAACTTTTGCTACCTTACGTAAGCTCAAAGCTTTTCCGCTTCCTATCGGGATTGTTGCAGAAGAAAATTTTTTATTGCTGTACACGTACCACATAGCTTTCTCATAAGCCCGAACTACATCATATACATGTACTAAATCCAGTTCCTGCTTTCCTGGTGAGAGTTTTACAGGTTCGCAGGCAGTTAAGCTTTTTTTGAACAGCGAGAGAACTTTCGGGCGAGGATCATAAGGACCATAGACGCTATAAAGCTCCAGCGTAATATAGCGTAAATATTCAGCACATTCATAGTATTTAAGGATATCCCTAAAAGCGCGCTTACTTGAAGCATACAGGTTTACCGGACAATACTCCTGAGCATCCTTCATATGCTCCCAAAACGTTCCCGTATTAACCAATGCTCTAAAGTCGTGATGAACCATCGCATCCACCAATAGAGTGCCGAAGAGAATGTTGGCGTTAATCAGCTCCTGTATCTGGTCCGACTGGGGTGATAGTATCATTAATGCCGCAAGATGGACGACAACATCAGGATGAGCGCGAACAACCGCCCGTTCGATACTGCCGGGAGTTAAATCGTATTCTAATATTTCAACTTTACTACCCATCGATTTCAAACAGGCCGTATCAGAAGTGGGTCTCACAAGAGCAAATACTTTATATCCGCCTGATGTACTCAAGTATTTGACCAGGTTGGAACCGACATATCCACTTGTTCCCGTGATTAGTATTCTCATTTAACTACTACCTTTAAAAATGTTTATAATGTCGCTGAATTTTCGATAGATTGGTCTTGAACGGACTTCACAAGAGCATTACCTACTCTTCATAAATTTTTCGAAGGTATCCACAATATAATCGATATGCTTACTGCTCAGTCCCGGATATACGCCAATGAAGAACGTGTTATTCATAATGAAGTCTGTGTTGCGTAAATCCCCGACCACGCGACTTTCGATATCTGTGTATGCGGGCTGGCGAACAAGGTTGCCGCAAAAGAGGTTGCGCGTTTCTATTTTGGCTTTTTCCAGGTATGCAGTTATCTCGTTACGTGAAAAGCCGGCGTCCTGGCGAATGGTGATTACAAAGCTGAAGTAGGCCGGTTCACTGTTTTCCGGGGTCTCGGGCAAAATGAGACGGTCCTCGTATCGGCTCAGGGCCTGGCGCAGAAAAGACCAGTTTGTCCGACGCGCTGTCACGAAACGTCCAAGTTTTTTCAGTTGGGCACAACCAATGGCCGCCTGAATATCAGTGGCTTTCAAATTATAGCCTATGTGAGAATACACATACTTGTGGTCATAGCCAAACGGTAATGTTCCAAACTGCTGACTGAAACGTTTACCGCAGGAGTTGTTTTGGCCGCCACTACAATAGCAGTCGCGTCCCCAATCCCGGAATGAGCAAGCAATACGGGCCAACTGCCTGTCGTTCGTGAAGACGCCGCCGCCTTCGCCCGTGGTTATGTGGTGTGCGGGATAAAATGAAAGCGTGGCGATATCACCAAACGTGCCTACGTGCCGTCCATTTAGCTTTGACATCAACGCATCGCAGCAATCTTCGATGAGCCACAGGCCATTCCGGCTACAAATATCCCGCACGCCCACAGCATCAAACGGTACGGCCATCGTGTGAGCAATCATAACGGCCTTTGTTCGAGGACCAATGGCCTCAGCAATCGCTTCGGCCGTTGGAACGTATGTGCCGAGCTGGACATCGATAAAAACTGGAACCGCACGATTCTGGATAACAGGATTTACGGTCGTGGGAAAGGCAGCGGCCGGTGTAATTACTTCGTCACCCGGAAGGACTCGCCGGTCTGTCAACTGAGCAGAAGTAAGCGCGCTAAAGGCCACCAGATTAGCTGAAGAACCTGAGTTGACCAGGAAGGCTTCATCCACACCAATCGTCTCAGCCAAGTCAGCTTCGAAATTCCTTGTGAAACGCCCCGCCGTCAGCCAAAAATCCAGGCTGGCATCCACTGCGTTGACTACTTCTTCCTCATCGAAAATCCGCCCCGCATACGGGACGATTGTCTTGCCAGGTACGAATTTCGGGATTTCTCGATTCCTCTGGAAATCCCGAACCAAGTCCAGAATTTTCTGTCGCAATTCCTGCTGCTGCATATATCTTTTCATCTCATCACAGGTTAGTTTTCTCTTGCGCCCATATAATGTTCCTGTTCCGTGCTTTTTCAACAAATTGTATTATTTGTGCCAAGGTGTAATTGTAAGCATCAAAATCAGCATCATTGTAGTATTTATAATACCACTCGATAGTCTTCTCGACAGACTCCTGCACAGAGTAGCAGGACATCCAGCGTATTAAATTTGCCGCTTTGGAACAGTCGAGTCTTAAGGTATTAGCCTCATAAACCTCGGTAGAATCTGACTTATCTTCCCACCGTCCCTTTCCCCAGATTTTGACTACTATCTCTACAAGCTGTTTAACACTCAAACCTGGAGAAACAGCCGGGCCGATATTCCAACCATAATCGTATTTATCATGATTTTGCCATAGTAGGTTTCCCATCCAAAGGTAAGCAGACAGCGGGTCCAAAATATACTGCCAGGGGCGAACAGCCAGAGGATTTCTTACAGGAATAGCAACATTACGACTTAGAGCACGAACACAATCAGGGATAATTCTATCCTGCGCCCAGTCACCTCCACCAATGACATTTCCCGCTCGCATTGATACCAGGCCAAGTGAGCGTGATGTGTCTTTTTGGGGATTGAAGAAGGAACGTCTATACGCGGCAGCAACAAATTCCGCACCTGCCTTGCTTGAGCTATACGGGTCATAGCCCCCCATCGGGTCATTTTCACGATATGAGTATACCCAGTCCTTGTTCTCATAACATTTATCACTTGTTATATTAATACAGACCCGAACACTGGGTGTTTGCCTGATTGCCTCCAGTACATTCACAGTGCCCATTACATTCGTATCATATGTAAGCCTTGGACTGCAATAAGCCTGCCGAACAATTGTCTGTGCCGCCAGATGGAATACAATTTCCGGTCGGCAGGCTTCCATTGCACAAACAATTTCTTCATATTCTCGCACATCGCCAATAATATGCTCGATACTTCCGGAAATTCCTATCGCTTCAAAGAGGTTAGGTTCGGTAGGAGGAGCGAGGGAGTAACCTACCACTTTTGCCCCGAGCGCTTTCAACCATAATGTAAGCCAGGAGCCTTTAAAGCCGGAGTGTCCCGTTATAAAGACGGTTTTATCCCTGTAAATTCCCCCGAAAAGAGTTTGCATATCTTCGTGTGCCTCTACCGTATTTTCCATGGCGCCTTCCCGCTTCGCCAAAGACTTTCAAGCAAATGAACGTCACGAAGCGTGTCCATACATTGCCAGAAGCTTTCATGCTTATAAGCCATAAGCTGACCATCCGCGGCAAGATTTTCCAGGGGCGCCCGTTCAAAGCTGGTTTCGTTTCCTTCTATGTAATCCAGAACTTTCGGTTCCAGGACAAAAAAACCTCCGTTAATCCATCCTTCACCCATTTGCGGCTTTTCAAAAAATGAGACAATCCGGTCGCCTTCGAGCTGCATATTACCGAACCTCGCGGGAGGTCGAACAATCGTTACAGTCGCTAATTTTCCGTGCTTACGATGAAAGTCGAGGAGCTTTCGGACATCGACGTTTGCAACACCATCGCCGTATGTCATCAAAAAGGCCTCGTTTCGCAGCCATGAAGCCAGGCGTTTAATGCGCCCACCTGTCAGAGTCTCGGAACCTGTGTCAACCAGGTGGATAATCCAGTCCTCGAGGTCTCTATTTCTGTTGCCGGGGTCATTGTGAACCTTGATCTTGCTATGATTAAGAGTGATGGTAAGGTTGCGCTGAAGGTGATAATAATTGAGAAAATAATTTTTGATAAGCTCCCCCTTATACCCAAGAGCAACACAGAATTCTTTGTGCCCCTGTGCTGCAAAAATACCCATTATATGCCAAAGAATCGGTTTGCCGCCAATCTCAATCATCGGCTTAGGTACAACCGTAGTTTTTTCCTGAAGACGAGTTCCAAAACCTCCCGCAAGAATAACCGTTTTCATTCGCGCTATTCCTTTCGAAACACGCTTTTTTTAGAAATTAATAATTCTATTCGGTTTCTTCGGAGCCTTTACCCCGCTTTAATTCTGCAACATACTCCACAGCATTGACAAAGGAGGTGACATCTCTTTCGAAGGACACGGGCATCAGATTTATGCGGTTAGAACACGCAACTTGCTCCGCGGTAAGATTATTTGTCAAAACTTTTTGTATATGATGCGCAAGTATGTTTTTATCATAGGGGTCAAACACACAGCCGTTTGTACAGCCATTTATAAGCACATTGGCGCCGGCACAGGACGAACACAAAACAGGTACGCCTGCCATCAATGCCTCGTTAACAACCGCACCATAGGGTTCCCGGATACTTGGCAGCACAAACACATCTGCAAGCAGGTACCACACATACAAATGGATTCCTTCCTGATGTCCTGCAAACAGCACTTTATCTGAGAGTCCAAGCGATTTAGCTTGTTTTTCTAAAATTTTTTGCTCAGGACCATCTCCAACCAGGACAAGAACTGCTGCCGGATTGTCCCTGCTTACGATTGAAAAAGCATCTATCAATTTGGACAGGTTTTTGGATTTTGCCAGACGACCGACAAAGAGAACAACTTTTTTGCCGGAAAGCATATATTTGTCGATATGGCCTTTTGCAAGGGGCCGGGCGGCCTTTAACTTTGTCTTAAAATTTTGCTCATCCTGGTGGTTAGCACAGACAAACATTCTTTCCCGCGGCATTTTGAGTCGAACAAAGTCATTTTTGATTTCATTACTATAGACAATCATTCCGTCCACAGCACGACAACATATTTTACGTAAAAGCCTTCTGATAAAACCACGTCTTTCAAGCAAACTGCTATTTTCAACCGTCCACAGCAAATGTCCGAAGTTGTATTTTGTCATTAGTCTTCGATAAAAAGCGGTTGCTAACGTACTGTATGAGAATTCATGCGAGACAACCACGTCGGGCTTAAGTTTTCCGATGAGTTTTCCCAAACCCGTTCGAAAGTCACGTCCTAAAAAGCTAATCCCGCTGAGAAAAAAATCGTAGTCACATTTAAGACTACTCCTTAGTTTCTCCTGATTAAACTTGTCGTAATACCTAATGTGGTCGCTTAGAAACACAACCCGCAAATCGATTTGTTCATGCAACCGGTTAAACAAGTCGACTCGATAAGGGGCCGGTGCCGGATGTAAAATCAGCGTTTTTACTTTAGACATTTCCTTTACAAGTCTTATAACCTTATTTACAGGCCGCCATAGATTCTTTTACCTGTTGCTCGACCCAACAGTATGTTTTTTCCATTCCCTCTCTAAGAGGACGAGTTGGTTTCCAGCCAAGTTTTTTATAGATAAGCCTGTTATCCGATTTTCTGCCTCTGACGCCCAGCGGGCCATTTATATGCTTTAAGCCCAACTTTTTTCCTGCAATATCCATAATCATCTCTGCAAGTGCATTTATAGTAACCATCTCTTCGGAACCGATATTTACGGGTCCTACAAAGTCTGAATCCATTAGGCGTCGAACTGCTTGCAGACACTCATCTATGTAGAGAAATGAGCGTGTCTGCCTGCCGTCGCCCCATATTTCTATATCGCTGCCGTCTTGCGCTTCTGCCACTTTTCGACAGAGAGCAGCCGGCGCCTTTTCCCTGCCGTTGTTCCAGGAGCCCTCCGGGCCGAATACATTATGAAATCTGGCTATACGTACCTGCAGGCCGTTGTTTCTGCAGTAAGCCAAATACAGCCGTTCGCTAAAGAGCTTCTCCCATCCGTACTCGCTATCCGGGGCCGCGGGATAGGCCGAATCTTCCGAGCATTCAGGGTTGTCGGGGTCCATCTGATTGTATTGGGGATAAATACAGGCCGATGATGAATAAAACACCTTCTTAACACCTACGCTGCTGCAAATATCAGCCATATTCAAGTTTATCATCGCCGAATTATGAATTACCTCGGAATCATGCTGGCCCGTGAAGATAAAACCCGCTCCGCCCATGTCAGCCGCCAATTGATAAACTTCATCAAATCGGCAATCCACTACCTCGTTACATACTACAGGGTCACGCAGGTCGCCTATAACAAAATCATCCGCCCGGGTCCGGCTGAATTCGGGATATTTCAAATCAACGCCACATACCCAGCAGCCGCGTTTTTTCAAAAAACTGACCAAATGATGGCCGATAAAACCACCCGCGCCACATACTAATGCTTTCATTTTTAGACTCCTTTCTTATTATTTAAAAGTGATAGTTATACCTACCACTTTTTCTTTTCAGCTATTTACTCGGCACAGTTTTCAGGAGGATATACAGGTGTGGAAAAATTATGCGTACCAGTGTTCGAGCCCAATACATTGGCCAGAGAAATCCGGCATGCCTCCATGCGAATATCATCCATTCGCGTGAAGGCGGTGCTTCCTTGGGGTCTGCTAACGCCTTGAGCCGCTCTTTCATTGAAAGAGCGGCATTCGTATATAACGGCCGAGCATTTGGCGAGCAGGTTCCTACGTATCCTGGGGCAATCCAGCAAGAAATCCCGAGACGCCGAGCCCGAAGGCCATAGTCAAAATCTCCCGCCATTTGGGTAAATGCCGAACTTATAACTCCAACCTTTTTTGCCACTTCTCTCGGAACCAGCACGCAGTTACCATTCATCGTGATACAGCGCCTGGGTTTATCAGTCGGCTCAAGAAGTTTAAACGTCAAAGGCTGCCACCACTTTGGACGAATCCGGCCACCATAAGTGTGAGTACCCGTTTGCCTATCTCGTGTGGAACCTGCAACAATCACCTCTTTTCCCTCCCGCTCGGTCAAAAGAATCGATGTATCGACAAGCTTTCGCACAGTGTCAGGGAAAAAATCTGTGTCGTCGTTAAGCCAGAGATAATAGTCATAATCTTCTTTTGTTGCTTCCCTGAAAGCTATTCGCATACCCGCACTCCAGTAGATATTTCCAGTACCCTGTAATATTCTTACATCAGGATAATGGTTTCTTGCTGCATCACCCGTTCCGTCGGTACAGCCGTCGTCAAGAAGATAAACACTGAGCCGGACGTCGTTGATATCCGTTTGGTTATATAGCGCACTAAGGCAGTTAAGCGTTTTATTTTTGCGATTGTAACAGGCCATTAGCACTGCTATTCGAATCTTACTCACAAAGCCCCCATCTTTATGTGAATGTACGTTATCGATTCTGACGCAACACTTTCGAAATAACCTTTATTCAGCACAAAATCGGCGGGAAGGCATCACCGGTGAATTTGAAGGATAGCAGATTGCAGCCTTTTTCCTGCGTATGTACCTATCCTCAATAAACATAAAACCCAGAAAAAGAGGATGATTTAGAAACATTTCGCCATTTAACGCCAGCAGTATGACTAATAAGCCTAATGCGGCTTGGACCCGGTTGAAGCCTGTCAAACGAAACAGCCCATACCACAAGCATATAATATAAGTAGCTAAACCAATAAATCCGAACTTACATATAAAATCCGTCAAACCGTTACCTCTGCTTCTTAAAATACCGCCTCCGTCTAATCTAAAACGGGTTATATCGGGAAGCCCCCAGCCTATAAAGGGACGACGCTTGATATACCTGATGTCATTAAGAAATGTGCCGATTCGGGTCGTTTCCCATTCACCCCTTCCCATTATTGATTGATAATATTGGTCTTCTATTTTGCCCCCTATAAATTCCAGATTAAACATTGCCATCGATATAAGGAGCAGTACGATAACTATCCCGATTAATAACGGGATTTTTCTTGGAGTAAGCATGCTTGTTATATCAGTCTGCAATAAAAGGCAGATGGGTAATAGAACATAACCAGTCGTAGAACACGTAGTTAGCAGACAAAAAGACAACATAAAAAGCCGGCTTCTATAAAAACGTAGTTCGAGTTTATTTTTCTCCATACCGAGAAACACCAGGGCAACCAGAAGATATCCCGCGAAGGCCCCCGGTTCCCAAAAGCAACCGCTGTTCCTGTAAGGTGTAAAGCCCAGAGTAAAAGAATACACAAGAATATTAAAATGCGGCTCCGTACCTAAAAATTGTCTTATCGGCTCAAAAAATGACCTAAAATCCACGTTAATCAGCCGGCATAACTGGTCAGGTATGAAAAAACACAAAGAAACAAGACCAATGCAATACATCACATTTATGTAGATGCGGGGAAATCTTCTTACTAATCGAACACCAAGGTAACCGTTATAAAAACGAACAAAGAAACCAGCGGCAGTAATTGCTGAAAAATACGACAAAGAAACAGACTGTATAAGAATAATACTCATAAAAATAAGACTTACCAAAACCAGGCGTAGCGTGAAACGCGCTCCTTTCTGCAAAAAAAACAAGATGGAAAAGAGAATAGTTACCATCACGAGCATAGGACGGTGTTCACCGCGGAAGCTAAAACCCGGGTTGCCTGATGCAGCTACCAGGATTAGAACAACAGCAAATTCCAATCTCTTTTTATTTATCTCTGAAAATTGCGACATATATCTATTGAATTTCCCTATACCTATAGCAGCGTCTTAATTCTTGCTTTTTTCCGTGCGAGACTCTTAGCACTTAAATAAGTATTCGTTAACACCAACAGTTCCTTAAACGTGTCCCTGATTTTTATTTTTAAGGGAGTGGGATTAATCGGCTCGCTTAGCACTTCAGGCCATAAATTGTTGATTATGCCGGCATATAGCCTATGACCGGGAGGCAACCTGTACTTCCTGTCGACAGAAATGAGAGTCGTTAAAAGTTCTCGACAATTATAGGGAATAAACTGTTCACAGGATATATCCGTTTCTAATTGACTCATAGCCTGCCAACACCCCGTCATCTGTTCCCATCCAAATAATTCAAGTATATTAATGTTGTATTTTTCTGCAGGCTCTCTTGCTTCTGAAAGCCATTTATCAAACTGCCTGACGGCAAAAGCGTTTTCTTTGAAATCTTCTCCTCCTAATCGTGACAGAGTCCGGGCATTAATAGCATCTTTACTCGTCGATTGTGCCAGCGCTCGCTGATAATAACTTGCAAACAACTTTACTATCTCACTGCTAATAGCCCCTCTTACACACACTCTATCCTTAGGTAAATGTTCATACAATCCCTGGGCTATGCTGCCCCAGCCGGGATTAGGAAGATTCACATTGCGGCTATAAAGCTCCTGGAATTCAGAATCCATAGATGGTGGACACTTTCCAACATGATGCTCTAAACCTAACCCGGCAAGAAGTCTTGAAGATATTCTTATATCCCGGCTTTCTTCGGTTAAGCCGTCATACATAAGGGTAAGGTAAAACATATCTTTGCTAACTTCTCTACTTGCAGCCAACAGCACCCTGGTGTCCCATCCCGCTGTAAGCGTAAACGCAAGTTTAAACCTCTTGTGCACGCTATTCATTAATGCTTTTAACAACTCAGAGCCTTTCCTGATGCCTTCCTCAAGGGGTATATTGGCTATCCTTTTATTGGGCCAGTATCTGTGGGAAGTTCCATTATTCAAATCCAGATAACGGTTAGGGAGCAAACGTCTCATTTCTTTAAACGGAGAACTATCACCCGGCCACCAAATTTCTTTGGTTTCCTTGAAGTATCGCGAATCGATAAAGTCTCTTTCCGTCTCCTTGTCGAATGTAAGTCCAAGCTCTTCCGCAACTATTTTAGGTTGAGAAGCACACCACAACTGCGGAACACTTCCATCAGTATAAAATGCTTGTCTCAGGCCGGACGCATCATTAAACAATATAGTTTCGTCCTCGTTATCCAGGATAATTATCCAGCGTCCACCAAGTCTATAGGTTGCTTCGAAAATATCATGAGCAGATACGATACAGGAAAGAATACTTTCTAATATGTCTTGATTGTTGAACTCAGGATTATCCGGGTCAATCAAATAACCTAATAAGGTAAGTTCCACATTATCGCGCTTGACTTGAGTAAGTTCCAAATCAGAGTGTGCCTGTAAAAAGAAATTATTACCTATCTTTGCTTTTTGCCATGATGGTAATTTCTCGAGAAAATCAGGTCCGAGAACAAACTGTCGGCGATAGAGTAAATGTTCAGCTTCTTTTTGTGTAAATCTTAACATACCACATTTCCCTTTGTAGAACTGGGCATCTTAACAGGCTGGTAATCTTTACCAGATATTAAAGGAGTCGTTTTTACAAGCTAATGTCGTCAGAGACTCTCTAAAAATGCACTGCGAGCTCTTTTTGCTTCTTAAGAAAATTCAATTCTTTAATCAGCCCCTCCGCCAGTTCCTCTGCGATTTTCTCACGATTATCATTTTTTGTCAGGCGCAGTACCATTCTTCCGGGTTGCCCCGCCTTCAAATATGAGTAAACAAATTTGAGTCTATCTTCGAGTTCAGGATACTGACTCTTATCTTTTTCTAATACTTCCTGAAAAATCCTGGGCAGTGATTCCATTTGCCCAACTTTTATAATGCCCTCGTAGCAGTCGTAAAAAACATTGCCTAACAGAATGACCGGTTTGTCAAAAATTATCGCTTCCAAACCAACAGTACTCGTAATCGTACAAACAGCATCACAATTTGCGATTAGCTCCGCAGTTTTACAAAACGGGGACAATAATCGAACATTAGGAAGCGACTGGATTTTTTTATATACGGAAATATCCCTGAATCCGAGCAATGCAGTATGCTCTTTTACGTACAATTCGCAACCCATCGGCAGTGATTGGGCTACTTGCCTGATTATCTCAAGTTGATTCTTTCTATACGGAGCCCATATATCCGTCGATGCCTCAGGATAGTATTGAAGCGGGAACAAAACATATTTTTTCTGAAAATCCGGCTTGTCAAAACGATAGTATTTACCCACATATTTTCCTTTGACGATACGCCTAAAGATTTTAACTGCATCCGGCAACGGCTTGGGGACCGTATAGTCATTTTTCCCCAGAAAATAATATTCAATGAAATTTTGCAGCATATGACCCAGAAAACGCGGGAAACCTGTTATGCGAGAGCTCCTGGCAGTAAACTGCATATAGTAAGGCTGTTTGGGATAGTGAATAAATTTTTCTATAAAATCAGATACTTTCTTCTGCTCCTGTTCTGTTAATACCTCTGTTTTCACTCTTTGATATTCCTGCTCAAGCGACGCAGAGTGTCCGAACAGGTCATCGGTTATATAAAATCTGTCGATAAGTCGTAAAGGTAGCAGGCCCGCAAATCTGCACTTGCCTGACTTACAAAGCACGTATGGAATATAGTTCCACATTCCAACAACCGTCTCGGATACGATAAAATCAGGTGATTTGTCCTCTATTATCTGCTCCCACCACTGTATCATTCCTGTTATCGTCTTATAGACATAACTCTTGTTCTTGTTCCGCAAATGACGGTCTGAGTAAATCATTTGCCAAAGCGGGACTTCAAAATGATACATCTGTTCGTACGACTTAATTTGCCGGGTATCCGCAGGCAGCCTGTCCCAGTTTGTTCTTAGATAGTCCTCGAGTACATACTCGACATTTATTCCCAGTCTTTTATGCACTTTCGCTTCAAAGGCGTTATGAACGGCACAAGTAATGTTTATGCCTTTTCGGTTTTTCAGCTTTTTTATGATTAGCTTGAATACTTCATCTATTCCCGCGCGTGAGTCGAAACAAAGATTCATTATAGATTCTCCATTTGTGATTCCCGGGTAGATTTTGATAAAACATTAACCGGACAGAAGACTCTTTATGAGCAGCTTTTCGCTTTGGTCGACGAATCTAACAGCGAGCATGCACAATGTATAAACTGCAATACCAACAAGAATCGCCGTAACCAGCGTTATAAGAGAGTTCGTGGGGATTAACTTCACAATATAAGTCATAACAACTGAGCACAACACTATTTTAAGCATCCAGTTACCTTCGAAATAAATATTAAAATTCCTCCTGGTATTAGCGACCACTATAATCGCGCCAGACAGGTAGCTTAAAAGTGTTGATACCGCCGCACCCATTATGCCTATCCTCGGGATTAGGATAATATTCATTATAAAGTTTAAAACAGCCATTCCAATCCAGACCAGACTCAACAAGCGGGTCCTTTTGAGTACATTTAACAACTGTGTATGAAGATGAAGAACAACGAATAAAAAAAGGCCGGGCAAAACAACAAACATAATACTATAGGCGGAAACGAACTGCGAAGTGCTGAACAAGCGAATCAGGGGTTTCGAAAGAATAGAGACCCCAAGAATCGAGGGTATACCGAACGCAAAAAAGTATTTCTGCACTCTGCTGAAGCGCCTCACCAATTCTTCTATCTGTCCCTCGTCATACAAGGCTGAAAGGTCGGGAAGCAATACACTAAATACCGGCATCATAATCAACACAGGCACGCTTGCGACAGCATAAGCTACCGAGTAGATGCCAACGCTTGAAGCATCCTCAAAATACATTATCAAATATCTATCACTTGTATTAACAATCCAGTATCCGAGAACCACCGGCAAAAGGGGAATGCCAAACCTGAGGTACTCAGGAATATTTCCAAATTTCGGCTTATATATTCCAATTATACTTTTGTGAACGAATACGAAGGTGCCAAATGTGATGAAGAACTGTACTACCAAATAGGCAGCTATAACGGCCGATATCGAACGGGTTTTAAACGTAACACATACCAGAACTATTGTTACACATACAGGCCTTAATATAGAAATAAACGATTCTTCCCTGAAATAGCGTCTCGCTTTCAGGAATGTTGTATACTTGGCAAATATAGCGTCCAAAAGAATAAATATTGAAAGATATATAACCACGTTCGAATACTTGATATCACCGAACAGAAAAGGGGAAACCTGTTTTCTGAGTACCACTAGAAATGTTCCAATCGTCAGTGACATCATAAAGGCAATAGACGATATAGCGGCAAAACTGCCTCCTAATTGTTCCTGATTCTTCATACTCGGCAGGAATCTGTACATACAGTGACCAAGATTCAACCCAATAATGAGGCCGGCTAAACTAACGGTTACACCGAATTGAACCCATACGCCATAAAGCTCACTTCCCATCAACTTGGTGATGAATGGTACAAGTAAAAGCGTTTGCAGCATACCAAAAAGAGGAGATAGTGATGCAAAGAAAACATCTTTGAAAAACTTATGTCTCGAACTGGTAAAACTCATAAATTTTATGTGTTTAACAAGGCTTGAAGAAACTCAAGAATCCCCAATAATATCTAATCCCGACAGGATACCTTATAAAGCCCCATTGCCAAGCTCTTCGATGCAAATCGACAAACAATACAAATCAAACAATAACTCATCGTTACGCTTTTTGTCTTTATCACCCAATGACAAATTTTTATCAATCTCAGCCTGGAGAGGACCATAGTCGGTGTCTCTCACACGTTCGGTAATTTCCTTTCTAATATTTTCATATACAATTTCGAAGTAAGTTTTCCCCTTTATCGTGTGGTCTTTCAAATAATAAGCAATCTCTTCCGGCATAGATAAATAATGATAACACATATCCTTTTGTATCTTCTTGTCAATACACCAGGGCACCGGACATGATACTGCAAAATCCATTAGCTCTACGGAATTAAAGGGAAAGCATACAGGATTACCTCCTGAGGCCGCTGCATCAAGCGGCATAGTAAGGTTGGTTGCCTCTGAATACCAGCATAACGTCATCGTAGCCAGAGCCTGCCGCCATTGCGGCCCCGCCAGCCTTTTTTCGTAATTACTGAAGAACCGCTCATAAAAAATCTCGGCCAAATTAATTTCGTAGTCTTTACTCAAATACGACTTCCCTGCCCATATTCCGGGAAATCCTCTGAAGCCCGCCTTGGCACCGGCATAATACAGCCCAGGCCGTCCGAGAGATCTCAGGAAACTGGCAGAGAAAGTTGCTAAAATATCAATCACATCCCGCCAGTTTTCTTTTCGATAGATTGATTTCCTGTGATTACCCCAATTAACTCCCAATTTATTCGGCCATAAGGCAGGTAAATTTGAAAACAGTCGTCCCGCATTCATATAAAGCCATCGCCTAAACTTTCGGGTGTGATCAGAAGCTTCGTTAAAGCCCTGATCCAACAAACACAATTCTCCATTAAAAACTGTGGTTCCTTCAGGTAATTGACTGCCTAATTCCAATCCCGTTTGTCTATACGCTGGAAATGAAACATAAGAGCCAGGCTGATTAATCCGAATAGCTTTGTTGACCTCTTCGAGCCAGCTGCCGGAATTAAAATCAGGCTCTATAAACTTTAGCTGGAACTTGTAAGCTTCCTGAAGCCGTTTGACCAGTGTTTTCGCATCATCGAAGAAACCGGGTATAGCCATATGCCCGGTTACTACCTGACGGCAATTCAATTTATTCAATATTCCAACAACAGCAGCACTATCGCTGCCGCCTGACAGGAAAACCCCTGCTGATGAATCCTTGAGATGACGCTGAATATTTTCACAAAGCAGTTCACCATATTGTGCCGTTGCTTTGCCATAGCTCTTTGGTACTTCTGCAGGCTCTATCTCCCAAAAGACATAAGGTTTCTTTAAGCGGTTAGTGTTTGATAAATCGCTCCAATCAAGTTTAAGGTAATGGCCGGGCAGTAAAGCCTGCAGGTTCTTTAATAAAGGAAAAGGACCGATTACTATCCCATAAGTAAGGTATAAATCACATGCTGCAGGGTCAAGCTCCTTACATATAGTTCCCATAAAAGGAAGTACACTTGTGGAAATATACAAACCGCTTTCATTCAAGACCAGGTATATGTGATAAGTCTGAGAGCGGTCTCTGCCGAGAACAATACGTCCATTGGCGGGGTCAATGATTAGAAATGACCCGTCTGTGTTTCTTGACGGCATGAATGAATTTGGATTTTCTTTGTATTTCTTATAAATAGCTTCTGTGCTTTCGTCGGACAGCACCCCCGCCTGAACAAGGATTGTTATTCCATTACGCTCAATGCAGGCACAGCTGAAATTGTCTCTGCATTTCCACGAGGTACCATACTTTCCTTTCCTGCATTCTACAACTGCAGAAAATCCATGAGGCATACTTTCCGATTTCTTTAAAAACTGGTCTTTCAATGCTAAACCTGTCATTGCTTTATTTTTAACTCCGGTTGACCAGCAGCTTGGTTAGAAGACCAGGCTGAGACCAAGTCCCACGATAAGGGTGTTCCGCGGGAAATATCTACGCCCGCATATTTACCCAATACTTCCTTTAGATGGCGAGGGTGTAGCCCATATCCCGGACGTATTGAGCGTATATTCTTGTCTGTGAATACCTCGCCTGCTTTTATGTCTTCCACTGCAAACAATGAACGGGCGAGCTGCCTGCTCTTATTTGCACTGTTACTCAGTTTATACGAAACATCACCTAATGCCTTTTCTACTTCCCTGATTGCCACGGTCATTTTCTTGAACTCTGCAGGCTCCATCGAAAATGCGGCGTCCGGACCACCGAGCGTCCTGTCTAAGGTAAGATGTTTTTCCACTATACAGGCACCGAGAGCTACAGAAGCAATTGGGACCGAGATGCCCAGCACATGGTCTGATAAGCCCACAACCACTTTGAACATTTCAGACAAGGCGGGTATTGTCCTTAAGTTCACATCCTCAAGGGGAGTGGGGTATGAGCTGACACATTTAAGCAAAGCTACTTGATTGTTACCAGCTTCTCTGCAAACATTAACTGCTTCTTCGATGTCAAACAGGTCTGCGATACCGGTGGAAATAATTATTGGTTTACCTTTGGAAGCAACGTATTCCAACAACAATATATCCCCTATTTCAAATGATGCTATTTTGTAAGCAGGAACATCCATATCTTCAAGAAAATCCACAGCGCTCTTGTCGAAAGGTGTAGAAAAAAATATCAGTCCCAAATCCTCCGCGATTTTTTTTAGTTTTGGCTGCCATTCCCACGGCATATAAGCCTTGCTGTATAATTCGTAAAACGTCGCTCCGTCCCAGACAGTTCCCTGATTGATTCGGAAATTTTCGTTATCTGAAGGTATTGTCATAGTGTCAGGTGTATATGTCTGGAGTTTAATGGCATCAGCCCCGGCCTTTTGAGCAGCCTTTATGATCTCAACAGCAGTGTCGAAATTCTGCAGATGATTGGCAGACATTTCGGCTACAATCAGAACCGGCCATGCCTTCCCAATCTTTTTGCCTGCTATATTAAAGGCATTCATTTTCGAAATCTGTCCTGTATTTTTCCCAGTCGTTCTTGGAGAAACCCAGTATGATAATTTCTCTGCCGTTATTGTTGCCTGACCTGCCTATTTCTGAAAACTTAAACTTCCTGTAAGTTTTTAACGCCGGAACATTGTCGGAGAAGACTTTTGTGAACAGAACATCAAATTTCATCACTTCAAAAAAATACTGTAACAGCTTATATACAATGTGTTTGGCCAATCCCTTGCCTTTATAAGCATCTTCCCCAATATAAAATCCCCATTCGGAACTGAGTTTGCTGTAATTTATATTTTGTAAGTATGCCGAGCCTATCGAAATGCCATTTGCTAAAACAATCCAAAATTTTTGGTTATTACTTTTTGTTAGACTTTCTATCCATTTAAAATGCTCTTCCCTGCTTATCTGATGCTGCGTAAGCATAGACTTTCTAATTCTTTCCTTGTTTCTCCAGCACCTGACTTTCTCCTTCAATTCATTATCAGCGTTTAAAATGTCTATAAACTCTACGTGGTTCATTTTAAGATTCTAATCGCCTTAAAAGCCTCAGCATGCAGCATTCCCGCCCTCATCCCCCAGTATTGAGAGTTTAATTTTATGCCTTTTAATGAACGTGGATGCGGGAACTGTCGGAGCTCTGATTTATAAATACTCAGAGCTTTTGCTTTCAAGTCTATTGTTTCACTTATGTCGAAAAATACTTCCGGCGAAAAGCTTAGAGGGCAATTCCATTCCGTGGAAGATAGAACCTCAAATGAATAAATCTCTCTGACTGTTTCATCCGGCAGAGGTCTTGTCGCTGTTATCACCGCCTTATATGTCATTTGATGGTCGATATTCAAATCTTTCTCATAATGAGTAAAGATAATATCCGGCCTTGTCATTTCTTTTATTCGTTCTATAGCCTTAACCAAGTTCAGTAATGCCGCAGTATCAAATTTATTGTCGGGAAAATCCTCAGTAAATACTTTCTTTACACCAATAATTTCATTAGCCTTATACATAACCTCCCTTAGTTCTTCGATCTTACGAGCTATCTTTTCGGTATCATTTGCTTCATATCTGGACGCTATTCCTGTTCCTAAAATCAGAGTAAATATTTCGTGTCCATTGCTCGCCAACTTCGCAAGTGTACCACCACATCCCAGGACTTCATCGTCCGGATGTGCTGCTATAGCTAAAACTCTACGATTCACTTTTTGCCTTTATTCTTGCTGTAGCCAGAACGCCGCCCTTTTCCAGCTTCGCATTGGAAAACTCTATTTTAAATCCCGGTGTTTCTAAAAATGCAGATGGATATCCCTCCGCGTCAAGCATTCTTATATAGTCGTAAACCTTTGTGTTGCTTGATAAATTTTCTATATTACTTTGTTTGGGTGTTCGTCTCCTAAATTTGGCTATTTCTCCTTTCTGCGGAAGAGGTGTTGGCTTATTTTTAATTATATAGGGAAGCATATCTTTAAAAATAATTTTAGAAGCTCGCTTAAATATCTGCTCGGCAGAACCCTCAAGACTTAAATCCCGTTTTAAATAGACAGGCCCGGCATCCAACTGCTCAACTACCCGGATTGCGCTAATTTTGGTTTGATATATACCTCTTACAATTAAATTTTGCAGCGGACTACCTCCTCTGCCAAACGGCAGGTCTGTCATATGAAACACCACACATTCAAAATTTTCATATATCTTTTCGGGTATTATCCACGACCAATGAGGGAAGAAAATACACATAGGATTAAATTCCGCAACGGCATCATAGGTTAAACGTTCTTTATCAGTTATCACTTTGACTTCTAATTCCGGGTTTGCTGCAACAAAACTTTTAGCCAACTCTATATTCCATGATTTAATGGTAGCAATAATGTATTTTTGTTTTGTTTGGCTCATTAAACGGTTGGTCAGAGTTTATCAGAATATTATGAAACAATTCTTTTAATTTCTTCTTCTATATCCTCTGCCTGAACCAACACCTGGTCTTCCATAATTCTTGAACTTGGGATTGGGATATCTTTCGCACCTATTCGACCAACAGGCTTTATTAGTGAGTCAAACTCGGCCTGTTGTATTTGGCTTGCCAGTTCTGCGCCCCAGCCGGAATAACAGACGGATTCCTCCGCTATAATTACTCGTTTACTTCGGTGAACTGAGGGTAGTATGTCAGAAACAGGTAAAGGCTTTACAAGGGAAGGAATCAGTATTTCCACAACTATTTCGTGCTCCATAAACAGATTAAATGCAGCTTTAGTCGCAAGAAGAGCCATTGCCCCATAAACAATCAAAGTTACATCAGGTGCTTCGGCTTCTACCAACGAAAGCGATATGCTCGGGAAAATCCTGCTGTGGTTTGTAAGAGTTTTTACAAAAAAGTGGTCTATTCTGTTGTTTCCATCAGGTACACGCAACTGCTTAGGGTAAAAAAGCTTACTTTCCACAAACAGGACCGGCGTATCAGTATTTTGCACTGTATCATAAAGTAACCGCCCTGCATTATGAAAACAGCTTGGAGCGACAATAGTCAGGCCGGGAACGTTCAGGAAAAGGGACTCAAGTGTCTGGCTATGAGTTGGGCCGTAACCCCGGCGTCCGCCCATAGGAGCTCTGATAACAACGGGAACGGGAACCTGGTTATCATACATCCAATGGAATTTACAAGCTCCATTAACAATTTGGTCGGCGCATAAGGTTAGAAAGTCGCCAAACATTATCTCCACAACAGGACGCAATCCTCTTATAGCCATTCCAGTTGCTACACCTGTAATACCCGCCTCGCTGATAGGTGTTGTTATTACTCGATTCGGGAAAGCCGTTGAAAGCCCCTTAGTGACTTTAAAGGCACCGCCGTATGGGTCGAGGACATCTTCACCTAATAAATAGACTCTTTCATCTTCACTCATTAGCTGATGTAATGCCCGGTTTAGTGATACGACATACCGCATAAATATATCTCAGCTATTCTCATTTAGATTTGCAAAAGGCATATTTTCAGCTTTTGTTACCGCCTGTTCGATTTTTACCTTAGCTTGTTCTCTAAGTTTTAGTTGAAGCTCAACAGGCATCTGCTTCTCTAACTTCTTCAATGGGTCTTTTTCGCGCCAAAATTTTATTTCCTCTCGCGGCCTGTAGTCATCACCTTTACTATGAGAACAGAATCGGTATGTATGGATGACCTCTATGTGAGGGCAATTCTGCTTACGAACGGTTTTGATAATATCTGCAAATCTATTTTTCAGCCTGATAACATCATCGGCTTCAATCTCACCTGATGCCAGACCGAATGCCTCCGCCCTTCCGGAAAAGGTACCAGCGAAATTCATTGTTATGGGTGTGGTCTGTGCATAACGGTTATTCTCAACAACAATAAGTATGGGAAGCTGCCATAGTGAAATCATATTTAATGTTTCATAAACCACGCCTTGTCCGAAAGTACCATCACCGATAAAAAGAACAACAATAGAATCAGTTCCTTTTTTCTTCTCCGCCAGCGCCATCCCGGCTGCAACCGGGACCATGTTGCCCTGAACACCGTTGGTATAAAAATTTCCTTTGCAAAGATGCTGACTTCCTCCCCGGCCGCTGCATACACCGCCACTTCTCCCCATTAATTCAGCCATCAATCCCTGCACATCTTCTGTTCTGGCTAAATAATGACCATGACAACGATGATTGCTTACAATTATATCATCTTCTCGTAAATTACCAATGACGGCAACCGCATTAGCCTCCTGACCTATGCAGCAATGTGTCGTACCGAAAAGCAGGCCCTGGCTAAAGAGTTCAAGAACTTGTTCTTCAAAAAGCCTAATCAGTATCATCTGATAATGCAGTTTTTCTCTAAGCTCATCGGACACTGTCTTCTTAATTTCTTTTGAGATAAGTTTCATTTCTCAGCAGTAATTACTACCCGTACTTTCAAAATTGCAAATAACGTCTCTATTACTACACTTATTTATTGCATTTATGATACGTACATGCCCTTTACCATCTATCATTTCCCCGCCTATTCCGGCTTTATGCATTCTTGTTTTTTTGTCTTCTAAATATTTCAGGCAGTTTTTTATATTCTGTTCAATATGTCTATCGTTATACCAGCCGGCATATTCGAGGAATCCACACTTTCTCCATCCTATTATATTTTGCAGCTGGTTGTTCGCTGCCCCGATGCCTATTGCAGGCACTCCTATTCGTGCAAGCTCGTATAGAGTCTGTCCGCAAGAGGTTATTGCGATATCAGAATCGAGCATAACTTGTTTCATTTCTGCAGCATCCGGACAGCATATTAGCTCTGTGTAGTTATTTTTAAAACTTTCAATTTCTGCTATATTGCCAAAGCTCTCTGTAATAATGACTTTTTTATGTATTCCCGGGTAAATATCGGCGAGCACATTTAAAACTTTGGGTGTAAGATTGTGCGTATCCGCCCCACCCAAAGTAATCATAACGGTTTTAACTTTGTTGCTTATGTATTTTTCAGAACTATTCCAGAATTCCTTTCTGAGTGGTGTGTACTTAGTACCAAGAAGATAAGCTATATCTTTCTTTTTTGAATAGGGCATCTGTTCTGCAAAAACTGCTCCGTTAAGAACGAAACCCTTCGGATATTCCAATCTGAGGTAGTCATCAAAGTAAACAGCGGTTTCTACCAACTGGGCGATTTTTTCATATAACCGGTAATCAGCGAGGTAAGAATCGATAAATATAATATCCACGCCGCTTAGTATTTGAGTGAGTAATTGCCGATTGCTTAACCAGTTAAAAAGTGTGCAGTTTTTCCCGGCCAGCAGCTTTCGGACGGTATCATCTCCGTTAATTATGAAGTCGCATCGTATACCGATTTCTTCGAAAGCCTGGTATAAAGACGTGCATCTTGTGATGTGTCCATATCCAATATGCCCTTTACCTTCGGTTAATATGATTACCTTCATTTCAGATGACTTACAAGAAGCTCCTTGGCCTTATTCATTTCCTGCAAATCCAACATACAAATGGCTTCTGAAAGCTCATCTTTGAGAGAATCGTATCTTTTTTTCTGAATAATCTTATGGTTAATATCAGCTAACCAGGGTTTCTTGTGATAGAGTATGATAATCTTTTCGATGCCGAAGTAATTATCCTCTTCATACAGGTAATCAAAGATGCAATTTAACAAAGTGTAATCTTCTTTCGTATCCAGCGTAACACGAATGTTCGGATTCCGATGGGTTATCGGTGCCTTTTTTACTGCGATTTTAAAGAGGTTGTAATGTCTGTTTATATATGGAGTTACGTGTTCACGTTCTGCCGGTTGTCTTGCGTTTTTATACGAAGTTTTCAATGCACTAAATGATAAAACTTCCACGTTAAGACCTACCGGATAATCCTGTGTGAAAGTGTAATCATTTCTTTCTTGCAGATGTAACTGGACTGATGAATCAATTAATTTATAATCCAGGCAGGGATTATCTGATGTTATCCTGATTATATCGTGCAGATTGTATTGTTGAGCAGCTTCAAAAAAACGTGACAGAACATCATTTTCATCGCCGCGATAGGTCAGAATATTCTCTTTATCGGCGATATTAATAATTTTCCTGTCTTCTATGTTGGTCGTGGTTGCTATGATGATTTTATCAATACTTTCTGCTCTCTTTAATCTTCGGATAATTTGTTTACATACTGTGATTTGCGAACCATAAGGCAATGGAAGCAAAACCTTCTCAGGAAGCCGAGTTGACGAGACACGTGCCTGGATAATCGCCCCTACAGTTTTTTTGCCGGCCGGCTTTACCATAAAGTCCATCCGCCATCTATAACAATATTTTGTCCCGTCATATAGGAAGACGCTTTCGAGGCAAGAAACTGTATCGCCCCGGTCAATTCCTCCGGCCTGCCGACTCGCCCCATCGGAATTTTCCTTTCAAGTTTCTTTATAAAATTTTCGGGCACTTCAGCTTTAGGAAATGCGCCGGGAGAAATACAGTTGACCCTGATGCCGTATTGAGCCAGGTACACGGCAAAATATCTGCTTAGCTGAATTACACCCGCCTTGGCTGCTCCGTAATGAGGTGGGCTGAGCTGCTCTTTTGTTCCTTTATAAATCCTTAAGTCAGGCGAGATAATACCGTACATCGAAGCAATATTGATGATACTTGCTTCCTTTGTTTTTTTTATATAGGGTACAACTGCTTTGATACATCGAAAAACGCTGTTTAAGACGCCGTCAATACTATAATTCCAATCTTCCTGGCTTAAATTTATCGGAGCGTTACCTTTTGAATATATAGCATTATTCACCAGTATATCTATCCGTCTTTTTCTTTTATAAATACGTTCAAAAACAGTCTTGATTGATTCTTCGCAGCTTATATCCATATTTTCAAAGTGAACAAGTGGACCTTTATCTTTCATAAATGCATAGGTAAATTTTTTCTCATTAGGACCCGCAGCGTACACACATGCGCCTTGCCGTGCCAATCCTAAGCATAAGTGTTTTCCCAGATGACCGTAACCTCCGGTCACTACAGCCACCTTGTTTTTCAGATTAAACAAATTTTTTGCTCTCAAGTCCTTACCTTCCACCTGGTGGGAACAACTATATCTTCGTTATCTATCTGAAAGGTGTTAAGCTGGTCATTAATCTCGTTTATGTTGTCTTTGTAGCTAAACATATTAACGTTGTTTTTAAGATGATTCAGCGAATCGACCCCCGCAATTACCCTGTCAATATACGGGTTTGAACAAGCAAAATTGATGCATACGGCCGAGATTGGAACGTTTTTTTCCCGACAAATCGCCTGTAAGAAAAGTAATTTGTTTTTGATTTCACTAAATCCAGGGTCTAATTCCTCGGGGCTCTTAAAGGCCAAACCCTGTAGAAATACCGACCTGGCATAAATTTCGATATCTCTTTCTTTTAATAATGGAAAAATATGCGAAAATCTCTGGTCAAATATACTAAATGGAATCTGAATAAGATTAACCTCCATTCTCGCATCCAGAATATATTCGGCCTCTTCCGGATAATATAATGAAAATCCTATCTTTTCTACCTGTCCTTGTTCCTGAAAATGTTTCAGTGTATTCCAGATCGACATATCTTCCGTGAATAATTTGAAGTTATGAATTAAATATCCATATATCCTTTTCAGATTGAGCCTGTTCAACGATTCGTTGAAGCATTTCTTCAATTCATATGAGTTGCCGGAAGACGATTTAGAGACTATCTCAAAATTCGGATTATTTTTCCGAAGGAACTGACCTATGACCTCTTCACTTTCGCCGTAGCTATAGGCCGTATCAATTGTGCATATTCCATTTTGAAGACAAAATCTTAATATTTCGTGTGCTTCTTTCCTCGGTATCTTGCCCCTTGAATTATTAATACCATAATTCAAACCGAATTGAGCTGTCCCCAGAGCTAATTTCAAATTAGTATTCCGTGTTATATTTTCTGGAATGTAGAAACTATCGTTTCTATTACGTAATTTATGTCGCCCTCTGTCATAGAAGGATATAAAGGTATGCTGATTTCTCTTTGGTAAAAATCCTCCGCATTCGGATAAAGTCCTTTCTTGTAGCCAAGATGCTGATAATAAGGCTGAAGGTGTATAGGTATATAATGTACCTGCGTGTTTATTCCTTTCTGTCGGAGGTTTTCAAAAATATCGAGTTTTTTGCTTTTGTATTTATCTTTTAATCTGATTGGGTACAGGTGCCAGCTTGATTTTGCATAACTTTTCTCAACCGGCACATCAAAGAATGGATTATTCCAGAAAGCCTTCGAATACATTTCAGCAATTTCTCTTCTTTTTTTTATAAATTTATCAAGTTTTCTGAGTTGGGAGATGCCAAGAGCCGAGTGAATATCGGTTAGCCGATAGTTGAAGCCCAAGTGCTGCATTTCATAATACCATCGCCCATAATGGTCTTCTTTATTTTGAAAGGCAAATTCCTCTTTAGTTACCCCATGATTTCTGAACATAATTAGTTTCTTATACAAATCCTCTTTGTTCGTTAATACCGCCCCTCCTTCTCCGGCTGTTATTGATTTTACCGGATGGAAGCTGAATACTGTCATATCTGAATATGTACAATCACCGATGTCTTTAGATAAATATTGTGCGCCAAGGGCATGACATGCATCCTCAATCAAAGTTAAATTGTGTTTTCGCGTGATTTTTGCTATTTCTTTTAATCTTGCAGGATGCCCGCTGAAATGCACCGGCACAATCGCTTTTGTCTTCTTTGTGATTGCTTCTTCAATAAGGTCTGGAATTATATTTCCCGTATCCGACTCAACATCAGCGAAGAGGGGATGGGCACCTAAGAATAAGGCGGCATTAGCAGTCGCCAAAAATGTTATCGGCGAGGTTACTATCTCATCTTCGCAGCCAATTCCCGCTGCGAAATATGCTCCGTGTAGTGCCGCGGTACCTGAAGAAAAAACTACACCAAATTTTGCTCCCACTTTATCAGCAAGCAACTCCTCAAATTCCTCTACCTTCGGCCCCTGCGTCAGAAAATCAGACCTTAACACGTCTACGACAGACTGTACGTCATCTTCACCGATGCATTGATGCCCATAAGGCAGTATTTTCATACTATACCCGCCATTTCACATAATTCTTCCTTTGTAAGCCATTTGTTGTTGCCACTGCTCGTATATCTGAAGCTGCCGTCCAGAGATTGACCTCCTTTACAATTTTCTCTTTTCCACCAGAAATGCTCAGGTTCAATAACAAAAAAGCCGTCAAATTCAACACTATGCCTTGCTTCGTCTTCTGTAAGAAGGCATTCGTGTATTTTTTCTCCGGGCCTTATACCTACAAACTCGATCCCACATTCAGGCGCAATGGTCGCTGCCAAATCCAACATCCTCATACTGGGAATCTTGGGAACGAATATTTCTCCTCCATACATAATGCTGACGCATTTTATTACAAAATTTACTCCTTGTTCTAAAGTCAGCCAAAAACGAGTCATCCTCTCATCTGTAATAGTAAGTGTGCCTTTTTTTCTCTGCTCTTTGAATAATGGAATGACGCTACCTCTTGAGCCCACTACATTCCCATATCTCGCACAACTCATTCGCGTCTGGCGCTTACTTCCCACGTAAGCATTAGCGGCGACAAACAGTTTCTCCATACACATTTTCGTGGCTCCGTACAAGTTTACAGGATTAACCGCTTTGTCGGTGCTAATAGCCATAACCTTCTCTATATTGTGGTTGATTGCCGCCTCAATTACATTCTGAGCGCCGAGTATGTTGGTCTTTACAGCTTCAAATGGATTATATTCACAGGACGGAACCTGTTTTAGGGCGGCTGCGTGAACTACTATATCTGCCCCATCCATTGCTCGTTCCAACCGCTCTTTATCCCTCACATCTCCGATAAAAAACCTCAATCGCTCGTGGTATTTGAACTTTTTACTCATTTCCCATTGTTTAAGCTCGTCGCGGCTGAAAATTCTTATTGTCCTGGGATTATACATATCAAGCATTATCTCTGTGAATTTCTGACCGAATGAGCCTGTTCCGCCCGTCAGCAGGACGACTTTATTCTCCCAGTTCATAATTTCACTCACTTCAAAAAATATATCTGAAATTGGTTACGTCTTAATGTAGTTTAAATCCAACAGGGAACTCAGTCTGTTTTTAACAGCGATGTCCTCAAGAATGGTTCTGCGCAGACTCTGTCCCCGTCGGATGCAATTGTTTTCTGCTTGTATAGACTCTCTTCTCAGCTGGCAATTGAACCCCCCAAAGAGTATGTGATTCAAGGTTCAATAATCTTACTATCGAACAAATGGGGCATTTTTCTGGAAAAATAATTGATAAATCAAATAATAAACTGATATTGTAGGACAATTAGAACAGAAAGTTGGTTAATACTGCCAATTTCGACTATATTTGCCAGTCCAAACAATCAATGATTTTCAGTTATTATATGCTGCAATTGGTTCTGCAGGAAAACCGAAGGTTGGCGTAATATGAGTATTAAAGAAAAGAAGTCAATCGCCCTGATAATGGGCTGGGCCGCAGTTATACTGATAACCATAGTTGCGTGCTTTTGGGCCTTTTGGGGGACAATAGAAAATTTTCATGAGGGCTGGTGGTATCCGAACCTCTTTGAGCGTATGGGTGTGATGTTCATACAATACTTAAGCTTCCCCATAGCCACAGTTTTAATTGGAATTATAGCCATACGCTGGCCGAAAATTGGAGGTGGATTATTGCTTGTTCTCAGCGCGTGGTTTATATGGGTGTTCATAGTCCCAAAATTACCGCACATGAACGCCAAGGCTCTGCTTAGCTGGTTTCCGATGGCGTGGCTTCCCGTTCTTGTAGGTATTCTTTTCCTGTTTGGTCGGCCTCAACCCAGAAAATGGGCCTATCTGGTCGTAGCTGGAACACCTTTACTTGTTTCTATTATCTGTGCAACTGAACCTGTCTATCGCATTTCAGGCAGAATCGATGATGGCAACAGAGGGATGCGACTAATCGAAGGCAACGGCCTCAAACTGGTTTGGGCACCGGCAGGACCCGGCTGGGTCAGAGAGCACAGCCAGGCGTGTTCGTGGCAAGAGGCACGTAGAAAATGCAGATTCCTAACAGAAGATGGGAAAAACCTCGCCCAGACGCCGCAAAACATCTGGCGGCTTCCCACTGTGGAGGAAGCGGTAGGCTCGATGATGAGGCATGGCCGGAACTGCAAAGGTCGGTGGGACCCCGAACAAAAACGAGCTATGTATGAGGTCCGTCCCGACAAAGAGTCACCACTTTGGGATATGAAATCCGGCATAATTTACTGGTGGACCGCTACGGAAGTTGATGAAGAACATAGCTTTTTTATAACTTATGATGGCAAAGTATATCCCCGAAAAAAGGGGATAAGAATGGGCAGCCGGGGCTTCAGGGCAATCCGAGAAGTTAATCCCGATGACAATGAGCTCTCGACAGATTCCAGCGGAAGCTAAAGTGTAATTAAAACGGCGGCGAGACTGAGACCGACGGGGAAAACTTAAAATGTCGGGTACAATGAACCTAAAATGCTGCTTTGGTCTGTTAAGCAGAATTGTCGTCTCTGTTATTTTCGCGGGTATTTTTTATACCGGCTGGCTGGCCGTTGCCATCCCAATACTTAAGTCAGGCCCGTTGTTTGCAAAGGCTCTTTGCTGGCTGTCAGCCCCTTTAGTAACCGGAGCGGGCTTTGCCGTGGGCATCGCGCTATTTGAGCTACTGCCCGGGGCGAGAAAAAGCAAACTTCGGGATATCGTGCTGTGGCCGATGGGTGGCTGTGTTATAGGCGCCGCCGTTGTCTTTTTCTTCGGCCCGATGCTGATTGTCTTTGCGATGTTCGGCCTGGGCGCGGTGGCTGTCCTGGCAAAAGAATTTGTCAGTATGAAAAAACATAAGAAAGGAATTGAAAGTACATCGTCGGAAAAAATTAATTAAATGGAGGTATTAAAAATGACTAATGATGAGCTCAATAATTTATTAGATGCGGCAGCAGGTGTTTTTCTTCGATGCCTGTTGCTTTCCATCTGTGTATTATTGATTTGGTTTTTTTTCTTCGTGTTTGCAGCAGATTGGTCCTACAGCATTCATTCGAGGTGGTTCCGGATAGACAGGAGTAGTTTTGACACTACATGGTATTGCGGGATGGGGATTGTAAAACTTATTGCTTTTATGTTTTTCCTGTTCCCATACGTTTCTATCAAGTTAGTCTTGAAGAAGAAACAATAGCCGAAAAAACAAAAGACAGGAGTGGGTTGCTATTAGTGAATAGTGGTTGACCTACTGTTTAATTCGATGAGGAAAACTATGAAAAGAAATACTGTGCTTAAAATTTTAAACCCGATTTTGTTAGTGCTGTTTATCAGCCAGGCGATTACGGGATTGTTTCACGGGAAAATATCGCATGAGACATTCGAGATTTTTCATGAGGGCGGCGGGAAAATCTTAATCGGCCTTATTGTTCTGCACTTCATATTAAATTTCAACTGGGTGAAGGCTAATTACTTTCCAAAATAGCAGAATTGGAGAATGGTAACTGGTTATTGATAACTGGTTAAATAGTGATCGATAGGATTAGGGGACCAGAAGGTCAGGAAGCAGTATATCAGAAGAACAGGAAATCTATAGAATAGAGAACTATTTGATTGGGCTTGTTGGATGTCAAAAAGAGATGGGCTCCGTGTGATGCGGAGCCCATTGGCTTTTCGGTGTTGTATTCCGAATTACTGAGGAATTACGTTGGTCGCACAGGGGCCTTTTTTGCCTTGTCCGACCTCGAACTCCACGTTCTGACCTTCACGTAGACTGGCGTAGCCGGTCATCTTGATTTCCGAGTGATGAACAAACAAATCATCACCACCATCTTCCGGAGTGATAAATCCAAAACCCTTTTTTCCATCAAACCATTTTACTGTACCTTTGCTCACGAGTTTGCTCCTTTGGCCAACTAAAAGGCCCTGAATGTCTCTCATATTTTCTATTTCTAAGAGTATATTCTTGAGAGACGCGAGAATATGCTCCTATCCGTAATTAGTGTATCAGAGAAATCAGGCGGGTGTAAATAGAAAATATATAAAAAATATAATAAATGGTGACTGGTGAATCCGTCACAGGCGGACCAGTGGTAAGCGGTTAAATGGTGATTGCCCTTTAGGTGGAATTCGCTAACTTATGCTCCGGCAAATAAATGTTTCTTTTCCGCAGAAGAAAGGTAAAATTAGGGCGATAATGAGTGAGAATAAATTAAAAACGGCGGTGCTGGGGCTGAGCGAAAAGGGCCGAGACCTGCTCGAAGCGGCCCGGCAGAGCGAGTATTATCAAGTGAAGGCAGTGGCCGATTCGGATGCGGAACTTGCACATAAGCTGGCCGGCAGATACGACTGCGAAAACTACAGTGATTATCGGCAATTGATTATCCAGAACCAGTTTGATGTTCTTTTGGTAGCTGCGCCAAGTCATACCTGCGCCGAGCACATCCAGGCGGCGATGAGGAAAAAGTTCAATGTGCTAAAACTTGCCCCGGCAGGACCGAATTTCGAACAGGCCGTTCAGCTTGTCAAGCTTGCAGAAAGTGAAAGAGTAAAATTCGGTGTTGTAAATTTGCGTCGTTTTGCCGACAGCTTTCGTGCGGCACAGGATTACATAAAGCAAAATAATTTAGAGCAGATTTACCTTGTAACGGCCTTTTGTGCATTTACGAAGCGCAGCAGCGAGAAATGGCACAGTGACCCTGAGCTTGCAGGCGGCGGAGTACTGCTGTATCCCTGTTATGAAATGGTTGACCGGATTATTGCTAATTTCTCCATCCCTCAACAAGTCTATTCGTTGAATCTTAATCAGGCTCCGGACAAACTACAACGGTCCTTACTAACCGAGGAGGTGGCTGTCATAACGATGAAATTCAGTGACCAGCTAATAGGTAATCTCATTGCGAGTGAGGTTTTTGGGCCTTTCCGACAGGAATTGAGGATTTACGGCAAAAATGGCAGTTTGGCCGTTACTGACGAGATGATGATTGTATATGACCGGCTCGGTAAGGTGCTTGAAGAGTTCCATTACAAATATGATGGTGAAAAACTTACAATTCAATTGCTTGATAACTTTGCGGAGAGTATACTTTTGGGTGACAAAGTTCAGCCTTATTGCGGGGCCGTCGAGAATCTGCCGACAATGGCCCTTATCGAGGCGGCTTATCTGTCGGCCAGGACGGCTATGCCTGAAGAACCCGAAAGAGTTCTGCAAAGAGGATATCCGGCCCCAATAGGTATTTGGCCAACATAGTAGAATTTAGTTTCTTGACAAAAAAAGATGCATCTAATAATCTGTTGTTTGTATCATTAACTATGCTGTTTTATCTGGAGGTTAAATTATGCAGGAAAAACAGCTGAAAGTCGCTCTACTTGTCAGTGTAGGAATAACGGTTCTTCTCGTGGCCGGGTTTGTCGTTGAATCATTCAGTGGTTCAGGCAGTAGCGAAATTAGAAAAGTGGTCGGGGCCTCAGGAATTTGGATGCTTTGCGAAAATCCGGACTGTGAAGCCGCTTACGAGATTACTCCGGAAGAATTTCGAGAGCTTGTTAGGGCAAAAGGCGTTATGTTAGGCCCGAAGGTAATGGAGCAGTTGGCTTTTGTTTGTAAGGAGTGTGGTCAGGAAACTGCTTACCGTGGTATGAAGTGCCAGAAATGTGGCGCGCTATTCATCCAAGAGACGGTTGCAGGAGACTACTCGGACCGATGCCCTGAATGTGGCTACAGCGCAATCGAAGAAATGGTAAAAAGTAGGAAAAAGAAGTAGCATTGACTGCCTGAAATGTATCCGGCCGTGATGTCATCGAAGAGAATGACGCTTATTTATGAAGCGTAATCTAAGGCCTTGGTAGAACGTATTTAATTCTACTTTTCCAAGATGTACCTGCAGTAATCATCGGCACCAATTCTTCCGCATGAGATATTGAAATACTTCTGTTGAATCTGCTTAAGTATCTTCCCTATAATGTTTTCAGGGATAGAATGCATAAAAAGAATTACAGAAGTCGCTTTGTGTATTGCTCTTGAAGTATCCGCATAGTCTCGAGCATATTGCAATTATTATTACCAACCTTATCATATACACAAGGCGCGACAGGTATCCATCTTGCTACTCCCGTGGTGTACAATCGACCAATGACAATATCCCGGCGTTCAGGAAGTAATATAAATTCGCTCTGGCCTGCCCATTGCATATCTCGTAAACTAAGCTCGTAAAAGACCCAAGCTCATGAGTATCTGGTTTGGCATCACAACGGTCTATCAATATTTTAACGGCCTGGGAACCTATTTATATTGGAATTTCTTTGCAAGCCAAATGAATATATATTATATTCTGCGTTTTTCTTAGTGCGGTAAGAAATTATGGCTGAAGAGCAGCTTTGCCAGAGTTGTAAACAGCGGCGTGATTGTAAGCAAATTTACGCGCAGATGGGCAACGTGAAAGGGACCTCCGTTGCTTTAAGTGTGTTTTTGGCCTTTTTACTGCCGATTGTCGTTTTCATTACCGGCCTTGCAACCTCACAAAGAATCTTTACTCCTCTGATACAAAACTCAACGGTTGCTACTTTAACCTCTATCATTTTTGCCTTGACTATAACTTTTTTCATAATTCTGGTTGTTCGAAGCACAATGACAAAAAGGTGATGCAGAAGAATTATTAGAGACTATGACAGTCGATGTTAAAACAGGTCGTACTTTTCCCGGCGGAGTTCATCCTCCCGGGCGTAAGGGATTAACCGAGGATAGTGCGATTCAGTTAGCTCCGGTTCCCAAACAGCTTTCCATATTACTCAGTCAACATTTAGGAGCTGTTTGCAGGCCTTTGGTGGCAAAGAAAGAAGCTGTCAAAGCGGGGCAGAAGATCGGCGAAGCGGACGCCTTTGTTTCCGCGCCGGTGCATTCTTCACTGAATGGTGTCGTAAAAGAGATATCACTCCAGCCCCACCCGGTTCTTGGGCGAACCGAAGGAATAATTATCGATGTTGATGCGGAGAATGCGGCGGCTAAACAGCCCTGTGCCAACCAGTTTAGCGTCGATTTTGATGAAAATCAATTTTCGGACGAGCAGATATTAAATGCAGTTCACGAGGCCGGTATTGTTGGTATGGGCGGGGCGGGTTTTCCAACGCGGGTAAAGCTGCAGCCGAATAAAGCAAATCCAATAAAGACCATCCTTGTTAATGGTTGTGAATGTGAACCGTTCATAACCTGCGATTACCGGATGATGCTCGAATGGAGCGAACAGGTTCTTGCCGGTATTAAGCTTGTACGAAAAGTTCTCAAGCCGGAAAGGCTTGTTATCGGCATTGAGGACAATAAACCGCAGGCAATGGAAGCGATGGGCCGGGCGGTAAGTAAATCGGATGGCATAGAGGTTGTCTCGCTGAAGACGAAATATCCACAGGGTGGTGAACGACAGCTTATAAAATCTATTATTAACCGGGATGTCCCGACACCCGGCATCCCGCCAATGATAAATGTGCTGGTTCTAAATGTTGCCACGGTGGCGGCGATTGCTGAGGCGGTGGTTTTTAACGAACCTTTGACTCACCGCGTTGTTACTGTGACCGGCCCGGGAGTGGAACAGCCGGGGAATTTCTATGTCCCCATAGGTATGACTGTCGGTGAATTGATAGAGGTTTGTGGCGGACTGAAATCGGACGCAGTAAAAGTGATACTTGGCGGGCCGATGATGGGTATTTCCATAGCAGACCTGTCGTGCCCAATAACCAAAACATCCGGGGCGATTACCGTTTTGGATGCAAAGGAAATCGGCGGGGCTAAACTCGAGATGCGAGAAACCGCCTGCATTCGCTGCGGCAGATGCATCGAGGTCTGCCCGATGAATTTGAATCCGACGAAGATTGCCCATGCGGTCAAGCACGGGCTTTTCGATGTTGCACAGGATTATTACCAGGCTGCGTGTATCGAATGTGGATGCTGCAGCTATGTTTGTCCGGCCAACATAGAATTGACAGGATACATAAGAACCGGAAAGATTGCAGTCGCCAGGAAGAAAAAACAGGAATCGAAATGAGTGTGAACGGGAAGGAACCAATGCCAGAGAAAATAAGGGTATCACCTGCTCCTCATATATCGCACCGGTTTTCAACGCGCAGTGTGATGATAGACGTGATAATAGCCCTTATTCCTGCGATAGCTTATGCCGGCTATTATTTTCGATTTTATGCCCTTATATTAATCGCTACCTGTGTGCTTTCTGCTGTCGTAACGGAGTGGATTTGTAATTTAATTTGCCGGAAGCCCAACTCTCTGGGCGACTTTAGCGCAGTTGTAACCGGATTAATTCTTGCCCTATCGCTGCCGCCGGCTATTCCGGTTTGGGCGGCCATAATCGGCAGTTGTTTTTCAATTGCCATTGGGAAAATGGTTTTTGGGGGTCTTGGCTCGAACATATTCAATCCCGCAATGGTCGGCAGAACTTTTCTGACAGCCTGCTTTGGTATGCTGATGACAACCTGGACGGTGCCGGCGAATATTGATGCCCGTATGCCGGTAGTATCAGCTGCTATGCCTGATACGGTGACTCAGGCAACGCCTTTGGCCTGGAGTAAGCAGGCAATTAAAACAAGAAACCTCGAGGACAAAACAAAACTGGTTCCAGCAAATCGTGCGAACAGCCTGATGGCTGATATGTTCTGGGGCAGAGTCGGCGGGTGTCTTGGTGAGACAAGTGCTTTTGCCCTTTTAATTGGAGGAGTATACCTGCTTGTCAGGCGAACTATACAGCCCCACATTCCATTGGCCGTTTTAGGCTCAGCGTTCCTCATCGGGACGATTGGCTATGTTATAAATCCGGATGCCTTTATCAATCCGCTGGCACATCTTATAAGCGGAGGGATGCTGATTTGCGCATTTTTCATTGCCACCGACCCGGTTACTGCACCGCTGACAACGAAGGGTATGTGGATATTCGGAGTCGGCGTTGGGGGTATTACTATGCTGATTCGTCTGCTCGGCGAGTATCCTGAGGGCGTTATGTATGCAGTGCTGCTGATGAATGCCGTTACACCTTTGATTGACCGGTACTGCAAACTTACTCCGGCCGGAGGTGCTGCTGATGCTTAAGCACATAAGACATTTTATCGAGCAAAGCTGGCTGCTGATTGTTAGCTCTTTTGTTTTCGGGCTGCTGCTGGCCGCCGCGAACGCCGCCTGGCTACCCAGAATACAGCAGAATAAAATCGATAAACTTAACCGGCTGATGGGCGGGCTTCTTAGCGGGGCGGAGAAATTTGAGCCGGCTGTCGAACAGCTTGAGGTTAGTCTGCCGAAAGGCAGAACGGCGAAAAGTGATGTTTACAAAGCACTCTCGGCGGACGGTGGATGCATTGGATGGGCCTTTGTCGCGGAAGGCAGCGGATTTGCGGACAAAATCGAAGTGGTCATTGCGGTGGATGAAGGCTTTGAAAAACTGGCCGGGTTCGATGTGCTATCGAGTAATGAGACGCCGGGCTTCGGGGACCAGATAAAACTGGATTACTACCGGGACCAGTTTAAAAATGTGCCTGCAAAAAAACTCGAACTTTCGAAAACCGGTGATGACAAAAAAATCGATTCTGAGATTGTGGCTATTACCGGCGCGACCGTGAGCAGTGAAGCGGCTGTTGCAATACTGAACAATTATATAGAGCAAGTTAAAAAACAATTGTTAGCTAAGGGATTAATCGGCTATGGCGAATGACGGCACATTAGCTGTGAATAAATATGGTGAGACCTTTATGGCCGGTCTGTGGCGGGAGAATCCGGTATTCAGGCTGCTTCTTGGAATGTGCCCGACTCTGGCGGTAACGGCGGCGGTGAAGCCGGCGCTGACTATGGGGCTTAGCGTGATTTTCGTTTTGCTTTGCAGTAATATCGTCGTCAGCCTGATGCGTAAGGCATTAAAGCCGCATCTTAGAATCCTTATGTTCACGCTTACAATCTCGACGTTCGTTACGATTGCCGATTTATTCCTTAAGGCTTTTGCGCCGGAGATGAGCGCAACACTGGGGCCTTATGTGCCTTTGATTATCGTCAACTGCATAATTATTTGCCGGGCCGAGGCCTGCGCGAGCAAGAACACGATGTTTGTGAGTGTTCTCGATGCTATCGGGATGGGAATCGGTTTTACTCTTGCTTTAAGCGTGCTCGCGGGAGTCAGAGAGATTCTTTCCACCGGTTGTATATGGGAAATAAATATTATGCCTGATGCATTTGTGCCCTGGGCGGCAATGAGAATGCCGGTTGGGGCGTTCCTGAGCCTGGGACTTTTACTTGGGCTTGCAAATTGCATAACGAAAAAGCGAGGCTGATTTTAAGAAGTGGCATTGAAAAAACATGGCTTGATGGATAAATGATATGGATACGCTGAACGTTTTATTGATGGGTTTTATATCGATTGTGCTGATAAATAACCTGGTATTCACCAAGTTTTTGGGGATATGCCCCTATCTTGGCGTCAGCGGCAGAATCGATATGGCCTTCGGTATGGGCTGCGCGGTGACCTTTGTCGTAACGCTTAGCGGCACGCTGACCTGGCTTATAGACCACCTGATTCTGATGCCGGCGAACCTTGAAGTGACGCGGTACGTGTGCTTCATACTTGTTATCGCAGGGGCGGTGCAGCTTGTGGAGATGTATCTTAGGAAATTCTTCCCGTCACTGTACGATAGCTTCGGTATATTTTTGCCGTTGATTACTACCAACTGCGCGATTTTGGGTCTGTGTTTGTTTATTAATCTCTGGGGGATTGATAATCTGCTCGAGGCTGTGGTGCTGAGCTTCGGTGCGGGGATAGGTTTTACAATGGCGATTTGTATTATGGCCGGTATTCGTGAGAATCTTAGGCTGGCGGATGTGCCCGAGTGCCTTAAGGGAGCGCCTATCACGCTGATTACCGCAGGGATTCTTACTCTTGCGTTTATGGGTTTTGCGGGAATGATAAAGTAATACAGTTTTAGTTAAGAGTTGGGAGTTCATAGACTGCGGGACTGTAAACTATGAACTATTTGGAATTATGGAACAGTGCATGGCCGGCGGGAGCCACGATGGTTGTGGTCGGCTCGGGCTTTGCCCTGGTTTTGCTCATTGCGAGCAAGAAACTCAAGGTCGAGGTTGACCCGAAGATAGAGCAAATCCACGAGGCTCTGCCGGGTATTGACTGCGGGGCGTGCGGCTTTGCCGGCTGCGGCTCATACGCCAAGGCGGTGGCGGAAAATCCGGAGTTGATAGGCAAATGCGCGCCCGGCGGAGCGGAGGCGGCCGGAAAAATCGCCGGGATACTTAATCTGCAAATCAGCGAATCCGGTGCGCCCCAAAGGCCGATTGTACACTGCCGGGCCCACAGCGAGGATAAAACATATTACGCCCAATATACCGGTATTCCAACCTGCACGGCCGCGGACGTACAGCCGCCTGTGCAGGCCTGCAGGTTCGGCTGCCTGGGCTTCGGCGATTGTGTAAGTGCCTGCAAGTTCGACGCGCTTCATATTGTTGACGGCCTGGCCATGGTTGATTATGAAAAATGTACCGGCTGCGGTGCCTGCTCGAAAAGCTGTCCGCGTAATTTAATTGAGATGGTTCCTTTCAGATATGAAAACATGATGACGGTTGCGTGCAGCAGCAGGGAAAACGGCAAGACCACCCGCACAATGTGCAAGGTCGGCTGTATCGCCTGCGGGCTGTGCGCAAAGCAAACCGATGCATTCACCGTTACCGACAATCTTGCCAGACTTGACTACGAGAAATACCAGCCTTCTGAGCAAACCAACACCGCCCTGAATAAATGCCCCACCGGCGTGATTATATACCGCGGCAAAACTGCTCCGGCCGCCAAACAACCAGCCCCAAAAACATCAACTGCCTGACTAATCGTCTTTAGAAATAGATTTCGAACTAATCGGCAGGCAGCTATGCAGCGCTACCCGGGATGAGGGGAACAAGAAAACGAAAGTTATTCTTCGGGTACGCTATAGGGATAGCAACGAATGTCTGCGTATGCGAAGCCGGTCTCGGCGCGTTCCTGTTGCTCCTTAATCCATTTCTCAATTCCAATTTCTTTTATTCTTTTGCCGTCGGCAAGAAGGTTCGGATAGCCCTTAGCAAGCTCGGCTATGCGGTTGCAGGGATATTCATCGCAAAACACACAGAGGTCAATCTTCTTTGCGGTAGCGCATTTTCTGATTGGGCAAAAAGGCGGTCCACCTCCCTGCCTGCAGCCGAGACAATTTCTATCCGGCTCGCAGCGCTCTGTTAAGAACTTCCAGAATTCGTTAAAGCCGGGAATATTGCCGCCCCATTTGTCGTAACCTTCGTTGACCATAGTTTCTCTAAGGTCATCGGCCTGCTTGGGGATTCTGCCGCGAATGGCACACAGGTCGCAATACAGTCCGCAATATGTGACAAATTTCATATTATCCATTTCTTTTATTTCCTTTCCAATCTCACTCTTTTTGTCTTTGTGATGACTCAGCTTGCTCTGGCCGATTATGTTACAGCCGGTCATTGTCAGCGCAAGGCCAGCCGTTGTACTTAAAAAATCTCGTCGAGTAAGAGCACAGGACTGACAAGACTTATCACACATATCAACCTTTATTTTGCTTTGATGTACAGAAAATCTTAACTTAATTTTTTAAATAAATCAAGCAGATTTCATTTCCTCCAGCGTTTCTGACGTGCTAATTACCTATTGCCTTATGTATTGCAAGGCACCGCTGGAGCGGATTTGTTTGAACTCAGGCACGGAAGAAATAAGAATGGCTTCTGTTTCTGGTATAGTCTCAATCAATGCCAGACCTTTCACAGGGCCCATTACGCTGACGGCCGTCGCCAAGGCGTCGGCGTCGGTAGCGTTCTGTGCAATAATCGTTACGCTTGAGAGGCCCTCGGCGCTGGTGCTTGTGGAAGGATTAATAATGTGGCTGAATCTTTTGCCGTCAATTAAAGTAAACCGCCGATAGTCGCCGCTCGTTGTTACCGCCCTATCGACCACCTCCAGCACCAATACAAGATGTTGATTAACGAGGTCCTTGTCATCTGTTTTTGGCTCCTGCAGTCCGACCGACCATTTTTGTTTTTCTCTCGGCGGCTCACCGAAGAAGCGAATATCGCCTCCTACGTCAACCATTCCTCCGGTTGCTCCTGCTTTTTGCATTGCAGCGGTTGCTAAATCTATCCCGTAACCCTTGGCGATACCACCCAAATCAAGCTGCATACCATCGATGGTAAAGCTAACGGTTTTATTTTCGGCGTCAAGGAGGAGTTTTTCGTAACCGACTCTGGTTTTGGCCAATGCGATTTCATTGTTGGTCGGCTTTGTATTTTTTTTGCCGGCCTCGTGCCATAAGTTTACTAAAGGCCCGACGGTGATATCAAACGCCCCATCGGTCAGTTTGCTGTATTCTATACTTTGCTGCAAGACTTCGAATACCGGCTCGCTTACCTTGACCGCCTGTTTGTAGGCATCTCGATTTACCCTGCTTATTTCCGATTCGGGGCTATGAACACTCATCAGGTTATCGACAAGCTCAAGCTGCTCGAGTCCTTTTTCAACGCAGGCTTGCGCTGTTTGCCTATCCCTCGCCACAGCCATAATCCGCACGAAGGTTCCCATAATCTCGCGGTACCCGCTCTCGGCAGTAACTCTTTGCCTTAACCAGCGCTGCTGCAGCTTGGCAGTGAGTATAAAATAAGAAGCCGTAACCAGAATAGCTCCAATGATGACAACCGGTGCTATGTAATTAGGCTTTTTGTTCATAAACACACCTTTCGATAAATGCCTTAGTTGTTTTATTCTAATTTGCGTTTATTCTATGTTCAACAAGTCTTTCGACACTGCTATAATGCGGTTATGAACGGCAAACAGATAGTAATATTGGAAGAGCGAGTCAATCGGGAGTTTCTGCCCTTCGTAAGAAGGCCAAGCCGATATATAGGAGGCGAGGTCAATCAGATAAAGAAAAACCTTGCAGAGTGTGAACTGACTGTTGCGCTTTGCTTTCCAGACCTTTATGAGATTGGCTCAAGCCACACCGGCTTTGCGATTATTTATTATATACTTAACCGGATAGATTCTGTGGCCTGCGAGCGGGTTTTTTCGCCCTGGCTTGATGCTGAAAAATTTTTAAGAGAAAAAAACATTCCGCTGTTTAGTCTTGAATCGAAGGCTTCTTTGAGGAGCTTTGACGTTATAGGCTTTAGCCTGACAAATGAGTTGTGCTATACGAATATGCTTAACATTCTCGATATGGCCGGCCTCGAGGTCAGAAGCAATAAGCGAAACGAAGATGACCCGCTGATAGTCGCCGGCGGCGGGATGGCGAACTGTTGTGAGCCTTTGGCCGAATTTGTGGACTTGTTTGTGCTTGGTGAGGGTGAAGAGGCAGTTGTGGAACTTGCCGAACTTATAAAAACCGAAAATCGGGCCGGGAATTCAAAAAAAGCTTTACTTATAAAAGCTGCTAAAAAATTCAAGTGGGCTTATGTTCCCAGCCTTTACAATTTTGAGTATGAGAACGAAAGGATAAAAACGCTGAAGCCTGTCTCGTCCGATTTGCCGAGCAGGTTTGAAAACGCTGTTGTGGAGGATTTTGAAAACGCTCCGGTCCCCCTTGAGCCGATTGTCCCCTTTACTCAGGCCGTGCACGAGCGTGTAACCGTGGAGATTATGCGCGGCTGCCCGGGCCGATGTCGTTTCTGCCAGGCAAGTTTCTGTCGAAGGCCCGTCCGCTGCCGAAGTGTGGGGAAAATCCTTGAAATAGCCAAGGCCGTTTATCACGCCACGGGCTTCGAGACGGTGGGATTGCTTAGCCTGTCAACGGCAGATTATCCGGAGCTCGAGGAATTAGTAGCTAAACTGAACGAGTATTTTCGGGGCAGGTACGTTGGGCTTTCTGTGCCGAGCCTGCGCGTCGACCGACATTTAAAGCTGCTGCCGGAATTGGTAACTTCAGTGAGGAAAGGGGGATTAACAATCGCTGTAGAAGCTGCCAGCGAAAGATTAAGGGAAATTATTAATAAGCCCCTGAAAGATGAGGACTTGTTTGCCGCAGCGGAAGCGGCCTACAAAGCAGGCTGGCAGCGATTGAAGCTGTATTTTATGGTCGGGCTGCCGGGCGAGAGCGAAGAAGACATAAAAAACATTGTAGAGCTGTCACTCCAATTGGCCAAACTTCGAAAACAAGCCTGCCCTGAGCGAAGTCGAAGGGTCGACGGAAAAACCGGACAAATCAATGTTGCCGTAAGCTGGCTTGTGCCAAAACCACATACGCCGTTCGGATGGCTGGCACAAAAATCGAAAGATTATTTCGAGAAAGCAAGAACAATAATTCTTGATGAGAAAAAAGCCCGCCGTGCCAAATTCCTGTACTTTAAATTCCACGATATAGACCGAAGCATATTGGAATCGGCAATGGGACGCGGCGAGAGAAGATTATGTGATGTTATCGAAACGGCCTGGCGTAGCGGCGCTAAATTTGATTTATGGGATGAATGCTTTGACCCCGCTATCTGGCAGGCAGCCTTTGAGAAATTCGGAATGGACCTTCATAGGGCAGCTCAAAGGAGTTTCGAGCCCGACGAGATTCTGCCCTGGGAGCATTTAGGCGGGCCGGGCAAGAAGTATCTGCTTGGACATTTGGAGAAAGCGATAAAAGCAATTGAGAGTTGAGGATTGAGAGTGTAGAATTGGAAGTAAAAGCACAAAATCCGAAATACGAAGCACGAAACAATATCAAAATTCGAATGTTTCAATGAGCAAAAAGACGGTTTTGAATATTTGGTCATTTGGTAACTTGAGTTTGTCCTTCGATTTTGCTCAGGATGGTGAGCCTGTCGAACCATTTCGAATTTCGAGTTTCGACATTCGGATTTAAGGAAAGTTATGGCCAATCCGGAACATCTGAAAATCCTGAAAAAGGGCGTCAAAACCTGGAACAAATGGCGCAAAGAAAATGGTGATATTGAGCCCGCTCTAAGCGGTGCCGACCTCAGGGGGGTGAATCTAAGGAAGGCGGACCTTAGCGAAGCAAAGATAGTAACAGCCAATCTAAGCAATGCCGATCTTACTGAAGCGAATCTTGGCAAGGCAGATGTAAGCAAGGCAAACCTCAGCTATGCGAATCTCAGCAAGGCAAATCTTAGCTATACCGACCTTAGTAAGGCAGATCTCAGCTATGCGAATCTTACCGGAGCAAACCTTAATAAAGCAGTTCTCCCTAGGGCAAAACTCGTAAGTGCCAAGCTAATGCAGGCAGACCTAAGTATGGCGAAAATCCAAGTGGCGCTTTTTTTCGACTCAAACCTGCAAAACGCCAATCTAAGACATGCCGACTTACGTCATTCTAATCTTTGTAGAATCAATTTATCTGGGGCAATTTTAACGGCAGCAAAACTATATGGGACATCGCGTGATGACTGGATAATCAAGAATATAGAATGTGAGTATGTATATTGGGATTGGGAAGGAAAGCAAAGGTCTCCGAGGGAAAGGGACCTTGAGTCGGGGGAGTTTGAGAGGCTTTATGAAGCGCTGCCAATTATTGAGTATATATTTAGAAACGGGATGTCGCCAATTGACCCATTGATAATGGATAGGGTAGTGCAGATTATTCGCGAACGACGGCCGGAGTTCGATATTAAAATTGATTCCGTAAATGCACGCGGTATAGCACCTTCTATAAAATTCACCGTACAACATGAAGAGCATCAAGAGCCGGCACTAGATGAAGTACAGAAAGAATACAACGAACGGCTTAATCGTTTGGAAGCTGAAAAAGATCGTCTTTATGCGCTATTAGGACAAGCTATCGACGAAGCCGGCACGAAGCTTATCACTGCCGGTCCCGGTGCTATTGTGGCAACAGATGGGTCTACTATTAATATTCAGCAGCATATTCATAATGCTCTTGAGCTGCAAAAGGCTATTGCTGATGAGCCAGAGGAAAGTGAGAGTTTTGCCAAGATAGCAAAGAAAACAGCATTGGATATTATTGGCGATGCAATGAAAGATATTGCAAAGGGGCAGGTGAAAGAGGCGGCAAAGCTAATTATCAAACTTGGTAAGGATTTAGGGCCGATTATTGCAAGGACGGCTGCATACGCCTTTTTCAGGAGTATTGGAGGTTAAACTATCCCCAAATTGACGTATGTATCTGGCCAATAGGGATTTTTTAGTGGCACGGGCTTCCAGCCCGTGAAGATAGAAGACACGGCCAGGATGGCCGTGCCACTTCAAGAAGCTGCTCAGATTTGATTTGGTGGGGCAGAGCCCCACCCTACAATTGAAAGGGAACGATGTTCTTGGTTAAATGTTGCATGTGAGGAGGGCGAAATAGCCGCTAAAGCTATGCCGGACAAGCAATACCGGATAATTGTAACTGGTTAGATGTCGCGGGTGAGAAGAGCGACATAGCCGCCGTCGTGGTCTATTTCGCCGACGCAGGGCAGAATAAGACTTTCAAATTCGAGTTTGAAATCGGTATTTTTCGACAGAAAATCCCTTACCACCATTTCGTTTTCCTCACTCTGGATGCTGCAGGTGCTGTAACAAATCCGCGCACGTGGTTTTAGCAGTGGAACAGCGGCCTGTAAAAGTTTAGCCTGCTTCTTCGCCAGTTCCGATACTGATTTTTTGCTTATACACCATCTGACCTCACAGCGCCTGGCCAACACGCCGGTGTTCGAGCAGGGTACATCAAGCAGAACCGCATCAAAACTGTTTTTATAAGAGGGATTTTGAAAGACCTGGTTATACTCGGCAATTTTGATTATCTTAACGCCGAGTCTTTGAGTGTTTTCCTGAAGTTTATCCAGCCGGCCGGGATTAATATCGGTGGCGATGATTTCTCCGGTATTGTTCATTAACTCGGCCATTTGCGTCGTCTTTGTGCCGGGCGCCGCACAGATATCCGCCACTTTCCAACCCGGTTGAGGTGATAAGATTTTCACGGCACGGGCGGCACTAATATCCTGAACGGCAAAAAGCCCCTCATTAAAGCCGGATAGTTTGCTGACGGGACAATGACTCTTTAACCTGATTACAGACTCGGTCGGCAGGGTTTCGAAATCTATATTTTCACGGCGGAATTCCTCGGCCAAATCCTGCAGATTAGTCTTTAGAGTATTGGGTCTTATGAAGATGGATGGTCTTCGGTTGGCGGCAAAGCAAATTTTTTTCGTTGTTTCCTTATCAAACCTCCTCAGCCAGTCGCTAACAAGCCAAGCAGACAACGAAAACGCATTACTTAAATAGTCCTCTAAATCCCGACTTGGGTCCTGCAGCAACTCAATCTTAAATTCGCAGCCTTTATCAGGTGATTGTGGAATCGTCTTTTGCGTATCGCTGTCCGCAAGCGAAGCCGTTCTTTTGGCGATGGAGCGTTCAATATTACGAAGGACGGCGTTTACGAATGCTGTTTGCTTTTTGCCCGCAATGGCAGCCGCCTGATTGCCCGACTCGTTAATAACAGCATATTCGGGTGTCTCGGAACAAAATAGCAGCTCATAAGTTCCAATACGCAAGATATTAAGTAGCTTTGCCGGCATCCGCCGCCTGGGCACGCCTGATACTTTTGTTATGACCATATCTATGCAGCTTCTGTTTCTTATCACACCGAATACCAGGTCGGTGGCTGATCTGCTTTGTTCGGTTTGCTCGAGTAGCTCGTGCAGAATTTGGGCGGCGTCGCGACGCCGGGGGGAGAACTTATTCAATACCATAACGGCAACCTGTCGAGCGGATTTTGGGGGGGTCAGGGTCATAATACCTGCTCGTTGCTTAGCTAATCGAACCCTCGGCGGTGCCGGGGGTTAAACAATCACTTGCTGGATTTTTTGGTGCCGAAGCAAACAAATGAAACCATAACCAGGCCTGCCGAACAAACAAACATAGTCATTCGCGCCCAGGGCTCATTACACCTCATCAGCCAATCCGGCGCAGAAGGCTCATCGGCATTGCTTTGCTGCTGCTCGAGAAGTATTTTCTCAGCCAACAAACGAGCATATTCCGGCACCCGAGGAAAAGCTGTGTCAACACTATTCGGCTCGATACCTAAACTTACCCCCGCCAGCCGAGCAAGAATGTTCGGGTCCTCCTCGATTTGCTTTATTACGGCCTCATACTCGGCGCTTAGCTTTTGCAAACGCCTGTTGGCATCTTCGTTTTTTTGAATTTCGAGCCGGTATAGATATAACTCGAGCAGCTCATCTGCAAGAATCGAGACCGTTAGCGCTACTAATCCAATCCCGGCAAAAAGGCAAAAGAAAACCGTTCGCCACACCTCGGCCTTTTGCATAATTCAACGGCCCTATCTGCGTCTCGAGAACAACATTCTATCCGAACATAAATCCGCCATACTTTGCAGCCCGGCCCAGCTCCTCGTGAATCCGCAGCAGTTGATTGTATTTGCAGATTCTGTCAGTCCTGCAGGCGGAACCCGTCTTAATTTGCCCGACGCCCGTTGCTACCGCCAGGTCCGCTATTGTTGTATCTTCCGTCTCGCCGCTGCGGTGGCTGATGACGGCCCGGTAACCATTTTGCCGGGCAAGAGCAATCGCTTCCAGAGTCTCACTCAGCGTGCCTATCTGATTGAGCTTGATTAATATCGAATTCGCACAGCCGAGCTTTATCCCCTTTGCTAACCGCTCGGTATTTGTAACAAATAAATCGTCACCGACCAGCTGAATATCGTTGCCCATCTTTTTGGTCATTTTTGCCCAGCCATCCCAATCGTCCTCGGCCAGCCCGTCTTCGATGCTGACTATAGGATATTTGCCAACCCACTTTGCCCAGTGCTCCACCATCGAATCCGAGGTAACCTTTTTATTGGGGTTCGACTTGAAAAATTTGTAACTCTTTGTGCTTTTGACCCACATTTCGCTTGCCGCAGGGTCCAGTGCGATAGCAATTTGCCTGCCTGCCTTATACCCGGCCAGCTTGATGGCTTCCAATATCACATCCAACGCCTCTTCATTACTTTTCAGTGACGGCGCAAAGCCCCCTTCGTCGCCGACCGCCGTATTATAGCCTTTTTTGCTAAGCACTTTTTTTAGGGTATGGAAGATTTCGGCACCCATTCGCAGGGCTTCGGGAAAATTTTTAGCGCCGATGGGCATAACCATAAATTCCTGGAAATCTATGTTGTTGTCTGCGTGTTTGCCGCCGTTAAGGATATTCATCATCGGCACGGGCAGTATGTTCGCATCGCACCCTCCCAAATAACGATAAAGCGGCAGGCCGGCCGAGTCCGCGGCCGCTTTCGCCGCTGCTATTGAGACGCCTAGTATCGCATTAGCACCCAGCTTGCCCTTATTCGGCGTTGCATCCAGCTCGATGAGTATTCTATCAATTTCTTCCTGAGCTGCCGCGTCCATTCCAACAATCTCCGGGGTAATAATTTCATTGACATTTTTTACCGCCCTCGCCACGCCTTTGCCCATATATCGTTTGGCTTTGGTATCCCGCAGCTCCACCGCTTCGTAAGCGCCGGTGCTGGCGCCGGATGGCACCGCCGCCCGGCCAAACGAGCCATCATCCAGCAACACATCCACTTCAACCGTGGGGTTACCTCGCGAATCGAGAATTTCTCTCGCTCTTACATCTATGATTGTCGTAAACATTCTTACCACCTTCCATTGTTCTTAAGCTTTACAAACATTAAGCCAACATTGAAAGGAAAAGATTAACTCCTTTGGCCAGGCTCGTCAAGCGCAAAGATATCCGGCTGTAAATAAACAGACAACAGGCAGGTAAAAGCTGCTCTAAAAAAGTGGGTAAATAAATGGCGCTATTGCCGTGCCTCCCAGGAGCACCAAAGCACCCAGCAGGAGTAATACAATAAGTATCGGCAGCAACCACCACTTCTTGTTATATTTGAGAAATAGCCAGAATTCGGAAAGCAGCGAGCTTCGCTTTTCTTTTGCAAGCTCGTCAAAGCCGCTCGATTCGGGATTCTCGGTCCGCGATTCTTGGTTCTCGGTTGACTCCTCTGACATTAAACCATCCTATCTCTTAGAATTGGTGAAAATAGCGCTCGAGCTTTTTACTCGGGCGATGGGCGACCCAGTAACTGTCCGCGTCCGGATCGAATTTCCGCTTCATACTGTCACGCCCAATCAGACGAAAAACCAGGCCGACGGGCGTAATAACCAGAAAATAAAACACAGCCAGCACAATAAAGCTAATCGCCAAACCTATCGGCAGTGTTACCGCCGTAAGTGCGATATAAATCAGCCTTGTTATTCCAAGACATACCAAACTGCTTAGAAAAATAAGAAGGCCGGCAGCAATAATAACAAAAACCCACTGAATTGCAAGCCCCTTGATAAAGTAAAGCAGCCCGGCAATAAGGCAAGACGCGATTAAGGCAATCTTGCCAAAATTTCGCAAGTCCTTCGGCTCAGGTTTCCAGTTTACTTCAATTAACGACATCAGTATATTTCCCTATTCCTATCAAGCTCAATCCAGCTCGAACTGTGCCTTATATTCGTCTATATCATACGATTTTGCCTGCGGCTGCTCTTTTTTATAAAGCACCTGGTTTTCAAGGACCAAAACATCCATATCTGTTGCCATAAAGCAACGATAGGCGTGCTCGGGCGAGCAGACAATCGGTTCGCCGCGAATATTAAAACTTGTGTTGATAATTACCGGGCAGCCGCTTTTGTCCTTGAATCGGGTCATAAGACGGTGCAATTTCGGATTGCGCTGCCGGTCCACAGTCTGAACGCGCGCAGAGTAATCCACATGAGTGATGGCCGGTATGGAGCTACGTTTGACCTTTAGCTTATCCAGCCCTTTCAGCGAGCCGATATTCTCATCAGTCGGCAGCCGCTTTTCTTGTCGAACGGGGGCGACTAACAGCATATAAGGACTGTCATGGTCCGTATCCATATCGAAGTATTCCTGCAGGTCCTCTCTGAGCACACACGGCGCAAACGGCCGGAAGGACTCGCGAAATTTAATCTTGAGGTTCATTATCGACTGCATATGTTCGCTGCGGGCGTCCCCGATAATGCTGCGGTTGCCCAGCGCTCGCGGACCAAATTCCATCCGCCCCTGAAACCAGCCTACCACTTTTTCCTGACTAATAAGCTCCGCCACTTTATCAATTAATTGCTCTTCTTCCTCGTAAGCGTGATACTTTGCACCAATCGAATCCAAAATTTCCCGGATTTGTTCGTTGCTGTAAGCAGGTCCCAGTAAAGAGGCCTGCTGCTTATCGGCGCCGTCAACCTTGCGCTCATTTCCCAATAGTTGATACCATACGAATAAAGCAGCGCCCAGCGCCCCTCCGGCATCGCCGGAAGCCGGCTGAATCCATATACTCTCGTATGGCCCTTCCCGCAGGATGCGGCCGTTGCCTACACAATTAAGTGCGACGCCGCCGGCAAGAACCAGTTTTTTCATTCCTGTCTGACGATATATATGATTGGCCGCCAGCATCATAACCTCCTCCGTAACAGCCTGAACCGAAGCTGCCATATCCATTTCCCGCTGCGTGATGGGACACTCGGGCCTGCGAGGCGGACCGCCGAACAGCTTTTCGAACTTCACTCCCGTCATAAAAAAACTATGGCAGTACGGAAAGTACTCCAAATTCAAACGCAGCGAGCCGTCCTGTTTAAGGTCAATCAGCTTTTCCCTTATAAGCTCATAATATTTGGGCTCACCATACGGGGCCAGGCCCATCAGCTTGTATTCGCCCGAGTTTACACGGAAGCCCGTGAAATATGTAAACGCCGAATAAAGCAACCCCAATGAATGAGGGAAATGTAGCTCATTTGTAAGTTCGATTTTGTTGCCCCGGCCGATGCCATAACTCGCAGTGGCCCATTCCCCAACCGCGTCAAATGTCAAAATGGCTGCCTCTTCGAAAGGCGAAGGGAAAAAAGCGCTGGCCGCGTGCGATTCATGGTGCTCGGTGAATACATATCGACCTTTGTATTTGTTGTTCAAGGCATTGTCCATTTCCCGGGGCAGATGTAGCTTCTGTCGCAGCCACAAGGGTATGCTCATTAAAAATTGCCTGAAACCCCGAGGGCTAAAGGCAATATAAGTTTCAAGCAAGCGTTCGAATTTCAGAAGTGGTTTTTCGTAAAACACAACGTAATCGAGCTGGTCGGGTGTGATTTGCCCCTCTTGCAGGCAATAGTCAACAGCACTGGACGGGAAACGACTATCATGCTTCTTGCGCGTAAATCGTTCCTCCTGGGCCGCTGCGATAATCCGGCCGTCACGCACTAAGGCAGCAGCGCTATCATGATAAAAAGCCGAAATCCCCAGTATATTCATAATCTTATATCCCGACAAAAAAGAGCCCGGGCTGACTTAAACTCCCCTCCAGACCAAGACCACCGCATATTTTAATTTTCTCGGCCAGAGAGCCATACAACTTTATATCAAAAAGCTATGCTGTTTTTATTCTATACAAAGCCGGGTCTATTCCAGTTCGTTTTTTCTTTCCAATGCCGACAGTGCCCTTCTCGCCAGGATATGATCCGGTTGAGCACTCAAGGTCGCACGAAATTCCCTCATCGCTTCTATGGTTTTATCCTGGCTCTTGAGAAAAATACCAAGTCTGCAATGTAAGTCCGCATTTTTCGGGAATATTTCTATACCATCACGCAAAACCTCGATAGCCTTGTCGTCCCGCTCGATATTATGAAACGCAGTTGCTAGCCGGCTATACGCATCGGCGGAAAACTCAGGGTCGACCTTCAACGCTTTCAGATAATACATAATAGCAAATCGTAACTGCTCCTTCTTTTCGAGGCCCAGCGCAAGATTGTAATATGTCCATGCCTCCAGGGGTTTCATTTCCAGGGCCCGCTGTGCCATCCTGAGTCCTTCGTCGATGTTGTCCTGTTTATAGAAGAGTACGCTTAACTCGTTATATACATAACAGTGCGGCAGATCTCGAAGCACCATCTTTAACTGCGATACGGCTTCCTCTTTTGCACCAAAGGCTTCGTGCAAGAAATGTCCATAATTTCTGCGCAGCTGCCAGTCTGATGGATACCATTCAAGCGCCTTTTTGTACTGGTTGACGCTTTCCTGCAGGCCCTGCGGCTGCGTATAATACATCAAAGCCTCAATCTGCTCCTGCATCTCTGTGACCTGCTTGTCGTGATAAGCCTGATTTATAAACGGAGGATTTTTATCAAATCCCTTAAATACCTCCCGGGCGACTTCCAGATGGTTCCAGCCCGTAAAAGCCAGGCGTGCCACACAATCTTCCTCACTCAGCATTGTATCACCAGAGACTCTTTTGGCTCCCTTTTGCTCCAGAATGGTTTTTTCAACCTGGTCAAACATCGTACGGGCCAAAAGATAATTTCCCTTAAAATTGAAATGAACATGCTCATGAAATAATTCTTTGCCGGGCGCTCTATACGGACTGGCCTCCCGGCAGGCTTTAACTATATCTGTGAAGTAAACTTCTTTCCCCGCCTCTGTCGCAACACGGCGAATGATTTCATTGATTTGTTCCTCGGCCCGAAAACGCAGTGTATCCAGATTGCGCGCCCTCATATAACTATCCACGGACTCCTTGTACCTGCCCATCGCCCAATAACAGCGACCTATTCTAAAATGGGACTCAGCAAACTGCTCATCAATCCCCACTGTCAACAAAAAGTAAGTCAGCGCCTCGGCATACCTGCCCTCTGATTCAAGCTGAAGGGCCTGGTTATATATCTTGTTCCACATTGCTTCGTCGGCCTTCGTAAGCTCCGGATTGTGCAGAGAGGCAAAAGGAGGACAATCCTTCAAGTTGGTTGCGACATTGCACACTATTACCCTGGCCCCTGCTTCACGGCCGAGATTACAAATTTCCATCAAGTTACTTTCGAAATGCTTATAGACATACTGAAGCCCCGGTGAGTCGAAACGCACCTGCTTCTCAAGGAACATTTGCAGCCCTCTCCATTCGACAGGACGCCGGCCCAGGGCTACAGCAGGTAAACTCAACAGCTCCTCAAGCAGCTGACCGAGCCTGGTTGATTTGATTGCAATGCTCGTCCTGATGGATAATAGGCTCGGTGAGAGAGGGGCAAAAACCGTGCCCACACCGTATGGGCCGGTAACCTCATTATTGCCGAGGTATACAATAAACAGGTCCGGCTCATAGCGGGCACAGTCCTTGGCGATTTCCAGAACACCGTGCGAATTCATCGCCGGCATACCAATATTTACTACCTCAAACTCCAAATCTTGGTATTCGGTATCCAACAGCACTTTTAAAATCCGACTGAAACTATACGAAGGCTCAGGTGTACCCATTGCAGCGGAACCCCCAAGAACAAATATACGGTACGTTTGCGGGGATTTGTCGGCCGGGAAGACAAACGCACGTATCTCGCGGGCTATCCGTTTTGGAAAAAAACGCCAGCCGAACTTTAGGTTGTTTATACAAATCTGACGGCCGTCAAATTCTCGCTTAATTATGGCCGAAGTCGGATAACCAAATCCCACTATACGCAAGGATAATTCCACTAAAATAAGCAAGATAAGCGGAATAAGAACAACAGCCATAATCCGGAATAACCAAAGGCGCAATCCAGTAACATGCCCCCGTGCCGGCACTTTTCCGTTTACTCTGCTGGGATTCATCTGGCCCCTTTACACACGACAATTCGGACAAATTATAGCGACGGATAAATAAAGACGGTGCCACCTCCGCCAGGCACTATGGGGACACGCAATATATGCAACTCTCACATCCTGATACGTTCGATAGGCAGTCAATCCCTGCATTATACACGCCTTAGAGCTTCCAAGCAAATAGTATCTCCCTTCTCAGAGATTCCATTAGGGTACGACCGGCTTTTCAGCCAAGGCAAGAAGAGCTAATTGAAAAGCGCTTCTACGAAGGTCTCGGGGTCGAATTCGGCAATATCCTGTGGTTTCTCGCCGAGACCGACGAATTTTACGGGTATATCGAGCTGGTCTTTTATTGCGATTACTATTCCGCCGCGGGCGGTGCCGTCGAGTTTGGCCAGGAATATGCCGGTTACGTTTATCGCTTCCGTAAACATTTTGGCCTGCACAATCGCGTTTTGGCCGGTAGTAGCGTCGAGCACCAGCAGTACCTCGTGCGGCGCATCGGGGATTTTTCGGGCGGCCACATCACGAATCTTCGTTAGCTGCTTCATCAGGTTCTGCTGAGTGTGCAGTCTACCGGCGGTATCGAGAATCACAAAGTCGGCATTCCTGGCAACGGCGGCTCCGCAGGCGTCAAAGGCGACCGCGGCGGGGTCGGAGCCGGATTTGTGTTTGATGATCTCGGCGCCAATTCGCTCGGCCCAGATGCTTAGCTGTTCGACCGCGGCGGCACGGAACGTATCGCAGGCGGCAACGATAACTTTTTCCTTGTTTTTACATAACGTGTAAGCCAGCTTGGCGATGCTCGTGGTCTTGCCGCAACCGTTGATGCCCGCAACCAGAACGACTGTGGGCCCGGAAGGGGCCAGGTGCATTTGCCGGTCACGATGGGGCCAGTAATTTTTTATATGCTCTTTCAAAAAAGGAATAATATCATCAGTATTTTTAATGGCCCGGCTGCGATATGCATCTCGAAGGTCGGTTATGAGTTTATCGGTTGTCTCCACGCCAATATCGTCACTTATCAGCGTCTCTTCCAGCTCATCAAGCAGCTCTTCGTCGATATTCCTGCCCAACGCAAGCACAGAAGAAAACGAGGCACCTATTTTTTCGCGGCTTTTGCCGAGGCGGTCCCTGAAATATTCCACAGTTTTGGTGAAAAATCCCATTTTTACTCCATTGTAAAAGTTAAAATACCCAGCCTTTGAAGTTTCGCAGATATTCATGAAAAATTCAAGACAGATAAAATTTTATTGCAACGTTTTTGGCTATGCCGCGAAAATTTTTGCGGGGATAAGGAGATTTTCTTTTGACAAAGACACCGATTCAAGTTAAATTTCATTACTACTTGTTGAGGAAGGCGTTTCAATTCGCCCGGTTGGAGGGCATTTACCTAACCGAGACTCTTTTTTATAAGTACAGGCGTTTTTTGAGAAGTTGCCATCCGTAGTGACTGAACTCTCGAAGGGAACCGGAGTTGGCAACACAAGATACGACAGATATTCTCACGGCCATACTGGCCCGCGCCAGGATGCTTGACCCGGCCAACACCCGTAAATGGTTTTCCGAATTAAAAGCCACTCGCTTTTCGGGAGGTCTGCTGCAAATAAGCTGCCCGGATGAAGCCAAGACTCGGTTCCTCAGGGATAACTGCAAGATGAGTTTTACCCGGGCCGCTCAACAGGTAACCGGCCATCTGGTCAGCGTAAACTTTCACATCGATGACAAAAAGGAATCGCCGCAAATCCCCGGCCAGATAGAGGCGGGAGTTAGAATACATCCGGATTACACGTTCGAGAGTTTCGTTGTCGGGCCCGGTAACCGGCTTGCCCAGGCCAGTTGTGTAGCAGTCAGTCATTCTCCGGGTGACACTTATAATCCACTATTTTTATACGGCAACGTCGGGCTGGGCAAGACACATCTTCTGCATGCCGTCTGCCAAGAGGCACAACAAGAATCGAAAATTCGGTCAATCCAGTTTCTAAGCTGCGAAGAGTATGTCAACAGGTTTATAAGCGCGATTGAACAGGCTCGCATCTCCGAATTTCAAAGCCAGTTTCGCACGGTGGATATGCTGGTAATCGACGATGTTCAGTTTCTACGCGACCATGAGCAAAGTCAGGAGGAGTTCTTTCATACGTTTAACGCTCTTTACAACAACCGCAAACAAATCATACTTAGTGCCGACAGCGCGCCCGGCCAGATTCCCTCGCTGGAGGACCGTCTAATCAGCAGATTCAAGTGGGGCCTGGTCGCGCGAATCGACCCGCCGAGCTATGAGACAAGGGTCGCCATTGTAAAGAAAAAAGCATACCTCAGGGGCCTGAGTATGCCGGAGGAGATAGCTGAATATATCGCACACAAGGTCCAGTCTAATATCAGGGAACTGGAAGGCGCTTTAACTTTAATTCACGCGGAGGCAATAGCTTCCAGCCAGGCAATTACACTTGAGTTGGCCCGGAAAGCGCTGGGTGACATGACCGCCCGAGCCGGCAGGCAGACAAGCATCACGGAAATTATCGACGTTGTTACGCAATACTATGATGTCAGGCTTGCCGACCTGCAAAGTAAAAAAAGGCATCAGAGTATTGCGATGCCGAGACAGATTTGTATGTATCTGGCCCGGAGCATGACCCGGCACAGCCTTGAAGAGATAGGCGGCCACCTCGGGGGGCGGGACCATACCACCGTCCTGCACGCCTGCAATAAAATCGGCGAGCTCGAAAATACCGACTCACAGGTACGCTCGCAACTGACCGAACTTACCCGCCAAATACAAAAGGCATAACCGCCACCGAACATCGGAATTCGAGCCTTAAAATAAACCTCGCATTTTCTAACAAAGAAAATATAATTCGCAGATCAACAGCAGGGCTTGCAACGTGGGCGGCGGCAGCTTTTCTTATTTAGTCATATTTTGGGCTATCTCGACAATCTCACAGCGTAAAGTTTGCGGTGCCAAGACCTGCACCTGGTCACCATAACTTAGAATCCACCATTTTATCTCGCTTAGCCCATCGACGCGAAATTCTACGATTGCAGAACCATCATCCTCAAAATGGACAGTTTGTGTACTGTGCCATTGAACATCGGCAACACTCCGAGCCACTCCTGGAGTAAATTTGAGACTCACATTGTAGATTCTGCCCTCCGGTAGCATCGACCAGGCTCTACCGAGGTACTCCTCTACGTCAAATTTCTGTTCTTCGACAAAAAACTTGTCCAACAAATGTAATTCTTTTATACGATTAAGACTAAAAGCTTGAAATGAATTAAAATGATTAAGTTTGCCAAGGACGCTCCAAAGACGTCCATTATATAACAGATGACAAGGCTTAAAATCAAAGAACTCGTTTTTCTGCTCACCGGATAAACTGTAGCGAATTTTAACAATTCGCTTTTCTATTATCGCTTTAATCAACTGCATAAATAACTTATCAGAGAAGTTTACTTTTACCTGCGGGGTTCCTTTGATAGTGATATGCTTAAGGGCACCGCTACAAAATCTCTTTACTTTATCGTTTAGATTATTTTCTATCTTCATTGCCGCCCACAAAGCCGATTCCTTAATCGGCATGTACATACATTCTCTCGCTTTACGAACTGACAAAAGCAGAGCCAGTGTCTCGGCCATATTCAAATCCGGCGCAGATAGAAAATAATCTTTGTCTATTATATGACAACCACTCACAAAATCATAATGACATGGAATTCCTGCGCTTTTTAAAACTTTTAAGTCTCTGAAAATTGTTCTCCGACTGGTTCCTAATAACTTTGCCAAATTCCTGACAGAACATTTCTGTGCCGATTGCAGGGCGGTGATAATGCAAAGTACTCTTTCAACTCTTTTAGCTGCCACAATACCCCCAAAAATATCATTATGCTATGAAAAATAAATTATATACCTTGTCTATGCAAAGTCAAATATTTTAAATAACAAATACTACATAGTTTTTTTACTCAAACGTTTGACGATATAAATTAAATTTAGACAAATAATAAAAAAAGCTGCACAGTCTCAAGTGGATTAACCACCAGCTCCCAAGGACGTCCGAGCCGTCAGACCATGCAGCCTCACTGACAAACATTATACAAGTTTTGTATATTTATAGTCAACATAGAAATATCCGTCACCTGCCCGCCGCAACGGAATTAGCCAATAAAGCAACCAGCCGGAGTAAAGTGTACATACGACAACAGACGAAGAGAGTTCGGTAAACGAATGGATTCACAGGAATGGAGTATCGTTTTCGTCTTGATTCATATAACTAAAAAAACACGCTAACAACGGGGCATCTCGTAGCTATGCGGCGGGATTCGTGAATAATGATGCGAACTAATGGAATCTTGTTGTTTTCGCAATAAACTATTCTGCATGGCGTTATTTTCTCGTGAAATATGACATACCTGGGGATTTCGCCTTATTATATTCTCAAGGACTTCAGGCAGAACTTCGCTGATATGAACAGGTTCTAAAATTATAACTCTCCCAGTTTATCATTACCACTGCTGGCTATGTTTTGATTCCCACTACGAGCTTGCGGGTCTCGGCCGATTGATTTTGGTGTGCTGCCTTGAAGTCGCCGGCCGACTCGCTGTGCTGGTTTTTAAATAACTCATTGCCTTCGACAATCTCCTTTAAGGCCTTCGATTTATCTCTTGCTTCCTTTAAAAACCTTGCCGCCCTTGTGCCGTAAACACCCCCAACTAACGCTGCGATGCCAATGCTCAGCTCAAGCGCGTTATCAGCCAACTGCCAGGCATCTGGCCTTTCGGCCGATTCAGTTAGCGATTTTTGGGCAAGCTGCCAGCTCGTTTGCGCCAGTATCTGCTCCGACGTATCGGCGGAAGGAAACTCTTTCGGCATTCCGTAATAGGAACTAAAAGACCTGCTTTGCAGGGCACAGAGCGAAGCTAATCCCTCCAGCTGCTGCGAGACATTTTCCGCCCTGGCCTTATCAGCAGCGAGCTGCGCTGTGCGATTGTGCAGCCAGGCGTTTTGCTTTTGATTCTCCGTTGGGGCAAATCGCAAAGCATCGCAACCAGCCATAAACACAAAAGATAAAATAATTACCAACAATTTCTTTTTCATCAGTGCTCTCCTGTCAAATTAAGAATCCCTGATAAGCTTTAAGAAGGTCCGTTAGATACGTTTTCTTTTAGCAGCCATCTCTCAATCGCTTGCAGGCGATATTCGTGAGTTATACTTTGGGCGGACAGCCGTTCAATCTTTTCCTGAAACTCCTTTTGTGTCTTGAGCAAAATACCTACATCGTGCTGCAGCAGGTCGAGCTGGCGTTGAAGGTTTACCCAGCTGCCGACAATCAGAGAGGCCAAAAACAGAAGCTGAATAATAACCGTCAGATTTATCTGCCGATTAAATTGCCAGCTGCGAGAATTTGAATTTAATTCTGCCATTATTATACCGGTGCGTAAAAGACGTTTGCACTACCGACCCTAAACATTATCGCATAACTGCCGGCTGCAAGCTGGCCTTCCTCGAGAAAAGGTTCAGCCAAATTTGTTGCTTGCATGTTCTCGCCCCACCCCATGGGTAGCGTTCCGGGCTGGTCTACCTGGACCGTGCGAACATTGTAAACATTGTATGAATAATGACTGATGATTTTTATTGTCCAGGCAGCAACCCTGGCTCCCGGCGATGTAACAACTACAGTTTCGGAATTCTTCTGCGCACGTTCTCGCGCCAGACGTGAAAGCATCTGTCTGCTTTCTATTACATTCTCACCGGCGTCCATTTACTCATCGCCTCCTTCGAACTATCTTCAGATTCGTGCACTGGCCGGCAAAGTCCATATGAACACTTTCAATCCAGTGAACACTTCGATTATCAAGCTTACAGCACAACAAGTCTCTGCTTTCAGGACTGGTTATGACTCTATCTCCCGGATGATAATCAGACGCCAGATACGGCGTTTTAACATCTATGGTCTCGATAACAGCCGATGAGGAAGCCACTAATTGGCGTACATAACTTCTCAGAGCAGCGCTGTCGTCCGCTTCATCAGGTTTACCGATATTCTCATCTGTCGAGTTTGCAAAAATGCTTTTGTTCGAAACTTTGCGGTACTTAAACCGCTGCGGCAGGGTCATTATATGGTCGATGGTGTCTGCAACCGAATTGACCGGGCCGTCAGCCATTGTGCACGTTAATCTCTGGTCACTGACGACAGATGCAGTTATTCTGAATTTCAAAACACCCTTTAAGGCGGCAAACCAAACATCGGTATCAAGCTGTTCGGCGCTTAGCCATATACCGCATTCATCCAACAGGTTGTTAAAAGCATATAGATACTGCCACCAGTGCTGGCCGTTATCGTATGAGACCTGCAAAAAATAACCGAGTGACCTGCCTGCCTTATCTGAAGACAGAGCCGGCCAAAATCGTCGACGGCGATTCAAAAAGTTGCTGCTCTGAAAAATCCAGGAAAAATCAAACACATCGCCCTGATTGTAAGGATCGCTGCTATAATCTCCTGCCTCGTTAAGACACCACTTGCGAAACACATCTTTTACAGGCTGAAATTCTTCATTAGTCAATGGTGAGAATTTTTCATAATTGGTATCTTCCAGGGCCAGATCCCACGCCTTAACCAGGTCGAAGGTTGCTTCGAACACCTTAAAATCACCCTGGCCGATGTATCGGTGGGTCACCGGCCAGAAATTTCTTTTGCTTCGCAGGCTGGCCGCATCTGTACGCGATATACTCAATTGTTCGCCGTGGTGCTGACAATTTAATTCCACAGCTCTACCCGCCGCCGGCCTGTAGAATACAATTGCCTCGCCTGCGCTTGTTTGCGTCATTTGCGAAACAAATCTGAATCTAAGACCAGTTTGCAGACAGCATTGCTCAATAGCTTCTATAAGATTCAGTCCTGTAACGTCAAGGTCACGGGCCACCTGATTTTGCGTCAAGGCTTCCATCTGCGCCAAACCTGGGATTTGTAATTCACCGGCCGGCAAATACTCACTAAGCAGATAAATGATAACCTCCGCATAGCTCCAGAATTTCCCATCCCCGACTCTGGTAGAAAACATCGTGTAAGTCTTGCCTTTATGCTGCCCCGACTCAGCAGAGGCGTTAGCTCTGCCTTCAACGTTGAAAATCGTCTCCATTCCTTCCAGGAACAATGCGGTATCATTATTCTTTATACGCTGCCCATATACGGTTACGCGCTTCAGCCTTGCAGAGATATCTTCCGCTATAACCTCAACTACCTCGTCCCTACCGTCGATTGTTGTTTCAATACTTTCAACTTGTCCATTAAAAATAGGAATAGTCAAAGCCGCCATTCCTGGAGAGCCGATATTCACAACCTCTTCGATACGAATCGATTGTCCCATCGCGAGAATAGTTTCAATATCTTCTGCGCGAACGACGGCGCCCTCGGGATGTCCAGCCGAGTTGTACCTGAGCCTTGCCCGGTTGAATTCCGGATTGCCTACTCGCAGGATTTCTTTTAACTCCAGAAACGGACATAACTGGCCATCCAGTAGAATGGAAGTTACCACCGCCGGTACAGCTAACTGTCTTTGCTCACCTGAAAAATATTCTATTTTGTTCGACATCTTCGTACCAATACTTACTAATGCTAAACAGTTTCAGTTTCCAATATCTCAATTGCACCCGGCTTTATTATTTCCAGATGTATCTTTATCTGACCAGGGAATCCGCCATCAACCCCTGTCGCTGTAATAGCCTTGATACAAAACAGGTATCTGTTAGCCGACAGTATCTCACTGCGCCAGGTATAAAACATCCGTCCGACATAGCCTATCTGTGCGACAGGATTCTCATAGTCGATTTGTCCTGAGCCGTTGTCGCTATAAATTCTGAAACAAGAAGGGGCGGCCTTTTGCTCAATCGGCTGGTAAAACCAAACCAGCTCGACCTTATTAGCATCGATTTGTCGTGCTCTTACACTGAAAACGCTGTTACATTTCGGCTCAGCTAAATTACCATAGCTATCAATAACAACTTTTTCCGCAGCCCCCAAGGTATGTTCCTCTTGGCCACAACCGTTAGCACGCCTGACCAAATAAAAGTATGTGGTCGAGGGTAAGTGTTCGAGCCAGGCTGGACAGGCAACCTGCGTTTCCGCCAAACCGGCTACAGCTATTAGATCATTAAAATCAACAGCTTCCATACTTATACCACGATACAGGTTTTGGCAGCCGGCAGGACGCGCCCAAAACTCGCCACCTGTCAACCCCATCCCTAATTTAACACCGTTGGGTGAGTCACCTTCGTATAAGCTGTCAAAGAATTTCGAGTCCATCTTATCAGGCAGCCCCCGGATTACGGTCGAGCGCGCTTTCGCTTTCGGTTATCCCAAGCTTCATAATCGTATTACCCGAACTATTCTTTATCGACATATCACCGGTCAATTTGTCCTGGCTCATTTTGTTGACTAATCGAGCCAGCGCGTAGAAATCAAGCCGAACCTCAACCGGTATATAGCGCTCGACATTCGCCAGCTTGTTATCACCATTCTTGTCCGCGTCTATAACACCAACAAGCTCATTCACATCAAAAGGTGCCGACCCATAAGCAACACTGAATTTATACCAGCCTCCGCCTGTCTCGCTAATAGAGGGTGCATCACCTGATTTGTCCGTGCCATCCAATGACCTAAGGCTCTCGAAGTCCATCTCAGCCGCGGCCCCTATAAACGGCTCACCATCTTTCGCAACGTAAAAAGGTATCTCGATTGCGCTATTTGCCATTATTAATACTCCTATCGAACAATTGACAATCTGCCGTGGTTGACCATTCTGGCCCGTTTTGGAAACTGGTAGGCCTGGATGATTGCACCCATCTGTGTGACATTACCGTTTATATCCTGTATTCCACCGCGAAGCACTCTCGGATTACGCGGCCTGAAATCCCCATTGTCGGCATCCGCAAACTGAGGATCTACCTCGAGATTGTTTTCGCCTATATAAACACTCGGATAATTAAGATTGTTATTGTGTGACGCACAGCAGCTAATATAAGGAACCGCGTTATCGCTTCGCTTGAAGGCCTCACCCTGGTTGGCAAGTGCGATACAGTTTACAGCTACACTTCCATATCCACCGAAACTAAACGCAGGATTACTCGTACTAATGCCGTTATTATACGCCACGCAGCCATAGGCAACTCCCCCGTAGCCTGATGAACCTATATTGATGGCTCCCCGCGTGCTCTGGCACGAATTGTCGGCCGCCACGCAATAAGCCATTAAAGCATCTCTCAGGAAAAATCCACGAAAGCCGTTCGACTCAGATAAGCAGTTTATGACAAATCCAACCTGCCTGTCGTTAATAAAAAACCCCGTATAGCCGTTATCGTCAGCCCTGCAATCTATCAGAATACACCCATACGTAGATGAGTACATAAAAAATCCGTTCTGAATAGCCTGCGAAGCACGACAGTTCACCATCGCAATGTTGTAATTGGAACCCGGAGTGTCGTCCCAGTTATTTATCAAGGCTTTTTTAACGTGAATATTTTCAACGAAAACATTGTCAACACTCTGAAACCGAACGCCGTAACTAACAGATGTTGCATCGAGTGTAGGTTGCTGCTTGTCGTCTATTGACGCGCCGAATCCGACAATCCGCTTATAAGTATTGTTCGTTAAGCTGCCCCCCGTAGAAATACCCACGGCGTTTCCCAGCGTCTCATCCTTGTTGGTATAAATCGTAACAAGGCTGCCGGAGTCCGAAGCGTCTGTGTTATCCACGGCATTCTGCAGATTATCGAACGCACCGGCAACATATATATCTACTGCCCGGTCGGCCCCCTGCCCTTTACCCGAGGCAATCGTAATCGTGTTTTGCGTACTGGCTGTTATAAGATAGTGGTCATTATCAAAGTTTGTTCCTTCAACATAAACAATCCAATCCTTCAGAGCATCCGTTTGGCCGGGAAAAATATTCCCCGTCGCCGTGACAACGCCGGTATCATCATCATAAGACGCATTAGTGTCGGTATACTTCGGCCCGCCGTTGCTATCCATATAGCTGCTTAGTGTCGGGTCGGCATCCCATACAGACTTCTTAACACCGCCGCCTGATTTCGAGTTCCCCGCCTTTGTGCCCAGGCCACCTACCCAGTGAATCGTAGCTACTCCGTATCCCATTAGTCAGTCACCTCCTCCGGCTTACCTTCCAGCCACACTACAACATACTCCTTGCCATCTATCTCTCCTACTTCGTACTCCGCATTCGGGAATTTAGACTTTATCTTTTGATCTATCACCAACACGTTATCTTCTTTTTTCTTTACCTTTAAATCCTTAATGAGCAGCTTCTTTGCGTTTTTCAATAAGTTCTCCGTGAAATCATCGGTGTCGATAAGGCTTATAACCTGCTTACGGGTCAGTGATTCAACCTCCTCGACCGTGTAGTCCTCGCCAAGTGCCTGCTTTAATAGTGTGTATAATGTTTCAAGTAGCATCAGGCCTCCTCGCTCCAGGTTCCATTCTTCCCGATTGTTTCCCAGTCGCCGTTTGAATCCGCTATCAACGTCAAACACGCGCCGATTGTGCTGCAGGCCTTATACTTGTCCTCCGCTTGGCCGCTGTCGTCTCTAATCGTCGCCGAGCCCGGCTCAACTCGTAATTCCTGTGCGGCCTGAACGGCAAAGTTGAAAACTGTCCCCGCCGCAGCCGAGGCCGGCAAGGTTAGCGTAACTATCCCGGTAGCCCCGAGGTTTGTATGCACACTGCCTGATTCAGCGGTGATGAGCGTATCGTCCGCAGTATGCGCTTGGATGTTTTTCTTTACACCACCGGCCCCGCACGGCATAGAAACATTATGGTAATCACGAGCATCGATTATCGAGGTTATATCGCCGCTTGATGTAGTCACCACCGCCAATCTGATATGCGGTACGGCTTCCATATCAGGAAAACTGCTGTATTCATCGATAACAAGACTGCCCGCCGAATCCAGATAGACATAAATGTTCGCTTTATCGTCAGCCAGAGTGTTGCCGGCCGAGCCGTCATAACTGACAAGTTGCGCGCCAAGCCAGAATTTGCCCGGCTTCACGCCGATATCTACCTGCCCCTCGTCAAAAACGCGCAAGTCGTTCGCGCGACTTGCAGCCAGCAATAATCGGTAAAGCAATTTCCGGAATTGCAAATAATAGGGTGCCGTCCCCGTCGGAATATACTCTACCCCCGTCTGGTCGTCACTGACGATATTCAACAGCTCATTGTCGGATGGATATACCTCTGCCATATTTTTCCCCTTCCGTGATTACGATATACTGAATACCAGTTCGTTCGTTTGTTCATCAAACGACGTTAATCTCATCTCTTCGGCAGGTTTTGCACCGGGTATCACTGTCATCAACTCTGTCTCGCTTTGGCCCTCATCCTGGTTCCCTCTCGAATCAACAACCTTCACTGCAAATTTATATAAACCGGCTTGCAACTGTTCGCTTGTCCAGGCAATCACATCCGCGTCAAGGCCGAACTCACCCAGGCCGAAAACCCCCTTGCCGAAACCTATCGCCGCCGAGGCGTCAAATCCAAAATCACTCCTGCCAAACCCGCTTTGCCCAAATCCGCCTTTGTCCTGCCATGCCGGCCAGATTCTTTTCGCAGCGTTATTAACCGGCGCATCATAATCAACGTCGCCGCTGCCGTGATTCGAATAAATTTGCGCCGTCGCGTTGAATGGTAAACTCTGCCGGTGGGGCCAGCTTATTTTGACTCTGCCTGACTTCTCAAAACCCGCTTCAAGCTCACTGCTAAAGTCCAGGTCGACCAGTTCCGGCTCTACCGCGTAAACCTCTATCCTCACGGCGCTTTGCGGCGATGAAGGTATGTGCACTATCAATTCCCGCTGCTTGGAACCAAACGTAGAGCCTGCATATTCCCCGTTGACGTAAACCTGATACAATTTATCAGGCCACTCGGAATACCACCTGACCAAAGCCCTTCGTGGCTCTGCTACAATCTTGCCGTCGGCCCCGATACCTGCCGGCAGACAAAACGCTCGAATCCTACTTATTCCGCTGCTGTTCAGTCCCACAATCAACCTCGCAACTGGGTGTACCTGATTTCATACTCGCAACAAACGCCGTTACCACTCGCCCCTTTAGCCTTCACCTCGAAACTATCCATCCGCAGATTTTCGTATTCCTCGCCGTTATCTAAAGTCAATGTATGTGCCTGTCCGTCCGTATAAGCGCTTATCGCGCTTATCTTCCTCCTCAGAGCCGCCTCGCTGCCGGCCCGCAGAACACCGGCCTGTTTTATCTGTCTGCCCCGCTCGCCCAAATCGATACTCAACAAACCATCCAGACCGGCTACAGTTCTTTCCACACACTCCCGTCGCTCACCGCCGGTCTGGATACTCAATTCCTCTTCATCGAAAATACATTGCCCGTCGAGTCTGGCCTTCATTGCTCGCTTCCCTTCAAAGCTATTCGCGCACTAATTTCATACTGCCGCCCAAAATCGTAATATCGCCCGCGCCATCGGAGTCCATATCGATGCTAACCCTGCAGCGTTCCTTGGCCCTCGTAAAGAGCTTCTGATAGTGAAAACTTTTCTGCCATAAGCTGTCGCTGAACTCGCCCCTGCTCGCAATAATCGCGTACACGTTTGCAAGCACGGCAAAAACCGAAACCTGTCTTAATACCCCCGCGTCTGAAATGTCTTCTGCTTCAAAAACGCTGTTGGGACAGCCCGGCCTTAAACCAAAATGCTGTGTAAGCTGAAAAAACACCTCGTTTGCCTGCGGCTTGAAAGTACTGATGCGATACGATATCCCAGTACTTGCGGGCGGTGCTACCGCATCACCCTCTCTGTCGGCCCGTAAAACTGAAACTGTAAGCTGACTCACCGAATCCACCGAAATAATCTCGTAACAACCGTCCAATGCCAAATCCGACGACTGTAAATATATGACCCCTCCTGATTCAACACCCGCAGCTATAAAATCCTCACCACTCTTCGTAAACGTCGTCCCGTTCAGCGCTCCATCCATCCCAGATGTCAGCACCTGGCTGGAAAAGTGAAGCTCGCCGAACAACACAGGCTCATATCTCAAAATATCAACGTCATCTGAAAAACTTAACATCGCTTACTCCTTTTCTTCTCTCGCAGGAACCGTGGCCCCGGTCTCATCGGGACTACGGTTCACACGAGAGCAGCTCGTGTGAATTTATGCCTTAGGTAAGTGAAAATTAACTCGTACTAAGGTCCCTGATAAAACCGCTTGCCGCCTCGTTCCGAAGTTCCAGCGTGTACTCGCCAATCAATTCACCGCACTCATAATCCCCGCTGCTGGCCAACGGCTTGAAAGAAAAGCTCCGACCGGCCAGTGGCAGCGCGCCGGCCCGTGACGAATCCAGAAGAAGAACTGCATCCTGTGGCATCCACCGCGTAACGATAATCCTGCAAAGACCAAAGTCGCTTTCGTAATAGTCAACCTTGTCCTTAAAGGTCGTATCAACGGCCCCGTAACTCCGCGAGCTACCTAAAAAGGCGTTGATTTTTCGCTTCTGGAAACCGTTAACAACCACAAGGTCGACGTTGCCGTTGCTGCTTTCCCAAATCTTTCTAAGCACGTAGTTCAGCTTCGTCTCGTCAAGGTCCGTGCCCGAAGGGAAACCGGCCTCGCCGGTGTGGAATACATTAGTTGAAAGATGCTGCACAATTCCCTTCATCGTTCGCCTGACACTACCTGAGCCTTCAGGGTTGCTCGTCGGCTGGCCGCCGTTGATTACCGTGTTTTCAAGGTCCCGTATAAGCTCACGCAGTCTTTCCTGCTTTTGATAATCTATCTCATCGGCAAGACCAAGCTGACTTGCTGCCATATCCGTCCCGCTCACCTCCACCGTCGCCGCGAATATCTGCGTGTAATTGCTGCATCTGCTTCGGTTCGTAAATCTCGCGCCCGGCTTGTCCGCGCCCTCGAGCGCCGCGTTGCCGAGGATGTTGATTACCTGGTTGTCCGCCAGGTCCTCCGCCGTCGTGCCGGCATACCCGCGAACCACGGTCAGCGTATCACTGTTAATCGCCGTTACCAGCATCAGCTCTTCCGAGCCTTCCACCTGGACCTGGTCGCCGACTCTGAACCTGCTGCCGTTATCGACGTCGAACTGCGTATCCGTTGCCGGGTCACTATACGTGCTGTCGTTTATCGCGTCCTTATTCGGCAAAAGCTCATCCTCTAACCATTCATGATGCGTGCTTCTCGCCGCCCGCAGCGGGTCTCCAAGCGCATCTAAAAGAGGTGTCTCATAAGGTGAAATAATTCCAATCAAATCCGAAACATCTTCAGCCAGCTCCGGTAACGTGCTGCCGGCCGAATACGTCGCTTTTCCTGTAAATGCCATTTCTCTTCACTCCTTTTATCTAACGATTCTTTTTCTCTTAAACTCACACAACACTTCGTCGCAGCTTCAGGTACTCCAGCAGGTCGCCCCTGTGCCCGCTCCTCGCGGCCCTCTGGGCCGCTCTTTCAACGATGCTTTGTCCACTTGTGTTTTTCTGCTTGACCCCCGAGGTCTTGGACGGACTCAAATGCAAGCCTGCATCACTAAACAAATACTGTTTTTCCCTCCTAAGCTGCTCAACCACTTCATCCATGTCCGAATCGCCGCGCTCTTCTATTCGGGATTTCGCAACCGAAACAGCCGCTTCGAGGTCGCTCACACCCGCAGAAATCAGCTTCGTAACAAGTTCGTTTTCCAATTCAATCCTGCCGACCTTTTCGCAAAGCTTCTCGTTCTGTGATTTGGCCTTTGCAACTTCTTCCTTTAACATAGCTGCCTTGCGCTCCGCGCTCTGCGCTCTCCTGCGATAGCGAATCGATTCCGAAATCGGCACCAGCTTCTCTTCCTGTGTCGTTTCATCCTCTCCCGACTTGTCGGGGCCGGTCTCAATTACAGATTCATTCATTTAAAACCCCTCTACTCTGCGGCCTCATAGCCTAATTCTCTGAGCACCTGCTCTTGTGAAACTCCCAGCTCCTTCTTAACCTGCGCTTCTTGCAGCTTCTCCATAATGTTCTCAGGCAGTGGGCTTGGAAAAATAATCTCGATATCCCTCTCGGAGCTGCCGTTCGGATAAACTCCCGTCTTATCAAGTATCTGGAGAACTAACCGACAGATTCTCTTCACTCCCTCACCGTAGCTGAATCTCTTCCGTTCCGTCCTTGCCAGCATCCCCATCAACACAATCTTCAAAGCCACCGCGCTTGTAAGATTACCTAATTTTTCCTTTAACACTCCCGCCACCACCGGCGTAACACCGCTGCTTTTGTCCATAGCTTCTCTTATCTCGGTAATATGAAAATCCTCGCTGTTGGTCCTCGGCTCTCCACCAAACTCTTCTATCTTGGCGTCGAGATTGTCGGTGCACCACATCCTGCCTGGCGATACGGGTCTTTCTTCAATTCCCTCAATCCCCTTTGCAAGGTACATCTTGAACGATTGAAAAGTAATCCTGTTGGCCCGGTCGCTCAGCCTCGTGTTCAGCTCATCCTGAAGCGGTATCAAGGGCTCCACGTCGCTTTGCCCCTCGTAGTAATACGGCTGGGCGACGTTTTGTATATGAACAACGGGAATCAGTCCGAACGGATTCGTACCCTGCGCAACAAGCTCCTTGTTCTCATATCTCTGCCAAAGCCCCGGCCCTAAAACCTCCGTCACCGCAACTATCTCGCGCAACCCTCCACCCGACTGTCTTCCCAGAAGGCGAGAAAGAAAACTATTCTTCCTGCTCAAAGAGTTTTTCTGCTGCCCGAAGTGCTGAATGTAGTATTTGGTTTTCTTGTAGTCGTTCTCATCCAGGATTGGCAGTGCTCTCAATGCCTCAATAAGCTCAAGGTCGATTGCCTGCGCAAGCTCGATAATCTTCTCAAAGGATGAAGGTTGGGTAGGCTTGAAGGAGGTTCGTTCCGCAACGCTTTCGCCAGGCCTGACTACACAGTCAACAAACCCGTAAACGCTTCCGAGCACCGCCATATCCTGAAAAAAGCTAATACCGCCGTTGGCCTCGAACACCGCCTTTAGAATCTTCCCAATTTCTGCGCGTCTTCGGCCGTCCGGCGCCTTCGAAACTAAACTGATTGGCTTACCGAATAGAAAATCCGACATCGCGTTGATTCGCCACCCGATATCGTTCTCGATAACTACCTCTTTTCTCTGCAAATCTCTGACCGCCGTGCCTGCGAATATTCCTCCGCCCGCAGAATGCACAACGCCCGTAATTCGGCTTGGCAGCCCGTATTCCTGCGCCTGAACATAACATCGACTTGAGTCGTTGTACTTGCTCTCGACCGCGCTCAATCCCGACTGCCCGTGGCTTCGCCCCGAGGCGAGCTCGCTCATCCGGTTCGCGTAATAATCCCACAGCTTCCCGAAATGGCGTTCAACCTCGACGGACTTCTCATCGACGAGCCACTCGACATATTCTTCGCTTAGCTGCTGGTCTTCGAAAACACCAAAATCAAATCCCATTTCTCCCCTCTTTTCTTTTTTCCGTTTTTCCCATTTTTGACTTCTGCCAAAAAAATTCGTCCCCCCACTATTGGCCGAACCTGCGCGTTTTGGCGAAAAATCGGGGTATTTTTAGGGCTGCAAAAAAGCTAAGTGCTTGTTATATAAGGAGATAAATTTTTTTATTTTTTTCACAAATCCCCCAAAACCACCTGCGCGTTTTGTTCTATGTGTCTTTATAAGACATGCAATTATGTTAAGTCTTCGTAATCGTAAAATAAAAGAACTTAATATCGTATCACGTAAACGTAGTCGTAAACGTAATAAAAAAAAATCTCAGACGTAGCACGTATACGTATTACGTCTATTTTCTATGTGATTACGTTTACGTATTACGTTACGTATTTACGTATACGTAATAGCAAATCCCGTTCCAGCCCCGATCTGTCGGAGTGATGCGGGTTCTATGCCATTTTCGACACTGAACACAACGATTTGCTTTACAACGGCCTCATAAATTAAAAGTGAAAAAAGATATTAATACACCGTCCTGTAAATATGAAAGAAAGCAGGTCAAGCAATCTAATTAATTTGACTGAGTTTTCTTTTTTCGTGACGGTGCTGGAGGGTGAAATCGACAACAGCGCCGGCCAGAATAACAGCGCCGAGGACGGCGAAGTCCAGAGAGCTCGGTATGCCTAAAAGGTTGACGAAATTACGCAATACCAAAATCAATGTAGTCCCAATCAGGATGCCGGGGATGGAGCCCTGGCCGCCACGCAATGAACAGCCTCCAAGGACGGCGCTTGCAATAGCATACAACTCGTAAAAATTGCCATGGGCGCTGGGTGAAACGGAATTGGTATAAAAGGCAAGCAAAATGGCCGAGACAGCAGCCAGCAGGGTCGAAATTACATAAGCGCCGACGATAACGGCCGAGGTGTTGACGCCGGAGAAGCGCGTGGCCTCTTCGTTGCGGCCTACTGCGAATAGATACCGGCCATAGACGGAATGGTGCAGGACAATCCACATTATAAAGGCGATTACCAGCAGAAAGACAAACGGCATCGGAAGTCCGAATAATTTGCCGGCCGTGATTCTCTGGAGAGTCTCGAAGCCGGTGCAGTAGCCGAAGCCCTGGGTCTGGTCGTTGGCGATGTAGCGGGCGAGGCCTCGATAAAAGAGCAGACCGCAGAGCGTTACAATGAACGGCTGGATTTTGAGCTTTGTGACGAGCAGGCCGTGACATAAACCCAAAATGGCGCCCGTCAGAAGTATCGCGCCCACAGCGATTGGCCACGGCCAGGACCAGTTGACAAGCTCGAAGCACAGCAGGATGCCGAGTAGTGAAAAGACGGAGCCGACGGACAGGTCGATACCGCCTGTGATGATGACTATACCGACGCCGATACTGAAGATGCCGAACATTCCAATCAGCCGGGAGGTGTTCTGGAGATTGGTGGTGCTGAGAAACTGGGGATTGGCTATAGAAACTGCGGTGCAGAGCACAACGAGAATCAGCAATATCGGTAATTCCTTCTTCATTCGGCATACCTTTCAGTTCCGCCGCCGACGGCCAGTTGCATTACCTTTTCCTCGTCGAAGTCCTGACGCTCGAGGATACCTGTGATTCGGCCTTCGTGCATAACGGCGATACGGTCGCTGACACCGAGTATTTCTTCCATGTCAGAGCTTATTATAATAACCACTACTCCCTTTTCGGCAAGGTTCCGCATAATATGATAAATCTCGGATTTTGAGCCGACGTCGATTCCGCGGGTCGGCTCGTCGAAGATTATAACCTTCGGCTCGAGAGCAAGCCATTTGGCAAGTACAACTTTCTGCTGATTGCCGCCGCTGAGATTGCTGACGAGCGTCTCGACGGAAGGGATTTTTACGGACAATGACTCGGCCTGTGACTTAGCGATGGCCTTTTCCTTTTTTTTCATTATGAGTCCTGCGACAGCGTAACGGTCCAGCCGCGGCAGGGTGATGTTCTGGCGAAATGTCATTTCGACGATAAGGCCTGATTTTCTTCGGTCTTCGGGGACGAGGTAGATTCCATTTTCGATAGCGTCTTTGGCGCAGTTGATTCGAAGCTTACGCCCGGCCATAGAGACAGAGCCGCTAATCGGTTTATCAACACCGAAGATGGCGCGGGCCATTTCGCTTCGGCCTGCTCCGATGAGTCCTGCGAAACCGAGAATCTGTCCCTTTGCGGCCTCGAAGCTGATACGCTGGGTGGGCCAGGCTGTGGTGATTAGGTCGGTGACATTAAAATAAGCGGTCTGTGTTTTCGTCGTCGGAGGTATGAAGTAGTCTTCCAAATCCCTGCCTATCATCAGGCGGACCATCCTGTCGTGGCTTATCTCGTCGAGGGACAGCAAGCCGGCGTTGGCGCCGTCGCGGAGGACAACGACACGGTCGGCACACTCCTTGACTTCGGCGAGCCGATGCGAGATGTAAATGATACTGACGCCATCGTTGCGCAACTGGCGGATGACCTCGAACAGACGTTTTGTCTCGGCGAGGGTAAGGCTGGAGGTCGGCTCATCCATTATCAGAAGGCGGGCGTTGAGGGACAGGGCCTTCGCAATTTCGACTATTTGCTGAGAGGCGATAGAAAGCTCGCCAAGAGGGGTATCGGCCGGCAAGTTGAGGCCGAGGCGTCTGAGGTGCACTTTTGTCTGCTCGTACATTTTTCGGCGATTTATGATTTTAAGCGGTCCGAAGCAAAGCGGCTCTCTGCCGAGAAAGACATTTGCAGCAATGGTTAGATTATCGAGGACGTTGAGTTCCTGATGAATGAAACCTATCCCAAGGCTGATGGCATCGGAGACGTTGCGAATGTTTACTATTTTGCCGGCGAGCTTGACGGAGCCCGAGTCGGGTTGCAGGATTCCGCCGATGACGTTCATCAGCGTTGATTTGCCGGCGCCGTTTTCGCCAATTAGTGCAACGACCTCGCCGGTGTGCACGGTAAGGCTGACGTTATCGAGGGCCTTTACACCGGGAAAGGTCTTCGTGATATTCTGTGCTTCGAGTAACGGTGTCTTTGCAACCATGCCGCGTTTAGTGCCTGAGAAGTTTTTTCATCTTTTCAATAAAGGCCGGTGCGTCCTGTTGTTTTATAATAAGCGTTGGTACAATCACCTGTCGATCGGGTGGTACATCCGAAATATCACCTTCGATAATCCCGGCCAGCATCTTCATTGACTGATATCCGAACTCGAACGGCTGCTGAACTACGGTCCCGTATATATGTCCGTCGCGGACACCGGCGAGTGTTTCCGAGTCCTCATCGAAGGTGACGATTTTGATTTTTCCGAGCTTGCCGGCGTCTGAGACAGCATTGAGGATAGCCGGGCCGTTATAACTCCAAAGTCCCACGCAACAGGCAAGGTCGGGGTATTTTACCAGTGCGTCGGCGACGTTGGACTTGGCCTGGACCTGGTCGGTATTATCTGTGCGCACATCGATTATCTCGACTTTCGAGCCTTCGAGGGCCTCCTCGATTCCCTCTATTCTTTCCTTAGCGTTCTGGACGTCTCTCTTGCCGACAAAGAGCATTATTTTTCCGCCTTTCGGCAGGACCTCTCTAATTAATTGACCGGCCTGTCGCCCGGCGGCGACGTTGTTGGTCCCGATGTAACAAAGGCGCTTACTGTCAGGTATGTCGCTGTCGCAGGTGATGACGGTTATCTGCCCGGCGAGATGGTCGATAAAAGGTTTCTGGTTTATGGGGTCTATTGGTGAGATTGCGATTCCGCTGACGTTCCTTGCGAGTAGGTCGTCGATGATGCGTCTCTGCTCGGCGGGTGTGGCGTCGCTGGTCAGCCGGAAATCAATTTTATAATCAGGCAGCTCGGCCTGTGCCTTTTCGCATCCCCGCTGGGCAATTATCCAGAAGTCGGCGGTGTTGTTCGTTATGAAAGCGATTGTTTTGGTTTCGGCATCAGAGTCTTTTTTCGAACAACCAAGCAGTGCGAGAGATAAACATAAAATGCACGTCAAGATAGAGTCAATTGTTAGCTTTTTCATTTCAGCGCCCTTTCGTAAAAAGAAGCTACGGTAATAAAATCAGGCAAAAAACGCTTACAAGCACCTATTATAGTCATTTTGTTCTGCCCGACAAGACCTTAAAGTACTGAGCCTTTAATGACCAGCGACGCTCGATGTCTGAAACCGGTGCAGACACCGGGAAATGAAAATTTTAGCTGTTCGGATGTGATGATTTGTTTTGTCGTTGCGAGGAGCGAAGCGACAATCACCAGTTACCAATAACCAGTTACCAATAACCAACATTACTTCAGCACGCAGGCAGGATTTGTTTTAATGCCCGACCGGCTCTCCGAGGTAATCCTGAATCTCTTTCAGCCTGTCATCAAGAAGCTCTTGTTGCTTCGCCTCCACGTTCAGCCTCAGTAAAGGCTCGGTATTACTCGGCCGGCAATTAAACCACCAGTCCTTAAATTGCACCGTCACGCCGTCTAAATCATCGTAATCACCTTCACCATACTGCCGTGCCAACTCCTGCATTGCTGCTTGTTTGTCTTCCACCTTGAAATTTATCTCGCCGCTCGCATAATATCGTCGAAGTGGTTTAATCAGCTCGCTTATCGGCATCTCTGTCTCGCTTAGAATGTTTAATATATGCACCAAGGTTATCACCGCCGAATCCGCATAAAAGTTATCTCGGTAATAGAAATGCCCCGAAAGCTCACCACCGAACACTGCATGCGTATCGCGCAAGGTCTTCTTCATAAACGCGTGCCCCACACGCTCCCGTCTCGGCGTCCCGCCGTATTTCAAAACCTCTTCCCTCACAACCCAGCTGCTCCGCAGGTCATAAATAATTGTCGAGCCCGGCTCTTGTCTCAAAAAATACGGAACCATCAGCGCCGTAATCAAATCACAGGAAATAGTCTCTCCTTTCTCATCCACCATCATCATCCTGTCGGCATCTCCATCAAAACAGATGCCGACATCGGCTTTCGAAGTTACAATCTTAGCCTTCAATTCTGCAAGATTCTCTTCAATTAACGGATTAGGCTCGTGCTTAAACCTGCCTTTATGCTCGAAATTTAGCCTTATTATTTTCATCGGCAACTCACCGAAAATCTCAGGAACTACCTTGCCCGCCATCCCATTCGAAGCGTCAATAACTATTTTCAACGGCCTTATTTTCGAATTGAGAAACTTTAGCACATGCCTCTTGTAATCTTCAGTTAAGTCACGCTGCTCGACCTTCCCGCTGCATATCCCTTTGGTATGTTTAAGAGCCATCGCGATATGTTGTATGTCTTTAAGTCCCGTCTCGGCCCCGATCGGCCTGGCTTCCATCCCCGATATTTTGAAGCCGTTATATTTTGCAGGATTATGTGAAGCCGTAACCTGCACACCTCCGCACGCACCCAGATGATTAATCGCAAAGTACATCTGTGGCGTATCTATCAGACCTATGTCAATAACATTCGCACCGGAAGCTGTTATCCCTTCTGCAAGTGCATCGGCAAGTGCCTCGCTGTGTGTCCGCATATCTCGTCCGACGCAAATTGAATGCGCTTTGGCCTGGCCTCGCTCGAAACCCCGAAGCAAGGAACGTAAAAACTGGGCCGTACCATGCCCAATCTTCCACGCGTCTTCCTCGTCTAATTGCTCAGGATAAACTCCACGAATGTCGTACGCCTTGAAAATCAACGGGTCCATATCAGACACTCCTAAGACGCCAGCCTTGATACCGTCGCCTACAGGCAATCTTTCTTCTCTTCCTTTTATATCAGCTTAAACTTCCAAATCCTATATGTCAATAAACAACAAAAATCGTATCTGACTTTCACTTCTTTAGTTTATATATAACAATTTTTTTGTTGCTCTTCTCAAATTTCCTTGTAAAGACCTCTAAGTCATTTGCGTCAACCGAATCCCTGAAATCGGGGCATATCTTGTCAATATCCTTGTCTGTAATTATAAAATCTGCCTTTCTCTGCCTTGCATTATTTATAACTTCCGCATAAGTTTTATCTTCTAACTTATACCACTTTGCTCCCGCATAGAATGTTTCTTGAGGAGCCGGTGCTACTATAATATATTCTCCCTGTTCTACATTTTCTTTTAACCAATAGCCGGCTTCTCTTTGAATGGCCCGATGTCCCCGGATTGGCCTTAGCCCACGCGGCAGGCATATAGCCATAACCACAATTAAAATTATTGCAGAAAAACGGCTTATCTCGCTTCCGCCCATCGAAAAAGTTTTATCTTTAAATCTCTCTTGCAGGCGGTAATCAATTTCCCAAAATCCCGCTCCCGCCCAGCACAATGCCACAGGTACAATGGCGTAAAAATATCTCTCCGTTATTCCTGCAAAGGTCACTAATATCGTTATTCTTAACAGAATAAACGACAGAATATAAGCCTCCCCAATTCTAAAACCTCTAAATCTCTTTCGTTTTATTACACCAAAAAAAAGAAACAACAAAAAAACAGGATGATATGCCTTAGTCAGGAAAAACGGGATTGAAGGCACGTTTGTAGTTACTTTATACCTTAAATATGAACCCACTTTTTGAATGTTAGTACGATCATCATCGGTGGATTTGAAAATTACACTCGCAGACTGTTCAAAGCGAGGGGATACTTGCAACTTTCCTGTCTCCTGATAAACAAAAAGGAAGTAGAAAAGAAAAGCGGTTATGAATGCGACCAGACAAAAGAAGCTGCTCATAAGCTTCCAACAAATCTCAGTCTTTATTTGAGAAAGATTCACCAACCAAACCCATCCTAACACCAAGAAGATTAAGGTAATCCCTTCGGCTCGCGTTAAACTGGCTAAGAACAATAAAAGACCGACAACCGAAAAATATAAACTATTTCTTTTTTGAATAGCTATCCAGCAAAGAGAGATGATAGATGTTAAGATGAAGAAGTAAAGCGCCTCTGTCAAAACCTCCCCGGAAGCCTGAGAAAGGTAAGGATGTACAATGAAAAATAGCACAGTCGCCAGGGCTGTTTTCTTATCAAAAACGCTTTTAACCAAAAAAAACAAAGGAAATACCGTCAGTGAACTGGAAAGGCAGGAAATTATCCTGCCGGAAAATTCGATATCCCGAAAAATATATGAAGCTACTGCAGTTAATGCTGGAAAAAGGGGCGGCAAAATGGAACTAATTACCTCGTGGAAGTTCCCATTGGCAATCTCTTTAGCAAACCACCCATAAATACATCCATCAGTGGCAATGCCACGGGCCGTCAATACCAAAAACACCCTCGAAGCGAGGGTGATAAAAAACATAATTAATATCTCTTTATTCCCGCGAAGTAGCTTCATCCTCTTTCATCGATTAGTGCACTAAGCTGCTTATTTAATTCCTTAAACCTAAAATCCAAAATGCTCAATTCCTGTGTTAGTTCATTATTTTTCTCTGAGAGCTTTGAAATAACAGTCGAAAAATGTAATACTATCAATAATAGGAACAGAAAAGAGATAACAAGCATGGCCGTCAAATAATACATTCCCATCATCCTGGAAATAACACCTAACAGCCTGGGAAATATACTGAATATCAGGATGACTACACCGCTCAAAAGCCACAACAACGCGTATTTCTCCTTAAGCTGGCCTCTTCTAATTAGTTCGAAAACAATCACTAATAGTAAAACGCTCGTTGCTCCTGTTATCAGCTGTATCTTCAGCATTTCCTTTAACCTCCTGGGTAAATTCTTTTTTATAAGTTACCTCTTTACACATATCGATAAATATCGCTAACAAAACTTTGACCATATAATAAACCGACTCCCACCCGTTAATGGAAGAATTTCCACCTTTGCGCGAACTCATATTCACGGATATTTCTTTTATCGTAAATCCTTGCCTGTGCAGAAGTACTAATGCCTCAGGCTCCGGATAATCACTCGGATAGAATGTTGAAAAGCTTTTTATAACACCCTTAGTTACCGCCCTGAAGCCGGATGTGGGGTCGGTGAGTCTTTGTCCTACGATTACTGATATTATCCTGGAAAATATTAATATCCCCAACCTTCGAAACACAAAAGACCTGTACCTTTTTTTTCTGAGATACCTCGAGCCCAAAACCATATCAACTCCGTCGCTTACCAGAGTATCGATAAGCTTCTTAATCTGTGCAGGGTGGTGCTGACCGTCGGCATCACATTGGACAGCTACATCATATCCCATTTTATCGGCAAATTTATAACCAGTTTGCATCGCCGCACCGATTCCTAAATTATAAGGCAAATTCAATACTATGGCTTCTTTGTGTTTGGAAATTGCTGAAGTAGAATCAGTTGAACCATCGTTTACCACCAATATGTCGGCGAAGGGAAAACTTTGCCGAGTCTTCTCAATTACCCTTCCAATAGTCTCTGCTTCATTATAAGCGGGGATAATAATCAATACTCGCTTATCTGTTTTCATTTCTTAATGCGCCCTAAGACAAAAAAACTCCAAACTCCTTTCACCATACCAAATCCTCTGGCAAACACCCTCAAAAATAATACTGGTAAAAGATAAAGGTATAAATATCGCTTATTTCTTATTACTACCTTCCATGTAACGGGAATCTGCAATATTAATAGCAACACGGCCAATAAGAAGGCAACATAAAATAAAGGTTTGTAGAAAAAACAAGCAACTAAAACACCTATAAAACCAATCGCCAACGGGGGTTGTACAAAATCTAATATCCCGGCATAATTATCACCTTTCACCATCTCGGGGTGAAGCAAGTAAAGCTTCATCCTCCAATAACCGTGGCGATACTGCTCCCTTAAGTACTTAAGAAGATTTGTCTGATGATAATGGGCCACTTTTATATCCGCATCGAATATTAGTTTGTATCCTGTTTTTTTTATCCTGTATGATAAATCATTGTCTTCACCGCTGGCGTGCTTAAAAGATGGATTAAACCCCCCAACTTCCTCCAAAACTCTCCTCCTGTAGGATACGTTAAAAGACCCAAGATAGTCGGCCTCGGCAGGTATATTGAGATGTCTTTGAATTATCTCTTCGTGAATGCATTCCGCCAATAAAAATCCTTTATTTGCAATATCGTACGACCCCCCAACACCTCCCACATCGTCCGAAATGTACTTGCTTACTATCTTTCTTATCCAGTCTTTCTCTGGAACACAGTCGGAGTCGGTAAAACAAATAATGTCTCCTGACGCGATAGACCATCCACTGTTTCTTGCTTTTGCAGGCCCTGCGTTCTCTTGATAAACATACTTGATAGGGTATTTTTTCACTACATCTGCTGTGGAGTCGGTTGAGCCGTCATCAACAACGATTACCTCGGTTCTAACTGATTGATTCAAACAGGCCTTAATAAGACTTGTGATTGTATCTTCTGCATTATATGCCGGTATTACGACTGAACTTTCCATATAGAAACATCCCTGTTCTCAAAAACCTTTTTCAAAAAGGATATGGAAGGTAATCTATCAACAAAAGAACTAGGCCAGCCCCCGAAATGTCTTATGCCTGAATCATCGTAAATGCGTTTCTTCTGGATGAAAATATGGCCTATTTCATATTTTTCTAATATGGCCTTTTTCTCCGATTCATCATCGCCCCACAAAAAGTGCGAAGAATCTGCTTTGTCGACAAAATGAAAGGCCGCCAGCCATATCGAAGGTGAGTTAGTATAATAAAAAAGGCTGAATTCCTCGGGACTTAATACCTTCGATTCAGCACAAGCCTCCTTTTTGATATAATCAAAAGCCAACCTCTCATCCACAGATAGTTTTCTCTGTGTAAAAACAAAAGCAAGCATACCAAAAAATTGGACTGCGCACAGGACGAAGATAAGATACTTTAATATTTTATTTTTCAACAGGATAAATGCCTTAGACACTAAAACAGCCACTAAGGGAAATATAGGAGATAAAAGCCTCATCGCCAGCCATCCCTTAAATGCAATGAAAAACAAAAATAAATAAAGAAAAAAAGGTATAAGCAAAATTGTCTCTTTCCGGGACAAAAGCTTTTTAATATTAACTAAATAAAATAGCCCCAGGCAGAACATGGGTATTCCCATATACTTTAAAATGTTGGAAATATTAGTTATATTACCCGGAACATAATTTGTGAATTCAGGTGCCCCCTTTGTATTAGAAACCTCCATCATTGTTGAAAGAGAAACAACGGCCCCCTTTACGGTGTCGCCCATAACGCTAAAGACCTGCCCTTTGTCATTTTCGTAAAATATCCCACGGAAATGGTTGTATCTAAATACAAAGTCGGAAAGGGTAATGACCAAAACAACACTTAGAAATAGAAAGACTTTCCTTATGCGGCCGGATAGATATGTAGGAACATTCTTCGAAAATAACAAATAAAACAAAACAGCAGGGAATAAGAGATAAATATTTCTTTTTAGTAAAAATGCTAATCCCATCACAACAGCCGCCCAGAACACCCTTTTCTTCAAGAGCAGCAAAAGACACAGTGGTACAAACATGGCAATCGGAACTTCCTGATAAAGCAACACACTAAAAGAAACAATCAGAGGTGTCGTAGAGACAATAATAGCTGCATACCAGCCGGCAGTTTCCCCATACATTTCTTTGGCTAACAGATAGGTAAAAAAACCTAAAAAAAAGTAAAATAACACCTGGTAAAACTGTGCCACATTTTCAGAAATATGCCCCGTTACTCTCCAGAGCACCTGTAAACCGTAGTGCCATAATGGAGTATCTACATACCGGCGTTGATAGCCATATTCTTCCAGGTCATTGACGTGCTTTAAATATACCGGCCGATGTCCTAACTCAAACCAGTCTTTTGCAAAGAAAAAATGGTAGGTCTCATCACTGTATCGTAAATCTGTAGCTAATCCGACAATAAAAACAAAAGTTCCCAGCAGCAGCATTAACAACAGCACTCTTTTCATAGGATTCAACACAACTGAGCACCTTGTCTGATTTCTTATTATTTAAAAAACTTACAGGCTATAACTCCTCGTCCACTCCGTATCTCTTGGCCCGCTCGGAAAAATCGTAAGCCCGGCAGCCCGTACAAATCACGGGGACTTTGCAATCCTTTTTATTGACCGTCTCGCGAAAACGCCTATACCGCTCTGAATTCCAGATATCCGTGAACGAACTCTCAAACAGATTGCCGAAGCTGTGTTCCCTCAGAAAGGTCCGCTTATTGGACATTAGTGTATTACAACACGAAATTACATAACCTCCCATCATAACATAAGGCTCGAGCCACGCGTAACACTGCTCTATCGGCGGGTTCCTTTTGGGCTCGGTGTGACTGAAGAACACGTTGAATTTATACTTTCTTGCCTTTTCCATCGTGGCCTGAAGAATCTCCTCCGGAATATTGTGGACACTTAAGTGCTTTGTCTCCGGAAACTCCAGGTTCCCAACAAAATCTATTCTTGAGCCGTCGCCGAATATCTTCCTGTCGCCAAAAGAAGCAACTAAATCAATATATTTGGCCATTTCATGAACATTTAACGTCAACACAATAAATCGAAAGCTAATTTCAGGCACTCTCGCTTTCATCTTTTCCTTCAACTCAATAAACTTTCTTACATTTGAAATCACACGCTCGAAATCGCTTCCGATTCTAATTTGATTGTAAGTCTCTTTGGTAGCTCCATCTATCGAAATATATATGCCCTCTACACCAAGGTCTATTAGTTTCTTCATTTCGTCCTCGTTGGGGTCATAAAAATGGTCGACCATATATAAGGATGCGCGTTTTTTGGTCTTCGTGTACTCGACCATTTTTAGAAAATCTTTATTTATAAATGAAGCACCTTCACCGGTCAGGTGTGCCCATTTGAGCCCGGGAAACTGGTCGATCATATACTTAAATTCTTCGAATGACGTAAATCTCTTTTCCTGGTCCTTCCAGTATGTGTGTTCGCACATAATACACTTGTAAGGACAAATTGTAGTGTGTTCTATTTCTATATATTTTGGAAAAGGCGCCAGCTTGGGGAATTTCCTGACTATAGGACCAAAGAAAAAATAAAATCCCGCGCCAGCCCCTTCCCCCACGGGAACAAAAAATTTGGTATAGAAAAAACTATAAGCTGCTCGTATTCCTTTCTTCCTTAAAATATAAAAGAAATCCTTCCTATAACCCCAGCCCATCCGGAACATCATCCTTACTAAATACGTCCCTCCAAAAAGTAATGTAGTTGTGAAAACTCCTCCCGGTATAAATCTTAGCCATCCCTTCTTTTCTTTAGCCATCAATCTCTCCCTGTGTTAAAAGTGAGCAAAATAAGACTGCGCCTTTTGAATTTCTTCTGGCACGTTCACATTCACATAATGTTCGCAAACCTCAAAAGACTCCACAACATTACCCTCATCGATAGCACACTGAATCAAATCCGGTAATTCTTTTTGTCTTCTTTTTTGGTTTATAGGTGTCTGGTCAATATAAGAAAGTATCTCGTTCCTGAAAATACAATTCCCCGTCCCCATAATATTGTTCATTGGCTTCGATGGTTTCTCTATAAGTCGATATATCCTGTTTGTATCAGCCTGGATAACTGAATAGGTTCTTTTTATTAAATCCGTATCTTCAACAAAAACCACGCCGCAAATACCGAAAAGCTTTCTTTTTTCAAAAGCTTTTACCATCTCCTGATGCTGCGGATTAACCATAAGTTCATCACCAAGCATAAGCATAAAATCTTCTTTCCCAATCGTCTTTTTCGCACATTCAATTGCATGAACAAGTCCCATCTGTTCGGGCTGGATTACGTATTTTATCGATTTATCATTGTATCTGTTCCCATAAGCATTGATAATCTCCTCCGCCTTATGCCCTACTACAATAACAACCTCGGATATACTGGTCCTTGAAGCGCATTCAAGACTGTATTCAATTAAAGGCTTGCCGTTTATGTTAATCATGCACTTATTTTTATCGTTGGAGATATCCCCAAGTCTTGCCCCCCTGCCTCCTGCTAATATCAGTGCCTTCATTGAAAAAACTATCCCTTATTCATTTACCTTCTTGGAAAATAATTCTTTATTTTCTTTTATCCACCCTATAAGTTTCTCAACGCCCTCTTTGGGTCTTACTTGAGGTTCCCAACCAAGCTTTTGCTGCGCTTTGGTAATATCGCAGACAAAATACCTCAAATCCCCATGCCTGTCCGGCAAAAAATCTATTTCAGGCTTTTCACCTAATATCTCCTCTATTACCTCAACGCATTCCAATAAAGAAATAGCGGTATTCATGCCGCCCCCGATATTGTAAATCCCAGCCTTTCTTGACTCATAAAAAGCGTCAAATGCCTCACATACATCGGTAGCATATATAATGTCTCTAACCTGTTTTCCCGAACCAAATATCGTAATTGGCCAGCCCAATATACTCCTAATTGAAAAGTTAGCCACCCATCCATGGTCCTCTCCCCCAAACTGCCTTGTCCCATAAATTCCTGTAAGTCGGAAACTGGCCGCCTCAAGCTTATACGTATCAATGTAAGTCTTAATGTAAATATCGCCCGTGCCTTTCGAGGCGTGAAGTGGGGTAAGAGTACCCTCCAGAGTCGGATGATTCTCATCTATCGCTTCCGGCGTCCTGACATATCGTTTCTCAGCCTCTTTGAGGGTCTGGTTAATTTTATTACCATAAACGTGAACTGTCGCACAGCATGCAACCGGAATTTCCAGCTTTCTTGCCGCCTCAAGCACGTTAAATGTCCCCAAAACATTCGTCGTTATGTCCAATCTTGGGTCTTCCCAGCTTATTGTCATAGCAGGCTGGGCTGCTGTATGGATAATATAGTCGCATCCCCGGCTGCAATCGAGCAGTTTCTCATAATCCCTGACATCACCTTTGACTAACTCTACTCCTGTTTTTTTCAGATAATTCCAGTTGTAATTTCTGGCTTCTTCAGCCGCAAAGCCGGTTCTTTTCAGTTCATGCTTTGTCATGTTGTCATACGAAATCACCTCTGCGCCTTTTTTGACATAGTATTCACATACATGGGAACCCAAAAAACCACAGCCACCGGTAACTAAAACCCTCATTGGTATTTCCTTTACTGAACAGCTCTTTCGAAAAAAGTAAACATCTTATTAGCAAAGGCCTCCCAGGTTAAATTCTCAGCAACCCATCTTTTGCCTTTAGCAGCCGTCTCTTTATGCCTCGAAAAGTTAAGATAGACATCTTTTATTGCCTCAGGGAAATCATCGGTTACTATACCTATTTTTTCCTTCTTTATCAACTCCGCCGCCCCGATAGTCTTTGAAACAACAATCGGCCTTCCTGCACTTAATGCCTCGAAGGGAGAAAGCCAGCCTCCCTGAGATATCACGGGAAAAAGTGCGACATTACAAATCGAGTATAACTCTCTTACTTGCTCCTTGGAAAGATGCCCTGTGAATATTACATCCTCTACGAGTTTTTTCTGGCTCACGTATCTTTTTAAATCTTCTACATAGGTATTTGTCCCTTTCCCCGCCAGAATCAACTTTAAATTAGGTATAGATTCTTTTAATGACTCAAGTGCCCTTATACTCTCCATCTGGTTCTTTTCGGGACTCAAAACACCCACCTGAAGTAAAACAAAGGAATCGGCCAGCTCATTTTTTTGCGAAACTCCCTCCATACTAACCGTTGCAAAAAAATCATAATCAATCCCATAAGAGATAATTTCTGTCTCTCTCTTATATCTCGTAAAGGCCCTTCCCGCATTATAATTGTCAGCAACACACACCGTTTCTATATATTTATTTACTATCAATCTATCAACAACAAAACCCGTACGTCTCAATAACCTAAGCGGAAATGATGGTCTTGGATTACAATATAAGTCCGGCGGCTCGTTGCACATCCACACTACTGGCTTGTTAATGCCGGTTATAGCCCAGGTAGCAGGAAAATTATGAACATTTATCACATCATACTCCCGGGCGTACTTACGAAGTAATTTATTTAATACCAGGATTTCATTAATAAGGCCGAGAGCCCTCCAAAAACCTATGCTTCTTACTTTCTCTGCGCACTCCTTTTTGGGTAGAATAAAATTCGTATCCTTAAATGCCCCGGCAAGTTCCTTTGACAAAGACAGCGCCATTACCTCAGCTTTAATCCCGTTCTTCCTTAAACACTCTGCTAACTTAAGCACAACTGTCTCCGCGCCGCCATAAATTGATAGATGTGGCTGAACTATTAAAACCTTTAATTTCCCCTGCTCCATCGTATTAAGGTCATTTCCTTAAATAATCGCAGAAGCTCTTAAAACCGAAAATTTTCCGTTTTATATCGCTTAGACTTTTTATATTTAAAACCATTTTTGATATCTGCTTTGGTCTTAAATAAAACTCTTTTAAGCCCTGGTCAATAAGTTCATCGATTTGGGCTTTTGTTAATTGAGGATAGCTAAGCAATGTCACCTGTTCGTAATCCGGCCCTACCCACTCTCTCCAGTCTTTGGGAACAAGATAACCGTTTTTTTCTGCCCAGTTATATATCTCTGTTCCGGGATAGACGCAAATGCCCGAGAACTGCACCGTATCCAACGGCAGGGATTTAGCTAACTCTATGGTCTTTTGAGCAGATTCTTTCGTCTCGCCGGGAGCTCCAACCATGAAACAACCATGGATTATAAAACCTAAACGATGCGCCTCTTCAGCAAATTCTCTCGATTGCTCTAAAGTAATTCCTTTCTTTACTGCATCGAGGGCTTCTTGCGTCCCGAATTCAAAACCGACCATAAGCATTCGGCAGCCTGCTCTTTTCATTAAAGACAAGAGTTTTAATTTTACATCCACCCTCACATTACAGCTCCACGTAATTCTCAGTTTTCTTTTTAATATCTCTTCACACACACCCTTAATATGCGAAGGCAAGGCGGTAAAGGTATCAGTTTCGAACATTATCTCCTTCAGGTAAGGAAAAAGGCGATAATCGTACTCTATCTCATCAATCACTAGCGCGGGATCTCGAAATCTCAACTTTCTTCCATACATCACCGCAGCATCTCTACAGAAAGTACACCTTCCGAAGCAGCCTCTTCCGGAAATTAGGGTCAGGAACGGGAACCTCTTGCCGGCATCTTTATACCATTCAGGCTTAATGTGATGCCACGCTGGAAAAGGAAGTTCATTAACATCAAGGGCTAAGCGGTCTTTATTATGAAAAACCTCGCCATTTCTTATATAGCTAATCCCGTCAATCTCCTCTATAGACCTTCCTTCGGCAATATCTCTTAACGTAAAATCATACTCCCCTCGGGCGATTATATCCACGTATCCCTCGGCAAGGTCAAAGGTGTTTTCAGGAACCGCGGTAACATGGGCCCCTATTAATACTGTAACGGGGCCGCACAATTCTTTTGCAAGTCGGGCGTATGATATATCGTTATAAATGGAAGGGGTTGTAGTATGAAGAACAACCATTTCAGGCTTAAGCCGTTTAAGCTTTTCCTCCACGTCAGCTCTTTGCAGGTTTAGTGCCGCTCCGTCCGAAAACTCGACTTTATGACCTGCCTTCTCAAGTACCGCCGTTGCTATAAGCATCCAGTCGGGATGACGCTGAACTCTGCCCCTGGACTTAGCCGCCCATCTTGCCGACCTGCAAAAATCGTCCACGTATGGGGGATTTAACATTAAAATTCTCATGTCCTGTCCCGTTTTAATTTCTAATTATCGATTACGATTATTCGATGCCAGATACACATTAATCAAAAAAAGTAAAACCGCACTGCAGCACATAATGTAAAGAACATGCGATAAATTTCGATGAAATAAAACAATCGCAAAAATCTGAAGTACTGTAATCAGCACCAAAGGGTAGATGAAATCCAGGCGATGGATGGAAAGATGATAAAATAAAAGGACATACACCAAAGCAAAAAATACCATGGTAACAGAAAACATCCTCACAAGCCCGATACAATGTAAATGCTCCTCACCTGAAAGCAACCTTATTATCAACGCCGGAAACAGAAGACAGATTAAAGCAGCCAATCCGCACAACACTCCTGCATAAAAAAGGCCTTTCCTCAGAAGATGCCACGTGCTTTTAGCTTCCGCATAAAGTTTAGATATCTTGGGGAACATTACCATCGTAATAGCAATTGGTAAAAATAAAATTATTTTTCCCGCCATTTGTGCTATTGAGTAATATCCTGCCTCTAAAGGTTCGAAGAAATGCTTCACCAGCACTACATCTATGTTAGTTAGAATCATAAAACAAAAAAAGACCGTTGCTACAGGATAAAAATATCTATAAATTTCCGAAAAGTTTATCTCAGATGCGGGATTGTTTGACTTTACCAGCAAAATCCCTGGAATCAAGGCCAAAGGTCTTGGCAGCACTGAAGAAAGCAGGATAAAGGATAGCACAAGCCCGGCAAATGTTGCTATAACCAGGGCACTCATCGCCCCCATCACGCCAAAGCCGATACTAACGAATATAATGCCGAAAAGCAACTTTAAACCGCCGTTGATGGTCATCGTCAATCCTAAATATCCGAACTTTTGCAGGCCTTGCAGTCCCCCCTGGGTCAGAGGTAAAAGTATTGTGAAAAATGTCACCACGCCCAGTACTATTACCAGTTGTGGAGAAGCAATTCGAAGAAACCCGGCAATACTCCTGCTCCCAAAAATTAATACCAACAGAGCAAATAAGCTAAACACGAATGTTTTCTTCGTAAGAGAATACAGCAAAAAATTTATCTTTTCGTGATTGTTAAATGCACTGTAAGTTGAAATAAACTTCGTAACAACCGTCTGTAAGGTCCCGCTGGGGATGGATACTATCACCAGGATAGAAAAAAGAGAATTTAAAACTCCGTAATCTACGGGGCTAAGATTCCTGACCATATATAGCTGGTACAACAGGTTGATAATATTATACACAGCAACCGCCAGGAACATTAAGCTTCCTTGTTTTATAAGTTTATCTTTGTCTGACATTTTTCCAATCAAAAAATCAGGCCAACAAACGGAATTAAGTACTTGCATTTCAAAAGTTTTCAAAAATAGCTAATCAGTTTTATTACGCACTCAAAATAGTCTTCTCCAGCCTGTCCACAGGTATCGGTTTATTTAAAGTATGGTTTTTTAAACCTTCCATAGCCTCAATCTCCTGATGGTATTACTAAAAACCCCGCAGATTACCGAAGCTGCTTATCACGCACTTGGTTTTCTTTGACCGATTGACACTCTGGAAATCCAGGCCAAAACAATACCAGTCTCGCCGTTAAAAAACAAGCCTTTTATGGACATTCCAACCAAGATATCTACATTTGCATGCCTTATTTGTTGGCATACCTTAATTTATAGAAAGCGCCTCGATTAACTATCAACCCCTTATTTCTTACACATTTATGCTCGACTGGTTCCACGCAGGATGGAAAAACAAGTGCAAGCAAATCCTAAACAAGTTTAATAAAGCCAAGGCCCTTTAGGGGATGTAAGTGGTTTTTCGGGCCGGTTCTCAATAAACCAACCCGGGGAAAAATGCGTATAATAACTGTTTTGCACCAGCAGCCGACAGAGAGTATAATAAAAAGGAGAAAGATAAAAGAAATAGTGTTATATTGCACAAGCAAGATAACGAGAAGGTTTTCAGAAACTCGGCTGAGAAAGGACTCAAAAATGCAAAAGAAAGCAGGCCGGATTCTGGTTTTAATAGTAGTGATGCTCAGCGGCGCGACATCGGCGGAAACCCCGCGCACAAGCGAAAACGAGCAGCGGAAAGATATATCCCAGGATCAGCAAGGCCAATATCTTATGGCCGTCGCTGAGATTAAAAATTTAGTAAGCAGCGGCAAACCCGCACCGGCGGAAGAAAAACTGATAAAACTCAAAGAGAATTTCCCGGAAACCTTTAGACAGGAGTTCGAGATGTTTATTGGCGCCGAACTGCCGCTGGCCAGAGGCGAATTCGGCAAAGCAGTCAGAAGCTACGATAAATTCCTTGATGAATATCCGAGAAGCGAACTTTACGAATCGGCGCTGGACAGACAGTTTCAAATAGCGACGGCCTATCTTGCCGGACGCAAAAGGCAATTCTTGAAGTTCTTCAGAATCAAAGGCTATAGCGAGGGGGCCAAGATAATGGAGAAAATAGCAGATCGGGCCGGAGATGCACCTATTGCACAGCGGGCAATGACATCAATAGCCGAAAGTTACGAGAAAAGGCTTAAATTCACCGAGGCATATGAGAGCTGGTCACAGATTTCCTCACGCTGGCCGGGCGGCGATATTGGCAGGAAAGCTTTGCAGGGTATGGCAAAAAGCATGCATGCAGCCTATAGAGGCCCCAAATATGATGCCTCAAGTCTGTATAGCGCCAAAAGTTACTACCAGGATTTGCAAATGCGCTACCCTAAATATGCCGAAGAAATCAGTGTTGAGCAAATACTCGCCCGTATCGAAGAGCAGATAGCATATAAGGAATATACCACTGGTGAATACTACGAAAAAACAGACAGTAAACTGGCTGCAAATTTATACTATCAACACGTTGCCGAAAATTGGCCGGACAGCACCGCTGCGAGGTTTGTTAAAAAGGCCGACAAAAAAGAATTTAAACAGGAAAAGGGAAAATGAAAAGCTTTAAGCTCATTGATCATTTTCTTGTCCTTGCAGCATTGATTGGTTGTAGCCTTGTTGTATGTTTATGGTCGGCTGGCTGCAGTGAGTTTGACCCGACAAGTTACAGCAATGATTGGCTTTACCCGGAGGAAGTTTCAAGTGTTTACCTCGAGATGTTCGACTCTGCGAGTCTGCAAAGAGGTCACGAATACATTCTGACCAATGCCCTCGCCAAGCGCATAGAAGCCCAAACGCCTTACAAGATAGTTTCCAACAGGAACCGAGCCGATACAATACTGAGTGGAAACATCAGCACAGTGGGTGAAGCGGTTCTCGTAGGTGAGCAGCAAACAGGACAGCCGCTGGAGAAGCAGTTTGAGATTAGTGCTGTCGTAAGCTGGAAGAATCTAAAGACCGGCAAGTTGCTTATCGACAGCGAATCGGCAAGTGCATCGGCAAGTTTCTCAGAGTTCCAGAACCAGTCGACCGAGTACGCCTCAAGATTGGCGGCAAACCGCCTGGCGGAGCGTATCGTGGAAATGATGCAGAAAAAATGGTAGAGTATCTTACTATACCGCAATGAGTAACGGAATTGATGACTTATGATTAGACCTGAGAAAAAAAAGGAAGGCAAACTATCGCCGGACCAGCGTCGCGAACCCGGAGGCAGGAAAACGCCTCTGCCCTCGTATAAAAGGGGGCCGTTCAACTGGCTGCTCATCGCTCTTGCAGTAATGACGATGATGGCCCTTGTGAGTTGGTTGAAAAGAGCCGAGAGAATAAGTTATAAGGAATTTGTAAACTATCTCGAATCCGGATACGTCGAGAAGGTTCAGATAAGAGGAAACGAAATCTTCGGCTGGTTCAACGAAGAAGGAATAAATACACGAGAAGAAAAGAAATCTGTAACTTTTCGTGTAAACTTCGACCCTGAAGTCATCGGCGAGGACCTGATGAAAAGGCTGCAGGAAAACAACATCGAATACTCCTGGGCCGACGAGCAAATCTGGCTGCCGTTCCTTATGAACTGGTTCTTGCCACTGGCCTTGATTTTCGTACTATTCTATTTTCTTTTTCTGCGGAACATTCGCGGCGGGGCCGGCGGAATGCTGATGAACTTCGGCCGAAGCAGACATCGGCTCCGAAGCAAAGAACAGATCAAGGTCACGTATAAGGACGTAGCGGGCATAGATGAGGCCAAGGAAGAAGTGGCCGAGACGATAGAGTTTTTGAAGAATCCAAAAAAGTTTCAGCGACTTGGCGGCCGAATACCGCGGGGAGTTCTCTTGGTCGGCCCGCCCGGATGCGGCAAGACTCTCTTGGCCAAGGCGATTGCGGGCGAAGCAGAAGTTCCTTTTTTCAGCATATCCGGCAGTGACTTTGTAGAGATGTTTGTCGGCGTGGGCGCTTCGAGGGTCAGGGACCTGTTCAAGCAGGCAAAGGACAACTCGCCCTGTATTATCTTCCTGGACGAGATTGACGCCATAGGCCGTAGACGCGGGCCTGGCTTTGTCAGCGGCGGGCACGACGAGCGAGAGCAAACTCTTAACGCTATTCTGGTTGAGATGGATGGTTTTGATACAAACGACCAGGTCATAGTAATTGCAGCAACGAACCGGGCGGACATACTGGACCATGCTTTAACAAGGCCTGGCCGCTTTGACCGTCAGGTTTACGTGCCACTTCCCGATTTAAAAGGAAGGGCTGAAATTCTCAAGGTCCACGCCGTGAAAGTCAAGCTTTCACCGACTGTTGACCTGCATCGCGTGGCACGCGGAACGCCGATGTTCAGCGGAGCAGACTTGGCGGCCATAATCAACGAAGCGGCGATTGCGGCTACGATGGCGAATAAAGATTACGTGGAAATGGAGGATTTGGAAGAGGCGCGAGATAAAATTCGCTGGGGCAGGGTCAAACGAAGCAGAATGGTCGACCAAAAGGAAAAGGAAATCACGGCTTATCACGAGGCAGGCCACAGCCTCGTGCAGTCTCTGCTCGAAGATGCCGACCCGCTGCATAAGGTCAGTATAATACCGCGAGGACCGATGGGTGGAGCAACGTTCTCTCTGCCGGAGAAGGACAGAACCATTTTTACTAAAAAATACTGTATGGCTATGCTCCATGTCTGCTTCGCAGGAAGGATAGCAGAAGAGATTTTCTGCGATGATATATCCAGTGGAGCACAAAACGACATCCAACAGGCAACGGAGATTGCGCGGAAGATGTTCTTAACGTGGGGAATGAGCGATGAGTTGGGCAGAGTCAGCTACGAAACAGACCCGGTATACAAAAATTCGATCTATGGACTTGGTCTGGAAAAAGAATATTCCGAGCGGACTGCGGAAACAATCGACAACGAAGTAAGAAAGCTGACCGAAGAGGCATACCAAAAGAGCAGGGAATTGATAGAGGCAAACAAAGACAAACTTGAAGCGATTGCTCAGGCTCTCCTGAAATATGAAACTCTTGATGCCGAGGATGTAAAACGATTACTTGAGGGCCAAAAACTGGACAAGCCCACGGTTTCCGAACTGTTGGCTGCCGAGCAGGCCAGGTCAAAGCAGTCGGAAAAAGTACCCGCGGAAAAAAAAGACGAAGAAAACGAGTGAAAGGCAAATGGTCTTTTGCCCGGCTGGGCGGAATGGAAAATACCTGCTGAAAAAATTAGCTGAAAATTGGGGGTTCATTAGTGTACGAGCCGAGCTGTTCAGTTCAGTTGATAATGCGGGCAGGAAACAGTTATGAAAAAACCAAAAGTGAAAATCACAGTGGCGGTTTTTTTATTATCTTTCTTTCTTGCTCAAGCGGCAAATGCAGCAGACCAACAACCGCAGCCGCGACCGGAAAGTATCAAAATCGATATCGTATCCATCTCTATACAACAGCAATATGAAGTTCTAAGACCCGGCCAAAGTTCCGCATTGGCAATTCGCTTCGTGCTTAAAGAAGACTGGCATTTCTATGCCTCGGCTAAAACCGCTCCCGGCCAAATGAACCTGAAAATCAGGACCGAAGCCGAGGGACTGAATTTTCAGGAGCCGATATTCCCTGCCGGCGAAGAGTATTACGATAAGGCAACGAAAAAGACTCTTGAAGTTTCCAGCGGCACTTTCACGGTCTATATGCCGTTTAAGGCCTCCGAGACCGACCGGAAAAAACTCCAGAGAGATATTGCGATTGATATCGAGGGGGCGGTCTGTTCCGATATAATGTGTCGGCTTGAAAATTTCAGCTTAGGAACCAAAGTCAAAATTGACCCTGCCGCCCCGATGAGCGAAGCACGTTTTGTCCTGCCGGCTCGTACAGAGCCTAAAAAAACAACAGCAGCCGAAGCCTCGTATTCTGCGCTAATTGCGCTGCCGCTGGCATTTGTAGCAGGCCTGTCGCTAAACATTATGCCTTGCGTTTGGCCAATCCTGCCAATCATAATTATGCGGCTCATTAGCCAATCGAAAGAAAGCAAAAAAAAAGCAATCGGGTTGGGCCTGTCGTTTTGCCTGGGGATTTTACTCTTTTTTGCGGCTCTGGCTGCGTTGAATATCATCCTGCGCCTGGGCTACGGAACGATATTTCAATGGGGCGACTATTTTCGCTACCCGGCTTTTATTGGCGGGATGGCGCTTTTGATGGTAGTTCTGGCATTATTTATGTTTGGAATGTTTACCGTAATTGTGCCCTCTTCTATATCGAGCAAATCCGGCTACGGCCAAGGCTATTTGGGAGCTACAGGCACCGGCTTTTTAGCGGCGATCCTAAGTACACCCTGCAGTTTTGCAATCCTCGCCGCCGCCTTCGCATGGGCCCAGGCCCAACCTCTGCTCTTGGCTACTGTTTCGATAATGGTTATTGGTCTCGGAATGGCCCTGCCATACGCAATCCTCACCTCAATGCCAGGCTTATTAAAACGCCTACCCAAGCCGGGCAAATGGATGGAATTATTCAAACAAGCCGTAGGATTTATCCTCTTAGGTATCGCAGTATGGCTTATCACGGTGTTGCCCCAGGCACGAAGAGCCGACGTATTGTATTTTGCTTTAGTACTCAGCTTTTGCGTTTGGATGTGGAGCGGCTGGGTCAGTTACAACACAAAACTGTCTCGCAAACTGGTTATACGATTAATTGCAGTAGTACTGGTACTTTTGGCCGGGTTGATGTTTCTGGCTGGATCTGTTCCTTCTGCTGGGCCTATTCACTGGCAGCCGTACGATGCTGACTTGATAGAATCTGCTATAGCTGAGCAGCGTGCTGTTTTAATTAAGTTTACTGCTGATTGGTGCTTGAGTTGCAACGTAGTGGAAAAAACTGTTTATTCCCGGCAAGAGATTATTCGATTAATCAACCAAAAAAATGTCTTGGCGATTAAAGCCGACACCACAACGAAACAAATGCCTGCAACAGAGGCTTTGAAAAATATCTATAATGAGCCCGGCGTGCCGGTCAGTATATTGCTTTTATCCGACCAACGGGAACCTGCAAGGTGGCGTGGCAAGGCCTTTGCAGACGAATTGAAAGAGCTTCTTGAAACGCTGCCGTATATAGACACAGGCAGCAAGCTTGTGCCGCGGGTAGCAGACTGAAAAGAAATGGCTAAGAAAACAGCTATCAAAATCAATAAAGAAAAAGCGGCCCAGCGCGTAAAAAAAATCTGGCCGATACTTAACAAAACCTATCCCGAGGCGCGCATCGCGCTCAAGTTTAATAATCCAACGGAGCTTTTAATAGCCACGATTCTCTCCGCCCAATGCACCGACACGCGCGTAAATATGGTCACGAAGGATGTATTCAGGAAGTATCGCGGTACCCGCCAGTGGGCACAGGCAGATTTAAAACAAATCGAAGCAGACATAAGGTCCACAGGCTTTTACCACAATAAGGCGCTTAACATAAAGGCCGCCTGCAAAATGATAGTAGAAAAGTTCGACGGAAAAGTACCTGATACAATGGAAAAACTTTTAGTGCTGCCGGGAGTGGGCAGAAAAACGGCGAACGTAATTTTGGCAAACGCCTTCGGTGTGCCGGGCGTCGTTTGCGATACGCACGTCATTAGACTTTCCCGGCGGCTGCAGTTAAGCGGCAACAGTGAGCCAACTAAGCTGGAGTTCGACTTGATGGAAGTCATGCCGAAAAAAAACTGGCTGCTTTTCAGTGATTTGCTTATATGGCACGGCAGAAACATCTGCAAAGCCCGCCGGCCGCAATGCGAAGCCTGTCCCATAGCCAAATACTGCCCGGCAGAGAACAAGCCTGATTTGTGGTAACGTTCAAAATTGTGTAAAGGAAACAGCCGAATAATACGATTTATATAGTGTATTACACCGAACATTATTACAAGGAGTGTCTAAATGAGTAATAATCGTATGCCGGCCGAAGAGCCCTGGCGCATATTCCGGATAATGGCGGAGTTTGTGGAGGGCTTCGAAGAGCTTGCCTCGATAGGTCCGGCAGTATCTATCTTCGGCTCGTCGAGAACAAAACCCGACCAGCCTTATTATAAGCTCGCGGAAATAACCGCCGCTGAAATCGTGAAAGCCAGCTTCGCAGTGATAACCGGCGGTGGTGGCGGAATTATGGAAGCGGCAAATAAAGGCGCCAAAGAAGCAGGAGGAACGAGTGTCGGCCTGAATATCGAGTTGCCCATAGAGCAGCCTCCCAACAAGTATCAAAATATCTCTCTGAATTTCCGCTATTTCTTCTGCCGCAAGGTTATGTTCTTAAAATACGCCCACGGCTTTATTGTTTTCCCCGGTGGCTTCGGCACACTGGATGAATTTGTCGAGTCTTTAATGCTCATCCAAACCCTAAAACAGGTTTATTTTCCCGTGATTTTAATGGGAAGTGAATACTGGAACGGCCTGATTAAATGGATGCGCCAGACGATGTTGGCTAAGCACGGGAATATCTCGCCCGATGATATGAATATTTTCACACTCGTTGACGAGCCGGAACAGGCAGTGAAAATCTTAACGGATTTCCAGAAGGCCAAAGGCCGCGGCGGACTCGATTTGCCCTCGGAAATGAAAAAAACCTAAATCGCAGTTTGGTGTACCGTCACACTAATCCAAACTAAGCATACAACAATTGCCTGCCCGGCAAGATTTATCTGCATATTTCACAGAATATCATTTACAAAACTCCCTTTTAATAATAGATTTTCTGCTATGGAATCAGGAACACCCCCAACAAAGTCGGGCTCTGGCAGCGATAAGCCTCAAATGCCTGCTCCCCGAGAAACATCCTCAAAAGATTACCCCATCGGAATACTCGTATACCTGTTCCTTATCCTCCTTTGCACAGGTGTAAGTTTCTACAAAGTCAGGCTGCAAAAGAGGCTTCCCTTTTTTAATCCAAATGACGGCCTGGGTTTCTACTGGTCGGAAAGTGCATTCCATTTTCGCCACGCTCGGATGGTTGCCGAGGGTAAGGCCATACCCGAGATTGACGTAGATATACAATACCCCGAGGGATTAAACATCCGGCGGTATATAACGACCCTTCCGGACCGGGTTTCCGGCAGTTTATATCGCCTCCTTTCACCTGCGATACCTTTGCATGTGTTTCTGATTTATTTTGTGTCCATATTTTCCACATTATCGGTAGTAGCCGTATTTCTTGCCGGCAGGCTGTTGTGGCGTTCTAACTGGGCGGGGTTCGTATCGGCTTTATTCTATTGTGTTACACCGGCAAGCTTAGCCCGGACAACGATAGGCTCGCTATTGAGAGAAGACTTTGCTTTGCCGTTCATCTTCCTGAGCTTTGTCTGTTTTGTTTATACTCTGCGCGAAGACCGTCCCATTGTGGCCCTGTTAGGTTCTCTTCTCCTGGCAATCGCGCTCGCCTCCTGGCACCTGACACAGTTTTACCTGTTGATTTTCGTCGTTGGCTTTGTAATTTTATTCTTCCTGCAAAAAAAACACCTGTTCCCGCGTCTGGGCTTCACAATCTTTACTGCTGTAACTGCAGCCGGTGCATTGATGCTTCCGGTGCTTCGTGCCAAGTTGTTCGTCTTTTCTTTCCCGCTGATGTTAAGTTACGCAATGCTTATACCATTATGGTTGCCTGACAGGCTCACAACCAACGGATTCAAAAGACGCTTATGGGCGGCTTTGGCCATTATATTCTTCCTTGCAGCGGCCCTGATAGTTCAAAAGTATGCCGCAAGTCATTCGCACGTCTGGAGCCTTATTCTGGCCAAGCTTCGATTCTTTACAAAGGTGCCTCAAGACCCAACGCTGCTCCCATTTGAGGCAAGGGTTTTTTGGGCCGCTGGTTTTGTCACATCAACGCCAAAGGATGTCCTTGTTCTGCTATCCAGCACCGGCCTGTTCGGGGTCATAGCGTTATTTCAATTGATTCTGCGAATTTTTCAGAATCGCAATCGCAGGGAGGAAATCATACTTGTCTACTTTGCACTTTCTTTTCTCCTTTTGTTCTTTATCATCTACAGGCTCCACGTTTTCGCGGTCTTTTTCCTCTCGCTTTCAGTCGGCTACTTCGTAACGCTAAAAGCCGGGAAGACTAAAATCTACGCTTACTTTATTATGGTTGCCTGTATTGCATTAACTGTTTATTCCCTGCGTTTTGTTTCTGATGGTGCTTCTCGGCCCCTTCAGCAATCTAAAAACCACTTGATTAGGTACATAAAGGCCAACAGCGCTCAAAACGAGGCGGTGCTCAGCTCTATTCAGTTTGGCCCAGACATTGCCGCTTACGCTCAGCATCCTGTTATTCTGCATTCTTCTTTCGAGTCAAAACAAATCAGGGACAAGGTCAAGCAGGTTTACACGTCGCTTTATGGCAGCGAACGGGATTTTTACGAGGTATGCAAACAATATAACGCCAGTCTGTTCGTATATGAAGCCGGCATGGCGATTAAAAGCATACCGGGTACCGTACGCTATTTTGCCGCAAATACTTCTCTCGCAAAAAACTCCGCCGCGGCACTGTTCCAATTCGCGCCGGAAAAACTAAAATACTTCGGCCTCGTTTATCAAAATGGCTATTACCGCATCTTCCGCGTGGGAGAAAAAACCTCAACTCAGAAAGTCCAAGGCCTGCCGTATTCACCTCTAAATGACCTTAGCATCTTTTGCGACCCCCACCAGCTCGGCGAAAATATCGACGAGAGCATAATCGCTGAAGGTCTTGAGAAGCTGAGAAGACCGGAAACCTTCAAAATGCTGGCCAAAAGGTTCCGTTCCCAGGGTTATCTCAACTTAGCCATACTGCAATACCAGCGGGCACTTTCCTTGGATCCAAAGGATACAAATACTGTCCTGGACCTCGGCGAAGTATTGTATCAATCCGGCGAAAAGGAGAAAGGATTGCATGCAATAAGTTTGGCTTTGGCAAACGACCCTACCTTGGACCTCGACTCAATTAAAATACAGGACTCTGTATTCTGGTTGGCGCTCGGACGTAACGAGCTGGTTGCGGAAAGATTTCCACGGGCAAAAAGTTTCCTCCGCAGGGCCGTCGAGCTGGCCCCGGAATCTGACGAGGCATATAATCTCCTTGGCCGGGTACTCGCCGTCTCCGGTGAACGCGATAAGGCAATAAAAGCGATAGAAAAATCACTCTCGCTTAATCCCGACCAGCCGGACCTAACGACAATCTTAAATCACCTCAAAGCACAGACCTCCTCGAACCAAACTCCGCAGTAAAGCTGTTAGTTACCCACCGGCACCTGTCCTGAGTCCCGGCACGCCGGGATCGAAGGATTGCCGTGGTTTTCTTTTTTATTGTAGGGTGGGGCTCATCCTGAGCTTGTCGAAGGGCTTGCCCCACCATTTTCTTATCTTGTCATTCCTGCGATTGGGTGGCATCCTCATCCCTTAGGGATGGGGATGGTAATGAGGAATCCAAATCCTTAAGCCCGCCGATTTACCTCGGCGGGTTTTCTTCTTTCTTCTCCCCGATTTATCACGTGGTTTTTTTCCTTAAATCTTCAAATCTTAAATATGAAATCATCCATCAACACCACGACAGGATTTGTTTTATATTTCGGAGCCCCAAGCGTGAGCGCGGGGTCATTGCGAGGAGGCCCAAATTGTCGGGAGACGCGGCAATCTCGTCTTGTCATTCTGAGTGGAACGAAGAATCTCTCTCTCCTTCAATTGTAAATAGAAAATAATAAATCGTAAATTCGTATCCGCCTCTTTTCCGTCGGGCGCAGAAAACGCCCGCCTTGCGATAATCTTCGCGTACTGATAGAAAATCAAATCCCGAACTGTCCTTACATCCCTATCCGGCATCGCCGCCATTCTTCCTTATCATTTCCCTTTTATCCTTTCTATCCACCCCTCCACCATCTTCAGCTCATTCGGCATTCCCATCTTCTTAAATAAATCCCGCGCCTTCTCCCAATACTCTCTCGCACTTTTATAATCTCTTCGCTGCTCATAAACCAATCCCAGGTTGCCGTAATCATTTGCCATTCCTTCAAGCCGGCCTATTCTTTCATTCAACTCAAACGCTCTTTTATGCATCTGTTCTGCCTTGTCCAAATCCCCCCTTTTTCTATAAATCAATCCCAGGCTGCCGTAATCGCTTGCCATTCCTTCAAGCCGGCCTATTCTTTCATCTATCTCAAACGCTCTTTTATGCATCTCTTCTGCTTTGTTCAAATCTCCCCTTATTTGATAAATCAACCCCAGGTTACCGTACTGGCGTGCCATTCCTTCAAGCCGGCCAAGTTTCTCCTCTATCTCAAGCGATTTTTTATGCATCTCTTCTGCCTTGTCCAAATCCCCCCTTGTTTGATAAATCAATCCCAGGTTGCCGTATTGGCGTGCCATTCCCTCAAGCCGCCCAAGTTTCTTCTCAATCTCTAGTGACTTCTTGTGCATTTTTTCTGCATCATCTAAATCACCCCTACTCTTAAATGCCAATCCTATTGTGCATAGTATCGCCGCTTCTTCCGTTGAACCTTCCCTGGCTATATCCAGCGCGCGTTTTGCCAGTTCAATTGCATTATCCAATAGACCAAGTATACTTAACGGAGTCCAGGTTTCATATGCACACGTCTTAACAAATGCCTCTTCCCCTTCCGCTACCAAAACGTGCTCAGGCAATCTCACTGCTGCCTGTTCATCCGGCTTCGTATGCTCTTCTTTAGCCTTTTTTAATTTGTCCCTGTAAACCTCCACCGCCCTTTTATGATATTCCGTATTTTCATCCTTGCTCATTTGTTCAAGTATGTAATCAGCCAGTATCGAATGATAGATCCTTCTGCCGCCCGCTTCCTCTCTCAAAAGTCCCCGCAGATATTTATCGTTTTGCAGTCGTTTTCTCGTTGTGATATTTAACTTACTCACACACTCCACAACATCATCCGGCACCGCCGTCTCCAAAACCGCGTATGCCTCAAACAATTTTATAGCATCTTCACTGATTTCATTTACCTGTTCCCACTGTCCCTCTGCAACTCCTTCTTCTGTCGGGTCTTGTGGCAGTTCTTCTATTTTCTTCGTCTTCTCGATAATACCTAACGCCGCCTGTATCGCATAAGGATGTCCCTTATAACGTTCTACTGCTCCCCGTAATGCCATTTCTTCTTGACCGATTTCCTTAGCACCAATTCGCACCAACTCGTCCACTTCCTCTGTTGCAAGAACATCTAATTCTGCCCTCGGTATCCACACAACATTCTTTAATCCTTTGAATGCTCTCCCCTTCAAAATTTCATCTTCTGTCCTCTGTGCAAAGATAAACTTTATTTTCTCCGGCAAATTCTTAACTACAATTGCCCAATCCTGGTCACTTTCCTTTGCCATATACTTCTCAGGGTCAACAATAAATATCGCCCGACCGTTCTCTGGCATCCGCTCCGAAATAAGTCCCAGCCGTTCCAAAAATTGCTGCCGCGTATCTTTCGCCGGATCCCTCCGCAAGCTTAATACTAAATCCCCGAGATTGAATACGTTGAAAAAGCCCCTCCATTGCTCTAATCCTCTTCTTGTTCCGTCAAACGAACCTTCTGTAACCTGCCCCGCATCGAATGCATTATCCATCATAATTGCCATCGTTGAATCCGGGCTGTTATTCGGTGTCACCTCATACCGAACCCACCCGCATTTTAATGCGGGATGTTCACTTGCCAATTTTGCCATACGATTGACAAGCCATGTCTTACCCATTCCCCTGTTACCCGTGACGATAATCGCCTGTCCCCTCTGGTCCTCAAGAACTTTCACGAAACCCTTGAGTTCCTTTTTTCTTCCAACGAATATCTCACTTTTTGCCATTTATCTTGTTCTCGAATCATTCTTTGGGTGCTGAGTATGTTTTTCCTTCTTATTTTTGGATTATACCTAATTTTATCACCAAATCCGATATTGAAAAGCAAAAATTGTACTCGTATATCGTATGTCGTATCGCGTATTTCGTATCGAGTATCTATTTAACAAATAACCAGTTATCAGTCTTCTCATCTTCGATTTACTCGACATATAAAGGGAAGCCCGATTTTTTCGGGATTCGCCGAACGAAGCAAAAGAGCGTCGCAGAGAGTTATATCGAGAACGCCATTGGCTAAATTCGGCAAGTTGAGTAAATCCCTCTGTGGTCTCTGTCCCCTCTGTGGCTAAACAGTGTTAATCTGCGTTAATCCGTGTCTAATTATAAATAGTGTATATTCGTGTGTATTCGTGGTGAATTAATACTTTGGCGTATGTCCCGATGCATCGGGACGGTGGTCGAGCCGTGAAGATAGAGCAAATGATATTTGTGGAATTCTTCAAGGCGCAGAACGCAAAAGGCCCTTTTGGGCCTTAGCCAAAACGCTCTTGTCTGCATCCCGATACATCGGGGCTGTGCCCTCTGTGCTCTTGTCTTCATCCCGATTTATCGGGGCTTTGGCTAAAAAACTCCCCTATTCTGGCGCTACCTGTTACTAACAACTAGTACCTCAAAGCTAATTTTGAATTTTAAACTGTAATTTTGCATTTTACACTTTGATTTTTACATTATTTCTCAATCCGTGTAAATTTATGCCATAGCTTGCACCATAGGCGGTATCCGTGTCTAATTAAATATCCCCTTGCCTAATCCCTATCCCCCAATCCCCAACCCCTAAACGCTCCACGCTGTACGCTCATAATCGAGCATCTGATTCACTAATCTACTAATTCACTCTGCTTCCCTGCGCTAGGTGGTATTAACAGGCAGTGCCATCTGAAGTTCGTTTCGAATTTCGTATTTTGGTGATTCGAATTTGTTTAGGATTTGACCGAACTATGAGCATTGGGAATCGAGAATCCACTACTTATCCACCCGTGGCGGATTTAGCTAATTACCAGTTATCGTTTAACCAATTACCAATAACCATTTAACCAATTACCATTTACCTACCTCTCTATCCGCCTTGTTTGACCTCTCAATAGCTTGCAATGTTTGTGCCACTTTCATTTTTTATCAAAAAAAATTTAAATCAATCCACACCTTTTCCACAATGAGCATTTAGCCTGTGCAAAACTTGTTCACAAAAAAAAATTTTCGGCGCGCAAGTGTCTTTTCCTCCACAACATTTGCAATGTGGAAAAGAATTCCGCAAAAATGCCATTGCTTTTACTTAAGTTCACTATTAACATTCAAAATTGTTACGTTCAGCAACACAATACGGCTCAAGGACGTTTGATTATATCTCGAAATTCAGGCAGGGGAGCGAACTGATGCAAGCTACTATCACGGATGAGGTAAGTGCCGTTAGCAACGCAATCGCTGAAAGAATTGGACAGCAAAAATTCCGGGTATGGTTCAAAAATTCCATCAGATTGACAATCTCAGACGACTATATAAAGGTCGGCGTGCCGAATCTGTTTATAGGTGGTTGGATTGAGGACCATTTCTCGAACGATATTGACAAGGCTGTTCAGCTTGCTACTGGAAAAAGCAAAAAGATTGTTTTTGCTATTGATCCTGAGCTGGCCGGCCAGCAGCGTCGGACTCAGCTCGATTCACAGGCTCGCTTTGTTGAAAGAGCTCATAACACCTCGACTCGCAGCAGAATAAAACCGCGCCCTGCCGAGCAAAAACCACTCAAGCTAAGTCTGGACACTTTCGTTGTAGGTCCATCTAACCAACTTGCCTACAATGCAGCAAAAACCATTGTCACCGAACAAAACAGTCCTTTTAATCCGCTGTTCGTACACGGAGGATATGGGCTTGGCAAAACGCATCTGTTGCAAGGGATATGCAATGCAGTACGTGAAGCCAAGCCGCAGGCCAAATGGCTTTACGTTTCAGCGGAGGACTTTACCAATCAGTTCGTGCTGGCCTTGAAGACCAAAAAGCTGGATGCTTTTCGGCGGCGGTTCCGGCAAATGGATTTGTTGGCGATCGACGACATACACTTCTTGGCCAGCAAGCCATCAACGCAGGAGGAGTTTCTGCATACTTTTAATACCATTGACCTGGCCGGGAAACAAATAGTGCTGGCCTCCGACGCGCATCCCAAAATGATAGGCCAGCTCTCAGAACGGCTCGTAAACAGATTCGTATCCGGGATGGTCGTGAAAATTGAACCGCCTGACTTTCGGACAAGATGCCGTATCTGCAAACAAAGAGCCGAAACAATGAAAAAGGATATCTCCAACAGCATCATTGAATACATCGCTGAGAATATGAAGACGAACGTCCGTGAGCTGGAAGGCGCATTATTAAAACTCGTGGCCTTCGCCTCCCTGCAGAATCAAAAAATGTCCCTCGATATGGCCAAACAACTTCTGCAGGAACACATATCCCGAACAGACCCGATTGTGCACATTTCCGATATCGAGTCGGCCGTCACCACATTTTTCGGAATCACGCCGGCCGACGTGCATTCCTCGAAAAAGGATAAAACCGTCAGCCTCACACGCTCCTTCAGTATGTACCTCGCAAGAAAACATACCCGAATGTCGTTCCCGGAAATCGGCAGGTGTATGGGCAACAAAAATCATGCTACGGTAATCCTGGCATGCAGGAAAATTGAGGACTTTCTGAAGCAGAATATCGAGCTTACCTGGCAGGGTCCCAACGGCAATAAAATCGCAAAAGCATGCGATATACTCAAAAAACTGCAGGAATCCATTTCACGTTAAAAAAAACGGCAGCGCCGTTCCCCACGGCGCTGCCAACACGAAGCGAGTGGACTAAAAATCTTTAAAGAAGGAGGAGTTTTTCTCGGTTTTTTTAACCGCTATTTACTTGTCTTTGTTCTATTTTTATCTACGGACTGCCGAGACGGCGGTTCGCCGGTATTAAAAAAAAATTCCACGCCCCGAAATACCTGCCAAAAGCGGTAAAATCCTGTCCAGAATACGCTGCACCAGCTTTATATTGGTAACTGGTGCCATTGCTTAAGGCCTCATTCTCAGCACACAAGCACCGAGGCCAAGAAGCAAAATCGTTGCCGGCTCAGGAATCATATAAGTTCTGAACGCAGCGTCCTTATCGTAGAGAGTTTCATCAGGTCCGCCGCCCGGCGGTGTTATAGTTTGAGTCCAAACACCGGACGTATAAGACCACAATGCACCGGCAGGATAGACGTCGCTATCTTTGCAGCACCACTGAGTGGAGGGCCCAAGATAAGGGTAGGGGTCGTCGTTGAAAAGGACAATACCATATTGAGTACCGACAGTAAGAAAAACATATTGAAACAGGAAGTTTACGCTGTTAAATCCTGCGGTCAGATTATCTCGATAGACTGACCCCAGCACAGAGCCACTTGGAACTGAATCTTCCACGTTTACAACGCTGACTGTAGTAGGATATAGCCCATGACTGGTAAATGAATTCTCAAGGAATACATCCACTTTTTCTAATTGACCGGTCATACCGGCCGTAAAGGTCTGTGCGATATACCACTCGGGGGATATCACAAGCCAGCAACCGCCAATTTGTTCCTGGTGTTGGTCGAGGATACTTGCTCGAACCGCCCCAGCAGATAACACAGCGAGGAGAAACAGCACAAAAAACAGTGAGTTAGTATGCCGATATGTTTTCATAACACCCTCTTTAAATATGATGAACTTTCATCTTTTTAAGAGAACAATAAAAACAATTCGCGTGCAACTAAATCTCACCCACCTCACTTGTACCCGGTATACTACTCCACAAATTCGAGTGCTGTAAAGTAAAAAATTTATTTTTACTGATACAACAGGGTCCAAATCAGGCAAAATGCGATTTTTGATACTTCCGCCTTCGGCGGTTGTCCCCTGGCAAGTTCACCTATGGGCAACTCGTAGGGTGGGCTTTAGCCCACCGATATATGGATTTTAAACGGCCGCGGTGAAAAAATAATGGTGGGGCAAGCCCCACCCTACAATTTCCTGCCCTTAAACCCTATCCACTCCACAGTTTACCCTGAGCAAACTGATGCTGAGTTTGTCGAAGTAGTCGAAGGGCTGTACGCTTTTACTAGATATTCTCAGACTTATAAATAAAGATAGAACAAAGTGCGCAGGTTGTTTTTCTTCATTTTTGAAAAAAATAAAAAAAATTATCTCCTTTCATAATAAGCACTTACCTTTTTCTACCCCCCTTGAAAATCCGTTTTTTTCGCCAAAACGCGCAGGTTGAGCCAATAGTGGAGGGACTATTTTTTTTCAAACCTCTACTATTGGCGAAATCCTGAGCAAGGCCGACGGTGTGCCGGCGGCTGCGTCGAAGGATCTATTTCAACTGTTTTAGGAGGGCCTTTTTTTACAGGCCCCCATAATTGGCGAAATCCTGAGCGAGGCCGATGGTGTACCAGCGACCGAGTCGAAGGATCTAGCATCAAGAGGCGCGTTTCGTTGCTCGTGCCACGGGTCACGGGAATTAGCCGGAAGAGGGGCAGTATCATCGATATTACAATAACGATACATATTCCAAAATTTATAGAACGCTCGATTATCCGGCTCGTGCTTCTCTATCGTTGTCTGCGTCACGGCTACGCCTTCCGCAGAATCCCTCTCACCCGCGGCAAGTTCGCCATAGTTGACCCCGAAGACTATCCGTGGTTAGCACTTTTCAGATGGCACGCCCACACGGGCTCCGCCACCTTCTACGCCGTTCGTCACAAACCCGGCTCCCGCAAAAAGCTCATCTGGATGCACCGCGAGGTCTTAGGCGTCCCTCACTGGCTGTGCGTTGACCACATCAACCACAACGGCCTGGACAACCGAAAGGCCAACCTTCGTCCCGCAACGAAGAGCCAGAACTCTCGCAACAAGCGCCTTGGCCGCAAAAATACCTCATCGAAATATCGCGGCGTCCATTGGCACCGCCGTTTCGGCAAATGGCAGGCCGCAATCAGGATAAATAGAAAACCAATCCACCTCGGCTACTTTAAGAACGAAACCGAGGCCGCCAAAGCATATGACGCTGCCGCAAAAAAGTATGATGAACAATTTTTCCCCTTGAACTTCCCCGATTAAAATTATTTCCATTCGACGATTAATCCACATTGCTTTCGACGTGGGGTCGTTTAGCCGTCGCCGGAACGGCGACGCAAAATACTTAGCCCCGCGATTTATCGCGTGGGTTGTCTTTTTTGCAAAGCGCGGCAATCTTCAACCTACAATTGAAAATCTTAAATCTTAAATATTAAATAATAAATCGCTTTGCTGCCTGCGGCAGCAGCGAGGGAGTATCAGGGCCAATACGCGGAACTGAATTTTCCCTAAGTGAATTGGTAAATTAGTTAATGGTAATTATCCCTTTGGGGCAGGAAAAATACTAAGCGCGTAAAAAAAATCTATCAAGGTCAATATATGACGTTGATGAAAAAATTAAGGAAGTTGCTAATTAATCCCAACTAATAAAATTGAGTCGGCTGGTTATAGCCTCCATTAATCGAGGTTTAATACTGAGTTGGCTTAAACGTATTTGCATTGGTTCAACACCAACCTGATATCTATTAGCTAACGCAGAATGCAACATTGAGATAACATTTTCCCAGCCAATATCTCCTGCGTAGCCATCCAAAATACCTTTATACAATTGTTGTGTGTCATCAAAGATGGTTTGACGTGGAACAAGAATAGCGCCCGCGAAATAGTTAGCTTCCCGCTCAATCTGTCGATAGCTTTTTCTTATTCTATTAGAAAGTGCTACTGAATCGTCAATTGTGACACATCCTGAATATAATCTCGGATGCAATACTACATGCCCAAGTTCATGTGCAACCGAAAAATGAGCCTTTACTCTCCAAAACGAGTCGGTATCGGAGTCTATGAGAATATCAAATCGACCTTCTTTATTTTGGTAAAGAACAGCATCAACATTGAACTTTGACCTCATAGAAGGAATTAGGCCAATAGAATCTATCAACGGCTGTTTCTCAGCAACTAAATCAATATCGATAGGTGGGTCAATGCCTCTGGAAAAAGATTCCGAGAGCAATCTATCAACCGCTCGCTCTATTTCGGCATTGCTATGTGGTGCAACATGGGAAGGCTCCATCCCTGCCAAATCAGTAGTTCTCCTCTATATACTTTGCTAACTCTCTCAGTTTCTCTTCACTAAGCTGTCGATTTGCAACAGTTCTAACTAATACAGGCACTCCTTCGTGTTCCTTGACAATAGCTGCTACATCCGCTGGTATGCGGCCACTATTACCTTTAGCTGCCAAATCAAACAATTCTGCCCTACGAGGGTCTGCCTTAGAGAGTCCCAAAGTATCACAGATGCAATCTAATTGCTTCTTATTGGCGGGTGGAGGTATTTTGCTCTGTTCTATGTTGCTAAGATTTGATGCTTGTAAATCTACTAAAGCAGCAAATCGTCGTAATCCTATGTTAGCCTCCTCTACCCGTATTTTTTTCAAAAGCTGCCCAAAAGTTAAGCTGATTTTTGTATCCATAAAAAACTCTCCTCTCACGTTATATATTATATATAACTTTTCGTCCAAGTCAATTAATGACTTTAGTATATTAAATAAAATATGTTAAGTGTTTTAATAACAAGGAGTTATGCAGCAATAAAATAATTTAAACTTTTAACATTTTTCCCATTGACTTAAATGGCAAAATGTTTTACTATTTACACATAGTTAAAAGAAAGGGAGATTTAAAATGGAACATGCACGAAAAACCATAGCTGATTTAGAAAGCCGTCTCAAAGAGATAAATACAGAAGCTGTAAGAATAAAAACGGCTATAAATTGCCTTTACGAGATTATGGAGCAGCCCCCTAAGTATGATGAAGTAGTAGAAAAAACCGATAACAACCTGTCGCTGCGTAGCGACGAGTATTATGGCAAACCGCTTGCCAGAGTTATCACAGAAGTTCTCGAAAAGAGAAAGGCTGCAAATCTTGGAGCAGTAAAACTCAATGATATCTATGAAGAATTGGTAGCTGGCGGCTGTAAACTCACCGGCAAAAACGAAGGTATCAAAAAACGTGGCCTTGCTATCAGCATGTCAAAAAACCCAAAATTTCATCGACTGCCAAATGATACTTGGGGATTAACTGAATGGTATCCTACTGCTAAGTACAACAAAGAAAAAGAATTGGAAACATCCGAAGAAGACGCTAAACGGATTCAAAAGATTAAAGAAGAAATAGAAGAGATTCAATAAAAAGCCCCAATGAATTCGTGAAAAAGACTCAACGTGACTAAAGGTCTGGTGGGTTGCCTAAGTGGTATCCTGCTACCAGAAAAACAAAAACGACAACTGGCAATCAGAATAAAGATGTTGAAAGCAATAATAGTAAAAGCGTAAGTACCGAGTTAAATGATCTAAAGGAATAGGGCTGCCCTCTCGAAAAGAGCAGCCCGAATGTTGCGTCACCTTAACGTTCACGGATGGCAAACGTTAGGGCGGGGCCGAAGCCCGATAGTTTGTACCTACATTAATTATCGACACTTCGGCCCCAATGTCAAGAGCCATTCCAGAAGGGAGTCGCGCCATGCGCTCACAAACCTCCGGTAAGCCGATAAGGCGTAGATGGGTCTTTATGGCCTACTATGGCCTATAAAAGGCTGAAAGTGCGCCTCGTTCGGTGCGGGGCGCACTTAAATTATTAACTATTTTTTTAAGGATGCCAAAAATGGCAAGGAATGAAAGAACATCAAAAAGAGTAGGCAAAATTGCCTCCAAAGTTCTGCGAAGCGAAAGAACCTCAAAGGTAACAAAAAGCCTTGCCGGTTCAGCTTTGACGCAAAGGCCGGACAGGAGACGCAAGAAAAAAACCTAATTTAGCTTTTTAGTTTTCTTGATGCAACTGTTTGGTGTTGTGATACGCCCGAGTATTTGACTTTCATTTACTGTATGAGCGATTATCTTATATTCGGGCGTGTCCTCAATTATGTTTCCTCCCTGTGGTGCCTGTCATGAGCTTGTCGAATGGAGCCTGTCAAACCATCGCGGCCTGTCCTGAGCTTGTCGAAGGGCCTCCGGGCAGAGCGTTAGCTTCCCACAGGGACAGCAAGCATCCCACAGGGACTGCGCTAGCGTCCCCTAGGGGCATCGCACCATTTAACCATTCACCAATAACAATTTATTCTGCTTGAATTGTAACGAACCTATCCCCCGGCTCGGTATGTCTGCCGTTAACGAAGTCGGCAAAGTCCATCAGGCTGCTGCCCGCAGGCTTGATTTTGATTATTCGAAGCGCATCCTTGCCGCAAATAACATTCAGGTTTTCGTTTAAGGTTCCGGGCGGAATCGGTTGACTTGGTGTTAATTTAATTACCTCAGCCTTTGCTATAATCACCCTGCAGGACTTTTGAGTTTTCTGGGAAACGTACTCAGTTTGCCCGCCCGGCCAGGGCCAAAGCCCGTGAATCCTGTTTCGAAGCAGCTCCGCCGAGTCGAACCAGTTAAGAACACCGTCGGATTTCTTAAGTTTAGGCGCAAGGCTGACAAACTCGACATCCTGCTCGCAATAAAAAGCCGTCCCTTCCTGGATTTGCCCGATTGTTTTTAGCAGCAGCGGCGCCGCGATTTTTGCCAGCTTATCGCCAAGGCTCTCGGCCGTATCTTCCGGCGTTATTTCAACCTGGTCCTGCGTGATAATCTCGCCGGCATCCATTTGCGGCACGACGGTGATTATGCTTACGCCGGTAATTTTCTCACCTTTGATTATCGCCCAGTTAATCGGTGCCGCGCCTCGGTACGCGGGCAGCAGCGATGCGTGCACGTTAATGATTCTTTTGGGAAATAACTTAATAAGTTCATCGCCGATTTTTTGACCGAAGGCGACGACGACGGCCAGCTCCGCATTGCACTCTTTGATTTTTTGGAGCATCTCGGACCGGTTTATATCGTCGGTCTCGGTGCAAGGTACTTTATTGGCCTCGGCCCACTCGGCAACGGGCGTTTGCCGGGTCTTTCTGCCCCGCCCGGCCGGCAGCGGCGGCTGTGTGAAAATATGCAGTATCGTGTGCTCCGAGCCGAGAAGGGCATTTAGCGAATCGATGCCGAACCTGCCTGAGCCCAGGAATACAATGTTCATAATTAATCCCGACTCTTAATCCTTCGAACGTGAAAACACCGGCCTTGGGTGCGTTATTCTTTTGTCTTGCCGTACAATTTCTTTAACTCTTTTAGTCGTGCGCGAAAGGCGATTTTAGCAATCTCGCCGATTCGGTTGATTATGAGTACTCCGTCGAGGTGGTCGCACTCATGCTGAAAGGCCCTTGCAAGCAGCCCCTCGGCCTGTTCGGCAAATTCCCTGCCGTCAAGGCCGGTCGCTTTTATGGAGCATTTTTTGTATCGCCGGACCTTTGTGAAAATGCCGGGCAGTGAAAGGCAGCCCTCTTCCATCGGCACAAGCTGCGCATCGGGAACAAGTGTAGGGTTTATATACACCTTTGCGTTTTCTTTTTTGCCGTCAAGGCAGACCACAAAGATTCGCAGCGGCACGCCGGCCTGCGGACCGGCCAGGCCTACACCTTTATGTTCGAGCATAATATCAATCATTTTTTCAGCGAGTCGGCGGATATTATCGTCGATTTTCGCGACAGGCTCCGCGGCCTTGGTTAGAACCGGAGCCGGAAAACGGGTCAGTTGACACTTTTCAGGATTAACCATTTTTAATTGTCCTCATTTTCGCCGGGCACATCCCCGGCAAGTTGAATCTCTTTATCGCAGCCTTAAATCTATCTCTTTATCACCGCCTTAAAGCAGTGCAACCTTTCAGCATTCTTTTTATCGCATTTCGCAGCCCTCAAGCGGTTCATCGAAGCCTTTCAGCAGATTGTGCCTAAGGCCCGCCGCTAATTATCGTCGAACTCATCGCCTTCGAATATATTGCCGAGGTAGCTCGCCCTTACCACCTCATTCCGCACAATCTGCGACGGCGCCCCGGCCGCAATAACCCTGCCATGGTCAATTATGTACGCCTTATCGACGACCTCGAGAGTGCGCTCAACGTTATGGTCTGTAATTAGGATGCTTACGCCGGAGGCGGCCAGGCGGCGGATTTCGTGCTGCAATTCCTCGACGGTGATGGGGTCGACGCCGCTGAAAGGCTCGTCCAAAAGTATCAGCGAAGGATTCGTAACCATAGCACGAGCAATCTCGAGCTTCCTGCGCTCGCCGCCAGAAAGGAATCTGCCATAACTCTCGGCGACCTCCTTCAGGCCGAACCGCTCAATGAGCATCTCGGCCCGGGCGATGCGGTCGGCCCTGGTCAGCGACATCGTCTCCAAAATCGCCGCGAGATTGTCCTTTACACTGAGCCGCTGGAAAATGCTCGGCTCCTGTGAAAGATAGCCCATGCCTAACCGAGCACGCTTAAACATAGGCAGTATAGTAACGTCAGCATCCTCGAAAATGACCGTGCCGCCTTCAGGCACAATCATTCCGATAATCATCCTGAATGTGGTGGTCTTGCCGGCCCCGTTTCGGCCGAGCAGGCCGACAATGCTTTGCTGTGCGACGGATATGGAGACCTTGTTGACAACGGTTCGGCCGGAGTATTTCTTGACCAGGTCCTTCGTTTCAAGAAGCGTCTTATCTGCCATTATCGCGTCTCCAGCAAAGCTATCTTCGATAGGTGCTATCTTTCACAGGAACTATATTCGACAGCGTCCAGCGTAAAGCGGCGTCGGGCGCTGCATTAATAGCGTTTAGCGGACAGCGTATAGTAAACAGCTAACCGCATTAAGGGCCTTATTTTAGAGCTATGAACCGCGATTACAAGAAAAAAGAGTCCAGCCACCTGCTGGGCTCTTTTTTAGTTTTGAGTGCTTAGTGTTGAGTTTTTAGTTGGCGGCAGCAGATACTCGATGCTGGATGCTTGATACTCGATGATGGATGACAGAGGACAGAGGACAGAGGACAGAGGATGGCTGGCCGAAACACGAAATCCGAATATCGAAATCCGAAACAAATTCAAATGACTAAAATCGAAAATCCAAAAACTTCTTATTTGCCGATAGAATAATGCTACCAAAGGCCCTTCGGCTACTTCGACTATACTCAGGACAGGTTTCGCCAGTTGAGGCCGGTGATCCTTCGATTGTACTCAGGACAGGAGCCGGGAGGAATTTTAATCCTTCCCGAACCGCAGGCAGCAAAAATCACCGCAGGAAGAAATAAACAAACCCCAAGTCAATAATAATCAAGCCGTTGTAGATTGTTAGTACCACACCAGGATAATGCTACCTATAGGTAGTCGAACAATAAGTAGCAATAACTAAAATATTATCAGGGAGAATTTCATGGAAGATATCTGTGTGCGTGTTGGATTCAATATCCGCCGGATTAGAGAAGATAAGGCCATTTCACAGGAAAAACTTGCCGGTCTCGCGGATCTTCACCGCGCTTATGTAGGGCAAATCGAACGTGGCGAAAAGAACATCGGTCTTCGCAATCTTGAGAAGATCGCAAAAGCATTAAAAGTCAACATCAGGGACTTATTTTAATGAAGTCAGGGATTATCGAAATCACATCCGCTGCTCATAAACACGGTAATTTGAATATAAGGCCGTGTGGTAAGGATTTTTTCCCTACTGATGCCTTTGGTTCCCACAACAAAAAATCCGGCATGGGAAAACCGATAGTGATTATTGCGCCTGGCCTGAAAGAACCTGTAAAAACAGATATTCCGAGTGATAGTATTTCAGGAAGGCCTCGCTGGATATTCCGAGAACGCTCCTGGGTAAAAACACTCGTTAAAATAAATAATCTTATACCCGGCGATAAGATCGAGATTAAACATAAAAAAAACAGAACTTATGAACTGATCCCTCATAAAAGGCAACTTACGTTTATAGATTTATTTGCGGGTATAGGCGGAACTAGACTTGCATTTGAAAAGGCTGGTTGCAGATGTGTTTTTTCATCGGAATGGGACAAATTTGCACAGCAGACATACGAGGCAAATTTCGGAGAGAAACCGAGAGGTGATATTAAAAAAATTCCAAGTTCGGAAATACCGGACCACGATATACTGGTAGCAGGTTTTCCCTGCCAACCCTTTTCGATATCCGGAGTTTCAAAAAAGAATGCACTTGGCAGACCACACGGCTTTAAGGACCCAACACAAGGCACTCTTTTCTTTGAAATAAAACGAATACTAAGAGATAAAAAACCTTCTGCCTTTCTTCTGGAAAATGTAAAAAATCTTCAAAGTCATGACAAAGGCAGAACATATGCCATTATAAGAGACTCACTGGAAAAAGACTTGGGTTATACTATTTATGACGATGTGCTTGATGCAGCATCCTACGTACCTCAGCATCGCGAAAGGATATTTATTGCAGGTTTTAGAAAATTCTGCCTGTTTGATTTTCCAAAACATAATCCAATAAAAAAACCAAAGCTTCGGGATATATTAGAGAAAAAAGTAGATTCAAAGTACACTCTTACCGACCATCTCTGGAATTATCTACAGGAATACGCAAAAAAACATAAAGCTAATGGGAATGGTTTTGGCTTCGGATTAACTACCCAAGAAGGTATAGCTCGTACATTAAGTGCTAGGTATTACAAGGATGGCTCAGAAATATTAATCCCTCAGGGAAATGATAAAAATCCTCGCCGTCTTACACCTAAAGAATGTGCTAATCTTATGGGCTTCACTCAGTTAAAACCTAATTTCAAAATCCCAGTATCCGATACTCAAGCATACAAACAGTTCGGAAATTCTGTAGTAGTTCCATTAATAAAAGATATAGCAAATGAAATTATAAAAACCCTGCGTATGAATATTACGCATTGTTGAAAAGGACAAGTTGAATGTCTCAACAAAAAACTTTATCAGATTTGAAAAAAATAAAAAACAAAATTCTTCCATCTGGCCCAGAAATCATGAAACTCGCAATAGAAAAAGTGCTAATTTCATCTAGGAGAAAACCAGAGTTTATAAAATCCAATTTCAGTCAACTTGTAGCGGAAATAGAAAAAGTTGCTTATCAGATTTATCGAAAAGAAGAACAAGACTCTGTTGCACAAGCGTTTAGAAATGTTTTCTCAAATAAACTTTCTTCAAATCCAACAAAAAATGATTTCTTCGATTTATTAAACTCAAATTATTCCGCAATAAACGATTTTTTCTTGTCTTTAAGCCAAAGCCGTAAAGCACGGGCAGGAAAAGCTTTCGAACATATAATACGGACTCTTTTCAATCAACTCGACTATCCATATACTTCTCAGCCCGTCATTAATGGCAAACCGGATTTCCTCCTGCCCAGTGAAGAACATTTTCGTAATAATGCAATGGATTCTGTTATATTTACGGTAAAACGCACTTTGAAAGAACGCTGGCGACAAATAGTTACTGAAGGCACACGGGGATACCTCTTTTTCTTAGCAACTATTGACACTAAAATTTCATCCAAACAATTATCACAAATAAAGAACCATAGAATATATGTCGTTGTTCCAGAGCATATTCGGGCAAATGTATATCCATCTTCATCAAATGTTATATCTTTCGAGACATTTTTTGAGCAACATTTGGATCCTGCTATGATCAGGTGGAAAAAAAACAAAATTATCTAACACTTATGTATGGTTGACGTCCATTCTAAAAAACAACGCTCCTACAACATGTCTCAAATTAAGTGTAAAAATACCAAGCCTGAGATTGTTGTGCGTTCACTTGTTCATCGTTTGGGATACAGATATTCCCTGCACAGAAAAGACTTACCCGGAAAACCTGATTTAGTTTTAGTTAAACATCGAAAAATAATCTTCGTCCACGGCTGCTTCTGGCATATGCACAACTGTCGTTATGGCCGGGTTATACCTGCAACACGTAAACAATTCTGGCAGACCAAAAGGCAGGGTAATAAAGACCGCGACAGACGCAACCTGAAAAAACTTCGTCAGCAGGGCTGGAAGGTACTGACTGTCTGGGAATGCCAAATCAGGGATATTGAAAAACTAACCAAAAGGATTCAAAAATTTCTCATCTCATAAACTTCAAAGATAAATCCATTAATACTGATTATTCAAAGCCAACAAAATCCACTGGTAATCCTTCGACCTTGCTCAGGACAGGTGTCGCAGGAATGACCCGTCTACGCCTAAAGGCTACGCCGAGGCAAGCAAGAGAGATTGCCGCATCATCCCGATGAATCGGGACTCATCGCAATGACATAATATAAAGATATGGATTCCTGCTTTCGCAGGAATGACGAAAGAAAAACAACTGGCAATTTCAGTGGGGTTTCGGTATAAAAAGGTTCCTGTCAGTTATTATTAATAATTAAGGTGATAGAGATGTTCGCACTTATAAGTGATATTCATTCGAACTTGGAGGCCTTGTCGGCCGTTCTGGCAGATATCGAGAAGCGGGGCATAAAAACCGTATTTTGCCTCGGCGACGTCGTGGGGTACGGGCCGAACCCGAAGGAATGCCTTAGCCTGATAATGGAAAGCTGTAAGTTCTGCGTGCTGGGCAACCACGACTACGCGGTCTTTTACGAGCCGACAAATTTTAATCTCGGGGCAGAACAGGCCAGCTACTGGAGCAGAGATATTTTAGAGGCGGAAGAGCAGGCGGAATTGCGGAACCAGCGATGGGCCTTTTTAGGCTCGCAGCCGATGCGCCAGACACTGGAGACGAACCTGAGCGACGTAAAGGCCAAAATCGACTTTGTGCATGCATCGCCGAGAAGGCCGATTAACGAATACATTTTTCCCGACGATGTTTACACGAACCCGGCGAAGATGCGGCTGCTTTTCGAAAAGACCGACCACATCTGCTTTGTGGGGCACACGCATTTGCCGGGCGTCTTTCTCGAAGACCCCGATTTTTACGCCCCGGACGAGCTGGGCAACGTCTATCCCATCGTGTCAAACGAGCGGGCGATTATCAACGTCGGCTCGGTGGGCCAGCCGAGAGACAGGGACCCGCGGGCCGGCTACGTTTACATCGAGGGAAACGAAGTGCATTTTGTCAGATTAGAGTATGACCTCGAGGCCACAGCGGAAAAAATATACGCAATTGACGACCTGGACAACTTCGAGGCTGACAGGCTGACGGAGGGACGGTAGGGGCCGGAGGCGGAGAATCAATTGATAATTGATGAATGATTATTGATTATTGTAAGAAGAAAACAAGATTGCCGCGGCCTTACGGGCCTCGCAATGACAAACTGGACGATATGAAAATAAAAATCACTATAGGCATATTTTTGACGGCGTTCTTGGTTCTTTGCGGAATCCTTGTATTTGATTCGGGGCTTTTCGAAGCAGGCATAAGTGTTGAGAATAAGCTTGTAATGTCGCTGGCAAGCGAGGCGACGTTAGCAAGCCCGGAAGCTGCAGAACAAGTTGAACGTAACAGTAATGAGCAGGAGAGGTTTTCGAGTTTGCAGGCTGTTGGAGGAAGGCCAAAGACCGTTACATTAGGCTCGATTGACCCGGCAAGCGGATTTAAGTTCCAGGTGGAATTGAGCTCAAAAGGGGCCGCTATCAGAACGGCAACCTTGAGTGAATATAACGACCGCGACCCCGATAAGGGGCGGTTTGTAATTCTCCTGCCGGTGATTCGGCGGGATGGCAGCGAAATTCTGTCGATGGCCAACGGCGATTTCGTTTTTGCCGACGAAGGATTGAAACTGCGGCTGGACAAGCTCGACTGGGCGTGCTCGGAAGTTGTGGACAGAGACAACTCAGAGAAAGTAAGTTTCGAGGCCCTCATCAGGGACGCGCGGGGCAAAGACGCGGTCAAAATTACCAAAAAATACACGGTTATGCGGGACAGCTATCACCTCGAGTGTGAAGTGGACGTCCGGAACCTTACGAGCGATGAATTGAAGATGTGGTTCGAGCTGCAGGGGCCTTTGGGCATTAGGCGTGAGGGCACACGAATCGACGCGCGAAAAGTCGTGGGCGGCTTTATAGGCGCCGACGGCAAAACGAGCGGAGTAACCAAGGAAGTTGCCACGCCTTTCACCGGCAAACTCAAGAACAAGATGGGGCTGAGGGACGCTTCAAAAGAATATGAGATTGCCCAAACGCTGCAGGACAAAAACCAGGCCCGGCAAAAAGAACAAGCGGCCCTCGAACAGTTGCGAATAAAACCCCCGCGGGGCGACGTTCGTTTCCTGTGGGCGGCGACGGTAAATAAGTATTTCACGGCCATATTACGGCCTGTGCCGGATGCGGACGGCCCGGCGGCAGACTGGGTGACGGATAAGATAGCACGGTATTACGACCGGGACGAGACGAAAGAAGGTGACGAGACCATCGGCTTTAGCTTCACGATAGGCGCAAGACCTATTGAGCCGGGCGGCGTCAGGGGATATAAATTTCAACTTTATCTCGGGCCGAAAGACAAAAACCTCTTCGAGAAAAACGAGTTGTATCGCAAGCTCGGTTTTTATCACACAATCACCTTTTTATCCTGCTGCTGTCCGGCGAATCTGGTAAATCCACTGGCGTTCGGGATATTGGCGGTGATGAAATGGATGTACGGCATCATACCGAATTACGGGGTTGTTATCATCATACTGGTTTTTGTGGTCAGGCTGGTGATGCACCCGGTGACGAAGAAGAGCCAGGTTTCTATGATGAAGATGCAGAAGCTCGGGCCGAAGGTCGAGGAGATAAAGCAGCAATACGCGAACAACAAGGCGGAGATGAACAAGCGTGTGATGGCGCTCTACAAGGAGCAGGGTGCGGTGCCGATTATGGGCTGCCTGCCGATGTTTCTGCAGATGCCGATTTGGATTGCGCTTTACAGCGCGATATATGCAAGTGTCGACCTTCGCGGCGCGCCGTTTTTGCCGGTCTGGATTACCGATTTGTCGGCGCCGGACGCGCTCGTGAAATTCTCGGCGGTGAATTTTCCGCTGTTAGGCAAGCTCGAATCGTTTAACCTTTTGCCGATTTTGCTGGGCGTCGGGATGTATTTGCAGCAGAAGCTGATGCCGCATGCATCGGCGCAGAGCGCGACAAATCCACAATCCGCCCAGCAACAAAAGATGATGCAGATTATGATGCCGATTATGATGCTTTTGTTTTTGTATAATGCGCCGTCGGGTCTGAATCTTTATATTATGGCCAGCACGTTTGCCGGCATTCTCGAGCAGTATGTGATTCGAAGGCATAAAATTCAGGAGGAGGTAAAAGAGGCCGGGGGGCTGGTCTCGGTTACCTCCAAAACGGGGGGAAAGGTTAAAAAGAAAAAACCAAAACCATTCTACAAAATTTAAAGCTTAAGGCTAAAAACGCAAAGCCAAAGCTTAAAACTTAAATTTTATCAGTTGTCTGCAAAAAGCTGTAAAGCTGTTTTTGAATTTTGAGTTATGGTTTTGAGTTTTGCGCTTTCAATTTTTCGTTTCTTATGTATGAAACTAATCACACAATCGTAGCGGCAAGCAGTCCGCCGGGCGCGGGTGCGGAGGCGATTGTGCGCATAAGCGGGCCGGAAACGTTCAGTATTCTAAGAGAGATTTTTCACGGCCCGGATTATGGGTCGGCTTTGGTCGCGCGCAAAGGCCGAATATATTCTGGAAAGCTGCGCATCAAAGAGCAGTTAGTAATAGACGCAAAGGCTTACATATTCCCGGGGCCGAATTCCTATAACGGCGATGACCTGGCTGAGCTGCATATCCTTACGAATCCGAGTGTGACCGAAGAGGTAATAAGGCGAGTAAAAGCGGCTGGTGCGCGCGGGGCGGGGCCGGGCGAATTCACGGCAAGGGCGTACCTCAACGGCAAAATGGATTTAACGCAGGCCGAGGCGGTCGCCGAAGTGGTCGCCAGCAGTAACAAATTCCAGTTGGCTGCGGCGGAAAAACTCCTGGGCGGCAAACTGAGTCAGACGGTCCGGCAGCTTAGGGCCGAACTGCTCGAAGTGATGAGCCTTATCGAGGCGGGACTGGATTTTGCCGAGGAAGATATAGAATTTATAAGCAAGGCCGAGGCGGCCGAGGCAATTGAAAAGACACGTCTTAAACTGGAAGGATTACTTGCCAATCGCATTCAATACGAAGAGATGGTTGAGCTGCCGCCGGTCGCCGTCGTCGGAGTGACCAACGCGGGCAAAAGCAGTCTGCTAAATGCCCTGCTCGGAGGCGAGAGAAGCATAGTCTCGGAAACTAAAGATACGACGCGGGACGTGCTAACCGGAGTTCTAAAACTGGAGAAATTCGACTGCCTGCTCTTTGACTGCGCCGGGCTGACATGGCCAGCCGGGGATCAAGCGGTCACACCGGCAGGGGAGAAAAGTGCCTCTAATATTTTAGTTGAGCTTGCGCAGTCAGCGGCGATGGAGGCGATAAGAACTGCCTGCCTCGTTGTCCTTTGTATCGACGTTGCGAAAGAAGATTACAGCGAGGACCAAGGGATTATCGAGTTAGTTAAAGAAAGCAGGCTTTTGCCTGTAGCGACTAAGTGTGATTTGCTTAGCGGTGCGCAGTTAAAAAAGAATTTGGCTCGGTTAAAAACACTAACCGGAGCCGGGCTAATCGAGACCAGCGCAAAGACGGGGCAGGGCATCGGAACGCTGCGAGAAGCAATCGATAAGGCAATAAGCAAATTGAGACCGGGTGGCAGTGAAACCGAAGGTCAGTTTGCCGTTATGCAACGCCACAGGCAGGTGGTAAGTGAGGCGCTGGATAGCACAAGACAGGCCGTTGAACAAATAAAGCTAAACAATGAAGAGGTCGCGGCAATGTATCTGCGGGCCGCGTATCAGGCACTTGGCCCGATTGAAACGGAGAGGGTCGAAGAAGCCGTTCTCGAGCAAATCTTCTCGCGATTTTGTATCGGCAAGTGACCGCCGAAGGCGGATTCTCGATTCCCGATTCTCGATACTCGATGACAGAAGACGGATGACAGAGGGCAGAGGACGGATGACGGCCACGGATTATTTAACCATTCACCATTTAACCATTTAACCAATAACCATTTAACCAATAACCATTTAACCAATAACCAGTTACTCCCTATGGGACGGCCAAGCCGGAAATCCGAAACAATATCTAAATTCTAATACCAAGTGCTCAAAACGTTCGGTTTTTCGAATTTTTGTAATTTGAATTTGTTTCGAGTTTAGTGCTTCGAGTTTCGGATTTTTGAGACTTTGCAAAAGTCGAAGTTATTGTTGATATTTCAGGTTGTGTAAATTATATTGTGGGGGGAAGGGGTATCTATTATTTTAGTATTTTAAGGGAAGATAAAATGAAACTGAAAGTAAAAGAGTTTGATGAAGGTTTTTCTCTAGCAGAAATGGGGTCTCTCCTATTCGGCTTGATATACATATCAGGTTACCTCGTAAATGCGCTATATGTAAGAAGTCGTGGCATTGCCCCGCTGCCTCTCCTTAAAGCCCAATATATTGAAACAGGATTAGTTTTTCTGATACTGACCGGTTTAATAGCAGCTATACCATTACTGATTTTTAATATGGCGATCCACGGCCGTATCAAACACAATCAACAAATCACACCGACTATCGTAATTCCGGTTATAGTCACAACCAACTTCTTGCTTGTATTTTTGTTCTGGGCTGTATTCGTAACCGAATTTGAGTGGGAAGCTACAGCAACATTTTTTGGCGTGACATTGGCAGTGAAAAAGGCATTTCCCGTATATTTAATTTCAATGCTCATTTTGCTTCCGGCCCTCCCGATAATACGTATGGCTGATTTTTCTCAAAAGGGATTTTTGCTTTTTCCAAAGCTATCTTCAGAAATAGACAACACGCTAACCTCGAAACCTATAAACGTTGTCATTCAGATTCTAAGGGGGGTTTCATTGATAATAACTTTAGCATTTGATTGTTTACTACTCAAGGCCATCCCATGGCTCGCGGGTTTTCTTCTCACGGGCATTTATTTTGTCATAACAGTTTTTTTTCTACTCGGTGCCGTCTTTCTAGTTCGTTATCTGACAGGAATATTTGAAGACACTAATAAGCGAGCAGCAGTTTGGATTGTTGGAATTCCATTGCTGCTTTCCACTTATTATTTCTGCGCGACGGCTTACAGCTATGTAATCTACAATAACATACCAGTCAGTCGTGGTGGCAAATACCCAACATCAAAAGCAGTTTTAAAGCCGGCGCAAGAACTTTCAAAAAGCTGGCCTATCGAGGTGTACGTCTTGGAGGAAACAGACGACCTGCTTTATGTTGTCTCCACAGCAGTGGAAAACTGGTTTACCAGTCATGAAGATGTTTGGACTATTCCACGATCCGAAGTCGTACCATATCGGATAGTACACCTCTCGAATGGTGAGCCAAGGATAAACCACATCAGGCAAAAGAAAAAATAGAATAAAGAAAAGTAAACAGCGCTGCTGCCGGCCCGCCTTCGGCGGGTAAAAGGCCGCGATGAGGAAACTGACAGAGGTTCGCTGAAAGCGTGCATAAAACGGATTTTCGAACGGAAGGCCAGGAATGCAATTCAAACGGGGTATGTCTTTGTTTTTTTATTAAATAAGACAATTTGGACCAGAAAAACGACTTGACAGTTCAATGGAAAATGCTTACTTTTTGCATAGTAGATTATTGAAAGGAAAATAATATGGCAGAGGAGGTTAAAGAAAAACTACAACAAGCTGAAACAAAACCCAAACCTGGATCATCACCTTTGGTTTTTATCAGTCACGATGCACGTGATGCCGAACTTGCAGAAGCTTTTAGCATATTACTTCGGACCACTACCGCTGGCATGCTCAAGTCATTTAGATCTTCTGACAAAAAAGGAACAGAAGGAATTGAATTTGGCGAAGAGTGGTATAGAAGTCTAATGAAAAAATTAGAATCAGCGTCTGATGTTGTATGTCTTTTGACTGAAAGAAGTTTTGAGCGTCCATGGATATTATATGAAGCAGGTGTGGCTAAAGGGAAGTTGAACAAGCCTGTTTTAGGTGTAGCGCTTGGTATTCCTCTAGGTAAAGTTAATACTGGTCCTTTTTATCAATTCCAGAATAGTGACGATACCGAGGAATCTCTTACAAAGCTAATCATGCAGCTTGCTCGTCGTGTTCCTCCATGTGATCCTGATCCTAAAGTTGTTCAGGCCCAGGTTAAGGAATTCAAGGACAAGGTCAATGAGATACTGAACAAGCTTGGTGAATCGACAGAGGAAGAAGAGACACCGAGTGAATCATCCACTGCAAGATTATTTGAAGAACTGAAAGTTATTATTCGTGACATGCCAAGTCGCTTAGAAAAACGTCTTTCCGATCCCAGATTTCGAGAGCGAAGACGAAAGATACTTCATTTTAATCCTATGGTACTCGAGGAAATGATGCATATGATGCCTAATGGACCAGGAGATCCAGCTGTAATCCTAATGGCAACAAGCATGTTCCGTGATACAGCACCATGGTTGGAGGTGCTTGGTCGTGAAGCTTATAATGCTATGAAAAGTCGAAGTCGACTCCGGAAAGAAAAAGCTATGAGAGCATTGAATCGCGCAATAGATCTTATGGTTCATAGTCCTATAGGTAGGGAATTCTTCATGGAATCAGAAGAAGAATATATGGTGTTCCGCGATATGATGGAACGTCTAAAACACATTATTAAGCGAATGGTTGATATTGTAAGCGAGGAAGAATCCGCCGAATAATTTTTTTTAATGTTTTTGTTATGAACTGCATCCAGAGGCCGCGATGGTTTCGTGAATCGTATCTCATATTTGGAATCTCGCCAGATTAGGGGGAGTGATATTGTGGATTCCGCATCAAGTGCGGAATGACAAAAAAGAGATTGCCACGGCCCTACGGGACTCGCAATGACCGCAGTAAGCAAATATCGAATCCTTCGATTAAACTCAGGACAAGTATCGAACAAGGAACTCCAAATAATGAAGGCAGATCCCTCCACTCCGGCACGACAAGGTCGTGCCTTCGGTCGGGATGACAAAAGAGGGGGCGATTCAGACATTAGTACTACTATACCAGCTTGAAAACGGCCTACAGTCAGGTTATAATTAATGATAGAGCGGCGTGTTCGATTTGCCTGCTTATCGGGTTGTTTGTTCTAAAAAGTCTTCAAGGGAAAACCTTATGAAAAAAGAGCGATTAATTACCGCCATATCTGTTCTTTTTCTTTTTACTTTTTTGGATTGTTCGTGCGCCCCCGTGGGTGGCCGGTGAATACGACGGCAACGAGGTGGCAAAGGACGGCAGCCACGGCACTTTGTATATGTACGGCCCGGACGCGGAGAGGCTTTTCGAAACAGTCAGGACCGTACTGGAAGCGTCGGAGTTTATGAACGGGGCGACTGTAAAATTGCGATACGGTCCGGCAAAAAACGGTGTCAAAGAAACAGAAAAAAAGATAGGGGGATAATCAACAAGGTACGGGAAAAAACGCTGCCGCCGGGAGCTTGTGCCCCTGTGCCTTAGGTAATAGGTAGCCGCGATGAGGAAACAAATGATGGCACGTTGAAAGCGTGCATAAAAAAGTAATCCGAACTGAAGGCAGCAAGTCAATGTATTATGTAATATCATAGCTACAGATAGAGAGAAAAGTTTATAAAAAGGCTTTTCGATTTTTTCTGTGTGAACCTCTATATTCTGAAGCACAAACTCCGTTTTTGAGCTAAAAATGAGGATTGGGGTAAAATTTTAAGAAAATTGTCATACAGCACTTTTTTTTTGGGCGATAGATAAGATATAATAAAACTAAGAAAGGGAAGTGAAAATATGCCTCTAACTGCAAAACAAGACAATCTAAATCCATTTCATTTCAATCGGCGAAAAGCTATTCAGGCAGTAGCTTTTCTGTTGAAATTAAAGCACGATTCAGCAAGAACAGACAATTATATGCGAATTTTCAAATTGCTGTATTTTGCTGATAGGGAATCAATAAAAGAAACCGGAAGCCCAATAACAGGTGATAAATTTGTTGCTATGAAACACGGGCCAACGTTAAGCGGACTATTAGATTTCGTTAATCAACAGAGAGCTGACAATATAGAATGGGATGAATATATTGAGAGAATTGGCTATGAAATTCGCTTAGTAAAAGACCCCGGAAACGGAGAATTGTCCAGATATGAAATAAAATTGCTTAGACAGATATGGGAAGAAAATTGCAATTTGGGAGAATGGGAAATTGCCGACAAATCAGAAAAGCTTCCCGAATGGCAACAAAATGACCCGGGAGAATCTTGCAAATTTATTCCTTTGAAAGATGTTTTGAACGCTCTTGGTCTTAGTGATTATTTAGCTGAAATTGAAATGTTAGCTGCAGAAAGCAAAGCAGCACATCAGTTGTTTGGAGCAAGCCATTAGTGTCACTGTTGCAGGGAAGCACTTTTATCAATAAACAATATGGTAGGCGAAGCCCACATCTTTGGATCGTAATATCAGACCCAACCTTTGATAGTAATTCAGTAGTCATTGTAAATGTTACTTCTTGGCGAACCCGAGCAACTTTTCTCAACGATACAAGTTGTGTAATTAATGCGGGGGAACACCCATTTATTGACAAAAAAAGTTATATCTATTATCGAGATGCGAAGGTAACCTCTGAAGACAACATCCAAAATGCTTTGGCGGGTGGGGCACTGTCGCCAGACGAAGATTGTTCATCGGAGCTATTGGGGAAAATCCTTTTAGGTGCAGCACAATCGCAGCATACACCCATTAAAGTAATTGGAATTTTACAAGAACAAGGGCTTATAGATTAATCACTTTTTGGTGGGGCAAACAACGGCTCTCTTAAGCGCGAGTGACCGACATCACGGGTGAACATAGGAAAGCAGGATGTCAGGCCTTGCCATGCATTCCAGACCTAAGACATCAGACACAAAACATCGTTTAAACAATTGTTGACTTTTGGGGGCAAAAGGGGGAATATAGTGTTTTTCGTCCATATTGAGATTCAGAACTACATAGTGATTTAAGGAGGCAGAGATGTTTAACGGTATATTTCAGATTCCCCGGCCGATTAATGAGCCGCTACTGGGCTATGCTCCGGGCAGCCCGGAAAAAGCGGAGCTAAAGGCCAAGCTCAAAGAGATGCTCGGCCGGCAGGTAGAAGTGCCAATGATAATCGACGGCAAGGAGGTGCGGAACGGCAAGCTGGCGGAAATGCACTGCCCGCACAACCACCGTCATATTTTAGGCAGCTATCACGAGGGTAACGCCCTGTACGTCGGCAAGGCGATTGACGCCGCCGAGAAGGCCCGGCACGAGTGGGGCCAGATGCCGTGGGACGCGCGGGCGATAGTGTTCCTCAAGGCGGCGGAGCTTCTGGCCGGCAAATACCGCCAGACACTAAACGCAGCGACGATGCTCAATATGAGCAAAACGCCGCACCAGGCGGAGATAGATTCGGGAGGCGAGCTGATAGACTTCTGGCGGTTCAATCCTCATTTTATGCAGGAGGTTTACGGCGACCAGCCAATGTCCACGCCGGGTGTGTTGAATTATATGGAACACCGGCCGCTGGACGGATTTGTTCTTGCGATTACGCCGTTTAACTTCACCTCGATTGCGGGCAATCTTCCGACAGCGCCGGCGCTTATGGGTAATACGGTTGTGTGGAAGCCGGCCTCGGCGGCGGTGCTGCCGGCGTATTATATTATGAAAATCTTAGAGAAGGCGGGCCTGCCGCCGGGCGTTATAAATATGGTGCCGGGATCCGGGCCGGTTGTCGCCCCGCCGGCATTGAACGATGTAAGACTTGGAGGCATCCATTTTACCGGCAGCACATACGTCTTTTCGACTATCTGGCTGGCGATCGGCTCGGATATCCGCAAGTATGTATCGTATCCGAGAATTGTGGGGGAGACCGGCGGCAAGAACTTTATCTTTGCGCACGAAAGCACCGATATCGAGGCATTGGTGGCGGCGCTGGTGCGAGGCTCATTCGAATACCAGGGTCAAAAATGCTCTGCAGCCTCGCGGGCATACATTCCGGATTCGATTTGGCCGAAGGTCAAGGAGCGCCTGCTGGCCGAGATTGGCGATATAAAGATGGGCGACGTGACGGACTTTAGAACATTTATGGGCGCGGTTATAGACAAGAAGGCCTTCGAGACAATCAGCGGTTATATCGAGTATGCCAAAAGTGCGGCGGATATGGAAATTCTTGTAGGCGGCGGCTGCGATGACTCGAAGGGCTACTTTGTCGAGCCAACCGTGGTGGAAAGCAAAGACCCGAAATCGAAGCTGATGGTAGAAGAGATATTCGGGCCGGTTATGACTGTTTATGTTTATCCGGAAGGCCAATATAACGAAACTCTGGAGCTATGTGACCAGACCTCGCCATACGCGCTTACCGGCTCGATATTCGCACACGACCGGAATGCAATAGTCAAAGCAATGAATACGCTGCGACACGCGGCGGGTAATTTTTACGTGAATGATAAGCCCACCGGAGCGGTCGTGGCCCAGCAACCGTTCGGCGGTTCGCGGGCGTCGGGAACTAACGACAAGGCGGGAAGCTGGCTTAATCTCGAGAGGTGGGTCTCGCCGCGAGCAATTAAAGAAACGTTTTTGCCGTCGAGAAACTTCCGCTACCCATATATGCAGAAGGAATAAAGAAACAACAGGTCAGACAAAAGGGCTGCAAGCGTGCGCCTGCAGCCCTTTTTCTTATGGACAGGCTTCATAGAATTGCCGGTACTACTCGTCTTTCGCTTCGAACTCGGCATCTATTACGTCGTCACCACCTTTTCTCCTGACTTCTCCCTCGGGCGGCGGGGCTTGTTGGGGCTCCTGGGGTCCGGGCTGCTGCTGACCCGACGCGGCCTGCTTCTTCGCAGCTTCCTCATAAAGCACCTTACCAAGCTCCTGGCCGACATTGCCAAGATTTTCAATAGCCTTTTCGATGGCCTGGGGATTATCACCCTTCGCGGCTTCTTTAAGATTGCTGACGGCGTTCTCGACGTCGCCGCGAGTTTTGGCAGAGACTTTATCGCCGTGCTCTTTGAGGGTTTTCTCGGTTGAATAAATCAGCTGGTCGGCCTGGTTTTTCACATCAACGAGATGTCTTTTGAGTTTGTCTTCCTCGGCGTGCTCTTCGGCACCCTTTTTCATCTTTTCGACTTCCTCTTCGGTCAGGCCGGAGCTCGATTTGATTTCGATGGACTGCTGCTTGCCGGTGGCCAAATCCTTTGCCGAGACGTTCAGTATGCCGTTGGCGTCAATGTCAAAAGCAACCTCTATTTGAGGAATACCACGAGGGGCCGTGGGAATGCCGGCAAGCTGGAACCTGCCCAGCGTGCGGTTGTCCCTGGCGAATTCCCTTTCACCCTGCAGCACGTGGATGTCCACTGTCGTCTGGCTGTCGGCGGCGGTGGAGAATATCTCTTTTTTGCTGGTTGGGATTGTGGTGTTGCGTTCAATTAGTCTGGTCAGAACTCCGCCGAGGGTCTCGACGCCGAGAGACAATGGGGTTACGTCGAGCAGGAGAATATCCTTAACTCCCTCGTCGCCGGCGAGAACGGCGCCCTGAATGGCGGCGCCGAGGGCGACGACTTCATCCGGGTTGAGACTTTTATTAGGCTCTTTGCCGAATATATCTTTTACTATCTCCTGTACCTTCGGGATTCTTGTGGAGCCACCGACGAGCAGGACCTCTGCGATATCTTTTCCACTCAGCTTTGCATCTTTGAGCGCACTGATGCAGGGATTTTTGAGTCTTTCGAGTACGGGCTCAACGAGGGACTCGAATTTACTTCGGGTTATTGTCATCTGCAGGTGCTTCGGCCCGGAGGCGTCGGCGGTGATGAAGGGCAGATTGACGGTGGCCTCGAGTTGTGTGCTTAATTCACACTTTGCTTTTTCGGCGGCCTCTTTGAGTCTTTGATGGGCCATCGGGTCCTGGCGAAGGTCGATACCTTCGGTCTTTTTAAACTCGTCGCCGAGATGATTAATAAGCATTTCATCGAGGTCGTCACCGCCGAGATGTGTATCGCCGTTGGTACTTAAGACCTCAAAGACATTGTCGCCGATATCGAGCGTTGAGATATCGAATGTTCCACCGCCGAAATCGAAGACGGCGATTTTCTCGTTCTTTTTCTTTTCAAGGCCGTAGGCCAGGGCGGCCGCGGTTGGCTCGTTTATTATTCTTGCGACTTTCAGGCCTGCGATTGTGCCGGCGTCCTTTGTTGCCTGGCGCTGGGAATCATTGAAATATGCCGGCACGGTGATGACCGCCTGCTCGATAGTTTCCCCGAGGTAATCTTCGGCGGTTTTTTTCAGGTCCTGCAGAATCATAGCGGATACTTCGGGGGGCGTGTATTGCTTGCCGCGGCTTTCCACCTTGACCAGCTCCTCAGAGCCGCCAACCACTTTATAAGGCACGAGCTTTTCCTCTGCGCTGACTTCCATATGCCGCCGGCCCATAAAACGCTTGATTGAGAATATGGTGTTTGTCGGATTCGTTACCTGCTGGTGGCGCGCGATCTGGCCGACGAGCCTTTCGCCCTTGTCGGTAAAGCCCACCACCGAAGGGGTCAGTCTCGAACCTGAAGAATTAATCAGCACCTTTGGCGCCGAGCCTTCCATCACGGCAACGACCGAATTGGTGGTCCCTAAATCTATTCCAATAATCTTGGCCATAATTTGAGCTCCTAAAAGGCTAAGTTACAGTGTTTATTTTGTGAATATAAATGTGCAAAGGGTGTGCCAAAGCGCATAAAAACTGCAAGTTCTTGTTGTTGAATAAGTTACAGAGCCGGCTTCAGGCGATGTATGCCATTTTGGCAGAAGCTGGGTGCAGGAAATTTCAGTTTTTGTTCAGGCGGGAGCGGATAATCTCGGCTCTGAGACGGTCCCGGCCGGCCGGCTCGAGTTTTTTGCCGGAATTGAGCTGCAGGTGAGCCGGCTGAGTCAACATAAACAACTCATTTATCACCGGAATGGAAACGCCGGAGACCCTCTTCATATTCACTCCCATACGTAGATGACTGAGCAGAAACAAGGCCTCCTGGGAACTTATCATATGGGCGCTTTTCAAAAGGCCGACGGCGCGGGAAGTCTTATCCTCAAGCAAGTCGGGCTGCCTTACCAGCAGCTGGTCTCTGGCAAGGTTTTCATACTCCACGATTTTCGGTATGATGGAATTTGTAAATTCATCGACGATCTCAAGCTCAGAGAGGCCGAGTGTTACCTGGTTTGAGAGTTGATAAAAGTCGCCGATGGCCTCGGTTCCCTCACCGAACAGACCTCTGACGGCCAAATTCATACTTTTTGCGGCGTTGAAGAACTTCTCAATCTGGCCTGCCATTCGCAGCGCCGGCAGGTGCAACATTACAGAAATCCTTATTCCCGTCCCCACGTTTGTCGGGCAGGCGGTCAGATAACCATAGCGAGAGTGGTAGGCATAATCCACTTTCTGCTCAATCATATCATCTATTTCGCTGATTTGCTCCCAGCATTCTCGAAGCTGCAGGCCAGCCTTGAAGACCTGCATTCTGAGATGGTCCTCTTCATTTATCATAGCAGTAAAGAATTCTCTGTTGGCGATTACGACTCCTCTGGGACCTTTAGCTTTCGCGTGATGTCGGCTGATAAGATGTCTTTCTACGAGCAAGTCCTTATCAAGGCCCGGGGCTTTATCGATACCGACGTAGAAAACCTCATCACCGAGGTCCAGGGCCATAATCGCGGCTTTTAGTTTTTCAAGTATCTGGGTCTTCTGGGGGGCGGTGCAGCGAGAGAGAAACTGAAAGCCGGCAAGATTTCTGGCCAAACGTACTCGGGAAGAAATTACGACATCCGCCATAGGTCCTGAGCCGCCAAACCATTCGCTCGTACGGGAACTAATCTCATTAAGTTTCATCGAAAGCGCCCATCTTTTTGAATTGTGGTACTGTGAATTCAGTTAACCACAAAAAGTTTTTCGTTTTTTAGTTATTTTTCAGCTTCGAGCAGTTTACTTATCCTGTCACGCAATTTGGCGGCGGCTTCGTAATTCTCCTCCCGCACCGCGGTCTGAAGCTCTCGTCTTAACACCAACAGCTTTGTTTGCTTTTTAGTTTGTTTGGAAGCCTTGGATGGCACTTTGCCGCAATGAGCATTACCGCCCTCATGAGAGTTCTGAATTATCGGCCGAATGTAATCCTCGAAGACATCGTAGTCGGCCGGACAACCTAAAAGGCTGTTTTTACGAAACTCTCGCAGGGTTATGCCGCAGTGGGGACAGCTTCGTTTAGCAGCATCGGCAGAAGCCGGTTCGGACTGCGCCTGTGCCGAAAGCAGGGTGCTAAGCAGCTCGTTAAGCGGTATCTGTGTCTTGACGGTAAGACCCTGTTTCTGGGCACAAACCTCGCACAAGTGCGTTTCGCGGCGATGCCCTTCCGTAATCTCGGTCAGGTGAATAGTGGCTACATTGTTTTTACAGATCTGACATTGCATATAAGCGACCGTCAAACATATTCTTGCTTTTATCAACCATACATCAATACATTATTGTCAAACTGACCGAACTACTGCACTTCAGATTCGCCCATTATCCTTCTTTCGATGCTAAAAAGCAAATCCGCCAAATTCCAAACCTCCGGGTCGCTATTTGCTATATTCTGCGGTGCAGTTCGGCGCTTCGGTAACACGTACGTATTTCAGCTCAACATTGCTCGGTAATAATTCGGCCAATTTATCGTATAAATATCTGGCTACGTTTTCGGCAGAAGCATTGACACGGTCGAAACAGTTGGTTTCTTCCAGCTGAACATTTTCAAAGACTGCCAGAGTCTGGTCAATGATTGTCTTAAGATGGCCAAAGTCCATAACAAGGCCCATTTCGTTAAGTTTCTGAGAGCAGACGGCAACAACCAAGACCCAACTATGAGAATGTAACGGCTCTTTTGAACCGTCAGGCAAAGTCAACTGATGCGAGGCGTTAAACGTCGTTTCGATGCTAATCGTGAACATAGCAGGGCTCCGGATAGAGTCAGACGGCCGCGACAGTAAAATATTATTTAACGTTTATTATTCACTTTTTCCGGCCAGTCGTTTTTTAAGGTATTCATAAACAGGCCGTGGAATCAAGCTTGAAACATTGCCTCCCAGGCCGGCTACTTCTCGAATCAAAGTAGAGCTTACAAAACCATATTGCTCCGAGGTCATAATGAAGACCGTTTCTATGCCGGCCACGGCGCGATTGGTCATAGCAAGCTGAAATTCATACTGGACATCCGTCAGATTTCGCAGGCCGCGCAGGATAACGTCGGCTTTTCTTTTTACAGCAAAATCGACTGTCAGGCCTTCAAAACTTTCCACCGCGACATTCGGCATTTCGGCCACCAGCTCTTTTATCATTTTCACCCGCTCGTCCGGTGTGAAAAGCTGCTCTTTCAAAGGGCTGCAGCCGACGGCGATAATCAATTCGTCGAAAAGCTTTGTGCCGCGCCTTACCACGTCAAGATGGCCGTTGGTGATCGGGTCAAATGTGCCTGGAAAGATGGCTCGTATAAACCTGGATTCCACCAGTTTACCTGCCTTTCGCAAAGACCGGGTTTTTAGACTGATGCGTATAATAAAACTGTTAAACTACCGCCGACTGTACCCAATTATAGCAAAAATTAAAGCTGGGTCAATCCCGACTTGCTCGCCTCGGCGAAGCCAAAGGCGAAGCCGGGTCGGGATGATGACAAAGGGGCTGTCAGCCGATTTAAACGCCGGACGGGGCTTATTTAATCAAGAAAAAGGTCTCAAAAATCGTGAAGGAAAATGACGTTTTGCAGATTTGTTATATTAAATTAATCGGGCTTTCAACTTTTCACAGGCTGTTGTTAGGATGTGAGCCTACAATTGACTGTATATTTGCCTTAATTTGAATAATTTCAGCCGTTTAGTCAATCCGGTTTTACTCACAATTACCAGCAGGGGCCTGTCGGCAAGGCGGGATAGAGTGTCATAGAACAACGTAGAATGATATAAGACAATGATACGACAGTTTAGTCAGTCCTCTAATAAGCAAGGGGGATGCGATTTTTTGTGGAAAAAGTTTCATTAATGTTGCTGGCAGTGGCCGATATTTCTATAGTATCCCTAAGGAAAATATTTAAAGCTGTTAATTAAGATAAAAGACGGCTTGAGCCTGAGAGAGCCAGGGAATGGTGAACCAGCCAAGAACCGCAAAGGTGTTGTTTTCACTTGTTGTTTCGATGACAATAGGGGCGGCAGTGCTATTGGCACTTGAAAAACGACCTCTACCGCCGGGTGCCTTCAGCCTCGCCAGTTACACACGCCTGGGTTCAGTAGGAGAAACAATCGAAACTTACGGACCTGTCTCGCCGAATCGATGGCAGTGTGTAGAGGTGTTTTATAGCAATACGACCGGGGGCAATATAGGGCAGATTGCCTCGCTGAACGGATTGAGAGATTCCGAAGACGTTAATCTGCATTTTCTGATATGTAACGGGTACGGTGGTCAGGACGGCCAAATACAAACAAGCCAGAAATGGATGAGACAATGGTCCTGTGTGCCGGGTGGAAATTGGTACGGCAGCAGCAAGACCATTAGAGTGTGCTTGATTGCGGACGGTGGAACGAACCTGCCGAGCGAATTCCAAATAAAGCGGACAAACCTGTTACTTGAGGCACTTTGTATAAAATTCAGCATTCCCGCAGATCAGGTTATTTATCCAGCCGATTGGCAATTGTAGAAAAGCTTCTCTTCGGGATTATCTTAATTGTCGAATTTTTTGTGCGCTTAATCCTCTTCCAAATCAAACGGCTCGATGTACCGGCCGTATTTATCAGCAGCGGCCTTTAGCCTTTCGCGATGCCTTGCAAAGACATCAAATACAATCTGTGGAGTGTCAAAGACCTGCGAGTTGTAAATTTCATCAAGGCGGTCGAGCTTTTCCAGCAGTTGCTGGATGCGAATTGTGAACTGCTGGATGTAATCGTCGCGGGTGAAATTCTTCGCAAGCCGGTCTTTGAAAAGTTTTGCAAGGTCCTCGTACCTTGGGATAAGGCCGGTGGGTGTTTCAATTGCGTCAAGTTCGCCGTGAACCCTGTGTTCGGCCCATAGAATCCAGATTATCTTGTCGGCCATATCGTTTATATATTTCCCCTCCTTGTCCCTGAGAAAATAATTAACGGCGAAAATGAGCGGTGGGTTGTCCACCTCCTTTGCAAAATCAAGGTTGTTTTGTATGTACTGGCCCAGTGGAATAGAAACGAAGGCAAGGTTACTCATCAGGTCGAAGACTCTAACGCCTTCCTTGCCGATTGTTGCGGCGGTGGTTTCAGATTCGAGCGATGCGCCTTTTGCGATTATTCCTTCGGTCCAGTCGAAGGCCTGTTCAATGGGGACCCAGGTATCGCTGTCCCGGCCGCCATAAAGAATACCACCAACAAGGACTCCCTGGGGCTCATCGAGCATCGGGTCTCGGTTCCGCAGGTCGGCGATTCTGACGGTGTATCGGGCATTTCTGTGTGAAGGAGTGATTTCTTTGCCGTCGGGACCTTTTTTGCCGGCATGCCACTGCCCGGAGTAATTAGTGCCTTCTCTCGGCAGCTCGCAGCCCATTCCAAGCCAGTGGGCCTTAAGGTCATCGGTAACCAGGACATTACCGAAAATTACTTCACCGGGATTTGTGATGGCCTCATAAATAATGGGGTCGTCGGTGGGATTTACGTCACGAATTATGCCGAAAATGCCCTGCTCGACGTTTACGCAGTGTATTTGGCGGTTCTTTTTTCGCAAGTACGCGATGTCATCGCCGACAATAGTTTGTCCTGGAATCATAGCAGTGGAGGTTTTGCCACAAGCCGACGGGAAAGCTCCCGTAAAGTAAGTTACTCTATCGGCCGGTCCGTGAACACCCATTAAGAACATATGCTCAGCGAGCCAGCCCTCTTTCGATGCCTTGTTAATGGCTAACCGCAAAGCGAGCTTTTTCAGGCCTATGGTGTTGCCGCCGTACTGTGTGTTAACGCTGTAAACGATGTTCTCCTGAAGGTCGATATAGATTCGACGTTTCTCGATATTCCTGGAGACATTGTTTTCAAGTTCCCCTTCGCTATGCAGGAAGCGGAAGAAATTAGGTGAATCAGCTATGGAAGCGAAATGCTCATAGCCCGGTCGATACAGGATAGTCTCGCTGTGGGCGACATAAGGGCTGTCGGTTATCTGCACGCAGGGGATAGAGAAATCGGAATTCCTCGGGCCGAGACAGAAAAAGCAGACGAGCATTTGCCGGCCCTTCATCGAGTTTTTCAGCAGGTCAAGTATTTCTTTGGTACCCGCTGCCTTGTCAACAGACCTTATACGTTTGCCGAGGTCGATGTCAGGCGGAAGAAGATATTTCGTGTTTGGCGGGTCCCGTCCCTGGTCATAGAAACCGTCGAAATGGGCTGTGTGACCCTCCATAGCCAGGGACTTTTCCTCGCCCATTTCTATAGCTCGCCGACGGATATATGCGTGGTCCTCGGGCCAGTCGGTACATATAAAGACAGAATCAGGATTGGCAAGCTCAATCGCCTGGGCAACAAACCGGTGAAGTTTAGGATTTTTGAGGGCGGCGAGCTTTTCATAATCCCGACTCGTTAGCTTTTCGTTTAGAAATTGACTCACATCATCCATAATCGTTCCTTCTCTGCTTTATTATCGCCTTAAAAATGCGATAGTCGCTTTTCAATTTGCGAACAGTCCTCCAGGTCTTAAACAACCAGTTAAATGTAAGGTCGATAATTGAAATTTGACCTAAGTCGAGAGCCGCGAGATTATAGGTGTATTGGTTATTGTAGTCAAATTGTTTTTTGGGCGATCCGGAAGGGCCTTAAAAAAGCTGAGGACACATTCGGACCGGGCAGAAAGGCTGTCAGGCTGGCAGGAAATAAGTGAGTTCGACTGCAATTTTGCCATATACACGGCATTTGTGTTGTGATTGCAACTGCTTTGAATGCAACCGGTTAGAGCAATCAAAGAAACAAAATGGTCGTTGGCACAAGATTTGCAGAAACACGTTGATATGACTGAGCAACCCTCAGAACCGAGTGAAATAAATGTCCTGGTCAGTGATGCGGACTGGGCTTGGCCGGAGGCAGTGCGAACGATATTTATGCCAAGGGGGATAAACGCGCTGCTGGCGACGGAGGCAAACGACGTATTAGATATTATCGAGCAAAGGCGAATCCACATCGCTATCGTGGATATGGACTCACAGAGGTTGAGTGGTCTGGGCACAATAAAAATGATTAGAGCACATTATCCTCTTTTGCCCTGCATTTTAGTGGCGCGGGTGACCGAGCGTGAGCTTCTTAGTAACGCACTTGAGCTGGATGTTTTCAGTGTTATTACCAAGCCGGTGGATATGGATGTTTTATTGGGACAATTAAACAAGCTGTTCATCAAAAGGTATAACAGCACTATCTTCGCGAGATGAGCAAGCAGCCGTCAAGCGGATATTTAAGAGGTTTTGGTCTGGAATAGTTGGCTCGAAGTTGGTATTCTGCAAACGGAAGAGAAGAGCATGAAGCTGATAACAGTTATGAATGAGAAAGGAGCAAAGGTAAGATGAAGATAAGACCATTGGCTGACAAAGTGCTTGTTCAGCGTCTCGAGGCAAAGAGTAAAACGGCCGGGGGAATAGTACTGCCGGACACGGCCAAAGAGAAACCGCAAAGGGGAAAGGTGATAAGTGTGGGCGAAGGCAAGATGCTGGAGGACGGAACCCACAGGGAGGTGCAAATTAAGAAAGGTGATATGGTGCTATTCACAAGCTATGCCGGTACGGAGATTAAAATCGACGGCAAAGATTACCTGATAATGGATGAATCGGATATAATGGCAAAAATTGAACAATAAGAAATAAAGGCCGGACGAAACGGTCGGCAGTAAATAAAATGCTTTTTTGGAGACGGGGTCTGAATTGTGCAAATAAATAAAAGGAGATAGATATGGCGGCAAAAAAGATTGCTTTTAATACGGAGGCACGCGAGGCCATCCGTGAAGGTGTACGAAAGCTGGCAAGGGCGGTAAAAATTACGTTGGGGCCGTGCGGCAGAAACGTCGTCCTGGAAAAATCGTACGGCTCGCCGACCGTTACAAAGGACGGAGTAACGGTGGCCAAGGAAATCGATTTAGAGGAACCATACGAAAATATGGGGGCCCAGATGGTCAAAGAGGTGGCCTCCAAAACATCGACTGTGGCGGGCGACGGAACCACGACGGCGACGATTCTTGCGGAGAGCATTTACAACGAAGGGCTAAAGAACATAACGGCGGGGGCGAATGCGATGCTCGTAAAAAGAGGTATCGATAAGGCGGTTGATGCAATTGTGGGTGAACTGAAGAAGATGAGTGTAACTGTCGATTCGGGCAAACAAATCGAACAAGTGGCCACCTGCTCGGCAAACCAGGACGCGGAAATCGGTGGGAAAATGGCGGAGGCAATGGACAATGTTGGAAAAGACGGAGTTATCACGGTTGAAGAGGGCCAGTCGCTTGAGACAACAGTCGAGCTGGTCGAAGGGATGCAATTTGATAAAGGTTATCTAAGTCCGCACTTCATTAACAAGATGGAGAATATGACTGTTGTCCTGGATAAGCCCTATGTACTTATACATGAGAAAAAGATTAGCAGTGTAAAGACAATGCTGCCGCTTTTGGAGAAAGTCGCCAAACAAGGCAGGAGCCTTTTGATTGTTGCCGAGGACGTGGAGGGCGAGGCGCTGGCTACTCTGGTTGTGAACAAGCTGCGAGGTGTTTTGCAGGTTGCGGCGGTAAAGGCGCCCGGTTTCGGCGACCGGCGAAAAGCTATGCTGCAGGATATTGCTATCCTTACAGGCGGAGAGGCTATTTTCGAGGACCTGGGCATTCAACTGGAAAATATAGAGGTTCGGCAATTAGGCCAGGCCAAGCAGGTTACAATCGACAAGGATACAACTACAATTATTGAGGGCGTAGGCAGCACATCGGCTATCAAAGGCAGAATTGACCAGATTAAGACCGAGATAGACGCTTCAACAAGCGACTACGACATCGAAAAGCTGCAGGAGCGTCTGGCTAAATTATCAGGCGGCGTTGCCCAAATCAATGTAGGCGCAGCGACGGAAGCGGAAATGAAAGAAAAGAAGGCGCGCGTTGAGGACGCGCTGCACGCGTGCAGGGCCGCTGTGGAGGAAGGTATTCTTCCCGGCGGAGGCGTCTCGATGCTGCGTGCGCTGCCTGCATTGAAAAAAATCAAAGTGGACGGCGACGAGAAAATCGGCGTGGACATAGTCGTCAGGGCGATCGTGGCGCCGATTAAGCAGATTGTCGGGAATGCGGGCCTGGACGGTTCGATTGTTATGCAGAAGGTACTCGAGAATGACAGCGTCAATTTCGGTTATGATGTAATGCGTAAGGAATACGGTGATATGCTGAAGTTTGGTGTGATTGTGCCGACGAAAGTTGAGAGAACCGCCCTGCAGAACGGTGCGTCGATAGCTTCATTGCTTCTAACAACGGATGCCATCGTAAGCGAGATACCGGAGAAAAAAGAGGCACCGGCAGGACCACCGCCCGGCGGGATGTATTAAAATGTGAATGACAAATCGGGCTCCGGGACGGAGCCCGATTTACTTTAAGGATAGATAATGGTCTTTAGGTACTATACAAACGCAATCTCGCAAGCGACGAAGGCCGTCGCGAAGGGGATACTGCTGGCAGGTCTCGTGCTCATCGGCCTTGGGGCGCTGATACTTGCCCTACCGGAACTTTTTGCTGCATTGGTGGCCGCCCTGTTAATAGTAGTGGGACTCGGCTGTGTGGCTACGGCCGGAAGAATTTTCTTCCAAAACCGGAAGATGGAAAAGCAAGGCTCAAGCGACCCAGACGCATATAGAGAAAATGCTCAGATACACATTGAAGAGCATTATGATGCGTAGGGCAAAGACTGCTACCTAAGGCACAGATTAATATTCTTCGAAAAGCTTCCCCCAGGGGGTACTTTGAAAATCCTTAATTCTTTTTCTCCCGATTGTGGGATACCAGAAATAATCGTGGTAAAGATTGGAGGCAAAAGGTGCCCAAACAACAAGCGGCGAGTGAAGCAGAGGCTTTTCAAGGAACCTAAGGAAGCCTTTTCTTAGCATCTGGTCGCCCCAGATGACAAAACTCCTTTTCGTTTCAAATCCGAAATTAACACTCGAAATATCCTCGCCTAAAATTTCTATGTTCTCGATGTTGCCGGTCCCAAGCCCCATTTCGTCACACATACGAATGTAAGGTATCTCCATTGGATTAAATCCCATCATCTTTGCGGCGACTGCGTCGATAGCAACGGAATCGGAGCTTGCGAGAATGTAGTTTTTAATTTTTGGAACCATTGTTCTGGGCCCGGCCCCGTCGCCGCATACCGTGGCGTCCATTACCGCGAAAATTCCGGGGTGCAGCTCTTTTTGCATAATCACAAGGTCAACAAGCACCTCGTGAATGTATTTGTGCGCGTAGTGTCGGACCTCTTTAAGCAGTCCGCCGAAGGCGTTCTTTATAGCACCGGTCGTTACCGAATGGCCGTGCGTTTTGAGTGTGGGAAAGTGAATAATATTTTTGCCTATAAACATCTTCGGTATTTCAATACCCTCCGGGAATATCTGGTCGAGTTTTAAGAGTTGCTGTTTGAATTGATACTTAGTCCATTCGACGCCTGTCAGGGGTATATAATCCAGGCCGTTGTTTTTTAATATGCCGGCCCACTTGTTGTTGGCGGCGCCTTTGACCGGGTCGGTTACCACTGTTTTATTTTCGACCGGCAAAAGCTTCTCGGCCGCGAAGCCGTCCCCAAGCATCGTTTTTACGACGCCTTCGAGCTGCCAGGGCTGCGTTGAACAGGATGGGAAATACTTTGTCCAGGATAGATTCAGCTTCAGTATAGTCGGCGTCTCTTTGGAAACAGCCTTTTCATACTCCGCCAGGCGCATCAATTTGCCGTAATCATCGACCACGGTCTGGGGCGTGGTTTTCAGGACGGCCACTTTGGATTTTACTGTCGGTTCATTCATTCTACGCTCCTATACTAATAATATATACGAACAAGCCCGCAAAAGCTACGAAATATTCCGGTCAAATCCCCTTATTTAAACCCGGACTTCCAGGGTAAAGACTTTCAGAAAAAGTGAAATTTAATGGTATAGGCATCGTAGAGTGCATTTTGCGAGGTTTAAAAGGATTAATCAGATGGGTGAGTGACGCAAGGACTTATTCAAAAATTAATATATACCCAATAATAAAAACAGCCAGGTCAACAATAGCATGGCTCAGATACCCGGGCCAAATCGAACGATACCTGTTGTAACACCAGGACCATATCACTCCGCCGGCAAATACCCCGGCTGATGCAATTAAAACCATCAGGAAATCGAAGTATATCCACACGGCAATCGCGTGATGAATTGTAAAAAATAACGCAGAGAGTAGAATTGCGGCATTTACGGAAAAAAGTGATTTGCTTTTTTCGACAACAAACCAGCGCCATACATATTCTTCAAGAGCAGAATTAATCAGTATCCAGTAACCAGCCCCAATCAAATACATACGTAAATCGTCCAGCCCGACCTTGGCCGCCATGTCTTTGACCATTTTCGGCTCAATTAGATACCTGCCCATAGTAAAATACAAAGCTAATATCACCAGGCTAATGATAATGCCAAGTAAAGCGGCAACAACAAAACCACCTCTTTGGGGTTTTGACAGGCTTAGCTTCCGCTTATCAACAAATAAATGCCATAACAAAGGAAGCAGTAGTATCCATATTTTAGAAATGGAGAAGATTATCTTCCCGATAAAATTCGGAGCGATGACCATCCCCATTAATACACCGATACTCGGGACGGGCACTAATAACAGTAACGCAAGAAGCGATGAGCTTTTAGCCGTATCGGCCTGCTCTTGTTTTTCATCTTCACAGCTTATCAAAAGTTATCCTTCATAGTGCCTGTAAAAACAATATTTACGACTATCGCATTTTATCAGGATTAGTCGATTTCTCAAGTTAAGTTAATTTACGTATACATTCCCGTAACAGGTCTTTTCAGCCCTGACAAGAAGTTCTCAGCAGCAGTGGATGAAGGCTGCATAGAAAGCTGTTGTATAGAGTTGTCTGATGGAGTAAAAAGGTAAAAAATTTCCAAATTGGAAATACCAGCTATATGAACGATTCTTCAAATGATTCGCTTAAAAAACGCGTCAGACAAGCAAGGGCCAAATTCGCTGCGATGGCGGCTACATATTTCGCAGGTGTCCTCAACGATAACTTTTTCAAGCAAAGCGTACTTCTGATGGCGGTGGCGATGGATAAGTCACACCTTCAGGGCTGGGCAACAGTTGTTTTCACACTGCCTTTTATACTTTTTGCCGCACCGGCGGGTTTCTGCGCGGATAGATTCTCGAAACGTTCCATAGTGATAGCATCAAAGTTTATGGAACTGACGGCTATGATATTCGCGGCGTTCGGTATTTATTTTCTAATCTGGCAGCTGATAATGGTAACTTTATTTATAATGGCACTGCAGTCAACACTGTTCGGGCCTTCTCTTCGCGGCACAATACCGGAACTTTACCCGGCCCAATATGTCGTAACGGCAAATGCCATCATTCGAATGCTCAGCACGGGCGCTATCTTAGCGGGCATCGCACTGGCGGGGATAGTATTAGATGTGAAAGGTTTTGCCGGTAATGTAAAACTGGGTTACGCAATAGCATCCTGCGCTGTTGTGGGGGTAGCCGTAATCGGAGTGATAGTAAGCTTTGGAGTGCCGAAGTTTCCCGCGGCCTCGCCGAATGTGAAGTTTCCCTGGTCGGGACCGCTTAACTCCATTAAAACCCTTTATGACATTCGAAAAGATTCGTTGCTTACAATTGTCATAACAGCCAAGGCGTTCTTCTGGTTTATAGGTTCACTCAATGTTTTAGTAATAAATAAACTGGGATTGGAACAGTTCGGTTTGACTAACACGCTGACCAGCGCACTTTTTATTGTCGAGCTTGCAGGTATCGCGACAGGCTCTCTGCTTAGTACGAAACTGGCCAGGGGGGAAAAATGGCATCGGGTTCTCTGCCCCTCGGCTGTGGTAATAGCAATTTGTATGTTCATTGTAGCGATTGTTCCGCAGCTTCCGGCCTCCATTCGAAAGTCGACAATTGTATGCGCCCTGGGCCTGCTTGGTGTAGCGGGTGGAGTGTTTTCAGTTCCCCTGGCAAGCTTCGTGCAGGTCAGGCCATCCGCCGATATAAAGGGAAGGATTATAGCCGCGTCAAGCTTTGCGGACTTTACAGGTATTTTGATTTCAGGCGGTGTGTTTTACCTTTTAAATAACTGGAATATCAAACCAAGTAACTGCTTCGCAGTTAAGGGCGTAATGACGGCAGTAATTGGGTTATGGCTGTTTATAGCTTTGCGCCGAAAGAAGATTAATGATTGATTCGATTGTAACATCGCTGGTCAAATGGATTTTGTCGCTTCGCTATGATATTAAGATAAGCGGGACCGAATCAATCTCGGCCGGCCAAAGAAAAGGAATTGTTTTTCTGCCGAACCATCCGGCCCTGATCGACCCTGTTATTCTCTATTCTTATCTGCACGGCGAGTTTTCGCCGAAGGGTTTCGGCGACCAGGACCAGGTGGACAGACCCTTTATAAGATTTTTCGCGCGGCGCTGGGGCGTTCGCACAATACCAAGTGTCGACAAATATGGTCCGGCGGCGAAAAAAAAGATAGAAACAATACTGGATGAAACCATTGAAGGCCTAAGGGCCGGTGACAATCTTCTGCTGTGGCCCGCGGGACGGGTGTATCGAAGTTATCTCGAGAGTCTCGGCGCCAATAGCGCGGTTGAGAAAATCCTCGCCAAATGTCCCGATGTGCGTATTGTGCTTGTGCGTACTCGAGGACTGTGGGGCAGCGGCTTTAGCTGGGCAGGCGGAAAAGAGCCGAAGGTGCTTAAAGTGCTTGGCAGAGGATTTTTAAGACTCCTTGCAAGCGGGATATTTTTTGCGCCGCGTCGCAGGATTACGATTGAATTTTACGAACCGAAGGATTTGCCGCCAGACGCCGACCGAAACACGTTCAACCGTTTTCTGGAAAACTACTACAATGAAGACGCCGCTGCGAATACATACGTGCCCTATACAATCTGGGAAAAAGGCCGAACACGGGTTCGGCCGGAACCTTCTAAGGCAATACTGAAAGGTGATTATTCGTCCGTGCCGGAGACGACCCGAAATATAGTTGCTAAAAAGCTTTCCGAGATGACGGGAGTTACAAAATTAAATGACGAGGATTACCTGGCAGCGGACCTTGGGATGGACAGCCTGGTGAGAATGGATTTGCTGCTCTGGCTGGAACAGGAATTCGGATTTCAGCAGGCCGATGCGGACGCTATGCAGACCGTCGGCGATGTTATGCTGGCGGCGTGCGGAGAATTTGTTTACCTCAGTTCGACAGGCTTAAAACTCGTACCGCCACGCTGGTTCAAAGACCAAACCCGAAAAAGGATTGCGATATCAGACGGCGATTCGGTGGCACAAATCTTTTTAGAACAAGCGGCAAGGCATCCGAGCAAGGCGGTCACTGCCGACCAGCTAAGCGGAGTCAAAACATATCGTGATATCATTATAGCGTGTATGGTTCTTAAACCGGTTATCGAATCGTTCAAGGATGATTGCATCGGCATAATGCTGCCTGCCTCCGCTGGCGCCGGAATTTTTTATTTGGCTGTACTGTTCGCGGGCAAGACGCCGGTGATGGTGAACTGGACTGCTGGTGTGCGGAATATAAAATCCTCTCTTGATACGGCGGGCGTTGGTTACATTCTCACATCGAAAGTCCTGGTCGACAGAATCGCTATGCAGGGGATTGACCTTTCCGGGATAAATGAGAGTTTGGTATTCGCTGAGGAGCTTGCGGGAAAAATCAGCAAAACAGCTAAGTTAAAGGCGTGGCTGATGGGACATATAAGCTGGTCCTGGCTTTATAAAGCTAAGGTTCCGGAAACGGCGGTGGTTTTGTTTACCAGTGGTTCGGAAACGTCGCCGAAGGCGGTCCCTTTGACTCATAGAAATCTAATCGCCAATTTACGGGACGTTCTTAGCGTTGTAAAGATTTATCAAAATGATAAGCTGATTGGCTTTCTGCCGCCCTTTCATTCGTTCGGGCTTACGGTTACTATGCTGCTGCCTTTGTGCGGGGCTGCGCAGATTGTTTATCATTCCAATCCTACCGAGGCGGACAGGTTAGCAAAAATAATAGAAGCGTACAAAGTTACAATTCTTTTGGGGACGCCTACTTTTCTGGGCGGTATTGTACGCGTGGCCGATGAAGAGCAATTATCATCCCTTCGGCTTGCAGTAACGGGTGCGGAGAAGTGCCCGGAAAAGGTTTACGATGGGCTAAAAGCCAAGAGCAAACATGCGGTTATTCTCGAAGGTTACGGCGTTACCGAGTGCTCGCCTATTATATCAATTAATGAAGAAGATAGGCCGCGTCAGTTTACGATTGGTAAGGTTCTGCCCGGCCTGGAATATGAGCTCCTCTCGCCGGAAGATTTCAGGTCGGCCGAAAGACCGGGCAAGGGAATACTGCTGGTTCGAGGTGAAAGTGTTTTCGGCGGCTATCTTAATTACGACGGCAAATCACCATTCGTGGAGGTTAATAAAAAGAGCTGGTACAACACGGGCGATTTGGTGAATGTTGATGCTGATGGAATACTTACGTTCGTCGGTCGGCTGAAAAGGTTTGTCAAGTTAGGCGGTGAAATGGTTTCCTTGCCTGCGATTGAACAGGTATTAAACGAGAATTTCGCAAGCGGAGAAGATCAAGGGCCGGTGTTGGCGGTTGAGGCGGCAGAGGAGGAAAGGCCGGTGCTGACACTTTTTACTACGCTGGATATTGATTTGGAGACAGCCAACGGCAAAATCCGCCAGGCCGGACTCTCAGGTCTGCACAGTATTCGCAGGGTCATCAAGCTGGATGAGATACCGCTTCTCGGCACAGGCAAAACGAACTACCGCGCACTGAAGCAGATGCTTCGTGAATAACCTTTAAGACTTTACCGAAAAACCTTGACTTCAATAGTGTATGAAAACATACTTTTTGTAATTGGACCGAGGAGAAGCTCGCTATGGCAAAAAAGATAAGGCCCGATATGGATTGGTGGACTGAGGCCCGCTTCGGTATGTTTATTCACTGGGGCCTTTATGCTTTGCCAGCACGCCACGAATGGATTAAGAATCGTGAACGTATCAGCGATAAAGACTACAAAAAGTACTTTGACTTGTTCAATCCCGACTTATATGAGCCGAGGCAATGGGCCCGAATGGCAAGAGAAGCGGGAATGAAATATTTCGTTATCACTACCAAACATCACGAGGGCTTTTGTCTTTGGAATTCCAAATATACCGATTATAAAGCTACAAACACGCCCTATGGCAAAGATATTCTAAAGCCGATGGTCAGGGCCTTCAGGGATGAGGGCCTTCGCGTCGGCTTTTATTATTCCCTGCTTGACTGGCATCATCCGGAGTATCCCGTCGATGCGCACCATCCGATGCACGATAACGAGGCGTTTAGAAAAAAGGCGGGAAAAAGAGACGTCAGGAAATACGCTAAGTATATGCACAACCAGGTGCGCGAGTTATTGACGCAATTCGGAAAGATTGATTGTATCTTTTTCGATTTTTCCTTCCCCGGCCCCGACGGCAAAGGCAGGGACGACTGGCAGTCCGAGAAGCTGCTTAATATGACCCGGCAGCTCCAGCCTCATATTATTGTAAATGACAGGTTAGATCTGGCCGACGTGCCCGGCGGCTGGGACTTCAAAACACCTGAGCAGTTTATGCCCCGCGAGTGGGTGAAAGTAAAGGGCAGGCCCGTTCCCTGGGAAACCTGCCAGACCTTCTCAGGCTCCTGGGGTTATCATCGGGACGAATGTGCCTGGAAAAGTGTCCGGCAGCTTCTCGTTCTGCTTATAGAAACGGTCAGCAAGGGAGGTAATTTACTCCTGAACGTTGGTCCTACTGCGCGGGGTACGTTCGATGAGCGAGCGGTAGACCGGCTAAGCGGAATCGGCAAATGGATGAGGCTGCACGGCCGGGCCGTTTACGGCTGCACACAGGCACCGAAAAGGTTTCAACCGCCCGACAATTGTATCCTGACATATAATCAAAAAGCCGAACGTCTTTACGTGCATCTGATTGATTGGCCGATGGGCGAGCTGCAGATGGATGGCTTTGCCGGAAAGGTGAAATACGCCCAACTGCTGAACGACGCATCCGAAATAAAAATGGCCGGCCGGCCTGACTGGCAGGCACATCTCGAAAGCATCCCGAAAAGCACACTTACCCTTCAATTGCCGATAGTGAAACCCGATGTAACGATTCCGGTAATAGAGCTTTTCCTCCGTAAGTCCACTAAGGGACGCCTTACGGCGTAGTCCCTAAAACTGAAACTTGGATTAGCCTTTGGCGCGTTATGGCTTAGCGAAACAGAGCCAATAGACGTTTAAAAAACTATCCTCGCCTTGGCTTTCTAATTTTTCAAGAAAACAAGAGGAATTTGTCGATTAAAAAGTAGCAACAGGTGAAAAGTCAATGTATGCCTGACTTTATCATTGAGGGTGGGACATACCATGGCCATCTACATTGTTAAGTTGAATTCTACTGCGGCAGGTGTGGACATATTAGAAATACCAAGTGATGAAGAATACGAAATAGGCCAGATTATCGCAATAAAAGCAGACCGGACCACAACCTATAACAGTACAGATGGACGCAGCGTGACCGTAATACCCGGTTTACAGTTAGGCGGCACAGTTGTGGAAAAGCGCTTAAAAAACTGAAGAAGTCATATCCGCGTAGACAAAACTACCTTTAACCATTTCAATTTTTTATTAACACTCGGCAGGTAGATACGGTCACAAACAGGTCATTTGGCCGGTAATCAATTGAAAATAGTAAACAATCAATAAAGAGTGCCCAGGACTGGATTCGAACCAGCACGAGCCTAAGCCCACCAGCCCCTCAAGCTGGCGCGTCTGCCAAATTCCGCCACCTGGGCGTTTGAATTGATAATTGATTATTGACTATTGATTATTAATTGTCAATGAAGAACTGGGCCGGGCTCGATTAGATGTCCTTCTGATAATTCCAAAGCTGAATTTGCAGACGCTGGCAAAAAGCAAAACCAGTTTGTTTGCACATTTCGACCACTATTTCTGATTTTTCCGCAAGTTCATCCCGCATAGCTGCCTGCGGCATCAACATCACTTTTTCCGGTTTTATGTTTCCAACTTTCTGTATTGTTTGGTTTATCTCTTCGAGGTCATCCTGCGAGTCCACAACAAATTTCAACTGGTATTCATAATTATCAATAAGCTGCCGAAGCGCAGCTAAATCCAACCGTAACTTCTCATGAACGGCGGCAAGTTCCGGGTCGTCCGGCGAAGAATTTGAAAGCTTCGGGCTGATACTCATCAAATCGCAGGGTAAATCCGGCACATATACAGTACCTGCTGTTTCGATTGTTATGTGTTTGTTAAAAACTTTTAGCTTTTCCAGCAATTCCGGCAGCTCCGGATTTATCATCGGCTCGCCGCCGGTTATTACAACGTATTGGCAAGGCCAACTCTGAATCGTATTGACAATCTCCGCTATGCCGTAATTATGGCCTGATTTTTCTTCCCAGGCAAATTTCGTATCGCACCATCGGCATCGCAACAGACAACCTGCAAAACGTACAAAAACACTCGGGACACCAACTAACCGCCCCTCTCCCTGTAAAGAATAGAATATTTCGTTTGTCAGCATTGTTTTTGTCTTTCATATATTGTGTTTTGGTATTCGATCGGGTCTTCCAGACCTGCTTCAGCAAAACCCTTTAATCTTAGTCTGCAGGAATCGCACCGGCCGCAGCTTCTTCCCTGCTTGTCGGGGTCGTAACAACTATGCGTAAGCGAAAAATCAACACCAAGCTCCCTGCCCCGCTGGATAATCTGAGCCTTACTCATATCGATAATCGGAGTATGTACCGTATATTCTCCCTTTGCCTGCACGGCAGCGGCCGTGGCAAGATTCGCCATCTTTTCGAATGCCTCTATGAACCCGGCTCTGCAGTCCGGATAGCCGCTGTAATCAATCGCGTTTACTCCGATGAAAATATCGAATGCCCCCAGGACTTCCGCCCAGGCAAGGGCGTAACTTAGAAAAATAGTATTTCGTGCCGGTACGTATGTTATTGGAATCTGATTCCGCTTTCGGCCTGTTTTTGGCACCTCGATGCCATGCTCCGTAAGCGCCGAGCCGCCAATACACCCGAGGTCTATATCGATAATTCGGTGCTCCCTAACCTTGAATGACGCTGCTATTGTCTTTGCAGCCTCGATTTCCTGCGCGTGTCGCTGGCCGTAGCGAATACTCAGCGCATAACATTCATAATCCTCGGCGGCGGCAATTGCCAGCGTCGTGGCGGAATCCATTCCGCCGCTCAGCAGAACAACCGCTTTTTTCTTTATGCTTTCCATCAGCTCCACTTGTAAGTAAATCTCATCTGGCGTATATTATACAGACAGCGTAGTTTGTGTGAAGGAAAAAGCAATGGACAAAAAGCCTGAATTGGATTTATTCGATAATCCTCGGCCGCTGCGCGACTATACGATAACGATTAACTGCCCAGAGTTTACAAGCCTGTGTCCCAGGACTGGACAGCCGGACTTCGGCGATATTATTGTTGAATACTGTCCCGATAAACTCTGCATCGAGCTTAAAAGCCTTAAGTTCTATATGCAAAGCTATCGCAATAAAGGCGTTTTCTACGAGGCGCTGACCAACGAGATACTGGACGATTTGACCAAGGCCTGCAAACCCCGCTGGATGACGGTAACGTCGCGTTTCAGCCCCCGCGGCGGAATAACAACACAGGTCAAAGCAGAGTATAAGGCCGGCTAATAAAGTTTTCCCAGTTGAGCGAAATCCTTAAAGTCCACATCGTCTATGTGGTCGAGGTCTGCCCCGCCGCACCAGTTGTTGCCGGCCTCGCAGCCGACAGCTAACCAGTAGTTTACAAACTCCGCTAAATCACTCAAATCTACAGAACAATCATAAGTTAATGGATTCGGATTCGCATCATAACCGATGTCTATCGCAGGATTATTCTGTTCGATTAAAAATAGATATATGCAATATGCGGGAGTATTTAGCGGATTACTTTCCAGTCGAAGCTGGGTCAGGCTTAGTTGTGATACCGCCGAGATGTCACTGACCTGATTATCGAACAGATTCAGCCATGACAAATTCATCAGTTGCGATAGTGTCGAGATATTTTCAACCTGATTGTCCGGCAGTTCCAGCCAGCACAGGTTCCTTGCGTATTCCAGCCCGGCGGTGTCGGTGATTCCTTTTTGGCTGGCATTTAGTTGAATCAACTCAAGCACTTCACCAAAATTAGGGTCGCTGACACTTAATTTTACCCCAACCGCCGCCTTAAGATTGGGGTCAGCAAAATCCACGACACAGTCATCTCCTGGATTTGGATTAGGCTCGTAAGTAAGATTTATACCGGGATTATTCTCAATTATCATCGGCAGATACTCGCAATACGCGGCCCTGTCCAGCGGATTGTCATTAAGATATAAAACCATCAGGTTCTTTAGCTTTGCTAAAGGCCAGATGTCACTTATCAGATTTTCGTCCAGATACAATTGAGTCAAATTGGCGGCATACTCGAGGCCGGCAAGGTTGTTTATACCGCAGGAATTGGCATCGAGATTGGTTAGGGAAAGAATGTCTGTAGTGTTAGGCTCTGAAACTCCCAGCTCGGCAGCTATTGCCGTTTTCAGATTTATATCAGCAAAATCTATTAATGTAGCATCGGTGCTGTAGCTGAAAATATCACCCGCCTCGAATGTACACGGGTCGGTTCTGTGCTTCCAGGTAATCGTCACATTCGGCCCGTCAATTTCCACGAGTATATATCCTTGATGCCCCTGCGTAATATCCTCATGGTCAACTCGCAGCGGTATCCACGAGCTGTTATCGCCGTCGAAGTCATCGCCGCTGTAGAAAAGTTCACCTCCACCGATTGTAATAATATGGTGTATATCATTGTTTGGATTTCCATCGCCGTCATCAATTCTTGCGTGGTCATAACTATGGTCATGGCCGCAGAAATAGACCCGCCCACCTTCGGAGGCGACGCTTTCCCAGAAAGCATCTCTCTCGTTTGTGTATAAATCCAGACAGTCCCAACGGTGCAGCTTAAAAGCAGGCTCATGTCCGAACACAAAAACATGAGGCTTTGTGTTAGCTACAAACTGCGCGTCCAGCCAGGCCTGGTTTACACGATGGCTGGTTACGTACTGGTCGAGCCCTACAATGAAAGCGTTTTTGTGTGTAAATGAAAAAGTGACATTTTCTTCGCCGGCCGGTCCGTTGTCCGGCAGGGCGTAATCTCCCGAGAAAACATCGTCCCAGTTTGCCTTGGGACCGCTATCGTGATTGCCTCGAATCGGATACACACCTATATTGGCATCGTAAAGCGGACCCATTATATCTCGCCAATGGAGTAGCTGCGATTTAAACGTGCCTTGACCGGAAGAATTATCAACAAGGTCGCCCGAAACAAAAATAAAATCCGCACCTTCCTCAATAGTGGCCTGCACAATTTCGATAAGCATATCACTGTTGACGCCGTTGCCGTCATAACCCTGCGTGTCTGAAGTCACAACATATCGGAAGCTGTCGGCATAAATCGGTACAGTAGAAGATGTGAAAATAACTAATAACAAAGTCGCGGATGAAATTAGACGGGCTCTTTTCATCACCTGTTTACCTCTCGTAAACAATTATATTATAGCTACTTCTGTAACTAAAGTCAAGAGTATGGAATTTACACTAAGGATTCGAAAATAGCCGTTTGACCGCTTTTTAAGGCGACATTGCAGCTAAAAAGGTTTTTGTTGATTCAAGAACTCTTTTCGATAATATAAGGCGGTACTGTCTCGATAAAAGGCTATCGGTCGAAAAATAATCAAAGGTCAGAAAGACATGCGGTGGCAGCTACAAAAAGACTAATGAGAAATCAGGAAAACCAATGAAACTCAAGAGAGAACTCGGCCTTATTCATATTTTTTGTATAGCAACCGGCGCAATGGTTAGTTCCGGGATTTTTATCCTGCCCGGCCTGGCTTATGCAAAGGCGGGACCGGCCGTCATTCTCTGCTATTTTCTCGCCGGCCTTTTGTCGTTACCGGGAATGCTGAGCCTGGCTGAAATGATAACGGCTATGCCCAAGGCCGGCGGCGATTGCTTTACTGTTATTCGAAGTATGGGACCGAGCGTAGGCTCGGTAGCGGGCCTGCTTAGCTGGTTCTCGCTCTCAATGAAAAGTGCTTTCGCTCTTATAGGTATGTCCATTTTTACCGTTCTGCTTGTTGATATGAACGTACATTTGATTGCCGTATTTTTCTGCCTCGCTTTTTTGTTTATCAATCTGATAGGTATTAAGGAAGCAGGAACAACACAGGTATTCATGGTAGTAGGACTGTTACTGCTTATGGTCCTGTATATTGTTACGGGCCTGCCGTCGGTGAAAGTTAACAATCTCTCACCATTCGCACCCAAAGGAATCGCATCCGTTTTCTTTACTACCGGATTTGTATTCGTTTCCTATACCGGATTGCTGAAGATAGCGAGCGTTGCCGAAGAGATAAAAAATCCCACAAGGAATATACCTCTTGGTATGGTCCTGTCTCTGTCGATAGTAATGCTCCTCTATGCCTTTATGATTTTTATCACGACGGGTGTGCTTGAAGCTGACAAATTGAGCCACTCTCTTACTCCCATATCGGATGGTGCGGAGGTTTTTCTGGGCACCGGCGGCAAAATAGCTTTGAGCATAGCCGCTATACTGGCTTTTTTATCTACCGCAAACGCGGGAATTATGACCGCGGCAAGGTCCTTAATACCGCTTAGTCAGGACGGCCTGCTGCCGAGTTTCTTCGGCAAAATCAATTCAAGGTTCGGGACACCCCACAACGCATTAATAGTAACTGGATTATTTATTATTCTTTCTTTGTTCCTCAAACTTGAAATCCTCGTGGAGGCCGCCTCTGTGGTTCTGATACTCACAAACCTGCTTTCCTGCACTTCCGTAATTATTCTAAGGGAAAGCCGGATTCATAACTATCAGCCGCAGTTCCGTGCGCCGTTATATCCCTGGCTGCAGATATTCGGGATAGTGGGATTTGGCTTTGTGATATTCGAAATGGGCTCCGAAGCCCTTTTAATAAGCTGCCTGCTGATTGTAGTTGCTATTTTCGTGTATTGGTTCTACGGCCGGATCAGGGCTAACAGAGAATATGCCCTGCTCCACCTTATTGAAAGAGTAACGGCCAAAGAGCTAACCTCTTATTCCCTCGAATCCGAGCTTAGAGAAATTATCAGGGAAAGAGATGTTATTGTAAAAGACAGGTTCGACACCATAGTAGAGAAATGTACAGTTCTTGATATAAAAGAATCCGTTTCGCTCGAGGAATTTTTCAAACAGGTCGCGGACGTTATGTCAAACCGGCTCAAACTGAATCCGTCGTTTCTGTTCGACTTACTTACCCAAAGAGAAAAGGAAACGAGCACGGTTCTAAATCCTCATATGGCGATACCTCACATAATCATCGACGGAGAAAATACGTTCGAAATTCTGCTCGTTCGCGCTCAAAATGGTATAAAATTTTCTGATGAGTACCCGAATGTACAAACTGTATTTGTGCTTGTTGGAACCAGGGATGAACGAAACTTTCACCTGCGCGCGCTTTCAGCAATTGCCCAGGTGGTTCAATCCCCGGACTTCGAAAAAAAGTGGCTCTCGGCAAGAAGCCAGCAGGAACTTCGCGATATTGTTCTTTTAGGAACTCGAAGGCGAGGGTAAAATCCCGGTATTTCCACCTCCGACCGAAAAGAACAGCTTTTATTAGCTTAGGAAAAATAACAATGCTCTTTTGGATATTGAAGTAATGGACAGAAAAAATCAAACTCGCCAAAAACTAAAAAAACTCAAATCTCTCTGGAGAAAATATAATTCTCTCTTAATTGTAATGCAGGATAATCCCGACCCCGATGCTATTGCCGCATCAACCGCCTTAAAGGAGCTGGCCAACAAAAAAGCGGATATAAGCTGCCAGCTTGCTTACGGCGGAACAATCGGGCGGGCCGAAAACCACGAGCTGGTTCATTATCTCGGATTTAATTTTCACCCTTTCAGTGACATAAGCCCTGAAAATTTTGACCTTATCGCATTAGTAGATTCGCAGCCGGAAACGGGAAATAATCCGCTGCCGCCGAACATTGCACCGGATATCGTTATCGACCACCATCCCTTCAGAAGCCCGAGCCGTGATATAGCATTTACGGACATTCGACAGCACTACGGCGCTACCTCCACAATTCTATGGGAATACCTCTCGGCCGCGGGAATTACTCCTGAAACACCGATAGCTACCGCGCTTCTCTACGGAATCAGGTCGGATACTCAGGACCTCGGAAGAGAATCCACCCGGGCGGACATCGATGCGATGGAGGCGTTGTACCCACTGGCAAATAAACGAATGCTCAGCCAGATCCAACAGGGCAGAGTACCTTCCGCGTATTACCAAATGCTTACAACGGCACTGGCAAACACAAAAATTTATGAGCACTGCCTGATTTGTAATATCGCAAAGGTTGATAATCCCGATATGATTGGCGAAGTGGCTGATATTCTGTTAAGGCACGAACAGGTCGATTGGGTGATGTGTTTCGGCCGTCACGAAAAGCGATTACTACTCTCTCTTCGCACTCAGGACAGGACACTTTCTGCGGGAAAAGTCGTGCGCGATATAGTTCAAAAAATCGGCACCGGCGGCGGCCACGCAAGTATGGCGGGAGGACAAATACAACTATCCTCGGCAAGGGGCGTAAAATCCCGGCGCACACACATAGAAAGACTAATTTGCAATAGATTTCTAAAAGCCCTCAGGATAAAGAGCAAAAAAGGCCGGAGACTTGTCCACATACCTGCAAATGCTTCAAAAAAATAGACATTTATTTGCTATTCACACCAGAACATAATTCAGAATAAGATAAGCTGCTCCAGCCCTTTTATCACTCTTATTTTCTTTCATAACGGGAAATTCGTTTCCACGAAATCTCCCTGCAGCTCTCGTGCCTTTAAGTCATACGCCCTCGCCGCCTTGTCCTCGTCGTCGAACGACCCGATATGCATACTTTTCTTATTTACCTTAATCATTGCCCGCCACTTTTTACCTCGGTGCCGGTACACGCCTTTGTATTTTGAGCTTTTATTCCTGATAATCTTTCGGCGATTATAATTATTCTGTGCGAAGGTGGCTTCCCGAAGATTTGCCTTGCGGTTATCCAGCCCGTTATGGTTGATATGGTCCACGACAAGGCCGTCGCCCACCTTGATTACCTCCCGGTGCATCAATATACTCTTTTTTTTCGCACCCCCATTGCCGGGCTCGTTTCGCACGGCATAATAAGTATACCACGCTTTTTGCGCGTACCATTTATAACGCACCAGCCGGTAATAATCATCGGCATCGACAATCGCATATTTACACCGTGTAAGCTTGATTCTCCGAAACGCGTATCCGTATCGCAACCGGCGATATAAAAGGAGGATTAACACCATCGGCCGCTCAATAATCGTCGGTATGCGTATCTTCAGGTTGATATTTATCTCGTCCGCGATACTCCCTGCTCCCCTCAACTGTCGACATACGAAATACGAGACACGACCGACGTTTTTTTGCCAGAGGCAAAAAAACTGTCCTCTCACTATTGGCTCAACCTGCACGTTTTGGCGAAATTCCGGCCATTTTTTAGGCCCTTAAAATAACTAAGTGCTTGTTATATAAGGAGATAAATTATTTTATTTTTTTCGAAAATGCGCAAAAACCACCTGCGCATTTTGTCTTATGTATCTTTATCAAATATTATATGTCCACAAAATTTAAACATACATAATCGATTACTTAAAATTGCGTTTTGCTTATCCTGAGCCTGTCGAAGGGTTCTATCTTGATTTATAAGTCTGAAAATACCAAGAACCCTCGCCCCTCACCCCTCGTCCCTAATCCCCTACTGCTTATCCTGAGTTTTCTATACTGAGCCTGTCGAAGTAGTCGAAGGGCCTCCGCCTTCGGCGGCCGCCCTCTGTGCGTTTAGTCTTATCTGGGCGATTTGGCTCGAATATTTAGCCCCGAGATTCATCGCGTGGGTTCACAGAGCCGCGACCGTGAGGGAGCGGTAAATTATTTAGCCCCACGTTTCACGTGGGGTGATTTACCCGTCGCCGTTCCGGCGACGTAAAATACTTAGCCCTGCAACCGGTCCTGAGTCCGTCGAAGGATTTATTGCAGGGTTTCTTCATTACGATTTACTGTGTGTGTGTTTGATTAGCCCACGGCATCGCCGTGGGTTTCTTCGCCCAAAAACCGCAAGCCCCCAACCCTATCCTGAGCGTAGTCGAATGGGCCACGCCTTAGGGGGTTCTTCTTTTCGTTTAGCCGTCGCCGAAACGGCGACGTAAAATACTTAGCCCTGCAACCGGTCCTGAGTCCGTCGAAGGATTTATTGCAGGGTTTCTTCATTACTATTTACTGTGTGTGTGTTTGATTAGCCCACGGCATCGCCGTGGGTTTCTTTCCTTTTTGAATCCCTGCACCGCAGGGGGTAGGTTAGATCCGTCATCTTGATGACGGGGTTTCTTTGCCTGCCTCGGCGTAGTCTCGCCACTAAAGTGGCGGACGAAGACGGGTCATTGCGAGGCCGCCTGCCCTGAGCAATGTCGAAGGGAAGGCCGCGGCAATCTCCAAATTATTTAGCCCCCAGTCCTGTGCTGGGGGGGTATTTGTATAGTGGCCCCTTCGCCCCGCCAATCCAAATCTAATCGTTGTGATTTTTTGTGTTATCAATTATCCTGCCTAAAGTCTCCATAAACTTAGTTAGCCGTTTTTCATTAAGTCCATTCTTGACAAGTTCTTTGCCATGCTTCCAAATACCATCCGCAAACCCGGCCGCATACTTCAAGAGAATGATATTTACTCTCCCGCCTTCAACCTCCTCTAAAAAATACTCCATCGCTAAATTCGCCCATCCCGCCGCTTTATCCTTTATTTCCAGTTCCTTGGCCAGCGCACATGCAAAGCCTGCTGCCTGCATAAAAGAACCGACTATGTGCCTTTGGCCTTCATCGATTAGCTCTTTTAGCAAACTAACCCCTTTCTCAATATCCCCACCTGCTTCTTTCCATTGGCCTTTCTCGCTTCGTGCAACCGCTCTATTAAACAAACAGCTCTCCAAATTGCTTCTAAACTCCAGCCGACCTTCATTTTCAACAAGCTGTTTATAAATCTTAATCGCCCGGCCGTAGTCTGATATCGATTCATCAAGCTGACCCTTATCTGCCAACGCAAAACCCCGGTTGTTGTAGCAACTAGCCAAGTCGTTTCTAAGCTCTAATCGCTCTTCCTTTTCAACAAGCTGTTCTCTAATCTTAATCGCCCGGCCGTAGTCTGATATCGATTCATCAAGCTGACCCTTATCTGCCAACGCAAAACCCCGGTTGTTGTAGCAACTAGCCAGGTTATTTCTAAGTTCCAGCCGACCTTCCTTTTCTACAAGCTGTTCTCTAATCTTAATCGCCCGGCCGTAGTCTGATATCGCTTCATCAAGCTGACCCTTATCTGCCAACGCAAGACCCCGGTTGTTGTAGCACATAGCCAGGTCATTTTTAAGCTCTAATCGCTCTTCCTTTTCAACAAGCTGTTTATAAATCTTAATCGCCCGGCCGTAGTCTGATATCGCTTCATCAAGCTGACCCTTATTTACCAACGCATTACCCCGGTTGTTGTAGCAACTGGCCAGGTCATTTCTAAGCTCCAGCCGCCCTTCCTTTTCAACAAGCTGTTTATAAATCAAAATCGCCCGGCCGTAGTCTGCTATCGCTTCATCAAGCTGACCCTTATCTACCAACGCAAGACCCCGGTTGTTGTAGCAACTAGCAAGGTCATTTCTAAGCTCCAGCCGACCTTCCTTTTCAACAAGCTGTTCTCTAATCTCAATCGCCCGGCCGTAGTCTGCTATTGATTCATCAAGCTCCTCCCTGGCCCCCAACGCATTACCCCGGTTGCTGTAACAACCAGCCAGGTTATTTCTAAGCTCCTGCCGACCTTCCTTTTCTACAAGCTGTTCTCTAATCTCAATCGCCCGGCCGTAGTCCGCTATCGCTTCAGAAAGCTCACACTAAAGTTTTAATACTCTTATTTAGTTATTGTAGCATGCGGCATCAAGATATTATGGGATTAATCATTTTATTAGGTAATTCCAAACAGGCTTCTTCTCAAATATAACGATTTTTCTATTCTCCATCGTAGGTATTTTTGTTCTCATCAAGCCTTTCAGCAAGATATCCAACCACATCCTTAGGTAAGAATATTACTTCTTGGCCACGTTTTCCTTCAATTCTGAAAGTTAGTTTCTTGCTACTTTGCTTCTCGAATTGCTGAATTATCTTGATAGCCTTCTCGAAGTTTGCTAACTCCTGGGATGCGGAATCCGCGTTCAATTTACGGGTTTCTGCTTTCGTTTTTTTGCGTTGTACTCGCAGGTTCTCCTTTTCCTCGTAGGTATTTTGGATCTGGGCCTGTTTCAACTGATTCTCGATGGTTTGCCTGTCTAACTGTGATTCTAGTGCTTCGAATCCTTTTGTGGTCAGCTTTGAAGCCTCACTCGCGACCGTTTCTCCCGTATTCGGGTTAATCTTCGTTTCAGCAATTTGATCTGCCGCCCTTCGCAGTGCACGAACTAATGACGCTTTGATCCTCACTCGCCACTTACTCTTCTGGTGGCCACTGAGATCCATACGGAGAACATCTTTTTCCATTCCCTCTTTATCCATAGTTATACGTCCACGGGTTCAAGTGCAAGAGACGGTTCAATCATCCCCTTGCTTTCGATGACAAGTCGGTCACCTGTCATCGATTCATATAGATCAGAAAGTAACTCAATCAACTCAACTACATCTTCCTCATCGTATTCCGTCATATCAATATAGATCCTGAGTGGGGTGGCAGTAGCTTCCTGCTGATCCCACCAGTCTTCGATTGCTGTATGCAATTCTCTTGCCCTCTCTTGTCCCATCCGTTCTATCAAATACTGCTTGATAGCTATATGCTGCTTAACATTACCCCATTCAAACTCTACCATCTGCCATTTTATAAGCTCTGCAATCGCCTTTCGAATCGTCCCCTCATCTAATCCCAAAAGCTCTACTAACATCTCTACGGGTACAGACCTCATAGAACAGGCTACTAACGACAGCAAGCCTATATCTTCTTGCCGATGTTCGATTATCCTCTCAAATAAGCCTGCAATTTTTGTTTCTTCAAGTGGATTTACCTCTTTCCAACGTGATATATCCGCGTCATATAAATCGTGCAGCAATACCCCGAGTACGTGCACTGCATACGGATGGCAGCCATACGCCTTTACCGCCTTCAACATAATCGCGTCATCCCCACTTACGCCCAATTCCTTAAGCAGCGCGACCGCCTCCTGTGGCTTCAAATCGACAAGCAGCGTTTGCCTGCCGTGTTTTTGACCAATCATAACAGGCGGATTCTCATCAAGCGCGCTGGGTATCGCGCGCGTTGTAAGCAAAACCTTTGAACCGTTATCCCAGAAGCACGCGTGTTTGATGAATTTATCGAATGCTTCTTCCACCGCTTCCCTGTCATCTACGGTTGGCTTCTCAATCTGCGCATCAGGTTCGGCCGACCATCGCTTAAGCCATCGCTCCGCCCCGTCCAGCACAATCCAGCAGGGCTGTTGCCTGAGTGCATCCTGCACCATCCCGCTGCGGGCGCTGGCGGAAGTAATTTCCTGTCGGTTTATATGCTCGCCCGTAAGGTAAAAATAAAAGTCATCCAGAAAAATATCGAATGTGTATCCCGGCTCATAAAGCTTCCGCCAGAATAGTCCTGTCCCCTCCGCAGGTCTTGCGCCCCGTTTATACCACTCACCGGCCAAACAGCTCTTTCCCTGCCCGGCCAAACCTACTACAGCAATGATATTCTTATTCCCACCCATCCCCGCCGAAAGCTCTTTTAGCTCATCCTCCCGCCCCGCAAATGGAACCGAAACCTTAGGACCACTATCAGGAAACGAAATCCCAGGCCATACGGCCCGCATTTCCAAACCCCTCAGTCGCCCCTCCTTTTCTAAAAATTTTCTAAGGTTTTGAAACTCCTTTAGTATTCTTTGCTGTCCACTCTGTGAAAGATTTATTCCAATACTCATCACACTGTACAAAGTCTGAATAGTGCTTCGTGGGTCCTTGAGTAGTTCGCTTATTAGTGCATTATTGAAATAAGAAAAGACTTCCTTCGCTACCTTCAGTGCTGTCTTTTCATCACCAAGATAAAAATCCCCCAGAATTGCAAACTGCCGAGCCAATTCGTCCCCATCGATAAATCCTTCACCTTTTCTGAACCGCTCGATTTCCCCCTGACCGATATTTCCTTCCAGCAAAGCCGTGAAAGGTCCGATTTCTATCTCAATATCTTTTTTATGAAAATGTTGTATGGTTTTATCAATTGCGGTGTAAACAGGGTCATTGAATTTAATCCATTTCTTCCGCCCCAGGTTATAAAGAATCGCTGCGATTAAACTACCTGTTATTTCCATATCCCAACACCTTTCTGAACGAGTTATTTACCTTTTCAGCGATGCCGGATTTATTATACTCCCCAAATCCGATATTGAAAAGCATAAATTTAGAATCCTGAGCAAGCGTATCTGTGGTGAGCTTGCCGAATCCAGCGCGTCGAAGAGCCTCCTGCACCAGCTACCTAATGCAGAAAAACACTCCCCTCAACCTTAACGGCCGATTTTGGCACTACCTGTTATTAACAGGTAGTGAAACTATCATCCTTTCTACTCCCCTGTATCCTAACAATTTACTGCTTATCGGCACTAACTGCCATTGGCAGGTAGTGCTCCAAAGTTAGTTTTAACTTTGAAACTGTAATTTTGCCTTTTTACTTTTACCTTTTTACTTTTCCTGCCTGCCCTGAGTCCCGGCCCGGCTTCGCCTTCGGTTGCGCCGAGGCGAGCGCGCCGGGATCGAAGGGCCTCCGCCAGCAGCTTTTCTCAAATTTCAAATGTGAAATCTTGAATTGACACTCCTCTCGACTTTAACGGCCGACTTTGGCACTACCTGTTATTGACAGGTAGTGAATTCTTTTCTCCCTTATATCAATTCCGCTTTGATAAAATAAACTATTTATTAGCACTAACTGTTATTGACAGGTACTGAAGCTCACCTCCCTTGTACTATTCCTTAATTCATACATTTTGCTGTTTAATCGCACTATGTGTTAATAACACCTACTGAAATTCCCCACAGTTCGTTTTGAATTTCGTATTTTGGTGATTCTAATTTGTTTCGTATTTCGATATTTGGATTTCGCGTTTCAACCCCCTCTGTCTTCCGTCATCGAGTATCTTGAATCCAGAATCGCCTGTCCGCCGAAGTTTTGCCGTAATGCATCCTGTGGATAACGAAGGCGGAAGCATCTAATTAACTAATTCACCAATAACCAATTACCATTAACCAATCAACTAATCCACTCTGTTTCCCTGCGCTAGGTGTCATTAACACCTACTGAAGGCACCACTCTTTTATATTCTCCCCCGCATCCATACAGGATTCTATTCCTTTGCGATAGATGGTATTGCCATCTACTGAACGCTTCACGCTGTACGCTACACGCTTTCAATCGAGTATCCAGAATCCGCCTTCGCAAGCCGTTTTTTCATATCTAATTACAAATAGTGTAAATCTGTGTTAATCCGTGTCTATCAGTGTTTTGCTTTGGCATTCGTCGCGTAGCGACCGTGGACAAGTCTGGAAGATGGAGCAAATTCTAAATTTGCGGAAAGCTTCAAGGCGAGAACACAAAAGGCCTTCACGGCCACCGCCAAAGCTCTGCCTTCCCTCTGCGGTTATAATTAATCTGTGTCAATCTGCGTTAATCCGTGTCTATCCGTGGTTAATTAATCTCTGAGTCCTCGGTGCTCTCTGTGGCTAAAACTATCCGCGTCCTCTTTAGTCTGTGTTTGTCCGTGTCTCCTCAGTCCGTGCCCGTCCGTGTCTAAGGTAATTCCTCACATAATCCCCAATCCCATCTTCCAACGATGTAATCTCCGCGTCGTAAATTGATTACTTCTCTCCTTCATTTTTCCCCGGCTCCTCTTCAAGCCGAATAAACGCCTTTAGTATTTTTCTAAATCCTCTTCTTTCCAAAGGAATAAGAAGAAAAGCACTAAAAAACATAAAGCATGTAATCACATAGAGAGTGCCCATCCTGAAAGCTACATTTGTTAAAAGATCAATGTAGTTTTCTATCACACCGGGTGTTAAAGGCATAGCAGATTCTGTCCCGGCCCTGTACACAAAAACCACCTCATCAGGCACAATATTGGCGTACTCTCTCTTAAGCCGGTAATTCCAAATGCTTAAGCATACACAAATAACTCCAAATGCAAGCAAAAGGAGCACGCTCATCCTTGTCCTCTTAATATGGTCGGCTATAAATTTCCACTGCTTCTCGGTCAATTTTTCCCGTGAAGTGCCGAGTGAAGAAAGATATTTTTCCGTAGCCCTTCGAACTCTCTCGGAAATTCTCTTGTTAGCCATCTTTAATCCCTCTTTTCAATGACTGATATGGAATTTAATGCCTAAAGTATCTCGGCCTTCTGGCGTTACCTGTCAATAACAGGTACTGAAATTCCTTAGCCGCTTCACGCTTCACGCAATACGAAACGAGCAGCGGTCAACCAATCCGCCTTCGCAAGCCGTTTTTTCATATCTAATTACAAATAGTGTAAATCTGTGTTAATCCGTGTCTATCAGTGTTTTGCTTTGGCATTCGTCGCGTAGCGACCGTGGACAAGTCTGGAAGATGGAGCAAATTCTAAATTTGCGGAAAGCTTCAAGGCGAGAACACAAAAGGCCTTCACGGCCACCGCCAAAGCTCTGCCTTCCCTCTGCGGTTATAATTAATCTGTGTCAATCTGCGTTAATCCGTGTCTATCCGTGGTTAATTAATCTCTGAGTCCTCGGTGCTCTCTGTGGCTAAAGCTATCCGTGTCCTCTTTAGTCTGTGTTTGTCCGTGTCTCCTCAGTCCGTGCCCGTCCGTGTCTAAGGTAATTCCTCACATAATCCCCAATCGCGCCTTCAAGTGGAGTACATTCTTTTTTATAGCCCGCCGAACGCAGTTTTTCCATCTCGGCCTCCGGCAGCATCGCTGAAAAATTGAGAGAATAATCGTTTAAAATTTCTCCTGTTTATTAATTACTCACGCACCTTGCCACTAAATGCCGAAAAAAACAATCCGTGGGAAATGCGGGATTTACCACGTACTTCAATATCTCTGCTTTCAATCTCTATCTTGTTAGTAGCTATAAGCAAATCACAATCTTCACAACATACTATCTTAAGCAGGTTTTTGTCGTACGATATTTCGTTGAAAGAATATGTTCCGATTCTCGACCTGTTATCGACTTCATATCCCTCGACATTTCTGATGGTGAGAATTGCCCGGATGACATCGACCTCGTATGTACGGTAGATAATCCAGTTACGAATCAGTCGGCTTGGATTACCATGAAAAATCCTGCGATATGGAATAGTGATAATGCCTTCCTCTTTAGAGAAATTAACACTATCAAGCTCAAAGAACTCATCGTGAATATGGCCGATGATATAATCTAAACTGTCCGCGATCCTTACTACGATTGGCTCTTTTTGAATTATATCATCTTTATCCATTTGAATTATTGCTACTTCGTAGACACTGATAATAATTTTTTTCTCTGTGCTCTTGTCATCATCCCGACACCTCGGGGCTGCGCTGTCTGCTCTACGCCAAACGCTATTAATCGAGAATCGAGTATCCATTTAACCAATTACCATTCACCAATAATCAGTTACCTACCAATAAGGTTGTTCTGTATATAGTCTTTTATCGCATCTTCTAAGGAAGTTGTTTGCTTTTCGTAGCCCGCCGAACGCAGTTTTGATATGTCCGCCTGTGTGAAGTACTGGTACTGGTTACGGATAGAATCAGGCATATCGATATAATCGATTTTGGTCTTTCTATCCATCGCGGCAAACACGGCCGATACCAAATCGTTCCAGGTCCGTGCTATGCCCGAGCCGACATTAAAAATCCCTGCCGCCTTCGGATTATCGAAGAAAAACAAGGTCATATCGACCGCGTCCCTGACGTAGAGAAAATCTCGCTTCTGCTCGCCATCGGCAAACTCCGGCTTGTACGATTTGAAAAGCCTCACCCTCCCGGCCGCGTTAATTTGCTCGTATGCCTTCAGTACAAAACTTCGCATATCGGCCTTGTGATATTCGTTCGGCCCGAACACGTTGAAGTATTTAAGCCCCACGATTTTATTAAGCAGCCCCTTGCGTTTCGCCCAAAGGTCGAATAACTGTTTTGAGTAACCGTATATATTCATCGGCCGCAGCTTCTCAATATCTTCTTCATTGTCTGAGAATCCCTGCGAGCCGTCCCCGTATGTCGCTGCGCTCGAGGCATAAATGAAGCGCACTCCCTGATTAACAGCCCACCTGGCGAGCGACTTTGTGTATTCGTAGTTATTTTTTATTAGGCCGGACGCATCGGTCTCGGTCGTGCTCGAGTTGGCGCCAAGGTGGAAGACTGCCTCGATATGGCCGGGCAGCTTATCTTTTAGAACCATTTCGAGGAAATCATCTTTTTCGAGATAGTCTGCGAACGCAAGGCTGCGCATATTCTTCCATCTCTGGTCGCAGCCTAACTGGTCAACCACGAGGATATCTTCAATACTTCGGCCGTTCAGGCCGGCAACAAGATTTGAACCTATAAATCCTGCACCGCCGGTAACTACAATCATTTTAAAGCCCCCTGCAAAATAGTCTGCTTAAAACAGCACAGCTTATACTTATTAAATCATGTTGGTATTAGAGATTCTCAGTTTAGTAATTTCGGGTAAGCTTAGCGAACGGGCATAGCCCTGTCAAACTCAAAAAGGAGTATTGTCAGGCAGGATATGACTACAGCGCAAAACAAAGGCCGGTTCCAAAAACCGGCCAAGCTAACTCATTTTAAGGTTAGACTTCTGGTCAACAAAGAGCGATATAACTCGCGATAGCAAGAATCAAAATCCGTCTTTTGTTGGAGATAAACGGAAGCCACACCTTGTAATAGAAATCGGCCATCACCCTCACTCCTAAAGCCAGTCTGTTCGAACTGCAAGAGTATTATAGCCGAACGCGGCAGAAAATTCAAGGAAAAGCCCTGTTTGTGCAACGTAATTCCTTGATAATGCTGTAGTTATGCACTCAGTGGAAAGGAGTTTTTTTCAGGCCAAAATCGCGTCACTCGCCCAGTAAAAGCGAAATATCAAGAAAAAGGCGACAGGAGCTATCCATAAAGCCGCTCATCCTCTCCAGATACCTGCGATTCGTGCCAATACGAGGATATTACGAGACTTACCCCCCAAACTTGCGGAATAGTTGGGAAAATCGCTCAGGAGTGGGCAAAAACGAAATCGAAACACGCTGATTTAGCCGGTTCTCGGAGACCTATTCCCGCCCGATTAGCTTGAAATTCAAAATCGCAGTACGGCCTACTTCCCCACTAAAACTATATAAGCCCGATTAGCTTGCGGTTTAAATTACGATACGGTTTGCTTTCTCACTAAAAACTATTCCAGACTGGTTAGTTCCCGATTCAAAACTGCGATGTGACCCATTTCCTCACTAATAATGGCTTCAATTTTGTCCCTGCCGGCCGGGGAATCGACGAAATCTTTCAGGCCGAGATAATAAACGATGGAATCCTTTTCAGCGCCGATGCCCATTTTCAAGATATCGGCGGCAGTTTCTTTTCCTGTCAGCTGCTCGGTGGGGTCCTTTTTCAAATTGAAGACGTGGCCGCCGGCCATCGCCTGCAGATAAAGTGCAGCCTCGTTTTCAGGGTCGAAGGCCATAAGCTCGCGTTCCTGCTCGGAAAGGGCCTTTCTCATAGCAGCAAAAGTCTTCTCGTGCAGGTCTTCCATATCAGCCAACTCCAGCAAGGTCTGCGCGAAGCCTGCGTTTTTAAGGGTTTTGGCGACGGTACGATAGAATCTGGCGCCGTTTCTCTCAATCTGTTCGGCTATTTCGTAGATTTCAAATGCATTAAGAGTTACAGTCATTATTTATCTCCCTTATTTTTTGGCGGCTTAAAAACTCTCCTAGCAAGCTCGCGGTCAATCATATAAAGCTCCTGAGACTTGTAATCTGTGAGCTTTAGCTTCTGTAATACTTCGTCAGCAGACTCCTCCTCCTCAGCCTGTTCGTCGACGAACCACTGAAGGAAGGTACGTGCATCGTCGTCCTTCTGTTCGGTTGCCAGTTCCATCAGTGCTTTAATCAGGCCTGTAACTTTCTGCTCGTGTTTGTAAACGGCGTCGAAAACGTCACGCGGCGAGGACCACTCGGCCGGTGGGGCGATAATTGCTTTTAGCGAAACTCTGCCGCCACGCTGATTCAGGTAGTCGTAAAACTTCATCGCGTGCGACTGCTCCTCCTGGGCCTGTACGAGCATCCAGTTGGAACAGCCGGGCAGGTTGGTCGAATGAAAATAAGCGGCCATAGACAGATACAAATAGGCTGAGTAAAGCTCGGCATTGAGCTGGTCGTTAAAGGCCTGCTGCAGCTTTTTGGTAATCATTTGTACGCCCCTTTCCATATTGAAAATGCGTGTTTTAGCGGGGAATTCCCTTCCCGGATGTATAGAGTAAACTGCCAATCTTAACTTAATAAATATCAGCGATGGGGCTGATTTGCATAAGATTAACTATTTTCGGCTTTTTAGTCAATACCGCAAATTTCAGCAAAAGTCGTTCACATTAAGTTTAATACATAGACCAGATGTTATGATTCGGGGTAAAGTGCTGTCAGTTTTCGGCACTTGTGAACGGACAATGTTAGAGAAAAGTGGATTAGTTAGTTAGATGCTTACACTTATCGCGGTTCCTGACTGAAGCCGCGATGAGGAAACAAACGAAGGCACGTTGAAAACGTGTACAAAATAGATTTCCGAACTGAAGGCAGGACCGCGATAATCTTAAAAAACCACGTTGATGATTTTCTTCTTTATTTATGTCCGATTAGTCGTCATAATATTGAGTTAACAACAGCTATGTCGAAGGGGACTTTAGATGCTCTTAATGGCAGTTTTGCCATTCTGATGAAAAGAAATTCTTTTTGTTCAAAATGGTGTCCAAGCAAAAAACTATATTTTTAAAACATTTCAAACGGAGAGTATCGGATTATGAATGCTATCGAACTAAAAAAAGAGGAAGCAGCATTTTATTTTAATCAGGCAAGACTCAACATTTCAGGACTTGATGAAATTATTGAAAAGCAGTTACCACATATAGGTAGTAACAGGGAGAATGCGAAAAAAACTGTTGATATGATTTTGGATAATCCCGAAGTCTTGAAGAAGATGGAAAATTATGTCTTTAACTCACGAGATATAGCAAAGAACGCAAGAGGTGAACTTGAAGCATTGTTGTTGAAATTAGTAGAACTGCGTAATTTTTATTCACATTATGTTCATAAAGATGATGTTAAGACATTGAGTTACGGAGAAAAACCTTTACTGGATAAATATTATGAAATTGCGATTGAAGCGACCGGAAGTAAAGATGTCAGACTTGAGATAATAGATGATAAAAATAAGCTTACAGATGCCGGTGTGCTTTTTTTATTGTGTATGTTTTTGAAAAAATCAGAGGCAAACAAACTTATCAGTTCAATCAGGGGCTTTAAAAGAAACGATAAAGAAGGCCAGCCGAGAAGAAATCTATTCACTTACTACAGTGTCAGAGAGGGATATAAGGTTGTGCCTGATATGCAGAAACATTTTCTTTTATTCACACTGGTTAACCATTTGTCAAATCAGGATGAATACATCAGTAATCTTAGGCCGAATCAAGAAATCGGCCAAGGGGGATTTTTCCATAGAATAGCATCAAAATTTTTGAGCGATAGCGGGATTTTACATAGTATGAAATTCTACACCTACCGGAGTAAAAGACTAACAGAACAACGGGGGGAGCTTAAGCCGAAAAAAGATCATTTTACATGGATAGAGCCTTTTCAGGGAAACAGTTATTTTTCAGTGCAGGGCCAAAAAGGAGTAATTGGTGAAGAGCAATTAAAGGAGCTTTGTTATGTATTGCTGGTTGCCAGAGAAGATTTTAGGGCCGTTGAGGGCAAAGTTACACAATTTCTGAAAAAGTTTCAGAATGCTAATAACGTACAGCAAGTTGAAAAAGATGAAGTGCTGGAAAAAGAATATTTTCCTGCAAATTATTTTGAAAATCGAGACGTAGGCAGAGTAAAGGATAAGATACTTAATCGTTTGAAAAAAATCACTGAAAGCTATAAAGCTAAAGGGAGGGAGGTTAAAGCCTATGACAAGATGAAAGAGGTAATGGAGTTTATAAATAATTGCCTGCCAACAGATGAAAATTTGAAACTCAAAGATTACAGAAGATATCTGAAAATGGTTCGTTTCTGGGGCAGGGAAAAGGAAAATATAAAGCGGGAATTTGACAGTAAAAAATGGGAGAGGTTTTTGCCAAGAGAACTCTGGCAGAAAAGAAACCTCGAAGATGCGTATCAACTGGCAAAAGAGAAAAACACCGAGTTATTCAATAAATTGAAAACAACTGTTGAGAGAATGAACGAACTGGAATTCGAAAAGTATCAGCAGATAAACGACGCAAAAGATTTGGCAAATTTAAGGCAACTGGCGCGGGACTTCGGCGTGAAGTGGGAAGAAAAGGACTGGCAAGAGTATTCGGGGCAGATAAAAAAACAAATTACAGACAGGCAAAAACTTACAATAATGAAACAAAGGATTACTGCTGCATTGAAGAAAAAGCAAGGCATAGAAAATCTTAATCTTAGGATAACAACCGACACCAATAAAAGCAGAAAGGTGGTATTGAACAGAATAGCGCTACCTAAAGGTTTTGTAAGGAAGCATATCTTAAAAACAGATATAAAGATATCAAAGCAAATAAGGCAATCACAATGTCCTATTATACTGTCAAACAATTATATGAAGCTGGCAAAGGAATTCTTTGAGGAGAGAAATTTTGATAAGATGACGCAGATAAACGGGCTATTTGAGAAAAATGTACTTATAGCGTTTATGATAGTTTATCTGATGGAACAACTGAATCTTCGACTTGGTAAGAATACGGAACTTAGCAATCTTAAAAAAACGGAGGTTAATTTTACGATAACCGACAAGGTAACGGAAAAAGTCCAGATTTCGCAGTATCCATCGCTTGTTTTCGCCATAAACAGAGAATATGTTGATGGAATCAGCGGTTATAAGTTACCGCCCAAAAAACCGAAAGAGCCTCCGTATACTTTCTTCGAGAAAATAGACGCAATAGAAAAAGAACGAATGGAATTCATAAAACAGGTCCTCGGTTTCGAAGAACATCTTTTTGAGAAGAATGTAATAGACAAAACTCGCTTTACTGATACTGCGACTCATATAAGTTTTAATGAAATATGTGATGAGCTTATAAAAAAAGGATGGGACGAAAACAAAATAATAAAACTTAAAGATGCGAGGAATGCAGCATTGCATGGTAAGATACCGGAGGATACGTCTTTTGATGAAGCGAAAGTACTGATAAATGAATTAAAAAAATGATAATAAAAAAAGAATAAGAGTAATTCAGATATGATTTTTAAAAGAAGAATAAAAGATAATTGCCTGCTGCAAAAAAGGTTAAGTGATGACGGCTGTGATAGGCCTCGATTTGTGGGGTAGTAACAGCAACGTAATGGTCTCGCAAATGCTTCTGTGCGCTGTGATAGGCCTCGATTTGTGGGGTAGTAACAGCAGACTGATTGCCTTCAGTACCTCACGTCCGGCTGTGATAGGCCTCGATTTGTGGGGTAGTAACAGCGACCACATAAAAGCCTCCTTTCTTTAACTTGCTGTGATAGGCCTCGATTTGTGGGGTAGTAACAGCACCAAAGTCAATCCATACAAGGCCGATGTTGCTGTGATAGGCCTCGATTTGTGGGGTAGTAACAGCATACACACTATCGAGTGTGCTGAGCCAGTTGCTGTGATAGGCCTCGATTTGTGGGGTAGTAACAGCCCCCTGACTATTAGGTAATAACCTAAAATTGCTGTGATAGGCCTCGATTTGTGGGGTAGTAACAGCCCGAGTCGAACAATACCGACTCACCTGCATGCTGTGATAGGCCTCGATTTGTGGGGTAGTAACAGCGCTTCCGTTGCTGTATCATTTTTTCGTTTAGCTGTGATAGGCCTCGATTTGTGGGGTAGTAACAGCGATTTGAATATCAAGCAGTCGTCTGGATTCGCTGTGATAGGCCTCGATTTGTGGGGTAGTAACAGCCATGCCGTAAGCCATGGCCGAATCCACTTGCGCTGTGATAGGCCTCGATTTGTGGGGTAGTAACAGCTGATAAGCTATTGGTGGATAATTGTTTTTGCTGTGATAGGCCTCGATTTGTGGGGTAGTAACAGCTACTCATCCGTTTTGTGTAACTCTTCGTATGCTGTGATAGGCCTCGATTTGTGGGGTAGTAACAGCTCCCGAGCCACTCCACGTTCACCGACTTTTGCTGTGATAGGCCTCGATTTGTGGGGTAGTAACAGCTTCAGGTTTATCTTTTTCAAACAATGCTGTGCTGTGATAGGCCTCGATTTGTGGGGTAGTAACAGCTTGAGCAGTTGCACCAACATCTCTTACTTTGCTGTGATAGGCCTCGATTTGTGGGGTAGTAACAGCTCGGCGGCCGTTGGGAGCAACCGCCGAAATGCTGTGATAGGCCTCGATTTGTGGGGTAGTAACAGCGGTGGGAGGTTAGCCAGTGAACTTATATCCGCTGTGATAGGCCTCGATTTGTGGGGTAGTAACAGCAACAGTCTGGGTATGGAATGGCTGTGCTTTGCTGTGATAGGCCTCGATTTGTGGGGTAGTAACAGCCTCTCATTCGGCTACTCGCAGACAATGTTCGCTGTGATAGGCCTCGATTTGTGGGGTAGTAACAGCTGGTAAACTTAAACCTCAATATGCACTCATGCTGTGATAGGCCTCGATTTGTGGGGTAGTAACAGCACCTTTTCTTTTTACTATTGTTATTGTACCGCTGTGATAGGCCTCAATTTGTGGGGTAGTAACAGCGAAACAATTTCATATTTCAGATTTCAGATTTGAGAGAAGAAAACACCGTGATAAATAAAAAAGAAGAAACCCCCAAGGCGTGGCTTGGGGGCTAAATAATTTGGAATCCTGCATGCGCAGGAATGACAAATCACCTGCGGTGCAAAACACCACCCAAGGTGTGACTTGGGGGCTAAGTGAAAATTACTGTTGTCGGAAATGTAATCCATAAGTTATTATCCAAATATGACAAAAAAATTAATCGGTTATATGATTACATGGACAACTTACGGCACCCGGCTGCAAGGTGATAAACGCCAATATGTGAAAGACGGGAAGATTTGTAGTGCTAATGAAAAGCTGGAAGTAATAAACCGACAGGTACAAAAAGGTGATACCGTGAGATTGACAAAATGGCAGCGCGAAACTTTGAGAAAAGCCTTTTTGGAACAGGCAAAGAAAATGACTCAGCAAGTGTACGCGATTGCGGTTTGCTGCGACCATGTGCATCTGGTGCTGGGTTGTGTGGATGAGCCGATTGAGCATGTGGTGAGACTTTATAAAAACGCGGGATATTTTGCGCTGCGCAAGAAAGGACCCAAAGCACGTGTATGGACAAGAGGGTATGATAAGAGGTTCTGCTATGATGCGGCGTCATTGCGCAACCGAATTGATTATGTGCAGAGGCATAATAAACCCCCAAGGCGTGGCTTGGGGGCTAAATAATTTGGATTCCCGCGTTCGCAGGAATGACAACGTCGCCGTACCGGCGACGGCTAAACAAAAAGAAACCCCCAAGGTGTGCCGGGATTCAAAAAGGAAAGAGACCCCCTGCATAAATCCTTCGATACCGGCGCGCCGGGGGAAAGCAAGTGAACCCGCCGGATAAACCGGCGGGCTTCAGGAAAAGAAACCCCCTGCAATGCAGGGATTCAAAAAGGATGTGTCAACCGGTACATAGGTAACAATTTATGCCGACTACATGGGTAACACTTTCTTAGGTTTATGTTCGTTTATCCGGGCAGCTGCCCGGATAAACGGCTGGCTTTTGGCCGGCTCTATCCGCCA